>Ga0308160_10000039_pt1 | contig 422784 bp, 330 predicted proteins | sample PhyFR1_FD_201036 | JGI IMG/M metagenome (GOLD analysis project Ga0308160, IMG submission 201036) | Phyllosphere microbial communities from UC Gill Tract Community Farm, Albany, California, United States - DLSLF.R1 | ecosystem: Host-associated > Plants > Phyllosphere > Unclassified | place... | reverse complement strand
TCTTCCCATTCCGAACAGAGCAGTCAAGCCCGCCAGAGCCGATGGTATTGCCGTAACAGGTGGGAGAGTAGGTCGGTGCCTTTTTTTACACGGAAGCCCTTGCTGGAAACAGTCAAGGGCTTCTTTTGTTTATATACATTCCGTATCTCTATAGTCCCTATTCCTCTAATCGCTATAGTCCGTATTGCAGGATGTCTTACTCCATGTCCTGTATCGGAAGGTACCCTATTTGGAGAGTACATTATTCAGGTTCCTTAATCCTTTATCCTTAACTCTATATCCTGTATATCGGAGGATGTCTTAATCCATGTCCCGTATCGGTGGGCTACCCTATAAAGGATTCATCTCAGGGAGTGATGCCTGATCTCTATAATCCTTAAACCGGATATTACCTTATTCATAGCCGCAGCATCAGATTCAGCCCCAACACTAGCGCAGAAAATCAGATCCCGCTTCCAGATCTTTGATGCAATCGTTTAAACTTGTGGCTTTGAGTTGGCAGAAAGTAAACTACATCAGAGTAACCTTTTTGAGACACATACTTAAGATCCGAGAATGTCTTTCTTTGTCTATTATTAGCATTTCTACTAGATATTATCTAATTTAGTTGTTATTGCATTTTATTAAGATGAAGATAAAACAGATATTAGTATTCAGTATTTTAATCTTATTCTCTTTGAAGGGTAATCGGTTAAATGCACAAAATAAATCTTTGAATGATGGCGTCTTACGAATTTTGGCCATAGGTAATAGTTTCTCCGAGGATGCTATCGAACAGAATTTGTATGAATTGGCTAAGGCAGGTAAGAAGAAAATAGTGATTGGCAATCTCTATATTGGTGGCGCTCCATTAAGTTTGCATGTAAGCAATGCGAAGGAGGATAAGCCCGCATATCGCTATCGTAAAATCAATATTGATGGAAAGATGTCCGAGAAAGCAAATGAGCGTTTATCTGAAGCACTTACGGACGAGGCATGGGACTATGTTAGTTTTCAACAGGCAAGTCCATTATCGGGTGATTATGATTCGTATGCGAAAGATCTTCCGCTCTTATATGATTATGTTACGAAGCATGTAGCATTTCCAGAAACTAAGTATATTTTGCATCAGACTTGGGCTTATCAAAATGGCTCATCTCATGAGGGGTTTGTTCGTTATAACCGTAGTCAAGATCGTATGTATTCTGCTATAGCGATTACTTCTCAGGAAGTTTTTAATTGGGGGAATTTTGATCTATTGGTTCCTTCAGGTACTGCTGTTCAAAATGCACGTTCTAGCTTCTTGGGAGATCATCTTACACGAGATGGTTATCACCTAAATTTGAATTACGGACGTTTTGTCGCTGCTTGTACATGGTACGAGTCTTTGTTCGATGAAAATGTAGTGAAGAACACATTTTTACCGCTTAAAGTAACTTATATAGAGGGAGAAATCGCTCGGGAAGCAGCACATAAGGCCGTGGAATCCCCTTATACTGTTACGGTATTAGAAGATTTTCAATTAATGAATTAATATTTATGAGTATCAAAAAGAGCTATTTGATTGAATTGGATCAAGAAACAAAAAATACCAAACGTATTTTAGAACGGATACCGGACGATAAACTGGATTGGCGTCCGCATGAAAAATCCATGAGTTTGGGAGAATTGGCTGCTCATGTTGTTGAATTGCATAACTGGGTACACAAGGCGATATCAAAAGATATATTTGATTTTAAGGTGGATTATACGCCACCTAAAGTCTCCTCGGTGGAGGAATTAAAGACGATTCTATCCACGGGGCTGGAAGCAAATAAGGCTACAATTGAAAATATTGCTGAAGCAGATTGGTTTAATGAATGGGTGCTGAGAGCTGGAGATTATGAGATCGCCCGTTTACCGCGTGCTGGAGCGATACGTTTTATTGTAAATAATCATATTGTTCACCATCGTGGTCAGTTGACGGTCTATTTGCGATTATTAGATATTGCTGTGCCGGGGTTATATGGACCATCGGCAGATGAAGCAATGCCTAACTAACATTATGATCAATTTATAAGGTCTAAAAAAAGGGAATCAAATTTTGATCCCCTTTTTTTATATGTTCAATTGTCTAATTATTTAGCCAACTCTTCTGCGATTGCTTTTCCAATTTCAGCTGGAGACTCAACGACACGAATACCGCACTCACGCATAATTTTCATTTTAGCAGCAGCAGTATCATCTGCACCACCTACAATTGCACCAGCGTGTCCCATACGACGTCCTGGAGGCGCTGTTTGACCTGCAATAAATCCAACAACAGGTTTAGTACCGTGTTCTTTGATCCAACGAGCAGCTTCAGCTTCCATTCCACCACCGATCTCACCGATCATGATGATAGCTTCAGTTTCAGGGTCATTCATTAGTAATTCAACAGCTTCTTTGGTTGTTGTACCGATGATAGGGTCACCACCAATTCCGATCGCTGTAGTGATTCCTAATCCTGCTTTTACAGTTTGATCTACGGCTTCGTAAGTCAACGTTCCTGATTTAGAAACAACACCTACATTACCTTTTTTGAAGATAAATCCTGGCATGATACCGATTTTAGCTTCTCCTGCAGTGATGATACCTGGACAGTTAGGACCGATCAAACGAGATTTTTTGTCACTCAAGTAAGATTTTACTTGGATCATATCTTTTGTTGGAATACCTTCTGTGATACAAACGATCACTTCGATACCAGCAGCGGCAGCTTCCATGATCGCATCTGCAGCAAATGCTGGAGGTACAAAAATAATAGAAACATTAGCTCCTGTAGCGTCTACCGCATCTTGAACAGTATTGAATACAGGACGGTCTAAGTGTTGTTGACCACCTTTACCAGGAGTAACACCACCAACTACATTTGTTCCGTACTCAATCATTTGAGTAGCATGGTAAGTACCTTCGTTTCCAGTGAAACCTTGAACGATTACTTTTGAATCTTTATTAACTAATACACTCATTTCTTCTTTAAATTTTGCACACAAATCTACTATTTTGCTTTCTAAAATGGAAGCAATGTGAATAGGAATGTGACCTTTATTGATAAATTTTTAATTGAGATTGCGTTTTTGGATAAAATCCCAAAGAATAATGCCAATTGCGACAGATACGTTTAAGGAATGTTTAGTCCCATATTGAGGGATTTCGATGCAAGTGTCAATTTTTTCCATGACTTCCTCATCGACTCCATTGACCTCATTTCCAAAAATCAATGCATACTTTTTATTATTTTCTGGTTCAAACTGATGTAACAAGACACTATCATCTGCTTGCTCGATAGCAATAACGATGTAGCCTTCTGCCCGAAGCTGGTCAACCACAGTCATCGTGTCTTTGTGGTATTCCCAAGAGACCGATTGAGTCGCTCCTAGTGCTGTCTTTTCGATTTCACGATGGGGAGGCGTACCAGTAATGCCACATAGGTATATTTTTTCAATAGCAAATCCGTCTGCAGTACGGAAAGCTGAGCCTACATTATGCATGCTTCGTACATTGTCTAAAACGATTGTGATAGGAGTTTTTTCTTGTTTTTTAAACGATTCAACATCTGTACGTTGAAGTTCATCCATCGATAATTTTTGCATGTTGCAAATATACTAAACCTAAAAAATAAAATAGATTTTGAATATTGAAAATAAGGTGTTATTTTTGCAGTCCGAATTACAAGAAAAAAATTGAATAAAAATTAGCTAAAAAAAATGGCAAATCATAAATCAGCGATCAAAAGAATTAGAGCAAACGCTACTAAACGTTTAAGAAACCGTTACCAAGCAAAAACTACGCGTAACGCAATCAAAAAATTACGTCACACTACTTCTGCAGAAGAAGCAAAAACATTGTTACCACGCGTAATTTCTATGCTTGATCGTTTGGCAAAGAAAAATGTGATCCACAAGAAAAAAGCTTCTAACAACAAATCTAAGTTAACTAAATTCGTTAACGGTTTAGCGTAAGCTTTTTGTATAGATATAGAGGGGTACAGCTCGCTGTATCCCTTTTCTTTATGTTATATACTTTGGATTTCTCTTTCCAAGCGAATGGTAAATAAAAAAGCATCGAATTTCGATGCTTTTTTATTGAACGTGATTATTTAATTGATTCGTATCTTTTATTTAGGTATCAATGAATTCGTAACGTTCGGTTTATAGGCCAGAAAGAACCTTCAGTCCGCTTTCATAACTATTGGTACGCGAAATAATGAGGGTTTTATTTTATCTGCCTGTTTAGGATATCTTATTGTTGTAAATTTGGAAGTAGTTCTGCTATAACCTTTTTCAATTTATTGGGATCCTTCATATAAGGTTCCAAGTCATAAAGTTCAACCTTCTTGAAATCAATTGGATGGCTTTCGCTTTGAAGTGAAATTGTACCTTTATTTAAAAGCTGACCATCTTTTTTAACTTTAGGGTCGAAATCGGTTACATTACCACCGCCAATTTGAGGTTTGTTATATTGCAGCACAACCTTATTCTCGAGGATATGTTGGACCAAGGAGTCTCCCAATACCAAGAAATCTGCCGTTACCCATTGATCACCAGCATATGTTTTTGATTTCGAACTAATGCAATGTGGCGTAAAGAGTTTATTGTCGATCACGACGTTTGTACCAGGAGTACAAAGGTTACTTGTTGTCCGTTCATCTTTGCCATTGCCACCCAAAAGCTGTCCTTCGATGGAAATCGGGAAGTCTTGATCTACGCCCATTGTATTAGGATCCTGTCCATGCAACATAGCGCCGCTATTACGCCAAGCCCAACCTTCTCCACCATTTACCTGTTCACCAACAAATCGATAAGTCACGCGCAGTAAATAAGCGGAAAATTCTTTATTGTAGAATAGATGGCCATATTGAAAATTGAAATTATCGTAGCCATCGTATCTTACCTTGAGTAAACCATCTTCTACACGAAATGTATTTTTATAATTATCCCCGACTTTGTGGTTTCTGATTTTTGGGGTCCAGTTCTTCAAATCTTTCCCATTAAATAGTTGGATGGGTTTGGGTTTTTTATCTTGAGATTTGGCAAATAGAGAAGTGCTAAGCAATAAAATTCCGGCACTATAAATGATATGTTTGAATTTCATTCTGAATTAGGTTTATAGACCTAAATTAGGTAAACATTTTTAAATAAGCAATTCTTTTTGTTTGACATATTCGCTTGGACGAATACCAACGACCTTATTGAATGTATTACTGAAAGTGGGGAGGCTATTATATCCGACTTTTAGCGCAACTTCATTTACACTCAGCTTTTCGTCCAAAAGGAGTTTTAGGGCAGTCAGCATCCGGAGGATTGTGTAATATTGAATAAAAGACATATTTAATTCTTTTTGGAATAGTCTCGCCAATGTACGTTCACTAATATTAAATAATACAGCAAGTTTTTTAAAACTGACATTTTCCTCTATATTCTCTTCAAGATAAGTGACGATATCCTTTAATTTTTGATGATTTGGATAGGGTAGGGCCAACGGAAGCTCATGTAGCGATAATTCCGGTAAGATAAGCTTAAATGCTGTAGCAATACTGTACTTGGGCTCTTCGACCGGAAATATATTGCCATTCCAGCGGTTAGTAAACATAATCAGTTCTATCAAAAGATCATTTACAGGATAAATTCCCATTTTGCTGTAGAATGGAGCGTCATTATTGGCTTTTGGAAAGTACAAATTACGCATAACTACCTCCGGGGTACTTGGATGAATACTATGTTTTATGCCTGCAGGAATCCACAAATAATGGCGGGCAGGTAGAAAATATGATTTTTCCTCCGTTTTGATAAATACAACACCGCCTTCTGTATATAAAAATTGATCTTTATCGTGGCAATGTTCAGAAATATGGTTTTCTGCTATAATAGCGTGGTGACAATAAATGCTATCTTCAAAAGAGTCAACCTCCGTCATATAATAGCGGTTGACATATTTCGCATCTACTGTTATATCTTTTGTATCCATTTTAACCTATAATACTATGCAGCAAAGGTAAGACTTTTTTGCTAGACACTGCCTTTACTTCTCGAAAGTGAGTGTATGCTTACATTAAAATTGCAAATAACCGTCTGGAGAGTTAGTATTTACTTACTTGAATTTTGTTTGTTTTCGTATAACTAGTTTATTTTCAGTTTGATATGATATTTTTGATGACGTGATAAAAATTTTTTTACTGCTATTTTAGTTGTATGTTTTTGATATACAGTTTGTTGTGTTTTTTTAGTCCTGTATGGATAATTTTGTGTCGAATGATAATAAATATACAGTTTAAAAAAATGCTAAAATTGTTTGGTTAAGAAGGGGACAAGTATTATTCAATAACTTTTTAAATAAAGAAAATATATAGGTTTCAATTTCTTAAGTTTACAATAATGGAATAAAATAAAATCTATAACGATATGGCTTACGAAAGAATAAAAGTTCAAAGCTTACATGATAAAGTGATTACGGCAGAGGAGGCTGCGAAATTATTTCAAAACGGGATGGTTGTCGGTTCAAGTGGTTTTACCAAGGCCGGAGACAGTAAGGTTGTTTTACCTGCATTGGCCGAACGGGCGAAAGTCGAACCTTTAAAAATAACCTTAATTACCGGAGCTTCGCTGGGACATGGAACAGACGGTAAATTGGCAGAGGCGGGAGCTTTATCGAAACGTATGCCTTTCCAGGTTGATCGTATTCTACGTAACAAAATTAATGCTGGCGATGTATTGTTTATAGATCAGCATTTAAGTGAAACTGCTGAACTGCTTCATAACAAAAATTTGCCACAGGTAGATATTGCAGTTTTGGAAGTAGCAGCAATAGAATCTGATGGAAGTATCGTGCCGACGACTTCGGTAGGTAATTCTGCAACCTTTGCTGCTTTGGCTAAACAAGTTATTTTAGAAGTGAACACGGCAATACCAACGACTATCAAGGGGATACATGATATTTATCAGGCCGAAGATTATCCACGTCGTAATGTTATTCCAATTGTGGCGCCAGAAAATAAGATCGGCCGGAAGACCATACCCTTAGATGCAAGTAAAGTAGTGGGGATTGTTTTTACAAATGAGCTTGACAGTCCTGCTGATATCGCAGAGCCAGATGACAAAACAACAGCGATAGCCAAACATATATTGCAATTTTTTGAGAATGAAGTTGAGTTAGGTCATTTGTCAGAAAGTTTGATGCCGCTTCAGGCAGGAATTGGAAAGGTTGCCAATGCTGTTTTGACAGGATTTATACATAGTAAATTCCGCAATTTAACCATGTTTTCAGAGGTATTGCAAGATAGTACCTTTGATTTAATTGATGCCGGAAAATTGGATTTTGCTTCCGCGTCTTCAATTACCGTTTCGGAAGAATGTTATTCACGGGTATTCGATCATTTGGATAGGTACCGCGATAAAATTGTATTACGGCCGCAGAATATTTCTAATACACCCGGATTGATCAAACGTTTGGGCATCATTGCTATCAATACGGCCATTGAGTTTGATATTTATGGAAACGTAAATTCCACCCATACCTCGGGAACGAATATCATGAACGGTATTGGTGGATCTGGTGACTTTGCCCGTAATGCTTACCTGAGCATCTTTGTCACCCAGGCGGCATCCAAAGGGGATGCAATTTCTCACATTGTCCCTATGGTCTCCCATGTGGACCACACCGAACATGATGTTGACATTTTGGTAACAGATTATGGCTTGGCTGATTTACGTGGTTTAGCACCTCGTGAACGAGCGAAAGTGATTATCGAGAACTGCGTACATCCTGATTATAAAGAACAACTTTTAGACTATTATAGTCGCGCGTGTGAAAGAGGTGGTCATACACCGCATTTGTTGGAAGAAGCTTTTAGCTGGCACATCAATCTTCGCGAAAAGGGAACAATGAAAAAAGATAAATAAACTAGAGCCAACTTACATATTGACTAAAGCCAAAGAAAGGCGAAGTTTACTTTCAAACTTCGCCTTTCTTTGGCCTAATTACCGTGAAGAAAATCACGCAGTCATTTTATATAGTAGCCGTTGCAATAACTTCTCGAATCTGCATTTTGCTGGTAATTTTATTCATGGGGATGATACGGCACTTAGTCTTGATCTTTATAAATATTCCAATAATTAAAGTCTGTCATGGGGGCATCCGTTATTCCAATAATTCGCCCCATTGTAACGATTTGCCCTCTATGATAAGTTCCGTGAAGGATAAGTTGTTGTATATATTCATACTTCGTGAAATCACACTGAAACCATGGCGATTCCACTTTGATATTTTTTTCCAGATCTAATTCAGATATGTTTTGTACATAATTGACAAGTTGAAGTGAACTTCTTTTTAGTGCTTCAAATATTTCTTCTTTTGTAGCTAGTTTTTTTTCAAAATCGAAATCATTGCTTTCCGAAATGTGACTCCACCAATATTCCTGTGTTTGTAAAATGTGGTTCAAGGTTTTCAAAATCGTCGGAAAGCTTGAAGGGACCTCTTGATTAAGTTGCTCGTCCGACTTGTCCGATAACCAATTTATGTATTTGTTGATGACCCAGTTGTTGTATTCGACACTTTTAGTGATTAAGATTTTTAAACTCATAATTTCAGTGTATAGAATGGTATTTAGTGAATTTTTGTACTAAATATAAACCCTTTTTGTAAAAAACGTATATTAAATTTCTTGGTGGGTAGGCTGTTTGATATGCGACTTTGCTAATTTTGATTTTTATAAAATCAGGGTTCATATAGACTTATACTTTTTTCGGCGTAACTTATTTGAAATAAATAAAAAGTTATATTCATATTTTTTATATTTATTTTACATTTTGCAGTATATATTGCAATAGCAGAATTGTTTAGCATTTTTCGAATGCTAGCGAAATACCAATAGAAAATTCGACGGCTGCTTTAGCAGTATGAATTAACCAATATAAATTAATATGACAAAAGCATCAGATTGTATTCTTACGCTATTAACTATGTTGTTTATGAACATGGGAAATGCTCAAGTTAATTATTGCGCATGAATCCCAAAGGGATTTCTATGAACGAATGCATTGGATTACGATTGGGAAGCATGTAATACATTGAACAATTCTTGGGGAGATAAAAAAACTGATAATAATTGGAAATCTTCTATGGATGTAAATAGCAAGCTGCGAGAGATAAATTCTGTTTTATTGATTTTTGACAAATGCTTAAAAAAATAGTGTGATTTAATTTTACGTATTAATAAAATATGAAAACAAAACTCATTTTAGTTTTAGTTCTGATCACCATGCTCCTAGGATTTCAACATCGTGTAAAGGCAGACCCACCCTTTCATAAAAAAGGGATGATTAAGGTATCGATCTTCTATCCAAATGGACCTGGAAAGACATTTGATTGGGGCTATTATATCCCCAAACACATTGCGCTTGTCAAACAAGTCTACGGCAAAGCATTGAAAGGGGTAACTATTGATAAAGGACTTTCGGGACGTAGCTCGGAAGCAGGACCGACTTATTTGGCCGTTTGCCATTTATATTTTGATTCGGTTGCGGCCTATCAGGATCCTTTAAAAGAAAACGGGAAAAAGTTTGCCGAAGATTTTCCAAAATATACGAATATTACTCCAGAAGTACAGATCAGTGAAGTTATTCAATAGAGCTTTCATTATTGGATGAGTACAATTATTATGCGAATTAATTACATGATCTATTGAAACACGAACTGATAAAGTCGTTTGTGAATAGCAAACGACTTTATTTTTATGGACCTAACTACCTTACTATATATGCTGTTTATATCCGATATAGGCTAGCTAAAAACTAATATGAACGATTAAAATTATGAAGAGACCTCCCATGCTATTCCCGAAATTATTATTTATTGGCTTTACCTGCATTACTTCGCTTAGCGCACGCGGACAACAGTCTGACACTGTCAAACGCATTTATATCAGTACAAAAGGAAGTGACCGAAACCGAGGAACCTTGGGTAGTCCCTATGCCACCGTTGAGGCCGCATTACGTACAGTGGAAAAATATCAACATGGGAAAAATACCCAAGGCGTCGAAATCCTCTTTATGGAAGGAACTTACCAGCTGGACAAACCGATTCAATTGTCTGCAGGGATATCGGGTACAAGAAAACAACCCTTACGGATTAAAGCCGCGGATGGAGCGCAGGTTACACTGAGCGGCGCAAAAACTCTTGATCTCAGTTGGGAGCAGGGCGACCACGGGATCTGGAAGGCTAAGGTTCCCAAAGGAACAAGTTTCCAAAGTCTCTATGCCAATGACAGCCAGCTTGTACGTGCGCGTTATCCAAATTATGATCCAGTTGTCTTGCCCTTTCAGGGCTATGCAGCAGATGCTTTAAGTCCCGAACGTGTGGCCACCTGGAAAAATCCGAAAGGTGGAATTGTACATGCTTTGCATGCCGGTCGTTGGGGGGGATTCCACTATCAGATTACTGGAAAAGATGGATCATCGACAGTTGAGCTTGAAGGTGGGCAGCAAAATAATCGCCCGAGTAAAATGCACGAGACCTATCGCTTTGTAGAGAATATTTTTGAAGAGCTCGATACTTTTCAGGAGTGGTATTTGGATGAAGAGCAGGCAATACTATATTATATGCCGACTAAAGGAATTAATCCTAATCAACTGAAGTTTGTAGCGCCACAATTGGAAAACCTGATCAGTCTTTCAGGCTCATCTTCGAATCCAGTACATGATATTGAGGTCAGTGGTCTTCGTTTTATGTATACTACTCCTACCTTTAAGAAAACAGCCGAACCGCTATTGCGCAGCGATTGGACAATCTACAGACAGGGGGCCGTAAAGATTGAAGGGGCGGAAAACTGTACCTTCCGCGCGAATGATTTTATTGCATTGGGGGGGAATGCAATCTTCGTTAATAATTACAATCGGGGAGTAAAGATTGAAGGTAATCGGATCGAAAAGATCGGTGCTGGAGCGATCAATTTTGTAGGAGATCCAGAGGCAGTACGTTCGCCTGCATTTCGGTATGAAAAATTTATTCCGCTGAATGAAATGGATACGGTCAAAGGGCCAAGGACCAATAATTATCCTATGGACTGTGAGGCCAGCGACAATCTGATCTACAACATTGGGCTGATCGAAAAACAGGTGGCGGGTGTACAGGTTTCTATGGCTGAATCTTTACGAATTTTGCACAATACCATTTACAATGTGCCCCGTGCGGGTATTAATGTAGGCGATGGTACCTGGGGTGGTCATGAGATAGCTTATAACGATGTTTTTAATACGGTCTTGGAAACCAGCGATCATGGAGCCTTCAATTCGTGGGGGCGCGACCGATTTTGGCGTCCCGATCGGAAGGAGATGGATGAACTGACAGCGAAACACCCTAACTTAATCTTATTGGACGCAGTCAAAACAACCAAAATTCATGACAATAGATTCCGCTGCGATCACGGTTGGGATATTGACCTGGACGACGGATCTTCCAACTATGAAATCTACAATAATCTTTGTTTAAGTGGGGGACTAAAGCTTAGAGAAGGGTTTTATCGCAAAGTATATAACAATGTGATGATCAACAATGGTTTTCATCCACATGTCTGGTTTCAGCATAGTCACGATGTCTTCCGTAATAATATCGTTATGCAGTCCCATCAGGATATCCAGATCAAGTATTGGGGCGAAGAGGTAGACTATAATATCTATGGCCAACAAGATGACTTAAGGAAAGATCAGGCGAAAGGCATAGAAAAACATGGTCACCTTATTCAATTGAACTTTATGAACCCTGCTCTCGGCGATTTCAGATTGAAGAACGGGAAAAATCAAGGTTTTCAAAATTTTGATATGCTGCATTTTGGCGTTACCAGTAAAAGGCTGAAAATGCTTGCAGCCACTCCTGAAATACCGCAATTGATCCAGGCTGGAGCAAAGAAACAGGATGTCAGGTGGACATGGAAGTCTGGGCTATTTAAATCGGTGGAGACATTAGGAGAACAGTCAGCTGCAGGGTTACCATCAATAAGCGGCGTGCTTCTGCTTCAATTGGATGAAAAAAGTAATCTTTATAAAAGCGGTTTGCGCGTAGGGGATGTTATACTGAATTATCAGGGTGAAGCAATAGCTCAATTAATAGATTTGCAACAAGCCATTAAGAAGCATGTACACGCCGACCAACCGAAGGTATCTATTTTTAGAAACCAACAGCAACAGGAATTAAACCTACAGTTGTAATAAGTTTTTCGCTGACTAATTGAACTACAAAGTGGTATTCTGGTTTGTTGATATATAATAACGAACTCGAATAGGATTGATGAAACGAATTTCTTAAACTGGTTTAAGTTTGAACTGTCTTTGTTCCCTTAAATTTGATTGATATAATTTATCTCATGTATAGTCAACTTTTTGTACGTTTAGCTGTGTCGACAGCATTTTTATCTGCTGTTGCAGATCGCTTGGGCTTTTGGGGAGCACCTGGGGCATCACATGTTTCTTGGGGAAATTGGACTAATTTTGTGACCTATTCCAATACGCTCAATTTTTTTGTATCTGAATCTTTCGGAAATATACTTGCTATCGGAGCAACATTATTGGAGGTTATTTTAGCAATGCTGTTGTTGGTCGGCTATAAACTACGTTTTAGTGCATTAGTCGCTGGGATGTTACTGATTATCTTTGCAACGGTGATGACGCTATCGTTAGGGATTAAATCAACCTTCGATTATTCGGTCTGGGTAGGAGCAAGTGCTTGTTTTCTGTTGCGTAACGCTGACAGCTTTCCCTTTAGTATAGACTGTTATATTGAACTTCAAAAAAATAGACGGTTAAATTAAGGGCGGCTAGGTCAGTTTCTTGTTTTATCAACAAGTTTTTAAGAATATAAAAATGCCGCTACAACTAACTGGTTTAACGGCATTTTTAGGTTTACATTTCTTTTAGATTCACCTCTTTCTTTTCGCCATCTTTGTCGATAGTGACGTGTTTTTCAATATTGGCCTTGTCGACATAAGATGATCTTGCTGTACCATAATTTGTCGTAGAACCCGTATAGCCCCAATAATTATAATAATTGGTATAGCCCGATACGTAAGAATAGTTGTAAGAATTCGTGAAATCGAAGCTGGCCATAATCACGTAGGCACCTGGCATGAGATCTGCAAATTCGAAATGGCCTTCATCATCATACACCTTTGCTTTTTTGACAGCATATCCAAAATCAGGATCTAATGGAACTTCCTGGACCTTTTTCTGTTTGCGGATCTTTTTGTTGACTTCCAGCCATTCTTCGTAATAGGCCGAGTTGGCGAAGAGTGTAATTTCTGTACCTTTTGGAGCATATTGCTTTTTGGCAGTATTAACGAGGCCGCCAAGTCTTTTTCCTGAACTAGATCGCGCATAAGCCGTCCCGATAATAACACCGCTCCCCTGAGAAATTTGCTGGGCAGCTTGTTCTTTGTTAAATCTATTTTTAATAGGTTGATAGTCCAGTTCTTCATTTACCGTTATTTCCCATTTGCCGTTCCCCATGGACATTTCCCTTTGCCATAATCGGCGATCTCTCTTATCGATGATGTAATTATAAATGGCTCCAGTACTTTCTTCTAAGAGCGTAATCAACCAACTCTCGTGCTTACCCGTTTTTGGCGAGCCATAGCTATAGCTTTTTACTTCCTTGATGGTATAGTCTTCGACAAAGATGTCGGAATCACTGTTGTAATAGAATTGTGGGATGCGCGCTTTATATCCTAACTCTAAAGGTAGCGTTGAGATCATGTGATCCGTCCAGTTGAAATCCACAAACGGCTTCGTTGGCTGTAAATTGATCTTTTTGTCTTTTTTTGTTTTCTTCGAATAATAGTTACCTGTAATGGTTTTACCAAAGTTGAGGTTAACTTTTGTTTCCTTACCATCGCTGGTATAGCTGATGGACTGAAGTGTTTTTGCATCAGCAACAGTGGTACGGATTGAAGTCCATGCATTATCCTTCGGAATATAGGTATTGGTTAAGGTAAGCTGATTGTCGGCAGCAACAATATCATAGGTCAATGATCCTTGCTTATCCCAGGTGTTATCTTTGACATAATAGACCGTATACAGTGATTTCTCTGGTTTTATGTAGCTGGTGTTGATATCGCTACTGCCTGGAACAATGGTCTTTTGACACAACCCTACAGCTGGGAGTAAGACTACCCCCAAAACAAAGGCATATAATTTCATATATGTGATATTATAGTTAATGAATAAACAAGCAGTTTTCTTGTTCGATTTATTTATCTAAGGTAATAAAAAAGTTTTTTATTATTTTGCTGGGAATTGCTTCATCGATTTTTTGGATCGTTCCATTGAACGGTCTAATGCGATAGAAGGAATTTTTGCTTTTAATCAACAAGGATTGATAGGCTACGGATAATCTTGAACGAATGAGATGTTACAATAAGAGGAATAAAATTCCTCTTATTGTAAGTCAAAGCGGTATTGTTCTATTTTTTGTTCACAGAATTTACTTCTACTTCGGGTTTCATCTTTAGGGTGATCCTTATAGGTCTCTCCTCTTGTAACTTAATGTCTTTTTGCACTTGATTTGAATTGACATTTGCAGCAACATTGATCCGTTTTGGTTGCCGCAGTTGAATATCTTCGACCCTTACTTCCTCAATTTTTGGTACTACCTTTACTTCTTCGACTATCGGTGAGGCCTTTTTTGATGGAGCAGGCTCTTTTTGAGGCTCCGCAAATTTGACCCGTTCAACGCGTACCTCGTCAATTATTTCTGGTGATTTTCGCGACGAAGCAGGTTTTTTCTTCGGTGGGAGAAAATGTATTTTATCTTCTTGACGAGAAGTAGCACTCGGTTGGGATTTCATCGGCGGTGCCATTTCCTTTTTTGGCGATTTGGGCTGAATTTCGTTGGCTTTAGGAATACCCGGTTGCTTTGATGCCGGCGGAACAGTTGCAGGTTCGGTAGGTTTCGCTTTTTCTGTTTTCGTCGGCGTTGTTTTCTGTGCCTCCACATGCGTCGAAAATAACGTAGATATCGCTACTGTCAGTAATAAAGTAAGCCCCGGCATTAGCAAGAGACTACCTCTGGATGTTCTTTTTTGTAACATAATTAATCGTTTTTTTGTTGTTAAAAAATTAAAATTACTGGCCGGTAATGTGTTTATATCGGGGGTGGACATGCTCCACTCGATAATCAAATGTTGGTATTTTAGCTTTTCATGAATCTTAACTACTGCATGATCTGCAAGGTATTCGTGAGTTTGTCGGATCGATTTTTGGATGAGGTAGATAAAGGGATTAAACCAAAGAAGTATACTCATGAGCTGCATGAAAAGTACATCTATAGAATGGTATTGATTGGCATGTGCCCGTTCGTGAGCTATAATTGACGGATCAATAATCTCCTGTTGATAGGCTTCTTTGGGAACATAAATTTTTTGAAAAAATGAGAATGGAGTTTTTAAACCATTTAAACAATAAATAGACTTTTCATCGGTTTGCGTTGCACTATGAATGTAAGCCAAGAATTTACGATATAACGATAGTTGTTTCAGCAGTAATGCTATGGAGACAATTGCATAAACAAGAAGAATAATATTATACCAATCAACATAATAATTATGGAGGAGTGCTGAATCCGTTGTCTGTTGTATATTGGTCGGTTCACCGGGTAGACCAGCATTGTTTCCATCGTTTAATAAAAGAGGAATATCAAATGGGACAACAATCTGGATTAATGGAATAATGACAGATAAGGGGATAATCCCAAGTAAATAAAACCGGTTAAATACAAGCAGCTTTTTATTGCGCAATAATGACCAATAAATAAGATAGAATAAACCCGAACAGGCTATCAGTTTTCCAATGTATAGCATCATGTCTCTTTGCTTTTAATTTCGGAATCAATTATATTTTTTAGTTCTTCCAATTGCTCCTTGCTCAACTGAGATTGCTTAGTAAAAAAAGAGGCAAATTTTAATGCTGAATTATCAAAATAGGTTTCAACGATATCATTTACATGTGCTAAATAATAGTTGTTCTTATCGACGAGTGGGTAGTATTCTCTGGAATTTCCATAAAGTACATAAGATATCGCACCTTTTTCAGTCATTCTTTTCAATAATGTAGCAACAGTAGTTGGGGCCGGTTTAGGTTCAGAATAAGCCTCCATAATATCTTTCATAAAAGCTTTTTTCATGTCCCAGATGTATCCCATCAATTGTTCTTCAGCTACTGATAATTTATTCATACTACAAATATAGAGTGTATTCTACATGTTGTAGAATAAAATGTGTTAAATAAATATTTTTTATTGTATTTAATTGGTTATTAGTTATTTAATTTATTTTTATTAAATATAGGTTCGATTCATTGTAATGAAATTGATCGTTTTGACCTAGATATACACGCTATAGAAATAATAAAGGGCAGGAAAACTTTATGTGGTTAAAGTGCGCTGTATGGCAAAACAAAATTGAGTATATCGTTATTATATATCATGTTAGGGGCGCGGCCTGGTCATTTCGTCTCTTTATAAGAATTAGACTGTCGTGATTGATCAATCATGACAGTCTACACAAATTTTGAATAAATAATGGCAAAACTTTTTTTAGTCCGGCATGGACAGTCGCAATGGAATTTAGAAAATCGCTTTACGGGCTGGCAAGATATTGATATTACCGAATTAGGGCAACAGGAAGCACGGCAGGCTGGAGTGGCATTAGCGCATGAATCGATTGATATTGCTTATACTTCGACGCTTATCAGAGCGCAACACACCTTAACTATTATTTTGCATGAAATGGGGAATCCATCTATTCCTATTGACATAAATGCTGCTTTGAATGAACGTGGATATGGAACGCTTGAGGGATTGAATAAGACCGAAACGGCGGAAAAGTATGGTGCTGAGCAAGTGCATATCTGGCGTAGATCTTTTGATGTGCCCCCGCCGGGAGGTGAGAGCCTAAAAGATACTTACGAGCGTGTTATTCCCTATTATGAACATGTCATTGCACCTGAATTGAAAATGGGTAAAAATGTACTCATTGTTGCGCATGGTAATAGCCTAAGGGCTCTGATAATGTATTTGGAACATCTTTCTCCGGAACAGATATTGGAACGGGAAATTGCTACGGGACAACCGATAACATATCTAATTTCTTAGAGCATTATCTTCTGTATCTTCTGGGATTCTAAACACGTCTAGTATTGAAAGAATTTAGCTGAAAATGGTAGTCTGCCCTAATAATTTTGATCGTGAGAAATAACGTCAGGCCAGTATCATGCATGCTGTGTCGCCGGACTTAAGAACTTTCAGAAAGTTTTCATGTTTAGATGCCAAGGACAGACTTTTTCGGTGTAAAATAGCGGTTTTTGAAAATAAAAAATCCTGCCATTTTGATAATGCGCAGGACTTTATTACTTGTATTCGTGTTATTCTATTTTAAAACGAATTTAAATCCTAAAGAAAAACGTGACGGCTCGAAATTAGAGCCATGGGAAAGATTCCACCAAGGCTTCCAGTCAAAATGCATGGCCAATGGAGCAGAAGGAATTTTGAACTCTAAACCCAAGGCTGGACGAATAGCAAAATCAGTATGAGTTTTTCCATCTTTCCAGTGGTAATCGTCATACCAGTCATCATGCCATTTGCCATAATCGATAAATGAGACTTGTGGACCAACACCAATGTACCAAGAAAGACCGCGAGATCCAGGGATACGTTTGTTGTATGAATAATCAACACCGATAACAGTAATATTGTCTCCAAATAATACTTGTGCATTTCCGGCATCATTTCCACCAAAGTTGTGTTTAATCTGTGGACCGAATAGTGTTTGACCATCGCCAACGTCTATTCCTAGACCAATAGCTGTGCGATAAGGAGTTTGTGCATTTACTTGCTCATGAGCAATAAATAGTAGGGTAAAAAGTGTTAGAAAAGGTAGAATTACTTTTTTCATGATAATTTAAAAAAATTTGAATAGTGAGTTTCCGATTGGAAAACTTTCGCTGTTGAAACAAATAGTTTGCCAAATATTTTTTTAATGTTTTGATAAACAATAAATGATCTATAACTGCTTCTATTTTAATATGTTTTTTTATGGCCAATTTAAAAATAACGCCAACTATATGTACAACCGTATTGTTCCAATTGCAAAGGGGCTGCTTTCAATAGATAATCAGTGGTCACTGAACCGTCATAGTATGAAACAAAGGAGGAAGATATGCAGAAGCTACTAATTAATAGGAAAAAGATCGAAGAGTGGATAGCAGAGGGCTATGATGTTCTTCAGGATGGAAAATTAATTAAAATTGAAGGTGATTTACAGGAGTTTCTAAAGCAATTTGCTGAGGGTGCCACGGATTCGGGACCAAAAACCTTTTTATTAAAAGAGCTGCTTACCTGGCCAGAGGAAGAACTTGAAAAATTGTAATCGGGGTTATGGAACAAATGAAAATAGCATCAGATAAAATAGTACCGATTGATTTTGAATCGGAAGAATTGCCTATTGAAATTAGGAAGCTACGCCCAGTTGTATATAAAGAAGAAACTTCCTATTGGTGCTTACTGGGACCAGACCCGCATCGTGGTATATTTGGAAACGGTGAATCTCCGTTGGATGCATTGGGAGATTGGTTAGAGAATTTACGACTGCGTTTAAAGAATGTAGATAAGGATGATGAAGTAGCAAATTATGCAAGGGAAAGCCTACGGAAGTCAAATCGACACACATAGTAAAACCAGTATGTTTTGCGTGATGTATCGATGCATTGATATTGAAAAGTAAATATTCCCCATCATGTTGCGTCTATAATGATGTGAGAAGAACTAAAATAATAGATTTAGGTTGATTCATTGTACGACAGTATTCTCTAACCCCAAAAAAGAGAGTTATAATTAATAAACGGCAAACTTAGAAAGTGCTAAACGGCTAGGTTAAGAGTCTTTTCTACCTAATAAATGCGAATAAGATCGCATACGTCTTTTATATAAAAATCAATTTATCTATGTTTGGAATAACATGTTAAGTCTGTATCTGTTTGACTCTTAACTATGTGATATTTTTAATATGATATATTTTTCAATTTTCAAACATTTAAATAAAATGTTTGAAAATTGAAAAATATATCACTAACTTTATTTTAGATGAACAAAAAGGAACAGGTCAAAGAGAGAATTGGACAAGCGGCAATGGAGTGTTTTGAACGTTATGGGTTAGAAAAAACAACCTTGGACGATATTGCTAAAACTGTGGGATTAAACAAGACGTCTCTTTATTATTATTACAAGAACAAAGAAGATATTTTTATTGAAGTAGCAATACGGGAAGGACAATCATTTATCGATACTTTACAAAAAAGTACATTGAGAAAGAAGGGAGTAGAGAATCAGATTTCTTTTTATTTAGAATCACGATTGAACTATTATACCAATGTGCTAAATATGAATAGGGTATCTGTCGAGTCGCTCGATAAGATTTTACCTCGTTTTTTTGAACTGTATGATGCAATGATGGTACAAGAGAAAGCATTTCTTACGAAGCTTCTGACCCAGGCCATTGCACATGAAAAATTAGATCTGATAGATCCTGAAAATATTGCTTCTGTACTTATAAATTTTGCTAATGCATTGAAACATAGTACTGAACAACAGGCAATACTGAAGCGGCAGGTTGAAATTGACTATGCACAAAGTCTTCAGGATACCAAATTTTTAGTCAGCCTAATTTTTAGGGGACTTAGAATATAATTCTCGATTGTCCATTTTGGAGAATCATGGCGGGGTAAGGTGAAGCATTGAAGCGATAATAATACGCTAACCAATATAAACATGAAAAAAATTGCCTTATTAATCCAGATTCTCTGTATCTGTGTGCCATTTAGTTTATCCGCACAACAGGTCATCAATGGACAGGTCAGCAATAGCTCGACATCCGAGCCTGCCTATGCAGTTTCGATCCACGTAAAAAACGGAAAGGAAGGTACTTTCACGGATGATCGTGGGCGTTTTCAGCTGAAAACAAATAAACCCCTGCCCCTTACGCTTTATATTTCCGCTATAGGGTATCAATCGAAGGAAGTTTTGGTGAATAGCCTTTCTTCTCCATTGAATATTTCGTTGAATTTATCCCCTATATTGGGACAGGAGGTTGTAGTTTCGGCAAGTAGAACGGTACAGAGTAAACTGTCATCGCCAGTGACAATCGAGCAAATGAGCAGTAAGGATATTCGTAATGCTGCACAATTAAATTATATGGATATGCTTCAAGGCTTAAGGGGAGTCGATGTTACCGTATCCAGTATTGGCTTTACAAGTGTCACCACGCGCGGATTTAATACCAGTGGCAATACCAATTTTACACAAATTGTAGATGGCATGGATAATCAGGCTCCGGGTCTGAATTTCCCGCTCGGATCGGTAATAGGGCTGACCCAGCTTGATGTCGATAATATTGAGGTGCTGTCTGGAGCATCCTCAGCCTTATATGGATCCAGGGGATTGAATGGAACCATGGTAGCTACAGGTAAAAATCCTTTTAAATATCAGGGATTAAGTGTGTTAGTTACTCAGGGTGTCAATCATATCAACCCTAAAAAGAACAATGATCCTGTCCCTACCTCACCCTACTATGATTGGGCTATACGCTACGCAAAACAAATGGGGAATAAAATTGCTTTCAAGATCAATGGTCAGTATACGCAGGCAAAAGATTGGGTTGCCAATGATGAAACGAACAAGAATGGTGTGGGGACAGCGTTGACCGATCCAAACTATAATGGGGTTAATATGTATGGTGGGGCTACTTCGACAGATATCAATCCTTTCTTGGAAGGTGCACTGCAGGGAAATCCGGAACTGGCCCCTCTTGTAGAGCCTTTATTGAAAAATCCTAACTATGTTGCTCGGACGGGATATCCCGAATATGGTTATCTCGACAATAGGGCGAAACTCTTTAAAATCAATGGCGAATTTCGTTATAAGATTTCATCGAATATCGAAGCCATAGCTTCAGCTACTTTTGGTACAGGTAATATTGTGTATACCAACGATACACGTTATCAACTGAAAGGATTTAAAGTAGGACAATATCGGCTGGAACTTCGGGGGGATAAATGGTTTTTCAGAACGTATACAACCCAAGAAAATTCAGGTAAAACATTGGTGGCAGGACCGACAGCCCAATATATAAATGAATCTTGGAAAACAAGCTACGACGGTGGAACCGGTGGTTGGTATCCAGAGTATACTGCAGGACTTTTAAATGCACTTGCTTCCGGTACCTCTCTTGCAGAGGCCCATCTAGCTGGTCGCACATTAGCGGATCAGGGTCGTGCGGAACTCGGGACAACGCTGTTCAATAGACTTAAAGACAGTATAAGCAATACACCAATATCGCAGGGAGGAACGCTATTCTTGGATCGCAGTAAATTATACAATGCCGAAGTACAATATAATTTTTCAGATATCGTAAAATTTATGCAGGTGATCGCCGGAGTAAATTGGCGATTGTATAATCTAAATTCAAAAAATACACTATTCCCGGATAAGGACAAGCCAATTCATGTAAAAGAGTATAGTGCCTATTTGCAACTCGCCAAAAAGGTATTGGAAGATCGCCTGAATATTGCCACCTCATTCCGTTACGATAAAAATACACTATTTGCTCAACCAAAGCTAACTTCTCGGGCGTCACTGGTTTTTGAACTGTTCCAACAGAATTATTTACGCCTCTCTTATCAGAATGCGTATAGCTTCCCTTCCAATATACAGGCCTTGCAGAATACCTTAAATGGTTATAATAGCTATTCCTCTGGTGGTTCATCATTGTTGTTGATCGATAATTATCAATTTGACCGCTATCCCCCTTACACCTTGGAAAGCGTACAGAAGTTTCAGCAATCGAACGATCCTACTGTACTTCAGAAATTTAAATTTGATGACATCAAGCCACAATCGGTCAACGCTTTCGAACTTGGCTACGCAGCGATGTTGGGTAAGCGGGTGATGATCGATGTGTTGGGATACTTTTCAACTTGGAAGAATTTTATCGGTTATGCCAATGTTGCCAATACGCCCGGAAGCGATGATTACAACGCCTTTAAAGATCATGCGACTTACGTTCAGTATAACATCGCTTTTAATGGGGGAGAGACCGTAAATACCTATGGATACGCCGCGAGTATTAGTTTGGATCTCGGGCGGAATTTTGTGACCAAGGCGAATTATTATTCTGACTATCTAAAAAATAAGAACAATAGTCAAATTAACAATTTCAATACCCCCCATTATCACTTTAACCTTGAATTCGCTAATAATGGCTTCGGAAAAAAACAGGTATGGTCGTTTAGCACCTCCTTGCGGTATAAACCGGGTTACTATTATGTGGTGTCTGGAGGACTTGCAGCCGGTCAGGTGCCGAGCTCAGCGGTTATTGATGCGCAAGTGAGCTATAAATTTATTAAAGCCAGATCCGGCATTCGTGTTGGGGGTACCAATATTACCAATAGATACTATTCTACGGGTATTGCTAATCCACGCATAGGTGCAGTTTATTATGTCACTTATGCTTATAATATTTTCTAACCAAAAACATAATAAATCAGACTATGAAAAGATATTTAAAACAATTGCTCGGTATTACGGGTGCAGCTTTCATTCTGTACAGCTGTGCTGACCAATCAAAAAACAACTACAAGGTACTTAGGTTTGAACCTGGACAAGAAGAGGCTATTGAAGAAGCTTTTCTATCCATTAAAGATAGCACTAATATCGTGCTAAAAGCTGGGAAATACGCCTTCGACAATTTGAGTATTGCGCAAGTAAATCATATTAAAATAGAAGGCGAGGGATATGATAAAACAATTATTGACTTTTCAGGTCAGACACAAGGGGGAGAGGGTATCCGTATTACCGATGTGAAAGGGTTGGAGATTGGGAATATGACCATTCGCGATTCAAAGGGGGATTTATTGAAAATAAACAATAGCCAAGACGTTGTGATTTCAAATCTTCATAGTGTGTGGAGCTCGGCCGATTCTACAAGTGGAGGATATGGGATTTATCCCGTACTCTGTAAGAATGTGCTTGTCGAGAACTGTTATGCTGAAGGGGCCTCAGATGCAGGGATTTATGTTGGACAGACAAAAGGTGTCATCGTACGGAAATGCAAGGCCGCAAAAAATGTGGCTGGATGTGAAATCGAAAACACAACAGATGCTGAAGTTTATGATAATGAATTCTATGGTAATACAGCTGGATTTCTGATTTTTGATCTTCCTGAACTTTCACAACGGGGTGGAAGGGTAAAAGCGTATCACAATAAAATCTATGATAACAATTTTAAAAATTTTGCCAAAGGTGGGAGCTTTGGAACTTTTTGGGGAGTAGGTAATGCTTCACCGGGAAGTGGTATCATTATCCTCTCCACATCGAATATTGAAATTTATGATAATGTTATCGAGCAAAACAATACGTCTGCCATTACAATAGCCTCAGGTTTTGCTGTTGATGAAAAAGCTGGAGAACGGATCAATGCTAATTATTCTCCCATACCCACACATGTTAAAATTTATAGAAATACCATTAAGATGGGAGACAAATTTCCGCAGGCAGCTTATGAGCACCGTATTGGTCAATTGATTATTGCTACTGAAGCCCAATTGAATGTGGTCGAACCCAATAGAAAGAATAAGAGAATTCCAGCCATATTGTATGATGGCATTACCAGTAATGTGATGACGCAAGGTCATATGCAAAATCCAGATTCAATATGTATCGATCAGCCAGGAGAGAATATATTCGTAGCTGCAGATTTTAGTCATGCAGGTCAACCAATAAAGTGGAAACCGTCTAGTAATGTACAACCTTTTCAATGCAATTAATAGTGAAACTAACAAAACTTGTGTTCGTTTGCATCGTCATATTGACTATGCTCCTACTTATGCTACAGCAGAGCTGTCAGCAAGGAAGGGAGAAATCAGGTCATAAGGGAGCAACCTCTTTTGAATTTAAAGAACGACTTTCGGAATACGGCTTTTTCACAGGAAAACTAAATCAATTATCAGCAAGAGCAGATATATTGGCCTATGATCTGAGTACGCCTCTATTTTCTGATTATACCGTCAAAGACCGCTTTATTGTATTACCCAAAGGGAAGACAATGAGCTATACACAACATGGGCCGCTAGATTTTCCTGATTCAACAATTATTGTAAAGAATTTTTCATATATCAATGAACAACGGCAGAAAGTCTTGATAGAGACGCGCTTGCTGGTGAAGGATCCTGCTGATCATGTATGGAAAGTCATGAACTATCTATGGAATGCTGCGCAAACCGATGCCATAAAACATATACGTGGTGCCAAGCTACCAATTACATTGATAGATAATGCCGGCAATAAACATACGACAAACTATATGGTACCCAATACCAACGATTGCAAGCGCTGTCATAATAATAGCTCAAAGCTGATGCCCATAGGCCCGAAAGCGCGAAATCTCAACTTTGTACGGCTTGGTGATTCTATCAATCAATTGGCTAGATGGGCTTCTCTTGGCCGGATAGTGAACATGCCAAATCTGAAAGATATAGCGCAATTGCCCGTATGGACAGATGGAAACAAATTCAGCCTGGAGCAACGAGCAAGAGCCTATTTAGACATCAATTGTGCACATTGTCATACCAAAGGGGGAGATGCATATAATACGGGGCTTTTCCTCGATTATGATGTAAAGACCAATTCACACCTCGGTATTGCTAAAGCTCCCGTTTCAGCTGGTGGCGGAGCAGGTGGCTTGGATTTTGATATAGTTCCGGGAGATGCCAAGCATTCTATTCTGCTTTATCGGATGAATAGTGTTGAACCGGGTACTGCAATGCCGGAATTGGCCAGAAGTATAATACATAAAGAAGGAGTGGAACTGATTCGACAATGGATCAATAACATGCCTGCAAATAAATAATATATTGATCTTCAAATGATATGGAAAAAGAGATGTTAACGGATCAAATAGGTGTAATATTCGAACAGCAGCAGCTTTTTAAATATGAATTACGGTCTAGCAGTGCACTGGAACGCATAAAAAAACTTTCCAAGTTAAGGAAGCTTATTGAAGATAATGAAGATTTACTCTATTCGGCGCTTGAAAAAGATTTACGAAAGTCACGAAGTGAGGCTGCAATAAGTGAAGTCTTGTTTATTTACGGTGAAATAGCATTTGCTATACGGCATTTACGAAAATGGATGAAGCCCAGACATGTTGGCCGATCAATGACTAATTTTTTTGCTAAAAGTACAATTACCTACCAGCCTAAGGGCACGGCGCTCATTATATCGCCTTGGAACTATCCTTTTCAGCTTACGATGAGTCCTTTAATTTCTGCTATTGCGGCCGGTAATTGTGTAATCTTAAAACCCTCAGAACATAGTCCATTTACTTCTGCAGTTATTGGGGAGATATTGACTAAAGCATTTGACCAACGGGAGGTGGCCTGTATCGAAGGAGAGCAGGCTGTTTCGGAAGCACTATTAGAACTTCCCTTTGACCATATTTTCTTTACCGGGAGTCCAGCCGTTGGCAAACAGGTTATGAAGGCAGCCTCCCGTCATCTCAGTTCTGTGACCTTGGAGCTGGGTGGAAAATCTCCGGTTATATTGGATGAGACCGCAGATTTGAAGATGACGGCACATAAAGTTGCTTGGGGAAAATTAATCAATGCGGGGCAGACCTGCATTGCACCAGATTATGTTCTTTTGCCCACAAATAAGCTGGATGAGTTTGTTGACTATTATTTAAAAGCTATTAAACGTATGTTTTTTACGGAGAATGGCCAGCTTGACCGAACGGCATACGCAAAGATCATTAACCAAAAGCATGCTGCCCGTCTTGTTTCATTGATCGATAGTGCAATAGCAAGTGGAGCGAAGCTGCTTGAAGGTGGGCAACTGACGGAAGATCTGACATTAAATCCCGCTTTATTGATCGATGTGAAGGCTGACAATGCAATTATGCAGGAAGAAATATTTGGTCCAATACTTCCAATTATAACTTACGAGCACCAAGACGAGGCTATCGCGCTCATTAATGGTGCTGAGAAACCTTTAGCTTTATATATATTTAGTAATAACAAGTCTAATATTCAGTATATACTGAAACAGGTGTCCTCAGGAGGTGCATGTGTGAATGATGTTCTGATTCATGTTTCTAACCCTCATTTGCCCTTTGGTGGTGTCAATGGCAGTGGCTTGGGAAGTTGCCATGGGCAATTTGGTTTTAAGGCATTCTCACACGAAAGGGCAGTGATGTATCAAGCTAAGTTTTCTTTTTCTGCATTGATTTATCCACCCTATGTTAAAAAGAACAAAGTTTTTAAATTATTGAAGAGATGGATTTAGGGAATTGAAACTATGTTCCTGGAAAGACTGTCTTCTGCTTTTATCAAAGGCTCTCTGGAATGGATCTAGCTTCAATTCTGTTACTTGTCAAACGTTTGACCCGTAATAGGAGTTCTTCTGGGCTAAAGGGTTTTACCATAAAGTCTGATGCACCGAGGTCAAAGGCCTCGATGACGACTTCCTCTTGCCCCATATTGGAAAGGACGATAACAGGTATCTTTTTCTCGAGTTTCTTAATACAAGAAAGGACTTCTATTCCGGAAGCAAATGGCATCATGATGTCTGTAATGATCAGATCTAGGTCCAGCATATTGATTTTTTCAATAGCGTCTTTTCCATTTGTAGTGGCTATAACCTCATGACCTGCTTTCGTAAGTTTATATTCAACTGTTCGTAATATCAGCTCATTATCTTCTGCAATTAAGATTACCATCTTATTTCGTAATTAAAATACTATTATGGAAGCCATGGCAAGTTCAGATTTTAGTCTATATCTGACAGCAGGTGTCGAAATATTTTACAATATATGTTTAGTGTTCAGCTTCTGTTTTACACAGTCTGAAAACATAGGTAGCGAAGAAGTACTTCATTCGTAAGAAGCTGTCTTGGCATTATTGAAAAAACGATCGTAAAATGCTTTTGGCTAATCTGAAATTCAAAGTCCCCAAGTGAATTTCTGCGCAAATATATCATTGTAATAGAGATATTCAATAAAAGAAAAGTATGAGAAGGTAAATATTATGCTAATATATTGTTAATAAGCAGTGTAGTCTTTATTCTTTAAAAAAAAGAAAGGTTGAGGATAAAAGATTGTAACATGGTATTAAGTATAAAGGGGATGATAGCTAACTGATTATTTAGCTCCTAGATACGGGAATTATTCATTATATTTAGTTAACCTACTTAATTTGATATGTCATATAATATTCCTGATAATCTGAAAGGTCTTTCTGCAACGGAGGTGACTGCCTCTAGATCTAAATATGGCTGGAATCAATTGAGAGATAATCAAAAGAGTACTTGGTTTGAGCTGCTTGTGGATATCTTGAAGGAACCTATGTTAATTCTGTTGATTGTCATTTCCATCATTTATGTCCTTGTGGGTAATTACGGAGAGGCTGTATTTATGTTTGTTGCCATTGTTGCCGTTACAGCGATTTCTTTTTATCAGGACAATCGTAGCAAAAAAGCCTTAGAAGAATTGGAAAAGCTAAATGAACCTTTAAGCACTGTGATTCGAAATGGCGAAGTTATTGAAATTCCGACGCATGAGATTGTTGTGGGAGATCTCTGTATTACAGAGGAAGGGCGAATTATAAACGCCGATGGCCATATTTTACATAGTAACGATTTTTCTGTTAATGAATCTTCGCTGACGGGCGAGAGTTTTTCCGTTTTTAAGGACAGCAAATCGGAAGATAATCTAGTCTACAGTGGGACGGTTACAGTTTCTGGTCTTGCCGTTTTTGAAGTAACAAAGATTGGTAAAGAGACGCGTGTTGGGAAGATCGGTGAATCGATAAAAAATATCAAGGAAGAAATTTCACCATTGCAAGTGCAAATCCAAAAGTTTGTAAAAGCAATGGCAATTGTTGGTATCCTTATTTTTCTATTGGTATGCCTTTATAGTTTCATTGACAGCGGCAATTTAGTCGCGAGTCTGCTCAATGGGCTTACTTTGGCTATGTCTGTATTGCCAGAAGAGATTCCTGTTGCATTTACCACGTTTATGGCGCTTGGCGCATGGAAACTCATGCGTGAAGGAATTATAATCAAAAGAAGTAGTATTGTTGAGACTTTAGGAAGTACGACAGTGATTTGTACCGATAAGACAGGAACTATTACAGAGAACTCGATGCAATTAAAATACCTGTATAATTATGCTACCGACGCTTCTTATGAACAGGAAAGGTTCGATCAATCGGATTTAAGTGAACTTATCAATTATGCAATGTGGAGCAGTGAGCCTGTACCCTTTGATCCGATGGAAATTACACTGCATAAAATATATGAAAAGACACAGAAGGAGGATCATAGAAAAGAATATAAGTTATTTCATGAATATCCTTTGGAAGGCAAGCCTCCCATGATGACCCATCTTTTCGAAAATACAGAGAAAGACAGAATTATTGCTGCCAAGGGAGCACCCGAGGCTATTCTTAGTGTATCCAAGTTATCTGATCATGAAAAGGATAAAATTAGAGCTATAATTAAGTCCTATGGAGAGCAGGGATTTCGTCTATTGGGTGTTGGAAAAGCGAAATTTGAAGGGGATGATTTCCCTGTCAAGCAACAGGATTTTGAATTCCAATTTTTAGGATTGACCGTATTTTATGACCCACCTAAAAATGGTATTCATGACGTATTCCAACATATCTATGAGGCTGGAATTAAGGTCAAAGTAATAACTGGCGACAATGCCGATACGACTAAAGCAATAGCGGCTCAAGCCGGAATTCGTATTTTGACCCCGCCGGTTAATGGCAGTGAAATAGTAAACCGGTCTGAGGATGAAATTATGGTTATCGCGGAGGAAACAACCTTATTTACCCGAATGTTCCCTGACGCTAAATTGGCCATCGTAAATGCGTTGAAAAAGAGGGGTGAAGTCGTTGCGATGCTTGGTGATGGTGTAAATGATGGACCGGCGTTAAAAGCCGCCCATATCGGCGTGGCGATGGGCAATAAAGGTACTGAAATTGCAAAATCAGCTGCCGCATTGATTATTACAAATGACGATTTGCAAAAGTTGATCACAGGTATAGCAGCTGGAAGAAGAATTTATGCAAACATCAAGAAGGCAGTTCAATATATCATTTCTATTCATATCCCCATTATTTTGACAGTATCGCTGCCACTGTTTTTAGGTTGGGTATTTCCTCAGATTTTTAGCCCTGTCCACGTGATCTTTCTCGAATTGGTCATGGGACCTACCTGCTCGATCGTATATGAAAATGAACCGATAGAAAAAGATACGATGAAACGACCCCCTAGAGCTATGGGTGATACTTTTTTGAATATAAATGAACTCGGAATAAGCATTGTTCAAGGGGTGATAATCACGATAGGGGTGCTATTTGTATATCAGTTTGCAGTACAACAGGGAGGAACTGAGGAAAAAACTAGGGCAATGGTGTTCGCTACTTTAATCTTTGCTAATATTTTGTTGAGTTACGCCAATCGATCTTTCTACTATAGTATCATTGAAAGTTTTAAAAATCGAAACTTGCTGCTCGTGGGTATCTCCATGGTTGTGCTGCTATTTTTAGCTGTGATCTTATATGTAGCACCGGTCGCTCAATTTTTTGAGGTAACAGCATTGAGCGGATCTGAATTAGGGATTACACTTTCTGTAGCTGCTGTATCCGTGTTATGGTTTGAGGTCTACAAACTGATTAAAAGAATCGCCAACCAACGAAAAGGTACTGCATCTTAATTGCAGTTTAGGAGGCAGAAGACCTATAAGAAATTCAGCATTAGCCTTATTGAATAAATTTAGAAGTAATCCCTCTTTTCTTAATATAGAAATTCAGGGCTCGTCCAGCTTCAGTAGGTCTATCTGTACTTAATATATCTGCACCGCGGTCAATAAATCCAGCATAGACCTGAAATCCTTTTTTATCGGCCTGTTTATCAAGGTTTCCTAGTGTCCCTAGAATACACATGATTCCATGGTCATGCAGTATTTTTGTCAATTGTGGATCTGCTTCACGTGTTCCAACGAATGCCAATAAACGATTGTCGGGGATATCCCTTTCATTGAGCCTCGAAAGATCATTTATATTATTGATAGAAGCCGAAATCATTAGGTCGCCAGCGAGACTATGGACTTTGGCGGCCTGACTGGCACTATAGGTAATGATAACCACGCTCGATTCTGCCCGTTGTTTACGAATAGCATTAATAACAGCTTCGTAGGGTACATCGTTCTTAATGTCTAAAGTGAAGATTACTTTTCCTTTTCCCCAAGATAATGCTTCTTCCAGTGTTGGGATCTTATAGGGGGTTAACTTTTTGTTATTGTCTAATAGGCGAAGTTGTTTGAGTTCCGCCAAAGTGCTGGCGTTCACAGGCCCCCTACCTGTGGTTGTTCGGTTTAGTGTATTGTCATGCATTAATACCAGGGCTGAATCTTTACTGATGCGAACATCGCACTCCACAAGGACAGGCTGTAAGCTCGCGTTATAGGAAAATGTTTCGATGGCATTTTCTGGGTATCCGGATGTCGGTCCGCCCCGGTGCAAACTGACTAGCGGATAACGATTATCGTCATAGGTCAGAAACTGATATAATTCTTCAACATTTTGGAGTTGTATTCGTTTACCCACGGGCAACCCATCCGTATTGGCTCCATTACGAAAGCAGCTGCTTGCCACAAAGCAGATCAAGAAAAGGAAGAGGTGCTGTACGCGGATATTCATCATCTATTTATTGTGTTCATTAATCAGATCGGCTAATGTTTCTACGCTTGTATTTAATTGGTCGATCGTCAGATGCGCCTGCGTGTAATAGGGTTCCCTCTCGGTCAGCTTTTCTTCAATAAATAGTCGTAGTTCTTCAGGCGATTTTCCAATCAGAATTGGTCTTTTATGTAATTTTGATTGCGAAAGCCGATCAAAAAGTGCTTTTGGAGACATCTGTAGATAGACTGCATAACCATTTGTCTTGATCCATTCCATATTGTCAAAAAAGCAGGGCGCACCACCACCGGTGGAAATTACCGCGGCATTGTCGGCAAATTTGCGCAATTGTTTCCGTTCCAATTCCCGAAAGGCGTCTTCACCATGCTGACCGAAATAGTCGGTTATGCTCATGCCGATTTGCTTCACGATCTCCTCGTCCGTATCAATGAATGGCAGCTCAAGTCTATTGGCAAGTTTCTTTCCAAGGGTAGTTTTTCCACTTCCCATGTAACCGATCAAAAATATAGGTTTAGGCATATGTTATTTATCTTTACTTAGAAATTTATCTTCAATGGTCTTGGCATCCGGAAAATTATTGTAATGCCATTTTCCTATCACATTGCCTCCTTTTAATAGTAGTACACCTGGATTTGCCCTGACCATACTTTTCAAAGGAATAAGATCAGCATAAAATATCTCGGCAATTAATTGCATCTTATCACTCAGGTATTGCGCGTCCTTTGATGCTGAGGCAGTCAATAAGACAATACGTAGTCCATTATAATCTTTTGTTAATTGGATTGCTGTCTGGTTGATTTTTTGAATAGCTTCTATATTTGTTGAAGAAAGATCTTTTGCAACGATGACAAGATTATAATAAGGATTGGCGATGATTTCTTGTGTATGGTCTGCACCGTCAGCATCCGTTATCAAGAGATCAGGGATAGGAATGTCATAACCTTTCTTGACTAAATTACTTTCAGGTTCACCTATAATTTCCCATGATTCATCTTCCCATAGCTTGTCAGCCATATAGACTTTGTCATTGACCTTTTTTGTTTCTCCCGTCTTTTTATTTTTCATGGTATAGATTTGCTCAAACTCATCTCCTTGTTTGCCTTCAGGCAAAACCATCAATGAAGGTAAGTTGTTGCCAACTTTGTAAGGTAAAAAGTCAATGAACGGGAGGTAGTTAACCGTATAAATACCAATACCCAAGGATATAATCGCGGTAATTAATGTAGCGACAAATTGATTGCCTGAGCCTTTGATAATCGATCGCAACTGTTTTCGGTTAAAAAATATAATAAGGATGAGAGCCAATAGCACCAGGTCTTTGGAAAACGATTGCCAAGGTGTAAGTGGGATGGCATCTCCAAAGCAGCCACAGGAGGTCACAACCTCAAAAAATGCTGAATAGAAGGTTAAAAAAGTGAAAAACAGAATCAGCAGCAATAGGCCCCAAGCAACAGCATTGGCGTATACACCCAATAACAGCAGCGCGCCTAACAGAATTTCAAAACCACAGATCACAACTGCGATGGCTGTAGCATATTCATTAAATGCTGTGAGATGAAACACCTCGAAGTACTCTTGGAGTTTATAGCCAAATCCTGTCGGATCATTTGCTTTGATAAAGCCTGAGAATATGAAAAGAAGTCCTGTAAAGATCCTGCAAAATCCTAAGAGGTAATTTGTTTTAGTATGCTGCTGTGTAGCTGTCATAATCCGATTATTGTTGTGCGATTCCTAATTTAATTAATGCAAAAACTGCGTAATTGAGCATATCTTGATAGTTGGCGTGGATACCTTCAGAGACAAGGGTTTGGCCATCGTTATCTTCAATTTGTTTGACGCGGTGTATTTTCATTAAGATAAGATCTGTCATGGAAGAGACACGCATATCGCGCCATGCCTCACCGTAATCATGATTTTTGGCAAGCATCAGATCCCTGGTTTCAGTAACCTTTTCGGTATATTTCTGATTGACAAAGGTTGGGTCCAAGTTTTCTTCGCCATCTTCACCTAAATCAATCTGAATCATGGCCATCACGCAGTAGTTGATGATACCAATATACTCGTCAACAATTCCTTCACCAACTTTGGAAATTTTTTTGATTTCTAGCGTGCGTATCCGTTGTGCTTTGATATAAATCTGATCTGTAATGGAAGAGAGGCGCATTATTCGCCAAGCAGTTCCATAATCTTTCGTTTTCTTTATAAATAAATCTTGACAATGCTTGATAACACTGTTATATTCTTGAATGGTATCCATATCGTTGATTGAAGAAACTTGATGAGACAAGTTGTGATTACACTACAAATATAATTAGAAAATAATACTTCTAAAGGTCAAATGAATGTACAATTTGCGCTATTTTGCTAAAAAATAAACAATAATTTTGGATATTACCGCAATTAGAAGTTTATAGGGATATCGAAGAACATTACGGACCAAGATTACACAAGAAATTTCTTGTTCCTTATATCGTCAAACTTATAAATAAAGGTAACTTTAGCTTGGTTTGATCTATACACAAGATGGATTGCCAATTTTGAAGATAGTAAAAATAAAAATTCATGGATTTTCAACAACCTGTTATTAGAGAAGTCGAGATCATCCGATATGTACAGCCATTTCGGGAAGGAGGGTCTTTGCCCGCATTAGTCGATGCTGATGATGGCTTTAGTTATGTGATTAAATTTAGAGGTGCGGGCCAGGGCCGGAAAGCGCTGATCGCAGAATTGATTGGTGGGGAGCTGGCAAGACTGCTAAAATTGAGAATCCCCGAAATTGTATTTGCCCACTTGGACGAATCTTTTGGCCGTACGGAGCCTGATGAGGAAATCCAGGACTTACTCAAATTTAGTGTAGGGAAAAATTTGGGACTTCATTTTTTGAGCGGTGCCATCACATTTGATGCGAATGTCGATGTTATCGGAGTAGAAGAGGCTTCGAAGATTGTTTGGTTGGATGCTTTGTTGATGAATGTCGACCGGACTGTGCGGAATACGAATATGTTGATATGGCATAAGGAACTTTGGCTGATAGACCACGGCGCTGCCTTATATTTCCATCACAGCTGGGATAATTGGGAAGAACAATCCTTAAAACCATTTGTTCAGATTAAAGATCACGTACTGTTAAAAAATGCAGCTATGGTGGAGCAAATCGATCAGGAATACCGTTCTGCTTTCACGGAAGAGGTCTTTCGGGGTATATTGGCGGTGGTGCCGGATGAATGGCTCGAAGATCCCGAACGCGAACTTTCTGCCGCTGATGCGCGAGAAGTGTATGTTTCTTTTCTGAGCCGACGTGTAGCACATTCATCCATTTTTGTAAAACAGATTGAAGATGCCAGAAAAGACAGTATATGAGTATGCCGTGGTACGGTTGATACCACGGGTGGAGCGAGAAGAATTTATTAATGTAGGTGTCGCTCTCTATTGTCGTAAGTATCGTTTTGCGAAGATGATTTATTTTGTCAATGAACAAAAGGTCCGCTCCCTTTGTTCGGATATAGAACTAGATTTGATCGATAATCATTTGTCTTCCTTTCAGCGAATCTGCCACGGAGAAAAAGATGCTGGCAAACTTGCCGCATTGGATATCACCGAACGTTTTCGTTGGCTGACAGCGAAACGGAGTACCCTGATTCAATGCTCGGCATCGCATCCTGGATTATGTGAGGATCCCGAAGCAACATTAAAGGAGCTGTTTGAGCGGTTGGTTCTTTAAACTAGGAGATTTGCTCCATCATCAAAAGACTGTTGGTGATGGTCAAAGAGGCTAAGTTTTGATAATAAGGCTTAATCTATAAATATTGTATAGTATATTTGTTTTAATAAACTATTGAAGATGCATGATTTTTATCAACATATCTATGAACAGCAATTGGCTGTTCTAGAAATGCCTTCTAATAAGAAGATCTGTGGATGGGCTATCCGTATCGTGGATGTGCTTTTTCCAGAGCGAAATTCTGGCGAGATGAAATCAGTAGAGGATGTAAAGATCGCTTTTGAACAATTTGAATTGGAGCTAGAGCAGCTCCTGAGTAAATCCAAAGCCTGTCAGAGCTGCAATCATTCGGAAGTAGCTCATCGATTTTTTGAACGAATTCCGCAGCTTTATGAATTGATGTGCTGGGATGCAGATGCATTGATGGATGGAGATCCTGCCGCACAGAATAAAAGAGAAGTCGTGCGGACTTATCCAGGCTTCTTTGCGATCTGTATCTTCCGTATGGCCAATGAACTTCATCGCCTGGGAGTTCCTTTGATACCACGTATATTGACTGAACATGCACATTCCAAAACAGGAATAGACATTCACCCTGGGGCAACGATAGGCCATCATTTACATATTGACCATGGCACTGGATTGGTGATTGGTGAGACCTGTACTATCGGCAATTATGTGAAGCTTTATCAGGGAGTAACTTTGGGAGCTCTGAGCGTGGACAAAGTTTTTTCCAATGTAAAACGTCATCCAACCATAGGCGATCATGTCATCATCTATTCTGGGGCGACAATCCTAGGCGGGGAGACCCATATCGGCCATCATTCGGTTATCGGCGGGAACGTATGGCTGACCAGTTCTGTAGAGCCTTATACCACAGTATACCATCAGGCAACGTCAAAATTTATAGATTCAAAACCAATAATATAGATACCCATGGGAAATATCATAGATACCATAGGAAATACTCCCTTAGTAGAAATAACACAATTTCATACAAACTCCAAAGTGCGGATATTTGCGAAAATGGAAGGTAATAATCCTGCTGGTTCAGTTAAAGATCGTGCAGCACTAAATATGATCCGTTCGGCGATGGAGCGAGGCGATATTACAAAAGATAGTAAATTGATCGAGGCAACAAGTGGTAATACAGGAATCGCATTGGCTATGATTGCAGGCATATATGGGCTCAACCTGGAACTTGTTATGCCGGCTTCGTCAACACGCGAGCGAACGCTTACGATGGAGGCCTATGGAGCAAAAGTCACCCTGTTGGAATCCATGGAAATATGCCGTGATTATGCAGAAGAAAAAGCCGAAAAAGAAGGCTATTTTATATTGAATCAATTTGCAAATCCAGATAACTACGAAGCACATATCAAAACAACAGGCCCGGAGATCTGGCGTGATACCGAAGGTAAGATTACACATTTCGTAAGTGCCATGGGGACAACAGGGACGATTATGGGAAACTCCATCTATCTGAAGGAGAAAAATGCAGCCATTCAGATTGTCGGTTGCCAGCCAACTCCTGAATCCTCCATACCCGGGATACGGCGTTGGCCCGAAGCATATCTGCCTAAGATCTTTGATCCGAGCCGGGTGGATCGCGTTATTGATATATCCCAGCAGGAAGCAACCGAATTAGCCCGCGAGCTTGTCAAGCGTGAAGGTGTATTTGCTGGCATGAGTACCGGCGGAGCCTTTGCCGGAGCACTTCAAATTGCAAATGAAATCGAAGAAGGACTTATTGTCTTTATTGCCTGCGACCGCGGCGACCGCTATTTAAGTTCAGACCTTTTTGGGTAATCGCCCATACTAAAAATACTAAACCCGCTATAGTTTTATGCTTATTGTCTACAATCTATAGCGGGCTTTTTTATGTTTATCCATCCGCACCGAATGTGAGGAGATTGCTATCGGGGTCCAAAATCGAAAACTCCCGTTGACCCCAGGGCTTGGTCTCAAGTTTACCATTGGGATGGATGGTAACGCTATTTTCTAGGAAAGATTGATATAAATGATCGATATCGTCTGTACGGATATAAACCATACCATAATTTTCTGCTGGTGGAAGTGCTGGAAATTCAAAAAAATGGATTTCAATAAGATCCTTTTTTAACATCAGATATCCTTCATAGTCTGTTGTTTCACATAATGAAAAGCCAAGTTTATGCAGATAAAAATCCTTTGTGATGGATTTGTTGCGCATAGGCAATTTGGGATGAATGGCAATCAGTTTCATCTTTAGCTAATTTTTACTTCGTGTTTAATCAATATGTCTTGTAATCTATTTGAAATATAGGAATTTATCTTAATGTTTTAGCAATAAAGCCATAGGATATCTTGAATTTTATCTGTGATTTTTCAGGGAACTTAACGATTACATAGTTGGTTTTTATAACTATCTGTTATGACTCATTATTAATTGTTGTTTTTTAAATAAATAATAGTTATTCAATTTTGTAACGAATTAAAGTATCACTGTCATGTACAAAAAAGTAAATAAAGCAATTCGTTATAGACAGTTGCTCAACCGAAAAGTATCCGTTCGCGAAATCATTTTTATGCTCTTATTCGTATTATGTTTTACGCCATTTGTTTCAGCTCCCCTGGCCTTACTTTTAGGTGTTATCGTGGCGCAATGGATTGGCCACCCCTTTTTAGCAATCAATCACAGGGCGACGCAGATTTTGTTGCAGGCTTCGGTCGTTGGACTTGGGTTTGGGATGAATATAGATATAGCTATGCAGACCGGTAAGCAAGGATTTATGTTAACAATTATCTCCATTGTCGGAACACTATCATTGGGATATCTGTTGGGTAAGTTGCTCCGGTTAGAAAAGGTGACCGCTTATTTGATTTCTGTTGGCACAGGAATTTGTGGGGGGAGTGCTATTGCTGCTGTATCACCCACGATAAAAGCCAATGAGAAGCAGGTCAGTGTGGCGTTAGGGACGATTTTTGTACTCAATGCTATCGCTTTATTTGTCTTTCCGGTGGTTGGTCATTTGCTTGAACTTACCCAGACACAGTTTGGGTTATGGTGTGCGGTTGCTATACAGGATACAAGTTCGGTAGTTGGGGCAGCAAGTAAGTATGGAAATGAGGCCTTACAGGTAGCGACAACTGTGAAATTGACTAGGGCCCTATGGATCATTCCAATAGCCTGCTTAAGTGCGATAGCTTTCAAAACCAAGGGAGCAAGAATTAAAATACCCTATTTTATTGGATTATTTGTGCTGGCAGTTATCTTAACGAGTTACATCCCTTTTTTTCAGTATATTGGAAGCTATGTCGTCCATATTTCAAAGACGGGACTTACTTTAACCTTGTTTCTAATTGGAGCAAGTTTGTCTAGGGAAGTTATCTTAGCCGTAGGTTTTAAAGCTATATTACAAGGGGTAGTATTGTGGCTGGGATTATCAATACCGGTACTCGTTTATATTTATTTTTGTCTCTAGGAATTTAACGTATACTTCAGCATAATCATATCTCTCAATAATTTGCCATCCTCATAAATAGGCTGCTCATAATTTTCAATGAAGAAATCTTTCCGAACTGTATATTTAACAAAACCGTTTCGTTCATAAAAACGAATTTGCGCCAGCCCACAGTCTGCTGTACCCACGATCAGGTTTGGGTATTGCCGATAGGTCTCCTTGATAAAATCGAGTAATTGGCTTCCAAGTCCCAAGTTTTGAAAATCTGGGGACACGGCTATATTTTTAATTTCCAGTGTTTCGGAATCAACGGGATATAAACAGCAAACAGCGATCGATTTTTCGGCTTCAAACACAACATAGACCAAAGAGTCGTATAGATATTTGTCGATCGCAGCAACTGTTTCATCTGCTAAAAGCAACAAATCATAAGGATAGTCCCTATGATTTGTCATACGTTTTATTTGAAAGTTGTTGCGCATTTACACGGGTCAAGTAGTTACTGTAAATGTATCGCTGGGATTAATTGAAATGATATAAAAAGATGACATCTCCCACATAAGCTGGTTTTGCACTGTCTTTGATTTTTAAAGTAGCTTCAATGGTTACTTTGATAACACCTCTCAAATTGACGACCGATTTCACGAGTGTATGCAACTGTACAGCATTGTCAACCAAAACAGGCTGTGCAAAACGTAAGTTTTCAATTCCATAATTGATTTCCATTTTAACATTTCTTACTTCGGCAATTTGTTTCCATAAATAAGGAATGAGGGATAACGTAAGATAGCCATGGGCAATAGTCGATTTGAAAGGGCTGTCCGTTTTCGCTTTTTCGCTATCCAAATGAATCCATTGATGGTCAAGGGTTGCATCCGCAAACTGATTAATTTGTTTTTGATCAATAACATGCCATTGGGATTCGCCTAATGATTTTCCTTCAAAGGCTTTGTACTCTTCATAATTGTTAATTATTGTCATATGTAATCTCTTTTTCGCGTTTTGTTGGTATTGATCTCCTAATTCATGAAGAAGGGAGTGGTAATTAGTGGCTAAATATAGCTATAGTTTTAAAAAATTTAAGCATTTCCTGTGTTTAAATGATCGTTAAACAAAAGAAAAGCTATGATCTTTGGTCATCAATGCAATTGTCCTAATTGTGTATTCCCATAGGTGTTTTCAACATAGGACCGGAAATTTTCGAGTATGGCCTGCCATCCATTACGCTGCATGTCAATGGGATTTTCTGATTCTGCATCAAAAATTACAGTAATGTCAGTTGCTGTTTTTTTTGATTCGAAGCTGATTTCTACTTGACGGCCGTCAGGCATAATATAAGCAATTTTTTTAAAAGGTTCCAAGTTTGTATAGGTGCCTTCAAAATCAAAACCCACTGATCCATCTTTTGCTTCCATACGGTTTTTGAACTTTCCGCCGATACGTAGATCATTGATTGAATTTGTACAGTGCCAGTCATCTGAGGCATGATTCCATTGCATAATATCCTCTGCCGAGTTGTATGCATTCCAGATTGTTTCTACGCGTACGTTGATATGGGTTTCAATTTTTATCTTTTCCATATAATGTTAATCATGTTTTCTAAAGTAATAACAGGGAAATTTATGTTTTGTTATATCTGCTGCCAGATAATTATCAAGATATAATAAAAAGTGTAAAGTTGAAACTTCTTTTCACTGTATCAAATGGTTTTGATACAGTTTTATTAACTTTAAGATATTATAAGACTTAAAACACGATTCATATGTCCTCCAGATTGCTTGTTATCTTTTTTTTGCTGTTTTCGCCAAGCTTGTTGTTTGCACAACGGTATAAAACGACTACTGATGTTAGCTATTGCAAACCTGATGAGCCAGATTCATATAAGAAAGAACGTTGTAAATTGGATATCTATATCCCGACTGATCGTAAAAATTTTGCTACCATAATATGGTTTCACGGTGGCGGACTAGAGGGAGGAAACAAATTTATTCCCCTTGAGCTTAAAGAGAAGGGGGTGGCGGTTGTAGCGGTCAACTATCGGTTAAGTCCCAAAGCCAAAGCGCCGGGTTATATTGAGGATGCGGCCGAAGCCGTCGCCTGGACATTTTCACATATCGCCAGTTATGGCGGAGATCCGTCAAAAATTTATGTCTCGGGGCATTCTGCAGGCGGGTACTTAGCTTTAATGGTTGGCTTGGATAAGCATTACCTTCAGAAATTTGATATCGATGCAAATAATATAAAAGGGCTGGCTCCGATTAGTGGGCAGACCAATACACACTACACAATTAAAAAGGAACGTGGGCAATCTATGGTAATTCCGCAAATTGATCAGTTTGCGCCACTCTCATTCGCACGGAAAGATGCACCTCCAATTCTCTTGATCACCGGTGATCAACAATTGGAAATGGCTGCTCGATTTGAAGAAAATGCACATTTGGCGGCCATCTTAAAACAGGTAGGGCATACAAAAACTTCACTGTACCAGTTACAGGGCTTTGACCATGGTGGTGTGTATGCGCCGGGTTGTCTGCTGATGCTTAACTGGATCAAAAATCTTGAAAAATAATGTTTTACAGCTGTGTCGCTGCCATGGCAAAAAGGGCGACCCCAAAATATTATAAACAAAATAAAAAATATTACAATTGTTCGTTAGAAAATTCTACCGATATTTACCTGCAAAGTAACATAATTCCCAAAGGGAGCGACGATAGTTACTTCGCAAATTTTAATCCGTTATGTGGACAAAAGGCAACATCGTTTTGATAATCTGTATTCTGGGGCTATTTTTAGCACCGAATAGGTTATTTGCCTGTCATGAACCGTCCGAAAAAGCAAAACAGGAAGAAAAATTATGTTGCCTAGATGAAAGACAAAAGGTAAAGGATGCTGCAACAGAAGATTGTTGTCAAGGTGAGCAAGCTGAATCACAAAAATCAGATCGCCATGAGGACAACTGCAGTAAACACTGTGGTGAGAAATCATGCCGTACATCCATGCAATTTAGTTCTATTGTGTCCGAAATGGAGGCACAGTTTATTCTACCAATATATGGTGATGCGTTAAGCTCCTATGCGCTCTATCAGCAACCTTATTGCTCAGATGCTTATTTCTCCATCTGGCAACCTCCCCAAATAGTTTAATAATAGACTGATAGCCCAAGCTATGTCTTTTTGGATCGATTTTTCTTTCCAACCCCCTGTTTATTTAGCTTATGGAAATCCCAATTGAACCATCGGATTCAATGTATAGATACAGTAAATCGCTGTAGTTGGGATTTCCGTCAGTATTCTTTAATTTATTATAATATCACGATCATGCGATTAATATCATTACTTGGTTTGGTAATTCTATTATTACTATCCAATCAAAATACACATGCACAAATCAAAAATGCAAAGACAGCGACTGTAAAAATCTTTGGGAATACGCCTGCTGTTAAAACGACAATCGAAAAAGAAGGTAACGACGGGAAATCTGCTAAAGTCGACTGGAATCAGGCGACCAAACTGGCGGTAATTACCTATGACTCCTCAAAGACAAGTGAAGATGCGGTTCTTAAGCGAATCGCCTTGGCGGGGTTCGACAATGAAAAGTTCCTGGCTCCAGACGATGCTTATGCCCAATTGGCGAAAGCTGAACAATATGACAGAGTTTTAAAACCGGCATCAAAAAATCAAGCCGAACATCAGGCCGATCATACGGCTCACAATCAAGGGATCCAAACAGCAGATCATGCTTCCCATGTTTCCCCTTCAGAGACAACAGAGCCAAAAAAAGAGAAGACAGCATTTGGCCAGTTGGCAAGCCATTATTTTGGGCTAAAAGATGCTTTGGTGAAGACTGATGCACAGGGAGCTGCAGCCAAGGCTGCAGCGTTGAAAGAAGCGATCAAAGCCGTCGATATGAATAAACTTACTCATGCTGAACATACGGTTTGGATGAAGGTGATGAATAGCCTGGATGCAGATGCAACGGCCATCGCAAAAAATAAAGATGTCGCTAAGCAACGAGTGGCTTTTGCATCTCTTTCAAATGCGCTGTATGAACTGACCAAAGTGAGCAAATTGGATAGCCCTGTTTATTATCAGCACTGCCCAATGTTTAATGACGGTAAAGGGGCGCATTGGCTAAGTAAAGAGAATGCTGTTAAAAATCCATTCTTTGGATCACAAATGATGAGTTGCGGAAGTACAGTGGAAACATTAAACTAACTGCTCTCCCTATGAGTTATTTCCAATTAATAATAGCGTGTTTTTTATTTTCATTAGCTGCCTGCGAAGGTTCAAAAACGAATGTAAACGCTAAAGATAGAATAGATTCGGCTGATACCTTGAGCAGTTTTCCTACACAGTCAGTTCAATATAAAAGGGGAGATCTTGTACCTACGGAGCAGGTGTGTATGGTCAATGATGCTTTTATGGGGAAAAAACAGTTACTGGTCATCCATGAAGGTAAGGAGTACTATGGTTGCTGTGAGATGTGCAAAGAACGAATCCCCAAAGAAGCATCTGTACGTATAGCAATCGATCCTTTCTCTAAGAAAGAGGTGGATAAGGCTGAAGCCACAATCGCGATTACAGGTAATCAAGGCGAGGTTTCTTATTTTGAAAGCGAAACAAATTATAGGAGTTTCTTTAATAATCTTAACTAATAAATCGACATACATATGAACAAGTTCGTGCTGGTTTTGGCGATCGTACTGATACTCGCTGCATGCAATAATTCAAAATCGACAAATACACATGCGGAACACGCAGGCCAGGAAGCTTCAGGCGCCTCGGCGCTGGCTGGTAATGAAGCCAAAGCGGATACAATTTTAATTGCAGAGGTGGCCAGTGGAAGCACCGTTGATGAAAAAATAGAATCATCCGATAAAAAGGAAGATCCTGCAACAGCTAAGAATCCGTTTACAGAACTATACAATACATACTTTGAGTTGAAAGATGCATTAGCTCAAGATAACGGAGAGGCCGGTCAAGGTGCAGCAAAGAAAATCCAAGCGGCCATGGAAAAAATCAATGTAAACGTATTAGATGCAGCTCAGGGAAAACTCTGGAAGCAATATCAGGGAAAACTGGCCTTTGACTCCGAACATATTGCGGGAATTGTCGAAAATGAACATCAGCGTGAGCACTTCGTCACATTATCTAAAAATATGTATGCGCTGATGAAATCTGTCAAGCCCGAAACTCCTGTTTATTATCAGCAATGCCCAATGTACCGTGAGGGGAAAAATGTAAATTGGCTCAGTAAACAGAAGGAAATTCAAAATCCCTATTTAGGTAAATCAATGCCTAGCTGTGGATCTACAGTGGAAATTATACAATAAAGTGATGAAAAACTTATTCGAAGGGTTTCCGAGTTTACATCCTTTAGTGGTGCATTTTCCTATTGTACTCTTGCTTATGGCTTTATTTAGTCATATCGGAACCTTATTCTTTAAAAAACATAGACAAGCCTTTGCTGCGCTCACTTTTGGGTTACTATTGTTGGGTACCTTGGGCGCTTTTGCAGCTATTCAGACCTCTACCCATATTTCGGGAGATGCAGATGAAAATGCCTTTGCCGTTTTTGAGATCCATCAACGTTTTGCCTGGATCAGCTTTTGGCTTGCGAGTGCAGCCACAGTGCTATGTTTTGTTGAGCGACGTAAAGATACAGCCACATGGATAAACTATTTGATATTGATTTTGTTGATAAGTTTATCGGGGACACTATTTATCACCGGGCATCAAGGCGCAAGGCTGGTCTACCAATACGGAGTAGGACCTATGAGTAACGGAATACTAATCAAGTAAATGAATTAAAATGAGTAAAAAGAGTAATATATTAACCGTTGTTTTGCTATTGTTGACACAGCTTGCTGTGTTCGCCCAAAAAGTAGTTCGTCACGACCTATACGTGCGAGATACGATTGTCAATTATGCAGGCAAGTCAAAACGGGCAATTGCTGTAAATGGGCAGATTCCAATGCCTAACCTGACTTTTACGGAAGGAGATACAGCAGAAATTGTTGTTCACAACGAGTTAAAAGAGAGTACGTCTCTGCACTGGCATGGTATTTTTCTACCGAACAAAGAAGATGGTGTGCCACACCTGACGCAGGAACCTATAAAGCCGAATTCGACTTATACCTATCGTTTTCCAATAATCCAGCACGGTACACATTGGTATCATTCGCATTCAGGCCTGCAGGAACAGATCGGCATGTATGGCAGCTTTATTCTCAACAAACGTGCGGACGATAAGACTTTTCGAAAAGGAATTGATGATTTGCCTACTATTCCCGTCATCTTGAGCGAATGGACAAATTATAATCCAGACAATATCCAGCGGATGCTGCACACCGCCAATGATTGGGCTGCGATCAAAAAGGGTGCTACCCAATCTTATGCAGAAGCCATCAAAGAGGGAAAATTTAAGACGAAAGTCACCAATGAATGGAAACGTCAGCTGGCAATGGATGTCAGTGATGTCTATTATGATAAGGTCTTGATGAACGGGTCTCATTCCACGGATTTAAAGTCGGTGAACGGTAAAGCATTGAAAGCAGGAGATAAGGTACGTTTACGGATTTCCAATGGTGGTGCTTCGTCTTACTTTTGGTTGCGCTACGCAGGTGGTAAAATCACCGTTGTTGCGAATGATGGAAATGATGTAGTACCGGTGGAGGTCGATCGGTTAATGATTGCGGTATCGGAGACCTATGATGTAGTTGTTACAATCCCCAATGAAGGAACAGCCTACGAGTTTATGGCAACTACGGAAGATCGGACACAATCTGCGAGTTATTTTGTCGGAAATGGAATCAAACAGTTGATTTCTCCGCTTCCTCGCCTTAAATATTTTGAGGGGATGAAGATGATGAACGATATGATGAAGATGAATGGAGATCTCAACGATATGGGCATGAAGATGAGTTTGAATCAAATGGATATGAATGTGGTAATGTATCCCGAAATCACAGGCGATGGAAAGAAAAAGGAAGATCACAGCAAACATAGTGGTATGAATCATGGCGCTATGAATATGGAAGAAGATCCCAATCGCTATAATGCCAATGCACTGGGTGATATTGTAACACTCAACTATGCGATGCTGGAGTCTCCTCGCGTCACTGAATTGCCCAAGGAGGCACCGATACGGGATATTAAATTTACCCTTACCGGAAATATGAGCCGTTATGTGTGGAGTATGGATAATAAAATTCTTTCTGAAACGGATAAAATAGCTGTAAAAAAGGGCGAGGTATTGCGTATTACGATCTATAATAATTCAATGATGCGTCATCCCATCCACCTGCATGGTTTTGATTTTAGATTGCTGAATGGAAAAGGAGCAAAAGCGCCACTGAAAAATGTCGTCGATATTATGCCAATGGAGACCGATACGATAGAATTCTTAGCGAATGAAGAAGGAGACTGGTTTTTTCATTGCCACATTTTGTATCACATGATGGCTGGAATGAACCGTGTATTTGCCGTAGACGATTATAAGAATCCCTATCTTCCAGACAAAGCTAAAGCCTATAAGGAATTGCAAATGGAGAGCAATATGACTCATTTCATGGCTCAGAATGACTTTGCTACCAATGGGAATGATGGTCAGGCGATGTTTCAGAATGCGCGCTGGCAACTCGGTTCGGAATGGCGATTGGGATATAATGATATGCACGGTTACGAGGTAGAGACACACCTGGGGAGATTCTTTGGGAAGATGCAGTGGTTTATGCCTTTTGTAGGTTTTGATTATCGATACCGCCGCATGGGTGAAGATGAGCACGAGAAAAATATTTTTGGACAGGCAAATAAAAAAGATAGCCGGAAAGCTTTAAGTCTCGGTTTCATGTATACTCTACCGATGCTGGTTAACTTTCAGGCAGAGGTGTATCACGATGGTATTGTGCGGCTGCAGCTGATGCGTGAAGATATTCCTATCTCTAGAAGAATCCGGGGTGATTTTATGGTCAACTCAGATCTAGAATATATGGCGGGCCTAAATTATGTCATCACCAAAAACATGGCTTTTAGGACCCATTATGATAGTGATATGGGCTTTGGTGTGGGCTTATCGTTAAATTATTAAAGAACATATTTTTTTAACTGTCTCAGGGGGCTTTGCTGCACGCAAAGCCCCCTTTTCTTGTTTGGTTAAAACAAGGGGCTAATAATAGATAGATTCTAAAATAAAACGGACTTCAAGCTTATATTATCCGGAATAAAATCGGACTTTATACGTTTTCATTCGAGTGAGGTCCCTATGAAATCCCCATTATTTAATAAGATGATCTCCGCTTGTTCACCGCCTGTCTGCAACTTATTTTTAATTCTTTGTCTTTAAAATAGTGTGATGGATAGATCTCTTCTCTGCGTCATCTGCTGAGGGGTGGGAGGGCAATGCTGTGATGCTCAAAACACAATTTAGTTTAGAAATAGAGAACATGCTTTGGGTAGGAGCGTAAAGAAAAACGCCAGAATCGTTGATTTCTGGCGTTTTATAGTAGTGTGAATTTTATGACGACTAAAGTTTTGATTCACTTAAATCATCCATTTAAATAGGCTGGCTCCCCAAGAGAAACCGGCACCAAAGGCGGTTAACATAACTAAATCGCCTGTATTTAATTTTTTAATATTCTGCCAGATACATAATGGGATCGTAGCAGCAATAGTATTTCCTAAGTATTCGATATTACTTAAGGCTCTATCCTCTGATATATTAAGGCTGCGCCCAACGGCATCAATGATGCGCTGATTAGCCTGATGTGGAATTAACCAGTTGATATCTTCAATTTGCAAGTTATTGCGCTGCAAAACCGTGTTACAAGCATTGCTCATAGACTGTACAGCATGTTTGAATACCGTCTTGCCATCCTGCTTCAGAAATCTGTTGTCGTTAACAGGAAGGTTACTATCGATTGGATACAAAGAGCCTCCGGCTTCGATTTTCAAAAATTCTCTTCCCGAACCGTTACTGCAAAGATAGGCGTCCATAATTCCTCCCTCTAAGGAAGGTTCTAGCCAAATAACTCCAGCGCCGTCACCAAAAAGGATATTGGTCGAACGGTCCTTTAAATCAACATAAGTGCTGATGTTGTCGGCTCCGACTACGAGTACGTTTTTATAACGTCCTGTCTCAACGAGAGCGGAAGCCATATCCAAAGCGTATAAGAATCCCGAACATGCAGCGTTGACATCAAAAGCCCAAACATTGGTAAGTCCTAATTTTTCTAAAATGATGTTTGCAGTTGCTGGCATTGGCATATCTGGTGTAGAAGTCGCTACGATTAGAGCATCTACATCCGTCAAATTTTTATGATATTGTGTCGCCAAATCGTATATTGCTTTTACAGCCATATCCGATGTAGCAAGATTTTCTTCTAAAATTCTCCGCTCTTTAATACCTGTACGTTTGATAATCCACTCGTCGGATGTATCACAAAACTGCTCTAAATCTGTATTCGACCTTTTATTTGGCGGAATATATCCTCCAATACCGGTAATTGCTGCATATGGCCTGCTGGGTATTCTTTCAGTCATAAATTAATGTACGCTTCTCTCTCTCTTTTTTTATAGCTATCCTTAGGAATAACTAGCATGTTTTTTGCGCCGTAAAACTACGGTTAATTTATACGATTAATGCTTAAAAAAGTTGATTTTTGACAAAATAATTACGTTTTACCATCACTTTTAACTGTTTTTTACATATCATCTATACTAATCTTTTAATTGGTCGTAGTGTTACGAAATTAAATATTGAATGTGCTTGTTTTTTCAGAATTTTAATCTAATCAGGTTCGTCTATATTCGAAAATAGTCTAGCTGTTTTTTTTTATAGAACCTATCATGAAGAGCGCTTGGCTTGTTCCAGCAACTCCGCCAAAATAATTATTCCTTCCTCCATGAGCTCTTCCGATAAAGATCCGTAGCCTAGTCGTATCCCGCCAAAAACATTTCCTCTGCTATAGTTTTCGGGATGCGGTATATACACCGATCTTTCTTTTAGTTTTCTGAATAGGAATGCCCAATCAATTTGATGTTTAAAAGATAACCAGACAGCCAAGCCACCCTGTGGGCAGGTATAATCTACCTGATCCAGTAGGTGTTTGTCCAATTGACTGATCATAAAATTGCGTTTCTTTTTGTAAAGCTGAGTAGCCTTTCGGATATGCCGACGGATTGTTCCGTCCTGAATAAGTTCCAGGACAGCTTGCTCCATTATATTGTCACCTTGAATGTCGATGATGTAGCGCAGTTCGGTCACCTGTTGGAGCAATTGCTGATCTCTCGCGGCGAGATAACCGATACGAAGAGCAGGAGCGACAACTTTGCTCAGCGTGCCGATATAAACTGTATTGATCAGTTCCTGCTGGGAGGCCAGCGGATAGTAAGGGACTTGTTCAAAATGAAACTCGTAATCGTAGTCATCCTCAATGATGGTAAAGTTATATTGGTTAGACAGTGCTATTAATCGCGACCTACGCTCTTTGCTTAATGTGACGGTGGTTGGGTATTGGCGATGTGGGGTTAGGTATAGCGCTTTGATATTATTTTTTTTTAACAAATGGGGCAGCAGCTCTTCAACGATTAGGCCGGCTGCATCTACGGGGATATGAATCAATGTTGCGCCAGCTTTTTCAAAAATCTTCCAGGCTGAATGATATCCCGGAGACTCTACAAAGATGTAATCACCACGCTGTAACATACATTGGGCGACCAGATACATGGCCATTTGGCTCCCCCGGCTGATACATAAACTATCTTTATCGATGTGCATGTTACGCTCGATGTTGAGCATATTGGCGATTTCCTCCCGAAAATCAGGATGTCCCCGTGGATCGGCATAGCCCATCATTTTCCAGCGCGCACTACGTTTAAAAATCTGGCGATACGCACGCCCAAGCTGTTCTACTGGCGCAATCTTACTGTCTGGATTACCGTCATCGAATATAATACGTGTGGGGACTTGGGGATCGGATAATTCGATCTTTTGCACAACATATGCGTTGGAACCATAAGGTAATTGCTCGGCCACAAATATGCCTCTTCGCGCTTGGCTTATGAGCCAGCCTTCGCTCAGCAGCAATTGTATGGCATCAACTACGGTGTTCCGGTTTAACTTTAGCTGGGCTGCAAGCGATCTGCTGCTGGGGAGGGCAGTTCCTTTTGGCAGCCTACCAGATTGTATATCGGCAGCAATACTGTCCGCTATTTGAATGTAAATTGCTTTTGAAGAGGATCTGTCAATATCCATTGTTAAATTCCAAGGTCTAAGCATGAGGCTATGGTATTGGGTAATTGATCAAAGATACAATTGTTCTGCAGGATTAAAACACGGTGAACAGCTAACGCGCAATCAACGGTAAGCTATTTTATTTAAAATGAGCTGTTTTGTTTATTGGCTATGCCGTCTGGACCAGTAATAAATAAATGTCTTGGACTAGGTATTAAAGCTGTTTTAAAACGATTTTTGAATTTTATTAATGCTAAGTGAATCATGAAACCGTTTCCCGTTTTTAAGAAAGTTGATATTGCGATCGAGCGAGCCCTTGGATGCTTTGTATATGATGACCAGCAGCAGGCCTATCTAGATATGTACGGCGGTCATGCTGTTATTTCTGTTGGACATAGTCATCCTCATGTTGTCAAGGAGACTTTACGGCAGATGAATCAGATCGCATTTTACTCAAATGCGGTAAAAAACAGTCTGCAGGACCGTTTGGCCGAACGTTTGGGCCACGCATGTGGCTATCCCGCATATGATGTGTTTTACAGCAACTCTGGGGCTGAAGCGAATGAAAACGCGCTGAAACTGGCGTCATTCCATACGGGAAGGAAGAAGGTATTGGCCATGTCCAATGCGTTTCACGGCCGAACCTCAGCCGCCGTTGCGGCGACAGATATTCGATCCATCCGTGCGCCAGTAAATGACAGTGAGCAGTTTGTTTTTACACCTTTCAACGAGATCTCCAGCTTGAGAAAACAATTGGAAACAGAAGAATATTGTGCTGTAATTATCGAACCCATTCAGGGGGTAGGGGGAATTCATCAGGCTAGCAGCAGTTTCTTGCAGGAAGTAAGAGCAATCTGCACCACAACGGGTACGATGCTTATTCTGGATGAAATTCAATGTGGATATGGACGCACAGGTCTTTTTTTTGCCCATCAGCATGCCGGTATAGAGGCTGACCTAATTACTGTGGCCAAAGGAATTGCAAATGGGCTTCCGATGGGAGCGACGATTATCTCGCCTAAAATAAAACCGGTGGTCGGACAACTGGGGACTACCTTTGGCGGAAGTCATTTGATCTGCGCAGCGGCTTTGGCTGTACTCGATGTCATCTATAACGAACAATTGATCGCTAATGCCGCCGCTGTAGGGGAATTCCTGTTGACAGAATTGAGAAAAATAGATGGCATAAGCGAAGTAAGAGGTCAGGGTTTGATGATCGGCGTCGAGTTTGAGAACGATATCCGACAACTTAGAGAAGACCTGCTGTTTTCTGAAAAGATTTTTACAGGATATGCAGGACACTATACCTTGCGTCTATTGCCTCCCTTGTGCTTCACTAGCAACCATGCGGAGACTTTTTTGAATAGCCTGCAAAAGCTTTTGCGTAAAGAGAGACGATCTCACCTTGTTTCGGTACATTGATTGATTGATTGATTGATTGATTGATTGATTGATTGATTGATTGATTGATTGATTGATTGATTGATTGATTGATTGATTGATTGATTGATTGATTGGGGAGAGGGGGCTCAATATTACTTTTTTGAAGAAAGTTTAATTAAGAATTTCTTGATACAGGTGTGGCGTTTTGAGAAATGCTATAAAAGAAGTAATTTCACGTCTATAGTTTTAATTAGTCATAGCTATCCACGATTCATGTTAACAACAAAGTGTTTGCCTACAGCAGGCTTAGTCAGTATTAAGGAAAATAAATTATTATTAGCCTATAGTAACAATAGAAAGGCATGGTATCTTCCCGGCGGGAAAATTGATGCGGGCGAAGAGGCTTTGCAGTCCCTTCGCCGAGAAATCTTGGAGGAGTTAAATATCGATCTGGATCCCGATAAGATATCATATTATTGCCATGTAACTGCTCCAGCATATGGACTTGTACCGGAGGTTATCATGGAACAAGATTGTTTTCTATACCCATTGACAGAACAGATCGAACCTAGTAATGAGATCGGTGCCGTCCGTTATTTTTCACACCAGGAATACCTGGAAGAATCTATCCAGGTAATTGGCGTTTTGCATGTGTTCGATAAGTTGGAAGCCGAGGGATTGATTTAATTAAATCCTGAAGTTTCTATATTCCATAACCTTCATTCAGACAGCTGATGCCTTTTGTATCTTTTAAAGGGACAATTTTTTGGCTCTTGGTATCAATTCGCCATGCTTTGACAATTTTGTCAAAATATTCTTTGTTCTCATCGACTTGGCTAATGGCTATGATTTCACTGTTTGGCTGGTCACCTTGTTTGCAGTTGCATAAGCTGAGCTGTTCGTTGGGTTTCAGTTTTTGAACATTGATGGTATCCAAAATCTTGTATTTGACTTGGCCTTTGCTGTCAGGGGGCAACAATTCTTCTAAAATACAAATACCATTTTTAGCGTTTGTAAAATAACCAGCAGCAAAGCGATAGTCGCCCTGTGCGTTCTTGTCGGTTTCGATGATCGCACCCGTCGCGTAGGTGTAGGATTTTAATTCGGCGATCTCATCGATCTCACGGAATACCTTCCCATATAAGGGGTTTTTCTGATCTGTAGGGGTATTGAAACTGGACCAGCTGCAGATCGATAGAACCGCCATGGGTATAATTAGTGCATATCTCATAGCTTTCAATAATTAAAAACGTTGTTTAAGATAATCATTCTTTCTATTATCTTAAACAACTTTTTTTAATTAAGCAGTATTGTGCCGGCTATATGTATTGAAAATAATTGTCGGTTTATTTCGCCTGTGTTTCTTGCGATTTTTGAGATTCTTTATATACTTTGCTGTCCTCGTCGTCCATTTCCATATCGAGGTCTTCTTCTTTGTATTTTCCCATTTTTAGATGAAAATCTGAAGCTGTACCCGTAATGCGCATTGGTATTCCAAATATTCCAAAAGGAGGAAGGCCAAGTCGGAAACCAAGGTTCATCCGTCCGTCTAAAGTAACCTGGCCTTCAAACCGCGGCCTGAAACCCATCATTTTCATTTTGGTTCGTTCAATAGTCATCACATTATTTTTAATATGCGATTTAATAACGACTTTTTTCACTTCACCATCTTTCAGTTTTTCTTTGGAAGTAGATTGGCTGATTCCATTCAATAGTTTGAAACCTCTGAACTTAATCTGATTCAGTGTTAAGGATCCTTCGCCAGCGATCGACGGCATTACAGGTTGCATATTGCCATTCAAGAGACCGCCCAGCCTGTAATCCAATGAAACAAGGCCATATGCATTTTTGGCAGAGCTGACCATTTCTCTGAACATGGGTATCTCTTTGTAGGCACGCTGAATATCAAAGCTGTCGGCTTTCACGGCATAATCAAAACTGGCTCTGCGCGGATTTATGGGGCGATAACCTCCGCTCATAGCTACTTTTAATCCCGCTAGTTCAAAGTTGGTTTTATTAAGGTTCATCTTGCCATCTTTTAACTGTAGGTCTCCTTTAAAGTCTCTGATATTCATTTTGTTGTAGGAGATGGTGTTGACAAGCCCTAATACTTGGACGTCCAAATTTTTAGGCAGAAGAACCACGCCGCTTTCCGAAGAGCTTGCCGCTGCCGATGAGGGAGAAGCAAAAACCATAAAATCATCTACATTGATTTTCTTGCTGCTGAGTGTAAATTGACCTTTTAACGGTGCTCGACTGCTTGTTGCGTAGTTAATAATATTGTTGAGATAGCCCTTGATGGAAATATCATTTTTAGCATAGGCAACCAAGAATTTATCGAAATTCATTTTTTCTTGATGGAAACTAAAGTTGCCGCTTTTAATCGCGATAGGCTGCGGAAGCATGTCAGACTGCACCTGGATGTTTCCAATAGTTAACCGGCCACTATTTTGGAGCCGCGCATAATGACCGTTGGTGGCATCGCTCTGTAAGCCCTTTAAACTGAAGTCTGTGTAGATAAAGCCGTCGACATTGGTACCGTCCAATGCAAAGAGCTTATAAATAGGGCCGAGATTGAGCTTACCCTTGGATTGTATGTTGTATTTGATGTCATTGAAATTCTTGAGGTCTGCATTCAAGAAAAAAGGTTCGCCTGCAAATGTAAACGATACAGGGAGGATTTTGACATTAAGGTCTCGAAGTGATCCTTTTTCACTAGTGACAAGGGCTTGGACGTGAATATTTTCCATCGGGATCGGATAATCATTTGATTTAATCAATCCGTCCTTCATCATGATGGAAGTATTGGTCTCCGGGAAAATATTGCGTTTGAGATCTATGTACCCTTTTGCCTTTAAGTTGACGTCTACCAATCCCGCCAGTTCGACTTGTTTGATCGGATAGAAATTCTTGATATCTGCTAGATTAAGCAAAGCCTTTAAGTCCGAATGAATTGCGATTTTATTAAAATCTTTTATAGAAATAAAGCCTTTTATATAGTTGTCGAGTGCCTGGATCGAAATATCGTGTATTGATATGGATGCACTTTTTAATTGGCCATCCGGATCTTTTGCTTCAAGCTGATAGGCAATTTTGTCAAGCCCCTGCGGAAGGTTGGCCAATTTGAATTTACCATCTACCAGTGTATTTTTGATATCAAAAGTAGGAATGGAGGCGATATATTCCTGTTCGCGTTTTTGAAGTCCCACTTGACGAATGGCTTTGGCATACGTCCCGTCGATTTTTGCATCAAGATTCCATTTGCCACCGAATGAGAAGATTGGAAATTGCAGCGAAGTATGGAGTTTATCCAGGTCAAGATCACTTTTCATGCTGGCATGTACCGTCACAGGATGCAGCCCGGCTATTTTGCCCGAAGCATTAAAATAGCCTGATGCAACTTTAAAGTCAAATTGTTTAAGATCGATTTGCAGGGAGTCGGGATTTAAAGATGGCAAGTCTATCCGTAATTTTGCATTCCAGTCTGTCAATGGATTAGTCGACTGTTTATAGGCGAGGTAGCCATTACTGACCATGAGTCCCAGCGAAAGATTAGGCATTTTGTTGTTATCGACAATATAATCACCTTCTAAATTGACAAAAACCTCAGATGTCCCTTTTACTGATAGATCCTTGATCCAGGAAACATAACTGTTAGGGACTAAAGAAAGTAATTCGGCCAAGGTGCTTTCCTGTGATTTTAATTTGAAATCTAGATGATAACCATGGGAAATAAAAGACAGCAACCCACGGAAACGGACCGGCAATTGATTTATTTTGATATCATTTCGTTCGAATACAAAGGATAAGGTGTTGGTATTGATCCTTGTCAGCAAATTGGCATCGATCGATTTTTTGTCCACATACAGTTCATTGTCAAAGGAAAAGGAAAAAGACGCAATTTTTGCGCGTGTATTTAAATCAAAAATATTTGACATCAGATCTCCTTTGCCCTCATATTCGATCTCTTTTGCTTCGATCTGAAGCGGAATGGAACGATCTTCATAATGAAGATTTGTTTTTTCAAGCTTTATTAATTGAAAAGCTAAAGCGCTGCTTTCAGCTTTATCTTGGCTTTTTGTAGAATCAGACGGTGTGGATTTGTAGATTGAATAATTGGCATTTCCCAGAGAATCGACCAGGATATTGATCTTTCCACTATTCACGATAAACTTGTCGATAACGATTTTGGATTTGAGCAGACTTATAAGGTTGACGCCAAAACTGACTTGTTTTGCAGCGAGCAGGGTATCATTTTTGAAAGGCTCGGCCCCTTTTAGTAAGACATCATCCAGCGATGCTGTCAGCAAGGGAAACTGATCAAAGAAGGTCAATCTCACCTTGGAATAATTTAACTCGCCGGTAATGTGCTCGTTTACGAGTGATTTAACCTTGCTATTTACTTCATTTTCGAATATGTAGGGAATGGATAATATGCTGATAACGAGTAGTACAATGATGCTTGCAAAAACGATAGAGATACGTTTCACAACCTTTATAAATGTTGCTTTTGACACAGTTGTAATTTTTTGTGGTTACAAAAATCAGAAAATTATTGTTAATCCCAGTTATGTGACTCATTTATTTTGATTAGCTGTTGGAATATGTCGTATATCATTGACAAAAGGCTGAGTTAAAGTCTTTCTTATGAAGAGGTTTGCACAGGCTTTGAAAATTTTCATGTAATTTTGCGGCGTGAAATTTCGATTTAAAAATGCCGAACAGAAAAATAGTATTATCCTCATTGTCTGTTTGTTTTTGCTGTTGCTGATAGGGGGAGGTTTGCTCGGTATTATCCATCATAAGGTCGATCGTCTTAATAAACGGATCCTGATCGATTTTGCAGATGAGAATATGTTGCTGGTAAAAAAGCAGCTGGAATTGCTGCAGCAGGATATCTACCTTTCAGAAAAAAAAATACTTGATCAGTCTGCTTTTGATCCGAGCGAAAATGGTGATTCGCTGCTGGTCATTAGGCCCGTGGGGCAATCGGATAAGTTAGGCAGCCGGATGCTGACCTTGCTGCAGACCCGTACGGTACAGCATCGACTGTACCATATCTATATTGATATTGAAAAGTTAAACGCCTATTTCGCGCGGCTCAATTTTGGAAGAAGAGCCTATTTTGAACTTTATGATGATAAGGGGATATGCGTGTATTCGCCGGATAATCGGAAATGGGGAGTGAGAAAAGATACTGAAATTATCAAACAAGGGCAAATTGTAAATTCTGATTATCTTGAATTGGAAGTCATGGTCAATTCCTACCCCTGTAATATCTTGTTTGTGGGTGGCGAAATCAGGGTATATGTATTGTTGTTGAGTATTGAGGAAGAAATTCAGGAGCTGTTGACCTATAGTATTTTGCTTGGCGTAGGTTTGATGTTGGTGGCCATGGTGTTGATCTACTTTAATGCCATGGAAAGGCGTAAGATCCAGCAATTGAAAATGCAGTCCTTGAAGCAGGAAAACGAATATACACAAATGCGTCTGGTTCAGCTGCGGCAGCAGATCAATCCACATTTTCTATTCAATACCTTTGGATCACTCCAATACCTGATCGGAAAGGATGACGATCTTGCGAAGTCTTTTATTGGCAAGATGACAAAGGTCTATCGGAAGATGCTTCGTACAGATGAGAATGAATGGTCGTCATTGGGGGAGGAACTGGAACTGGCTAAAGCTTATTTCTTTTTGCAGCAGGTGCGGTTTGGAGCGGCATTAAGTGATATGAAGATCGATATTCCAGCAAAATTATTCGCGCAGAAGATCCCGCGCCTGGGGCTGCAGATGCTCGTTGAAAACGCAATTAAACATACCCGCATTTCGACCGAAAATCCACTTACGATTGAGGTTCTCTTCCTTGCAGAAGGAAACGTCCTGGAGATCCGCAATAACTGGCAGCCCAGACAGGGGGCAGAGCTTGAAGGCGAGGGGTATGGGCTTAATTATTTGGCATCTATCTATAGTTACTATGCGATGTCTGGTTTTCGATATGGGATAGAAGCGGGTTATTTTTCTGTATCCTTACCACTCTCATAAGCTTGAAAATGAAGAATAAAAGGTGGTGGGATTACGTGTTCATGTTTTTATAGTACGTGTTCATCCTTTTGAAATGCGTGTTCATCCCTTTGTATGCTTTTCTATATAATATTTTTGACAAATTTGGCTCCTAATCTAGGAGTTTTAGTTCGTGGTTAGCCTAATCCTATCCGATCAAATTGCAGGAGTTTTAAGTACGCATGACTTGGGATTGACCTGCTTGGAATAGACAATATTGCCTTCTAATAGTTCTACCGTAAGCTAAAATTAGCTTAATAGACACCACTAGATAATGAGTAGATGATACGTCATCACTTTTGAAAAACATAGGGAGTGCCACGAGCTCATTTATACCTTTGAAAACGAGGGCTCAAAATAATTATTTGATGAAAAACACTTATACTAAGCTAGCCATAGGTCTTTTATTTTCCGCAGGTTTCATGCAATCTTGTTCAATCTTGCAAACTGTAGGCCTGAGAAAAAAAGAGACGATTACTTCTACCAAGGATTCTACTGCAAAAAAAGATTCGACAGCCGCATACGACAAATTGTTGAAAGACGCTCGGGTTGACAGTGGTATGTTTGGGGTGATCCGGAAAGAAAATAATTACTATTTTGAAATCCCCCTAAAAAAAATGGGACAGGATATTCTGCTGATACAGAAGTTGTCTTCCGTGCCGCTAGCTTTAAATGAAGCTGGGGTAAACAAAGGGATGAATTATGAAAATAAAGTCATTCGGTTTACACTCCGCAAAGAAAAGAAAGAGGTATGGGTTTCGGAAATTAAGCCTCAGGTCGAAGTTCCTAAAGGTGATGCGATAGCAGCTTCCGTATATGATAATTATCGTCCTTCTTATATTGAATCCTTTAAGATTGAAAGTTATTCAAAAGATTCAAGCGCTGTCGTGATCAAAGTCAATAAGGTATTTGATGGCTCTGAAAAGAGCTTTACAGATGTGTTTACTACTTTGGGTTTGGGAACTTCACCAAAAACCAGTATCTCTACGGTTGAGGATATCACATCCTATGCGAATAATATTGTGGTGAAGTCTGTATTTTCTACCAAAGTAACAGAGGGCAATGAATCTGTACCGGTTTCTTTAGAAATTACTAGTAACCTCTACGAATTACCTGAAACGCCTATGGTCGCGCGTTTTGCAGATCCAAGAGTTGGTTTCTTTACGTCACCGCGTTGGTATTTCAATGATAAACAGCAAGAACTGGATAAGAAAAACTTGGTCAATCGCTGGCGTTTAGAGCCGCGTGACGAGGATAAAGTGCGCTATCTGAAAGGGGAGCTGGTAGAACCAAAGAAACCGATTGTCTTTTATCTGGATCCAGCTACGCCAAAACAATGGCGCCAGGCCATTATTGATGGCGTGCATGATTGGCAGGTCGCATTTGAAGCCGCCGGTTTCAAAAATGCAATTCTTGCAAAACAGCAGCCCGATAGCGTCAAATTTGATCCGGACGACGCTAATGTTTCCTCTATTGTATATGCTGCATCTGCTCAGGCTAATGCCATGGGACCATCTGTTGTAGATCCGCGCTCCGGCGAAATATTGGAAGCGGACGTCATCTGGTGGCACAACGTCATGACTATTTTGAACAGCTGGATGCGCATACAGACCGGTATCGTAGATACATCAGTGCGTGCTAATGTTTTTTCGGATGAGAAAATGGCACATGCCATTCGTTTTGTGTCTTCTCACGAAATAGGCCACACCTTAGGGTTGATGCACAATATGGGCTCTTCGGCAAGTTTCCCTGTTGATTCTTTGCGCAGCAAAAGCTTTACGGCTAAAATGGGAGGGACAGCTCCTTCCATCATGGATTATGCGCGCTTTAATTATGTGACACAGCCTGAAGATGGCGTAGAGCAAATTACTCCTGTGATCGGCGCTTATGACAAGTATGCCATTGGCTGGGCCTACCGCTGGTATGGCAAAACACAGCCTTGGGATGAAATCCCGCTGTTGAGAAAGGAAATTGATAGTCATGTACATGATCCTATTTATCATTATGGTGAACAGCAAGATGCTAAAAATATCGTTGATCCGCGGGCACAGTCGGAAGATCTTGGTGATGACGCTATGAAAGCTGGCGAATATGGTATGCTGAACCTGCGTCGCATGATGCCTAATATCATCAATTGGACAACCAATGTCGGCGATGATTATTATCGCGCGGGTAAGCTGTATATGGGTGTGGTCGGACAATGGTATGCTTATGCTGATCACGTCTTAAATAATATCGGCGGTATTTATCTGGAGAACGCTGTTTTAGGTGATCAAAAAGATGCCTATAGTCCAGTTCCTAAAGAAAAACAAGTGCGCGCTTTGGAGTACCTAAAGAAGAATGTATTCTACATGCCAGAATGGTTGTTCGTTCCGGAGCTGATGGCAAAAACTTTTCCATTGAAAGATTCACCGATAGGACCATTTGAGTATGCTCCTTATAATTTGCAACGTGAATTTCAATACGCTATGTTGTATAAACTGGTCAATGATGAACGTTTGCTGCGTATGGTTGAGATGGAAAATCTTTTTGGAAGTAAAAAAGCATGGAGCGCGCCAGAGTTTCTGACTTCTGTACGTCAGACGGTCTTTGCTAAAACCATCGGTGGACAAGCGTTGGATCTTAAAACTCGGATGCTACAACAAAACTATGTGGATGTCCTTATGGTGTCTACCAATAAATCCATGGAGAAATTAAATGCAAAGAAACTAGCGGGCGTTGAGCAACTGGTTGAAGCAACACAACCTGATCTCTGTTTACATCCGCAGCATGCATCTTCGTCAGCAGGACTGCGCAATGTACATGTCACTGGCATGATCCGTACTTCGGATATGCTGACCTATAAACGTGCTGAATTATATGAGATCTACCAGTTGTTGAAACAAAAGCAGCGGACTGGTGATGCGACCACAAAGTCGCATTATATGGATCTTTTATTACGTATTGCAAATACCTTAGAATTAAACTAATATATTAACATCTACCAAAATGAATAAGTTTTTAATACCGTTGACCTTCATGTGTGTGCACGTTGCGCATGCGCAGGAATCTAAAGAACTGAAAGGAAAGGTTCTGGATGCGGTCACGTTAAAACCGGTCGTGGGGGCGACGGTTGTCGTTGAAAGTTCGGCAGTAGCAGAAGATATCGGTGTGCCTAATCAGGTACAGCAGTCGGCATTGGGTTCATTGACCGATGCTGCTGGAGAGTTTCGCTTAAAAGTGCCGAGTAATTTAAAATATGTAACGATTAGTTATGTTGGCTACCAACGTATTCAGGTGCCGGTATTTCAGGATCATAGAACAATTTTGTTGCAGCCTAGCGGCGAATCTTTGGACGAGGTGATTGTAACGGGTTATACGGATATCAAAAAACGTAAGAACACGACGGCCTACAATAAAATTAATGTTGCTGATATCAAACAAACAGGAGTAGCGTCAATCGACGAAATGTTGGCCGGTCAGGTCGCAGGTTTGCAGCTGAGTAATTTTAATGGTGGACCTAACAGTGCACCACAGATCCGTATCCGGGGTACGGTATCACTCAATGGTACACAAGACCCATTATGGGTCATCGACGGCTTACCGATTGAAGGAGCTGAATTGCCCAAACGAATTGACAAAGACAATTTGAATAGCTTGAGTAATCTTCCGATTGCGGGTATCAATCCTGACGATATCGCAGATATTACGGTATTAAAGGATGCCGCGGCGACTTCGATCTATGGCGCGAGGGCGGCAAATGGAGTCATTGTGATTACCACAAAAAGAGGTAAATCTGGGCCCGCAAAACTGCAGGTATCAGCAAATGCATTTGTGACGCAACGTCCGGATTTCGGTAAACTCAACCTGATGGACGCTAACGAAAAAGTAGATTTTGAGTTATTGATGGCCGACCGTACGGATCTAAATTATCGTACGGATAAGGGTGCCGTTATGCGGATCCTAAACAAAGCAAATGCATTGGATGTTTACCGTTCGGGTGGTTTGGCAGCCTTATCACCGGAAGTACAGCAGTCGATTAGTCAATTGCGTACACAACAGACGGATTGGGGAAAAGAACTTTATCGTCAAGCCTTGAATCAGCAGTATTCAGCTTCAATTTCTGGTGGTAATGACGGGCATCGTTATTATTTGTCCAGCGGTTTTTACGATGAGAAGGGAGCAACAAAAGGAGCAGATCTTCGTCGTTATTCTTTGACATTAAATAATGACTTCAATATTAACGACAGATTCAAAGCTGGAATCAATCTATTAGGATCCGTTTCAAATAGGCAGAACCCAATCCAGGATGACGATGCCTTTACTAATCCGAGTAATTATATGCGTTTGGTTAATCCCTACTTGACTGTACGTGATCAATCTGGTAAATACAATTATGATCCGGATATTGAAGGCTATGAAAAAGATACCTATATTCCTTTCAATGCTATAGAAGAAAGGGAAAATACCAAATATACATTAACAAATAAGGCATTGAAAGCGATTGGTTATCTGGAATATACTATTATTCCACAATTGTCATTACGCTCCGAATTTGGTTTGCAGTTTGATGAAAACAGCACAGAAAAATTTGCCGATCAAGAAAGTTATAATACGCGCAAGTTGCGGGCTTCGACGCGGTATTACGATTCTGCAACTAAAACGTATAAATATTTCTTGCCTACAGGAGGTAAGATCGAAAATATCAATAATAGTATCTTCCAATATAATTGGAAAACTTACCTAAAATATAACAAAACTTGGAACGACAGACATGAGCTGGAATTGATGGGAGGAACAGAGCTGCGCCGTAGTACGAATAAAGCAGTATCAACCAAAGGTTTTGGCTACAATCCAGCGACTTTAACTACACAAAGTATTGTTTTTCCAAATAGTAATGATCAAACAAACGCCAAATTCCTTCAGTATAGTAAGGGATATATCGAGAACTCATATGCCTCTTTTTATGGAAATGCGACCTATACGTTTGATCGTAAATACAACGTCAATGGTAGCATTCGTTATGATGGCTCAAATATGTTCGGTGTAGATCCGCAATATCGTTTCTTACCAATCTGGTCTTTGTCCGGATCCTGGAACGTACTTGAGGAGGACTTCATCAAAGGAAAAACGGCATTATCTGATCTCCGTTTACGTGCTTCCTACGGTATCCAGGGCAATGTGGATCGGAATACCTATCCATTTATCGTTGGAAGGTATGGAAATTCGACTTTAATTCCGGGTTATAATGAAGGAACAGTTACGGTTGAGATGCCTGCAAATGATAAATTACGTTGGGAGCGTACGCAATCTTATAATGCTGGAATTGATCTAGGTCTATGGAAGAATAGATTGAATATTACTGTTGACTATTACAACAGAAAAAGTACCGACCTAATAGCTTATAGTGCATTGCCTTTAGAAAACGGTTTCCAGAATGTGCAGGTCAATTGGGCCTCAGCACGAAACCAAGGGGTAGAATTGACCATATCAAGCCGTCAGATTCAAACAGATAAATTCTCATGGTCAACGGACTTTAATATCGCACATAATGACAATAAACTATTGAAGGTCATGAATGATCCGAAGGCTTATGCGCCAGAGGCACAGGAGGGGCGCCCAATCAATGGTCTATACGTGCTGGAAACGGCTGGATTGGATAAAGATGGTGTGATGCAATTTAGAAATCAAGATGGATCGGTTTCAAGCTTTGAAGAGTTTTATGGTTTATACGATCCTTGGGCTGATTTCTTGCCGGGTTATATGTCGCAAACCGATATGACTGCCGCACAATACCGTGCTAAATTTAAATATAAAGGCAGTAAAGATCCGAAGTTTATCGGTGGTATGACCAACCGTTTCCGTTATGCTAACTTTGACTTGGCGATTTCAGCTGTCTTCAATCTGGAGCGTTGGGTAAGCCGTACACCGACTTATAATCCAGCGAAGGTCGACCGCGGACAGAATTATACAACAGATCTTTTGAATGCCCTAAAAAAGGGTGGCAATATGCCTGCTTTGGGAAGTATAAATTCTGAATTAAATGATCGCTGGATGGCCTACGCGTGGTTGGAGAGTAATGATCCAATCAATTCATTCAGCCAGTATGATATTTGGGCTAAGAAAATGAGTTATGCGCGCATTAATAGTATTCGTTTGGGATATACTTTACCGGCTGCAGTAAGCAAAAAAATTGGTACAAGCAATTTACGCGTGAATGTAGAAGGACGTAATCTATTTGTTTTCGGAGCGAATTATGAAGGATATTTTGATCCGGAGACTTATGGAAACTATTATGCACAGCCGATCAGCAAATCTTTTGCTTTTGGTCTGTCAGCAAGTTTTTAATTCTTTTAATTGATTTATAACATGAAAAAAATAGTTTATTTTGGAATGGTCATGGCTGCTAGTGTATTGACATCCTGCAATAAATATTTAGATATACAACCGGTAGGAACTGTCATTCCTGCCTCGGAAAGTGATTTTAGAGGATTAATGACAAGTAGTTATACTGGTTTTCCTGCGCATAAGTCCTATTTGTCCTTACGTACGGATGAACTATTGTTGGATGAAAGTTCGACAGATGCGGCTAGAACCAAAGATATCTATCTTTGGAACGATCAAAACCCTGATCCTGCAACAATTGCTTATCCTTATTTGGCATTCTATAAAAGTATTTTTTATACGAATCAGATCATCAGTACCATCGATGAAAAGTTGGCTAGTAATGCTACAGTAAATCAGATCAAGGGTGAAGCTTATCTCATGCGGTCTTATGCTCATTTTGAATTATTAAATCTCTATAGCGAAGTCTATTCAGCGAGTAGTGTAGGGCTTCGGGGCGTTCCATTATCGACAGAGATTGATTTGGAGCAGCGTTTTGTTCCGGCTACGATTGGAGAGTCTTATACGCAGATCCTGGCTGACATGGAAAAAGGGACAACCTTACTGACTGTGGATGATCAGACAAAAGGTTTCAATTATCGCTTTAGCAAGCGTGGAGCTTTTGCAATGGCCTCACGTGTTCATTTGTATCGTGGAGAGTGGCAGGAAGCAATTGATGCTGCTAAAAAAGCTTTGGCTATAAATGATAAATTGGTTGATTTAAATGTTGCTGGAAGTCAACTTCCGAACGATTTTGAATCGGTAGAGATGATTATGGCTTTGGAAAAAGTATCTGTTCCCGGAGTACGTACGAGTTCTTTTATTGCACCGACATTGTTAGACAGTTATTTAGCAGGCGATTTAAGAAAAGGGCGTTACTTCCAAAAGAGCGGCGGCGATTATGTATCCCTCAAAGGTGGAGACAATCGTTTCAATGTAAGTTTCAGAAATGCTGATCTTTATTTGACTATGGCGGAATGTTACGTTCGTCTGGGAAATACAGCTGAAGCATTGAAATATCTGTCTGCATTAAAGAAAAATAGATTTACCGCAGATGCATATACCAAAGAAACTAAAGCTGATGCAAGTTTATCAAAGGAGCAATTGCTAGATGCGGTTATGCTGGAGCGCAAACGTGAACTGGCGTTGGAGGGACTACGTTGGTATGATCTGAAACGGACGACAAGACCGACGATCACCCATAGTAGCTTCGGCAGAAAAGTAACCCTGCAGCAGAATGATCCGCGTTATGTGATTCGCTATCCACAGGAAGCCATCAACAATAATCCCGATCTGTTGAAATAATTGATTTTTTTAAATCCTATATATATTAATCCATTTTCTTTTTAAGGAAATGGATTTTTTATTACATTCAACCCATGGGATGGAAAATACTGATAGTCGAAGACGAAGATTGGGCTTTTGTAGGTTTAAAGGAAATGCTGACAACGCTATACAGTGAGAGAGCATTAACCTTTACGAATACAAAAGAGGTTCAGGAGGCTGTGGTAGCAATCAATAAGCAGCATTTTGATCTGATTTTCATGGATATCCACCTCATGGATGGGCTGAGCTTTGAGATTTTCAAGCAGGTGGTTATTGATGTTCCTCTTATTTTTACGACTGCCTACGAACAATATGCCTTGGAGGCTTACCAAAACCAAGGTTATGCCTATTTGTTAAAACCATTTGACAGCGATGAGCTGGCACAGGTAATGAATCGTATCGAGCCGCTACTACCCAAAGTAGAACCTCGGCTCAAACAGCGTTTTCTAGTGAAATATGGCAATTTTTTAAAATCGCTTGCCATTGCTGATATTGCTTATTTTATGGCCGAAGACAAAGAATTGTACGCGGTCGAAAAAGTTTCCGGCATCGCTTATATTATTGAAGATACGATCACCCACCTGGTTACACAGGTAGACCCAATGGTCTTTTTCCAGATCAATCGAAAATTTCTCGTTCGGATCGATGCGATCCAGTCCATGTTAAAGATTAGCAGAAATCGGATCAAGTTAGAATTAATACCAGCGACCCCCGAAGGTATTGTCGTCATTGTCAGCGAAGAACGCTCCCCAAATTTTCAAAGATGGCTTGATCAATAATAGTAAGTTAGCTAACTAAATAATTCGTTTTCTAAGATTTTCTTAAATTAAATAGCTTTTTAATAGTGTTTTTCTGTTTTTTTAATAAAATCTAGTAATTCAATAGATTTTGTTATATATTTGCGTTCAAATAAAATCTATTGAATATGTAGTTTTTATTTAAACAAAAGGTTATCACGCTTTTTGTATTTAATCACACTTAACTTATTTATTAAAGCATCCTTTATATGTACGCAAAATTTAAATACATTCCTATTGCTGCGATAGCATTGTCTGGTGTCAATATGAACCGGCTCTATGCTCAGCAGCGGGCTATACAGGGGAAAGTTGTTGATGCCAATACCCGACAGGCACTTCCTGGTGTAAATGTCCGGATTTCCGGCCAAAATCAAGGGACCCTAACGAATGCAACTGGTGAATTTACACTTAATGTGACTGGTGATGCACTACCTCTGTTGGAATTTTCCTTTGTGGGGTATGAATCTCAATGGGTAAAACCTAGCGGCACAAACCTGACTTTATTGTTAAAACCATCAAGTACAGATTTGGAAGAGGTCGTTGTGGTTGCTTATGGTACTGCTAAGCGTACGAGTATTACGGGCTCGGTAAGTACAGTAAGCAGCAAAGCGATTGAAAATAGACAAGTATCAAATATTACCAAAGCATTGGAAGGTCAGGTTCCGGGGCTGCAGTCCGTTGCCTCTTCGGGACAGCCGGGGACAGAGGCAGCAATCCGTATTAGAGGTATTGGGTCAATTAACGCATCCAGTGCACCTTTGATCGTATTGGATGGAAGTCCTTACGCTGGTGATATAAACTCCATCAATCCGAATGATATCCAGTCCATCTCTGTCTTAAAAGATGCGGCATCTAGTGCACTTTATGGTTCCAGAGGGGCAAATGGAGTGATTATTATTACGACAAAGTCGGGCGTGACCTCGGACAATACCAAGATTAATCTCAATTTTACACAGGGGTATTCAACACGGGCGGTCCGTGACTATGATCAGGTGTCTACAGATGAATATTTCCAGCTTTATTGGGAGGCTCTCAGGAATAAAAACTTGTCGAATGGATTGACAGCGGAGCAGGCCGCTTCAAATGCAAGTAAAACAGTTTTGACAGATTTAAATATCAATCCTTACGGAAGTCAATACCCACAGCCGGTCGGAGTAGATGGTAAATTGGTGGCCGGAGCGAAAGCACTTTGGAATGATCCCTGGACGGATGTATTACAGCGTACAGGGGTACGTACGCAGGCGGATCTTGGTTTTAGTGGCGGTAGTGCAAAAAGTACATATTACATTTCAGGAGGTTATCTCAATGACCAAGGAATTGCTATTGAATCAGGTTTTAAACGCTATAATCTGCGTGCGAATATTGATAGCAAAGTCAAATCCTGGTTAAATGTCGGGCTAAATATTGGCGGTAGTAGTACACAACAAAAATATCCGCAGTCTGAAGACAGTAATACGGCTAACATCATCAATTTCACAAGATTGGTCCCTTCTTTTTATCCGTACTATGAGCGGAATGCGGATGGCTCATATGTCCTTGATGGAGCGGGAAATAAAATTTACGATTTTGGAGAATACCGTCCCAGTGGGGCGACACCGCGTAATAATTTAGCGGCTTCCCTGCCATTGGACCGCAATGATATCCGTCGGGAAAATCTATCCGCCCGAACGTATCTTGAAGTGTTGTTTTCCAAAAATTTGAAATTTAAGTCGACGTATAGTGTTGATTACCTCAATGGGAATACGCACGACTATACTAATCCACTGTTGGGCGATGGTGTCAACACCGGAGGTTATGTATATCGCTCAAATGTACGTACTGTCGCACAGACCTGGAATAACTTACTGACTTATGAAAGGCAGTTTGGTTTACATTCCCTCAATGTGCTGGCCGGACAGGAATACTATGATTTTAACAGCAGTAATATAAATGGTAGCAGACAGCAGTTTGTACTTCCTTACTTTGATGAGCCGGCTGCCGCATCGCAACTCAATAATTTTACAGGATCTAGTGTTGATTATAGGTTGTTGAGTTTTTTGGGAAGAGCGGAGTATAACTATGATAACAAGTATTATTTTTCGACTTCTATACGGACCGACGGATCATCCCGTTTTTCTCCGGATAAACGATGGGGGACATTCTGGTCTGTAGGTGGCTCCTGGAAGCTGAAACAGGAAGAATTTTTGAAGGATAACACAACGTTGAATCAGCTGACTGTAAGAGCAAGTTATGGTGGGCAGGGAAATGATAATCTGGGAACCTACTATGCTTATAAAGGACTTTATACTATTGCTAACAGCTTGGGTAAGGGCGGTACCTATACCGGTAGGTTAGCTACTCCTGACTTGAAATGGGAGTCGAATCTGAACTTGAATGTGGGGGTTGATGTATCCGCTTTTGAGAACCGGGTGTCATTAAGTGTAGAGTATTTTAACCGCAGAAGTAAAGATTTGCTATTCACAATGCCAATGGCTTATTCAACTGGTTATACAGGTTACGATGCTAATATTGGCGCATTGAAAAATACCGGTGTTGATGTCGATATTCGTACAGTGCCTGTTCAGAACGATAATTTTAAATGGAATTTGGATGTCAATCTTTCGCATTATAAAAACAAGATTACAGCATTGCCCAAAGACAATAAACCCATCATCACCGGTAATAAATTGCTGCGTGTGGGTGGAAGCATCTATGATTTCTATTTACCGGAATGGGCGGGTGTAAATCCTGAAAATGGTTTGCCACAGTGGTATACCGCAGATAAGGACGGCAATAAAACCGGAGAAAAAACATCAGAATACAGTAAGGCCGGTAATTTCATTGCCGGCACCTCACTGCCAGATCTTGTCGGTGGGATTCAAAATAGTTTCACCTACAAAAATTTTGATTTGTCTGCTCTGTTGAGTTTTAGTTTGGGTGGAAAGATATTGGACAACGATTACATTCAGCTTATGCATAGCGGCAATAATCCGGGGCGTGCTTGGTCCAAGGAAATACTCGATCGCTGGACGCCTGAAAATACACAAACGGATGTGCCTAAGTTGACCACTGACAATTTGAATTGGACGTCAGCCTCTACGCGTTTTCTTTATAGTGGTACATATGCCCGGCTTAAAAATGTGAGTTTGGGCTATAGACTGCCATCAGATTTATTGAAACGAATTGGGGTAGAAAAACTTCGCGTCTTTGCAACTGCCGAAAACTTATTGACATTTTATGGGCATCAGGGAATGGATCCGGAGCAGACGGTAAATGGAGCGACCTATTTCCGTTATCCGGCAATGCGAACAATATCTGGTGGTATTCAGCTTGTTTTTTAAGGCTGTATTGGTAATCTGAGAATTTAAATGAAAATCATGAAATTAAAAATTATATATATTGTATTGGCTCTTTCTCTGGTAAACGCATCATGTAAAGATGCGCTTGAATTGGATCCCACGACTTCCGTACCGGAAGGTGAGGTGTTTAAAAATACTGACAATGTTGCTACTGTGATCAACGGTACCTGGAAGTACTTAAATGATACCTACTTTACTTACGCTAATCCCGGCTATACGGCAGTAATGCGTACAAGTGATGCAATGGGTAGTGATGTGGCGGTGACAACTAAATATGGCTATCGCGATGCTTATGCCTTTACCGAATTAACAAATAATCGATCAAATCGTGTCAATTCTTTTTGGATTATGCTGTATAAGGTGATCGATAACATGAACAATGTTATTGCAAAAGTAGATGGTGCTGAAGGATCTGCCGAAGCCAAGAATGTATTAAAAGGAAAAGCTAAAGCACTACGTGCATTTTCCTACTTAAATCTGGCGACCTTTTATCAGTTTAGTTATCTCAAGGACAAAAATGCGAAATCAGTTCCGATTTATACCGAACCAAGTACATTGTCGACTGAAGGAAAAGCAAGGTCAACACAAGCTGAAGTGTATGAATTGATTTTGAAAGATCTCAAAGACAGTGAAGGACTGTTGGCTTCTGCAGGCAGAAGTGATAAATATGAGATCAATGCAGAGGTTGTCTATGGTTTACTTGCCAGGGCCTACTTGCAGGTAGGTGAGTGGAAATTGGCAGCCGAATATGCTGAAAAAGCAGCCCAGAAATACGACTTAATGACTCCGTCAGATTATCAGGCGGGTTTCAATGATCTTGGAAATAGAGAGTGGATTTGGGGACATCAGCAGACGAATGAGCAAAATGTAGCAAGTTATACATTTCATTATCTGGATGTATCATCGGCAGGATCTTATTACTATAGTTTTATGGCTGATCCCTATTTTAAGGATCTATTCGATACCACTGATGTACGTTATGCCTTATTTGAATGGGACAATCTGCCGGGTCGAGAAGGGTTTCTAAGATATAAGAAGTTTAGGTTTAAATCGAATTTGATCGGTGATATTGTTTACATGCGTTCTTCGGAAATGGTTTTGATTGCGGCTGAAGGCTACGCCCGGGCTGGCGAAAAAGATAAGGCAGTTGCAGCTTTGAATAAGTTGCGTACGGCCAGAAATGCAAAGCTGTTTTCGGGAAATGATACTGATCAATTAATTGCAGCGATCCTGGTTGAAAGACGTAAGGAGCTCTGGGGCGAAGGATTTGCTTTATCAGATATTCTTAGAACCCAAGGAAAGGTGGCGCGGAAATCGTATGTTGACGGAGAAGGTAAACCTATTCAAGTGGAAATCGTAGGTGCTGATGGGAAAGCTAAGCTGGTAAATGGTCAGGGACATCGTGTCATTAAATTTCCTAATGGTTCTAACTTTGTGGAAAACAGTCCGTATTATCTGTTTTCTATTCCCTATGAAGAAACGGTTCGGAATCCGAACCTTTAGTGTGTTATGTTAATTGTTGGTTTGTTATAGAAGAAATCCGGTGCCCTTTGTGTACTGGATTTCTTTTTATAAGATCATGTCGTTCTTCGCTGTCTACCCATAGGTTATGATCGCGTTTAGTCCGTATAAGGATGTCTAGCTAAGTTTGACTTTTCCACATTATGTTAATAACGCTGTTGAAAACCTGTTTAAAAGAAAAAAGTAGTTATTAACAGTACTTATCCACATTATGTTGATAACCTTTTCTTTTTCTTTTTGCTCTTGTTTAGCCAGATCATATAACCTGTGATGGGCAGAGATGCACAAAAAAGACTGATGATAAAAGCGATTACTTTTGTCCCCATGCCTGCGATACCGCCTGTATGAATATCATAATTGAGGGCGCCCAATTTATCACCATAGTGAAGCTGTTCGCTAGACTTGATTTCTCGCAGGCTATTGTCTTTTCTGTCGAAATAAAGCCAGTTAAATGTACCGCTTCGTTTTTCATCATGCCGCACCTGGATATCCATTTCTGTTTCGGTTTCTTTTTTCAGTCGGATGGACATCATTTCAGCATCTGGGTAGTTTGTCAAAGCATACCGTAGCGCGTTGTCCTGAAACTTTTTTTCTAAAGCAGGCAATGGTATCGGTGAGGCGACCGTAGCAGACCCCGGCAGAGGCTGCAATAAATTGAATGTCGCGATATATGTCTTTTTAAAACCTGGAAAGGCAAAAGCAAGCCCTGTAACGGCAAAAATCAATCCGATCAATAAACTGTAAAAGCCGAGGACATTGTGGAGGTCATGATTCAGTCGCTTCCATTTAACTTTAGTGTCTAACCAAAAGCTTCTTTTGAGGTTCTTTCCCTTCCATTTCTTAGGCCACCAAAGCACGATTCCGCTTAATAAGATCAGCGCAAAAATTGCCGTGGACCAGGCGACAATCGGGTGACCATACTTTTTACCCAAAAGGAGATTTAGGTGAAGCTGAAGTGCCAGCTGAAAGAATTCTGTTTTTGAATTTTCTATCTGTTGTACCTGCCCAGTATAGGGGTTGATAAATACCCGTTTGTAGTAGCGGTAATAATTCCAGTGGCCAAATGCTTTTTCATCTGTTTTTATGGCGCGGAATACCCAGGTACGGCTTTGAGCAGGGTAGAGGTCGACGCGTGTAATCTTTTGTCCTTTTTCGAGACTTTTCTGGACATTGGAAAGAAGCGTGCTTAGTGGTAGAGGAACTGTTGTGTGGCTGGTTTCGGCTATAAAATACTTTTCAGGATAAGCCCAGAGTTTGAGCTCATCCTGAAAGGTGTATATGCAGCCTGTCAGGCTTAGGATGAAGACCACGAGACCGGTAATGATACCCAGCCATTTATGCAACCAAAGGATGACAGATTTTAACATGTTAAAATTTGTAATTGATATTAAATGAAGCCAGCATACCTTGTCCTTTTACATATTCTTCATTCAAGGCACGGTATTGACTAACTACAGGGTAGTAGTTTTTATTAAATAAGTTCTCTATTCCCATACCGATCGACCATTGCTTGTTTACCCGGTAGTTGCCATTTAAGTTGAAAAGATCAACCGTTTTAACGGGTCCTTCGCTGTTTTTGTATAAGCCTTTGTCGTTAGGAAGGAAACGGTCCCGCGATCCGGTATGCACCCAGAAAAGCTGGAACGTCAGCGGTTTGATCGGGGTGTAATAGATGTATCCTGTCGCTTTGTCTGGTGAAATACGTGAACCATTTAGGTAGGATTTCGTACCGTCTTCTTTTTTTGATTTCCCTTCCACATAAGCATAGGTGCCACCGATGGTTAATTCTGGGGAAATAGCGGCGCTCAAGGCTATTTCATAGCCATACACATCTTCCGGAAGACGTTGCGGCATCAGGTAACCCCCAATATCGACAAGCTCAACGCCCATTTTGGATGTACTATAGTAATAAGATGCCGAAAGTTGGAAAATGCTGTAATTGCTTGAAAATCCTATTTCATAGTTATTGGTAATAATCGGATCAGTTTTTAGGCTGTCTAAATCGTTATCGGTTGCCCTTCGAACGATACGGCCGAGTTCATTGATTGCAAAGCCCTGTGAGAAACTAACAAATGGATTAAATATTGCGTATTTATTGTAACGTAAACCTGCATTGAAGGTTGCTCCTTTGTAAGGGATCTTACCACCTTTTACGGCAATGCTTCCTTCGTTATCGGGACCTGTGGCAATGGTGTTGAAATCTTTGATTTTGACGGTTGCGTTTTCGTATCTCACACCGCCTTTAAAGATTAAATTTTCCAGAAAATCAATTTTTACCTGGGCATATGGAGCCACATTTAGCATGTTCATATAAGGAATATAGACCCTTCCGTCCGTTAAATTCTGGTCTGTAACATCATGTAATAAATCAATACCGTAGGTGATATCCGCGTTGGAGCCTAATACCTGAAAAGGGGTATTCAGGTTGACACGTAATCCTTTCTTTTCAGAATTGATCTGCGTCTGTCCGGGTCCGTACCATGCAGACGCTTTCTCAACATAGCGATTCATGGATCGAAATGTATTGTAGTACGCCGAAGCCGTTAAGGATGTCGATGCGAAGAGATTATTCTTGGTATAAGTCAGCATGGCATTGTGGTTGTAGGGAGTTCCTGCAGGTTTGCCCGGATCTTCGCCTTTAACTCCGATCGTTGGAGTCTGTCCATATACGCCGGTTTGGCTGATGTATCTGTTATGCTGGTTGCTTCTATAGAAATTGTACACTGCGGTCATATTGGAACTGCTGTCGATACGGTAACCAGCTTTTAAGAAGGCGTTGTATTGATAGGTATTGGAAAGTCCGTCTGTCTGACCAAGAGGTGTGCCGTCGCCATCACGCTGTAGACCAACGTAATCAGCCGAACCGCTGACGGTATAATTCCATCTGTTTTTTTGCCCGTAAAATGTCTGTCCTACGCGGTATCCCATCGTACCTGCACTATGGACCGGATTGAATGTTGTTCGCAAACTTGTGATTCCTTGGATAGGAGCCGCGTCTTTTGATGGATTGCGTGTAATGTAATTGATAATACCACCAGCAGACCCATTGCCATATATTGATGTGGCACCTTTGATAACCTCAACCCGCTCAATGACACTCGGATCAATGGTCCGCAGATCACGTTGCCCATTCATCAAAGGTGTAGATTGCGGAATCCCATCGATCAAAACCAATACGGACCTTCCTCGGAGTGTCTGTCCGGAATTGGTCGCTTTATTGGTCGAGGTTCCCAGCCCCGGAATCGTATTACCCAAAATGGTAGAAAGGTTGGTGCTAATTTGGCTCTGTGCTTCGATTTCCTTTGTTGTTAAGATCGAAACCGAAGAAGGAACGGTTGAAATACTTTCCGGTTTACGTCCGGCAGTGACGATAATTTCGTCTAACACCTGAGTGGAATTTAGCTGAAATAATAATGGCTGTTGGACTGTATCTAAATTGACTATTTTTTCAACGGTTGAAAAACCGGTATAGGAAACACGCAATTGAATTGGATTTGTTGAAGGTCTTTTGGCAAAAGTGAATTGTCCCAATTGATTGGAATAACCGGCACTTTTTCCGTCAATTTTGATGTTGGCTTGACTTAATGGTTTATTGTCTCTATCCTTTATGATAAGGGATAGTTCTTGCGCATTGAGTTGAGCGCTTAAAAGTAAAAGTATTCCACTGCTGAACATCGTATAGCGTGTTCTGTTTTTCATGGTAATTTATTTAGATTAAATATAAATTAATGTGCAAATATAGGTTATTTTATATTTGTCTTAACATCTATCTCCTATTTTTTTTTGATTTTTTAGTTGTTATTCTATGGTTTTCAAGCTGATTTGATATATTAATTAACTGCTGACTGCTATAAAATTAGCTTAGGTATATTTTACGGATTGAGAAGTATTTTCCGATGGATTGGCTGTTTACATTAATTGAACGGCCTGTTAAAGATTTATTGATCTTGGATCGTTAATTTAGTCCTATATTTTTAATAGTTTCGGCTGATCCACTTGTCCCTAATGATAAATTAATGAAAAGAACATTTTTATTCCTTTTTGTATGCTCCTGCTCAGCAGTCTTTGGGCAAAAAATCCATTCCCTACAGTTTGAATCTCCTCAGGCAATGCGCGATTATTTTACGTATTCTGTAGAAAAAAAGATGGTGAGTGGCCATCGGGGGACAATTGAGGCGGGACTTCCTGAAAATTCGATTGCGGGATTTGAGGCTGTATTGCAAAAGACACCGGCTATTTTTGAAGTCGATCCGCGTTACACCAAGGATAGTGTTGTTATTTTGATGCATGATGCGACATTGGATCGAACCACAAATGGGAAAGGAAAAGTATCAGACTATACTTGGGATGAATTGCGCAAGCTGAAATTAAGGGATCGGGCAGGAAATATTACCCGATATGGTATTAACACTCTTGATGAAGTCATTCAATGGGCAAAAGGTAAAACTATTCTGAATCTAGACAAGAAAGACTTGGCATTGGCGGCTACCGCAGCGATACTAAAAAAACACAATGCATATAGTTGGGTATGGGTTACTGTACATAATATTGAGCAAGCGAGATATTATTTGGAGCAAAACCCCGAGCAGTATATGTCCATGCATATTAAAGATCAAGCTGCTTTAGAAAAATTTGAGGCTTCGGGATTACCTTATAACCGTATGATTGTATATATTGGGCCAGAACTAAAAGACTCCAATCAGGCGATGTATCAATTTTTCAACAGTAGGGGGGTAATGTGTATGATTTCATCTGCGCCTACATACGACAAATTGAAAACGAAGGCAGAGCGCGCTGAAAAATATAAGGCCATATTTGCAGAAGGGGCCTCAATACTGGAGTCTGATTTTCCAATAGAGGTCGGCGCAACTGTTGACTAGCTTAATGATTTATTTATCAATCCAAATCAATATTATTGCTTAAAAACGTCAGATATTTGGGCGATTCGTCTTCGAAAATGTCTCTTCCTTCCATCATGTAAGCACGAAGCAGATATTCTTGAGCAGATTCAGCGTTCATTTCTTCCAGATAGCATTGTCCCAAGCGTAACATGATAAATGGATTTTCGTAAGCATTCTCGATAATGTTGTGTTTTGCCTTTTCAAAATGGGAGAGTGCGTTTGCAAAATCGTCCTGTAAGAAAAAGGCATCGCCTATGGAAGCTTCTAGCCAGAGGCTTTCCGCGTGAACATTCTGTGGGCTAGGGACTAGATCAAGTGCTTCGGTCCAGACCCGAATTGCTTCCTGATAATTACCTTCATCACATTGGATATTTCCTTCTTCGCTAAGTTGGTCTATTCTGTCTAATGTTTGATCATCCATGACATTTTATTCTTTAGAGTGCTATACTAAGATAAGAAATCTATAGAACAAAAAAGCGGAAAAACTAACTTCTTCCGCTCTCCGATATAATTTATTTAGGTGTTTTACTCTACATCAAACCATAATTTTGTGAGTAATGTATTGCTGCCTTGACGTGCGATGGCTTCCTGGTAACTTGCTCCGTTAAGTGATTGTTCTGTGCCTGGATACAAAAAACGCAACGGAATTTTTCCGCTCAGAGCCCCTGCTTTAGCAGGTATTAATTGCGGATAATCTAATCGACGCCATTCGGCAAAGGCCTCTAGCCCCTGTCCATATAAGGCAATCCATTTTTGTTCTCCAATTGATTTTTTGTAAACTTTGGAGTCGAACTTAATAGATGCTTGATTGAGGTAGTTAACAATTAGGTCATTACCAATTTTATATTGCTCCAAGGAGGCGCGGATTGCTTGCTGATAATAATCTGCCGCGTCACCTGTAATAAATCCCCTACTTACAGCCTCGGACAGCCCAAAAAGTGTTTCCGAATAGCTTAAGATCACCGCCGGAGCGTGTGGGTCTCTAAAATAAATACCGGGTCTTGAGGTACGGGCGAAGCCTAAATTACTGGCGTCACTCGCTGTTAAGCCATTTGGTACCCCAATATATTTTTCTGGAGTAGAGGTCGTGGTCGTATCTGCATAGATGCCCAATCGGGGATCGTTTAATGAACGTAGTTTGTCGATTATCGTATTACTGACCCTGTAGTCCTCTCTCGCTTCGAAAGATGCACTGACAGGATTGCGATACGGTGCATCACGATAGATGAGCTGTGCGTTATCTGTATTTGAAGTGAGATACCCGCTTCCTTCTGCAGCAATTTCCTGTAGCGTTGTTTTGGAAAGATTTGGTAATCGATCAGCAATACGTAAGGCTATGCGTAGACGCAAGGCGTTCGTAAAACGTTTCCATTGCGCAATGTTACCATTATAGATGATATCTCCTTCAATGTTCTTTCCACTGGTACTCAATAAAGTCTGAGCATTTTTGAGATCGTTCAATAAACCAGTGTATACTTTTTCCTGTGTATCGTAATGGGGTGTTAAGTATAGGTCAATATTTCCCGCCTCAGTATAAGGGATTTCACCGTAGGCATCCGTAAGTAAGGAAAATACCCAAGATTGTAAAACAATTGCCACACCTTTATAATTGTTGTTGTCCGTGTTTGCTGCCAGTTTTTGAATTATTTTCAATTGGCTAATGCTTTTCGAATACCAGGTAGACCAGCCTTCGTTAAAATCATTGTTTGTAAAAATGTAACGGTCAGGGTCAGTATACTGGATCCTAGCCCAATGTTGGACAAACAGGAGGCTGGAAGCAAGGTTATTACTTATGCCCCAGTAGCTATCAGTTGTCGTCTTAATCGTACTGGTTAGCAGATAGGCTGGTTGTGGAGTTTCTGCTTCATTCTGATTTTGGTTTACTTTTGCCAACTCATCTTTACAGGACGTAGTTAGGCCCAGTAAGAGAAAAAGTCCTGCTATATGTTTGTTATTTATTTTCATTTTTGAATAGTTACTTGTTTATCAATTATCTGATACCAACTTTATTTTCGAAATTTTTGATGCTGGAGTGTTGATTTTCAGTTTTTATATCAATCCGTGTGTTTTGTTTTTAGTCTAGTCGTCTCCTTCTCCTAAAACTTTAGGTTTAAATTGAAACCAAAGCTTCTTGTAGTAGGTAGTTGTAAACTTTCCAAGCCTTGTGCATTGCTTGTATTGAAGGCTGTCTCTGGATCAATATTGGGTGCATTCTTGTGAATAATCCACAAGTTTCGAGCTACTAAGGAGAATGAAGCGCCCTGAAACCCAATTTTGGAGATCCAGTGACTAGGCAATTGGTAACCTAGTTTTACCTCGCGTAACTTCACATAAGATGCATCAAACACATTTGCTTCATTAGTTCTATATAAAGTTTTATAATATTGTTGTGCCGATACAACTTTTGTATTTTTTGAACCATCTGCATTTACGCCGTCAACAATAATACCGTCATCATATGTTGTGCCGTTAACAGTGTAGGTTAAGCCGCCATGTTCAGCATCTCTTCCAGGGAGAGTAGAGGCCAATACCCCAGTGCCTGTACCAGTCGCATTCGTGCCTGAATACAGTTTTCCACCATGCTTGATATCGATCAAAAAGCTTAAATCAAAGTTTTTGTAGCGGAACTGATTAGTAACCCCCCCTAACCAGTTTGGTGTGAATTTGCCAAAATAGTGGTTTACCGGATCAGTAGCAGGTGTTCCATCAGCATTCACGATAAGATGACCCGCTTCATCTCGTAAAAAGCCCGTTCCATAAAGAGTTCCATAAGGTTTTCCGACTGCGGCTAAAACTTGTACAGTACCTGAGGAACCGATCGTATAGCTTTGTAGGAGTCCGGCATCATCTAATTCTACGACTTTACTTTTATTTGTAGCAAAGTTTACGTTGATGTCCCATTGGAAATCCTCTTTTTTTAACGGGGTAAGTCCGAGTTGAATTTCAAGTCCTTTATTGTTAATCTTTCCAGCGTTGACAAGTTGTTTTTTGTAACCTGTAGAAGGACTGACATCTACGCTCAGAATTTGGTTGATACTATTGATGTCGTATAAACTTAAGTCTAAACGCACTCTATTTTTTAAGAAAGCCAGTTCGGTACCTAATTCGGTAGAAGTTGTTGTTTCTGGTTTTAGATCTGGATTTTTCTTGATGTCATTGACGGATAACTGTGGACTATTTCCGTAAGGTGCACTAAAAAGATAAGAATCAATTAAGTTAAACGGATCGGTGTCTTTACCAACTTTGGACCATCCTCCACGTAATTTCCAAAAGGAGAGTACATTACTTTTGATTGAGAAGGCATCTGTTAGTACGATACTTGCGTTTGCCGATGGATAGAAATAAGATAGGTTGTCAACTGGTAATGTTGAAGACCAATCGTTACGAGCAGTAAGATTCAAAAAGGCGTAATTTTTATAACCCAATTGTGCCGATGAAAAAATGCTATAGGCTTTCAATGGACTATATTCACCTGTTGAAATCAATGCATCCCTAGAGTTTGCTAATGTATATACATCAGGTACAGCTAAACGTGGAGCTTTTTGGTTGTTGCGTTGCCGCGATTGGCTTCGTATATTTCCACCACCTAGGATGTCCAATGTGAAGTCGTTGGAAAGAGGGCGGTTATAATTTAAAGTAAATTCCGTATTATTTTCATTTACTGTATACGCATCTTCTTCATAAGAACCGTAAGGTGTACCATTCGTGCCATATGCGATCCTGATTTTACGTCGATCCGTATAATAATCGTTACCCGTACGGAAGTTTGCTGTCAAAAACTTATTGATTTTATAGTTCAAACCAATATTGCCAAAAATTCGGTCGCGTTGCTGTTGAACTGTATTTTCTTCCGCAATGAAATAAGGATTGCTGTAATAACTATTGTTCCAATTGACTAGATTGCCGTTAGCATCCCGATAATTTTTCAGACGCGAAACATCTACTTGTCTTCCAAACCAAGTAAATTGTAACATATAACCATTGGAACGGAAACCACCTACACCAGGTAAATTCCCAGAATTAGTACGTACATAATTGGCATTGGCTGTAAGCGTTAGATTTTCTGTTATTTTATAGCGGGTATTGATATTGAAATTATTTTTTTCAATGGAAGAGTTTGGAATAACTCCCGTTTGGTTACTGTTATTATAGGAGAAACGGTAATCAATCTTTTCTGTAGCATCGGCAATTGAAATTCCGTTATTTAAGGTTCTTCCGGTACCAAAGAAACTTCTTACGTTATCCGGATGCGGTACGAACGGAACAGCTTCACCATTGGAAAAAAACTGTGGAATCAATCTGCCGTCCATTTTTGGCCCCCAGCTTTCATCAACACCATCATTGATACCGCCACCTTTACCATCGACATAGCTGAACTTTCCATCGGCACCTTGTCCAAATACATTTTGATAGTCGGGTAGAACGGCAACTCGTTCAATTGTATTATTTGAATTGATGTTTATCCCCAATCCTTTGCGTTTTTTTCCGGATTTTGTCGTGATTAAGATGACGCCAGCAGCGGCTCTAGAACCATATAATGCTGCAGCATTTGGTCCTTTTAGTACGCTCATGGATTCGATATCTTCGCTGTTGATATCTGAGATTGCATTCGCGTAATCACGGTTACCACTGGTACCTAACTGTGAGTTATCAACGGGAGTTCCGTCAATCACAAATAAAGGTTGATTGTTTCCGGCAATGGAAGTTTCTCCACGGATAATAATTCTGGAAGAACCCATATTACCTTGACTATTTGTTACTTGGACCCCAGCAACTTTTCCGGCTAGCGAGTTTACAAGATTACTTTCTTTAGCTTCGGAAAGATCCTTTCCTTTCAGTTCCTGAATAGAATATCCCAAGGTCTTTTTTTCTTTCGAAATATTCAATGCAGTGACCACTACTTCGTCCAATAAGGCTGTAGAAGGTAAAAGTTGGATTGTAGTCAGCCCCTTCGGATTGGTTTGAACAGTTTTGGAGTCGAAGCCTATATATTGAACCCGAATACTGATTGAATTACCATTTGAAGGTAGCTCAAATAATCCGTTAGCATCTGTCTGTACTTGTTTTTTACTGATAGTCTCGGTAACTGTGGCCCCTTGGATTGGACTGTTATTGTTGTCGACTACTTTTCCTTTTATAGTGGATTGAGCGTATAGCGCGTTCGTGCTAAGGCAAAGCGCGGCCATTACGACAAAATTTATGTTGTTTTTTGCCATACTAATGATAATAGTGAGTTTATTGATTGAGTTGGGTTATAGGAGATATTTGAAATTTACTTGCAAAAACATCCCCTTAGAGCATTCGTTTTTCAAGGATATAGTCTGTACGGTGTTTCATGTGTTAAAAAATGTTAATGCAAATATATAAAATCTACCTGATAACTATACTTTGTTTTTTTGTTTTTTGTAATTTTTGAGTCAGAATGATTGAAATAGGGAAATAAGAGCAGAGATTGGATAATAATATCGCTGTTTTTTCCAGATTGCCTCGATGATATCTTTGGAATATGTTGCTTATACGCGAATATTTATTTGGATTATGCGAATAGTAAATGGCAACATGCGAATTGTAAATTCGCGTATTTCTTCATCAGAATGGGCAATATTATTGTGTGTAAATTGTATCAGATTAAAACGTAGAACATTATGATTATTTTTGGCACAAGAACAAAGGTATTAACCAGCAAATCGCAGCCCGCAATCGGCAACTGTGATTATTGCGGCACTGCTCAATCCCTCTTTGCGTACAAGCAAATTAAGTATTTTCATATTTTTTGGATACCTATATTTCCTTATTCTGCGCAGGTCATTACGATTTGCAATCATTGCAAAAAGTTGAGCTATCAAAGCGAAATAAATCCACAGACACTTCAATCCTTACCTTCGGGAAATATCCGTAAAACACCTATTGGTTATTTTGCGGGATTAGTGCTGATAGGACTTCTGGTATCTGCTATTGTAATGGCGGGGATTTCTGGCGCAAAAAAGAAGGAAAGATACCTAAAAGATCCAAAGGTTGGCGATGTGTATGAGCTTTCCTACGCAAAAGATGGAAAAACAATGCGTACGCTTTATCGTATTGCCAATTTAACAGCGGATTCAGTGACCTTTGACGTCAACGATTATGAAGCAGATAGCCGAAAAGGCCTGCGCAAATTGCGCGAACAGCATGCAGATAGCTATTCTGAAAAGCAACGCGTCTCACGTACTGAATTGGAAGAAATGAAAAGTAAGATATCAAGCATTGACAGATTGTAACGATCATTTTCTTGCTTCTTATTGCAACCTCCGTTGGTATTGCTGGCGTATTGGTTTGCTATTTCTGTGCTGTTTCGTTGTCGTTTCTTTGCTATTTCTGTGCTGTTTCGTTGTTGTTTCTTTGCCTATCCTTGCTATTTCGTTACTTATTATTCGGTCTTATAGTAAACTGATAGCAACGAAAGACCAAACAGATAGCAACCCCATAGCATAGATGTTGTCAAGGAAACCCAAAGGATATATAACAAGGTTTAAACCAGCGCTCAAACCACCTCTTTGCAAAAGAAAAGGTATTGATCTAATGACCTGGCATGTCTTATAAACAAGGCTCGGACTTTTAAATGAGTTACTTCTTTGTTTTTATAATATTAAATTTATGAATATAACCCAGCATAAAATATTGTTTCAATGTAAGTGAATTCCCAAAATATGTTCTATTGCCCTGACTGCCCCAATAGTTTTGGGTATTCTGATTTAATATATCAAAACCGGTCAGTTTTAGCTGTGAATTATTTTTCAGGGTATAGTAGACAGATGCATTTAAGATATGGTAGTTTTTCCTGCCACTGAGCCCGCTGGCCCGATTATCCAATGAGTATGTTGATTCCAGGGAAAAGCCATGGATCGGATTAATATTCAGGCCGGTACCAATTTTATGTGTTGAATAAGTTGATTCAATAAAGTCAGGGTTATCTTTTACTGAATTTATGTTCTTGTTCCAAGAATAGGTATATTGTGGTGATATTGTCACTAAATTTTTCCATGTAGCGGAAAACTGCTGGCTGGCATTGATCCCTACATTGGTACCTTTATTATCTACATCATTGATGGAACTATAATTTTCGTAGGTATAAATGCTGTTATTTTGCGATAGATAAAATGACCAATTTTTACTTGCTTTGAGGTTATATCTAAGATAAGTATATGCACTGTAATTATATTTTGAACCAGCGAGAAACATCTGGGTAGTCATCTGCCCAGTATTGTTGTTCCGCCAGGTACGGGTTCCAATGCTGTTATTGACGTAATTGATATTTCCATTTACATTAAACTGCAATTTGGAGGTATATTTATAGTAGGATATACTGACATTCTGCTTTTCTATATTGTTGAATATCAAGGATGTTTTTCGCGTATATAAAGGATTTAAATCCATGACAAGCTGTTGAATTCCATATAGTTCGGGAGACTCGAGATCTTTATACCAGCCGAGGTTTAGGTCTTTATAACGGATATTGATATTGGGTAACCAATAGCCTAGCGATGATTTCTCGACCGAATTAATTTTAAACAGATCAAAATGATTTGCCTTGACCTGATAAGCGGTTCCGAATTTGACGTTAAAGTCTTTCGTGGGCCGCCAATAAAATATAATACCTGTGATATAATCCTGATATTTATAGCGGTAACTATTTTCATAGCGTGCTGCGTGTACTTCGCCGGTACTGTCGCGGTCGACATAGACACTTTCCTGTGGTCCCTGGCGGTTGGTGGCATAAGTAAAGTAATAATCAAAGTTCAGTTTTTTTATGATTTTATTATAGTAGGCGGCACTAAAATATAGGTTGCTGGAATTATTCTGTGTTAGATTTTTATACCCCAAACTGGTTTGGGGCTTAGCTGTATCATAGATATTGGTATGCTGAAAAGAGCTGTCTGTCTTTTCATTGGTATTGATTGAAATTGTATTTCTGAACGACACTATATGGTTTTTATTGAGTTGTTTTTCGATGTAGAAACCATGTGAATAGTTCAGGGTATTTTCGTTATTTGCTCCTGTACCTATGGCATCATTGAGTTTTTTAAGATCCGTATAGGAGCGGTTGATTCCGAAGCTTGAATTTTTCTTTGAATTTATAGCTAAATTCGGGGTAAATTCAAAATAGGCTGTGGTATCCATACGATGACGGAGTAGGGTTTTGATATTATGTCCCAAAGATTTTTCCTGTTGCCGGTAATTGGATTCTGAATATTGTTTTTCCTGGTCGAATAAAGAGATTTGATTACCTATATTTTGATTTTCTGCTTTATTATATTTCAGCATGTACATGATATTCAGTTTGGTTTTCTTTCCCCAGTCATTGTTGAGATTAAATCCCAGACCAATGTCGTTGGCCTTGCCCGAATAGTTTCTGCCGCCAAAATTATCAAAGCCATAATTTTCGGAACGACCGAGTCCAGCCTCTTGGTTCAATTCATTGTAATCAAAACTCTGACGGTTTATATTGTTGCCGAAACCAAGTAGACTCAGTTGAAGCGTATCCTTAAACGTATTGAATAAACCGCCGGCCTCATATCGACTCCGTGTTCCTGCACTGCCATAGAGTTTACCAAAACTGGCTCTCAGGAAATCTTTCTTAAATTTTAGATTAATCGTGATGGGCAGTTTATCTTCGTCTTCGTTATCTTTCTTTGTTTCTCCCTTATCACGGTATACCTGTACAGTTTTGATCAGGGAAGCATCTAGGTTTCGCGTTGCAATACGTACGTCACTTGAAAAGAAATCCTTGTCATTTACTTTCACCTTGGAAACCTCCTTGCCTTGATAGTAAATAGAACCATCCATGTTGACCTGCAGACCGGGCAGTTCTTTGAGCAACTCCTCTACGTTGGCATTGGGACGAGTTTTGAAGAAATTGGTATTATATTCTAAGGTGTCTTTATTCATCCGTACGGGCGGTATAATATTGACGACTACCTCATCGAGACTTTTTGAATCGAGCTTTAACTGGGCGAAATCATATTGTTCTCCATTCGGAATGATAAACTCCTTGCGAAAAGGATTTGCATTGACATGTGAAATGAAAAGGGTTAAAGCAGTCCCTGTGGGAATTTTGACGAATATAAACTTACCTTTTGTATCAGTAAGGAGGTAGGAAACCACGGAAGAGTCTTTTGAATTCAGAATTGTTACAGTTGCTTTTTCTAATGGCTCTGCATTTTGAGAAAATACAGTACCGAGAACTTTTCCCTTCGATTGGCCTATAACTATATTTGTGGTGAGTAATAAAATTAAAAATAAGTAAATTCTCATAAAATTTAAGTACGTATGTCTTGGCTATATAGGTGATTAGAATGATTTTATGTAAATCATTTTAATACAGTGTTAAAGAAATGAAAATTATACTATAAATGAAAATTTATTTTTAAGACAATCGATTGCGAATCTTGATTATTGCAATTTTTTTGAGATTATTTGTCTGGAAGGCAATCTTTTTACAATGAGATTCCAACACTTAACAGAATGGATTGGACTAGGACAAGCAATTGGAGGAAGAATATACCAACAAAAAGAGGGTACTCCATAGATCGGATACCCTCATGGCATTATTGGTCGATGTTGATTTTGTAAATAGCTTCTGCTTCTTTGTCATCAAATTCGCTCATTTGCTTGACAAGTTTCTTTTTCATTGTTTTGACAATGGACTTGTAGGTAGGATCCTTGTATACATTATGGAGTTCATTTGGGTCTTTTTGAAGGTCAAAAAGTTCCCAGTTTTCGATACGTTTATAATAACGGATCAATTTATAACGGTCGTCGCGGACACCAAAATGGGGGCTCACAGCATGTTCACCGTTTTCAAAGTAATGGTAGAACACCTCTTTTCGATGTTCTTCCTTGTTATTTTTCAGGACATGAACAAAGGATTCACCTTGCATATCTTTCGGTTTTTTGATAGAAGCTAATTCCAGTAGCGTAGGAGCGATATCGGCGTTGACAATTTTAGCATTTATCGTTGAGTTCGCTTGTAACAGGGCTGGGTACCGCATGAGCATTGGCGTATGAAAGGATTCTTCATACATCCAACGCTTGTCGAACCAGCCATGTTCACCCATATAGAACCCCTGGTCTGAAAGATAGATCACGATCGTATTTTCAGCAAGGGATTTTTGATCTAAATAATCCAATACCTTCCCGATATTGCGGTCCATTGATTGAGCTGTATTAAGATAATCAATCATGTAACGTTTAAATTTCCATTCAGCGAGCTGCTTTCCGGTCAGATTATTTTGTCTTAGTTGTTCATAAATGGGGCGGTAATAAGAAATGTAGCTATCTTTCTGAGCTTGGTTCATCCGCTTGAAATTGCCGTCGGCCATCATGTCTTCCAAGGAATTGAACATCTTGAGATCGTAGCCCATTTTCATGTCTTTGTCGATGGACATTTCTTGCAATGCTGCTGCTGGTCTGCTTTGATAATTGTCATAGAAAGTAGCTGGTAAGGCGAAATTTGTGGTATCGTAGGTGCCAAAGTCCCTTGGATCCGGCATCCAGGTACGGTGTGTAGCCTTGTGGCCTATGACTAGACAAAACGGTTTATTGCCATCTACCGTATCGAGCCAATTGATGGCCTTTTCGGTTACGATATCAGAAACATATCCTTCTGCACGCTTGCGGCCTTGTTTGCTAATAAAATCTGGATTAAAATAGGTTCCTTGGCCAATAAGAATATCATAGTAATTAAATCCCTGCAGTTTGTCTCCCAGGTGAATTTTGCCTACCCAAGCGGTATTGTAACCTACGTTCTGCAGCTGTTTCACAAAAAGATCCTGACTAAAGTCGAATTCAGAGGTTTCATTGTCTTTAAATCCATTTTTATGGCTGTACTTACCCGTCAATAGCGTTGCTCGCGATGGTCCGCAGATGGAATTGTTGACAAAAGCATTTTTGAATAGGGCACCCTGAGCCGCAATGCGGTCTATCTGTGGTGTTTTTCCGTAGGGGGAGCCATAGGCACCAATTGTTTGATAGGCATGATCATCTGAAATAATGATGACGATATTGGGCCTTTTTTGCGCGGAGGCTTGTTTATAAAACAGCGAGGTTAGTACGGAAAATAGAAAGATCCTTAGTTTCATTGTATTGTCGGTTTAAATTGAATCGTATGCCTTGTTTATAAATATGCGCTATTTGATTCGGCATTGCTTAAAAGGCTATAATGATCTACTAAGATAATGATTATTATGTATTACATAAAATATTTATGATATTGAGTGTACTTTTCCATTTCATTTTCTATCGCTATTTTTGAGCTAAAAGTTGGAAATCGGAGAAAAAAAAGCAAATTGATTTTATATAAGAAGTTATGAAATTTAAGTTATTCTTCAAGAGCGTATTATTAGCGGCTCTAATAGGTAATTGGAGCCTGACGGCCGTGAGTCAAGAGGCAAAACCACCCATTATGGGCTGGAGTAGCTGGAATAGTTTTCGGATTCATATTGACGAAAAATTGATCCAGGAGCAGGCTGATGCCCTGATTGCAACTGGCTTACAGGATGCCGGGTACAGCTATATCAATGTGGATGATGGTTATTTTGGTGGGAGAGATGCGGAAGGAAAACTTTATGAAGATCGTTCAAAATTTCCCAATGGAATGCGGGCCTTATCAGACTATATTCATTCCAAGGGATTAAAAGCGGGATTGTATTCGGAGGGTGGAAAAAATACCTGTGGCTCAATTTGGGATAAAGATCCCAAGGGTATTGGAGTAGGAATGTTCGGTCATGAACAAGAGGACGCTACCCTATTTTTTAAAACATGGAATTTTGATTTTATCAAAGTGGACTGGTGTGGTGGATTGGAAATGAAACTAGATGATCGAGAGCAGTACACGAAAATAATAACAGCGGTGAAGGCGGTTCGTCCAGATGTGGGTTTTAATCTTTGCCGCTGGCAATTTCCAGGAGATTGGGCAATTAAACAAGTTGATTCCTGGCGTATCTCGCAAGATATACAGCCGAATTTTGCGTCGGTACTGCATATTATCGATCTCAATCGTAATCTTTATCCTTATAGTTCAGCAGGTCATTATAATGATATGGATATGCTTCAAGTAGGCAATGGGATGACGTATGAAGAGGATAAAACACATTTTTCAATGTGGTGTATGCTGAATTCACCTTTGATGGCAGGAAATGATCTGCGAAAAATTTCAAAGGAGACACTCGCTGTATTGACGAATAAAGAGTTAATTGCGCTAAATCAGGACAAGGCTTTTAAACAGGCCCAATGTGTGCTGAAAGAAGGCGAGGTAGAAGTATGGAAGAAAGAATTGGCCGATCCAAAGAATAAGGCACTGGCAATTCTCAATAGATCGGATAGCGAAACCCGATTTACATTGGATGCAAAAGCACTGAGTTTGTCGCCGAAAAATAGAGTGAAAGATTTATGGCGTCATCGGAAGGACGGGAAACTTGGCCAAAATAGAAATTTCACGCTTCCTCCCCATGGTATAGTCGTACTGTTGTTGTCTGAATAACTGCAGGTAGATAAAAGCTATCGATATTGAAAGAAATAGCATATATTGTTTTTATATCACACATAATGGTACATAAAAAAACCAATCGTATGTTGGGCTTTTTTATGTAGCTATATTGTTATTTTTAAGCTGTCTGTTCAACAGATTTCTTATATAAAAAGAGTCGTTGGTAATGATTGTCAAGATGCTTGCGCATCGCATTTCGGAATACTTCAGCATTGCCTACCTTCAAAATATCGACTAATCCACGGTGTGAGATGAAGCTCTTTGATGCGCTAGGACTGGTCAGTAGGCCGCTGCTATGGACATACTGAAAAACAGGTAACAGCATGTTCTGGAAGTCTTTGAGAAGCGTATTTCCAGTGATTTCATAGAGTTTGCCGTGAAAGGCAATTTCCGTTTCAATATCAAAAATTGTATTATCTGCTTGTATTGGTTCCTTTGCAACGATCGCTTCCAATTCCTCAATATCTTTTTCTTGAATATGTTCAAAAAGGATATCAGCCATACCCACTTCGAGAACCATGCGCATTTCAAAAAGATCCTGTAGGGTCTTATTTTCCATGATGGTTGGGTAAAGTGATTTGCGTAGTGGCTTTATGAGATCAGGACTTGTCAAAACGGCACCACGGTGTTTTTTGGATTCGATCAATCCGACCATCCTCAACCTTAACATAGCTTCACGAACAACAGTACGACTTACACCAAGGGTCTCTGCCAACTCAATTTCCTTAGGCAAAGCATCCCCAACTTTTAAGCCTTGATTGACAAAAAGATTGATGATTTCTTTTTCTGCACGATCTACGAGTGAAGAGGTATCAATTGTATTAAGATGTCCTATTAACGAAGAGTTCGGTTCCATATATATTACATATAGCGCATTAGGCGCGTTAAGACAAAGATAATTAATAAAAGTGATTAATATGTTATACATAATTTGATTTAAATTTGTTTTTTACATTTTGTAATTTATATATTTGCGTATATGTAATACTTAATACAAACCAATATGTATTCAAACCTAAAATTACGAACCCTACTCATCTTGTCTATATTGACGGGCAATATGCTCTTGGTTCAAGCACAAGATCATGCGGTGCGGGGAAAAATTACCGATGCAAAAACAGGGGAGTTGCTTGGAAATGTGACTATAAAGGTCAAAGGATCCAACCAATCTCTGCAGTCAAATACTGATGGAACGTTCTCGATCAGTACCAATCCCAATACTATTTTAGTGATTACGTCTACGGGGTATAGACCATACGAGCTAAAAGTTGGGCAATTAAATCAATTGGATATTAAGCTTGAATCCAAGGTTGAGCAAATGGATGAGGTTGTTGTAGTGGGGTACGGGAAAATGAAAAAGTCTAATTTAACCGGGTCTGTAAGCCGCTTGGATAAAAAAGTGCTGGAGACTGGAGTTCGTTCGAACCCTGCTTCTGCTTTAGCGGGTACCATACCTGGTATTCGGGTTCAGCAAACTTCAGGAAGACCGGGAGCTGTACCGACAGTTGTGCTTCGGGGTGGAACTACCTACGGAGGTGGTGGGACACCGTTGGTCATTGTAGATGGATTGATTAGAAATGGATTTAATGACATTAATCAAAATGATATCGAATCGATAGATGTTTTAAAAGATGCTTCTGCTACAGCTATTTATGGTGCTAGAGCTGCAAACGGCGTTGTATTGATAACTACAAAGAGAGGCAAAGAAGGGGTTTCCAATATCACGTTGTCGTCAAAAGTTGGTATCAATAAATTGAACAATCCTTTTGACTTTCTTAATGCCGAGGATTACTTAAACTGGAGTAGGAAAGGTGTTCAGGTATCGGGACAATATCAACCCTCTCAATTGAATCAATTGACGAGTGTAGGACCCTTTGGTACGGGGAATAAATATAAGGATGATAAGGGGAATATCTTAGATGGTAATCTTACGAGCAACGCGGTCTGGAGTACCATGTTGCTCGATGACACCAATCGCGAACTATTGCAACAGGGATGGCAGACAATGATTGATCCCGTGACGGGAAAAGAAATCATCTTTAAGGATTTTGACTATGCTAAATATGCACTCCGTGATGCGAGTTTGACGCAAGACTACAACATTGCATTGCAAGGCGGTAACGATAAAGGTAAATATTACGGCAGTGTGGGGAAATATAACGAAAAAGGAATGCCAATCAATACTTTTTATGATCGTACTACTTTTGTGCTGAATGGTGAATATAAAGTTAAACCTTGGCTACATTCTTTATCAGGCGTTAATTTCGCTTACACAAAATGGCGAGATGCTATTAATGGAGAAGGCAACTATATGACGCGGGCATTGGGGGCTCCTCCAACAATGCGTGGTACAAACGCTAATGGTGATCTGCTCGTCGGCCGTGATTATCAAGATGGGAATCCCTTAGTAAATGACGGTAAGTTCATTCGTAAAAACCTAAATCAGAAGCTTACGCTTATACAGGCCTTTACAATTAACTTTTTAGACAACCTCAGTTTACGTGTAAGCGGCAACTGGTTTTTCAATCAATCGACTTCGGAGTCATTTAATAAAGACTATTTAGCTAGTCCGGGAAATTATGTGCGCACAAGAAATTCTTCGGCATCTTATGATAAAATATATAATCAAACCTATAATGCAGTTTTAAATTACAGAACTGAAATCGCGAGTTCACATCATATCGACGCCATGTTGGGCTCGGAATTTTTTGATACTTATAATAATGGTTTTACAGCAGCGGGAAGTGGAGCTCCGACAGATGACTTTATGGATCTTGGATTAACAAGTCCTGATGCCAATAAAAGGACTATAGATTCATACCATGATAGACAACGTATTATGTCCTATTTTGGACGGGTAAACTATGACTATAAAGAGAAATACCTTTTGACATTGACTGCACGTAGGGATGGTTATTCGACGTTGTTGAATAATCGATGGGGCACCTTCCCTGGAGTTTCAGTCGGCTGGGCACTACATAATGAAGATTTCTTGAAGGATTATTTAGGTACTGATAAAGTCGTAAATACGTTAAAACTACGCGCTAGCTATGGGGGAAATGGTAATGTCAGTGGAATTGGATCCTATACCCTTCAAGGTTCATATGGGACGAACAAATATGATGGACAAGTGGGGTATACAATGTCTACGCTTTCAATTCCAAATCTCAAATGGGAAAGCCTGATTACAAAAGAGGTAGGCCTTGAATCCAGAATCTTAAATAAGATTGACCTGAGTCTTGCCTATTATCATAGAACGACTAAAGATAAAATCGCAAGCCTAACATTACCAGCTTCGGCCGGTTTTACCACAATTACTACTAACAATGGCGACATGCAGAATCAGGGCGTTGAAATTGGGGTGAATTATCAAATTCTACGAGGAAAAGAATGGGACTTAAGCTTTAACTGGAATACGGCCTATAATAAAAACAAGATCTTAAAACTACCTTTTAATGGAGTTGAAAATAACAGACAAGGGGGCTTACAGGTTTATGATCCTAATTCCAGAGAACTGGTTTGGGTAGGTGGCTATCAGGAGGGAAAAGACCCGAATGTTGCTTATGCTTATGAAGCGACCGGGATCATTCGTACAAAGGAACAGTTGGATAATTATGCCTTGCAATTGAAAGATCTCATCGGTGCGCGTACATTGGTACATCCTGATGCCTATAATGCAATGTCGAGCAGTGAAAAGAATTTATACTACCCATTAGCTCTGGGAGATGTTATGTGGAAAGATGTAAATGGTGATGGCATAATTAATTCTTATGATAGGGTATATATGGGCAATACAGTGCCGAGATGGACGGGAGGATTTGGAGCAGCTGTACGCTGGAAGGATATCAGTCTGAGTACCCGCTTTGATTATGCTTTGGGCTATGTTGCTTATGATGGGCCAAGAGCTTGGTTTCTTGGAATGATGCAGGGAACATTCAATACGACAACAAGTGTATTTGACACGTGGACTCCGGAAAACCCAAATGCCAAATATCCGACCTATTATTGGGCCGATCAACTGTTTAAAAATAATACCAGCCGAGAAAGTAGTATGTTTTACAATAAAGGAAATTATCTCGCATTTAGAGAGATTAATGTGTCGTACAGGTTGCCTAAATCCATTGCTAATCGATTAAAAATGGAGGATTTAACCATTTCAGCAACGGGGCAAAATTTACACTATTGGTCAAAAAATACATTGTTTTCCCCTGAAAGTGGAAGTGTGGGGCAAAATGGTGGTGGATATCCTCTTCCTAAGACATTTATACTTGGGCTTCAATTAACATTTTAATTCCAAATTATGAAAAAGATATTTATATATATTGGTCTTGTAGTTTTTCTGTTTTCTTCTTGTAAAGAAATAAACTTAGACCTTAGTCCCGAGGATTATTTTGCCAGTGGGAGTTTCTGGAAAAGCAATGAGCAGGTCGCTGGAGCTATGCTGGGACTTCACACCCAATTGCGCGGACAACAGCAAAACCTATGGAATCTGGGTGAATTACGTGGGGGAACCTTAAGAGATGGTACCAGTTTTACGGGAACAGCGTCATTGAATTCGGCAGGGATAATTACACAGGATATTCGTGAAAGTTCTCCTGGGATATCAGGCTGGGCAGGATTATATGCTCCAATTTTTCAGGTAAATAATTTTATTTATCAGGTAGAGAAAGCAGATTATTTGACCGATATCCAAAAGGGCTATTATTTGGGTCAAGCCTACGGACTGCGTGCTTTTTATTATTTCTATTTGTTTAGAACTTATGGTCGGGTGCCTTTGGTGACTGAGCCGCAAGCAGCAATTAATACCCCCACTTCGGCGGAAGAAGCGTATAAAGCTCGAACTGAAACTGAAAAGGAAACGTTAGACTTCATCAAATCAGAAGTCGATAAATCGGAAAAATCATTTTCAGGAAATTATGAAACTAAAAACCAAAAAGCGCAATGGTCCTTGGCGGCAACAAAAATGTTGAAAACGGAGGTCTATCTATGGTCGGCGAAAGTTGATATAGATGGAAAGCGCCCAGAGAATAGCGATGCAGATTTAAAACTTGCAAAAGCCGCTATAGAGGAAGTAATTCCTAAATACACACTCATCAGTAATTTTGGAGATGCCTTTAAATCTGCAAGTGTACCAGCTATGAAAGGTAATTCCGAGATGATTTTTGTACTTCGTTATCTAAATGGAGAAGCGACTTCATTTTTCAATAATTTCATTTATGCGGCAAGTGATGATATTACAGGCTATGTAGATGATAATGGAGAAGCTATTCCAAAAGATCCGCTGCAGACCGGATCTACGGGTTTGATCCGTTATGAGTATAAAATGGATTTGTACAGATTATATGAGAAGACTGACACTAGAGCAAATGTAACTTTCCTAAATTTTAATAAAGGGAATACATCGGCAGTAGTATTTAGAAAATTCTTGGGAACTTTGATAGACGGGGTTCGTAACTATTCGGATGATTATCCTATTTATCGTTTATCTGAAGCCTATCTATTATTGGCGGAAATTAAAAATAAATTGGGAGAGGATCCAACAGCTGAAATCATGGCTATACGTAACCGGGCCTATGCCGGAAAAGCGCCTTTGTTTACAAATGGCAGTTTCGAGGCAAACGAATTAGCGATCTTTTATGAACGAACAAAGGAATTTGTATCCGAGGGCAAGAGATGGTTTGATTTGAGACGCATGCAGGATGCATCTGGAAAGCCTTTGGTGTTTCGTAAAGATTTAGCCTTGGTCGGCGTATTGAATAACATTGACGGTCAGAAGCATAAAATATTGTGGTCAATCGACTTGGGGACACTTACTGTCGACCCTAAATTAAATGATCAGCAAAATCTGGGTTATAAGGGAACCTAAAAACTGATACCCTGTCTCGACTTGATTTGAAGGGTTAGACAGGGTATTTATAACTATTTATATAAAATATCATATGCTAAATCAAAAAATCTCAGGATTAATTGCAGCGCCATTTACTCCTTTCGATGAAAACGGAGAATTGAATCTTGAGCTGATTCCGCAATACTATGCGATGTTAAAGCGCAACCGGGTAACAGGTGCCTTTATTTGTGGCTCGACGGGAGAAGGGGTATCCTTGACTTTTGAGGAAAAAGTTGCGGTGATGACAGCTTGGGCCAGATTAACAAAAGAGGACAATGCATTTATACTCATGATGCTTCTGGGAGGAACGAATATCAAAGAATGTCAACAATTGGCTAGACTGGCCGAGCAAGCTGGTGTAGATGTTGTTTCATTTACGTCACCATCTTATTTTAAACCTTCCAACGTAGAGCAACTGGCAAAGTGTTGTATCGAAATTGCAGGCGCGGCTCCGAATACTGCTTTCTACTATTACCATATTCCTGTATTGACCGGAGGAAATTTCCAGATGATTGACTTGTTAAAGAACATTGATGGAGTAATACCTAATTTTAAAGGAATCAAATACACGCACGAAGATTTTATGGATTTTCTAAGCTGTATGAATTATGCAGATCGCAAGTATGATATGTTGTGGGGAAGGGATGAGAATATGCTTTCCGCGTTGGTATTGGGCAACAAAGGGGCTGTTGGAAGTACCTATAACTATGCTGCACCGTTGTATCTTGAACTCATGGATGCGTATAACAACGGGGATGTCGAAAAAGCAAATGCGTTGCAGCAACAATCGATCGACATGATCACATTGCTAGGGAAGTACGGTGGTATTTCAGTAGGAAAAGCTTATATGAAATTAATTGACCTTGACTGCGGTGAATTTAGGCTACCTGTGAAAAACATGTCTGCACAACAATTTGAGCTTTTTAAGAACGATGTGAACAAACTTAGTTTTCAGAAATTTTGTGCCCGGTAAAGTAATACTGTAATATAAATCTCCATCTCGTTGTGTGCACCATGTGTCCTTATAGCGAAATGGAGATTACAGTGTAGATCGTATGTTCAAGAATAAATAGATATGACAAAACAACATTGGATGGGAATTATTGCGGGAATACTGTTTACAGGTAGTGTTAATGCACAAGTTGGTTGTTTGGAATGGCATCAACCCATAGTATTGCCGTCTATGCAGCATGGGAAGGCACATCTTGGCCTCGCTGGGCCTATTGTGGGCCTCGCTGGTGATTGTCTGCTCATTGCGGGCGGAGCTAATTTTCCGGATTTGCCTCCCTGGGAAGGTGGAGCAAAAAAGATCCAAAAAGATGTCTTTGTTTATAAAAAAGAAGATGGAAAGCTGAGCTTAACAGCGCAAGATCGTCTTCCATGGGTTGTTGCTTATGCAGGGAGCATAAGCTTGTCTAGTGGATTATTGGTGATCGGGGGAGAGACCGCAAATGGAAAGACCGCTGCTTGTAGACTGATTAACTATGATCTCTATAGCAAGAAAATTATGATCTCAGACTTTCCAAGTTTACCATTTCCGTTGGCCAATATGGGAGCAGTAGTTCATGGCAACAAAATTTTTGTTGCCGGTGGTGAAGGGCGGGAGGAGGTGTCGGACCAAGTGTTACAGTTGGATCTTGAAAACCTTGAAAAAGGATGGGTCTGTGTGGGAAAATTACCCTATGCAGTCTCACATTTACAATTGTTGGTTGGTAACCAAAATGATCTTTATCTGCTTGGCGGAAGAAGGGCTCATTCAGAGAGACCGTCAACCTTGTATAGTGAACTGTGGTGTTCAACGGATTATGGAAGTACTTGGTCCAAAAGGGCTGATATTCCTTTTCCTGCGGCGGCAGGAACAGCATGTCTGTTGCCAGACCAAGGTATATGGCTGTTGAGCGCTGATCGGGGCAATACCTTTCATCAGGTGGAAGCGCTGATCTTTGAAGCTAAAAATGAAGCGAAGCCAGCGAAGAGACAGCAGCTCGTTGATGATAAGAACAGATTGCAAATCAATCATCCTGGCTTCGGTAGAGAAGTATGGCGTTACGATCTGCAATCGAATAAATGGAATCGGATGGGAGATCTACCATCGAATGGACCGGTTACTACGACAGCTGTGGTCTGGGACGATTTGATCATTTTGCCTAGCGGAGAAATTAAGGCTGGCGTCCGAAGTCCAAAGATCTTGGTAGCTGCATTTAATCAGAAATAGAATTTAAAAAAGATATAAAAACTCATTATAAACCTGATAAATCTTGAAATGATCTCTTCTTTACGACATAAATCTTTCTACCCGTGGCTCGTTGTAGCCCTCCTTTGGGGGGTAGCCCTGCTGAATTATATGGATCGGCAGATGCTGTCGACCATGCGGGATGCCATGCAGGTTGATATTCCTCAATTGCAAAGTGCCGAAACTTTTGGTGTATTGATGGCTGTTTTTCTTTACATCTATGGTGTTATGAGCCCTATTGCAGGTATCGTTGCCGATCGTAGCAATAGAAAGTGGTTGATCGTAGGCAGTCTATTTGTGTGGTCAGCGGTTACCTATGGCATGGGGATGGCGCATGATTATTCAACACTATTGGTCTTACGTGCAATTATGGGATTTAGCGAAGCACTGTATATCCCGACAGCGCTTTCCTTGATCGCCGATTACCATACGGGAAAAAATCGATCGCTGGCCATTGGTCTGCATATGACGGGGCTTTATACCGGACAGGCCCTGGGCGGCTTTGGTGCAACATTGGCGGCTGCAAAAGGATGGCATACTGCTTTTCATTGGTTTGGAATTGTCGGAATAGGTTATGCATTTCTGCTCGCAGTCTTGCTCATGGATAAAAAGCACGAGCCATCCGCTGAAGAAAGTACCTCCGATGATCAATTGCCTCTTTCCAAAAGCTTATTGCTGTTATTTTCCAATGTCGCATTTTTGATTCTATTGTTTTATTTCGCTGCTCCGAGCTTACCGGGTTGGGCTATCAAAAATTGGCTTCCAACCTTATTCGCTGACAGCCTGAATATTCCAATGGCCAGCGCGGGTCCATTGTCTACGATTACAATCGCTATCTCATCCTTTATTGGTGTCATTGTCGGTGGAATACTGAGTGACCGCTGGGTACAAAAGCATATCCGCGGCCGTATCTATACCAGTGCAATAGGTCTTGGACTAACCATACCGGCTTTATTGTTTTTAGGATTGGGTCAGACTTTACCTGCAGTTTTGGGAGCGGCGGTCTGTTTTGGAATTGGTTTTGGCATATTCGATGCCAACAACATGCCTATCCTCTGTCAGGTTGTTCCTAAAAAATTGCGGGCGACTGCCTATGGTTTTATGAATATGGTTGGCGTGTTTGCTGGAGCTATTATCACGCAATGGTTAGGAAAGTTTAAGGATGAAGGCCATTTTGGGCTAGGATTCGCATTATTAGGAGCTGCGGTACTGTTTGCACTACTGTTGCAGCTCCTGTTTCTTAAACCGAAAGCAGCCGAGGAGTAATAGCCTATATCCCGAAAAAAATAAATGATGAAAATGAAATCTCCAATCAGAAGGATAACAACCTCAATTTCAAAAAAAGGAGCTTTGCTTTTATGTTTGATTATCTCGATCTCTGTCTCCTTGGGACAAGGGCGAATAAAAATAGCTTGCATAGGCAATTCGGTAACCTTTGGTTATGGTCTCGCCAATCCTACGCAGGATTCTTATCCGAGCCAGCTTCAAGTATTGCTGGGAGAGCGATTTGAAGTGGGGAATTTTGGACATTCTGGGGCTACACTTTTGCGTAAAGGACACAGGCCTTACAACAAAACTGAGGAGTTCCGCAAAGCGCTGGATTTTAAGCCTGATGTAGCCATTATTCACTTGGGACTCAATGATACCGATCCGAGAAATTGGCCGAATTATAAGAACTCCTTTGCATCAGATTACGCGACTCTGATTGATTCCATACGATCTGTTAACCCCAACATGCAAATTTACATTTGTCGATTAAGTCCGATTTTTAGCGGTCATCCCCGATTCCTTTCTGGAACGCGAGAATGGTATGACCAGATTCAGAGTTTGATTCCTCAGATTGCAAAGAATAATCAGGTCGGACTGATTGACTTAAATAGCCCGCTCTCAGCGCGAATTGATCTTTTTGATGACTATTTGCATCCAGATAAGCAAGGAGCTGCATTGATTGCTGCACAAATAGCTCATGTACTGACCCCGATTACGCAAGATTTGCAGCTGGCCGAAACGATTGGTTCAAATATGGTGCTTCAGCGTAACTGGGAAAATAGGATCTATGGTAAGGGCACTGCAGCTGCCGAGATCAAAGTTGTATTTAATCAGAACAGCTATAGAACCCATGTAAATCCGAATGGTTTTTGGGAGATAAAGCTTCCTAAAATGGAGGCTGGAGGGCCTTATGAAATAGTGGTGAGCTCGGGTAGGCAGAAAATCGAATTGAAAAATATTCTTTTTGGCGATGTTTACCTGGCTTCCGGCCAATCGAATATGGCTTTTCCACTTCGTCGTGCCATAAAAGGTGAATCGCTGATCAAAAATGCTTCTACGCTAAAGAATCTGCGACTTTTTAAATGTCAAAATCTAGTGGAAACTAATGCTGTCGCATGGGATTCTGCCATATTAAAAAAGGTGAATGACCTCGCGTATTTCCAGGGCAATTGGAGTCAAGCGACGGCTGATGAAGCAGCAGAGTTCTCGGCGGTAGCCTATTCATTTGCTGAGCAAATCCTCAAAGAACAGCACATCCCTATTGGTATTATTGATCTGTCCGTCGGCGGTTCCAATACCGAATCGTGGATTGATCGGAAATCCTTGGAAAGCGATGATTTGTTGGCTTCGTATATTCATAACTGGCAAAAATCAGATTTCCTGCAGGATTTCTGCCGGGAACGCGCCGGTCAAAATTTAGCTTATTCGAAAGTGAAAAATCAGCGCCACCCTTACCAGCCCGCCTATAATTTTGAAGCGGGGGTCAGTAAATGGTTGAGCACAGGATTGAAAGGCATACTTTGGTATCAAGGTGAAAGCAATGCACATAATATTGAACTTCACGAACGTCTTTTCAAAACATTGGTTTCTTCCTGGCGCAAAAACTTTCATCAGGATCTACCCTTCTTCTTTGTTCAGTTAACAAGTATAGATAGACCATCCTGGGGGGATTTTAGAAACTCTCAACGCTTATTGGAGAAACAGATTGCAGGAACCTACATGGCGGTGACGCTAGATGTGGGTGATTCTTTGGATGTGCACCCGCGTGAAAAAATTGTGGTAGGGCGGCGTTTGGCCAATTTGGTAAGCCAGCATCTGTATGGGGCTTTATTGGATGCGGATCATCCAAATCCTATTCAGTATCAGGTTCATGGTGATGGGCTGCGACTCATATTTGATCATTGTACAAAACTAAAAACCCAGGGGAATGAGCCTGTGCGAGGCTTTCAGCTAGTAGACAATAAAGGGAAGATCTTCCATGTGATCGCAAATATTGTGTCGGATAATACCGTCGAAATCAATAAGTCAAATTTCGAAATAACCAGAATCCTGTATGGATATGAACCTTTCAGCAGGGCAAATCTTCAAAATGAAATCGGAACACCGGTGTCTACTTTCGATTTGACGATTGAATAAACACCAAATGAAATGATGTGAAAATTAGAAAAGATGAAACAGATAAGTATAAAAGATACAGCAAAAGTAATAGACGCTGATTACTTGAGGGAGTTAGCAGTTTTTTATCGTGATCAGCTTTTAAAAGATACTGTACCATTTTGGTTTCCACGATCTATAGACCATGAATGTGGTGGATACCTATTCATGCGTGACCACGATGGCACCTTGATTGACACAGATAAAGCCGTATGGATTCAGGGGCGTGCATGCTGGCTGCTGGCAACCCTTTACACGACCGTGGAACAGAAAGAGGAATGGTTGGAAGGTGCCCGGATAGGTTATGAATTCTTGAAAAAGCATTGCTTTGACGAAAATGAAAAAATGTATTTCCACGTCGATCGTCTAGGGAATCCTATTCGTATGCGCCGCTATTTCTTTTCGGAAACATTCGCAGCTATCGCTTTTGCAGCTTATGCTAAAGCTACTGGAGACGAAGATATTGCGGATGAAGCACGTCATCTTTTTGGAATTTGCCTCACATATGCAAATGGAGAAAGGCTGATTGAGCCAAAGTATGAAGCGACGAGACCCATGAAGGGAATCGGTGTGCCGATGATTATGATCAATACCGCGCAGCAGATTCGCGAAACGATTGGTGATACGCGTTGTGACAGCGTCATCAGTGATTGTATCACACAGATTGAACGTGATTTTGTTAAAGACGATATTCGTTGTGTGATGGAACAAGTGGGGCCTAAAGGTGAAATAGTCGATCATATTGACGGCCGTACACTCAATCCTGGACATGCTATTGAAGGAGCTTGGTTTATCCTCCATGAAGCTAGATACCGAGACCATGACCCGCATTTGATTGACCTAGGCTGCCGCATGCTGGATTATATGTGGGAACGAGGCTGGGACAAAGAATATGGCGGTATTTTATACTTTAGAGATGTATACGGAAAGCCTGTACAAGAATACTGGCAGGATATGAAATTTTGGTGGCCGCAGAATGAAACGATTATCGCCACATTGCTCGCTTATCTGGTGACCGGCAATGAGAAATATAAAAGTTGGCATCAACAGATCAACCAATACGCTTATGACCATTTTCATGATAAAATCAATGGTGAATGGTATGGTTATCTCCACCGAGACGGAAAGATTGCGCAAACGGCTAAGGGAAATTTATTTAAAGGCCCTTTTCACCTCCCTCGTCAAGAGTGGTATTGCATGCAAATATTAAAGGAATTTAACTCGGGTAAGTAGAAGATCATGAGACAAAAAGAGGCTGCTATAAATATCTTCCTATCCACGCTGATTATTATTTTTTTAATCAGCCCTTTACGTTGTCTGCCGGATTCAATCAGGCCATTGCTTCCTATGCCACGTTCTGTTAGCTGGAAAACAGGGCACTATTCTCTCCAGCATCTTGTCCGTGTACATATCAAAGGAGAGGTGTCAAATTTTGATCGACAGACACTAAGCGTCCTGCTAAAAGATTGGAATGTAGCAAAGATTGACTTTGAAAGCTTACAAAATAGTGATATCGCTATTGTTTGCGATAAGCAATTGGATCTGCCATCGGCATCTATAGAGGCTTACCGCATTGTTGTGGATAAACAGGGGGTACGGATTGACGCGAAAACCAGTGCTGGTATTTTCTACGCCTTACAAACTTTGCGGCAACTGGGCGGTCGGGATGGTCGGTTGTCCTATTGCACGATTACAGATTATCCTTCTTTTCGCTGGCGTGGATATTTGGTTGACGTAGGACGAAATTTCCAGTCTCTGGATGTGCTCAAAGAGCAGATCGATATCATGGCCCGGTATAAGCTGAATATATTCCATTTCCATTTCACGGAGGATATCGCCTGGCGTCTTGCCAGCAAGAAATATCCTGACCTAACCGATTCTGGAAATATGGAGCGCTGGAAGGAGAAGTACTATACTGTTGAAGATATGCAAGAGCTGATCCGATATTGTCATGATAGACATATCCAGCTTGTGCCAGAAATTGATATGCCTGGGCACTCAGCAGCATTTCGACGGTATTTTAAAACCGATATGCAGGATGATAGTGGCGTAGCGTTCATCAAGGAATTAGTGAAGGAATTTGCAATCACTTATCCGGGATTACCTTATTTGCATATTGGAGGAGATGAGGTGAAAATTCATAATCAGCAGTTTTTACCGATTATGACAAAATGGACAGAAGATTTGGGTATGAAGACCATTGGTTGGGAACCCGGAGGTAATTTGCAGCCACAGACAATTCGCCAGCTTTGGATGAGAGGACCACAAGCGATTACGAGAGATTCTCCTTTCGAGGCAATTGATTCAAAGCACTTATACATTAATCATATGGATCCCCTGGAAGCTGTAACGACATTATTTTATAGACAATTGGGCGGGCAGACATCGGAAAATGAAAAGCTATTGGGAGCAACGCTCTGTTCATGGCCGGATCGTGCGGTCAATCATGAACGTGAGGTATTTTATCAGAATGCAGTTTACCCTGCTTTGCTGACTTTCGCGGAACGTAGCTGGCGTGGTGGAGGGGATTTTGAATGGCGTAGTAATATCAAAACGGACCGAGAAGGCCTTGCTGAATTTACCGCATTTGAAGAGCGACTGATCCAACATAAACACTTGTATTTTAAAGATCTTATTTTTCCTTACTACCAGCAAAGTACACAGAAATGGGTATTGTATGGACCTCTGCAAAATAAAGGCAATCTAAATATGGGCTTAAAAGATGAAGCGAGTGGAAATTTTACCACTTTGAAAAAGATCGGTGAATTTTATGGTGGCACAATCGTATTACGCCATTGGTGGTCTGATATTGTAAAAGGGGCTATTGATCATCCTGTTGAAAATAGCACGTTGTATGCCGTGAGCCAGGTGTGGAGTGAAACAGGGGGAGGCAAAGCATTTTGGATCGGTTTTAATGATCTTTCCCGCTCGTATGCCAGTGATTCACCAAATTTGGGGACATGGGACGACAGGAGGAGCAGACTTTGGGTCAATGAACAGGAAGTGATTCCTCCGAATTGGCAACATGCAGGGCAAAAAGGAGATCTGGAAATTCCACTGATTGATGAGGGGTATAGTTATCGAAGTCCTGCCATAATTCAATTGCGTAAAGGGTGGAATACAATTGTAGTCAAACTGCCTGTGGGGAAATTACAAGGGAAAGACTGGCAGAATCCATTGAAATGGATGTTTACCTGTCTCCCTATTGATAAGGAGTAAAAGTAGCATGTTTCATTCCATAAATGGAGCGGATGAATTTTAAAATAAGTAACAATAAACATAAATAGATATGAAGAGACTATGTATAATGGGGGCATTTGCGCTGTTAGCAGGGATTTGTCAGGCACAGGAAGTAAATGTATTTGTTTCAGGCGAAGAAGGTTATAAAAGTTACCGTATCCCTGCTATTGTAAAGGACAAAAAAGGACAGTTGATTGCTTTTGCAGAAGGTAGGGTAGACCATGCCGGAGATTTTGGTAATGTGGATATTGTATATAAAATCAGTCCGGACAATGGGAAAACATGGGGTCCGCTGCATATTGCCGTTGACAATGATAATTTACAGGTCGGAAACCCCGCCCCCGTAGTTGATTTGTTAGATCCCGCTTATCCTAAGGGGCGGCTGTTACTTTTTTATAATACGGGCAATAATCATGAGGGTGAAGTGCGCAAAGGAAATGGTTTGAGGGAATGTTGGTCAATCAGTTCGACCGATGGGGGTAAAACCTGGTCTACTCCACAGAATATTACGCTCGAGACGCATCGCCCTAACCAACCTTCCGTAAATACGCAGTATACTTTTAAGGAGGACTGGCGAACTTACGCGAATACCCCGGGGCATGCATTACAATTTGATTCCGGTAAATATAAAGGACGCATATATATTCCTGCTAATCATTCCGAGGGAAGTCCAAAAGCAAATGGCAAAGATTATTTTGCCCATTCCTATTATTCGGATGACCATGGAAAAACATTCAAAATCGGTGCGAGTATAAAATTTGAAGGATCAAATGAAACAATGGCCGCACAAATATCCGGGACTGGGCTGTATATGAATTCCCGCAATCAACAAGGTAATGTAAAATCAAGGATTGTATCCTATTCAAACGACGGTGGTGTTACTTGGGATACAACATATTATGATAAAAATTTGCCCGATCCAATCAACCAAGGGGCTGTGCTTTCCTGGCAAAAGAAGGGGAGATATCTGTTAGCTGTTTGTAACGCAGCCTCGACCAATAGAAGAGATAATCTAACCGTTCGATTAAGTAAAGATCAAGGCAAAACATGGTATTTCAATCAGGTCATTGCAAAAGCACCTGAGGGTCTGAAAGGAGACTATGCCGCCTATTCCGATTTAGTACTTTTAAATAAAAATGAACTTGGCGTTTTATTTGAAAAGGAAAATTACAGCAAAATTGTCTTTTTACCAATGAATTTTAAATAACCGGACACATGGGGCAGCGCATCGTCTGTTGTGTCAACAGATGCACGTTCGGGAACGAAATGTGTTCGGGAAACTTATCGATTTGGCGGGTATGCCAAAGTTTCTGCAACTGGCCAATCGGTCAATATTGGCGCCAAAAATTGTGGCGGAACTGCGGTTAGTACTGCGATAGGTACTGCTGGATATGCTAATGGCTTGGTTACTTTTACGACAGGTGCCAATAATACGACAGCTACCGTCATTTTTATAAGCCTTTAAGTGGAACAGTTTATGGTGATGATTTCTATTTAGAAAAATTGTAAAACACATTTCTTGAAAAGAGCAGGGTTGGATCTCAATTCCTGCTCTTTTAGTTATACTGCATCATGTCGAGGGACATCAATCCTGATAGAGAACGTGGATTTCGCTGCTAACTTAAGAATTTAATAGAGCTCGGAATAGAGACCATGAATATCCGCTCTAGGTGACGGCCGTATTCCTTATTTTTTCAAAATCAGGGTGTGCCCATTTTGATAGAGCGTCATTTTATTTTCGGTACGCTCAAAGACAATCTTTACGCCACATTGCGCCTGGACTAAGGTGTTTTTATCCTTAGGTTTAAGCTGAAAGGCCGGTTGACCGACAACTTGTCCCAATACCTTGCTACCTTCGTCAGATTGTAATTGACTTAAAAAAAAACACTTGAAGTGGGGAACTTCAAGTGTTTAACCTAACCAATTATTAACCTAAATTTATGAAAAGTATACTTTCTCAAGTATAGTATACTATGTTCAATATCTGTGCCATTCTATTTGTTAGTTTTATAGTATTTTTCTTTGTGTTATGTTTGTTACGTAAAAGCGTTAGCATCCCTTGTTTTTTATCTCTTATTTGGTAATATTTTTTTAATATTAAACACTTTAGTGTAGTGTCGAGTTAATTTTATAAAGAGTTGATGATATTGTTCTGTGATCTGCCAAACAGTGTATTAAAAAGCAAACAGCTTCGGTAAAAAATAGGACTATGATAGGGATTGAAAATAGTGTTTGAATAAATCTTTCCACTCTTCATCCAAACTACCTTTGTACACGTTTTGTTTGGCACGGCGATACCAGTATTCAGCATTCCATTGATCACCTTCTTTACGGTGCAAATACGCATGTACATGTGCTGCGTCGGCTCCCTCCAACTGGTCGATCAGGTCGTGCGCAGTTTTCCAATTTCCGTTCAAATCATACCAAAGTGACTTTTGTATTGCAGTCCAGTGCTGCATTGGACTTTCAAGGGATCGAAATTCTTCTATTGTCATATTTTATTTTGCTATTTCTTTACTCCAGATTTCATAAATATTATCTCCTTTGGAACTCTTTCCTTTATGGTGCCAACCATTATCGACAATTTCGCCCTCAAATTTGAGTTCCTGTCCCACTCGATTATTGTCTCTCGAAAAGAACTGTATTCTTTCGATGTATTGATTGTTATCGTATTGATAATAGCCTCCGCCTGTACCATAGAAACCCTTTTGTGCGGGATTAATCGCTATCCATTGAAAATATCCATCGACTAATAGTTTAATAGTTTTGCGATCGGCTTTGGGTATATTCTGCATTTTGCCCTCCTGTTGACGGCTTGTTATTCTCCACAAAGCATCTAAATCTTGAGGATGGCTTTTCTGCTTGATATATAGATGATAAGCGTTTGCCGTTTTTAATCGAAGGGAGTCATTCTGGATCCTATAGGATAATGGAGTTTTTTTGCCAATAGCGGTTGAATCTTGTGAATTGTACTCTATGGCAACGTTGAGCGTATTTTCTTGCCCTTCAATAGGCCCGCCCCAAGTATAATGAAAGCGTTTATTGCTATCATCAAAGCATATAAATGAGATATACTGATCTTTGATTAGAATCAAGTTTTTACATAAGCCATCATGATACATATATACGCCACCAGGGATCTGTGCATAGACTTTGGAAAATATTGTTCCGAAAAGAAGGAAGATGAATAGGATATAATTTCTCATTAGGGGTCAAAACTTGTTCTCCACTAAAGATACGAAATAAATAAGTTATCAGTGAGCTTGCTATTTTCGGTTTATTAGCCAAAAAAAACTTCCTGATTTCACAGCTGTTGTTACTTGCGAAATCAGGAAGTTTTTATCGTGAGGTGAAATGTGCCTATTTAAACTTACTGGCTAATGCCGCAAGTTTGCTGGCCATATCAGTTTCAGGTTCCACCCGTTTTTTATTATCAGTTTTCTTATTTTTAGGTAGTGCAGGTTTTTCGTCTGTTTTCATTGACAATGCAATGCGACTACGTTTTTCATCGACTTCGGTTACAGTAACCATGACATGCTGCTGTACCTTGACGATTTCATGGGGATCTGATATGTAACGATTCGATAGTTGACTTAAATGTACTAAGCCATCTTGATGTACGCCAATATCAACAAAGGCTCCAAAATTTGTAATATTGGTCACTATTCCTGGGAGCTTCATTCCAACCCGTAAATCGCCAATACTATTGACACCCTCCGTGAATGAGAATGCTTCAAATTTTTCCCTCGGATCTAATCCTGGCTTGGCCAGTTCATTCACAATATCATTTAGTGTCGGTAATCCAACTTCCTCCGAAATATAATTTTTTAAGGGGATGGATTTTCGTAAGTCAGCATCTGTTAACAGATCTTCGACTTTTTTACCGAGGTCTTTGGCCATTTGTTCAACTAATACATATCGCTCAGGATGCACCGCTGAGGAATCGAGCGGATTGGCTGCATGTCGGATACGGAGAAATCCTGCAGCCTGTTCAAATGCCTTATCGCCAAGACGAGGGACTTTTTTCAGCTCACGTCTGGAAGCGAATGGACCATTCTCGTTTCTATACTTTATAATCTGTTGCGCCAGAGAAGGACCTAATCCAGATACATAGGCTAAAATTTGCTTGGAAGCTGTATTCAGCTCAACACCTACAGCATTTACACAGCTGATGACGGTATCATCCAATGAAGTCTGGAGTTTGTTTTGATCAACATCATGCTGATATTGTCCAACACCGATTGATTTTGGATCAATCTTAACGAGCTCAGCCAAAGGATCCATTAATCTTCTACCAATGGAAACAGCACCACGGACAGTAATATCATAGTCCGGGAATTCCTCCCTTGCAGTCTCTGAAGCTGAATAAATAGAGGCCCCACTTTCATTGACCATGACGATCGTAACGTTATTTAATCCAAGTTTTTTAACAAACTCTTCGGTCTCGCGTCCGGCGGTTCCATTTCCAATGGCTATTGCTTGGATATCATATTTTGATACTAAATACTTAACTGTTTTTTGTGCTTCCGCTAATCCATTCGCACCATTATGCGGAAAGATCGCTGTATTCTCCTTGAGCTGTCCTTGTTCATCCAATACGACTGTTTTACAGCCCGTACGGAATCCAGGGTCGATAGCAAGCAGTCGCTTTTGTCCCAGTGGGGCGGCCAACAGCAATTGGCGAACATTGTCGGCAAAAACTTTGATAGCTTCCTCATCGGCTTTTTGGCGTGTCAAAACACGGATTTCTGTATCCATGGAAGGTTTTAACAGGCGTTTGTAACTATCTACCAACGCAAGTTTTACCTGCGCCGCTGCATCGTTGGCCCCTTTAATATAAATGGATTCAATTCGTGGTAGAATTTCTTCTTCATTGATATCTATATCTAGGTACAGCAATTCTTCTTTTTCTCCGCGACGCATTGCCAACACACGGTGTGAAGGTGCATCTTTTAATGATTCAGACCATTCGTAATAATCTTTATACTTTATTGCAGCTTCCTCTTTTCCGGGAACTACTCTCGAAACAAATGAGCTTTTTTCTAAGAATATTGCTCTTGACTTGGATCTTACAGTAGCATCTTCGGCAATAACTTCCGCAATAATATCCCGGGCACCTGCTAGCGCTTCCTCTGTATTTTTTACACCTTTTTCTTCATCTACTAAACTATCAGCAAGGGCTAGAAAGTCTCCTGTTTCCTGTGCTAAGATAAGATCGGCCAAAGGCTGCAGACCTTTTTCACGAGCCACACTGGCGCGAGTTTTACGCTTCGGTTTGTATGGCAAGTAGATATCTTCCAGGCTGGCCATGGTTTCGGCACCCTGTATCTGCTGTTCGAGCTCAGGCGTTAATTTTCCTTGATCATTGATGGATTTTAGAACAGCTTCCTTACGTTTATCTAAATCCCGCAGCTGCTGAAATCGGTCTCTGATATTGGTGATTTGAACTTCGTCCAGACTACCGGTCATTTCCTTACGGTAACGTGAGATAAAGGGAACGGTCGCGCCCTCGTCTAATAATGCTATAGTTGTGCGAACCTGTTTTTCGCTAATTGAAAGCTCGTTGGCAATAGTGATTTCGTGTGTTGATAAGCTCATTGTTGGTTTAATCTTAAAAAGTAGAGCTGTTGAATAGCGATTCAACAGCTCTAAATATATCTAATTATAAACTAAGGTCGTAAAATTAAGCAGGTTTATTCGTGTTGTCCTGCTCAGGAACTTTTTTATCTTCTACTTCGTTGTTTTTAGTTTCGGCAAAATGATCATTATACCCATAGGAGATGTGAGATGGTTCTTCTCCGTAATCCAATTGTTTGTGTGGGTTATGTTCAACAACACCAGCAGGTGTCGAGAACTCATATTTTTTCTTTGGCTGCTCTGTGTCAGAGCCTTCGGCTGTTTGCTGTAGTTTTGTCTCCTCTTCATGTGCTGTTTGAGCCTTTTCTTCAGCTACACGCACATCGTTAGGGACAGCTTCTTCTTTTACCTCTGTTTTAACTTCTGTGTCGGTTTTAACGTCTGTATCTTTCTCGAAATTATTAATTTGATCTGAAATTTCACGCTTGATACCTTCTGACGCATCTTTGAACTCGCGTATTCCTCTTCCTAAACCTCTCGCCAATTCAGGAAGTTTTTTGCCTCCAAAAAGTAACAAGATTGCAAACACAATTAAGATCATCTCTTGTGTTCCGATGTTTAGAAATGCTATTACTGGATTGTACATACTCTTTTTCCTCTTCTTTTGATTACTAACTAGATGCTAAGTTACATTTATATTTCTATAGTTCTTAGAGCCAAAAGTAAATTTAAGATAATTTTAAGGTATTTGAAACATAAAAATTACTTAACAAAGTGTGGCTATTTGGCCAGTGTAATTTGTTATATTTTTGCTAAATATTTTATAATATGACGATAGGACGGGAATATCTTCGTATTTTCGTGGCTATTTTTTTGAGGAATCGATTATGTTGGGAAATTTTAAAACATTCAAGCCGTATTACAAAAGTACGATGGTATTGGCGGGGCCGGTGGTGATCTCGCAGTTGGGACATACCTTGGTGCATACTGCAGACAGTGTGATCGTTGGGCATTTTGCAGGAACGATTCCATTGGCGGCGGTTTCGTTGGTACATGCTGTTTTTATGATTGTGATGGTCATCGGATTAGGGATCGCCTATGGCATAACGCCATTGATCGCGCAGGAAAATGGTCGTGATAATAAGAAAGAATGCGCCATATTGTTGTCTAATAGCTTTTGGTTAAATATTATCGCAGGACTATTGTTGTTTTGTCTAGTTTACTTTGGTTCGATGTTGGCTATCGATCACCTGAACCAGGATCCGGCTGTTGTGAAAGAAGCGAAGCCTTATTTGTTGATCTTGAGCTTATCGATGTTGCCACTGATGGTCTTTAGCACATTTAAGCAATTTGCTGAAGGTCTAGGATTTACAAAACAAGCCATGAATGTGACGATTTGGGGGAATGTGCTGAATATTATATTGGCGATAATCTTTGTCAAAGGGATGTTTGGTATAAGCCCAATGGGGGTCAAAGGGGTTGGATATAGTACACTGATCGACCGTGTGCTAATGATGTCTGTCATGATGACCTATGTATTGCGATCGCAGAAATTCAAGTGGTATATACAATATTTTAAAGTGACCTCGATAGATCGGGAACGACTGCTTAAGATATTACGGATCGGAGCGCCAGTGGCCATGCAATATGTATTTGAGATTGGGGCTTTTGCGGGAGCATCGTTATTGGCAGGTACCATAAGTGCAACAGCGCAGGCTTCCCATCAGGTTGCCATTCAGTTAGCCGCCATGACTTACATGATGGCAAGCGGTATTGCCGCTGCAGCAACGATCAAGGTGGGCAATAGTTATGGCAATAGAAACCTCTTCCGTCTGGAAAGATTTGCGATAACTTCGTATCAATTGGTGCTGATATTTATGTTTATTACTGCGTCTTTGTTCGCGTTGTTGAATAATTACCTGCCTTATATTTTTACATCCGACCACGCGGTGGTGATTATTGCCTCCCAGCTATTGATCATAGCGGGACTTTTCCAATTGTTTGATGGAACGCAAGTTGTTGGTCTTGGGGTGCTACGTGGTATGGGAGACGTCAATATTCCAACGATTATTACATTTATTGCCTATTGGATTATCGGTCTACCGAGTGGCTATCTCATGGGAATAGTATTTGATTGGGGAATCAAAGGGATCTGGTATGGACTTACACTGGGACTATTGACCTCTTCACTTTTACTTTATCTGCGGTTCCAGTTGGTGATCAAGAAGAAGAAAATACAGTTTGAACAAAGCATGTTTAAGTAACAAAAAGTATATTCTAAGTAACAAAAAAGGCTCTTTAAGAGCCTTTTTTGTTTATCGATGTAAGGGAAGCTAGATTACTCGATTGCTGTCCCAATTTTCAAGATAATCTGCAACGCGTTTTAAGAAAGTGCCCCCAAGCGCTCCATCGATTGCACGATGGTCGTAGGAGAGTGATAGATACATCATATGTCTAATACCAATCATATCGCCATATTCCGTTTCTATTACTGCTGGCTTTTTTGTTATCGTACCTACAGCCAAGATAGCCGCTTGTGGTTGGTTAATTATTGGGGTTCCCATAATATTGCCAAAAGCGCCGATATTTGTAAATGTAAATGTGCCATCTTGTGTATCGTCGGGTTTCAATTTATTGGCTCGCGATCGTTGTGCAAGATCATTGACGCTTTTACTTAATCCGACTAAGCTCAGTTGATCCGCATTTTTGATTACCGGAACGATTAGATTGCCATTAGGTAACGCCGCCGCCATACCAATATTAATATTTTTCTTTTTTATGATATTGTATCCGTCGATGGAGATATTGACCAATGGAAAATCTTTAAGCGCCTTGCTGATGGCTTCAATAAACAACGGTGTGAACGTGATATTCTCTCCCTCGCGTTTTTTATAAGCATCTTTCACCTTATTGCGCCAAAGAACCAAATTGGTTACATCTGCTTCTACAAATGAACAAACATGAGGAGAAACCTGAACACTTTTGACCATATGATCTGCAATCAACCTTCGCATACGGTCCATTTCAATGATTTCATCACTGCCATTGACTACAGTGTGTACTTGAGATGAAGCTACAGGAGTTATTTTTGGAGCTTCACTGTTTGTAATTGCCTGATGATTTGCCTGAATTGGCTTTTCGGGCTTTGACGATGAGTCTCTATGTGCAACATAAGTTAAAATATCTTCCTTAGTCACTCTTCCCTCTGCTCCGGTGCCCTGGATGCGATCAAGTTCGTCCTGAGATAATCCTTCATGACGTGCTATATTCTTCACCAAAGGTGAATAGAAGCGCAGTGTATTTTCGTATTGGGAGGATGCAATTTCAGCCGGGGCGTTTGACAGCTGATCTACGCCAGGTATATTTAAATCTATAACCTCTTCAGAAGCTGTCGCCGAAGGTGCTGTATTTTCTTGCTGTTGAATCGCAGATTCTTCATTTTCTCCTTCAATTTCTATGATTGCAACGACGTCACCTACTTGCACAGTCTGGTCTACAGTATAGCGTTGCTCTTTTAAAATACCTTTTACAGGAGAAGGTACCTCTGAATCAACTTTGTCAGTTGCGATTTCCAATAAAGTGTCATCTTCATCAATCAGGTCACCAGGTTGTTTTAACCATTTTGTGATTGTTGCCTCGGATACACTTTCTCCCATTTTAGGGAGCAAGAGTTTATATAAAGCCATATTTTTTAGCAATCTCGTTATAGAAAAACGAAGTTAATTAAATTGTGGTTTACTTTCAACAATTTAAAATATTATTCCTTAAATAACGATTTTTTAGAAATATTATTTTACATTATTGTGTATCTTGTTCTTTTTCTTTTACGAGCAGCTTCCATAGAAGTAATAAAGCATTCATACGAGTCCGTTCAATGTTTATAAGCCTGTCGTTGTCAAATTGAAACTGTTTGGTTAGAATATCTTGTTTTCCGGCTACAGCCACCCAAATCGTTCCAACGGGTTTTTCCGCTGTTCCACCTCCTGGACCAGCTATTCCGGTTGTCGCTATAGCATAGTCCGAAGAAAAAGCTTTTTTTGAACCGGAAGCCATTTCTATAGCTGTCTGTTCGCTTACCGCACCATATTGGATCAATGTTTCTTCATTGACCTGCAGCAATTGTTGTTTTAACGTATTGGAATAAGGGACGGTACCGCCAAGAAACACAGCGCTGCTTCCTGCTACCGAGGTTATTGATGCGGCGAGGCTACCCCCAGTACAGCTCTCAGCAGTAGTCAATGTAGCACCTCGACGGCTGAGCTCTTTAATCAGAAAGGGTTCGATGCTTGTATCATAGTCCGCTATGACATATTGCTGTAAACGATGGAGAAGTTTTGTTTTAAAAAGAGCAACCTGGAGTGTAATGTCAGACTTGTTTCTGCTCTTTCCGGAGAGTCTTAACCGGATAAATGCCAATGTTGGCAAATAGGCCAACTTTATGCTTGGGGGAAGTTCTGCTTCGATATCTTTTATTTCTTCTGCCAGATAAGACTCACCGATACCGCCAACCAAGATTGTTTCATGACAGATAAATAGATCCGGATCCTGTTTGGCTAATAACGGCAGCACATGCTTTTCCACGAGAAATTTCATCTCAAAAGGTACTCCGGGCATAAAAACAAACTGCTTTTGTTCTTGTTTGACCAGCATGCCAGGGGCGGTGCCATAGTCGTTAAATAAGACCTCACAATTTGCCAGGACATCGGCCTGTTGAAGATTGATGTCGAGCATCTTCAGGTTGCGCGATTCGAAGATGTTGGTCACATGGCGGAGTACGTTTTCGTCGCGGATCAATGTGGTTCCGAAATACTTTGCTGCCGTTTTTTTTGTCACATCATCCTTGGTTGGGCCCAAACCTCCGGTGATTAAAATAAGATCTGCACGAGCAGACGCATCCTTGAGCGTTGTTAAAATAGCTTCTTCTGTATCTGGGATCGATGTCATCTGAACGATATCGATTTCAAACCGGAGAAGCTGTTTGGCAATCCATCCCGAATTGGTATCAATAATCTGACCGATGAGGATCTCATCGCCTATGGTAATAATCTCTGCTTTCATCTGAAAAATAATTATGTTAGTCCCTTGCAGTTATTAAAGTTTCAGCGCTATTAGCTGTAAACATAAAATTCTAGTATTGGACGATTCAGGATATAAACTTACGTAAAATTACGGCTCAACAAAATGTTTAACATGCATTTGATAGGGGGAGTTGTATGCTATCGCAAAGGTAAATGCTAGTGAATAAAATACGACCTTCAGGATCTCGAAAGCATCGCAGCTATGAAAGCGAGAAAATTTTTTCCTGGCGAATAGGAATAGATGTTTTCAAAAAAAAGCAGTTATTTTAAAAATAACTGCCTCCTGAACTTGCTCTTTTTGTGAGCTTAAGATCTTGTAAGATCGAAGCCTTGGCCCGAATGGTGACATTATAGCTTCGATATCGCCCGAATGGCATCCATCCAAATGACATATCCCAACAGTGCAGATCCCTATAGATATTGAAAGAAGTCATGACGACTTCCTTCTGTTTGAAATCGTATCCTGATTGAAATGTGACTTTCCATTTTGGTGTTACGCTGAAATCTCCATGTAAATTCAACGTACTCGTAATTTGATTATCCATTCTCCGTGTACTGGAGTTAAAGAACTTGGACATATTGAAACTGAACGAAGCAGCAAGATTCCATGGGATATTAAAGTCCACAAAAGCGTTCGGATCTGAGCTGATTCTCGCTAAGGCCTGTGCCTGCTCTGGAGTCATTCCAGCTCCTGACATTTCTTTTCTTAAAGAATCGATATTGTTATTGCGTGATTTCGCAGCCTTAGGATTTAAACTGTAGTCAAAGGACAAACCAAAGTTTGTCAGACGGGCCAAGCTACCATCCTTTATGGCATAACGATTGACACGAACTCCATTTTCATTGACCGAATAGGGGTCAAATGTACCGTTGAAGTTCACATTCATCTTCTGGTCGAAGAAAGCGGTACGGCCAGAGAAGGTAATAGGGGATAACTTTAGGGAATCGGCAACAAAGTTGTAATTTCCGCTGAACGTTAGACCTTGAAGAATAGGAATTTTCTTGAATCCGCCGTCGGTGGTGTCAGATTTGCTTTTGACTTTCGCTTCGATGTTATTGTCGATGGAAAAACCTATACCTGCAGATTTTCCTGCGGAAGGAGAGCCATAGACACCTTGACTAAAGATCGAATATACATTCCTGTTTCCATATTGATCGTTATAATGCTGATAGAAGCCATATTTAGGATCCGAAAAGTCGGGTCTGTAGTTCAGGTTAATCGATGGTGTAACAACGTGTCTGATCGCTTCAATTTTACCGATTTTAGGATACATACCATAGATCTTAGTCGAAAGTCCCGTTGACACAGAATAATCGTAAGCGCGGTTAAAACCTTGAACGGTGTCGATACGTTGTTTGTAACCTGCTGCTGTGTTGTCGATGGTTTGTCTGGTGCTTTGTAAATACCACCGCTCCGTGTAATTTACACTGGTGTTGAACTGAAAATATTTAAAAGCATTCAGTGATAAGCTGATCGGAATATTATGCTGGAAACCATTTTGGAATTTTTTGAATCCCCCTGGTTTAAATAATAATGTATCAATGGTACTCACGGAGTTCTGCGCTTGGAAACTATAACCGACATTGATTCGTTGATACCATTTTTGTTCACCAACGCGGTCTTTGCTGTCAAATGGATTGAAAGAGGATACGTTCAAGCTGACATTTGGCAAGCTCATCTGTAAACTTCGTGTGGCCATGTCCTGATTGTGCGTTAAACTGGCTGTCAGGTTGACTTTACCGTCTGCAAATACTTTTCCATAACTGATGGACGATCCCATGCGGTTACGAGCAAGATTTTCATAGGTGTTTTGTGTACTTCCGGTTCCGGTATTTTGAAAGAAAGAACTTGTACCAAAGTTGACACTGGCAGAGAAAGAGGTTCCCGGATTGGCTTCTTGTCGCTGCGTGTGGTTCCAGGTGACGTTGAAATCTTTATTGGAACCATAATTGGATGTTCCTTCAATACCTGTCTTTGTATTGGCATAACGGATATTAAAGCCACCGTTAAATTTATAGTTGACGGTATAACGTGTATTGATGGAAGCTTCCCATGAACCCTTTGAATACAATGAACCTCTGATCTCACTGTCCCAATAGTCGTTGAATGCCAGATACCAGCCGATGTCCCGCATAGAAAAGCCCCGAGTATAATCCTCACCAAAAGATGGGAAAAGAAAGCCGGATGCTCTTTTATCTGGTTTTGGAAAGAAAGCAAACGGAAAGGCTACCGGCATGGGGACACCCATCACGACGAGATAGGCCGGCCCCGAAATAATCTGATTTTTCGTGACAATACCTTTGGTGATATGGATTCCAAAGTGGGTATGGGGGTAGGGTAGGTTACAGGTACTATAAAGCCCTTTATAAATCGACATTTCGTCGTAGATATTCTTTCGTACAATATTAGCTTGGATATATCCACCATCGACCTCCGTCATAATACCATAGGTATTTCCCTCTTGTTTCTCGTAATCATAATAGAGTGAATCGACGGTTTTAGGTGATTCACCATTTCCCATAATAACGATGGGACGCCCTACGTATTTACCAGTTTTGTCGTAAATCCCCGAAGCAAAAATCTTTTTCTTATTTCGATCAAGACGGATATAATCTGCAGAAAGCTCAAAATCCTGATATTTTACTTTTGCTCCGCGATAGAGGTGACTAATATTTCTTGCAACTTCAGATTTCTGGGAGTCCACGGCAATAATACTAACTTCGGCCTGTAAACCACTTCCTTTTTTCTTGGTTGTGTCGGTGACGGATTTAGTACTGTCCGTTGTTTTGGTTTTACTGGTATCTTGCGATTTATTGGTCGCCGAAATAGGATCCTTTCGTTGAAGTCCGTTCTGTTTTAATGGAATATTACTTTGAGCAAAGCTAGAATTGCCCATTGCAAGAATGATAAATAGTGTTAAAATGTTGATTAACGACTTCAAAATTAAAGACAAATGTTATTTTTGTGAAATAATGTTAAACTTCGAGAGACAAAATTAGTCAAAAAAGCAATAGAAAATATGTTAAATATCGTTATCTATTAAAGAAATAATATAGACTCATTTTGATTCGTTTATAGTAGAGCAAATAATTATTCAATGAAATCAGATTTAAGAATTAGAAAATGGTGTAGCATCGTGTTTGCTACTTTGGGATTTTTTTTATTGAATTCTTTCAAATTAAACAATGGGCAACCCGAGCCTCCGGACTACCAAATAAGAACAATTGTCATTGACGCTGGCCACGGTGGTAAAGATACCGGCGCACAGGGCAGACGATCTTTGGAAAAAAATGTAGCATTAGACGTCGCATTAAAATTGGGAAGACAGATTCAAAAAGATATTCCAGGTATCAAAATCATCTATACGAGAACCACGGACGAATTTGTTGAGCTTTATAAGCGTATCCGACTAGCAAATGCCAATAAAGCAGATTTATTTATTTCGATACACTGTAATTCCAGCGGTGCTAGTGCACATGGTACCGAAACTCTGGTTTCTGGTTCACATCGATTGGGACAGCAAGATGCGGCCGTTCGTGAGAATGCGTCCTTGTTGCTTGAGTCAAATTATAAAGAAAACTATCAGGGATTTGATCCCAAAGATCCTGAAAGTGCAATTATCTTCTCTTTGATGAAAAATCGATTCCGTGAAAAAAGTATCCGTCTCGCGCAGATGATCGAGGGAGAATATGTGAAAGCAGGACGATACAGCAGAGGGTTCTGGGAGAAGGGACTGGCCGTCTTAGCTGAAGCTGGTATGCCTGCAGTTCTTACGGAAATTGGATTTATTAGTAATAGAGAAGAAGAGAGTTATTTGTTATCTGACGAGGGGCAGCAAGAGATTGTTAATAATTTGGTCTCAGCACTAAAAATTTATAAAAATTCTGTAGAACGTTAAACAGATTTGCTTTTATGCTGTTTTAAAGTTAAATTAATGATCATTACTAAATAGATTATTTGTGAAAATATCAAACGAGACCAAGGTCGGCATATTAGCAACAGTTGCAATAGTTTTATTATTTATTGGATACAGCTTTCTAAAAGGAAATGATGTCTTTAGTAGCGATAATACCTTTTATACGACTTACGAGACGGTAGATGGGTTAACAGCCTCCAAACCTGTTCTCGTTAATGGCTATCAAATTGGGCGTGTATCAAAGATGATTCTTCAGCCTGATGGCAAGATTAAAACCGAGTTTAAAATAAATTCGCATTACGATATTCCCAAAAATACAGTTGCACGAATTTCGAGTACCGACCTGTTGGGAAGTAAAGCAATCGTTTTTGAAATGGGTAATAGCAAAGAACTGGCGAAGGATGGCGATTTTTTGACATCTGGTGTTCAACCCAACATCATGGATAAGGTAGAACCTATTCAAAAACGGATCGAAACAATTACCATTAAACTGGATTCAACTTTGTCCGTCGTCAATAATGTATTGGATAAACAGTTTCAGGATGACTTTAAAAATAGTATCCACAGTATTTCTACTTCTTTAAAAAATGTAGAAGGGATTACCAAGGATGTTGAAGGTCTGGTCGGTGACGAAAAGGGGAGGTTAAATAGAATTATGGTCAATCTGGAGTCAATCACTTCAAATTTTTCACAAAATGGTGAGAAGATCAATGCGATCATGTCTAATTTGAATAATATAACTGATAAGGCCGCTCGATTAGACTTTGAGCATACAATGAACAAAGTAAATGCTGCAGTCAACGATTTTCAGGAAATCACTGGAAAAATCAATAGTGGTAAAGGTTCTATCGGCTTACTGTTAAATGATGAAGCCTTATATAATAATCTTAATAATGCTTCAAAAGAAATGGATGATCTGATGAAAGACGTCAAAGAGAAACCTGGAAAATACATCAAGCTTTCTATCTTTGGGAAAAAAGGAGAGAAATAAATTTCAGAAATCAGATTTAATGATATACATGATAAAGCCTGCACATTGCAGGCTTTTTTTGTTTGAAAGTATTTGTTTTATTGATTCGTGTTCTTTTATTTTTATTAAGGTACCAAATAAGCTAGCTGCGCGTGGTTTATTGAGAAGTGTGTTAGTTTCATTGTCTTCAATGAACTCGTTGCACTCAGTTGTCGGTTAGGAAGAATGCTCAGTTTGCGTTCATCGTTGTGTGCGCTTACGAAATTGTGCAGGTTTTGTTTAAGTTGTACTGGAGGGGGGGCTTTCTTTTATATCCAGGTGCAATATTTTGACAATTGTACAAACCTGTGCCTACGTAGCCAAATTTTCCTATCACCAAAGTATTTGGCTTGTTTTGTAAAATCGCCATATTGGCTCTTTTTCTATTACTTATCAGAGCTTCCATTTGTATTATTACCAAGTTCATACCATTTCCTGAATTAAAAGAGCTATAACACTCTATTTACTGCGTGTTAACAAGGGGTTTACAGGGATTTACCCCTGCTAACCCCCTGTAATACCCCTGTTAACCCCCTGTAAAACCACTGTTAGTTTAGGTATTGATGTTAATCAGTAATTAATATAAGAATGACAGGTTTAGCAATTGGATTAAATAGAAACGCCACTCCATGAGTGGCGTTTCTATTTGGAAATCTAAAAACTTTACTAACGATTTTATCAGTAATGAAAGTAGATCATAGTATAATCCAATTTTATAGAAGTATTTATAGGGTTTCTTTAAGCCAGGTAAAGAATTCCCTTTGCCAGACCTGCGCATTTTGCCCAGACAGAACCCAGTGATTCTCATCTGGGAGGTAGACAAGGCGGCTTTTAATTTTTTTGAGCTGAGCCAATTGGAATGCCGCTAGTCCCTGTCCGATGGGGACGCGGTAATCTCTTCCGCCTTGAAAGATTAAAATCGGCGTGTGCCAGTTATTTGCCTTTTCAATCGGATTGAAATCGGTATAGGATTTTTGATTTTTGCTATCCCAGTAGGCACCACCCAATTCGTGATTAGCAAAGAAGAGTTCTTCCGTGGTACCATACCAGCTTCTCATGTCGAACAAGCCGTTGTGCGCAATAAACGTTTTGAAACGGTTTTGGTGGACGCCTGCCAATTGGTAAACGGAGTATCCGCCGTAGCTTGCCCCAATCGCTGCGCGACGGGTTGTGTCCACATAAGATTCTTTGGAGATATCGTCAATGGCTGCTAAGTAATCCCGGATTGGCTGACCGCCCCAGTCTTGAGAGATGGCTTCGTTCCATTTTACTCCCCAACCAGGCATCCCCCTGCGGTTTGGTGCGATCACAATATAGCCTTGTGATGCAATTAACTGTAGGTTCCAACGGAAGGAATAAAACTGGGTAAGCGCAGATTGAGGTCCCCCTTCGCAGTAAAGTATAGTTGGGTATTTTTTTGCTGGATCAAAGTTAGGTGGGTAGATTACCCAGGAAAAAAGATCTGCGCCATCGGATGCCTTTGTGATCCGCTTCTCAATTTTATTTTCGACTATAGCTGCGTATTTTGCATCGTTAACTTTAGTAATCGGAGTTAACGATTTGGTTTTTAGGTCAAAATTGAAGATTTCGGTTGCACGGGTAAATTTTGTTGAACTAACGATCAATTTATCGGATAGCTGACCAATAATGCCCGTAATATCAAAGTCACCTTCTGAAATTTGCTGGATTTTAGGTAAACTTTTTAATTTGATGTTTGCGGGTACCTCCAGTTGAAATAGTTGAACGGTACCTTTTACTGCTGCCGTAAAATAGATTTTTCGGTTATCACTGCTCCAGATAAAGCTATTGACAGTACCATCCCAATGTGCGGTTAGGTTGAGGCGAACCGAGCTATTTTTGTCAAATAAGATGATATCATTTTTGTCCGATTCATAGCCATCGGTCTTCATACTAAGCCAAGTTAGGCTTTTTCCATCAGGAGAATAAGTTGGTGCAGTATCATAGCCATTCATTCCCGCTGTCAGATTGGATGTTGTTCCGGTAGCCACATCATAGCGATAAATATCGGTATTGGTGCTGACGGCATAGTCTGTTCCGAATTTCTTCTTGCAGACATAGAGCACTGCTTTGCTGCCTGGAGACCAGGCAAAATCTTCTGCACCACCAAAAGGAGCCTGCGGGCTATAGTAGGGCTGGTCCTTCAATAGATCTATTGGTTCACCAACTTTACCGTCAATAAAACTCGCCACAAAGGGATGATTGAACTTACCATCATTGAAGGTATCCCAATGTCTATAGTCTAAGTTGTCATAAATATAAGCGTCTGATTTAGGCAATTCAGGATATTTATCCGTGCTGTGGTATTTTTTGATCAAAACAGACTGGCTGAAAAGGATCTGTTTTCCATCGGGAGAAAACTTGACATTTTCTAAGGCGATATCGCTATTTGTCAATTGAACGGCTTCACCTTTGGACAGATTTTTCTTCCATAACTGTCCCTTTAACAAATAAATCACATCGCCATTCTGCTGGATATGAACGACAGTCTCACCACCTTTCTGATCAGTGAATTGGCTGGTAATTCCATTAGCTAGTGAAACTGTATACAGATTTTTTTCACTCGAATTACTTTCCAGATTATAATTGGAAACGCCATATACCAATGTTTTGCCGTCAGCAGAAAGCCCTTCGGCCGAGACACGTCCAAGATCCCAAAGTGTAATCGGGTTAAGCGGCTGTGGGGATTCTGACACTAATTTAAAATTGTTTTTTCCACCTTTGCTTTCTTGCGCATTGCTCAGGTTGCATGCCATAATCGCTAATGTAAGTATTGTAAGTTTTTTCATCTGTTTAAATTATTTTTCGATCGGTGATGAAGTTATCAGATTTATTCATGTGTGTTTGAATAAATCATGATGGTTTCAAAACTATTTCGCTGAAAAATGTCTTTGCAAGTTACAGAATTTGATAGTAAATGTGAGGAGAAGAAAAAAAATAGCCATCTCTTCGGTCTAGAAATGGCTATCTTAATTATTGTTCCTATTATTTTTTGAGTAATATTTTAATCAATACCCAATAAATGATAAGATGTTGTCTATTGATCTGCATGGCCATTGTCAAATTGATACCAATTTATTTTTGTTGAAACGCGCATCAAAATCGCCAAAATGATGAAAATTCCAATCGTTCCTGCAACAAGAGAATAATCCCGAAGTTGCATAAGGATATAGATAAATAAATAAAATAGACCTAGAATGGAACTCAGCAATAGTGCTGACTTCTGATCTTTGGTAATGGATTTAATAAAACTCCCTATCAACATAACCGTGGCTACGGAAGCTGTTAAGTAAGCTAGATTAAATCCAATATGTTCGGATAAGGCAAGTAGAAGCGTGTAAAAAAGGACCATGGCTGCTCCAATTAGGATATATTGAATAATATGGATCCGTTTTTTCTTGATCACCTCGGTGAATAAGAGAGACGTAAAGGTCAGAATGATGACTAAAATACCATATTTGGCAACTCTTGTCGTTTTCTGATAATTGTTGATATCTGGCAGGAAGTTAATTGTGATCATATCCGTATTATCCAATAAGCTATTTACGGAGGTGGTGTTAGGAGCAGCGGTTTGCGCAGTTTTCTGCTCATTGCCATCACTCGCATTTTCGAGGTTGGTGTCAAACAGATATATTGTACGGGCATCACCTGCCCATTGCTGCGGCAGTTTTCGGCTGAAAGAAGGAATCTCCCAGGATGCCGAAAAATTGGAGGTTTCGGTATTTCGTTTGCTGGGAAGAAAAGCACCGGTGAAGCTTGGATTCGCCCAGTTGCCCCTCGCTTGGATATTTGTCTGATCGCCAAGTGGGAGGAAGCTCAGAGATTTAGACCCTTTGAGGTTTAGTTTTATTTTGAAACGGTTGTCCGCTTTCTGAGGATCTAGTGGTACAGCACAAACTAAATTTTGATTAAATAATTTGAGATTATTAAAGTCAGGATCGAAAGTCAGCTCGTTGCCATCCCAATTTAGTGATGGTCGCTTGCCTAAGCCTTTAAAATCCTGAATGCCGAAAATAAGCTTGCTGCCTTTCCAGTCAATGTTCTCATTGGAGATTTCCAGTTTTTCGAGAGAGAGTTTGTCAAAAGAACCTTCTAATGTCATGTTGCTATTGTAAACGACAGAATTATAAATGCCTCTTGAGAGATGCTGCGGCGTTATATCTGTCGCAATATTGGATGTTTTTGGCAAGACAAATATCCATTTTGTCTCTTCGCTAAGGTTAGATTTTTGAGTTTTTTCGGAAGATAATGGGATTGTCTCGCGATAAGGGATGGCCAGGACAGGACTGGATACGACCTGATCCTTACCCCAGTTTAACGCAATTCCTGCGGATACTTCCTGCTCCCTGTTTTTCCGTTCTTCGATTAAATCACTTATTAACGAAAGTGGAATGAGCAATATCAGGGAAAGAAAGAAAATGACAAATAGCTTTAAAATGGTGGAATTTGTTACTTTTTCAAATAGCGAAGATTGCTCCATCGGTGATGAATTGTTGTTGTCCATGATGTTAGCTGTTTAAGTTTATCTGAATATTTTTACTGTATAGTGCAATTTGAAGCTCCGTTAGCTGCCAATGAAGAATCTCTTTAAATTCTAAATGATGAAAGCTTTGGAGGGATCGGCCTTTCTGAAAGTGTCTTTTATAATAATCGAAGTGTTCAGGAAATAAGATGCCTCCAATAAAAATCATCCCCATGAGATACAGGCTGATCTTTCCATTGCCCAGCAATAGAAATTGCATGGCAATTTCATCTTGTATCTCCGTTCCCGTTTCAGTCAGGATATGAAAAACATCGTGGTTTTCCAATTTGGGCATGACATCGAAGCCTTTATTTTCATAAAAAAGCCCCAGGTTATGGCCGATGCTTCCAACAGGGTAGCTCATAAAATCTGCTTTAGAGATTCCCCATGATTTTTTGTTCCATTTAAAGATGTTTGCATACACTTTGGAGGACCAATTGTAGAGATGCAACATCATTCTCAGTCTAATTCCTTTCATTTAATTGTGTTTTAAAAGTACTTTGATTTTCAAAGTAAATAGATAAAAAAATTATTTGTATTGCTGTTTTATTAAATTTTCAAGTGCAACGAGGTGATTTTCAAAAGCCTTTAGCCCCTTTGCTGTTCTTTTGTATCTGGTGTTTGGCTTTCGGTCGACAAAGCTTTTTTCGACACTAATATATTCTTCCTTTTCCAATGTTTTTAGATTGGAAGCAAGGTTACCATCGGTTACATCTAACAATTCTTTCAACGAATTGAAATCATATTCTTCATTTGCAGCGAGAACACTCATGATTTGGAGGCGCACTCTGTTTTCAAATATTTTGTCATATAAAGAAAGATCTAATTTCACGATTCGTACTTTTTGTAAACGATAAAACCATAGATGATGTGCAACACACCAAATCCCAGTCCCCACAATAGCAGTCCTTTGTCAGGAAAGCATAGGCCTATCAGGCCCAGACTGATTTCCAATATCCCTAGCCATTTTACTTCTGCAAAGGTATAAATGCTACCTGCGGCCAATGCAAGTCCATAAAAGATAAGGAGCATGGCCGCTATCAAATGATAATAGCCTTGAGCAAGAAACAGCAAAGATAAGATACCTCCGGTTAACAGAGGAATGGAGACTGCAAATAAAAGCGATTTGCTGGTAATGTTCCAAACGGACTGTTTATTTTTTCTAGCCTTCTTGCGAGCCATGAGCCAGCCTGTCAATAGGGACGATAGAAGGATGAGTACTGCAATTGTTAAAAACAGAAAAGGTTTATTGGGATTTTCTCCGAATAAAGCAGCAACACTTTGGGGCCGATGTAACACATAGTATCCCAAGATAGTTCCTATTAAAGCATAACAGCCGATGAGTACACCGGATAATCCGCTTATTGAAACAAATTTGGACGATTTCTCCATTAATGATCTGATCTGCCCAAGTTCTCTAAATAAATCTTTCTGCTCCATAAAAGTACTTTGATATTCAAAGTAAATGAATAATAATGAATTATGCAAGGGCAAAAAAAAATATTGAAAAAAAGTAAAAAAAGAGTAGAAAATACTTGCAGGATATAGGTTTGGTTTCTATCTTTGTGGCATCAAAAGAAATCCTAATGCGGAAGTGGCGTAATTGGTAGCCGCACCAGACTTAGGATCTGGCGCCGCAAGGCGTGGGGGTTCGAGTCCCTTCTTCCGCACTTGATGTCCTCCCGAACTTAAAACCTCGGGAGGATTTTTTTATGAATGCGATATAGCTAAAAAGAGTATGAATATTTCACACGAGAATGTAGATGCAATCAATGCGGTAGTCAACGTCGCATTAGCACCTGAAGATTATAATCCTCAAGTCGACAAAGAGATTAAAGCGCAAGCTAAAAAAGCGAAATTACCAGGGTTCCGTCCAGGTCAAGTTCCTGTAGGACATATCAGACGTACTTATGGTAAATCTATTTTATTTGATGAGATCAATAAATTAGTGAATGAAAAAATCACCAATTATATTGCTGAAAATAAATTAGAAGTTTTAGGTCAACCACTTCCTTTGGAAGATGATGCACAATACAGCTGGGATTATAAAGATAATTTCAATTTCAAATATGAAATTGGTCTTGCTCCTGCTTTTGAATTACCATTTACTGCTGAGACAGAATTTACTTCTTACGAAATCAAGGCTGATGAAGAGACATTGGCAGATCGTATCAAGAACTTGCGCCGTAGCTATGGAAAGATGACTAATCCAGAAGTATCTGAAGAAGGTGATGTATTGTACGCAACATTGAAACAGGATAAAGAGGAAGGTCTTGAGAAAACAACTTCTATTCGTACGGATATCGTAGAGGATGCGAAGATCAAAAAATCATTGGTTGGTCTTAAAAAGGACGATGTAGTTAAGATTGATGTTAAAAAAGCATTCAAAACTGAAGATTTAGCACGTATCTTAGGTATTACTGAAGAAGAAGCGACTGCTTTAGATGTTACTAAATTTGAATTGACTGTTAAAAATATCAACCGTTTAGAGGAAGCTGATCTTAACCAAGAATTTTTTGATAAATTATTCACTGAAGGTGAAGTAACAGAGGAAGCTCAATTCACAGAAAAAGTAAAAGAAGAAGTTGAGAACTTATTCAAACAAAATTCAGATCAAAGATTACGTAATGATATGTATACTTTTGGTATGGAAAAGGTTGATGTAACTTTCCCTGAAGAGTTCTTGAAAAGATGGTTGAAAGCAACTAACCCAAGCATTTCTGAAGAAGAATTGAATGAAGGTTTTGCTGATTTCTTGAACAACTTGAAATGGACGATCATCGAAAACCGCGTTGTTACTGAAAATGGTCTTGAAGTTAAATATGATGAAGTTATCAATTTAGCAAAAGAACGTATCTACGCGCAAATCAAGATGTATAACATTAACGAAGAGCCTTCTGATGAACAGTTGAATCAATTTGCAATTCAATTGCTACAAGACAGAGAACAAGGTAACCGTTTGTTCGAAGAAGCAAAAGCTTTAAAAGTATTTGATCATTTAAAAGGCTTAGTAAAATTAAACGCTAGTGACATTGAATACAAAGAATTCGAGAAATTAGCATAAGCGATTTTTAAATAAAAGGAGAGTCCCTTCAATCTATTTGAAGGGACTTTTTTTTTCTGAAAATAGTTGTTGTTTTGATTCGTATTTTTCCATTAAGGTATCAATGAGCTCGCTACGCTGGGCTGATGGGAACTGTTAAATCTTTAGTCTTGTCGTTCATTTGTTATCTGATCTACCCATGAATCGAATATGCCCCCGTCTATCAGTAATTAGAATTGGGGATTTAGAGTAAGCTGAGTGAATCTAGCTTGTTTCCAGTTCTTTTAACGAAACTGCGAGGCTGGGTCCTGCGGAAAATCTAGCGAATATGTTGGTTAATTTTCCTTACTTTTCTTTATATCTGCAGGTGATGTCGTTATATTTTTCTTGCCAAATGGGAATAACCTTTTTAAGAACTCCGAGAAGCTGTTGAACTCTTGTCTATAGAGTAGTCCAAAAGCGCTGATATATTCGCCGTCGTTGGGACTAAGGAGGAAGTTGCGTGTATTTAGCCGGTTAGAAGCTCGCAAGACTAAACGACCATCTTTTCTTAAATAAAACATGGCCTCAGCATCGGTTGAAACCCGATCTGAAAACACATTTAAATCGGTTAGGGCCTGACTTCTCCGGTCGGAAATACCTCCTGTCAAAACAAGCCTATCGTTAAACAAGCGAAGCGAGGCTGATGCGTCGTTTAAAGATTTGATATTAATATCAAAGAAGTTGATGTTGAGCGACTGCGCGATAATGTTGTTGATCTGGTTGAATGCTATTTCCGTTCCTGCAGATAACAAGGTATTATTTACCTCTTTACCGAAGTCCGTCTGTGTACCTGGGGTAAAACTTCGCCGAACGATCAGACTAAGTGCTTGTTGATTGACATTGTTGGCATCTGAAAAATACCCTTGCAATTCATCTTTAACGCCGGGGTTTTGCGGAAAGTTGATGTCAAATGTAATCTCTGGCTGACTTAATTGTCCTTTTAGGATCATATCGGCCTGTGCCAATACACGTTCGGGGTTCTCTTCACGGCCAGCCGCATTATACAGCGGGGCTAGGCTTGTCCTTTGTTGATATATTGCATTGATATTGATATTTGCTTCTGTTGGATTTCCAGCCCATCGCACAGTTCCACCTTCTTTGAGATCAAAAATCTTGTTGATATAATCTTGGGCGGTGAAATTGAATTTTCCACTGTTTATAATAAAATCCCCAAACATTTCGAAATCACCCAAAGAAGATATCCGCATATTGAGGTTGCTATTGCCTCTTCCCGATAACTCTCCCATACTGGAGAATAGATTTATCTCCGCATTTGGGTTTATTAAGAGGTCCATGTTCATGGTCAAACCATTAAAATCCCGTTTTTTCGTATTTTTCTTAATCTTAGTAGAGTCCTTTTCGATAAAATAGATAAAGTCAGTATCTGAAATCGTACTGGCGCTATTGAAAGGGATATTAATGACCGTATTTTCTTCGGATTTAGCACGTATATTGATGTTCATGGCTGAAGTCAGTCCTTTGAATTGGAAGGTGCCTGAAGCGTAAGCAGTTCCATAATATATATTATTGTCTTTTATTGTAGTATTTAATACTAGAAAATTCTTGGCTTCGGCAGTTACATCGATATCGGGATCACTTAATTTGTTGAGATCCACAACGCCATCAATGGTAGCTACATTATTTTTGGGATCGTATACTTTTAAACCTGTTAGAAAGATCCGATTATTGGTAACTGAAATCTCGTCGGAAAGCCGGTAGGGTGTTTTCAGATAATTGATGACCATTGAAGCATTATCCAGTTTTCCGGAACCGGTAATTTTGGGGTTAAGAATATCTCCTTCAATATCAAGATCCGCATTGATTTTCCCTTGAATATTAGATACTAAGCTCCGTAAAAATGGCTGGAAAACAAATACATCTGTATTTGCGAGTTTAGCTTTAAGATTAAGCTTATTGTTTTCGCTTAGGTGGTTATAGGAACCTTGCAGCTGAATCAATTTATTACCTTCTTCTATCTTACTATCTAGTTTGACCAATTGATTTTCGGGATCATAGTTAGCACTCAGTGCCAGTGATCCGATTGGAATGTTATTATAAAGGATAGGGGAAGTTTTTATATTGGCTACAATAAAGGGGGCCTTGAATACGGAATTAACTTCGATATCTCCGTTTAAATTTCCGGAGAGATTGATGCCGTGGGGTTTGGTAATACCATTTAGGGATGTAAGATTAAAGTCCTGGAATTTGAGATTGATCTGATCGCTGATTTCATTGGAGAGGATACCGTTGATATGGACTTTTTGTTCCTCATGACTCAGGGTTAGCTTTTCAAAATACCATTTTCCTTTTGATATTTTCAACTGTGCATCGTTATTGACAAGCCATTGTTCCTTGTTGATCAAAATGTTGGAAGGGTAGAAATTGATATAAGCCGGTTTTGCATGAGCAAAACGTATGACACCATTTAGATCCAGGCTGTTACTTGCTTCTAGTTCCGACATTTTGATGTTGAATTGTAAACTGTCGTTTACCAATGTATTTGAAATATTGACGTTTTTAATGTAGGTACTGTCGGTAAAATTAATTCGGTCGATGGAGGTCTGTAGTTCCATATTCTTCAAATTGGCATTTTGATCGACAATGAGGTGAGTCAGGCGGATACCGTTATATTTAAATTCAGGTGCGTAAAAATTGAAATTAGCGGTTTGTTTTTCACTTTCAAATTTTGCATTCAATGTTGCGCCGCTGTCTAAAGCAATGTCCTTTCTAAAGAATGTTGCTATAGGTTTGAAAGATGTTATATTAACATTGAGATCAAAGTCCTGGCGATTAAAAGTATTCTTTTCGAACCCTATCGCTGGTGCGTAGCGCATGGCTAAAGCTTTAAAATAGGGAATTATTGTATTGAGGTCTATTCTCCCTTTGAGGTCAATGTGGCCGATAGCTGACTGTAAGGTCAGTGAACGGGCATTTTCATCTCCTTCTGCTAGAAAATTGATGTTACGGATAACGAATTGTCCCTTAGAGGAAGTGAAATTGACGCTGTCAGACTTAAATTCGCCGGTGATATTATTGATATTGTCCCCAATTAAACTGGTATGAAATTTTGTGTTAATAATATTGATGGAATCGCCCTGGAAGAAGTTGAGTTTTTTTAGATTGGCTTGCTGGATATCAGCATCCAGATGATAATTGGGTTTGGCAGACCAATCTATATCCGTTGTAAACTGTAATTTCAAATTTGGATCGTCTATTTTTCCAGCACCAAGAATTAACTGTTTGTCTGTATTTCCGTCTATTTGAACATGTTGATAATTGTAATTTTTGAAGTTGAAATTTGTGAGGTCTCCCTTTACTTTTAACGTCAGTTTCTTAGGATCGGTACCTGCTCCGTCAACTTGTAGATTGAAGCCTGTTGTCCCCAGGTCTTTTAATTTCGTAATAGTACCTACGTCGAATTTTTTCGATTGAAAATTACCAGCGTATTTAATTTCCTTTTGGATATCCAACAATGCATCCGCTTCAACATTACCAATAGCGGTCGTGAAAATTCCTTTTGTTTTAAATTTGTTGTATAGCCCGTTTAAGCTACCCTTGAATGAAAATTTTTCGAAGATTTGGACAATCTCAGGAAGTTTGAAATTTTTAAGATTTCCGAGATCAGCAATAACTGTATTCAAATCTTTGTGCTCCGAAGAAATTGCCACATTTGGGGCGATAAATTTAGTTTTATCGATATCCGGTAGACCGATAATCTGCAGGTCACCTGCTAAACTTGTTTTCTTTCCAATAGTTAAATCAACCTGTGATGCATTTATAGATGAAACTGTTCCCTCCAAATTTGCTCTCTTAATATTGACATCGAATTTGACTTGATGCATAGGCGAGGAGAAAAAGGCAATATCTTCGGAGTGGATACGAGAATCTCGCGCACGGAGTTTGACATGGACTTTATTGATGAAATCTGAAAAGTCATCAAAGCTGTTGTAGCTCAATTTGATGTAATTTTTGAAGGTAGATCGATTGGTAGCTAACATAAGCTCACTAAGTTCTATGCTTGTATTGCTTATGGTCGTACGGGCGAGAAGACCTTTGATCACTAATCCCTTTTTTTCATGCAGATTGAAAGTCTCTATGTCTGCTGAAATTTGATTAGAATCAATTTTTATCTTATCAAGATGGGCATTTAGTTTTGATATCCCCAAATCTCCAAAATCGACTACTTTATTATAATGTTTCCTTCTATGGTTGACATAGTTGAACGTATTGTTTTTAATGATAAGTTCCTTGATATCAAAAACGATTTTTTTTGAACTTTTCTTTTTTTCTTTTTTAGGTGGGTTGAAATAACGAATTATGAATGAAATATTTGAGCTATCTTGAAATTGTTCAAAGGAGGTCTGCGTATCTTCGATCGTTAATTTGTTGATCACAATCTTATTCAACTCAATAAACTGAGAGAGGTTGATATTGGCTTCTAGCTTTCCTGATTTCAATATTTCTTTTCCCTGTGGATTATAGAGTTGAAAATCTTCTATTACGATTGATCTAAAGGGTTTAAAATAAATACTCTTGAGACTTATTTTGGTGTTCAGTTCATTGGATAAGTAGTTGACAGCCTTCTGGGCAACATAGTTTTGTACCGGTTTCAGCTGCAGCGATAACGCCAATGCCAGCAGTATAATGAATATACTACCGAGGACTATTGATACTATTTTAATTATTTTTTTGATACTTTTGTATTAAAATTTATTACCTCCAGCTATGGCTATTATTTTAGGAATTGAATCCTCTTGTGATGAAACCTCCGCTTCTATCTGTATTAACGGTGAAATTCGTTCAAATGTTATCGCTACTCAGGCAATCCACGCAAAATATGGTGGAGTAATTCCTGAGCTAGCCTCGCGTGCTCATCAACAAAATATTATTCCAACGGTGGAAGAAGCCATTCGCCAAGCAAAAGTAAGCAAAAATCAAATAGATGCAGTGAGTTTTACGCGCGGACCGGGATTATTAGGAGCCCTTTTGGTGGGGACGTCCTTTGCTAAATCATTTGCACTTGCACAGAATATCCCTTTAATTGATATTAACCATATGCAGGCGCATATTTTAGCGCATTTTATCGATGATCCAAAGCCAAATTTTCCATTTTTATGTCTTACGGTTTCTGGTGGGCATACACAAATTGTGTTGGTGAAAGATTATTTTGAAATGGAACTTTTGGGAGAGACTTTAGATGATGCCGCTGGGGAGGCTTTTGATAAGACAGCTAAAATTTTGAATCTCCCTTATCCCGGAGGACCGCTTATCGATAAATTTTCGAAAGAAGGTAACGCGGCTGCTTATAAATTACCTGAACCACAAATTCCAGGCCTTAACTTTAGCTTTTCAGGCTTAAAAACTGCAATACTCTATTTGGTTCAAGATCAAATGAAGCAGAACCCGGATTTTTTGACGCAAAACATGGCCGATTTATGTGCTAGCGTGCAGTCCCGTATTGTATCTATCCTGCTGAATAAACTAAAGAAAGCGGCCAAGGAAACGGGTGTAAAGGATATTGCAATTGCCGGTGGTGTTTCGGCCAATTCAGGTTTGAGAAAAAGCTTAATTGAAATGGGGGAGAAATATAATTGGAGGGTCTTCATTCCAAGATTTGAATATTGTACCGATAATGCCGCAATGATTGCTATTGCAGGTTATCACAAATTTTTAAAGAACGACTTTGTAGGTCAAGACGTTGCTCCTATGGCTAGGATGCATTTTTAGTTAATACGGGTATTTTTAAGTTTCCCTTGGTAATATCATTTACGTTGGGGAAACTTAAAACAGTTTATTTTATAGCGGGGAACTATACCCATAGGCTTGCGCTGCCGAGATAAATAGATTTTTCTTTGGCTGATAGAAATTCAGTTCATAGCCCTCAGCGCCCCAAAATATACTGATAAAACTAATCCCTTCTTCGGAACGTAATACCGTCAATATCTGAAAAGCCTCATTGTCAAACTGACCACCGTCATCGACACGCCAGGTACTAATATCATCGTACAAAGCTGGAAAATCCAAATTGATCAATTGTTCATCCTTAGCATAGGAGAATACAGCTAGTGCAGAGTCTTGCTGGTTTTCAAACACGGTAAGATTAAATTCGGACTGATCACCGAGGACTGCAACAGTTGTACTCTTGTTAATCTTTCTGTTATATTTTTTTTCAAGTTGCTCTTTTATCTCAGGGGAGGTTTCTTTTTGAACTTTTGTAAACTGCTCGATTTTATACTGATCAGTAAAGGCTTTATTGACAAGCATTCCAAATTCGCCAGATTTGATCGCATCTTTAATTTTGAATAATGAGCCTTCGCTATTAGCAAAGTTCTGTGCGGTCTGCCTACCGTTATTCTCTTTGTTGTCCGTTTTATTCTGAATAAACTCAAGTGGACTTACTTGATTCTCCACAATGACGTAGTTGTATTTCTCAGGACCTTCCATCGCTTGGTCCATAGGAAGTGCGATAAGCGAATCCTTTTGTTGGTTTAAAAAACCAAAATATGGTGAAATTGTCTTTTCCTTATTTTCATTCTTAATTGCAGTCTTGGATTGATTTTGATTGTTGCCGCAAGCATATAATGTAAGTAGAAAAATAGCTGAAAAAAGTGATTTCATAAGCATCTTTAAATTTTTTGTGAAATATAAGGCTTTCGCGCATCATAATGAAAAGATTTAAACTTTAATGTTATGATGAACTCTAAATTGAATATCTATCGCAAAGAATGGCTGGATGTTATTTTTGCCGGTCGCAACAAAATGTACGGAGCATATGAATTGCGAAATCTGTCTAATAGAGCAACAAATATAGGTTTGGGAATTGTTGTTTCTTTTGCAGTTGTGCTGATTGCAGGATCCTATGGATATAACAAATATTTTAAGAAAATGATACCTGTCGTGACTTATAAAGTTATGGATAGTGGGCCCGAGATCCTGGAAGAAATCCAAAAGAAGGTAGAGGAAAAAGAAGAGGTTCCTGAAGAACCGGTCATGATGCAGGAGAAAGCTCCCCAACAAGTTGCACAAGATGTATCCAAATTTGATCTGGTTAGAATGCCCGAGATAAAAGTGACCACGGCAAACAGAGTTACGGAAGAGTTTGTGAGTCAGGATGAGTTGAAAAACCCCAATACAATGACTTCAAGGATCACATTGAAAGCAAGTCCATCAGGTACATATATTGCACGCGGTGAATTTGGTTCTTCAAAAAGAGATGGTGATATTACTGGCTCTAAAGAAGGTTCATTATCCGGAGGCGGAACTGATGATAATTCAAACAATACATTTACATCGGTAGAAATTATGCCAACGCCTGTAGGGGGACTGCCTGCCTTTATGAAATGGATTGCCGAGAATTACAACTTTCCACAACAGGCTTTAGATCAAGGTGTGTCGGGGGTTATAGAGGTTTCTTTTGTCGTTGAAAAAGATGGGTCCCTAACAGATATTGCTGTCAAACGCGATATGAAATTTGGTACGGGAGATGCTGCTATAAACTTATTGAAGAAAGCGAAAAAATGGAAACCTGGTGTACAAAATGGGCTTAAAGTACGTGTCGCTTATACTTTGCCTATCCGTTTAAGCGCCGTCTCACAATAATCGTTCTTAACTTTATTTAACAGATCGTCAATTAAACTTTTGATAGCCGAGACGACTCTTACTGATAAATAAGTTGAAAAAGAGTACTTATTAAAAAGAATGATTGTTGGTTTTATAAAAAATAAAGAAATGAAAAAGTTGATGTTAAGTTTGGCGTTATCTGGATTGATGTTAGCCGGTTTCGCTCAAGAAAAAAAGGATGTTAAACCAGAAATGAAAGAAATGCAAACTTCTATGCATAAACACAAAAGCGGAAGAATGCATGATAGTTTTAAAAATAAAACTCCGGAGGAAGTTGCTAAAATGAAAACTGATCGCATGGATCAAAAGCTAAAATTTACGGATAAACAGCGTAAAGATATCTATGCCTTCAATTTGAAGCAAGCGAAAGATCATCAAAAATTGGCTGCTGAACATAAAGAACATCGTGAAAAAATAAAAAAACAACGTGTGGCGGAGCATGAAAAAATGATGGGAATGTTAACTCCAGAGCAACAAAAAACGTTAAAAGATTCCTATGCTGAAAACCGTAAAATGCACAAAGAACATTGGAAAAAAGATAGACAGCTAAAAAGAAAAGACTTTAAAAAAATAGAAGTGAATAAAACAAATGATGCTGAAGTAAAAGCGTCATAACATTAAACAAGGATAGTTTTCATATTAAATATTGGTGAGTGTTAGTAGAGGAGGGAACCGTTGGTTCCCTCTTTCTTATTTTGAGAGCTATTATTTTTACTTGCTATTTCTGTTGTAAGAACGATCTCATTGATACAAATTTGAAGAGCCTACCTGATATTGGTCGATCACTTATTTGATAAATCTTCTTGTTATTGAGTTGCTATCCATGAGTTTTGTAATCAAATAACTGAGACTAAAACCTAAGGTTGCTATTGAAAGAATTTTCAATGTGGCTGGAAGATCAGGAATATTCAAGAAGATATCCGTCAGGGCCTGAACAAAAATAAAATGTGATAAATAAATACCAAATGTGGCCGATGAGAGATTTTTTATCCATCTAGATTCGGGTATTTTCAGCTTTTGGACAACAAGAAAAATCGCAATAGTCATCAAAGCCACGTTGATATTACAGAAATACCAGATAACCTCGAGATTGGCATAATTTCCAGGGTAGTACTTTTGGGTCACCAAAAAGCCAAAAAATGTAGCTAGAAATCCAATAATGAATAAAGGTAAGGCAATTGATATTGTTTTTGGTATTGACCACTGGAAGGGATATTTGACTAGGTAGTAGGCCAGAACAATATAACCTAGAAAACCTGAAAAATAATAGAAGGTACCAAACTCATTCCAATTACAGACTCCCCATATTCCCATCTGCTCATAATTACCAGCATAGCCCAATATTGGAGCGATCATTTTTATGTACGGAACGAGGAGCGTGATTATCCAGAATGCAAGAAAATATTGAATGTCTTTTTTTGTAGCCTGATTCAGCCAGCTACCAATAATAGGTATGATTAGATATAGACCAATCAACATATACATATACCATAGTGGTGTTGTGTCGTAATTAAAATTAAATATTGCTGTATAAATTTTTGTGATTGTCGCCTGCATAGTAAAATTACTCATATCTATGAGTGCACTTGCGCTACTTTTGATGAAATTAAGGTATACGAAAAAAGCTAGCGGCAATGTAATGGACCAGAAGATAAGAGGGACAATTATTCTACCTATTCTCTTTTTATAAAAAGTGGCCAGATCGGTCTTGACAGGAAATAGGAGTATACCGGACATCATCGCAAATAAGGGGACACAGGCACGGACAATACTTCCCCAGAATACACCCTGATGAAAATTGCTGCTGTTGTCAAATGTTCCGACGAATGCATCACAGCTATGGGATATGAGTACCATAAAGCAGGCAAGAATGCGCAGGAAATCAATCCAGGGAAGGTAAGTTTTTGTGTTTTCAGAAGTCATTTACAATGAGGTTTGAGAGCGAAGTTATTCTTTATTTTTTTGTTGCTCTTTCCATTGTTTGGAGAACGATTTATCGGCCAACTTTGGCAGTTCCCGCTGATCGCCCCAAGTTTTCTGAAAGATTTTCTTGAGAATGAAATTCTTGAATTTTCCACCAAAGAAATCGATCAGTTTTCTGCGCATTATACCGTAAGTGAACCAATGCCAGACTTTTTGCTCTGTTTTTGCTGCTAAACCTTGATCGACAGAATCTTTTCTATTGACGAGAAGCATGCGTTGTATGTCAATACCTACGGGGCAGACCTCTGTGCATTTTCCACAAAGCGTGGACGCATAGCTCAAGTGTTTGAATTCCTTCATCCCATTTAAATGCGGCGATATTAATGATCCAATTGGTCCTTGATACGTCGTTTCATAGGTGTGTCCACCGATGTTCTGATAAATTGGGCATACATTCAGGCAGGCGCCACAACGGATGCAGTATAAGCCTTGGCGTTGTTCTTTTTGAGCTAAGAGTTTACTGCGGCCGTTGTCCAGCAGGATAACGTACATCTCTTCGGGACCATCTGATTCATAAGACTGTTTAGGGCCAGTGAGTAATGTATTATATACAGTTAAATTTTGGCCTGTGCCATGTGTTGATAAGAGTGGCCAAAATACTTCTAAATCCTGTAAATTGGGGATTATTTTTTCTATTCCCACTAAGGCAATATGTGTTTTGGGGAAGGTCGATGTCAATCGGGCATTTCCTTCATTTTCGGTAATTGCTATGCTTCCAGTTTCAGCAATTAGGAAATTGGCTCCAGTGATACCAACTTCCGCTGAAAGGTAGCGATCTCGAAGTAATTCACGGGCTTTCAGTGTAAGTTGTTCTGCAGATGCATCTAATGGTGTATCAAATTTCTCGTGAAAAAGCTTAGCAATTTCTTCCAGACTCAAATGCATGGCTGGAGTCACAAAATGATAGGGTTTTTGATCCAGAAGCTGAATGATATATTCGCCAAGATCAGTTTCTATAGCTTCAATATTTTTGGAAGCCAGAAAATGATTTAGCTCGATTTCTTCTGTCGCCATGGATTTGGACTTTACAACAGATGTTGCTTTTTTACGGTTGATGATTGAATAGATCTCATCTAAAGCTTCTGTAGCGTCATTAGCCCAGATTACTTTTCCGCCGCGTGCTGTGAAATTAGCTTCAAACTGCAATAAGTATCGGTCGAGATTTTCCATGACCTTCCATTTGATCAAGTTTGCTTTTATCTTGCTGTTTTCAAGATCTGCAAATTTGCTCTTGCCTTTTTCGAAAGCCACGCTATATTTGTCGATATTATAATTGATAATATCGCGATGTTTGGTATCAAAAGCTTTTTGCGCACTTTCCTTGATAAATGTACTAGCGGTACTCTCTGCCATCTAATCTGCTAATTTTTTACAAAAAAAGTTGGTAAAAATTACCAACTTTTAAATATACTGTTAATAAATTGTTTCTCGAAAATCGAGTTGAAAATTTATGCTTTTATAGCAATATTTAAGCTTAGTTCATCCAGCTGTTCTTGGTGAATGTTAGACGGCGCGTCAATCATAATATCTCTTCCCGAATTGTTTTTTGGGAAGGCAATGACATCGCGGATACTGTCCAAACCTGCCAACAGAGATACTAGACGATCAAAACCAAAAGCCAATCCACCGTGCGGAGGCGCGCCATAAGTGAATGCCTCCATGAGGAATCCAAATTGTTTTTGTGCTTCTTCAGTACTAAATCCTAAGTGTTTGAACATAAGTGATTGAAGTTCTCTGTCATGGATACGGATTGATCCACCACCTACTTCCACACCGTTCAAAACGAAATCGTAAGCATTTGCTCTCACTTCCCCGGGGTTGGTATCTAACAGTGGGATGTCCTCTGGTTTTGGTGAAGTAAAAGGGTGGTGCATTGCATGGTAGCGACCACTTTCTTCGTCCCATTCCAACAGTGGGAAATCGACCACCCACAGGGGTGCGAAGGTCTCTTTGTTGCGGAAACCAAGTTGCGATGCAACTTCAAGGCGTAGTTCATTGAGTTGTTTGCGAACTTTGTCCGTTCCACCAGCCATAATTAACAATAAGTCACCAGGTTTCGCGTGGAACTTTGCCGCAATCGCCGTTAGTTGTTCTGACGTGAAGAATTTATCAACTGAGGATTTTACTGAACCATCGTCATTGACGCGCGCGTATACCAATCCAGTTGCGCCAATTTGTGGTCGTTTAATGAAATCAGTCAATGCATCCAGTTGTTTTCTAGTATAATGAGCACAATTTTCCGCATTGATTCCAACTACTAATTCTGCCGCATCAAATACAGGGAAACCTTTCCCTTTTGCAACGTCGTTTAGTTCTACAAACTGCATTCCGAAACGAATGTCTGGTTTGTCTGATCCATAAAGACGCATCGCATCTGCATAGGTCATGCGTGGAACAGTACCTAGATCAATGCCTTTGATAGTTTTGAAGATGTGTTTTGCAAGCCCTTCAAAGATATTTAATACATCTTCCTGTTCTACGAAAGACATTTCGCAATCTATCTGTGTAAATTCTGGTTGACGATCGGCACGTAAGTCCTCGTCGCGGAAACATTTTACAATTTGAAAATAGCGATCGAACCCTGATACCATCAACAATTGTTTGAAGGTCTGTGGTGATTGCGGTAGCGCATAAAACTCTCCAGGGTTCATGCGGGATGGTACCACAAAGTCGCGGGCTCCTTCTGGCGTTGACTTAATAAGATAAGGTGTTTCAACCTCCAAAAAGTTTTGGGAGTCAAGGTAACGACGTACTTCCTGGGAAGTCTTATGGCGTAAAATAAGATTCTCACGCACGGGGTTACGACGTAAGTCTAGGTATCTAAACTTCATTCGTATATCATCGCCACCGTCTGTTTCATCTTCTATCGTGAAAGGTGGAAGTTTAGCGGCATTTAATATTTCGAGATTTGAAACCTTGATTTCAATATCTCCAGTAGAGATTTTGGGATTCTTATTGGAACGTTCGATAACTTCTCCAGTTACCTTTATGACATATTCTCTTCCGAGTTCGCGGGCGCTAGCTCGCAGCGACGCGTCATCATCTGCATTGAACGTTAATTGTGTGATACCATATCGGTCTCTAACATCGATGAAAGTCATACCGCCCAAATCGCGGGATTTTTGAACCCATCCACTTAGGATAACCGTTTTTCCTAAGTCAGCTAGTGTTAATTCTCCACAAGTGTGTGTTCTGTGCATATCGTTATGAAAATTATATTTTACGCAAAATTATTGGTTTTACTCGACAATAACGAATTCTGCCAAGCTTATTTGAGCGGTCTTCTCCCACTTTCTTCCACATGTTTTGTTTCTGTTTTTGAGGGCTCCCACTTTGCCCCCTTTTTAGAAAGAAAGGTGGTAAAATTAAATTTCTAAAGAGGAAATTTTTACAATTGATTGCCGATTTTTCGAAAAAAAAGCATAGAAATTCAGCTCTTGAGTTAGCTCTTGTTTTTAGTGAAAATGAGTGTTTAACTGCTTGTAAATAAGGTTTTATTTGTTTTTTATTTTATGGACTGTTCTGTTTGTTGTAGCTATTTTTCGATGTGGAAAACTTTTTTATGTTATAAAGTGGGGGAAAGTGGGAGAAAGTGTATACTTTTACATTTAAATTAGAATAGGATAATTGACGATATGACTCAGTTGATCGGAGAATTCGAATGCAAGCTAGACGCCAAAGGAAGGATGGTGTTGCCGGCTGCGCTCAAGAGGCAAATGCCTCATGTAGAGCGGGATGGCCTTGTAGTGAATCGCGGTTTTGAGAAACATTTGGTATTTTATCCAAGAGAAGAGTGGGATTTGATGACGGCCAAGTTGGCAAAATTGAATCAGTTTGACCCCAAGGTTCGTGCATTTGTTCGCGCATTTACGCGCGGTGCTACAGAGTTGACATTGGATGCTGCGGGTCGTGTTTTATTACCGAAGAGTTTATTGGAATTTGCAGGTATAGGCGCTGAACTGGTTTTGGCTTGTCAATTTAATAAAATTGAGGTTTGGTCAAAAGAAGGATATGAGGATTTGATGGGTGATGGCGGTGTAGAAGATATATCATCTTTGGCGGCAGAGGTAATGGGAGATATTAATTTTGGAATATAAGTGTATGGAGAATGTTTATCATGTTCCGGTCATGTTGCAAGAATGCATGGATGCTTTGGCTATTAAGCCGGAAGGTATCTATGTGGATGTGACTTTTGGTGGTGGTGGTCATTCTCGTGAGATTCTGAAGAGATTAGGGCCGAAGGGAAAGTTGTTTGCTTTTGATCAGGATCCGGATGCGTTAGAAAATGCAATTGACGATCCTCGTTTTACATTGATACATCAAAACTTTAGATTTTTAAAGAATAGCCTTCGCTTGGAGGGGGTGCGTGCTGTAGATGGTATTTTGGCCGATTTAGGTGTTTCTTCGCATCAATTTGATGCTGCTGATCGTGGGTTTTCTATTCGCTTTGACGCGGATTTGGACATGCGTATGGATCAGGTCGGTGATTTGGATGCAAAGTCTCTTTTAGCGACCTACTCAGAGGAGGATCTTCATCGCATTTTTGGAATGTATGGTGAAATCATGAACGCCAAGTCACTTGCGAAAACAATTGTTACAGCGCGTTTGGTACAACCAATCCAAACTGTTGCTGAATTGAAAGAGGTGATTCAACGTATGGTTCCGAAAGGTAAAGAGCATAAGTATCACGCGCAGGTATTTCAGGCCCTTCGTATAGAAGTGAATCGTGAGCTGGAAGCCTTGCAGGAGTTTTTGTTGCAGACGGTTGATGTGTTAAGTGTTGGAGGACGATTGGCTGTCATGTCTTACCACTCTTTGGAGGATCGTTTGGTTAAAAATTTTATGGCCAAAGGTAAGTTTAGAGGGGAAGTGGAGAAAGATTTTTTTGGAAATGAAATTAAGCCATTTCATGTGTTGAGCCGTAAAGCAATTACGGCGTCTGCGCAGGAATTGGGGATAAATAATAGATCGCGCAGTGCGAAACTGCGCATTGCTGAAAAGTTGGATTTGTCTTAAAAATGGAGCGAGAGGATGAGCAGAAATACGATAAGACAGAAAGAATTGAGTGAAGAAGTTCAGGAAGAACTACAAGAAACTGTCGAAGAAAAGGCGGAAGAAACAGAAGCGTTTATTAAAACGCTTTTTACCGTTGGAGACCTTTCGTTAAACAAAATATTGCAGTACTTGCCTTTTGGAGCTTTTATAGCCTTTCTGATGTTGTTGTATATTTCCAATCGTCATTTTGCAGAGCGAACTATTCGGAGTATCGATAAAGTGAGTAAAGAGGTGAAGGAGTTGGGATGGGATCATAAGTCTCTTTCTGCCGAACTGATGAAAATGTCTACACAGACAGAGATTGCTAAACGTGTAGATTCTTTGGGGTTGAAAGAACGTGTGGAACCACCAATCAAGATTGAAGTTGTAGAGAATAAGGAAAATAAATAGGAAGAGTTATGAGTATCAGAAATACGATTCTTGTTCGTGTCTATTTTGCTTTTGGGCTTATTGTACTACTTGCGTTTTTGGTATTTGGAAAAATGGTAAAGTTGCAGTATGTCGATGGTCAACATTGGAAAGCTTTAGCGGATAGCCTCTCTATTCAAGAACGGGAGGTAGAAGCTGCTCGTGGTAATATATATTCAAATGATGGGAGCTTATTGGCAACATCAGTACCCGAGTATGAGCTTCGTTTTGATGCAATGGGTATTCCGGAAGAGGATGAAGAATATTTCAATTTAAAAGTTGACTCCTTGGCTATTAAGCTTGCTGATTTTTTCAAAGATAAATCATCTCGACAGTATTTGACATTATTAAAACAGGCGCGGAATAAAAAGCAGCGCTATTTGTTGCTTAAACGGAATGTGTCGCATCAGGATTTAAAACGGGTAAAGCAATTTCCTTTACTTAAAGCTGCCCGTGTTAACAAAGAGCGTTTTCCGAGTTGTTTGATTACAGATAGACAGAATAAGCGGATTTTACCTTTTGTCAACCTCGCAGCTAGAACCATCGGTTATAAAAATGTGAAAGAAAATATTCATGTTGGACTAGAGGGAGCATATGGCGAATATATCGATGGAAAAAGCGGGAAGAGGTTGATGCAGCGTATCGCAGGTGGAGTATGGATTCCTGTTAACAAAGATATAGAAGTCGCTCCGGTTGATGGGTCTGATATTATCTCTACCATTGATGTGAATATGCAGGATATGGCGCAAAGAGCTCTTGAGAAGCAGATGATTACGAGTAATGCGGATGAGGGTTGTGTTGTGATGATGGAAGTGAAAACAGGTGAGGTGCGTGCGGTGGCCAACTTTATGCGCGATAAAGATGGAGTCTATCGTGAAAAGTTCAATCTTGCAATTGCTCAAAGTGCAGATCCGGGTTCAACATTTAAGTTAGCTTCTTATTTGGCTTTGATTGATGATAAGAAAATAGACTCAAGTACAACTGTGAATATTGGTAATGGTAATTGGCCAATTTACAAGCATACCATTCGTGATTCACATGCGCCCAAGAAGTCGATAATTTCTGCCAAACGGGCTTTTGAGGAATCGTCGAATGTGGGTGTCACTAAGTTTGTTTATCAGGCATATAAAGATAATCCAGATCAGTTTACATCGAAACTGCATTCTTTCGGTTTTGGTAAGACGCTAGGTCTGCAGATTCCAGGGGAGGGAGTGCCCTTGGTGAAATCGTCGAAAAGCAAAAGCTGGAGTGGGTTGTCGCTTGTGCAAATGGCTTATGGCTATGAAATGAAAATTACGCCATTGCAAACGTTGACATTTTATAATGCTGTCGCCAATAATGGTAGGTTGATAGCGCCACTATTTGTTAAAGAAATTAGGCATTTAGGAAATACGATACAAACCTTTCAAGCGAAAGTAATTAACGAGAAGATTGCTTCGGATCATGCTTTGGCAGAGGTGAGAGGAATGATGGAGGGAGTTATGACTGAAGGCACGGGTAGAAGTGTTGCCAGTCCACTATACAGCTCAGGCGGGAAAACGGGTACAGCACAGATGGCTGACGGTTCTAGGGGGTATGGTGCAAGAAGGTATCAATCTTCATTTGCAGGATATTTTCCAGCTGAGGATCCAAAATATTCCATTATCGTAGTGATCCGTAATCCACGGAACGGCTATTATGGGGGATCAGTGGCTGGACCTGTCTTTAAAGAGCTTGCTGACATGGTTTATGCAAACGATATGGAGATGAAGGGGAAAAAGACGTTTAAGGCAGTCAATGTCGGAGGGAGAATGCCATTGACTTTACAAGGGTCGAAAGAAGCTAGTAAGAAAGTATACGATAGGTTGGGGATTAATACGGTGAATTGGGATACGATTGCACAGGGCGAGGTGGATACCTCTATACGAGGAGTGCCGTTCATAGATTTAAAATATAAAGAAGGAATCGTGCCGAATGTTGTTGGAATGGGATTGATGGATGCTTTGTATGTTGTGGAGAATGCAGGATTTAAAGCACATGTAACAGGAAAAGGAAGAGTGGGGATGCAGTCGTTAGGTGCAGGGCAGAAACTGCCTTTTGGAACGGCGATAAATTTAGAACTTAAGTAATGATGGATTTAAAAAAAGTATTGCATGCTATCCCTGTACAGCAGGTTGTAGGGAACCTTGAAGAGGTGGATGTGCACTCTTTGTGCTTTGATTCCAGAAAAGTGGAGTTGGGAAGTTTGTTTATCGCAGTGAGAGGTGTTCAAACAGATGGTCACTTATTTATTGATAAGGCGATTACTTCTGGAGCGAGAGCAGTTATTGTGGAGGAGTTACCCGAAGAAACATTGGATTCTGTGGTTTATATTTTAGTAGCCGATTCTGCCTATGCCCTAGGTGTGGCAGCTGCTAATTTTTATGGAAATCCTGCTGACCAGCTGAGGCTGGTCGGTGTGACTGGTACAAATGGTAAAACGACAGTAGCTACATTGCTCTTTCAGTTATTTACTGAATTGGGTTACCATGTCGGCCTGTTATCTACCGTGCAAAATCAAATTGGAACGAAGGTTATACCAGCAACACATACAACACCAGATCCTATTCAGCTGAACAAATTGTTGCGGGACATGGTTGATGATGGCTGTGACTATGCATTCATGGAGGTTAGCTCGCATGCTGTCGTTCAGGAGCGCATTGCAGGGTTGGTGTTCGCTGGGGCGATATTCACGAATATAACGCATGATCACCTGGATTTTCATAAAACTTTTGATAACTATATTAAAGCGAAAAAGAAATTTTTTGATGACTTGGATGCAAATGCTTTTGCTTTGACAAATGCTGATGACAGAAATGGTCAGATTATGCTTCAAAATACAGTGGCACATCGGAAAAGCTATGGCTTACGTTCAGGTGCCGATTTTAAGGCAAAGGTTATTGAGAGCCATTTCGATGGGATGTTGATGAGTGTTGACGGACAAGAAGTATGGGTGAAATTGATTGGTGATTTCAATGCATATAATCTTTTGGCGGTTTATGGTGCCGCTATTTTGCTTGAGCAGGAGACGGTAAAAGTATTGACTGCGCTAAGTACATTAAAGGGCGCTGAAGGAAGATTTGAAACCATGAAATCGGCTTCTGGCGTTTTTGGAATCGTAGACTATGCGCACACGCCCGATGCTGTAGAAAATGTGCTGAAGACTATAAGTTCATTGAGACGCCCTGAACAGAAAATTATTACTGTATTGGGTTGTGGTGGCGATCGGGATAAAACTAAGCGGCCTGAAATGGCTGAGGCAGCTCTGCGTTATAGCGATCGTTTTTTGATTACATCTGATAATCCGCGTACAGAAGATCCTTATCAGATTATTAAAGATATTGAAGCTGGTGTGGCAGCAGATCAAAAGGTGAAGACACTTTCTATAGCTGATCGGAAGGAAGCGATAAGGGTGGCCTATCAGCTGGCTAGTCCAGGCGATATCATTCTGATTGCAGGAAAAGGACATGAAAAATACCAGGATATAAATGGTGTGAAACATCATTTTGATGATAAAGAAGTTTTAGAGAATACATTTAACGAGAAATAGAAATATGTTGTACCATCTTTTTACGTGGCTTAGTGAATATATTCATATACCTGGAGGAGGCTTGTTTCAATACATCTCCTTTCGGACATCTATGGCTGTAATCGCTTCATTAATTATTACCACGGTTTTTGGGGGGAAATTGATCCAATTCTTGCATAATAAGCAAGTCGGAGAAACAATTCGTGATTTGGGGCTTGAAGGAGAAAAGAAGAAAGCCGGTACGCCGACAATGGGTGGAATTATCATTATTGCGGGTATTTTGATTCCTACATTATTGTTTGCCAAGTTGACAAATATCTATGTGATTATCATGATTGTGACAACACTGTGGATGGGTGCAATTGGTTTTTTAGATGATTATATTAAGGTTTTTAGACATAATAAAGAAGGTTTAGCAGGTAAGTTTAAAGTTGTTGGACAAGTTGGATTGGGAGCAATCATTGCTTGTACAATGTACTTTCATCCAGATATTGTTGTTCGAAAAGGAGTGGATAAACCGACGTCTACCAAGCCTGTTGAAGTTGTTATTAATGAAGGGACAGGTGAAAAAACTTATGCGGAAAACGTAAAATCATCGAAAACGAACATTCCGTTTTATAAAAATAATGAGTTTGACTACGCGAAAGTGTTTAAAGTATTTGGATTACAGAGTGACTATTTGACTTTTGTGGTCTTTTTGGTTGTTGTGATCTTTATTGTAACGGCAGTTTCAAACGGCGCAAATATTACCGATGGTATTGACGGTCTGGCAACCAGCACATCTGCTATCATTGGTGTCACCCTGGCGATTTTAGCATATGTGTCGGGTAACGTGATCTTTTCAGATTACCTCAATATTATGTATATCCCTAATTCAGGTGAGCTTGTAATTTTTGCTGGGGCTTTCGTAGGGGCTTGTGTCGGATTCTTGTGGTACAATACCTACCCGGCTCAGGTTTTTATGGGCGATACAGGGAGTTTGGCAATAGGCGGTATCATTGCTGCTTTTGCTATTCTGATCCGGAAAGAGTTGTTGATTCCGATTTTATGCGGTGTGTTCCTGTTGGAAAACCTTTCGGTTATTCTTCAGGTGTCGTATTTCAAATACACAAAAAAGAAATATGGTGAGGGTAGAAGAATCTTCTTGATGTCGCCATTACATCACCATTTTCAGAAGAAGGGCTATCACGAAGCGAAAATTGTGACACGTTTTGTCATTGTAGGAATCATATTGGCCATTCTTACTATTGTAACATTGAAAATTAGATAATGATGTCAAATATTGCAACAACATATTATCCTCAATCTGGAAGTTTGGTCATTTTAGGCGCCGGCGAAAGTGGTGTTGGAACGGCGATTCTCGGAAAAGAAAAGGGATTTGATGTATTTGTATCAGATAAGGGGCTTATTGCGGACCACTATAAAGAGCAACTTAAAGCTGAGGGAATAGCTTTCGAAGAAGGTCAACATGATGAGGATCGTATATTGAATGCAGCGCTGGTTGTGAAAAGTCCAGGTATTCCAGAGACTGTGCCTTTGGTACTTGCATTGAAAGCAAAGAAGATACCGGTCATTGCAGAAATTGAATTTGCTGCACAGTACACAGATGCAAAATTAATCTGTATCACAGGATCAAATGGGAAGTCTACGACAACTATGTTGACCTATGAAATGCTTAAGAATGGTGGCCTCAACGTCGGGTTGGCTGGCAATATCGGAAAGAGTTTTGCGCTTCAAGTGGCCAAAGAGCAATTTGATTGCTATGTATTGGAAATATCAAGCTTTATGCTGGACGATATGTATCACTTTAGAGCAGATGTTGCTGTTATATTGAATATTACGCCTGATCATTTGGATCGGTACGATCATAAAATGGAGAATTATGTCGATTCAAAATTTAGGATGATTCAAAATCAAACAGCGAAGGATTATTTTATATACTGTCTGGATGATCCGGAGACAATTAGAGGATTGGAAAGACATCATAGTAAAGGGACTTATTTGCCTTTTACACAAGAACAACTTGTTGAATTGGGAGCGTATTTAAATGCCAATAAAACAATAATCATTAATACACCAAATAACGATACATTCACTATGAGAGCTGAGGAATTGTCATTGCAAGGGAAGCATAATATTTATAATAGCATGGCTTCTGGGTTAATTGCTAAAGTGCAGGAATTGAGAAATCAAGTGATGAAGGAGAGCATGGGGTCATATGTGAATATTCCGCATCGCCTTGAACATGTGGCCTGTATCGGCGGTGTGAATTACATTAACGACTCAAAGGCGACGAATGTTAATTCGGTGTGGTATGCTTTGGAAAGTTTCTCCACGCCAATCGTACTGCTATTAGGTGGCGTGGATAAAGGAAATGATTACAGCATGCTTGTTGATTTAGTGAAAGACAAGGTGCGTGCTATTGTTTGCTTGGGTAAAGATACCGTTGCGATTCATAAGGCATTTGAACAAGATGTGGAAATTATCGTCAATAGTACTTCCATGCAAGATGCAGTCGTATTGTCTTCACATTTGGCTCAAAAAGGGGATACTGTATTATTGTCTCCTGCTTGTGCTAGTTTTGATTGGTTCAAGAACTATGAAGATCGTGGCGATAAATTTAAAGCTGCTGTAATGGAATTATAAATGGTGTAACCCAATATAAAAGGAGAAAGGATATGCTACAGAACATAATGTCTAAATTGAAGGGTGATCGATGGATATGGATCATTGTGATTATCTTATCTGGGTGGTCACTTTTGGCTGTATACAGTTCGGTCGGTACTTTGGCTTATAAAGAAGGAAAGGGAACTGAGATGTATCTGTTAAAGCACTTTTCTATTATTGCTATTGGGTTTATCCTGATGTATCTTTCCCATAAGTTGGATTATCGGTATTATGCAGGAATTTCCAAGATTTTAATGGGAATTACGATTCCCCTGTTGTTATTTACCTTGGTATTTGGAAGTAGCGTAAACCAGGCAAGTCGTTGGTTGACTATTCCCGGTATTGGGATGACTTTCCAAACGTCAGATTTGGCAAAACTGTCATTGATTGTTTTCCTTGCAAGGATGTTATCCCGGAAACAGGAAGAGATTAAGGATGTTAAAAAGGCCTTTTTACCTATTATGGGTTCGGTCTGCGGTGTATTTGTACTGATTGCTTGGGCAAATATGTCTACTGCGATCATGTTATTTGGCGTGAGTGTTTTATTGCTTTTGATTGGACGCATATCCTTTAAACAGATTGCAATTGTTTCGGCAGGGGTTGTTTTACTAGGGATCATAGTCGTTTCTATTGGCCCAAGACGAGCGACCTACTATAGTCGTGTAAAATCTTTCTTTGGAGTGGAGAAGAAAGATGATGCAACGCCAGTCTCCTTTCAGGATGATAAAAACTACCAGGCAAATAATGCGAAAATTGCCATAGCAACTGGCGGGCTTTTTGGAAAAGGACCGGGAAATAGTGTACAACGTAACGTGTTGCCACATCCCTATTCCGATTTTATCTATGCGATCATCATTGAGGAGTATGGGACAGTTGGTGGAGTAATTCTGCTATTTCTCTATCTGGCATTTATGTATCGATGTATACGTATCGTTACGATGAGTCCCAAAGCTTTTGGTACTTTTCTGGCTGCGGGTTTAGGATTTAGTTTGACTATTCAGGCTTTAGCCAATATGGCTGTTGCAGTAGGATTGGGGCCAGTCACAGGGGTTCCGCTTCCATTGGTAAGTATGGGGGGAACATCTATTTTATTTACAAGTGTCGCGCTGGGGATTATCTTGAGTGTGAGTAGAAATATTGAGGAATTAAAAGGTAAAGAACAGTTGGATGAAAAGCCTAAACCTAAAAAAGTGGTTATAGGATCTATTCCAGCATAATGATAAATTGAGCATGGCAATTCGTGTAATTATTAGTGGTGGAGGTACCGGAGGACATATCTTTCCGGCGATTTCAATTGCAAATGCTTTGAAGGCTATGGATCCTACGAATGAAATTCTATTTGTGGGCGCTAATGGCCGGATGGAAATGGATAAAGTGCCTGCTGCGGGATATAAGATTGTTGGACTTGATATACAAGGGATCAATAGAAAGCAGTTGTGGAAAAATATCTTCTTGCCATTTAAGCTTATGAAAAGCTTGAATAAAGCAAAAAGTATAATTAAAGATTTTAGACCGGATGTAGCCGTTGGCGTAGGTGGTTTTGCTTCCGGTCCATTGTTGATGATGGCTAATAAATTGGGAGTGCCAACAGTCGTTCAGGAACAAAATTCCTATGCGGGTGTGACCAATAAGAAAGTTGGAGCAAAAGCAGCAAAGATTTGTGTCGCTTATGAGGGTATGGAACAATTTTTTCCCGCTGAAAAAGTATTACTTACAGGGAACCCGATAAGACGTGAATCCATTGCGATAGAAGGTAAAAGAGCAGAAGCATTAACATGCTTTGAGTTAGATCCACACAAAAAAACAATTCTGGTACTCGGAGGTAGTTTGGGTGCTAAAACGCTGAATGAGAGTGTGGTTGCTTACCTTCATGAGTTAAAGGAAGAAGAAGTGCAGCTGATTTGGCAATGTGGTAGTTTCTACATTGAAAAGTTACAGGAGGAATTGGCGGGGAAACTTCCGGACAATGTCAAGATGATGGCCTTTCTGCAACGCATGGATTATGCTTATGCTGCGGCAGATTTAATTATAAGCCGGGCAGGAGCAGGTACTATTTCTGAGCTGTGCGTTATAGGTAAACCTGTGATCCTGGTGCCTTCACCGAATGTTGCGGAAGACCATCAGACAAAAAATGCGATGGCTTTGGTCAATAAAGAAGCAGCGCTACTGATTAAGGATAGTGATGCAAAAAAAGACTTGGTACCTGCTGCTTTAAATTTATTAAAGGAAGCAAACCATGTTGATCAATTAAGTGAGAATATTAAAAAGCTCAGTAAGCTGAACGCAGACGTTCAGATTGCTGAGGAAGTGTATAAATTGGTAAATAAAAAATAGACGAAGCGTATGAATCTAGATGCAATAAAACAAGTTTACTTGATCGGAATAGGTGGAATAGGCATGAGTGGTCTTGCACGCTATTTTAAGCATTTGGGCTGTGAGGTGAACGGATATGACCGTACAGAAACTGAATTGACTAAAACATTGGTCAATGAAGGTATTGCTATTTCATATCAAGATGATGTCAATACGGTTGATACTATTTTCCATACCCCTACAGCAGAGACGTTAGTCATTTTTACTCCTGCAATTCCTAAGGATTCAAAGATCAAAGCTTTTTTCGAATCTCAAGGACATACTCTTTATAAGAGATCCCAGGTTTTAGGAATCATTAGCGAGAGTAGATTTACAGTGGCGGTTGCGGGTACCCATGGTAAAACGACAACTTCTACAATGGTGGCACATGTATTGAAAGATTCGGGTTATGACTGCTCAGCCTTTCTGGGGGGGATCAGTTCTAACTACGGTACCAATGTGCTTTATGGTAATAATAATACAGTTGTGGTCGAAGCCGATGAATTTGATCGTTCATTTTTGACGCTTCACCCCAATATAGCGATAGTAACTTCTTCTGATGCGGATCATTTGGACATTTATGGAGATCGGGGCCATTTGCTGGAATCCTTCCAATTGTTTCTGGATAAAGTTGTCGAAGGAGGCACGCGTATTATAAAAAAGGGTCTTGAGTTTAAGGGACAAATCAGTTATTCGGGCCATGAAATCGCAGATGCATATGCTTCCAATGTGCATATACGCGATGGAGAGTTCTTTTTTGATTATCAAGATGCTAACGGAGGGATAGATGATATCCATTTGGGTATTCCTGGTATCCATAATGTTGAAAATGCGGTGGCCGCGATTGCCGTGGCACGTTTACTTGGGATTGCAGATGAAGCGATCAAGAAAGCATTGACGACATTCAAAGGAGTAAAAAGGAGGTTTGAATATATTGTCCGTAGACCTGGAGCAGTGTACATTGATGACTATGCACACCATCCAGAAGAGTTGCGTGCGTTTTTGACTTCGATGCGGAAATTGTTTCCTACGAAAAAGTTAAATGTGGTTTTTCAGCCGCACTTATTTACGCGTACGCGAGATTTTGTAGACGGTTTTGCAGAGGTCTTGTCCATGGCAGATAATCTGTTGTTGATGGAAATCTACCCAGCACGGGAACTTCCAATTGAAGGAATAAACTCGAGTTGGTTATTGGATAAAATTACGGCAGAGAAAAAGCAGATTGTAACCCCGGAAGAGGTACTTGAATTTGCACGCAATGAAAAGCCAGATCTGATTGTAACAGTTGGGGCAGGTGATATTGACAAATTGGTTAAACCATTAAAGGCAATTTTAGAGCATGCTTAAAAAATTGCGTAACATACAATGGAATCGTGTACTCTACTTTACACTGTTTTTTATCGGTGTAATTGTTGTCGTCGTGATTATGACTATTGTGGGTAAACGTGATGAGCAGCAGCTTTGTAAAGATATTAAGATTGTCATTGAGGGTACAGAAGCCTTTATTGATCAGGCTGATATCTCTAAGTTAATAGAGCAGAACTATGGTAGTTTCGTGGGGAAGAAAGTCAATGGAATCCCCTTTCAGAAGGTCGAAAAAACCTTACGGAAATTACCTTATGTTTCCGATGCCAGTATTCATGCAGATATGGATGGTACGATCAGAATTAACATTAGTCAGCGCGAGGCTGTCATGCGGGTCATCAACAAAAATGGAAAGGAATTTTATGTGGACCCTAAAGGACTGAAGATACCGACAACATTGAAGTATATACCGCACATCATGGTTGCCACAGGTAACATCGCGGAAGGATATAATGAAGCACTGGATACCATATCAACCCCTTTGGTTAAAGATTTGGTGAAAGTCGTTGAATTTATCAGAAACGATGAATTATGGAGTAATCAGGTGGTACAGATATATGTCAATGCAGACAAGGATATTGAACTTGTACCTCGTATAGGGACGCAGCAATTAATTGTTGGATCAGCAGATTCATTGGAACAAAAATTTGAATTATTAAAGACCTTTTATACGCAGATCATGCCAAAGGTGGGTATAAATGCTTATGGTGTTGTCAACGTGAAATATGGAGGTCAGATCATCTGTGAAAAGCGTGGAAACTGGAGTTTTTCGGATGATCAAACAAAAAAAGTAGCAAATAATACATTATAGTAATACAGCAACAATACAGGAAATTATGAACTCAAAGGCAGCAGAAATTGAAAGAGAAAATCCAATTATCGTGGGACTCGATATTGGTACTACCAAAATTTGTGTTACGGTTGGGAGACGTAGCTCAGGAAACAAAATTGAATTATTAGGTGTGGGCAAAGCCGACTCTGCAGGTGTAAGCAGAGGGGTGGTGGCTAATATCCAGAAAACTGTGGGAAGTATTCTAGAGGCTGTGGAGATAGCCGAAGCGCAGTCCAATGTGGATATTAAAGTGGTGAATGTGGGAATTGCTGGCCAACACATCAAAAGTATTCAACACCGTGGAATATTTACCAAAACTGATGGTGATGATGAAATCGTTCGACGAGATATCGAACGACTGATTTCGGATATGTATAAACTGGTACTGCCTCCAGGAGAAGAAATTATACATGTTTTACCACAGGAGTTTACGGTAGATAACGAACCCGGTATTCGAGAACCGATTGGTATGGCGGGGCGTCGTATCGAAGCAAATTTCCATATTATATCGGGACGTGTAACGGATATTAAAAACATCAAGAAATGTATTGATAATTCCAATTTGGAAGTTTCTGAATTGATTCTCGAACCTTTAGCGTCTTCCGAAGCTGTATTGGATGAAGACGAAAAAAATGCTGGTGTTGTATTAGTAGATATCGGTGGTGGAACCACAGATGTTGCCATCTTCCACGAAGGAATTATCCGTCACACTGCCGTGATTCCTTTAGGCGGTAATATTGTAACAGAAGATATCCGTCAGGGATGTTCAGTTCTGCGTTCCCAAGCTGAATTGTTGAAAACTCGTTTTGGATCTGCTTTAGCTGATGAGAACAAAGAAAATGAGGTGATTTGCGTACCGGGATTGAAAGGTCGTGAGCCGAAAGAAATTTCTGTTAAAAACCTAGCTTATATCATTCAAGCTAGAATGGAGGAAATTATTGAGCACGTGTATTATGAAATTAAATCTTCTGGATACGAGAATAAACTTATTGGTGGTATTGTTATTACTGGTGGTGGAGCTCAATTAAAACATTTGGTACAACTTGTTGAATATATAACTGGAATAGATTGTCGTATAGGATTTCCCAACGAGTATCTTTCAAAGAATGAAGTTTTACCAAAACCGTTGTTTGAAGAATTGAAAAGCCCATTATATGCAACAAGTATTGGTTTGTTGATTAAAGGGATTCAATCGCATGAAGATGAGGAAGATAGTCGTAGAGAAATGCACACCCCATCTAAAAAAGTGCAGGCAACTACGGTAACGACAAAAGAGGTGTCTGAACAACAACAAAAAGAACAGGGATTATTGTCATGGTTTAAACGTTTTATCAAGGACGGTAATGAAATCGATGACGCAAGTTTTTTAGATAAGAAGTAAGTTTTCCACAATGGTTGAAGTTTTCCACAATTTCACAAATGTGGAAAACTTTTGTTGAAATTATATTATTATTACATTACATATAGTGGGTTTGGTTCGTTTTGATATCATCTTCATTGTAAGTTAAATAGGGATAAGTTATGTCAATACAGTTTGAAATGTTAAAAGAACAATCTTCAATAATCAAGGTTATTGGGGTTGGTGGTGGTGGCGGCAATGCCGTTAACCACATGTATAAACAAGGAATCAGTGGGGTAGATTTTATCGTGTGTAATACTGATGCGCAGGCATTGGAATTGAGCCCGATCCCAAATAAAGTTCAATTGGGAATAAGTCTGACCGAAGGTATGGGAGCAGGAGCAGATCCTGATGTAGGTGAAAATTCAGCTATCGAAAGTATTGAAGATATCAAACGTATGTTGGGTACCAATACGAAGATGTTGTTTATTACAGCTGGTATGGGCGGTGGTACCGGTACTGGTGCTAGTCCTGTGTTGGCGAAAGCCGCTAAAGAATTGGGTATTTTAACTGTTGCGATCATTACTACACCATTTACATTTGAGGGTAAGCGTCGCCGTTCACAAGCTGAAGAAGGGCTTTCCGAGTTGCGTAAATATGTAGATTCTTATCTTGTTATTTCGAATGATCGCCTTCGGGAGATCTTCGGTAATTTAACGATGACTGCGGCTTTTGCAAAAGCGGATGATATCTTGACTACTGCGGCGAAAGGTATCGCAGAAATTATAACTATCCCTGGTTATGTAAACGTCGATTTTAAAGATGTTCGCACCGTTATGAACGATAGTGGTGTTGCTATTATGGGAAATGCGATTGCCGAAGGTGAAGACCGTGCATTACGTGCAGTGGAGGGAGCGTTAGCTTCGCCATTGTTGAAAGACAACGAGATTGAAGGTGCTCGCTATATTTTGTTGAACATTACTTCTGGAACGAAAGAAGTAACGATGGATGAGGTTGCGATCATTACGGATTACATTCAGGAAAAAGCTGGTCTGTCAGCTGATTTGATCTGGGGTAACTGTATTGATGAGAACTTCGAAGACGAGTTGTCAGTCACAATTATTGCAACTGGTTTTCAAACATCTGAAGAACGTGACAAAGAACGTGAAAATACAAAAGTGTCCATGCCCTTAACCGCTGAACCGGTTAATTCTTTTGTCAAACCTGTTTCCCAGGTAGCACCAAAAGAAGTTCCAGCTACGAATAGCTTCGTAACTCCGGTTCAACGTGTGGATACACCAGCTCCTTCTTCAAATACGCCAAGTCCAAATAATTTGCAGTCTGACTTGTTCACTTCGCCGAGAAATGCGGTGCAGCAACAGGTAGCTGTTGAGGAACCACAGGTTATACGTCATGATTTAGGTTTTGATGGCGGTTATGAAGAAGAAACTTCATTTGGTGATAATGATTTTCAATTGAAAACTTCACCGTCTGTATTTCAATTCCAGATGCCAACTGTTTTCGATTCCTATACGACTCCTTCAGCTTCAGCATATGATGAAAAACCGACGTTCTCATCAAGCACAACGAATGAGCAAGTAGAGGTTCCTCAAGTAGAGGAAGAACAGGTTTCATTTGAAGATCAGTTGGTTCGTACCAAAGAACGTATTTTGCGTCTTAAAGAGTTGAGTATGAAGTTGAAATCTTCTAATGGTTTGCATGAGTTAGAAAATGAGCCTGCTTATAAAAGAAAGCAAATGTCGTTGGAAGATACACCACATTCTTCGCAATCACAAGTGTCTCGTTTTACACTTTCTTTTGAAGATGGAAATACTGAAATTAGACCGAACAATTCTTTTCTACACGATAATGTAGACTAGTAGATTCTTTATAAAATAATAAAAAGCCATCCGATCGGATGGCTTTTTTAGTATCTTTAAATACCGATATAAGACAATTATATAAGCTATGACTACAAAATTAAATAACCCTGTATGGGTAATGAGTTCTGCATTTGATAAATTATCCTTACCGGAGTTGATTCAGACGACCAAAAGAATCGGAGCTGGGGGGATAGACCTTTGTGTCTTTAGAAAGGATGGTACCCGTGAAGATCACACGGCAACACACTTGGATTATGACGATTTTACTCCCGCAAAAGCGCGAGAAATAATCGAGCTGTTCAATCAGGCTGATTTAAAACTTTCACTTGGTGCTTTTGAAAATATGATTGGTGGAGACCCTGAACAACGTGTGAAGAATCAAAATCATTTATTGAAACTGATCCGCATCGCACATCTGCTTGGCGGTGATGCTAATAATGTCAAGGTAGGGACATTTGTCGGGTACAATCATGAATTGGGAAATCAAATTGATGGATTTCAGAAAAATCTTGAAGAATACAAGCGGGTATTTGCCCCTATCGTTAATTACGCCGAGAGTTTAGGAGTAACGATTCTTTATGAGAACTGTCCAATGGAGGGCTGGCGGTCATCACGTTATAGCTCTACATATAACAATCTTCCTGCGGTGCTAGCCGCACGTAAATTGATGTATGCACTGATACCAAGTAAGGCTCATGGTGAGATCTACGATCCTTCACACGATGTTTGGCAAAATACAAATCCGATTGAGGTAATTCGTAATACGGATATTACGCGTCTACAGCGTATACATGTGAAGACTACACGTAATCTACAGACTGCTGCACGTATTGATTGGGGGGGAATGTATCCAATGCAACATGTTGACGCTGAATTAGCCAAAAAGGCCAACGTAAGTATTCCTGGGCATGACTGGGATAGACATCACTACGAAGCGATGTTGCCTGGCTTTGGTGGATCCGATAGTATGGATTGGCGTGGGTTTGTTGACTTATTGCAGGAACGAGGTTTTAGCGGTCCTTTTGAAATTGAAAATGAAGCTAAGAATTCGAAAGATACAGGTGATTTTTCTGCAACAGTTCAGGGTTTTACGACTTGTCTTAACTTTTTAGCCCCTATGTTATGGGATTTAGAAGCAGAGGTTGGATATTCATATAAGAAATCTCAGCCTTTAAAGGACTTGAATGTAAAAGATATTCCGGTCGTTACGATTGATCAGTTAAGTTAGCATAATAAAAAAGCACTCCAACAAAATTGTTAATTGTTGGAGTGTATTCTAAAAAGTTCGATAAGTTCGGGAATATTAGAAACATTGAGCTTTTCGAATATCCTGCTCTTATAAGTGCTCACGGTTGAAGGGCTTAACTCCAATAGGCTAGATACTTCAATAATGCCAAGCCCCTTTATCAATTGCTTAGCAACGTCTACCTCTCTATTTGACAAACGTGCCAGCGGGTTTAGTTTCGTCAGTTCAGATTTGCTCTGCGTCAATTTCTGAATATATAGATCCTGTACATTGCTCGACATATACTTTCCCCTATCCTGAATAGCCAAAATAGCATTGGAAAGTTCAGCCATTGCTGTTGTTTTGTTCAGGTAACCTACTGCTCCGGCTTCGATATAACGTAACGCATAGAGGGATTCGTCATAAGACGAGAAAATCAAAATTTTGATGCTTGGCCGGATTTGAAGAATTTCCTCAACAACACGTATATTATTTCCTCCCGGCATGTTAATGTCCAATAATAATAGGTCGAAATCTTCTTCCTTTATTTTTTCAAGAACCTCGTCAAAGGTTTCAGCTTGGAATATTTCTGCTTTTTGAAGAGTTTCTTTAATAATAACGGAGGCTCCTAATCGTACAATGCCGTGGTCGTCTGCTATAAGAATCTTTTTCATAGATATGCTATCTGATGCTGGGCTTTAATTACCGTATGAAATAAAGTACTAACAATATACAATATATCTTGATATTTTACTAGTTAACGTGCAAATATAAGAAATTAAGTTAATAAAAATTAGGGGGTAGCAGAGCTATCTCTCTTTTTTATACATAGGACATAAACTAAAAAATATAGGACAATATGAGTTTAACGATAAAAAATTAGCATATTTTAATTAGATTTATGTGACAATGACTAGTTTTGTCAAAATTTATGGACTAAAAAATTTAAATATGGGATTTTTAAAAGAGTTTAAGGAGTTTGCAATGCGCGGTAGCGTGGTAGATCTGGCTGTCGGTGTTGTTATCGGTGGAGCTTTTGGTAAAATTGTTACCTCTTTGGTAGACGATATTATCATGCCACCCATCGGTTATTTAACAGGTGGAGTCGATTTTTCATCCAAAAAATTGATCTTGAAGGCCGCCGATGAGGCAGCAAAGCAGGCTGAAGTATCTATTAATTATGGAAACTTTATTAATGTAGTTATTCAATTTCTAATTGTAGCATTCTGTATTTTCTGTGTTATTAAAGCTTTAAATTCTTTAAAACGTAAGGAGGAAGCAGCTCCGGCAGCCCCTGCGGCACCAACAAAAGAAGAAACTCTGTTGACTGAAATCAGAGATATTCTGAAAAATAAGTAGTATAAAGTATATACTTCATTTATAAAAAACAGAGCGGTTAAACTGCTCTGTTTTTTATTTTATAGTGATCTGAAAAATGTTTTTTGAAGCTGTAGCTGAATAAATTAGGTCGCCTGCTTCACATTAACTTGAAATGTTCTTAATATTGTTTGTTTTTGTCTAAAATAAACTTTACTTTTGCATTCCTCTTGGGGAGTTTTGTATTAATTGAAGTAAGAACAAATTAGCATAATAGCGTCATGAAAAGAACATTTCAGCCATCGCAAAGAAAAAGAAGAAACAAACACGGCTTTAGAGAGCGTATGAGCTCTGCAAACGGTAGAAGAGTATTAGCTTCACGTAGAGCTAAAGGTAGAAAACGTCTTACAGTGTCTGACGAATACCGTCACAAAGGTTAATCTTTGACAAGGATCGATGGCCGCTTATAAGAACTTTTTCTAATAAGATTAAGTCATCGTATGAAAAATACATTTACAAAAGAAGAACGGTTATGTGCGAAAAGGCGTATTGATACGCTTTTTAAAAGCGGTTCTTCTTTTGTTTTGTATCCGTTTAGAGTTGTTTTTATTTTCGAGAAAAACAATGTAGCTGACAATAGTCCCTCCAGTCAGTCTATTATTTCCGTATCCAAACGTAGGTTTAAAAGAGCAGTTGATCGCAATTCGATTAAGCGAATGATGCGTGAGAGTTACCGTTTACAAAAATCGAATGATTTGATTCCATTTTTGTTGAAACATAATGTAACTTTGTATTTAGCTATTCAGTATGTAGGTAAGCAGATCTTAACGTATGATGTGTTTAATACTGCAATGAATAAAATGCTGAAAAAATTGCAGGATGAATGTGCTAAAGCTTATTTGGATAAAGGGGATTCGACCCCTGTTTAGTTTTATTTTCTTGGCTATTATTCGTTTCTATCAAGTATTTATCTCACCATTTTTGGGCGCTAATTGCAGATACACACCGACCTGTTCTCAATACGGGAAGGAGGCTATCTTGAAATATGGTCCTTTTAAAGGAGGCTGGATGGCTTTGAAACGAATTGGACGTTGCAACCCCTGGGGGGGGCATGGACATGATCCTGTGCCTTGATTTCTATAATGACGATGAATAATTTAATTTTACAACTTGATACTTCAACTGCTATATGTTCGGTTGCCCTGAGTGAAAATGGGCAAACACTGGCAGTTATCGATCTCGATGAACCTAATGCTCATGCGGCGAAATTGACCATTTTGATCGAAGAGATATTGAAACAAACAGGCCGATCGATGCGAGAGTTGAATGCTGTGGCGGTGAGTATGGGGCCGGGGTCTTATACGGGATTGCGTATTGGGGTGTCTACAGCTAAAGGTCTCTGTTATGGTTTGGATATACCTTTGATTGCTATTAATACCTTAGAAGCATTGTTTTTGGGGTTCAAAGACCAGTTTGGTTTAATAGAGCATGAGGCTTATTTTCCTATGCTCGATGCTCGCCGCATGGAGGTCTATACGGCAGTGTATAATCACGAGGCGGCATTAGTAAGAGCTACATCAGCAGAAATTATCGATGCGGATTATTTTAATGAGTTATTGTTAAGCTACAATCGCGTCCATTTATTTGGTTCGGGAGCCGATAAATTTGAAGAGTTGTTTAGCTTAGCAGATCGGGTGAATGTCTTAACCGGCTTTAAGGATTCCGCAGCCTTTCTATCTCCGTTGGCATTTGACAAATTTCGGAAGAAACAGTTTGAGGATGTGGCTTATTTCGAGCCCTTCTATCTTAAAGATTTTGTGGTTACCACAGCAAAGAAAAAGGTTGGCTTATTATAGCCAACCTTTTCTTTTGAACCATAAATAAATGGCCAGAGATATCGCCACCATGATCCCCATAGCGACAGGGTATCCATAGTACCATTCAAGTTCGGGCATATTTTTAAAGTTCATTCCATAAATCCCCGCAACAAAAGTGATTGGCATAAAAAATACCGAGAAAATTGTGAGGATGCGCATGATCTCATTCGTGTGGTTGGACGAAATATTAAAATACACATTGAGTAGCTGAGCTACATTCTCTGATAAGTTTTCATATAGTGTCGATGTACGGACCTGGAGATCTTTTAAATCCCGTGTGTACACATCTTTTTTGGACGATGAATGAAAGTGCTCGACAACCTCTCTATAGAGAAAGATTACCTTTCGCGCAACATCTATCTGTCTTTTTATAAAATAGAGATTTTTCAATACGGGCTGCTGTTTCATCCGTTTTAGAAATATCAATTCTTCGTATGCATCGATTCGTGTTGAAAGCTGCTCCAAGGTTTGGCTAAAGGTAAACACAGCAGCAGTCGTAATAAATACAGCTAGTTTACGGCTATTCTTTGTCTTGATGGATGTAAATTCAATATTCTTCAGCTTTTCTAAAAATTCGATTCTACGTTTGTGTACGGTGATGACAAAGTCGTTTCCATAGAAGATCGTCAGTCGGTCAGTGATTTCTCCGATACTGTCCGAATTTTCTTTGAAATTGTCTGACATGACACGAAGAATAACAAAAGTATAATTCTCAAATTCTTCGATTTTAGGTAGATGCTCTGGTTCTTTGGAATCCTTGATGGACGCTTCATTTAAATTGAAACGCTCTTTGATGAAGGTAAAATCTTCTGAGGTGGGTTCAGAGATATCTATCCATTCGTAGTTTGCGATTTCTTTTTCAACAATCGTTCTGACCATAAATCTAATTTTAGCAAGGACAAGATAAGAAAGAAAATAAAAAAAGCCATCAACTCAGTTGATGGCTTTTCTAAATTATTGTAATCTTCTATTTGTTTGAAGATTTATATTCTTCGTTTAATTGTTTGATTACTTCATTGGTGATTTCCAAAGAAGGGTCAGCATACAATACAGTCGGGTTGGTTTTCGAATAGGTCAATACCAATTTGTAACCATTTTCTGCTGCATGTTTCTTTAGAAATTCAGTAATCTTGTTATACACATTGTTGAACTCCTCAGATTCGTCTTTTGCTATAGAAGAAGAAGCTGTTTGATCCAGTCGCGCAAGCTCATCTTGTTTGCGTGCTAATTTCTGTTCAGTAGCTTGTCTGTCAGCCGCAGACATCGTAGCTGCATTTTTTTGATATTCGGCAACTTCACGCTGGAATGCTGTGCTTTTGGATTGAAGGTCCGCTTGTGCTTTCTTTACTTTGTTTTCAAGCTTTGATTTGATATCCTTAAAATATTGGTATTTTTCCGAAAGGGAATCCGAGTTTAAATAAACGATTTTATCTTTGTTGCTTCCCTGACCCTCTTTGCTTACAGCACTGGAATCATTTTTAGCAGGTTCGCTTGATTTTTTCGCACCCTGGTTACATGATGCAATTGTTCCAACCAATAAGAGGCCAAAGGAAACTTTCGATACAATTGAAAATATAGTGTTCATTTTTTTGTTATTTGCAAATTATTACTGAAAACAAACCTAACATAAAAAAATCAAAATTTTAGTTTTTAGTAATAAAAAAGTAAAATTATCCTATGCGCAGGCAATTCCGGATATCGGCTCAATACTTGTTGACGGGCTTGATAAATCGGCCAAAATTTCGTATTTTTGAATATTACATTTAAGAGGTTTTCAATGAGCGAAGAAAATAAAAATGCATCCACCTATTCCGCCGATAATATTCAGGTATTAGAGGGTTTAGAGGCGGTTCGTAAGCGTCCATCCATGTATATTGGTGACACCGGTGTAAAAGGACTGCACCATTTGGTATACGAGGTAGTTGACAATTCAATCGATGAAGCTGTAGCAGGGTATTGTACAGATATCTTTGTTACTATCCATAAAGATAATTCGATTTCTGTTCGGGATAACGGACGGGGTATTCCTACAGGAATCAACAAAAAAGAAAATAAATCAGCCTTGGAGCTTGTAATGACTGTATTGCACGCCGGAGGTAAATTTGATAAAGATACATACAAGGTTTCTGGTGGTTTACATGGTGTCGGTGTTTCCTGTGTGAACGCACTGTCTACACTTTTGAAGGCCGAAGTACATCGTGATGGAAAGATCTATCAACAAGAATACCAAATCGGTAAACCACTGTATGAGGTGAAAGAAGTTGGTGTTTCGGATAAGACAGGTACTATTGTAACATTCCATCCAGATGCAACGATCTTCACGCAGACTACAGTTTATAATTATGATACCTTAGCAAATCGTCTTCGTGAGCTTGCATTTTTAAATAAAGGTGTGAGTTTGACTTTGAATGATGAGCGCGAGACAAACGAGGACGGTTCTGAGAAAAAAGAAACGTTCCATTCTGAAGGTGGTCTTAAAGAGTTTGTGAAATTTTTGGACGGTAATCGTCAGTCGTTGATTCCTGAGCCTATCTATGTGGAAGGTGTGAAACAGGGCATTCCTGTCGAACTGGCTTTACAATATAATGATACGTATTCTGAGAACGTCCATTCTTATGTGAATAATATCAATACGATTGAAGGTGGTTCACATGTGGCGGGTTTTCGTCGTGGTTTGACACGTACATTGAAAGCTTATGCGGATAAGTCGGGTTTGCTTAAAAACTTAAAAGTAGAGATTACAGGTGATGACTTCCGTGAGGGATTGACAGCAGTTATTTCAGTGAAAGTTGCAGAACCTCAATTCGAAGGGCAGACAAAGACAAAATTAGGGAACTCTGAAGTCATGGGGGCTGTAGATGTTGCTGTAGGTGAGATCTTAGGTGTTTATCTAGAAGAGAATCCACGTGAAGCAAAATCTATTGTTCAAAAAGTTGTAATCGCTGCGCAGGCGCGTGCTGCTGCACGTAAAGCTCGTGATTTAGTGCAACGTAAAACCGTTATGGGCGGTTCTGGACTTCCCGGTAAATTAGCCGATTGTCAAGATAATGATCCTACAAAATGTGAGATCTATTTTGTCGAGGGGGATTCTGCGGGCGGTACTGCGAAATCTGGCCGTGATAGGAAGCACCAGGCGATTATGCCTTTACGGGGTAAGATCCTTAACGTAGAAAAAGCGATGGAGCATAAGATCTACGAAAATGAGGAGATCAAAAATATGTTTACAGCTTTGGGTGTCAGTGTGGGTACTGCTGAAGATGCTAAAGCGTTGAATATTGAGAAATTACGTTATCACCGTATTATCATCATGACCGATGCCGATGTGGATGGGTCCCACATTACAACATTGATCTTGACGTTCTATTTTAGATACATGAAGGAATTGATCGAAAGAGGATACGTGTATATTGCTACACCGCCGCTATACTTGGTGAAAAAAGGTAAGGAGCACGAGTATGCTTGGAATGAAGACCAACGTATCAATGCTATTCAACGCTTAAAAGGAACGGGTAAAGAGGATAGTGTACACGTACAACGTTATAAAGGTCTTGGTGAGATGAATGCAGAACAGTTATGGGATACAACCATGAATCCTGAAACGCGTACTTTGAGACAGGTAACCATTGAAAACGCAGCGGAATGTGACCGTATTTTCTCCATGTTGATGGGGGACGAAGTTGCGCCACGTCGTGAATTTATCGAGAAAAATGCACGTTATGCTAAAATTGATATTTAATTGATATTATCATAAAGAAATAAAAAAAGCCTGATGAAATTTTTCATCAGGCTTTTTTTATTCTCTTATATTTCCTAATTTCATACCAGTGAATCATTTTTCTGCCGGGATAAAGGATTCATCGCCTAGCATTTAGCCAATATTAATTAAAACCTATTATGAAATATTGTAGCAAAATTTTGCTCTTTATAGGTTGTTTTATTGGAATAACCTGTATGGCGCAGACAAATGAAAACATCGATCTCCACGATTTATTTGAAAGCTTATCGGAAGAGCTCCCGGAGGATGCCGACTTGAGCGAGTTGACCGAAAAGTGGCATCACTATCTTGAGCATCCGATCGATCTCAACAAGACTGATGGAAAAGAGCTTACTGAATTACAATTTCTAAATCCTTTATTGCTTGAGCACCTACTGGAACATAGGACTATTTCAGGAAATTTTATCAACGTGCTCGAATTACAGTCGATTGAAGGATTTAATGAACGAATAGTCGCTTTACTATTACCTTTTGTAACAGTAGGTGCGGAGTCTCCCCTGAAAACCCTGAAAGTAAGAAATTTTAAACAGGAATTTATCGTACGGTATGCCCGAATTCTCGAAAAAGCAAAAGGGTATAGCATAGTCGATACGACGAGATCTCGTTATCTCGGAGATGCAAACCGCTATGCACTTAGGTATAGAGCACAATTGAACGATAGAATTCGTTTAGCTGTCAATATGGAAAAAGATGCAGGAGAGCCATTTTTTAGGGATAGGCAAAAATTGGGATTTGATTTCTATAGCCTGAGTTTATCGATTAAAGCCTTGGGCCGTTTCAAGAATATCGTGATCGGCGACTATGCCTTGCAATTTGGTCAAGGACTCAGTATGTGGAATGGTTTGAATTTTGGGAAAGGTGGGTTGGTACAGAATACTGCAAGGCAGGGCATTGGTGTAAAGTCATATACTTCGTTAAATGAAGCTAATTTTATGCGTGGCATTGCGGGGACCCTACAGATCGAGCATTTTGAAATTACACCCTATTTTTCTTACCACACTATTGATGGAAAAGTTAACCGTGCAGTTTTTCCGGCAACGATTTCAACGATCGCAAGCACAGGGTTGCATCGCACGCCGACCGAACAGCAATACCGTCATGCCGCATCACAAATGGCGTATGGATTGAATTTATTATGGCGCTATAAGCGACTCAAAATAGGAATTCACTTCAATCAGACGCAATTCGATGCCTTTAAAACCAAAGGAAAGAGTATACGACAAGAAGCGGAGTTCGAAGGGGATCTTTTGAGAAATATAAGTCTATATGCAAACTATACGATTCGAAATACTTATTTATTTGGTGAGTATGCCAACAGCATGGATGGAGGTTCAGCATTGTTAGCGGGATCTATCATAAGTTTACATCCACGTTTATCATCGGTTATCTTACTTCGGGACTACAAGAAGAATTTTCATACTTTTTATGGACAGGGATTTGGTGAATCGAATAATACGTCCAATGAACAAGGTGTTTATCTAGGGCTAACCTATCAATTGGGAAGAAAATTGGTCTGGTCTAATTATGTTGACATCTTCCGATTTCCTGCAGCAAAGTATCAAGCCGATACGACATCGATGGGAGCTGATTTCTTCAGCCAGCTGAGTTATATTTGGTATAAAAAAGGTCAACTTTCGATACGTTACCGCAATCGTTTAAAACAAGTCAATTATATGGGAGCGGGGCATACCGAGAAAGGCCTTGTGAATACTGGAAAACAGCAGTTGCGGATGGAGCTGCACTATCGTTTAAGTTCGATATGGACAATTAGGTCCTGTATTGAAAGCAATATATTTCAAAAAGAATATCAGGAGAAGAGTTTCGGAATGATGTGTTATCAGGATGTATTCTGGAAGTCTACGGTTAGAAAAATCCAGCTGAATATGCGGATCGCGTATTTCAACGCGGCAAGCTATGACAATCGTATTTATGCTTATGAACAAGATGTATTATATGCCTCTGGTTTCGGAATGTACAATACAAAGGGATGGAGAGCCTATCTTAATTTACAATATCGTTTAAATCGCCATCTCCAGGTATGGGCAAAATATGCTGTCTATTATTATCCAGGAAGGGAAAACATCGGTACGGGATTAGATCAAATCGAAGGTAATAGAAAATCGGAAGCTAAGTTACAGTTAAGGTGGCAATTATGAAAAAGCTAGGTTTTCTACAAAGATTAGAGCGAATTCCTATTCTTAAGATTGCTGTGATATATATCATAACACTTCTTTTGGCTCCTGGATTGCACATGTCGGTTCAGCTATTTCGCTATGTACAGCAGTTATTGGTTGTGATGACCTTGATAACGATGGGTTGTTATTTGTTAAGGGGAACAATTCGCAACTACGGTTATACCTGCGGGTATTATGTGTCAGTTGTATTATTTGGGATTTGTCAATTTTGGCGCAATGATCCGTCGGTTGTAATCAATCATTTCTCCCAGGTAAAAGCTGACAGTTATGTGGTGAAAATTGTAGAGGAGCCTAGGGAGAAGCGCGGTATCATTCGTTTTTCTACGGAAGTAGCGGGCGCTTACAGACAAGGTGAATTTATAGAAACGACAGGTCGACTAATGCTATCTCTAAAATCAAGCGGGAAAAATACCCTGCAGTTTGGTGACCTATTATGGTTAAAAGGTCAAGTAAAAGAGATAGCTCCTCCATACAATCCAATGGAGTTTGACTATCGTCAGTATTTAAAAAGATATCATATCTATCATGAAGTTTTCGTGGAACCCAGTCGTTATAGACGTATCCTTGATGAGGAGAAGAGAATCTTTTCGTTGACTGGACTTGCTTTACAAACGAGGAGATATTTTTTGGTTAAGCTTCGAAATTATCTCAAAGGGGATGAAAATTTTGCGATCGCATCAGCCTTGTTATACGGTTTTCGAAGCGATATTAGTGCCGATAGTATTCAGGCTTTCACGAATACAGGAACCATACATGTGTTAAGTGTATCGGGAATGCACGTTGCTATTTTATTCGGTTTTTTATCCCTTATTTTCAAACGAATTGCTTGGCCTTCTTATCTGAGATGGCTACCATTAATTTTGTTATGGATTATGATCTGGCTATATGCCTTTATTGCGGGGCTTGATCCGCCAATTACAAGGGCGGCTATTATGATTAGTTTTGTCCTGTGTGCACAGCATTTTAAACGAAGTTTCTCAAGTTTGAATTCACTGATTATTGCAGCAGTACTGATTCTGCACGTTGTGCCCCGAGCCATTGGCGATGTCGGTTTTCAGCTATCCTTTCTGGCTGTTTTGGGGATGACAATATGTGCTCCGCTTATAGAAGAACTTATTCCGGTCAAAGGACCAATATTAAGGTTTTTAAGAGATACATTGGCGGTTTCTATTGCAGCGCAGATACTGACAACACCATTGAGTCTTTACTATTTCGGACAGTTTCCAACCTATTTTTTGGTAGCCAATCTGCTTGTTGATTTTCCTTCGACCCTAGCAATGTATCTGGGCTTTGTCATGACAATTAATCCTGTACAGTGGCTTAACAATTTATTGGGTTTTTTACTGGAACATCTCATTAGTTTTATGGTATACTGTTTGAAGTTTATTGATCATTTGGCTTTTTCGACAATAAAAATTGACCCCATGGGGCTGGGGCTTTTACTTTTGGCCTACTTTGCAATCTTTTCCTTTTTATATGCTTTCCATTGGAAAGATAAAAGATACGTTTGGTTAGGGGTATGCGCTGCGATGGGAATATTATTGGTTACCGGGCAAAAATGGTCAGCGAATGGAAATTCAGAACGATTTAGGGTCTACAATACGAAACGTGAGTTGACGATGGGGTATTTTAAAGATGGGCGAGGTACCATTTACAGTACATTTGATTCTTTGCAAGCTGGAGGATTACAATATGCATGCGGGAGAGAAATCCAATTATTGACTAAAAAAGATGTACAGTTTGTGGCTTTAAATGGTCGGGAGCGAAAGAATTATGTTGTTACGCTTCCTTTAGGTAAGATCGCTATTTTGTCCCATGGGAAAGGAACAATGCCCCATGCCGATCTCGTGATTGTCAGACAAAATTTATTATATGGATTACCGAAATTATTGAAGCAAATTAGGCCAAAACTTGTTATCCTGGATGGATCCAATTCAATGGAAAAATCCCTGCTAGCACAACGTATGTTGGATAGTTTAGGGATACGGAATTATCTCATGAAGGATAATTTTGCGTATGTTTGGGATAAGGAGAACTTATGACGCAAGATAGTATATCAATCTTAAGGCAATATTGGGGATTCGACTCATTTAGACCCCTGCAGGAGGAAATTATTCAATCTGTCATTTCGGGTAAAGATACGCTAGCTTTATTGCCGACAGGTGGAGGGAAATCGATTTGTTTTCAAGTACCTGCGTTAATGAGAGCGGGGATTTGTATCGTTGTTACGCCGCTTATCGCATTGATGAAAGATCAGGTTGAACATTTGAAAAAAAATGGAATTCAAGCGGTCGCAATTTATGCTGGAATGAAGAAGAGAGAGGTTGATATCACATTGGATAACTGCGTCTATGGGCAGATAAAATTTCTCTACCTTTCCCCTGAACGGTTGTACAATGATATGGTGAGGGAGCGTATACGATTTATGAATGTCAATCTATTCGCCGTAGACGAAGCGCACTGTATTTCTCAGTGGGGATACGATTTCAGACCTCCCTATTTGGAACTTGCAAAGCTACGGGAACTGCATCCCAAAGTGCCATTTTTGGCTCTTACAGCAACTGCTACCGAGCGAGTCATTACAGATATACAGCAAAAACTAAACTTTCCGAAGGAAAATGTATTTGTAAAAAGTTTTCTTCGGGATAATTTGGCTTACATGGCCATTGAAGAAGAAGATAAGATGGGGCGCATGGTGCGCATAATACATAAGTTGGGTGGATCTGGTATCATCTACGTTAGAAACCGTCGAGAAACGCAGGAGATAGCCCGTATTTTGGTTAATAATGGTATCTCAGCAGATTATTATCATGCTGGGCTTTCGGGGCAGGAGCGGGATCAGAAGCAACAGAGCTGGATGACGAATACTGTCCGTGTCATTGTCGCTACAAATGCCTTTGGGATGGGTATTGACAAGCCGGATGTGCGGTTTGTGATCCATCTCGATTTACCAGATTCCCTGGAGGCTTATTATCAGGAAGCAGGTAGGGCTGGAAGAGATGGAAAAAAAGCTTACCCTGTTATTCTTTATCAGAAGACCGATGAGCGGAAGCTTGTTGATAATCTGGAAGCAAGTTTTCCCGATATTCCATTTATTCAGCAGACTTACCACTACCTATGTAATCATTTTCAGATCCCCTATGGTGCTGGGGAAGGAGTGACGGTGGATTTTGATGTCGTTACCTTTGCCAAAAAATATCAGCTGCCCTTGGTACCTGTCATGAATGCGCTGAAGTTTCTTGAGCGGGATACCTGGCTGGTGTTATCAGAAGCTGTAACAATACCTTCCCGTTTTAAGTTCGAAATTGACAGTGCTGAATTGTATAAAGTTCAGGTGCAGTATGTAAAATATGATAAGCTCATTAAGGCTATTTTGCGCAGCTACGGCGGTGTATTTGAAAACTATATCCTAATCAATGAATATGAATTTGCACGTAAGTTGGGCATGTCCTATGATCGTGTTGCGGAGCTGTTGAAGTCATTAGAGACGTTGGAAATCGCCAGTTATTTACCTTCTACAGATGCGCCACAGTTGACCTTTTTACAAAATCGGGTCGATTACAAGCATTTACATATCGATCATATTTTTATTCGCGATCGTCATCAGGTGAAGGAAGATGAAGTCAATGGTATGATCAGTTACATCGAACAGAGCAATTGCCGTAGTCAGTCGTTGTTGTTATATTTTGGTGAGAAAAATGCAGGTTTCTGTCAAGTATGTGATTTGTGCCTCATACGTAATCATCAGGAGCAGCAGCGAACGAGTATAAAAGCCGAAATCAAAAGCAGTTTGCTCGCCGGAACAAAAAATATTCATGATTTGGTTGCAAGCCTGACGATTGGTACAGAAAAGAAAAGAATAGAGATTATCCGTGATCTTCTGGATGCAGAAAAAATTCGTCTGGAGGATAATCTCTATTCTTGGAATACGTTGTTTTAACTTATTTTTCGATGGGAAGATTGAGTTCTTCGCGACCCCATTCAGACCATGAACCATCATATACACGGATATGTTCGTGCCCTGTAAGATGACAGGCAAATGCTAGAATGGATGCTGTGATGCCAGATCCACAAGAAAAGACATATTCCTTACCCGTCGATTTAAAATGATCAAATTGCTGTTTCAGTTCATCGACCGGTTTATAAATTATTCCATTCAATAATTCTTCAAAGGGTAGGTTATTCGAATGGGGAATATGGCCGCCATTGAGACCTTTTCTAGGTTCAGGTACCAAGCCGCTAAACCGGCCTTTACTTCTAGCATCGAAAATATTGACTTCTGGATTTCGATAGTGTGTTAAGATATAATCTTTATCGGCGTAGCGGTTTTCTTGAAACTGTGCTTTAAAATTACCGGTCTTTGTATGTGCAGTGTAGTGATCTACGAGAGGGAATTTATTTTTCTTCCAAGCGGGGACACCGCCGTTTAAAATAAATACTTGTTCAAAGCCCATCACCTTAAACATCCACCAGGCTCTAGGGCTTGAGTATACGCCCCATCGGTCATACAACACGACCTTACTATCCTGATTGATTCCTAGGCTTTGTATTTCTTGCTCGAATACCTCTGCTGATACGAGTGTATGCGGTAATTTGGAATTAGCATCTGAAAGTTTTCCTTCGATGTCAAAAAAATGAGAATTAGGAAGTACTTCTAATTTGGCATCCTTGATGGATTGGCCAACCTTATCAATGGTACAGTCGAGAAGGATAATATCTTCTACATGTTGTCCCAGTGATTCTTGTAGTTCGGAGGGGGTAATTAAGGCTGATTTGAAAGACATAACAATACTGTTTATTGATACAAAATTACAAAGCATCCTTATAAAAACAAATAGGCTGTCCTTTTAGGGACAGCCTATTTTTATGGATTGAAATTGCTAATTACTTAGCGTTTTTGTCATTTTCCATTTGCTCTTTTAATTGAGCTAACACGTCTAAGTCGCCTAAAGTAGATTTTTCAACAGAATCTTTTACTTTTTTCACAGCTGAAGACTCAGCTTTAGCGTCTTTTTTACGGTTGTTAGACTCTTCTTTGCGAGCTTCTTCTTTCTCTTCTTCCCAGATACGAGAGTGAGAAATTACCAAACGTTTGTTTTCTTTGTTGAATTCAATGATTTTGAATGAAGTAACTTCATCAACTTTCAATGAAGAACCGTCTTCTTTAACAGAGTGCTTAGAAGGACAGAAACCTTCAACACCATATTGTAAAGCTACGATATCACCTTTGTCACCAACTTTGATTACTGTACCTTCGTGGATAGAACCTTCAGTAAAGATCGTTTCGAAAGTATCCCAAGGGTTTTCTTCCAATTGTTTGTGACCTAAAGATAATTTACGGTTTTCTTCATCTAATTCTAAAACAACAACGTCTAATGTTTCACCAACTTTAGTGAATTCGTTAGGGTGGTTGATTTTTTTAGACCAAGATAAATCAGAGATGTGGATCAAACCATCGATACCTTCTTCCAATTCAACAAATACACCGAAGTTAGTCATGTTTTTAACAACAGCTGTTTGTTTAGAACCTACAGGGTAACGCTCAGTGATATTTTTCCAAGGATCTGGAGTCAATTGTTTGATACCTAAGCTCATTTTACGCTCATCGCGATCTAAAGTTAAGATTTGAGCTTCGATCTCATCACCAACTTTCAAGAACTCTTGTGGAGAACGTAAGTTTTGTGACCAAGACATTTCTGAAACGTGGATCAATCCTTCAACACCAGGGATGATTTCTAAGAAAGCACCGTAATCAGCAACTGTTACGATTTTACCTTTAACTTTAGAACCAATTTCTAATGCAGTGTCTAAAGATTCCCAAGGATGCTCAGATAATTGTTTCAAGCCTAAAGCGATACGTTTTTTCTCATCGTCAAAGTCTAATACAACAACGTTGATTGTTTGATCTAGCGATAAAACTTCTTTTGGATGCTCGATACGGCCCCAAGAGATATCTGTGATATGCAACAAACCGTCAACACCACCTAAGTCGATGAAGACACCGAAGTCAGTGATATTTTTAACAGTTCCTTCTAATACTTGACCTTTTTCTAATTTAGCTACGATCTCAGATTTTTGGTTTTCTAAGTCGTTTTCAATTAATACTTTGTGTGATACAACAACGTTTTTGAACTCGTGGTTGATTTTCACAACTTTGAATTCCATTGTTTTACCTACGTATACATCGTAGTCACGGATAGGTTTGATATCGATTTGAGATCCAGGTAAGAATGCTTCAACACCTTTGATATCAACGATAAGACCACCTTTAGTACGGCTCTTAACGAAACCAGTAATGATCGCATCATTTTCCAATGCCTCATTGATAGCTTCCCAAGATTTTTGAGTTTTAGCACGTTTGCGAGAAAGTACTAATTGACCGTTAGCATCTTCTTGAGATTCAACGAATACGTCAACTTTATCACCAACTTTTAATTCTGGTAAGTCACGGAATTCTGATAAAGAAACTAAACCGTCAGATTTGAAACCAACATTTAAGACAACGTCTTTATTGTTGATAGAAACTACAGTACCTTCGATAATTTCACCTTGGTTAACTTGGTTAAAAGTATCCGCGTATTGTGCTTCAAGTTTAGCGCGTTCAGCTTCGCTATAATTTCCGAAACCTTTATCATTTGCATCCCAGTCAAATTCACCTTCTGGTGTGATCCAAGTGTTTGATTTGATTTCGTCGATTAAGTTTGAATCAGCTTCTGATTCAATTTGTTCAGTGTCTTTCACTACTTTAGTGTCAGCACCTTGTAGCTCTGCGTTTTTCGCTGCTAATTCTTTTTCTGCTTCTTGTTTTTTTGCCATTAATTAATTTTCTCCTTTTTCCTACTTTGTAGGAGATGCAAAGGTACAAAAAAACTTTAAATGCAAAATTTTATTTTTCTTATTTTATTGAAATACTTTCAGTTATAAGAGCCTTTCCAACTGGTCATAGCGGAAAGCAAGGCTTTTGTGCTGTCGTATAGTTTCTTCGAGGCTTCTTTCGTATAAACCCTGATCTATAAATCGACCTTTAAATGTCTTGAGCGTACCTATTCGTATTTCTTAAAGGAGTTAAAAATGCGCGGTTTGGCAATGACAATAGTTTGTTTAGACAAGGCTATTGCAGCATTAAGTTCATAACCCAATAATAGAATGAGCGTATTCAGATAAATCCAAAGCATGATGACGATCAATGTTCCGATAGATCCATACAGCTTATTATAGGCTCCGAAATGATTGATATAAAATGTAAAGATTGAAAAAGTCAGAATAGCCAAAATGGTTGCCATGGAGGCTCCGGGACTAAAGAGTTTCCATTTATTGGAGGTGGATGGACCAAATTTATAGATACAGCTAACCGTGAAAAAGTAAATGGCGAATATAATAAGCCAACGCGCTATTTTAAGCAGGATCGCCCAATAGCTCGATTTTATACCGGTAGTTTCCTTTAAGTAGTCTATCGTTACTCCAGCTATTGTGAATATTGTCATTCCTACTGTTAAAGCAAAAATGATCAGAAAAGCTAAAGCTAAAGCAATGAACCGCTTTCTGATCCATGGTCTCCTTTCCGTCATTAGCGATGCTTTATTGAATGCATTCATAAGTGAAGCCATCCCATTTGTGGCAAAATAGGCAGCAAACAGAAAACCGAAGGATAGTAGTCCTCCATTTTGGTTTTTGATAATATCTTCTAGAGTAGTTTCAACTACGAGAAAAGCATTTTTGGGAATGACAACAGCAAGAAAATCCAACAGCTGCTCTTGAAAATTATTGATCGGAATGTACGGGATCAAGGTAAATAGAAAAATAATCCCCGGGAAAATGGCCAATAGAAAGCTGTAAGAAAGGGAAGAGGCTTTACTGACAATGGAATCTCTAGAAAGCTCCTGAAAGAAAAATACAGCCACAGTATAGAGTGGAAGTGACCCAAAGCCTGGTAGAACGACGCGTTTACTCCACTCGATTAATCTAAAATAAGGTTCAAAATTTAATAGCCATTGGTGGATTTTACCCATATCAATTAAAATATTTACTCATCTTATCCAGGAAAATCTGTGGTGGCATACAAGGTCTATTTTTCTCCATATTAACAAAGACCAATGTTGTCTCCCCCTGGTTGAGTAATTCTCCGCCCTCATTGAAAAGTTCATATTCAAAAATAATACGTACGGCAGGTTTCTGACGAATTGTTACCCGTATTGTGATCAAGTCATCATATTTGCCCGGCTTCAGATATTTGGTTTTCATCTCGGTGACCGGGAGCATGACACCCATTTCTTCCAGTTCCTTGTATGATATTCCTGTGCTCCGCAACATCTCGGTTCTTGCTATTTCATAAAACGCAGCATAATTTCCATAATAGACATAGCCCATTTGGTCTGTTTCTGCATAGCGGACACGAATCTGATGGTCAAATACAAACATTATTTTTTAATATTTCTAGCGTCCAAAGCTTGTTGGAATTTACGTGCGTTGATCAGATGCTCGGCCTCTGTTTTTGCAAAGTTATGGTAACCAGAAAAATCATCTTTGGCACACATGTAAATATAATCATGCTGCTTAAAGTTCAAAACTGCATCGATAGATGCGATGCTTGGGATAGAAATAGGGCCTGGAGGCAATCCTCTATAAATATAAGTATTGTAAGGATTGTCTGTTCGCAGGTGCTTATTTAATACCCTTCTAATTGTAAAGTCATTATTGGCAAAAATCACTGTAGGGTCTGCTTGCAATAACATACCTTTTTTGAGGCGGTTTAGATAAAGTCCAGCAATCATAGGCATTTCATCCTGATGTAAGGCCTCACCTTTGACAATAGAGGCTAATGCGCTGACCTGTTGCGGAGTCAAATTAAGTGCTTTTGCTTTTGCAGTGCGATCTGCATTCCAAAATTTTTTCCACTCATCATCAAAACGGGCAATTACCTTTTCCGGATTGGTGTTCCAGTAAATTTCGTAAGTATTAGGAATGAATATAGAAATCAGATTTTCCTTCGTAAATCCATACTTCTGTGCTGTAGCTTCATCATTCAGTACTGCGATAAATTGTGCAGAATCAGCTTCAAAACTTTTTCCAAGAAGTGCAGCCATATTCTCTTTTAGACGTACATTGGCAAATCTGAATTTTACGGGCTCTTGGTAGCCACCCATTAAATTGCCAATTAAGCGTCTATTGTTCATTCCCGGTGTGATCAGATAACGTCCCGGTTTTACACTTTGCTCATACTTTTTATATTGTGCAGCACGCTCAAATGAAGCAATATCGTCTAATAGGCTCGAATCCTTGATTGATTTCAATACATCTTCATATTTTTCACCTTCGTGTATGTACAGGTATTTTTTCTCTCCCGATACATTGGAAGCATAAAATGCCCGATAAAATGTCCAAGCAAAATAACCTCCAACAACAATAACGAGGAGAGCAATGATTTTTAACCAACTTGGTATTCCCTTTTTATTTTCCATTCTAAAATTTTTTATTCATCTGTTGTTCGCTATTTATGGCATTCATGGAGCCTTTAGCGGTCATTTATGGATGAAATCTCACGTGTATAGATCGGTTCATCCTCATATTTTGTATACGTTTTTTTAAACGGCCTTTGACTTTAATCCACAAGGGGCATATGCTCTGGGCAGCTTCGTCTAACGAAATAGCCTTAGAAGCCGAGACTGTTACTTTTATTCTCTTTTTCCTTTTTCTGGCCCGCTGCCGGGTTTGTCGTTGTCGGTTTTGCTGCCGGCGTATTTGTTGTTGTGCTTTTTGCCGGAGCTACAGGTTTCGACTGGACCGGAGGTTTTGCAGCAGGTGGATTAGCTTGTGTCTGGTTTGTCTGTGGTTTTGGAGCTATGTTACCTCCTCCAGCTGGAGCTCCTGTTGTTGGCGCTGGTGCGGTCAGTGAAAGCGTGACATCAATTTTGGCTCCCAAGCTGGTCAACCCTTTTTCTATTCCAGGCGATTGTACGCTGATTACAGCAGTAGCTGTATCCGTAACATTTGGATCATAAGTAACGGTACCCAGACCTAGGCCGGCTCCAGATAATGCAAATTTCGCTTCGTTTAATGGAAGACCTACTAGGTTGGGGATCTCAACCTCATTTGCACCAAGCCCATTTCCTAAAACGAGGTCGATGCGCGAACCTTTCGGAATCATACGTCCATTGCGGATAGATTGTCCCGCAAATTGAGCGTCCAATACGATATCCCTTGCGATATCCGCGACATAAGAAGTGTCGCCAATTCTAAGGTTATGGTTTTTCAGGATCGCAGTCGCTTCGATCAGCGTTTTGTCTTTTATATTTGGAAAAGCAACTTCAGGGGCTACCTGAGTAATAATAGTTAAATAAATTGTGCGGCCCGATTTTACATGGAAACCTTGTTCGGGATCCTGCTCTATAACCATGCCTGGTTTGGCATCCATCTGATAAACGGAATCAATTTGATATTCCAGTCCAGCATTCTCCAACGCCTGGATGGCAGCACTAATATGAAGGCCTTTCACTTTAGGGACGGCTATGGATTCATCATGTTTGGTATATATTTTCAGTCCGACATATACGGAAAGGAATAGACATACTATTGCAATAAGAGCGGCAATAATATTTTTCCTAAAAGTGGGCGTCTGAAGATATTGTACGACTTTGGACATTTCTCTGTTTGATAAAAATTAATTCTGCATAGAACCGCAATATTAAAGCCAAGTTTGCAGAATGATTAAATAAAATTATTCCTCACAAAATTATTCGTTTTTCCGTGTATAGCAAATTATATTTGCTATTCGAATCGCTAAAATTTATGAAAGCAAAAATAGCATTAATAACTGGAGGTTATACAGGAGAGGCAGAAGTTTCTTTTAAAAGTTCTGCCTTTGTCAATTCACAGCTTGATCACGACAAATATGATGTGTATTTGATTACAGTGACCAAGGACGCATGGTACTATGAAGATTTAGATGGTAGACGTCACCCAATTTCAAGAGCAGATTTTACGCTTCCATTGAATGGAGATACTTTGACCTTTGATTTAGCATTTATCATGGTGCATGGTATACCTGGAGAAGATGGAAGACTTCAGAGCTATTTTGACCTATTAGATATTCCTTATACGTCATGTGATGCTTTGACCTCGGCGTTGACAATGAACAAGGGATATACAAAAGCGATTTTAGCGGATATTCCAGAACTATATTTAGCAAAATCTGTCCTATTGTTCGAATCGCAGCGACCTGAGGCGATTAAAATCGTCGAAAACAATCTCTCCCTACCGTATTTTGTGAAACCTAATGCTGGTGGAAGCAGTATCGGAATGACCAAGGTGAAGGAATCTGAGCAACTGCAAGAAGCGATCGATAAAGCTTTTGATGCAGAAAATACCGGAAAACAGGTGATCGTCGAAGAGTTTGTTACCGGACGGGAATTTTCTGAAGGAATTTTTCGCAATTCTAAAGGCGAGCTGGTTGTTTTGCCTGCTACAGAAGTACGGACTACACGCGAATTTTTTGACTATGAAGCGAAATATGTACCGGGATTGACCGAAGAGATCACACCGGCAGAACTGACTATTGAACAGCAGGAACGTGCAGCACGTATTTTGAGAGAAATCTATGTCAGATTGAACTGCAAAGGTATGGTTCGTGTAGATTTCTTTTTGGAAAACGATACCGATAAATTTTATTTTATCGAAATCAATACTATTCCAGGGCAAACTGCGCAAAGTTTTATACCGCAGCAGGTACGGGCTTTTGGAATGAAAGAAGGTGATTTCTACGGCGAATTGATCGAAACAGCCTTGCAATCGAAATAACAACTTCCTGTTTCAGGATACCTTGAAGCAACAGGGATGGCTAAGAGCTGATAAAAATATTCAGCGACAACTAAAGATAACAAAAGACGGCTTTCAATTTTTGAAAGCCGTTTTTTTGTATTTTATTTTCTGAAATCAAATTTAGATAGATCAGGTTTAAACTTTTTTACCCTTTTTAGCTCTTCCTGATAGATTACCTGCCCGATATTTTTTAAAAATGGGTAGGTTACCGTTTCGTATTCATAGAGTCCATCGTTGTAGATGCCATTTTCATTGGATTGCACAACAACGGCGAGCATAAATTCTACCCCATGTGCAAAGTCGACGATATAGGCATTGTCAATATTATAGCCATAAGAATCGCCGTATTTGTTGAAGATCCGGATGTTGGGATTTAAGGTTGCATTTTTTTCACGACCATAAAAAAGGAGTTTGCTATACGTTGGCCAGAATTCTGTGGAGTCATATTTCGGGAAATCCGACTCAAAGGGGTAGCGCGACATATAGTCATAGAGTAGGGCATAATCCTCTTTTCTCAGATTAAATCTATCTTTAGGCTGAAATGCTTCAGGAAATAACAATTTCTTCAGGATGAGCTGTTGATCTTGAAGCGCGTAGACATTTAATCCTTCAAAGCTCCAGGGTTCATGGACTAGTTCATCTTTGTCGTTCATATAGCCCTTTCCTTGAAGAATATTCGACAGCTCAACGGGATAGTCTTTGGGATCGAACTGTGCTTCTTGCTTATAAATAATATCCTTCCCATTGTAAAAGGTTACTGGGTTAGTATGTTTGGCCCATATGCCCTTGTCACCAATAGCAAGGCGGTTGACAATGCGGCTGTATTGGGTACCATATTTTTTAAGTTTTGCATTGAGCTCAGCACGACCGATAAATTCAAAGAGCCTGTTCTGAGCATCGTTGTCGCTGGTCAATAGGATTTTTTTTACATATTGTGCCACGGAAGGAAGACCATCGGCAGCAGATTCGTCAACGGATACCTTTGTCTGTTTTTCGAAGGCGGAATCGATGCGTAGCGGGGTGTCTTTGCTGAGACCGGCAATATTCAGATCATTGATTTTTTCCAGCGCTAGAATTGCAGTTGGAAGTTTTACGGTGCTTGCCGGATAAAAATACCAATGTGGATTAAGACGATAGCTATAGGTCTTAAAGTGTGGTATGTTGGATTTATCACGATCAATCTGTGTGTAAAGGATCTGTACCTCATTTTTAGTCGGATGACTTAATATTTTCTGAAATAGATCCGGATGGCTTTGGAGCAGCTTTTCCAAGTATATGGTATCTACCCTTTGAGCGTATGCATCTGACATGAATAAGATAAAAATTAGGATGAGGTATTTGTGCATGTGCCTAACAGTTTAATAGCTCAAGTTTTTAAATTAATGGTTCAAGTTTTCAAAACGGACAAATCAAAAGAATGCTTAAGTTATATTCAAATGTCGCGTTTATTTAGCCTTATCGATTAAACTCCGCTATGGCTTTTAAGAGCTGATCTTTCGATAGAAGCTTCTTTGCCTTTTCATTTTCCTCAATATAAGGGGCTAATGTCTCTTTTTTTAGCGGTAAAATTTCGTTCGCCTTTTCCATCTTGAAATACGATATCGCGGGCTGATTGATATCAGCGGTCATGCTGTAGCGACGGATTCGTTTTTCATAGCTGGCGGTGTCCACCAAAAATAGCCAGCAGCTATCCTGTGGAATGCCCTTAATTTTCTTATTCCAATAATCTATCCGATAGATTTCTTTCGTCTGATCAGGCGTTACCGTATATTTTTTTCCTTTTTCCCGCCAGGATATCTCACTTGGCTTAGTTGCCGTTCTCAATTTTATTTTGGTTTTTGAAACGACAGTGCTGTCATTTTTTAAAACAATATAAAATTTGTACCTACTGCTAATCGGCTCGTTGTCGAAAGAATAGAACATTGGAGCATACGATCCTGGTATCGTAATATTTCCACCGGGCGTACGCATGCTGGAGGGCGGACGAAATTGCGCAAAAACTTGTGACAGATTACCTAGCATAACAAGCCCGAAACATAACATAGACAATACATATTTGGACGTTGTGGTGCATGTCTGCATCTTGTTTTTAATACCCATGGATTTATTTTCTTGTATAAACTTCAAAGGTATAAGCAAATGCATGTTTTTCATCCGCCTGATGCGAATCTGAGGAAACTAATTCCCATTCTTCGGACGGTAATTCAGGAAAGAAAGCATCTCCTTTGATGGTTGTATGCACCCGTGTTAAAAGCACTTTGTTTGCCAGTTGAAGGGCCTGCTGATAGATGTTTGCACCGCCAATAATAAATACCTCACGTTCGTCCCGGCAATATAAAAGTGCTTCTTGGATACTATTGGCGACATCAATATCTTCACCCTGAAAATTCGCGTTGCGCGTAATGACAATATTCCTTCTTCCCGGCAATGCCTTGCCTATGGCTTCAAAGGTCTTTCTGCCCATCAGAACGGAGTGCTCAATGGTATTTTTCTTGAAATATTTAAAGTCGTTGGGTAAATGCCAGGGCATCTGATTGTCGATGCCAATCGCATTGTTTTCTGACGCAGCTACGATTAATGTGATCGTTGGATTACTCATTTTTGATTGGATGGGATTAGTCGTCCTCTAATAGAATGATGTTGTGATAAAATTATCTTTGTTGTTTCTAAACGGCAACAGGTGCTTTGATATGTGGATGTGATTCGTAGTTTAACAATTCAAAATCTTCGAATTTGAAATCAAAAATATCTTTCACGTCGGGATTAATTTTTAGCTGGGGCAATGATTTCGGATCGCGGCTCAACTGTAGCTCCGTTTGCTCAAAGTGATTACTATAAATATGTGCATCGCCCAGAGTATGGATAAACTCCGCCGCTTCCATATCACATACTTGTGCAACCATCATGGTCAGAAGAGCATAGGAAGCAATATTGAAAGGTACTCCCAAGAATATATCCGCACTACGTTGATAGAGTTGACAAGACAATTGTGGCTTTAAGATTCCTTTTTCAGGTTGTGCAGGAGCGACATAAAATTGGAAAAAAGCATGACAAGGCGGTAATGCCATATGTTCTATTTCAGCAACATTCCATGCTGATACAATAATACGGCGGGAATCTGGAGAATTTTTGAGCTGGTTGATAACCTGTGCGATTTGATCAATATGACGGCCATCAGGTGTTGGCCAAGAACGCCATTGTGATCCGTAAACAGGGCCTAAATTTCCTTGTTCGTCAGCCCATTCGTCCCAAATGCTTACTCCATTTTCTTTGAGATACTGAATATTGGTCTCGCCTTTTAAGAACCAGATTAACTCATGGATAATGGATCGCAGGTGTAATTTCTTGGTTGTTACCAAAGGGAAACCTTCCTGAAGGTTGAAACGCATCTGATATCCAAAGACACTTTTGGTACCTGTGCCAGTACGATCTGTCTTTACAACACCATTCGTATATACATGTCTGAGTAAATCTAAATATTGTTTCATCTGTAAAAAAGTAATTGTTAAATATTAAATATCAATGCTATTATCGAACTGTATGGGAACGATTAGCCCTATTTTATATGTCTGATTCTCAATCGGGGGATATTTGAATGCATGATGTTCGAATTTGATTTCGTCAGCCTCTGATAAGCTGTTGATGCATTAAGCCTTTCAAGATAGTCAAAACTAAGGAAAATCCTTATAACGAGAAAGTCAAAACTTAAAATGATAAGAAGGGTTACTGAAAAAAAATGTAATTTTGCAAAATATTATGGAGAATAAAAAAGTAGCTTTTTATACACTTGGGTGTAAACTGAATTATTCGGAGACATCATCCATTGGTCGTTTATTTAAAGATGCAGGCTATGATACCACAGCGTTCAATAGCCGTGCAGACGTTTATGTAATCAATACATGTTCGGTAACGGATAATGCTGACAAGAAGTGTAGAAAAGTAGTTAAGGAAGCTTTAAAGCACTCTCCCAATGCTTATATTACGATTGTTGGCTGTTACGCCCAGCTAAAACCAAAAGAAATTGCAGAGATTCCTGGAGTGGATATGGTGTTGGGCGCGGCTGAAAAGTTTAATATCATTGAGCATATCAATGATCTGACGAAGCAGGAAAAAACGATAGTTTATAATGGTCCAATCGATGAGACCAATCAGTTTGTGTCGGCATATTCGATCGGCGATCGTACACGTACCTTCCTAAAAGTTCAGGATGGATGTGACTATTCGTGTACATTTTGTACGATTCCCTTGGCCCGTGGCGGGAGCCGCTCCGGTAAGATCGAAGAGATTGTGCGTCAGGCGGAAGAAATTGCAGCTTCCGGCGTAAAAGAAATTGTTTTAACAGGAGTAAATATTGGCGATTTTGGTATCCGCGATGGTAAGCGCGAAGACCGCTTCCTTGATCTGGTAAAAGCATTGGATGATGTCGAAGGTATTGATAGAATTCGTATCTCCTCAATAGAACCCAATCTTCTTTCCAATGATATTATCGGGTTTGTAGCGCAATCAAAACGTTTTGTCCCACATTTCCATATGCCGTTACAGTCTGGAAGCAATAAAATTCTGAGTTTAATGCGCAGAAGATACAAAAGGGAGCTTTATACAGAGCGCGTAGCGTTTATCAAATCTCTGATGCCCAATTGCTGCATAGGCGTTGACGTCATTGTTGGATTTCCAGGCGAGACACGTGAGGATTTTATCGATACATACAATTTCTTGAACGATATGGAGATTTCGTATTTACATGTCTTTACTTATTCAGAAAGAGAGAATACGATTGCTGCTCAAATGGAGGGCGCTGTACCAGGAGCTCAACGTAGCGACCGGAGTAAGATGCTACATATTCTTTCGGAAAAGAAACGCCGTGCATTTTATGAGTCACAGCTTGGCGAAACAGGTGATGTCCTGTTTGAGGCTGATGAGAAAGATGGCTACATGCATGGTTTCTCTAAAAATTATGTCAAAGTAAGGACCTTATACGATCCATTATTGGTCAATGAGGTTGTGCCGGTCAAATTCATGGAGGTAACGGATTCCTGTGAAGTGGAGGTAGAGGAAATTCCGGAGACACTGGCACATTAGTCCACTAAAGATTTATAACATACAAAAAAGGCAATCTTCTCTAATAAGATTGCCTTTTTTTCTGAATGTGTCTGCTATTATTGGCCAGAAAGAACCTTCATTCCGCTTTCATTGCTGTTGGTGTCTACGAAATCATGAAGGTTTTGTTAAAGGGAATTCCATAATTCCCTTATTGATTGCTGTATGCAGGTGTCTTTCTCTTCAAATTGATGGCAGAAATCTGACCTGTAAATGATCGGTACCTCTAATGTGCGCTGCTCTTTGCCGCATTCAGCCAGATCACAGTAGCCAAGATCAAAAGCACACCGAGCCATTGGAGCATAGATACACTTTCATGAAGTATAAAAAACGACATACAGGTAGCTACGGGTAGTTCAGCTGAACTCAGTATCCCACCTAAGGAGAACCCCGTTTTAGGTAAACCATAGGCAAACAATAAAGGGGGAATGACTGTGCCAAATAGAGAAAGTATTAATCCAAAATAGAGGAAGTTGCCATCAAATTGACCGTTAAATAAATATGCTGGTGGGAATAGGGTAAAAATCAGAATACAGGACCCTGTTACCATAATGGCACTTTTTTGAATGGGATGATAGTCATTGCCGACACGGCCATTCACGATCATGAAGACCGAATAGGCTGTGGCTGCCAAAAGACCAAATAGTACACCTGTTAGGTTGAGGTGCTGTAAGCCCTTTTCAATGAGCCCTGTTGCTAATAATGTTGCAATCAGTACAATGCCAATCCCGATCAAGTTGTTTTTTGAAGGTTTTGCCTTGAAAAAGACAAACTCGATGACCACGCCGATCCAAATGTATTGCATCAATAGTACGATCGCCAATGAAGCCGGAACGAGCTGCACACATTTGTAATAGAGAATACTCACCAGACCGGTAGAAGTACCACTGATCAATATCTTGATCCATGAAGACTTCTTGCTTGAAGATTGAAACGACTTTGCAGAAAAGAGTTTGATGACAATATAAATAAGCCAAAGGATAAGCATGCCAAATAATACTTGAATGCCTGTTACCTCTCCTAAAGTTAACCCTTTACCATAGGCTTTTTTAACAAACGTTGATAGTATTCCGAAACTACTCGCACCCAAAAAGACAGCTAATGCACCTTTTAATTTTTCCATTCTCAAATAAATTAGGCGTCAAAGTTACGATTTCTGAACAATTCTTTTCGCTATCTGACGTTCTTATCAAGAAAAGCAATCCCTGAGTAGCAAGCTTAATAGCACGGGGTAAATACACTTGAGAATTGAGGCCCCATTGTCGGGAAGTTTACCGTTACCCCGAGAATATTGCGAGGGGATGGTTTTATAGATGAGATCATATGAATAAATTGTTTTTTAGCAGCTGGGTAAATTTATTGCATATAAACAGCAATTTAATTAAGTTTGTTATGCAAGAACGTAAATCGAAGCGCATGGTTGTCAGATCTTATTTTATCTTTTTTTTAGGTGCAGTTCTATTTTTGAGCAGTTGTTCAACGAAGAAAAAGGTACTCGGCTCCAATGCTCATTCTTCCAATGGCTCGGTTTTGACGGATGCAAGCTCAGCCCGCGGAAAAAACTTTTCAGGATCGAGGCTTGACAACTACGCCGATCTAATGAGTGTAAGTGCCAAAAAACTTAACCCGCAGCTTTATTCATTTATTGATGATTGGATGGGCATACCGCATCGGATGGGTGGGCAGACCAAATCAGGTGTAGATTGTTCGGGGTTTGTTAATCTTCTTTATATCGAAGTATACAAAGGAAATTTGCCTCGGACTTCGCGTGATATGGAAGGAATAGTGAAAAGAAAAAAGGTCGATAAACTTGAAGAAGGAGATCTAGTGTTCTTTTCTTTCGGGCGCAATGGTATAGATCATGTTGGTGTATATTTGCATAATAACAAATTTGTCCATGTTTCAACGCGAAAGGGTGTTATTATCTCTGATCTTTCCGATAGCTGGTATGCGAAGACCTTTGTAGATGCGGGCTCTCCAAAGATTTAATTGCATGGTCTCATGTAGCTTTTATGTCATATCTTGACATAAACTTTTATACGCTATTTAAATCCTTATTTTTGTCAAAATTTTATAGAAATGACAATAAAGAGTAAGAAAATTTTTTTGGGCCTTTGTATTATTGTACCATTTTTGATGTATTGTGTTTATTACTATAGTAATATGATCAAAAATGCCCCTTTCCGTTTCGCTGATTTTGAATCGATAGAATTCAAATACGGTGAACCGAACCACATGGTCAACGAATACAATTCAAAAACACGCATCTATAAATATTTAGACAAAAAAGATTCTTTAATTACCGATACTGTAAAATTTACTAAAGACGATTTATTGTACTTGCACCGCAAAGCAATGGAATTGGGATTTTGGAACTTAGATACAGACATGACGGGCCCTGAGTGGCAGCAGGATTCGACACATTCTAAAGTTCCACGTTTTTATTTGGAGTTCAACTACAAAGATAAATCCAAACATGTAACTTTAGATGCTGATTTCGCAGGCAATCCGCGCATGCAAGATGCGGCGAAATCAATGATTGATGAAATCAACCGTATGTTGGCAACAGCACAAGCCAGATAGTTAGAAAAATATCAAATAGGAAAGAGAAATCAAGCAATTGATTTCTCTTTTTTTATATCCACTCTTTTTCTCGGAATATTTATTCAAGAGTGCAGGGGAAGAAAAAAAGGTCAGTCTGTTAATGTTGTCTGATATCATAGGTACCTATAGGGAGCTAACAGGGATCAGATAGGGACCTCATTCGGATGAAAGTCTATAAAATACGAATGACATCCCTATAATTATAGTATTAAATATAGGTTAATTAATAGGTTGGCATGATAATATCCCCTTTGTTTCTTGATGAATTCTTGATATTCTCTTTATACTCCTTTAACGTGAATCGAATACTTTAGCGCCAAAACAAAATTTCATATGAAAGCATTTTTGGCATTAGCAATTTCTTGGGCATTCGTCAATGCTGTGGAGGCGCAAGATTTTGCAAAAGGAAAAGTTTATCTAGACATAAACAAAAATGGAAAATTGGATAAAAATGAAAAAGGCATTGCATCCATTGCTGTCAGTAATGGCCGGGAGGTGGCGACAACCGATAAAGATGGTAATTATCAGCTGCCTGTCGGAAATGACAATATCATTTTTGTTATTAAACCGGCAGGTTATGCCTTGCCTTTAGATGAAAATAATCATCCAAAATTCTATTATATTCATAAGTTAAACGGTAGTCCAGTTTCAAAATACCCTGCTGTCGCGGCTACTGGAAAAATTCCCGCTGCAATAAATTTTGCATTGTACCAACAAGAAGAGGATCCAAATTTTTCAGCTTTTGTTTTCGGTGATCCACAGGCTTACACAGAAGAAGAACTGGCATACTTCAAAAATGGTGTGATCAATGAAATTACGGATAAGACAATTGCGAAATTTGGAATCAGTTTAGGCGACTTAGTGGGAGACGACCTTTCCCTTCAGCCTAAATACAAGTCGGTGATTTCCACTATGGGATTGCCATGGTATAACGTCATGGGAAATCACGATATGAACTATGATGCAAAAGCGGATAGCCTTTCCGATGAATCTTTTGAGAAGACTTTCGGCCCGAATAACTATGCATTCAATTATGGAAATACACATTTCATCATTCTTGACAATATCATTTATCCAAATCCGCGCACTGGGAAAGGTTATTTAGGAGGATTCCGTAAAGACCAGCTTGATTTTGTGGAAAATGATTTAAAAAGCGTTGCTAAGGATAAATTGATTGTATTGGCATTTCATATTCCTTTATATCACCAAAACTCGGATGTCTTTCGCAACGAAGATAGACAGCGTCTCTTCGATATTTTGGCTCCATTCAAAAATACCTTGTCTTTATCCGCACATACGCACTTTCAGCGCCAGTATTTCTATGGACAAAAAGATGGATGGAAACAGGAAAAGCCACATCATGAATATAATGTAGGAACAACATCAGGTGATTGGTATTCGGGCGAGTTGAACGACAAGGGTATTCCCGTTTCTACCATGCGTGACGGTACTCCGAAAGGATATGCCATTTTAAAAATAGAGGGCAATCAATACAGTTTTGATTATAAAGTTGTGGGTAAGCCAGCGACATATCAGATAGACCTGTACGGTGCTTCGGTTGTGCCAGAAAAGTACACGAAAAGGTATCCGATCTACGCTAATTTTTTTATTGGAAAAGAAGGTGATAAGGTGACATATAGAATCGATCAAGGGGAATGGAAAGAAATGGACTATGTAAATGAAAACGATCCGGCTTTTCTAAATTCTCTGGCTAAGTACGATACAGCAACTGATTTAAAGACTAGCCGTAGGCCTTCAAACCCAGAAAAATCCAGCCATTTATGGACAGCTAATCTGCCAAAACTTAAAGCTGGAAAATATCAGATTGAGGTTCAGGCGGTTGATCTTTTCAATAGAGTGCACCTGGCAACAAAGACAATTGAGGTGAGATAAATAATCGACTGTAGAGTTGTTTTAAGTTTAAAGATAGCTTAAGATGCACTTAACATAACCATCCTATATTTGTGTAGAGTAATTTTTGATTCATAAAGAGTTAGGGTTAATGTGTAGATCTGTTGTGAAACACGTCTGAAAATTTAGTTTGTTTTTAAAGTGAAGGTAATCTCCCCAGATTACCTTTCACTGTTTAAGCGCTATTCTGTTAATTGAGATGCCCCCCTTCATAATATTCCCAGCGGATATCATTGACGAAGAAATAAAGTTCCATCGGAACGCCATGTTCGGTAGCGGCTAGCTGGCGTACCATCAATAAGTTTCAGTGTTTTATTGCGGATCAATAGGTCATCAAAGCGATTTGTGCTGCGTCTTATTGATTTGATGGTTAGCAGTAGTAAGGTTCTTTTGGTGATTGCTCAATCTATTGAAATGTCCAGTTATAGATGTGGGATTGGGAATCCTTTAATAATTCCAGCGGTGTGCTTTGCGTGCTGTAGAGATAAAAAAAGCCGCAATAGCGGCTTTTTGTTATTTCTAATTTAGCGGTTCACGCTCATGTTTATGTCTAAAGAATATGGCAAAGAAAATGGCTATAACCAACGTGTAGATAGCAAATGCAAGCCAGATATCATGCCAGTCTTTCAACATAAGATTGCCACTTAACATGCCGTCAGGTAAGATTGAAATACTTTTTTCCTGCAGAAAATGTAGAAAATGGGTATTATCGATTGTTGTATCCAGATATTGCGCAAGATCTTTACTATTTTGAAAGCTTTTGGTAAAGTAATGGTCAATGATCCATCCAGACGCAAAACTACCTACAACGGCACCAAAACCATTTGTCATCATCATAAACAAACCTTGTGCAGAACTACGGATGCTCGATGTTGTCGAGGTTTCGACGAACAGAGAGCCTGAAATATTAAAGAAATCAAATGCCATACCGTAAACGATGCAGGATAATACGATCATCCAAAGTCCTCCCGCAGGGTCACCAAATGAAAATAATCCAAAACGTAATACCCAGGCAAACATAGAAATGAGCATCACTTTTTTTATACCGAATCTTTTCAGGAAAAATGGAATAGCAAGAATAAAGAGGGTTTCGGAGATCTGTGAAATCGACATAATGATAGTCGAGTATTTCACAACGAAAGATTCAGCAAATTTAGGGTAGAATTTAAATTCGTCCAAAAATACGTCGCCGTAAGCATTGGTCAATTGAAGTGCAGCACCTAAGAACATGGAAAAAATAAAGAACAAGGCCATTTTATAATTTCCAAAGAGTTTAAATGCTTCCAAGCCTAACAATTGTGTCCAAGAAGCATTCTCTTGTTGTAATTTTTTTGGTGGACATTTAGGTAAGGTGAATGCATAGAGACTTAAAGCCAATGCTGCGGTTCCCGCAATATAAAATTGATAAGCTGTAGCCTTGTTTCCGGTCAGATTGGTGATCCACATCGCTACGATAAAACCTATCGTCCCAAAAACCCGGATAGGAGGGAACGCTTTTACCAAATCATAGTTATTTTCGTTCAGCGCAGTATACGCAATGGAATTTGACAAGGCCAAAGTCGGCATATAGAAGCACATCGCCGCGAGCATTGCATAAAAAAAGGTGTTTGGATCATTTACCTGCGGCAAATAGAATAAAACACCTGCATAACATAAGTGAAGAATAAAATATAATTTTTCGGCATTTATCCAACGATCGGCGATAATTCCCATTAAGGTAGGCATAAATAGGGAGGCAATCCCCATGGTTGCAAAAATGGCCCCAAATTGTGTACCATCCCATTGTTTTGTGCCAAACCAATAGTTTGCTATTGTAATCAACCATGCTCCCCAGACAAAGAACTGGAAGAAGCTCATAATGGTCAACCTTAATTTAATAGACATAAATCGATGTTATTTAAAATTTTTATTTCGCTTTATTGAAAGGAGTTATTTTCTTTTGGAAATTTCATCCCTAATCAGCGCAGCCTGCTCGTAGTTTTCTTCGGTCAATGCTTGATTAAGTGCCTGCTCCAGTTGCTCATCCGTCAGCCCGGAGAACGGATTGTTTGGCGATACTTTTGAAGGAGTTTTTTCTTCGACCTCAACAATACTTGGATCCTGAACTTTATTGGATTTGTCCAGATTTTCCAAAAATGCAAACTCATGTCCTTCAATGATAATTCCAGCAGAGGACATAATAAATTCGTAGGCATAGATCGGAGCTTCAAACCGTACTGCCAATGCAACGGCATCAGATGTACGGGCATCAATTTCTACAATCTTACTGCCGTCGGAACAGATAATTTTAGCATAAAATATACCTTCAATCAAATTGTAGATAAGTACTTCAATGAGTTTAATACCAAAAGAATCAGCAAAAGATTGAAATAGGTCGTGGGTAAGCGGGCGACTAGGAATCATTTTTTCTATCCGAATAGCAATAGCTTGCGCCTCGTGGCTGCCGATGATGATGGGTAATCTTCTGTTGCCCTCCACTTCTCCCAATACAAGGGCATAGGCCCCAGATTGTGTTTGACTATAGGATAAACCAACGATATCTAATCTGATTTTCTTCATTTTAATTCCAAAGCGGTCTACAAACTTAGATAAATTTGCTTTTATATGCAATTATAACAAATAAAAACTCCCCATTCATTTTAGATAAATGGGGAGAGTATAAAGATGAAAGCTTTAAATACCTTTATAAGCCTTCAATGCTTGAGTCAATTTCGGAACGATGTCAAATGCATCACCTACAATTCCATAATCCGCAACTTTGAAAAAGGGGGCTTCTGGATCTTTGTTGATGACAACGATCGTTTTAGAGGAGCTTACTCCAGCCAAATGCTGGATTGCCCCGGATATACCAATTGCTATATAGAGATTGGGACTTACAACAATACCTGTCTGGCCAACGTGCTCTGAGTGTGGGCGCCAGCCTGCATCAGATACGGGTTTTGAGCAAGCTGTTGCAGCACCAAGGACATCCGCAAGCTCTTCAATCATTCCCCAGTTTTCAGGTCCTTTTAGTCCACGGCCTGCTGAGACCACGATTTCCGCTTCCGGTAGGGAGACTTTGTCTGTCGCACGAACGATCTCTTTAACTAAGGTCGCAAAATCATTCTGGTCAATATTCGGAGCGAAAGCCTCAACGGTAGCCGTGCCGCCAACCTCTTTGGTTTCGTAAGCATTTGGACTTAGAGCGATCACTTTTATCGCAGAGGTAAGCTCTAATGTTGCAAAAGCTTTATTGGAGAATGCTGTTTTCTTGACCGTTAATTTGTCGCCGTTGATCGATGGCAGCTCGAGTGCTCCGTCGGCAAGGCCAGCTTCTAATTTGGCGGCAATACGCGGAGCGAGCCCTTTGCCCGAGAATGAGTTGGATAGGACAAGTAATTTTGAACCGGTACTTTTGACGGCTTCAGCAATAATGCTTGCATAGGCCTGGTTGACGAAAGTGGCCAGTCGCTCATTGTCGACATTTAATACTTTGGAGGCACCATATTTGCCCAAAGCTGCAAGTTCGTCCTGGGCAACGTTCCCGATGGAAATCGCGATAAGATCAGTCTGTATGTTATCGGCGATTGATTTTGCGTACGAAACAACTTCAAAAGCAGATTTTTTGAATTTCCCATCGGTATTTTCTACATATACAAGTATAGACATAGTGTTTTTAGCGTTTAAAGATTAAATAACTTTAGCTTCGTCATGAAGAAGAGAAACTAATTTTCCCACTTCGGCAGCATCAACAAGTTTCACTGTGCCCCGAGGTGCAGGTGTCTCATAGCTGACAATATGAGCAAGAACTTCGATGGATGATGGCTCCAATACATCCAGGGGTTTGGTCCGTGCACTCATAATACCGCGCATATTCGGTATTTTAGGTTCTGCGACACCCTCAGCTGTACCGATTACGATGGGGAGCTTTGCAGTCAATACTTCTTTTCCGCCTTCAATCTCTCGCTCAATTGTGACCGCATCGGCTGCAATGTCAACCTTTTTGGCAATGGAAACAGAAGGGATATCTAGCAATTCACCTACAATTGCTCCTACTTGAGCGCCGTTGTAGTCGATGGATTCGCGGCCAGTTAAAATTAAATCAAATGCATTGTCCTTGGCATAGTTTGCTATTTGATTAGCAACAAACCAAGCATCGCGCGGAGCGGCGTTAACCCGTACAGCATTGTCTGCGCCAATTGCCAATGCTTTTCGAATGGTAGCATCTGTAGATGCATCGCCCACATTGATGACAGTTACGGTTCCTTTTCCACCTTCGGCCAGCTCAACTGCTTTGGATAAAGCAATTTCATCATAAGGGTTTATAATGAATTGTACACCAGCTGTATTAAATGCAGTGTTGTCATTTGTAAAAGTGATTTTGGATGTAGTGTCAGGGACATTACTTATACAAACTAATATTTTCATATACGATTGGTTTTACTCAAACTTACCATATTTTCTTTCAATTAAAAAGTATCAAGACGTTTTAAATTCTGTTAGAAAGCTATCTTTTGATTTTGATGAATTTTTAATTTTCCTAGCTTTTTTCTCGTGTTTTTTTTGATATAATATGATATATAGATGTTTTATTGTTTTTTTTGTAAATTTTTATTTTAAATAGCTCATTTTTGACAATGGATTTATTGCGTCAGTAAATTGTCATTTTATATGCTAGCATAGTAATTTTAGGTGTCTGTGCAATTTATCCTAGGTTGCGGTTTGGAAAGGAGTTGATTATTTTAGGGGATACACAATTAAATTGCATATAAAATGCAATTTGTCTAAGTTTGAAATAAAAAAGATATGTCGACACGATTGGATCAACTGAACGAATTTTTGAAAGAGAACCCCGAAGATCCTTTTTTAAAATACGCGATTGCAGCGGAATACCTTAAACAGGAAGATGAACAAGAAGCCATGTTAAGATTCGAGAGTTTAGTACAGACAAATCCAGATTATGTTGGAACTTATTATCATTTAGGTAAGTTGTACGAAAAACTGAATAAACAGGAACTAGCGATTGATATTTATAGAGCCGGAATTGAGATCGCGCGTAAGAGTCGTAATTTCCATGCTTTGGGCGAGTTACAGGGCGCATTGTCATTCTTAACAGACGATGATGAAGATGATTTTTAATCTTTTCTAAATTTTTGGTATTTAATTTGTTATGAATTTAATGGTGTAACTGTTAGATGCTGTTTTTTTTTGAATTTGGAATGAGATGAAAAGGTATATTTGGATTGTGGGTTTGTTGTTGGCAATTGGAATGGTGGGATGTGATAATCCCAAACAAAGTGTAGCGGTCTATAAAGATAATTTGCAAGACCTTAAAGGTAGAGACAAGGCGGAAGTAGTGATTGGTGAATATAAAGGTGTAATGCCTTGTGCAGATTGTGATGGTATTGAAACACTTATTTCCCTGCATGCTGACAATACCTATCAATACTCATCCAAATATCTGAATAAAAGTGATGATGTCTTTGTGCGTGAGGGGAAGTGGAAATTAGATGACAACATTATAACACTGGATGGGGTTGATTATAAATTCAAAGCAGGAAATCGGATGCTCAGTCAGCTAGATCTTTCCGGAAATGACATTACGGGAGATATTTCCAAATACTATGTTTTGACAAAAAATTGAATTTAGCATAAAAGAAGTATTTAAAAATAAAAAAGCCGAATATAATTTCGGCTTTTTATTTTTTTGGATTTATAGCTGTTTTTTGGCTATAGATAAGTTCTTTCTTGCTGCAAGCCTGATAATTTATTCTTCACTTGTGGGTCATTCTTGAAGCTTTACGTGTAAATGCTATTTGTTCTTTGTACAAAGTTCTTTCAACGTTGCTACCACAAAATCGATTTCTTCCTTTGTATTATGCTTGCAGAATGAAAAACGAACCGAAGGACGCTCCGAGCTGGATTTGATAGCACCTAATACATGCGATCCGATGTCTGTGCCTGAACTGCAGGCGCTGCCACCCGAGCAGGATATACCTGCAATATCCAGATTGAATAAAAGCATGTCGGCAAGGTCGCTGCAAGGGAATGAAACATTCAGTACAGTATACAGTGATTTTTCGGGTTCAATAACACCATTAAAATCAATCTCTGGGATCGCTTTCTGCAACTCGTCAATCATATAAGATTTTAGGTTTTGAATATAAGCGTGGTGTTCGTCCATGTGTTCATAGGCAAGTTCCAGGGCTTTGGCAAGTCCTGCTATACCATAGACATTTTCTGTTCCACCGCGCATGTTGCGTTCCTGTGCTCCGCCATAGATCAATGGTTTAATCTTGTTGTTGGCATTAATATAGAGAAAGCCAACTCCTTTTGGGCCATGAAATTTATGTGCAGCTCCTGTTATAAAATCTATTTTAAGACTGCCAAGATCATGAGGATAATGACCCATAGTCTGTACAGTGTCTGAATGGAATATTGAATTATACTTTTTACATAACTCGGAGATACGCTGAATATCGTTGAGATTTCCGATCTCATTGTTAGCATGCATAATGGAAACAAAAGTACGTGGATTAGTACTTAAAAGCTCTTCCAGCTGGTTCAGGTTTAAATTACCTTTTTCGTCAACTTCCAATAAGTCGAGGTGTACCTTGTCTGTCTTTTCAAGCTCCTCTAAGGTATGCAATACGGCATGGTGTTCGATAGGTGACGTGATGGCATGGGTTATCCCAAAATCGGCGATTGACCTGACGATGGCCATATTGTCAGCTTCGGTTCCGCCCGAAGTGAAGAATATCTCTGCTGGAGATACATGAAGTAGATTGGCAATCGTTTTACGTGCTTTTTCTACAATTGTTTTAACTTGTCGTCCGTGACTATGGATAGAAGATGGATTTCCAAAGTTATTGTCCATCACATCAACCATTACTTTTATTACTTCAGGATCTAAGGCTGTAGTCGCTGCATTATCAAAATATACTTGCATGCTGCAAAATTACAAATCTCTCAAGTAAATTAAAGGTATTAAATGACTTATTTTTATCATTTTATTTTCCTAATTATGGCTGAAAGATGTTTGAGTGCCGGGGTTTCATCAGCATTAGGTCCTTTTTGCCTGGGATGGTATAGGATGAGAACTTTTCCGTTCTGACAAAGAAAAATAGCGCCAATTTAGTATTTCCGTTTGACGCTATTTTTCAATTTAGATGAGTTCCTTTTTTCGTCTGACTACGATTAGTATCACAAATCCTCCCAATGCGAGTGCCAAACCCAAGTAGGCCGCGATGTCGCCCGTTTTGGTGTAAAAAGTAATTTCTTCATTTAAATTAATTTCCTGATTTAATGCTGCAGGCTGCCACCATTTGGTCTGTTGCACAATATCGCCACGTTGATTGATAAAGCCAGAAATCCCTGTATTGGCTGATCGGGCGACCCAACGTCTGTTTTCAATCGCACGTAGCTGAGCATACTGCAAATGTTGGTCTTTCCCTGAGGTATTACCCCACCAGCCATCATTGGTGATAATGGCAATAAACTGTGCGCCCTTTTTGACGTACTTAGCAACATAATTGCCCCATATGGACTCGTAGCAGATCACTGGTGCAGCACCAATACCACTCTGGGCATAGAATACCGAAGGTTCAGCCTGTTTCCCATAGCCCCCTGTCGTACCGCCGAAAGCTTTAAATAAAGGCTTTAGGAAATTCATTGCTGCTCCAAAGGGCATTTGTTCTACCCCTGGGACGAGTTTGGACTTATGGTAAAACTGCAGTTTGGAAGAATAATCGATCAAGGTAGCGGCGTTGAAATTATCCTGGTATACGTTAGGTGCTATTTCGCGGGCAGTTGGTGTTTTGGCTTCGTTGTACAACTGGTAACTTTCAATACCTGAAAGCACATTGCCATTTTTATATTGATCTAAAAATTTTAAAATACGCTGGTATGAGTAGGTCTCACGAAAACTCTCCTCGTCAAAGTCGCCGTTCTGTGAAAGGGCAGTTTCCGGCCAGATAAAAAACTCTGTATTGGGTTTAGCGACCGAATTTGATAAGGAGAATAAGGTATTTAATTGTTCCTCAGGACTTAAATTGAATTTAATATAGGGATCAATATTTGGTTGAACGACTACAATCTGTGCTGGATTCTGATGTTCCTCATAATTGAAGTAACGTATCAGCGAGTAAGTGCTGGGAAGTAGTAATACTGCAATCAAAGATGCAATCGGGACAATCTTACGTTTGATCGGATAAAGTCCCTTTCGATCGAGGTAAAGTGTAAAGACCAAGATATTGACCAGCCAGATCCATATTGTTCCACCATAGACCCCCGTGATTTCGTACCATTGGATTAATTGGTGGAAACTTGCAAATCCGTTGCCTAAGGTCATCCATGGGAAAGCTAAATCCCAGGATTCATGGAGAAATTCATAGCTTATCCAGAATCCCATTAATCCGAAAAGGGATAACAGTAAATTTGTTTTGTGTCGTAGTTGCGCATACAGTCTGAAAGCCAGCGCCATTAAAGCTGCGCCTAAGCAAAAAGGGATCAGACTGATTACAACAGCCGCAAAAGGGGGCATAACCGCTGATATGGAATTATATACCCAGTAAATAGATGCCGTATTCCAGACAACTGCGGTGAGTCCCGCAGTAAGGAATACTTTTCGGCCTTTCTTTTTGAATGTTTCACTGCGGATAATGTTTTCTACAGCAATCAGCAAAGGCACAAACCCAATAAATAACAAGGGACTGGAGTAGGGTATAGGAGGCCAGCCCAACCACAATAAAAAGGCACTTAAAAGTGCCAGTAAATAGTTGTTTTTCACAATATATTTTTTTCCATTTAATGATTATAAACTGGATAAAACTTCTCTCTTTTTACTCTCGTATTCCTCTTGGGTAATCAATTGTTTGTCGAAGAGTGTTTTTAATTTTTTGAGCTTTAAGGTAATTTCATCCTCTTCCTCTTCTTTTGCGGCAATTGGTGGGGCGGCAGGAGCTATCGAAACTGGAGGAACAGTAGGGGTAGATCCGAGCGGTTGCTGTGCCTGAATTGGCGCCGGCGGAATTGGCTGAGCCGACCCATAAGATTGCTGTGCCGATGGGGCAGGCGCATTAACTGCTGGCTGAACCGGTATATTACTTTCCGGTCTTTCGATAACCACTTCTTTTGCAACCGTTGGAGCGATGACTATTTTTTCTTTTTCAGCGGCCAATTCGGCTTTTTTATAGTTTTCAAGTGCAGCTTTAATATATTGATATAATTTTCTAGCCTGAACTTTAGGGATATAATCGATGCTCAGATTTTCTCCCGTAAATGGGATAACCGTAACTTTCGAACCAAATATTTCCTCTTTGAAGGCAATATCCTTGATATCTTGCCAGCCAAAAATTTCAAAATCAGTAGCCAAGCCTAATTTGGTAAATTCGCACATGAAAATGCGCTTATTACTAATGGTGATACTGTCTGGTAAAATGGTTACTGCAGGTTTCTTTTGCACTGCAATATAATCTATTTTTTCCCCTGGAGTAAGCATATCTTGGACTTTAGTAACCAATTTTTCAATGATTTTTATGTCCTGCCCGTCCTGTGCAAATTGTTCCATGTTCATGTCAAATACTTTTTAATACATAAAGATTGTCAAAATTTATTCCAATCCCGCTACACAAAATACAAATTCTCCTTTGATCGGATTGTTTTCAAAGTGTAATTTTAAATCAGTTAATGTTCCGCGAACATTTTCTTCATAGAGTTTGCTCAGTTCCCGTGATATCGAGGCTTGTCTCTCCGGTCCAAAGACTGTCATAAACTCCTCGATAGTTTTAAGAATACGGTGTGGTGACTCATAGAAAATCATGGTTCTTTTTTCTTCGGCCAAAGCTTTCAAGCGCGTTTGTCTTCCTTTTTTGACAGGTAGAAAACCTTCAAAGCAAAAACGGTCATTGGGAAGCCCCGAATTGACAAGGGCTGGCACGAAAGCTGTGGCTCCGGGCAAGCACTGTACTTCAAGTCCTTCTTTGATGGCCTCGCGTACCAGTAAAAATCCGGGATCCGAGATCGCCGGTGTTCCTGCGTCCGAAATTAAAGCAATGTTTTGTCCTTCTTTCAAGAATTTAATGATTTCCGAGACCGCTTTGTGTTCGTTATGCTGATGGTGCGCAAATACTTTTTTGTCGATTCCAAAATGTTTTAAAAGCGGAGCACTGGTCCTTGTATCCTCTGCTAAGATGAGGTCCACTTCTTTCAGGACATTGATCGCACGGAACGTCATGTCCTCCAGATTGCCAATAGGTGTTGGAACTAAATATAACATGGTCAAAGTTAAGTTTTTTTTACTATATAATATGTGCTAAAACATTCTGTGCTTTTTAGAGTTTTATTTTAAAGATAATGGTAAACTCCATCACTTTATTTTAAATAAATTATGCAATATATTGAAAAAATACAGGCACATCTAGGTGCAGAAGCGAGTTATTTGTTAGAATTTGATCAACCCGCAGTTTCCAAAACAATGCTTCATCTTCCACAAGCGGCATTTATTGACCAAGTATATAGTTCAAGCGATCGTAGTCCTCAAGTCTTGCGGAGTTTGGGGCAACTTTTTGGAACGGGTCGGTTAGCCAATACAGGATACCTTTCGATATTGCCTGTGGATCAGGGAATCGAACACAGTGCTGGAGCCTCTTTTGCTCCAAATCCGCAGTATTTTGATCCAGAAAATATTGTTAAGCTGGCATTGGAGGGAAATTGCAATGCTGTGGCTTCTACGTTTGGTGTTTTGGGAGCTGTTGCCCGAAAGTACGCACATAAGATTCCATTTTTGGTTAAAATCAATCATAATGAACTGTTGACCTATCCTAACCGTGCTGACCAAATCTTGTACGGTACTATTCGTGAAGCTTGGAATATGGGGGCAGTTGCGGTGGGGGCGACGATTTATTTTGGATCCGAAGAATCAGACCGTCAGATTATTGAAGTAGCAAAAGCATTTGAGGAAGCGCATTCCTTGGGGATGGCGACCGTGCTGTGGTGTTATTTGCGAAATTCGGCTTTTAAGGTCGGTGATAAAGATTACCATTTAGCTGCAGATCTAACCGGACAGGCCAATCATTTGGGGGTAACGATCAAAGCAGATATTATCAAGCAAAAACTACCCGAATTGAATGGCGGTTTCAAAGCACTGAATATGGGGAAAAGCAGTTATGGAAAGTTGGACGAACGTATGTATACACAGCTTTCTTCAGACCATCCTATTGACCTATGCCGCTACCAGGTACTCAATTGCTTTGCCGGTAGGGCAGGGTTGATCAATTCTGGCGGGGCTTCCGGGCAGAATGATATACAAGAAGCCGTAAAAACTGCTGTTATCAACAAGCGCGCTGGCGGAACAGGTTTGATATCCGGCCGTAAAGCCTTTCAAAAACCAATGCAAGAAGGTGTAGCGTTATTGCATGCTATTCAGGATGTTTATTTGTGCGATGAGGTAAGTATTGCTTAGTGAATGCAAGCTAAATGAGTTCATTTGATTGAATCTCACACATGTTTGCCGCATAGATTGAATGGTAGAGCGTATCGATTAGGAGTCTAATGGATACGCTCTTTCTATTGATGATTGGCTTTAATCATGGGGCTAATATAAGGTGGGCGTTCAATAGACTGATGGATATTAATTTGGCGTGGCGAGGTGGAAATGGAGAAGCTTAAAGCTGTCAGAAAGCCTTTTTGATGGTGGTTTAGGAATAAAATTGCTTGTAAATGAAGGCAAATTTATCTAAGTTTGTTCACTATTTTAAATAACACATTTATATTATGTTGCAATTAAATTATATCCGTGAGAACAGGGATACGGTAATCGAAAGATTAGCTGTCAAGCATTTCAAGGAAATTGGATTGGTCGACGAAATCATCAGTTTAGATGAAGAGCGACGTAAGATCCAATCGGAATCAGACGCACTTTCGGCAGAGGCTAATGCGGCAGCAAAACAGATTGGAGATCTGATGCGCCAAGGTAAAAAAGAAGAAGCTGAAACCGTTAAATCCAAATCCTCGGGATATAAAGAGCAAGTAAAGCAACTTTTGGATCACTTGAGTGCGATTGAGGCTGAATTGAATGAGAAAATCGTACAATTACCTAATTTACCGCATCAATCTGTTCCGACAGGTGTCAGTGCGGACGACAACGAAGTTGTTTTGACCAACGGCGAAATTCCAGCTTTGTCGGAAGATGCATTGCCCCATTGGGAACTGTTGAATAAATATGATATTGTTGATTTAGAACTTGGTGTAAAAGTTGCCGGAGCAGGTTTTCCTATCTACAAAGGCAAAGGAGCTAAATTGCAACGCGCATTGATCAATTTCTTTTTAGATCAGGCAGCCGATGAAGGATACGAAGAAGTACAGGTGCCAATTTTGGTCAATGAAGATTCGGCATTTGCCACGGGGCAATTACCGGATAAAGAAGGACAGATGTACTATGTCGGCAACGATAACCTCTATTTAATCCCTACAGCTGAGGTTCCGGTCACCAACATTTATAGAGACGAGATTGTGAAAGAAGCACAGTTTCCAATTAAACATTGTGCTTATACCCCATGTTTCCGTCGTGAAGCAGGTTCATATGGAGCACATGTACGCGGATTAAACCGCTTACATCAATTTGATAAAGTGGAGACCGTGCAAATTGTACATCCAGAAAAGTCCTATGAAGTGCTGGAAGAGATGAGTTTATATGTACAGGGGCTGTTGAAGAAATTAGAGTTACCTTATCGTGTATTGCGTTTATGTGGAGGAGATATGAGTTTTACTTCCGCGTTGACTTATGATATGGAAGTTTATAGCTCTGCTCAGAAACGTTGGTTGGAGGTATCTTCTGTCTCCAATTTTGAAACTTACCAAGCGAATCGTTTGAAAGTACGTTTTAAAAATACCGATGGCAAGATGCAGCTGGCGCATACCTTGAATGGTTCAGCATTGGCTTTACCACGTATTGTGGCAGCGATATTAGAGAATAACCAAACGGATAAAGGAATTAAGATTCCTGAAGTTTTGGTGCCTTACACTAAATTTGAGTATATCGATTAAATATCAATAAATAAGTCATCTTTAAACTTATTTAATATCCTAATGGAAGACGCTCAACCTGAGAAGGTAGAGTGTCTTTTTTGTTATTATTCGATTTTTAAATATTTAGAATCATTATAAATTAAACTTCTTTTGATACAAAAATTTAAGAGACTAAAGTGTTAACAATTTCTTATAGCATTGTTAATGTTTTGTTAAATATAGTTGATTCCGTATAAAATTCTGTTTAAAATTGGTTTAATGAGTTTTTATTCTAAAATGATTCTTTTATAACAATTTGTAAAATTGTGAACTTATTATTGCGGTATTTCCTCTTTTCCGGAGATAATGTTAAAAAACTTGTAAAAACAACTTTGGCTTTCTATATTTGACTCCGCTAATAAAAATCGCACTAACTATTATTTACTGTAAATGCTGAAAAGAGCAAATTTTACAGCTGGATATTTATCTAAGGACTGACCCTGCATCTACCTGGGGCCCGCTTTTCCACAAATATTTTCAACTGTTACCAAATGAACTGCAATATGTTGTTTTGCAAATTGCTGTTTATTGTCTAGGCAATTTATGTTTAGACTTTATGATAACGGATATAATTTATATCAATATATAGGATTAGAAAAAATAATAAAATTAACTAACTAAAACATGAAACAAACATTACTAAGTTTTCTTGTTGGCGGTATGATTCTAACTTCGGTTGCATTCGCTCAAGAAAAAAAGATTAGTGGTCGAGTTACATCTGCTGACGGTAAAGCAATACCAGGGGTGACAGTAGTTGTACAAGGTACTAATCAGGCTACTCAGACTGATACTGATGGTAATTATTCATTGAATGTGCCTGCAGGCAAAGTTGTGGTATTTCGTTCAGTTGGTTTTGATGATAAAACCATTATTGTTAATAACAACAGTGCGGTATTTAATGTCTCTTTAGTAAATCATGACAATGCCTTGGAAGAGGTTGTTGTAACCGCTAATGCAATCAAACGTGAAAAAAGAACGTTGGGTTACTCTGCGCCGACATTGAATAATGAGGAATTACGATCAGGTCAAAATTCGAGTGCTATTAATGCATTGGCTGGTAAGGTAGCTGGTGTGAATATTACATCAACATCGAATTCACCAGGTAGCTCATCTCGTGTAGTATTACGTGGTGGTTCATCAATTTCAGGGAACAACCAAGCATTAATCGTTGTTGATGGTGTTCCTATTGACAATTCCAGCGTGATTGGTGGTGGCTCATCGCTGTCTAGTGTTGATTTTGGTAACCGTGGTAATGATATCAACCCGGATGATATCGCATCGATGACCGTATTGAAAGGTCCTGCTGCAGCTGCATTGTATGGATCGCGGGCATCTAATGGAGCCTTGATCATTACAACTAAGACCGGTAAAAAAGGTGGGGGTAAAACAGATATTACCTTTAATACAACAAATACTTTTTCTTCCATTTTGAAATTGCCTGAGTTTCAAAATGAATATGGTCAAGGTTATCCTGACTATGACGATGATGGAAATCTAGTTTTTGTCAATGATCCAAAGGAAAATTGGTCATGGGGAGCGCCTTTTACAGGAAAAACGCAAGAATGGGGCCAAGCTATTAATGGAGTAAGACAGACAAAACCATATTCGGCCGTAAAAAACAATATTAAAGATTTTTTTAATACTGGATTTGCAACAGATAATAATTTAGGTTTCTCGGGCGGTAGTGAAAAATCATCTTTCTATTTGGGTCTAAATTCTTTGAACTCAAACGGTGTTTATCCTGGGAGCAAAGATAACTACAATAAATATGGTGTTCGATTCAATGGTCAAACTGAATTCTCTAATAAATTTTATGCAGGAATTTCAGCTAACTATAGTCAGATTAACTCGAACAATGTAGGTGGAGGACAAGGAAATTCGTCTGTATATAATAACTTGTTACAAACTCCTCGTGATATTCCTGTTGCTGATCTGAAAGATTTAAGTAATCCATATAATGGGTATGGTTATGTTGACGCAAATGGTCTAAACCATAGTAATGAGTATGGTTATTATGGGGCATATTCAAGGAATCCATATTGGACATTGGCAAATTATAACAACTACAATAATGTAAATCGCATTATGGGTAATTTTAACGTAGGTTATAAGCCATTTGAGTGGTTGGACTTCAAAGAACGTGTAGGGGTAGATCATTATACAGACCGCAGACGTTCAGAATCTCCTAAATATAGTTTTACACCAATCGATAAGACGTCAGGAAATTATTCGAGTGCTAATGATCTTATTAACAATGGGGAGTATCGTATCGATCAATATAATGTAACAGAGGTTATTCATGATTTCATGGTGACTGCTACACATGAATTTAATCAAGATTTTAAAGGATCATTAATGTTGGGTAACAACATTCGCCAGCGTAATGTTTCTAATCTAAGTACAGCAACCAACGAAAGCGGAGGTTTGGTACAACCTGGCTATTACAACTTAGCTAATTCTAATGGTCCATTGAACTTGATCGAAGATTCATGGTCAAAACGTCGTTTGGTTGGTGTTTATGCAGACTTGAACTTGTCATATAAAAACTTCTTGTACTTACAAGCTACAGCACGTAATGACTGGTCATCTACATTGCCTAAGAAAAACAACTCATTCTTTTATCCAAGTGTGAGTGGATCATTTGTGTTTTCTGAGTTGTTGAGCACGGAAGTTAAGAACATTCTTTCTTATGGTAAATTGCGTGCTAACTACGCAAAAGTGGGGTCGGATACTGATCCATATCAATTGTTGACAACATTCTCTAGAGGTGAAATCAATGGTGGATTCGGAACTACAACCTTCCCATTTGGTAATGTTTCTGCATTCATGTCTGGTTCTACATTAGGAAATGCAGAGTTGAAACCAGAAATTACCACATCAGCTGAAGTAGGTGCTGAATTAGGTTTCTTTAGAAATCGTTTGACTGTTGATTTTAGCTACTACAATAATAACTCTAAAAATCAAATCTTAGCAATTCCTATTGCGAATTCTACAGGCTACGGATTCAATGTTGTCAATGCAGGTAAAATCAAGAACTCTGGGATCGAACTTGCATTACGTGGAACTCCGGTGAAAACAGAAAACTTCAGCTGGGAATTGATGGGTACTTTCACCAAAAACAACAATAAGGTTGTGGAATTGATGGATGGAATTGATCAAGTTTCTCTAGGCGGTTTTTCGGGTATGTCTATCGTTGCGGCAAAAGGTCGCCCTTATGGAGAATTTTATGCAGTAACGAATGCAACCGATGCTGAAGGTAGAACGATTGTAAACCAAAAAACAGGTTTACCTGTGCCTACTTCGGACGCAAAATACTTAGGAAGTTACAATCCTAAATTCCAAGCATCATTAGGAACGACTGTCAATTACAAGAGCTGGTCATTGACGGCGTTGTTTGATATGAAACACGGCGGTGTATTCTATTCACGTACCAAAGATATCATGGCATTCACAGGTACATCTGCTGAAACAGGAGGTGAGCGTTTTGGTCAAATCTTCCCGAACTCTGTTTACTTAGATGCAAATGGTAATTCTGTTGTAAATACGACAGCTACTTATGACAAAGTGGATTACTATCCATATTTGGAGGCAGGTATGAATGTGGTCGATGCTTCTTATGTGAAGTTGCGCAACTTGGCTATCTCTTATAAATTCAAGAAAGATATGCTAAAAAATACACCATTTGGTGATGTAACTGTTGGTGTGTTCGGTAATAACCTGTTTATCTGGACTCCAAGTGAAAATAAATATGCAGATCCAGAAGTGAACTCTGCTGGCGCTGGAAATGCACAAGGTTTTGACTATACTGCTCAACCGTCTTTACGTAACTATGGTGTCAATGTGAAGGTATCCTTCTAAACTATAAAGAATAATAAAATGAACAAGAATATAAAGAAGTTTGTTTTTGCTGCATTGGTTGGATCCGTAGCATTTACAAGTTGTAATAAGTATTTGGATGTTAACGACAATCCAAATAATCCAGAAAAAGTTGAACCAAATCTGTTGCTACCTACAGTTGAAGCCTCTTTAAGTCAGATTGTTGGTAATCAACTTCAAGTTTATGGTGGTTTATGGGCGCAATATTGGACACAGGCTCCATCCTCATCACAGTATCAAACTATTGATCAGTATAATCTTAAAAATACGGCTTCGGATCGTATTTGGTCAACAATCTATAGAAGTGCTTTAAATAATGCTGAAATAATCATCAATTCAGAGCGAGGTGCTAATAACTATACAATTGGTATGGCGTATTTGTTGAAAGCTTATACATTACAAGTAGCTACTGACGCATTTGGAGATATTCCGTTGGATGAAGCTTTGCAAGGAGCGACGAACTTAAGTCCGAAATATCAAACACAGAAAGAAGTATACAACAGTATTTTCGAGAGTATTGATAAAGGCGTCGAGTTGTTGAAAGGCGATCTCGGTACTACACCGGGTGAACAAGATATGCTGTTTGGCGGTGATAAAGCTTCTTGGATTGCGTTCGCAAACACCTTGAAATTGAAGGCTTATTTACGTATTTCAAATGTGGATGCGGTGACTGCACAAGCAGGTATCAAAGCATTATATGCTACAAATCCAACATTCTTAAATAAAGACGTTTCCATCACGTTTACAACAACAGGTGGTAACCAGAACCCGTTCTATACAGAAATGGTAGGTTTAGATTACGTTCAGAACGTGGTTGCAAGCGGAACCGCTGTTAAAGCATTTGAAGTAAATAAGGATAAAAGATCATTTGCATTGTACAACAGATTGTTCAAAGCTGACAACGTTACCTTACAGGATACAGTAGCGTACTTAATACAAGGCGACTTTAGAGGACAAAATACGAAGAAAGTTTCTGCTCCTTCTCCAGCGACTGGTGCAAATGCGAAAAATACAGCTTCTGCAATCGCTCCTGTAAAATTATTCTCTATTGCCGAAAGCAAATTCTTGCAAGCTGAAGCTGCTTTGAAAGGATGGGGTACAGGGACGGTTTCCACATTGTACAATGAAGGTGTTACAGCTTCATTTGACTATTTAGGTGCAGAAGGATTAGCTGATTATTTAACTGCTGCTGGTAAATTTCCAACTGATGCTTCAAAACAATTAGAAGCAATCATTACGCAGAAATACTATGCAATGAATGGTTTTCAAAACTTTGAAGCATGGACCGAATATAGAAGAACAGGTTATCCTACATTCTTGATTCAATCAAAAGCATCAATCTTGGCTAATGGTGAAATGCCCCAACGTTTGTTGTATCCAAATACTGAGTTGACAACTAACTTAAACTATCCAGGTACGAAAGCGATTACAGTGCCGGTTTGGTGGGACGTTAAATAATCTTTTAGATTATATGCTTATAAAAGCGGCAATTTCGAAAGAAATTGCCGCTTTTTTTACTTTATTTGGTGTAATAATTTCCGTTATGCAACATTTTTTTTACTAAATTGTTGTTTTTGAAACTAATTTATGTATGTATATTGTGCTTACGAAATCACATTATTTAATACTTTAAATTTAAATGAAAAAAACAATTTATTTTGCTCTTGCAATTGTCGCATTAACTAGTTCATGTAATAAAGAACTAGTTAATGACCAAACATTAAATGGAACCTTGAAGAATGTCTCACTGAAAGCAAATACGCCATCCCCAGCTTTGGACTGGAGTAATGCATCTTTTTTTTATAACGGCCCAAATGATGTTGTGCCTGCACCGTGGGCGGGAGGTGCATCGCGTTCTTTCCCTACAGATTATCTAAATGATTATAAGCCTGAGGACGGTTGGGAGATGTATTTTAATACTTTTAATTCAAGTGTTAAGGTTGATGCGCCTTATTTTGTCCTATACAATAGGTATAGAGGTACAATGAGGATTTATTATTATTTTTTACCAAAATCAGGTGTTGAGACTACACAGGTTACTTTTCAACTCGATTTAAAGGGAACGGAAAATAAATCGAATATATTGAGCTTCGATAACCAAGAAGCCATAGATCTTGCGGATTTACCAACGACAGTTTCTAAAGTTCAGCAAGAGAAAATTTTTCAAAGTGGCTCGTGGTACTCGGAAGAATTTCAGTTGGCTTATGATCCAAGTCTGATAAATAAAAGTTACACAAGCAACCAGTTGCGATGGAATATGTTTTCGGCAAGTGTTGATCAAGTTAATTTGGATGGCATTCAGAAGGGGGAAATTAATGGCACAGTTCAGACTCCAAAGCCAACGACAAGTCTTTTTGGGCAATTAGTGTCTGGGGCTATTAATGTTGGATCAGGTGGGCTAGGTTTATATGCAACTGGTGCAAAAGTTTTAGGTAACTTCTTTTCTAAAAGTTTTGGTCCTGTCAAACTTGAAAATGTTAAAAAAGGTATCGATGAAGCCGCAAATAAAAATTTGAAAACAGGAGGATCTAGTATATTTAATGCCGTTAGTTCATTAGTTACTGGTGGAAGCGGCGGGGGATTTTCGGAACAAAAGGTTAATTTGATTATGGATACGAAAATGCAGTTAAACGGTTCTATTAGCCATGATCCTAATGGACTTTTCTCTACAACGTTATTTATATCAGGTACACAAGGGCTATCAGGAGCGCCTGGAAATATACCAAACTACAATGGACGTTTGGGGGTTTTTAATCTTTCTGCAAAGCCAAAAGTTGTCTTACGCGATGTAACTCCAGTTGTTTTACCGCCTGACGATATCAGATTAAAATATTATCAGGCGGAATACTTTATTGATAATGAATCTTTTCAGATGGTTACAAATCCTGATATTATTAATACTTCATTAAATGGAGCTTCAATTCAAAATTTTCGTCAAGAGGTAGTAACAGATGATTTAAGAAGTAAAGCCTCATATGATTTTGATGAGTATCCCATGTTTGAAGAATATATGGGTGTTGATAGAAAAGTAGTAACAGGAGTCGGAAGTCTTAGTTTCGGTTTTTGGACTAGATCCAATCGCCCTATCGTTGCTAGTAACTTGCGCCTAGGTACATTTGTAAGAATTTCTTTTGACGTTGTGCCTAATAATGGTAAACCTAAAACCACAATTGTTAAAACGTTTGCTGCAGATCTTGTTAATAATTTTTAACTATTAAAGATTAAAATATTAGGGAGCTATAAGAGATAAATATCTCCCTAAATTTCTACTCACTCACCAATTGTTGGAGGTAATACTCTTGATCATCTGCAGTTGCACCAGTAAAACTGTTTTCCGCAAGCGAAAGTTTGTTCTTACAGGCTGAAGCAATTGTAAGAGGATGGGGAACAGTTTATGCAAAAGCATTGTTCGAATCTGGTATCACAATAAGTTTTACAGCAACTGGAAACGCAAGTGACGTTGCTAAGTATATCGCTGAAGCTCCTGATGCAAAATTCATAGGTGATGCCGAAGCAAGGGTGAAAGCTATTATCACACAAAAATATTATGTAATGTGTGGGTTCCAAGGCTTTAAAGATTGGACTGAATGGAGAAGAACTGGCTATCCTTCTTTCTTTGAAATCTGCAGCTTCAACTTTAGGTGAGGGAAGAATGCCTTTGCGCATGCCTTACGCACTTAATGAAGCAACGACCAATAGTAATTATCCAGGTAACGTTGTAATCTATACACCTGTAGGGTGGGACGTTAAGTAGTCTTTTAGATTATATGCTTATAAAAGCGGCAATTTCTTTCGAAATTGCCGCTTTTATTTTGGTATTGAATTAGGGAAAAGCTGTATTTTCGTCCTTATTAACGTTGCCATATTTTATGAAAGGATCGATTTTAGTTTTAATTGTGCTTATTTTTATAGGAGCTAGTACGGAAGCTTTTTCTTCTAAAGCAAGGGGGAAAGTGTTTATTAGCGATACGATAGTGAATTACTTTGATAAATCAGGAAATTCAGTTGGTACAAAACCAGAGTCGCACTTTTATCAATATATTGTTCCTGTTGGGGACGAAACAGATAAAGTTTTTAATGTTGTTGATTATTATACAGATACCGATTCTGTGAAATCCTTTGCCTACAGCCGTGATAGTACAGCTAGCGTGTTCGGGTGGAGATATGTTGGGGAATTGACTACCTATTATCCGAATGGACAGTTAAAAAGTTTGCAGAAATTTGATGCAGACTGTGTGCCTATGGATTCTTCCTACTATTATTATCCGACGGGAAAATTGAAAATGATTGTCGTGCATGTTGATACTGGACAAAGCCCGTTTACTGGTTCGAGAATGATAAAGCCACACTACCTTTTATATGCGGATTCTTTGGGAAATTATCTCTTGAGGCGCGGAAATGGATTCCTTCGACAGGATTATGACGATGGCAGCTATTTCGAAGGAGAGCTTAAAGATAATGAAAAAGAGGGTAAATGGGGAGGCTGGAATATGGGAAGCCATTATGAAGAGCAATATTCAGCTGGTGTTCTTCAGGGCGGAAAAAGATTTCGTGCCAATGGAGAGGTGATTTCATACGATGCTGAGACAAAGGAATTGACACCGATTCTTCCTCTTAAATTAAAACAGTTTATGGAAGCCGTTTATCGACAGATCGATATACCGGACCATTTAATTACTCAATTGAAGACTAGGTTTATTAACGTGACATTCGTAGTCAACAAAGATGGTAGGCTCAGTAATTTTAAATATGATGGTGATATTCCTATTGGGATTCAAAAGGAAATTACAACTGCTATTCAAAGTGTTGGTCCTTGGAAGCCGGGGAGACTGCAAGGAGAGCCTGTGGCAATAAATTATACCATTCCGATAGGATTGTAATATACCGATACATGATGCAATCTATTTGCTACGAAAATTTTGTTTCTGTATAGACGAATAAGTTGCTAACTACAATCGGGCTTTAAGAGCAAGTTTACACTGTCAAACTATGGTTGAAGTATAGATGCAGTATAGTTATAGTGTTGATGCGATAGCAAATCCAGTATACTTTATGGGGTTTGAAATACACGAAAGCTTAGGGACATATTGTTGCGAGAAAACATAAGGATGTGCCTATGATAAAATTTACCTTAAGGATAGCGTGTTGGATATGATGTATAGTTAGAAGCATATAATATGTTCTGTTTTTCAAAATGTTGTCGAGAATTTATTTGCATAATTGTTAATAGGCATGATAACTCGACGCTGGTATATCCATATATTACGTAGGTGGGATTGTTTTTTATTTGAGAAACAAGAGACTGAGGAGATAAATTTGCGACGTATTTAAGTAGTTATTTGTTTCTAAACAGAGTAATGTTACTTTTAAATGTATTTTATGTAAAAATAAAATATTGATAAACAGTTGTTTATGTTTTTGTGTTAATTAATTGTTGTCACAAAATTATGCCAGCATTGCAAATGTTGAAAAAAGTTATAAATTTGCTTTTAACATTTTTTAACAAGTGGAAACAATCCTAGCAAAAAGATGTTACTAACTATAACGCATATATAAATTATTGGAAGGTGTATTGCTAACCGAAGTATTTTAATCAAGAATAAACATTTTTAATAAACGTAAACATATGAAACACAAATTACTCAGTTTATTCGTGGGTAGTATGATTCTGACTTCAATTGCTTTCGCGCAAGAGAGAAAAGTCAGTGGTCATGTTACAGGAGCGGATGGTAAGCCATTGGCAGGTGTAACTATCATTGTCCAAGGGTCGAATGTTGCTACACAAACAGATGCAAATGGTAATTATTCATTATCAGTGCCGAATGGTAAAGTTATTGTATTTCGCTCAGTAGGCTTTGCTGATAAAACGTTAATCGTTAAAGAAGGACAATCTGCTTTTAATGTAACGCTGGATGACGCTGATAATGCACTTGACGAGGTGGTTGTAACGGCTATGGGGATTACTCGCTCAGAAAAATCATTAGGTTATTCTGCTACAAAAATTGGTGGTGAACAGCTTGCGGCTGCTAGAAATACCAATGTATTGAGTTCTTTGGCAGGTAAAGTTGCTGGTGTAACGGTTAATTCTACAGGCCCTGCTCCTGGTTCGGCATCTTCTATTACAATCCGTGGTTATGGTTCAATGACAGGTAGTAATGAACCTTTATATGTGGTGGATGGGGTTCCTTTACAATCGACAACATTCAATACGCAAGGTAATACTATCCAAGGCGGCGGTATTTCAGCCATAGCTTCGGATGATATTGAATCCATGACTGTGCTCAAGGGAGCCGCAGCCACCGCTTTATATGGTAGCCGTGCAGCAAACGGTGTTGTGGTAATAACAACCAAAACTGGTAAAGCAGGCAATGGAAGAAATTTTTCTATTGCATATAACGGCGGTATTCAATTGCGTCAGAATTCTGTGTTTCCTATCATGCAAAATGAATTCGGACAGGGCTGGAACGGGCAACAGACTTTTATTGAAAATGGGTCATGGGGGCCTCATTTAGACGGAAGCCAACAGGTATTCGGCCCAATTTGGAATAATCAACAACTTTTCCATCCTTACTCGGCACAGAAAAACAATGTAAAGGATTTCTTTGATATTGGTAAGTCATTTAATAACAGTATCTCTTTTAATGGGGTATCTGAGGACAGAAAGATGAATTATTACCTATCTTACTCGAATGTCAAAGACGATGGAATTATGCCAACAGATGCTGATTCTTATAAGAGAAATACAATAGCCTATCGTACTTCATATCAAGCAACTGATTGGTTAAAAGTTTCTTCCAATTTAAATTTTAATACGAGTAAGACGGATGTAGCCGGTAATTATCAAGGAACTTCTATTATTGATGGTTTATTGGAATTGCCGAGAGATATATCAATTATTGACAAAAAAGATTTAACGAGTCCATTCAATACGCCGGAAGCTTATTTTACTCCTTATGGTATTACCAATCCTTATTGGGCACTCGCCAATAATTACAATAGATTAAATTCAAAGCAGTTTAATGGTAAATTGCAATTGGATATTCGACCAATTAAGGAATTAAATTTAACCTATCGCTTTGGCTTCGATCATATAGACTATGATCGTAAAGTAGGTACGCCTGAAATTAATCTCGATGACAAGTTGATCGATAACGATTTTGGATATGCTCCTTCAAATATGAATCAATCGGGTTCTGTTGCGGCTTCTTATGGACGGAACTATGAGCTTAACCATGATTTTTTGGCTACTTACGATAAGAATTTTGATAAAATTTCATTCACAGGGATGTTAGGGATGAACTTGAATGAACGTTACGCAACAAGTATGAATGGTACCACAGAAAGCCTCGCATTGTATGAAGGTTTCTGGCAGTTAAGTAATGGAGCAACAAGATCCGCTTTAGGTGAATCACAGTCGAAACGTAGATTAGTAGGATTGTTTGGCGATGTAACTTTAGGATATAACGAAACTGTGTTTTTGAATCTTACTGCTCGTAACGATTGGTCTTCTACTCTGCCGGTAGACAAAAATCATTATTTCTACCCTGGAGCTACTTTAAGCTGGATATTCACAAATAATTTACCTAAAAATAGTATATTAAATTTTGGTAAAGTACGCTTGGCTTATGGTAAAACAGGTAATGATGCAGGTGTTTACCAAACATCAGCAAAATATATCCAAGCTGCTGCCGCTGGTTATTATGCAGGAAGTATTGCCGCTTTTCCTTTCAACAATAAAAATTCATTCTTGTTAAGTACCCAAAATGGAAGTAATACTTTAACTCCGGAAATGAACAAAGAATTCGAGGCTGGGGTTAATCTTAAGTTTCTTAACAATCGAATAGGATTGGACGCTGCTTATTATAATAGAACTCGTACTAATCAAATTTTCCCACTATCAATTGACCCTGCTACAGGCTTTTCTACAATTGTAACAAATGTTGGTAATGTTCGTAATAGAGGTATTGAGTTATTGCTAAGTACAACACCAGTAAAAACTGAAAAATTCAGATGGGATCTGGATTTAAATTTTACGTTGAACAAAAACAAAGTGGTGTCCCTACCAGCTGAGTTAGGTGGTAAATTTCAAGTAAATAATTTCTCTGCTGGAAATGATGCCGTATACATGTATGCTGAAGAAGGAAAACCGTTGGGTACATTTTATACTTACCTTGCGCAACATGTACAAGATCAAAATAGTGAGAATTATGGTAAGTTAATAGTTGGAGCAGATGGTTTGCCTATTTTGACGCCTGATGTTCAGAGCACTGGTAAGAATATCCAACCGAAGTGGGTTGGGGGAGCTACAACCTCTTTGAGCGCATATGGCTTTACCTTAAGTGCTGCTTTAGATATACGTGAAGGAGGCTATATGTTCTCTCGGACTAAAAACCTAATGCAATTTACAGGTAATGGTATTGAAACTATGTACAATGACCGTAATCCATTCATTATTCCTAATTCAGTGGTTGACAATGGAAACGGAACATTTTCGGAAAATACTACACCAGTAAAGATGTCTACTTCTGGATTACAGAATTATTGGGATAAAAAAGGTGGAGGCATTGGTGGAGAATATTATTTATTGGATCGATCATTTAGAAAGATTCGTAATTTATCTTTGACATACAACTTTCCTAAAACTTGGGTAAACTCCGCGAAATTAAGTGATATTGCTGTTACTGCATTTGTCAATAATCCATTTGTATGGACTCCGAAAAGCAATAAGTTTATTGACCCAGAAGGATCAACAGGAGGAATTGGATTGGATGGACAATTTGGTGAATTGTATATCAATCCAGCAACACGTATTTATGGATTTAACGTAAGTCTTAAGTTTTAAAATTGAGCAAAATGAAAAAAATTATACTGCCTTTAGTGGCAATAGCGATAGGAGTTACATCTTGTAAAAAATATTTGGATATTAACGTGGATCCGAATTCGCCTTCTACGGAGAACGTGACAAGCAATTTGATCCTTCCTGGTGTTGAGATGAACTTAGCGACAAGTTATGGGAATTTTTTCCGTATTTTGGGTGGTTATTATTCCGAACAATATGCGCATTTATTTGGTACAAGTAACTACGTAGATTATTCTCAATTTGTTACTTCTCAAACCCGTTCAAGCGGTACATATACGCAATTAAATACGCGAGTACTAAATAATTTGCAGACAATCCGAGAAAAATCAGTTGCAACAAGTAGTTGGGGAGATAATCTTGCGGCTACTACGTTAAAAGCTTTTACACTTCAAGCATTGGTAGATGCTTATGGAGAAACCCCTTATACTGAGGCATGGAACAAGGATATTTTAGCTCCTAAATATGATAATGGTGATGTTGTATACAATGGTATTTTAGCAGAGTTGAATGATGCACTATCAAAAGTTTCAGATGATACTCCTGTAATTGAGTCATTCTTATTCGGAAAATCAAATTCGGCAAAATGGATTAAATTTGCAAATGCATTAAAATTAAAAATTTTAATGCGGATGAGTAAGGTCCAGGATGTTAAAAGTCAATTGGCAACCCTAATTGCTGAGAATAATTTTCCAACAGAGGACGTTGCTTGGGCTGGAATTTGGGCTGATGAAACAGGTAAGGCGAATCCATATTATCAAGAAGAGTTTGCTGCATATTTCGGTTCTACCCAAAAGAACGTTACTTTAAATTTAGCATTGTCTGCAGTAATGGAAGAATCTAATGATGCAAGATTAGCAGCGTTTTTCGATAAAAATAAAGATGGAAAATTCTTAGGGGGTGTTTCTGGTACGAATTATTCTACATCGAAATTGTATAAGGCTGAAAACTTCAATAGACCTGCTATGAGATATGATTCTCCGGTATATTTGATTACGAAGTCAGAGGTGGAATTTTTCTTAGCTGAATATTATGCTAAAAATGGATCTGCTGCGAATGCAAAAACACATTACGAAAAAGGAATTACAGAATCTTTTCTATCTGCGGGACTCTCTGGATCCGATGCACAAAATGTGATCACTGGAAGTTACGCTTATAATAATGCTAATTATGAGAAGTTAATTGGTATTCAAAAATGGGTGGCTTTAGCGGGAACCAATAATTTTGAAGCATGGTGTGAATTAAGACGTCTTAAGTATCCGGCTTTCGGTACAGTTAATGGAACTGCGATCTACAATGTTGCTAATGATGTTTTCAAGCCAGAGTTACTGGTTCCAGGTACATTATATACTCCGATTGATGTTTTTAATACTTTAGGTAATAATCAGCTTTTGCAAAGAATCCGTTATGCGCAAAGCTCTACAAATGCCAATAGTAATGCTCCTGCGGTTAAACCAGATAAAGAGCCGGTGTTTTGGGCTAAATAAAATAGGGTGATAAATTTTAAATATAAAATAATGAAAAGATTTATATATAATATTATTCCTTTTATGCTTGTCTTGCTTTTATTTCAAGCGTGTAAAAAGGATGAAACAACGGGAGGAGTTACTCATGTGACAATGTATCCCGTACTAACAATGGCGGGTGACCCATATCAGACGATACTTGTCGGCGGAAAATATGAAGAAGCCGGTGTAACTGCAAAAGAAGGTGAGAACCCATTAAAAGTAGATATCTCAGGAAGCGTAAATACTGCTAAGGCAGGTATCTATGAATTGGTGTATAAAGCTGTGAATTCAGATGGATTTCCTGGTTCAGTTAGTCGCTTTATAGCAGTTGTACCTAGTGCTCCAAAAGGGGACCTTTCTGGTAGTTATTCTTACCAAGCTAATGCTGCTTATTCTGCAACAATGACTAAATTATCGGCTGGTTTTTATAGGTTTTCTAATGTTTGGGGACCATCAACTATTCCAGTATTTGTATTGTCAACCGATGGAATTACTGCTGTTGTGCCAGAATGGTCGTTAAGCGGATTCGGACCAGTAGTTGGTACTGGCGTTTTAAATGGTAATATTCTAACTTTTAAAATTACATTATTAGGTCAATCAACTCCTCCGAACACTTCAAGGATTTGGGTAAAAAAATAAATTGAGATATTATGAAATTAGGAAATAAAGTTTTAATATTTTTTCTTGCATTGACGGCAGGCTTTTCCTCTTGCAAGAAGGATGAAGTAGAAGGAACCGCGACACGGGAAACTGCAGGAGAATGGTACGTTACTGCTGATGCCGTTAAAGCAGATGGTTCACTTGTTGAAAAGGATGTCTTTGGTTTGGGCCATTTTAAAATGGGCACATATAATACAGTGGAAAATACTCCAGATAAGATGTGGATAGATGATTATGGTAATTTTTGGGTATTCAAAGGTCGAGTTGGTTTAAACTTGTCAGATAAATCTTTTTCAGGGAAGACCATCAAAAATGAAGCCGCTGATGGAGATAACATTACATTTGATATTACAAATGGTAAAGTTTTAAAAGGTGCAGCAAAATATCCCAATGGATCAGTTGCAGATAGTATTGTATTTGAGGTGAAGTTTAGCGATGACAGTCCAAAAGGGTTTGATCACTATAGAGTCACTGGAGTAAGGTACTCTGGTTTGGTTGATAACGATTAATGTTAACCGCTAGTCCAGACTAAAAGAAGCTTTTTACAATTAGAAGCAAATGAATTAGACAGTAGTAACAATGTTGTTACTACTGTCTTTGTTTTATAAGTTGTATAGTTAGTTTTGGTTTTTGATAGCTTGGTTAGATCTTGTTATATAATTTGGCACATGCAGCGTATGTTGTTTACCGACTCTCCTCTACAAATTCTTTCGAAATTACTAACTCAAATAGATAAGTGTTGAACAAAAATTGTTCTTATATAGTAATAAGCCGTTTTGCCGTTGTATTTTTATAAGAATTGAAGTTATTTAGTACATACTATACAATGTTAAATTTGTTTGGTTCTATTATCTGTTAGGACGAAGTTATATTTCCTGTCTAAGTGAAAGGGAAGGATATTTGATACATTTCATTTTCTTTTATAACATCCTTATGGAGGTAAAGAAAGGCCTAATTATAGCAAAAGGCTGCTCTTTAACAAGAAAATAATCACTTTATCACATAAATTTTGCAACAGGCTAAACTGCCCTATTCTGAAATATAACGATGTCAGAATAACACTTGAATATGACATAGATTGACTTGATGAAATTAATATAATTGGAGTTTATCCGCCCCCCTTTCTTATATAAACCGTACAGAGGTCATATATAAAATGCTATAGTTTTCTTTAAAAAACCATTTTGGATTAAAATGTATACCAAAGCACTGTCTCAAAAGCACAGCTTTCAACAAGATGTGAAAACATGATTTCGATGGTTTCACTTTGATGTAAAGCTTTGGTTCAATACTTCATTTTTTTCAATATACATAAACCCTAGTTTTTCGCTATAGACCTGAATTATTTGATCTAAGTTTTTTTGTATATAATATTGGTCTTAAGTTTTTTAATTTCATTTCTTTTTGCTATTGATTATTCTGAGGTGTTTTTTTTGTTTTTTCGTTAGTTTTTGTGTGGATAATTTTAATTATATGGACTATAATGCTTTTTTTATGATGAAAATACAAAATATTGCTGTATTTGTTGTTGTTTCATAAAAAATTACTTTATTTTTTACATTAAGGTGTGTTGTTGATTTAATTGTTTGGGGTTTAGCGTTTTGTGGTATAGTTTTTTAACAAAATATTGTGGTTTGTTTCGTTTATTCTCCGGTTTTTCAATACTATTTCGAACTTCTTGTTGCAACTTTAAAACTTTGTTTTATCTTTGTTTTTAACAAAACCTTAACATTTCATGTGAGATTTTGTACACTAACTGTATTAGTCTAATAGACTCATCATTTTTGGAAAACATATATTGACAAGTTCAAGATGGCTTTCGTCTATTTAACGTGTAAATAAGCTACTTAATTTAAATAAACATAACATATGAAACACAAATTACTCAGTTTTTTCGTGGGGAGTATGATCCTGTCGTCTGTTGCTTTTGCGCAAGAGAAGAAGATTAGCGGTCGTGTAACTGGCGCTGATGGGAAACCGTTGGTCGGAGTTACAATTGCCGTTCAAGGATCTAACATTGCAACCCAGACAGATGCAAATGGAAAATATTCTTTATCAGTTCCTGTTGGTAAAATGATGGTTTTTAGATCTGTCGGTCATTCTGACAAAACTGTAATCGTTAAAGAAGGCCAATCATTATTCAATGTATCGCTAGAGGATCAGAATACGGCGTTGGACGAGGTTGTCGTAGTCGCTTATGGTACTGCTAAGAAAGAATCTGTAACAGGATCCGTAACCTCTGTCTCGGCGAAAGATATCGAAAAGAGACCTGTTACAAATGCGTTCGCAGCTTTAGAGGGCTCTGCTGCCGGTATTCAATTGAATAATACTTCTGGTATGCCAGGTGCGGAACCTAGTATCCGGATACGCGGATTTTCATCGCTGAACGGATCTAACAACCCGCTTTATGTTGTCGATGGTGTGCCTTTTGGCGGTAATATTTCTGATATTAACCCAAATGATGTGGAAAGCATTTCAGTGTTGAAAGATGCTTCGTCATCTGCGCTTTATGGAAGTCGGGCTAGTAATGGGGTCATTATTATTACCACCAAGAAAGGAAAGGCTGGCCGCTCTCAGGTTAATATCTCAACAGATCAAGGGTTCTACTCGAGAGGTATTGCTGAATACGATCGCGTGAATGATAGACAATTTATGGAAGCCATGTGGTTGGGGTATAGAAATAGTTTATTGACTAACAATTCGGCATCTTATCCAACAGTTGCATCTGCAAATGATGAGGCTACAAAATCTTTGGTGAGCAATTATTTGAAATTGAATATCTATGATAAGGCTGATGATAAACTATTTGATTCCAATGGAAAGCTTGTTTCTGATGCCCAAATAAAAAGTGGATATGCAGACGATTTGGACTGGTTTAAAGAGGTAGATCGCGTGGGACACCGTCAAAATTATAACATTGATGGAACTACCGCTACGGATAAAGCAAAGGTTTTTTATTCGACTGGATACCTGGACGAGAAGGGATACATTAAAAATTCAGGTTTAAAAAGGTTTACTGGACGCTTGAATGCCGAGCTTCAAGCTAAAGATTGGTTCAAATACGGATTTAACTTAGCGGGATCCCATCAGATTTCAAATCAAATTAGTGGTTCTACCGACGATGCTGGATCTTTCGTTAATCCGTATAATTACGCAAGATCAATTGCTCCAATCTATCCAATTCATTTACATAATGCAGACGGATCTTACGCATTAGATGAAGCTGGAAAAATACAGTATGATAACGGTGAATCGACAAGATTGCAATATGTCGGAAGACATACCATTTGGGAAAATGAATTAAACAGAGACCAAACAGTTCGTAATACAGTAAATGGTAGAGGCTTTCTTGAATTCAAGTTTCTAAAAGATTTTACATTGACTTTAAACGGGGATTTAAATCTTCGCAATTCGGAACGTCGTACGTATAATAACGCAATAATAGGTGATGGTGCCGGTCAGGGTAGAGCGGCTAGGAATATTTATCGCTACAAAAACTATACAGTTCAACAATTATTGACCTGGAACAAAGATTTTGGCTTACACCATCTGGACTTATTGGCAGGACATGAGAATTATTCTGACAACTGGAGTTATCTATATGGCTATAAAACTGATGAAATTTTTGAAGGCCAAACTGATATGGTAAATTTTACCAAAATTACATCGCTGTATGACTATCAGGAAGATTATCGTGTAGAAAGTTTCTTGTCTCGCGCCCGTTATAATTACGCTGGTAAATATTTTGCGGAGGCGTCTTTTAGAAGAGATGGTTCATCTCGATTCAGCCCAGACAATCGCTGGGGTAATTTCTGGTCCTTAGGCGGTAGCTGGAGTGTATCTAAAGAAGATTTCTTTAAAGATATGCTGAATACTGTTAATGAGTTAAAGTTGCGAGCATCTTACGGTGAAGTCGGTAATGATGAAAGTGCAAGTAAGTATTCTTATTTATCTTTATATGAGTTAAGCCAAAATGCGAATGCAGGGGCGGTCTTTAAAAACCAAAACCCTTCACCTGACTTAATTTGGGAAACCTCGAGTTCGTTCTCTGCGGCAGTAGAAGCCCGATTATTTAAACGAGCAAATTTAAGCTTTGAATACTTTAACAAGCAGTCTCAAAACTTGATTTTTGATTTTAATCTTCCATTGTCTGCTGGAGCAACATCATCTTCGAGTGCAGTTTCAACAGTAACAAGGAATATTGGTTCAATGTCAAATAGGGGCTTCGAGTTAACTTTTGATGTAGACGTGTTAAAAGGTGACGGATGGAAATGGAATGTTGGTGCGAACGCAACTTGGTTGACGAATAAAATATTATCACTGCCTGAAGAAAATAGGGAAAACGGAATTGTAACTGGTAATTTCAAATGGGTTGAAGGCGGAAGCCGTTATGACTTCTGGTTGTTTAAATATGCTGGAGTAGATCAGATGACTGGCCGTTCACTTTACCTGGCAGATACGGAGCGTTTTAATGTGAATGGCTCTGCTCCAGGAAAAGCAGAAATCCCTACAGCGGAACTTGTTGAAATTAATGGAAAATACTACGTAACAAATGCGTCTAGCTATGGTTTAAGAGGCTGGTCTGGATCGGTTATTCCTAAGATGAATGGAAGTTTCAATACGAACTTTGAATATAAAAACTTTAGCTTCTCGGCTTTATTCACTTATGCTATCGGTGGTAAAGTATATGATTCATCATATGCAGGCTTAATGGCAATGTCAGGTACGCCAAGTGCGTTGCATTCGGATATTATGAATTCATGGAATGGTATTCCTGACGGTATGACTGCTGCCTCTACAAATAGATTGGACCCGAATGGTATTCCTTCTATCAACTTTTCTCAAAGTAGTATGAATAATTATGCTACTAGTGACCGTTTCTTAGTTGATGGATCATATTTGGTTATCAAAAATATTGCGGTGGGTTATAGTTTGCCAAAAAAATTGGTTAGTAAAATAGACTTGTCTTCCGTGAGAGTTGTTGCTGGCATTGAAAACTTGTCTACGATGACAAAACGTAGAGGGATGAACCCGCAACAGCAATGGAATGGTACCAGCACAAATGCTTGGGTTACTCCACGTACAATTTCTTTTGGTGTAAAAATTGGATTATAAGAAATCAAACAATGAAAAATAATAAATATATAAAAGTATTGTTAGCAGGAATGATTCTTGTTTCTTCCTGCAAAAAAGACTATCTAAATACAAGTCCTACAGATTCCGTTGAGCTTTCTAAAGTATTTGAGACGACAAAAAATGCTGAAGTAGCCGTTAACGGTTTGGCAAAAATGATGACCCAACAGTATTTAGGTAGCCAAGGCTTTAATGGAGAGGGAACGATCAAAATGTACTATGGGAACTATCCAGGGAACAACTTTTTTGTTAACCTAAGTGGCTGGGCAGACATTATTAATTCAAATTATAATCAAAATCTGACTAGTATTTACCTGTATTATCCTTGGTTTTATTACTACAAGATCATTGGTAATGCAAATCAAATTGTCGAAAATATTGATGCTGCGGATGGAAACTTAGCCGACAAACAATTTATAAAAGCGCAAGCATTGACTTACCGTGCTTACAGTTACATGATGCTAGCTCAGATCTATGGAAATAGATGGAGTGATTCAAATAATGGGCAGACAAATGGATTGGTGTTAAGAAAAGATGTGTCAACTGGAGATATGCCTTTATCTACCTTGGGCCAGACTTATGATTTGATCTATTCGGATTTAAATGATGCCATTTCTTTGTATGAATCTTCAAAATTAGTTCGTAATGCAAATAAAAATTACGAAGTAAACAAAGATGTTGCTTATGCGGTTTATGCTCGAGCAGCTTTAAATAAACAGGATTATGTCAATGCTGAAAAATATGCTGTTTTGGCAAGGGCTAATTATGAACTGATGAATAATGCAGAGTATAAAAGTGGCTTCGCAAATCCAAATAGAGAGTGGATTTGGAGTAGCTACGGTGCATCTGATGAAACGTTATACTTCTATTCATTTCAATCGTATATTGCTTATAATTCATCGGCAAGTGCTGTTAGAACGACGCCTAAATGTATCAGTAGAGAATTGTTCGATAAAATTCCTTCAACAGATATTAGAAGAGATCTTTTCTTAGATCCAAAAGGCGAAGCGTACACAACAGCTACGGGATTGGCTGGTGCGACGATGAAGGCTAGGGCTTTTGCTACATTTCCAGATTTACAGTCTAATGCAGTGCCTTACGCTTACATGAACTTTAAGTTTAAAGCGAATGATCTACCGGGGATTGGGAACTTAAATCACTTTAGGGCTTCTGAGATGTATCTTATTGAAGCTGAGGCGAAATATTTCCAAAATAAAGCAGCGGCTGAGATTCAAGGTGTTCTTAATACCTTAAATGCTAGTTCTGGTAGAAATGCCAATTATAATTGTACGAAAACGGGTACCGAATTATTGAATGAGATCAAATTGTATCGTGCGGTTGAGCTTTGGGGGGAGGGATTCGATTGGTTTGATATGAAACGATGGGGGGATGCTATCGTGAGAAGAAATAATGCGAATGGAGGTAATTTCCTTACATCTCTAGCTGTTACAATTAATCCTCAAGATAAAAACAAGTGGACTTGGTCTATCCCGCTTCGCGAAAGCGATTATAATAAGGGATTGGAATAATTCTAAGTATAAATCAATAGGATAAAATGGCCGAGCAAAATTGTATCGGCCATTTTGTTTTATAATAAGACCAAATTACTCGAGTTCGCTATGATTAGAAGCTATCTTCTTAGGAAGTGTATTACCAAATCATTAATTTTATGTATATAAATTAATAGACTAACAATTTATTAATATTAACTTAATATTGAGAATCTATTTTTACGCCGTTGAAATGATGATGAGATAGAAGAAGGAAAAATGATTCTACTAGTATCGTGTCATCACAAGCGAAAAAGATAAGTTATTCAAAATTCTCATGAAAAAAACACTTTTACTCTTAGCTCTGATAAGTCCTGTTGCAGCGCTTGCGCAAAATAACAATGCGCCTTCCAGCTATGACCCGCATGATATCAAGATTACAGGATACCTACAGACACAGTTTCAAAAAGCCCAGTCTCCAGGAATTACTTCTTTTTCGGGCGGTGATTTTTCAAAGAATTCGGATAACAGATTTATGATCCGCAGGGGACGTCTTAAGATTGACCGTGTGGATACATATTCCAGTATTGTCTTTCAATTGGATGCAACCCAGGACGGAGTACAACTTATGGATGCATTTATTCAATTACGTCATCCAAGCCAAAAGGGGTTGAGTTTAACGGCGGGCCTTTTTAATAGACCTTTTGGATATTCCATTGTGTATTCATCAGGCTATCGTGATTTCCCGGAAAGAGCACGTGTATTTCAGACGCTGATGCCACGCGAACGTGATCTGGGAGGGATGGTAAGCTATCACCCTGGCGGTAAAGCTAAGTTCTTGAACTTAGACTTGGCGCTTGTCAACGGTAGTGGCCATTCGGCTAAAGACTATGATTCAAAAAAAGATCTAATCGGTAACCTTGCTTTTAAATTTGATAGCCTCGCCGATAAAAAACTTCATCTCGGATTTGGCGGTTCATTCTATAAAGGGTCGGTACGTAATGATACCAAAACTTACTATACCTCCAATGGCAATGGTTATACAGCACATACCAGTGATGAGAATGAAGGCAAGGCAATCGGGCGGAATTATTATGGGGCGAACTTACAGGTCGAATTTGATAATAGCTTTGGAAAATCCAGTTTCAAAACAGAATATGTTGCAGGTGACCAACCTGGAGTTGCGGGTGGTGCCGATATCAAAGGACCTTATGCAAGTCGAAGTTTTACGACTCAGCCGACCACAGACCTTTATCAACGTAAATTTAACGGATATTACCTCTGGTTGACACAGGAAATTGGTCATACAGGATTTACAGCTATGGTTGCCTATGATGTATATGATCCCAATACAAAGGCGAGTGGTTCAACGATAGGCATGGCTGGTAATTTTACTGCTGATGGTGATGTTAAGTTTAGCACGCTCGGCTATGGTGTCGCTTATCAATTTAGCAATAGACTTAAATTTACGGTGTACAATGAACATGTCACGAATGAAGAGACAAGCTTGCCAAATTTTTCAACAGATATTAAAGACAATGTTTTTACAGCTAGAATGCAATACCGTTGGTAAAAGAGGTACTGGTTTCTACTTCTGGCAAGATCTCAGGGATAACTTGGTATCAGATTAGAACTAAACTTGATCGATTCGTGATTTCAGCATTATTTTAAATTCTGAAACGAATAGTTAGATGTTTTTTCGAATACGGCTCAGCGAAGATGCGGTGATACCTAAATAGGAAGCCAGCATGGCTAATGGAACGCGATTGGCTAAGCCGGGATAGAGCTTCAAGAACAATAGATATCGTTCTTTGGCGTCTAGGTTCATCATGGTATTCGCAGTTTTGAGTTTGCTCTCAACAACAAAACCATAAAGCTTGGCCATCAATAATGGCCAAACCTTAATTTCTTTTTCCAGCAGTGCGAAGTTATCGAAGTCCAGGCTCCATATTTCGGAGTCTGTTAGGGATTCTATATAGTCATTTGAAGGGGTTCGATCCAAAAAGCTTTGGAGATCCCCAATAAAACGTCCTTCATAAATAAAATAGCGGGTAAAGTCATCTCCTTTATTGTTGTAATAGAGTGAACGGAATACGCCAGCTTCTACGAAAGCAATACTATTGTTTACTTTACCGCAGGCGACAAAATAGGTTGCCTTTGGAATGCTTTTTTTTTCGAATGCCTGTCGGATCAGGTGCTCTTCCCGCAAATCGAGCTGTCCAAATTTTCGGATGTATTCCAGCAATTGCTCCATTTTACTTCTATATTATATGCCTAAGTTAATCAATTCTTCCCGTTGAGGGCCTGTTGAAAGGTACTTTATGGGAACCTCTAATTCTGCTTCCAGAGAGGAGATAAATGTCGCTAAGGCTTCTGGAAGATTTTTTGCCTGATTAACATTCGTCAACATAGTATTCCATCCTTGCAGATATTTCCAGACTGGCTTGATATCTTGGTCGGTCGATGAGGGTAAAGCTAAAGCAACCTTCTCGCCCTTTTTTTCATAGTGAGTACAAATAGGGATCCCAGTCATTTCGTTCAAAATGTCCGCTTTTGTCAATATAAGGTGAGTAACTCCGTTCAACATGATGGCATATTTCAATGCCGGCAGATCAAGCCAGCCTATGCGACGTGGGCGTTTTGTGTTGGATCCAAATTCACCCCCTTTTTCACGCAAATCGCTGGCAGCTTGACCTGTTATTTCTGTAGGGAAGACGCCATTGCCGACGCGAGTACAATAGGCTTTTGTAACGCCATAAATTTTGTCCACAAGCTTCGGTGAGACTCCTAAGCTCACGCAGGCTGCAGCGGCAAGGGTATTGGAAGAGGTAACATAGGGGTAACTGCCATGATCGATGTCAAGTAATGTTGCCTGAGCTCCTTCCGCCAGCACTTTTTGCCCATTTCGGAGCGCTTTATTCAGAAAGATTTCAGTATCTGTAATTTGTATTTTTTTGAGGAAAGTACATCCTTGCATAAAATCATGATAAAGTTCTTCAAAGGGTGGCATTTCCTGACCTACAGCCTGTAATTCTTTGTAATGTCGGTTTAAAATTTGATTTACATCAGTGTTAAAGCTGTCTGAATATATATCCCCAACGCGTAGATTCTGTCGTCTTATTTTATCGGAGTAGCTTGGCGCAATTCCATTCTTGGTTGTTCCTATCGTCCGATATAGTGCAGACTCTTCCATATAGATATCCCAATAGCGGTGGGTGGGCAATACGAGATGGGCTTTTTGGGATATCAAAATTCTATTTACGAGATCTTGCTCTGGGATAATGTGAGCCAATCCTTCAATTTCTGCTTTGACAGCCACTGGATCAATGACTACGCCAGTACCAATGATGTTTTTGATATCGGGAGAAAAAATCCCTGAAGGAAGTAATTTTAGCGTAACTTTATTGCCTTGATAATAAATACTATGTCCGGCATTCGCTCCACCATTGAACCGTGCGATAATATCATAGTCGCGTCCGATTAGATCGATAAATTTTCCTTTGCCCTCATCTCCCCACTGGAGCCCAATTAAAATGTCCATGTTGCTTTTGTATTTAATTTATATCCAAAGCTAGGGTTTGGAAAGCTCGAGACAATTGTCATTTGGCAAAAAGTGATGCTGGGTACTTTTTGTAAAGCACCAGTGAAGTGTGGTGAGGGAACTCAAGCTTGTTTGCGACCGAGCTGCTGTACTTTGTGTAGCCATTTATCCCGTTTAATTGGATCGGAGGTTTTTATAATGCCGATATAAGTGACTTTCACTGGAGATATTCCACAAAATTGCAGTGTTGATTTTTTTAGTTGGTTGACGCTGGGTTTTCCGTAAACAAGGGTATAATACCAACTGGGCTGATCGAGTGTCGTAATGATCCGGGCAGATTTTCCTTTCAGTAATTTATCCCAAAGAAGAGATTTTTCCCGATATTGAAAGGCAAACCCAGGTAGAAAAAGTCTATCGATAAAGCCTTTCATCAATGCTGGAAGACCACCCCACCAAACGGGATGTACCCAAACTAAATGATCAGCCCATAGGATATTTTCCCAGGCAAGAAGTAGATCTGGTTCGAGTTCTGTTCGTTTACGATAACCAAATTGAAGATTAGGGTTGAAGTTGAGATCGATGATATGAATTGTGCGGACCGCAGCTCCGGAGGCTATTGCATTTTCCTGATAAGCATTTGCGATTCCAAAATTAAAGGATTCCCGATTCGGGTGGCCATTGATAATAAGTATTTTTTTTTGCATGATGTTGTTTTACATCACAAAAATACAATAGGCCAGGCTCCTTTTACAGGACAAATGTCTAAAAACTAATTTCGCTTCGGATTCGGCTTAAATGCCGTTGTGTGATACCAAGATAGGAAGCTAAATAGTTTAAGGGAATTTGTTGAATAAACTCGGGTTGATTTTGGATTAGGGTCAAATAACGTTGGATGGCTGTTTCTTTTTGCAGTTGAAAAATGCGTTTTTCAAGCTCTAGGTATTGTTGTTCGGCAATCATCTTAAGGTATTTGGTCCAAATCAGACTTTCAGCTGCAAGCTTGTCAATAGCACTCTTTTTGATTACCCAAAGTTCGGCAGGAGAAATGGCCTGCATCGTCTCAACACTCGGGCCTCCTGTGATAAAAGACGAGTAGGCTGCCATTAAGCTATTTGGAAACCTGAAACAATAGGTGACATCTTCTGCATTTGAAGTTGTGTAATACGAACGAAAGATTCCTGAAACAATGAAGGCGACCTCATTACAGGGTTGATTCTCTTTAATGAAAAAATCATTTTTGTTCAGCTTTCTGAACGTAAAAAGCTGAACAATCTGGGCAATTTCTCCCTGATCAAAAAGACCCAAAGACTGAAAGTAGGCTGCTATCATCGGGATCAAACTTAGATAAATTGCTTTAGCAATGCAAGATAAATGTCTCGTTCGACTGTGACAATTCTTCTTGGAATAGTTCTCATAATTATAATGGATTGTGTAAGATTAATTTGTAACCTTCGGTTTTGTTCATTTTTAATAGTTGATGTCCTTTTTCGATCGTCTCTGATGTCAGATCGCCGATTGGATAAATAGGTACAGGTTGTATAATTTTTTGCTCTATATAGTTTGTGATACGGTTCAGTGCCTGTTTGAAATAGGTATAATTGAGGTTTTGTGCATGGATAAAGTTGGAGATATTGATGATTTTGGCTGCTGAGCTAAATAGTGTGTCTCTCGCAGAGGCTGTCGTAAAGTGGGTAATATCAATATAGCAGCCATAGGGTTTCAATACGGCCGCCGCCGTCTCTGAAAGGGTATTGCCGACCGCATCAACGCAGAAGTCAAATCCTTGATTATTAACCTTGTTTTTTAATATTTCGATCAAATTTTCTTGTTTATAATCGATGATGTTTTCGTTGGTTAATCCCAGCCGATGCAGTCTTTCGATACTTATTGCGTTTCCAGCAGTAGCGATAATGTTTTTTATACCATGGGCCAAGAGTAGTTTTAGTAAAAAAAGACTTACACCACCCGAAGCACCAGTAAGGAATACCCGATCAGGTTCGGTAATCGATGCGCGATCAAAAACTTGTAACGCTGTTATTCCTGATGTAGGTAATGCAGCCGCTTGTTCAAAAGAAATATTCTTGGGCTTCGGAGCAACAAGTGCCGCGGGTAATAAAATGTACTCCGAATAGGTGCCATTGCTTCCCATACTGCCACAAGCAAAATAAACCTCATCACCGATGACGAAATCTACAACCTCAGGACCTACATCTGTGACTATCCCTGCACCTTCTCGTCCTAAAATTTGAGAAAAGAGATACCTTCTTTCGTATTCATTTTCACGCATTTGATAATCGATGGGATTGAGTGCGGATGCGATTATTCTAATCTTTATTTCCTGTGGTTTTAATTGACGTAGTGCAACTTCGGCATTGATCAATTGATTGTTTTCGTTTAAAATGACAGCTTTCATCTCCTATTCTTTTATATACAACCGTATTGGTGAAATCTAACTTATTTGAAGCTGGTAGCACTTTATGGTCGTACTCGTTTTTTTGTCCTGAACAATTATTATGACAAATTTAAATCAGTTTTGATATATATTTGTTGGTGGTTAACATGTGGTAACTAGTACTTTTGAGAAGATAATGCGTAAAGTCATCCAAGAAAATACTGTCAGGGAAGCAAGCTGCGTTGAGGAACTAAGGGCAATGCGTGATGCGTTGGATATTTTAGGTGGAAAATGGAAATTAATGATACTCCGTTATTTAACGAATCGTGAGGCACAGGATATTCATTTTAAGAAAATGCAACGGGAGATCTTGGGGATTTCAGCAAAAGTACTGACAAAGGAACTTCGGGATCTTGAACAAAATTTATTGGTGTCACGTCAATCAAGTGATGAGCCTGTTCGGGTTTTCTATAAAATCACAAGCTATGGGAAAAGTGTTGTTCCGGTTACCGAATTATTGGTTGATTGGGGGTTAGCGTACCGTGAAAAGATCAAACATGCGCATTCAGCCTCGGCCAATGACATGATCTAAGCAGCTATGCGAATGGCGGACTGACCGAACAGGGAATCAAAAAATGGAGGAAAGTCCTTTACATTTCATTGGCTGATCATTTTCTTGATCAATACAATTTGCCCAAGATGATAATAACTATGTTCAATTACCCCTTCAATGTTTCGTAGATAGGAACCATATTTCTCGTCAAAAAAAGGCTGATCAAAAATTTCCGCATCAAGTCGCTCAATTTTATCGGCAAAAAGCGCTGCATTTGTCAAAAAATCAGACCGAAGTTTATCCCAATCGTTTTTATCTATTATGTCAGGCAGGTCAAAACTATGCTTGTCACTAATTTCCAGCTTTCCTGATTCAAACGCAGCAAGCAGCCCTCTTAAATAATAATTGATATGATAAGTGAGTACAGCTATCGTATTTAGCTCTTTGACCTTGAAGATGGCCTGTTCCAGACTGATATCGGACAGTTGTTCCTGATAATTGGTGTTTGCAATCCAATGGCCGTTTAACAAAACTTCTCTGAGCCTGTTTGCTAGAAATAGCTGTCTTTCCATTTCGTGTTAATTTCAATTAATTGTTCTTTTTTTGGGGTAAAGACTTCTGTTTTTTTTATCGTGGTAGGTATCATCTAACCCGATCTTTTCTCGATCTTTTTCTTATTCTAATTTACATACAATTTTCTAATTCTTCATCTTGGGTTAACCTCTTGTTAATAAGACTTTTGTTTTTTTGTTCGAAGTCATTGTTACCAATATATCATGTTTGCACTAACCGGAAAAGATTTAAGAAACGTTTGGGATCAATTTGTGGAAGATGAATGTGAAGAATCATTTTATACCTTATATAAGCATTATTACCATTATCTTTCTTATTTAGGACTTAAGAAAAAAATGTCCGTACAGCGTGTTCAAGACAGTGTAAACGATGTGTTTTTGCATCTTTGGGAGAAAAAAAATAGCAATCGACAGATACGTAATCATCATAATTATATTGTTACAGTTTTCTTCCGAAAGCTTTTTCGCAAGGAATCACTGCACCTGGCAGATTTAGATTTTGAGGAGGAATCCCATGATCCGGCCATTCATCAATCTGTTGAAGAGCAGCATATTCGTACGGTAACAACAAATACTGTTGCTCAGCTGGTCCAAGAGCATATGGAGCAATTGGGAACGAAGCAGCAGCTTGTGATTTATCAGCGTTTTTTTCTCGACCTTTCTTATCAGGAAATCGCCGATGCGAATCAGGTTTCGATCCATACCATCTATAATACCATCTATAAATCGTTGGAAAAAATAAAAAACAACCTTTCCAATGAACAAGAAATCTTCCTTAAAGTAGCCGTAGGCTTACTTTCTTCATTTTTATTGATTTTTTCTTAAAAACGAGTAGTGAAAAAATGATATCCCTTGCTCTATTGGATAAATTACTATTAGAGCGGCATGGACGAACTTAATTTACAAGCGTTGTTGTTGGACGAATCTTTTGTAAACTATTGCAAGAGAACGAATAAGGAGGATATTGAGAAATGGGAAAAATGGCTACAGAAGAACCCAAAACATCAACAATCCATTTCGGAATTGAAGGGGACTATTCTGGCGATGGGATATTACGCTGGGGAGGTATCCATTCAGGCAAATTATGAACGTTTACAGTCTCAAATAAAAAAGCGTTCTAGCCAGCACCGTTTTACTGCAATTAGTACGACTGTCTGGTTTAAAATTGCGGCTGTCCTAGTTACAGTCGGTACCATTTCCCTGTTTTTATTGCGACAACAGTCTTCAGAAAAAGCCGCCGAAATTGTTCAGCATGCAGGGGTGCCGGGAGAGGATGCCGCATTGTTAACCCTGAAAGATGGTTCGGTTATTTCCTTGGTTGATATAAAAAATGGAAGTATTGTTGCACTTCAGGGCGGGGTGGAAATACAAAAAAACAAAGATGGTGAACTGGTCTATAGTGCTGTTGAAAAGGGTGATGCGACGACTGCTGCAAGCAACACAATTACAACGAACAAGGGCAACCAATATCAAGTTATTTTACCTGACGGTTCTAAAGCTTTTCTGAATGCTAATTCCACATTAACTTATCCATTACGGTTCTTGAAAGATGTACGAAGTGTACGTATGAGGGGAGAAATTTACTTTGAAATTGCCAAAATGGAATCAGGCTCGGCTGGAAAGAAAAGACGCGTCCCCTTCTATGTAGAAACTGAAAATCAAAAGATTGAAGTACTCGGTACTCATTTTAATGTCTATGCATACGAAGATGAACCTTATACAACAACAACTTTATTAGAAGGAAGCGTACGAGTTACTTCAAAAAAAGGAAATGAATCTGTGCTTTTGAAACCTGGTCAGCGCGCTTTGTTAAATGAGGCTTTCCGTGTAGAAGATGTGGATATTTCTCAGGAGGTAGCATGGATAAATGGTGATTTTGTATTCAAAGGGGAAGAATTAGGTAGTCTTTTGCGTAAGATTTCAAGATGGTACAATGTGGATGTAGAATGCCCAGAGCGACTTGATAAACTGAAATTCGATGGTATGGTATCGCGTTCTCAACCGCTGTCCACAATTATCGATATGTTGCAAACTACTGGAAAAGTAAAATTAACTCTAAATGGAAGGAGGCTTATTGTGATAGATTGACCTATCTAATTTTTTACGATAAGCTAGATAAAAACAACCAAAGGTGCTGGTAACACCCTTGGTCAATGTGTTAAGCTTATCGATAATGTTTCGATTCAATGATCATCAAATAATATTAACAACAACAAATATATGAGTTTTTATCAATGCATGCGTGTTATGAAAATCACCATGATATTTTTAACTTGTTTGTTGATGAAAGTCAGTGCGTTTACCTACGGTCAACGGATTACACTTAACAAACAAAATAGTCATATTCCAGCCATATTAAAAGAAATAAGGCAACAGAGCGGCTATGACTTTTTTTATGATAATGGGCTTTTTAATCGAGCCAAACCCGTTAATATCAGTCTAAACAATGCGACTGTTGAAGAAGCATTGAATATATGTTTTGCAGGACAGCCTTTTGGTTATGTTGTGAAGAATAAATTCGTTGTTGTTACCGCACTGTCCACGATGGAAGAAAAGCCTATAAATTTACTGCGGCAGCAGCGTTTAGCGGGACGTGTTATTGACCAACAGACCAAAAAGGCATTGGCTAGTGTTTCTATCCGTGTTAAGGGAACATCTATCGGTACAAATTCTGATTCGAATGGAACTTTTTCCTTGTCTATTTCAAAAGTTCCTGCCATTCTCGTCATTTCCTATTTGGGCTATCAAACAAAGGAAATTGAAATAAACGAAGTGCAGGGAAACCTTGTATTGGGGTTAAATCCTCTAGCTACAGCGTTGGAAGAAGTGACTGTTCAGGCAAGGCGTAAAGTAAATACGCAAACAGCTGTGCTTGAAGAACGGAAGCGTGCTTCAATCGTGCAGGATGCTATTTCTGCCGAATTGATTGAGCGCACAGCGAGTATTACTACTACGCAGGCATTGCAACGTGTTACCGGAGTTACTGTTACTGACGACAAATACGTTGCGATTAGGGGGTTGGGTGACAGGTCCGTGATCGGCCAGCTGAATGGCGTTCGGCTGGCTTCGTCCGATCCCGATCGAAGTACCATTCCGTTGGATCTCGTGCCTGCTTCACTATTGGATAACATTACTGTTTATAAAACTGTAACTCCAGATAAACCCGCTGATGCTGCTTCTGGTATTGTCGAGCTCAAAACGAAATCCGTACCTGATAAAATGACATTTGAGCTTATTGCTCAAACTGGGCTCAATTCAAATATTGGTTTGGGCGGAAATTACAATAGTTTCTGGAATAGTGAGATGGGGCCTTTAGGGACACGGATCAACAAAAAAGATCTTTCGCCGGATTTTCTAAATCTCGCTAAACAATATCCAAATGGATTAAACTCCATCCAAGATATGATCGCTAACAGTAATTATAGTCCATCAGGATACCAGGAGGTAAACCGCGTTAACAATATCATGAAAGAGTTTGATCCCGTTATGACGACTCGATACCGCCGTGCCCCGATGAATCAACTTTATTCAGCGACATTTGGTAATAGCTATGACGTTTTTGGCAAACACAAGCTAGGACTTGTTATCGGAGGGAATTATTATAGAAGGATTTCTGATATTTATCAAGGTGAGCTGACCCAATACAGCATTTACCAGGGGGTAGTGACCGGTAACCCTGATATCTTTAGTTTTAGAAATATCCCTAATTACATTACACCGAATAGTCTTTTTATGGGGAAGTATCAAACTTATAGTGAAAATACGGGCACAGAAACATTGAATTATGGTACACTTGTGGGGGTAACTTATCGCTTTAATCCGCAGCATGAAATCAGCATGCAATATTTGGGAAGCTGGGGCGGAGAATCTATTGCAACCAATTTGAATGGCCGTTATGAGTACTCAGGTCTCCCGGGGGAAGTTCGAAGTACCATTCATTCCCTAAAACAGACTTTCCGTAATCTGAATACGTTTAACCTGCAGGGAGAACATAAGTTTTTGAATAAAGAGTTCTCTCCGCGACTTAGTTATAATGTTGCGACTTCAAGGTCTGCACAGAATGATCCAGACTTTAGATTTGCCAGCCTTGTAGACTACAAACCAAGGGGGGGCGGCTGGTATAGACGTCCCATTATAGGAGAGCAAGCTCATCTTGATGATTATGTCTACTCCGAGCATCTTTATGCGCTCACATCCGGCTACGTGAATGGATTTGGAAATTATGGCATCATCCAGGCTGAACCCAACGGGAGGAGATGGCGAAATTTGAACGAGGACAATTTTAATGCAAAAGCTGACCTGAGTTTCCCTTTTAAACTATTGGGTGAAAAACAGGTATTTAAAACCGGTTTTAATTACTTGTTTAGAGATCGAAAATTTACTGAAAATCAACTGTTTTTACCTGGGTCGAATTTCACGGGGAATAAATCTATTCCCTTATATGATGTTCAGGGCAACCTAGACCGCTTGGTAAGCAATGAAGTTATCGGTGTTGTATTGCCAAAAGCTGGCCAGGGGGAAGGCATGATGCCAGTGGGCGGATTCTTATATAATAGTCAAAAATCGCCGAATAACTATAAAGGTTATTTTGAGACGAATGCGTTATATGGCATGTTGGATCTTAAAATTGCTGAACGGTTCCGTATGGCAGGAGGGGTTCGTTTTGAGATGACCAATATTGGTTCGGCGGTAGATACGGCCAATGTATTTTTAGATCCGGCACTGACCGCAACCTCTCCGGATGGTACACGTATCCCGTTGGATCCGATTAATCCCAATTCCGTTTATAAAACAGGATATAAACCATTTTATTCAGTTAATGCCACCTATACGCTGAATGATAATATGAATTTTCGTGGAGCTTTCAATACGACCTTGGCGAGACCTGAATTACGTGAGATTACGAATGTGTTTGAATTTGATGCCTTTCAGATGGGCCTAGTTGTGGGGAACCCTAATTTGAAGAATCAGTATACGCAAAATGTAGATTTCCGTTGGGAATGGTTTCCAGCGAAAGGAGAAGTTATTGCGGTATCGGCATTTGGTAAGCGTATCGAAAATCAGTTAGTTAAGGTATTTAACTTAAAAACCCAAGGGCTAGCGGCTACATATCCAGAATTTCCAACCATCCAATTTCAGAATGACGTCAATATCGGTAAAGTCTGGGGGGTGGAATTCGAAGTCGTTAAGAATTTGGGAACACTGTACGATCCTCTGAAAAACCTGTTTTTGGGTACTAATCTTTTATTGGCGCAAAGCGAGATAAGAAAGTCGGAGGAGCGTTATGAAGCCAACCGTTCATTGGATCGGTATACACCCAAAAATAGTCCATTATTTGAACAGGCCCCGTATTCGATCAACGCTTGGTTGAATTATGATAATGACAAATCAGGTACAGATTTGACATTGACCTTTAACATGGTCGGGGAACGTCTGGTGCAGATCAATTTGACTGGGGAACCGGATTTGTATACACAGCCTGTACCTTATCTTGATTTTGTATTCTCCCAAAAACTTAATAAACGCATCTTGTTTAAAGGTTATGCTAAGAATATCATCAATCCGGCGATAAAAACCGTTTATGCAAATCCACAAACGGGAGGAAAGTGGTACGGAAATGAGTATATCAATAGGAGTTATAAACGGGGTGCGGAAATAATGATCGGTTTTACTTATAACTTATTTTAATCTAATGGAAATCAGTGTTTTTAAAAGTAGATATTGTCGGTTTTTAGGAGTTGCGGCTTTATGTTTTTTTTCCATTGTTTCTTGTAAAAAAGAAAAACTGGATGTTATTATTGACAATCGCCCTGTAACAGAAAGCCGGCCAAATTCGAATTCTAGAATTGTTAATTTATTTGACTTTAATCAGCTTATAGCCAACGGAGATAGCTTGACAAATTTTGTCGTATTGCATCCGCTGAATCCTGGTAACCATAAATATCCAGGAACGTCATATTTTCCAACTGATGGACGTTTGGGGAAAACATGGATAATTCCGCAGGATCTTTTTAATCAAAAAGACGAAGCAGAGCTCACGTTTCTCGCGCGCTATTATCCGGGCTTTGGTATGAATCATGATTTTAAAGTTAAAGTGAATAATAGCTATGAAAATCCCAAAGACTATTTTTTGCTTCCGTCATCATTTATGAGTGGTCAGCCTGAAGTTGTTGCGCTCACACGGACTGCAACGAGCCCCAGTAAACCGGACCATTTTAAAATTCGAATTGTCAACCTTGCTGGAGCCATTAAAAATCCACCTAGCGGAATGAATGGTCCGTTGGAAAATCTCGTTGGTGCAATATCCTTAGCCTATGCCGATGGCACGCTAGTGAATCAGAAAACGAATGAGATAGCTGTAGCTCAGGCCAGTTCTGATTATATCGAGTTGCCGTATGGAACTTACCAGTTCAAAATATTGCTTTCGGACGGTAGGCCACTTCCGTCATTAGGTTCGGAGCGATTTGAGTATGGTATTATTGATCTGCCGACTTCTGCGGTACCAAAAGATTATGCAAAGTCCACCAATTTTACTTATGCTCCAATTCAGAATTTCCAACCTGGTGGTGTTTATACGATTGTAGTGGCTCCTCAGCAATTTAATTATTTCTCTAATGAGCTGAACGAAACTGTTGCCGTCTATCAAAATTCTTTTCAGATTATTACAGACATTGGCGCACCAGTTAACCAAAGTTATTTGAGGATACAAGGAGCCAACGCCTATAAAGACCAGTCAATAGGGTTTCGAATAGATGGAAAGACCGTTGCAAGTGGTCTTGCATTTGGAAAGGGCAGTGCCTATAGTGTGCTCACCCAGAAGCAATATGATATTGAGGCTGTAGATGCCGCTGGAAATGTGCTAGCTTCAATGAAACAAGATTTGAGGAGCAATCAAAATTATACGGTATGGCTTTATCCTGATCAAACCGGAAAAGCTCAACTGCTCCTTATTGCCAATGATCTCAGTGGTACACTTCCGCTTCCGGCAGAAGATGATGGAACTTATAGCAGACTGGCATTTAAATTCTTTTTTTTCAATCGTTTTTTAAACTTATCCGCAAGCAACCCTTACATCACTTTTACACTCCCAAATGGACAGCCTTTAGGAAATAATGGCAATGTGAATCTGCAACCGGGAATTCCTTCAATTAATATGCCTTATAGTGCCATAAACATGATGACGGATCCCTATAACATTATGGCTTATCGTTCTAAGCCTGATGTCGTTCCCGGTGTATGGGCAGATGATATCGAGGTACTGAAATCGACGGAATTTATTGCTGATAAATCGTTGTATACGAAAATAGGGCGGGCCCTGCCAGCATTTGAACCAGGGATCTACACAGTTGCATTGATCGGAAAGAGTGATACTGGCCCTGCCGATAAAGAGAAAGCTAGAATGATCATTATCAAACACAACAAATAATGAAAAGACAAAACATATTACATCGCCTTTGGTTAGCGGCCATTTTTTTGATGTTGCTTGTATCCTGTACCAAGATTGAATATACGCAGATCGCCGAACCGGCCTATTTACGTGTATTCAATAACATCAATTACGTACAAACAATGGGTAGCAAGGATGATAAAGTACCGTATTTCTGTATGCTTATCAATCCGACAACGGGACCTGAAGGCAAATTCACAGGAGCGGAAATTATAGGTGATTTTCTGGATAAACGAGAACCTTATGCGCCTCCATACCCTTCGCATATCGGAAATAGTACAAGTCCAAGTAATCCCGAATATCCAGGTAAAGAGAATGTGCTAGTCGGTCCAATTTTAAATGGCTTTGATTTAAGCAGCTGGGCTCAGGTACCGTCTGGTGATGTTAGGGTTGTATTTGCTTATCGGCCCAAAAATACGGTACCCTTCTTTGAATTGGAAGACCGTTTAAAAAATGATATTCTAATTGATACGATAATCAATCTTAAAAGCAAGGAGGTTTACACACTTCATCTTTTACAAAAGGATTTTATCAAAAAAGATCATGGAATTCTGTTGCGCCAGGAAAATTTTTATAAGCTCCCCCTGTCAGATTCCTTGGTATATGTTAACTTCTATAACATGAGTGCACAAGGTTTTTGGGAAGCCGATGCAAGTTTAAAGGATGACGATTATAAATTGGCTAGTTTCAAATATGGTGTCAAAGATGAAATGAATGTGTTTTTGTCGCTTTACGAGAGTCAGGCAGAACTGAGCCATTACGCGGCCAAAGTAATTGGCTACCAGGGCAGATTTATAACGACGGTCAAACGCAATACAAGTACAGATGCTGTAAGCCCTTATGTAAGTTTTCCACTATGGGCGAGCAACAAATCAAATGGTATCCGTACGGATATATGGCAACGGTTTGACTTTTTTACGCTTGGGATGGATCCAGTGACAAATCCCTTTTACGATAGCGACGTGAATACCGGAAGCAACTGGGCGGTGCTTAACTGTCTTCTTAATGGGAAAGTAAGTTTGACGAGCAACCAAAATGGAACATTGCTTCCAAATTTATTGGTTAATGTACATTCCGGTAAAGATAATCCGCGCACTTTCGCAACGGTTAATACGATCGAAATTGTCAATGGCCGTGTATACCTCACTACAATTCAACGGAAATATGCTCCACCTATTTACTAAAAATAAGCAGAAATGACTGAATATAATAATAGCAAAACAAATCCTAAGGTAGCACAGCTATATAAAGTTGCTTGCTTTTATGTGTGTCTATTTATTTTGTTGCTGCATGGTTGTAAACATGATAATCTAACTGTACCGTTGCCTAATGAAAATCTACGGCCGGCAGCTGATTTTATTCATAATAATTATGAAATGCGCCTCTTTGATGCGGCGCTTGAGAAGACAGGCTTGAATGTTGAGCTAAATGGCAATGGACCATTTACAGTACTCGTACCAAATGATGTTGCCTTTAATGAAATTGGCATATTCCGGCCGACTGATCTTGATCGAATAAATAAAGATAGCCTGCGCCGGATGATTTCCTATCATATTCTTCCGAGACGTCTTTACGTCAGTGATATTCCGAGCAATTCGGTCGATTTTAGATATGCGACACTCGAAGGTTCGGAGCTCTATACCTCTATTGGATCAATTTCACCTGGTGCGCTTAGTCCAGTGAATATGTTGTTTTTTAGTGGAGCGAAAGCTATTCGTAAAGATGTGGTTTTGTCTAATGGGGTATTACATGTGCTCGATAAGGTGATGAAGCCACAATTCGAAAAAAATATCCAGGATTGGCTGCGCGATAAGAAAGAATATACCGTGTTTGTAGCTGGATTGAAGAAATTTGGTCTCTGGGACCAATTAGGGGGGAAAGGCCCTTTCACAGTGTTTGCACCAACAAACGAAGCCTTGGAAACGAGAGGTATTACAATGGAATTTTTGACTGGTGCGGTTCCCCAAAACTATATTGCAGAGGTATTATTTGGAGCCTATATTATGTACGATAAGCATTTTTTTATATCGGATTCACAGGTTTTTAATGTCATTAATTCGAATGGTAATTATAAATACCATCTGAAAGATAAAGTGCACTATATGGAATATTTTGCCAATGAAACCTATCCGACCTGGAAACTTAGCTATAACATGAAACTTAGGGATAACGATACCTTCTACTCAATTATTCTCGCTGACGTCACTTATTCTGTAGCGGCAAAAATGGATTACTTATGTAGCAATGGCTTGATACACGATTTAGACAAAGGGTTGGTAAGTCCAGATCAAGCGATAAAAAAGAAAGAAAATGAAAAATAAATCGATAAAGGCAACTCTACATATTTTGTTGTTATGGGCTATCAGCGTATTTGTTCTGCTGTCTTGCCAGAAGACTGAATTTATGCCGGATCTTGTGGGCGAAGAAGTCCCCTACCAAAATGATGCGACTCAAGATATTACACAGCTATTGACAAAACATACGGAAGCAAAGGTGTTTTTAGCAGCCTGGCAAAAAAGTAATATTACTGCCTCGATCAAGGCTCAGGGTACTAACACGAAGGTGACGGTATTAGTACCAAATGATAATGCGCTGAAACAAGCGGCAATAACACTGGAAACTATCCAAAAAATGACGGTAGAGGAAGTTACAAACTTTGTTCAATTTTATAGTTTCCTTGGCGAGCTCAATCAGGCTAAGCTTGGTAAATATAGTTTATTGGTTCGCTCGATGTTGAAAAATCCAGAATATCGTGTTCAGTTTTATGATAACGAGGAACCCGTAGGACGACGTTACGATATCTACGCTTATCGGCATTATTTGGCTGTAAAAGACGGGAATTTGCTTGTTAACGGTAAGTCTAAGGGTAAATCGGCCTATGAGCCTGCTACAGATGGAGGAATTTATCTTTTGGAGAAAGCGATTGACAAGCCGGTAAAAACGATATTGGAGGCGTTAATCGCAGACGGAAGGTTTACTTTTTTTATTGAATCCCAGCGCCTGGCCGAAGAGGCTTTTTACGAAAAAATGTTAGACGATATTGAGCCATTGTGGGGGTATCGCATGAGCAAAGAGGAATTTTTAAGCTATTATCCCGATGCCAGAGCGCCATACCAAAGGGGCTGGGATGTGGAGCGCGCTCCTAACGCCTATGATTCGCCTAATTTAACTTTAACAGCGACCTTTGCACCCACGGATGATGCTTTTCGAAAGGCAGGGTTTAATAGTGTAGCCGATATTTTAGCTTTTAATGCTAAACGTGGCGATGTGCGATATGACGAGACGTACTTTGAGCCACGTGGCGCATATCCTATGGATACAATATTCAGCTTTCACCGTAATTGGGGAAGAGTGTTTGCAACACAGGATCCTTCCTATGGAATTGCCATATCTAATAATACCGTGTTTTATAGTAATGATCTGGATCCTGCGTTATTAAACGATTACTATGTAAATATTGGAGGGAGCGGTCAGATTCAATACGCTTATAAAATGCCGTTAGCCTTTTCTAAAAATGCTGCCCAGATTCAAATGAAGGTCAAAGAGACCGAGGTGGCACCGGTCAATGTTATTGAAACAGATATCAATACAATAAGTGGTCCTATTCATGTTGTTGATAATCTGTTGCTTCCAAAAGGATTTAAACTTAAATAAAAGATGAGACGACATAATTTTAGTTATAACAAGTGCAGTATATTTTTACTAGCAATAGGCCTATTACTTGCCTGTAAAAAGGAGGAAAATACGAGGAGCTTTGATAATAACAAGGTCAACCTGGTCGTTGCTGATAATTTTAATTTATCAATATTTAATGCGGCGTTGCGTGTCAGCAATATGGATAAGGAGCTGCAGGCGGGAGAAGGACCTTATACTTTGTTAGCGCCGTCCGATGACGCCTTTGCAAAGGCAGGTTACCCGGCAGTCGTGAGCATATTGTCTGAACGCCATGCTATAGTTTCCGATATTGCCAATTACCATATACTGGATGGGAAATATGAACTCGATAAACTTCCTTTTCTGTTCAACCAAGAATTGAAGACACGTCGAGGTAAAGTGTATGCTACACATTGGGTAAAAGGTGCCGATACAGTCCTTACGCTGAATGGAGCACGCATATTGACTCAGAACCTACCAGCTTCGAATGGATTAATACAGGTACTCGATCGTGTCATGACACCTTATGTTCATGATAAGATTGTTGATGCGATCAATGCTGACGCCAGTATCAGCATATTTGCTCAGGCGATAAAGAAAACCGGTGTTTTATCCGAAAAAGCAAATCAAGGTTCCTATACTGTTTTTGCTCCAAATAACACAGCAATGGCGCAGATGGGGTTTCAGTCCGTACAAGATGTGGAACGTGCCGGCTTGAAGGATTTGAAGAAATTAGTAAACTATCATATTCTTCATGATCGTCGATTCGTATATGACTATATCTTAAGTACGGGTGCTACAAATATATCTAAGCAAACCATGCTGGATGGCAATAGTGTAGAAATTAGATTGATTCCTAATACAAGCTCTCCGGGATCATTTAGTGGTATAGCGCTCCGTGGGCTGGGTAATAACAGTGATGTACTGTTACAAAAGCAAGATATCTTGACCGGTGAAGGAGTCCTGCATATTGCTGATCGAGGTCTTCTACTTACGCAATAATAAGAAGTTTTATCTAACGAATTAATGAGACACAGAAATGAATAGATATCAATATGACAGTATATGCATAGGGAGATCGATTAAGAATACCTATCCTATAATGTCAATACTAAAGTTAATTTTTCTCTTTTTATTTCTTTTGCAAGGGATTTATTCTTTTGCACAGGAAACTTCGGGTACAATTAACGGAAAGGTGCAAAATAGCAATGGCCATGTTATTGAAAAAGCGACTGTCACCGTGGTTCATACACCAACTGGGACTCGTTATGCCCAGTCGACGGATAAAGATGGACGTTTTACTTTAAATAACATTCGCATAGGTGGTCCTTACACTGTCGATGTAAGTAGCATAGGATTACAGGCAGATCGTAAAGAAAATATCTTTGTGCGTTTGGGTGAGTCATTGCAAATCGATTTCATCTTGCAGCAACGGACTGAAACTCTTGGTGAAGTCGTCGTGACTGGTCGCAAAACTGATACAAGAGCAGGTGTAGTAGGGACTGGAAACCATTTCAGTGGTGAGCAAGTGCGGAGTATGCCTACTGTAAGCCGTTCGATTACCGATGTGACCCGGCTTACACCGCAAGGAAGCCGGGACAATAGCTTCGGAGGGACAAATTTTAGGTATAATAACGTCACGGTGGATGGTGCGGTTAACAATGACGCAATCGGTTTCAGTCCTTCTTTGGGCGGGCAGACTGGTACATCCGGTATGGCTGGCAGCAGCACAAGAACAAACCCTATTTCGATAGACGCCATACAGGATATGCAGGTATATTTGGCACCTTATGATGTTAAGATTGGGAATTTTACTGGGGGATCGGTCAATGCTGTAACCCGAAGTGGTACAAATAGAGTTGAAGGTTCGGTATATGCCTACGGACGAAATGCTACATTGACGGGAAGAGATCGTGTGGGGACTTTGGGGAAAATGAATAAAGATTTTTACGATTATCAAACGGGCTTTCGAATTGGATTTCCTTTGATTAAGGATAAATTGTTCTTTTTCAGTAATGAAGAACTTACCCGACGTCAGGATCCGACACAATTGCGTGTAGGAACCATCGAAACTGCTCATATTCTTGAACAGCGCGATGTGGAGACAATCGCTGAGGCAGCGCGCTCGCGCTATGGTGATATTTTTAATATTGGCACGGCAGATAATTATACGAACTGGTCCCGTTCAACCAAGTTTTTTAACCGTTTAGACTGGAATATAAATGCCAAACATCAGCTAGCAATTCGAAATAATACAATTTTCAGCAAAGCAACACATATGGATAGGGATCAACAGGATTTTCGATTCAGCAGTATGGCCTTTGAACAGGAAAATAACCAAACTAGTACCGTTGCGGAATTAAAAAGCAGATTTAACAATAACCTTTCTTCCAATGTTGTGCTGGGATATACTCAGGTAAACGATCGCCGTAATCCTTTAAGTGATCCCTCATTGCCCCAAGTGCAGATACAGGGACGTACGCCGGGTACAACGATCTATCTTGGAACAGATCGGGAAGCCAGTATATTTAATATGCGACAAGGTACATGGGAGATTACAGCTAACCTGAATTGGACAAAAGGGAGGCATAAATTATTATTCGGAACACATAACGAGCTTTATCGTATTCGGTATGGCTTTGTGAACAGCTGGAATGGCCGGGTCGATTACAACAGTATTGCAGATTTCGTTGCAAATGTTCCCTATCGCGTAAGGGGAAGCTACAACTATACGGACAATTCACGTTCTTATATCTTGGATCATCCGGCGGCGAATTTCTCCGTCGATATGTATAGTCTTTACATCCAGGATGAAATCCGTGTAAATGACCGTTTCCAAATTATCCCTGGACTTCGGGCCGATCTGGCGGCTCTACCGACGATGCCGGTAAGAAGTGATAAAGTCAAAGATATGTGGTCTGACCCGATGTTTGGCACCACTTACACCTATACGCCGCCCAATAGACTGAAAAATGAGTTTTTAAATAGAGTTCAGCTATCCCCGCGTGTAGGATTTCGATGGGAGGCTATGGACAATAAACAGCTGATTGTTCGAGGCGGAGCGGGCTTATTTACGGGACGTATTCCATTTGCTTGGTTAGCCTATGCCTACTATAATACGGGAGATAGTTATGGTGCTTTTGATCAAAAAGCAGATCAAAAACCATTTGCACCTGGATCCGACCCTATTAAGCCGAGCACAAATGGAATAGGTGATTTTATCGGACAAAATGGTGCAGTCATTAACGATCCTAGTACCGGAAAAACACAGGTGGACCTTGTCGATAACAATTTTGTATTACCACAGGTATTACGATCCAATTTGGGGATAGATTATCATGTTGAAAGCTGGAAATTTACAGTAGAAGGCATCTATACCAAGAATATTAAAGATGTGTTATTTCAGCAATTGAATAACAGGGATAATCCACTATGGTATGGTTATGATGTCAATAAACAGCAACCTGTTTACAGCGGGACCTTAGATAATCGTTTCTCAAATGTTTACTTGCTGAGTAATACCAATCAAGGTTATCGTTATAGTATAACCGGGACTATAGGGAAAACGCTCAAAGAAAAGTTGAATGCCACGCTAAGCTATACCTATGGAAAATCAAAAGATTTAAGTAATGGCGTGCGTAATTCAATGGAAAGTAACTGGCAATTAAATCAATCGCTGATTCCAAACAATCCAAAACTAGCCTATAGCAATTTCGATATTCGCCATCGCATCGTTTCGAGTATAAATTATGAACAAGTATGGCGCAGTGCTGGACGTACAAGCTTTACATTGTATGTTAGCGCTCAATCAGGAAGCCCTTTTACTTATGGTATTGTCAATAATAGCATACAGGGTTTACCACAGCAGGTCAGCCTAGTTTATGTTCCCAGGCGGGAAGAAGCAGTTCATTACTTCAAAGATATCGTGAATGGTCTGTCAGCTCCACAGCAAGCTGAAGACTTCAATCGATTTATTGATGGGAATGGGTATTTGAGTTCTCGAAGGGGGGAATTCACAGAACGCAATATGGGGCGTACGCCGTGGAATGTACAGGCGGATTTGCGTATTGCCCATGATCTCTTTTTTCAGAAATCTAAGAAACAGTTTATAACATTCTCGGTGGATGTTATGAACCTGACAAATCTGATATCAAAGAAATGGGGCGTACAATATTTCTCGCCCAATACATTTAATTCGACAAGTAGTGTAGGCCTTACGCCATCATTGTTCCCCCCAAGACAAAATGCTGATAGCTGGCCTGTATTTACGTTTAGTGATCCTGGACAGCCTTATAGTATTGATTATTTTAACTCAAGGGCGCAGATACAATGTGGGGTTCGATATACTTTCTAGCTCGGTCATTTGGGAGAAAGCTAAATGGAAACTAATATATAGTTATAAGAATTTATTCCAATGAAAAATACAATAAATCTGGTCATCATCTATGTATTGATGACTATTGCGACGATTAGTTGCAGCAAAAAGGAAGAATTGGTCGATAAAGTTCCTGCTAAGGTAGACAGTTACTACCCTAACTCAGGTAAGGCAGGAACACTAGTTACCATTGAAGGGCAGGGATTTGGTGGTTCAATTACAGAATTCTCTGCAACTGTTGCAGGGAATTCAGCAGATGTGATCAGTGTAACTTCAACATCGGTGGTCTTTCGTGTGCCAAAAGGTGATAAAAGTGGAACAATAGTCTTAAAGCATGGAAGTAGTAGTTTCGACGTCGGTACCTACACTTACCAGGATCTGTCTGTCGCAAAGATTTTTCCAACAAATGGCACAGGAGGAACCCAATTGCGGATTGACGGGGAGGGATTTGGCAGTACGGATAAACCTGCCGAAGTTTATGTAAATGGCAAAAAAGCCCTCGTTGTGAGTGTTACGGACAAAGTAATCGTTGCAGAAATTCCTGATGAAGCGGGATATGGTGCGGTCGAAGTTCGTGTGGACGGTAAAAAATCTCAGGGGCAGAATTTTACCTATCAAGTCGTTCGCAGTATTAAACCATTAACTGGTGGTCCAGGGACAAAAGTGACGTTAATAGGTGAAGGTTTTGAGAAAGTAAATTCGGGCAATATCGTTGATTTTAATGGTAAAATTGCTGTTGTGCTGGAATCTAGTCCTGAGAAGATTATAGTGGTGGCTCCTGCTGACGTTAGCACAGGTCTTTTATCTGTGAATATCAATGAGCAGAAAATCTCAGGCCCAAAATTTACGGTTGTCGGGAAACCACAAATTGCTTCGGTTTCTCCATTGAGCGGTCCTAAGGGAGCAGAAATGACGATCAGTGGGATGTTGTTTAGTAAGGAACTTGATGAAAATCAGGTTTTTATTAATGGAAAGCAAGTTGCAGTTTCATCCAACAGTGAACATCAGCTCAAATTGACCATTCCCGGTGGAACTGGCTCTGGAAATGTTCGGGTTGTTGTCAACGGCCAATCGGTAGATGGACCACAATTTAAAGATCAGACCTTAGGTATTCGTTCTATAAGTCCTGATAATGGTTTGGCAGGAACAAGCGTAACAATACTTGGTACTGGGTTCAGTGCAAATGCAAGCGAAAACCTTGTGTATTTTAACGGTGTGCTGACGCCTGTAACGAGTGCCAGCGAAAATAAATTGGTCTTGGACGCACCGCAAGGGCTATCAACAGGTGAGGTGAAAGTAATCGTTGGTAATCAAAATGCATTAGGGCCTATACCGTTCCGTCGTGCCGGAATAATGACTTTGGCAGGAGGTCCCGGAAGTACAGTGTTTGGCAATTATATGAGTGGAATAGCTATTGATCAACAGGGATATATATATGTTACCGATCCAGAAAATAAACAGGTTAAGAAGGTATCGCCAACCGGAAATGTTTCTGTATTGCAGGTAGATGGCGCCAATGCGGTATTTGACTATCCGTATGGGATAGTAATTGACCAGCAGAATAATATTTATGTCAGCGACCAAAGGGCGAATCAGATTTTTAAAATCTCACCGGGGGGTAAACGTACAATACATGCAAGTGGGTTTTCGCCTACATCAATGAGCATCGATTTATCGGGTAATTTGTATGTTGCGCTCGCCGGATTTGCGCAAGGGGTAAACAAAGTCAATGTGGCTGGGAACTATACCAAAGTCACTGGACCGAATTGGGTGATGGCCAAACCATTTGTGGATAGCCAAGGATTTTTGTATTATTCCGATCAGAACACAAGCAGTAATAATGGAATCGAAATTGTAAAGCCTGGCGATACGCGCGGAAGTGGCTGGGCTGGCAGTTCTGATCCAGGGTACCGGGATGGAATTGGGACTGATGCACTTTTTAGTGGAATTGGCAGTATAGCCCCAGGACTCAATAATCGATTGATTGTTGCTGACAATAATAATTACGCGATTCGTGAGGTTAATTTATCAACTCGCGAAGTTACAACTTTGATAAAGGGAGCTAATGGGTATTCGGATGGAACTTTCTCAAATGCTAAATTTTCTTCCATAAAAGATGTTGTTGTCGATAAGGATGGTAATATCTATCTTTTGGATATGAATAATAAAGCAATTCGAAAACTATTCCTGAAATAACATTGATTAAATCCCCCGATGCAATCTTCATTTTTGGCAGTGATTCCTCACTTGGAAAACTGAGAAAGTAAGCATCGGGGATTTGTATTTTAAAATAAAATCCTCGTTTAGAAGTGCTGCCGCATGCAGAGAAATAATCAAGCCTTATCGGCTTCAAGTAAAAAGTCTCCATAGAAATTAGGAATATTGCTGCGGTAAATCGCATTGGCAACTTCCGTTATCGGATAATCCACTTTAACGATCTCGGCTCCAATTTCTTCTTTAGACAGCGTTATTATTGTATAGACCGCTTTTCTATCTTTTTCTTTACTGCGTCCCACTGACCCGCAATTGACAAACAGGACATCATCAGAATTTTGGACATAGGAATGGTGGGTATGCCCCATCACCAAAATGTCTATTGCTCTTTGTTTTAGCTGAGCAGAGATATCGGACTTAGGTGTTGATTGATGGATATACTCGTCATTATTATGTAGACCGGCATGTACAAGCAGTACTTTTCTAAAACTCCTCCCTAACTTAAATGTCAGTTCAATGTTATAGGGTAATGTGGCCAGCCATTTTTTATGAGACGCTGAGATTTCCATTTTACTGAGATTGATTGCAATTTCACGATTTGCTGTCTCTATTGCATCATGGTGTGGTAAGGGGATAATAGGTTCGTCAAAAGCAATCCTTTGGTCATGGTTTCCCAGCAGACAAGGAACGTTGCTCTCCTTTATCCTATTGATCACTTCATTGCCCCAGGGCGCAAAATCCACAAGATCACCTAAACAGTAGATCTGTGTTAAGCCTCGCATTCTTATATCTGCCAATACCGCATCCAATGCGATTATATTGGCATGAATATCACTTATTATTGCGAGCTGTATCTTCATTTATCCTACAAATTTAACAATTCGATATATGAATTTTACATATTTTAATAGCGTTATCGTGAGAAAATGAAACTGCCATTATATTCATCCTTATAACCAACAAAAGTTGGCTAGGACTATTGAAAGATATTTTTAAATAGGTATATGTATTATTGCAGCAGCCGTGAACATATGCCTATTCAAGTACGATGCCATTAAAGGTTCATTCCTCCATTCATTTGCGACCCTGATTCCAATATATGCCTATTCTCATTTTAATGTAAATTACACTATTATATTTTGCACAATATAATTTCTTGCTATACATTTGTACAAACAAACAAATAAAACATGAAAACGTTATATAACATCGGCGCTACAGCTAAGGGAGGACGAAATGGTCAGGTAAAAAGTGAAAATGGTGTATTAGATTTGGCGGTCCGCATGCCGAAAGGCCTTGGTGGAGCAAATGACGACTACGCTAATCCAGAGATGCTTTTTGCGGCGGGATATGCAGCTTGCTTTGATAGCGCTCTAAATTTGGTTATTAAATCGGAAAAGGTGAAAACAGGAGAGACTTCGGTAACTGCAAGAGTGAGTATAGGGCAATTAGAGAATGGTGGTTTTGGGCTTGCTGCAGAATTGCATGCAAATATTCCTGGAATAGATCTGGATTTGGCGCAACAATTGATCGAAAAAGCACATGAAGTCTGTCCATATTCCAATGCAACACGAGGTAATATGGAGGTCAAATTGACTGTATCTACTAACGAATAATATATGAATTATGTTGCTAACGTGCTTACAGCACTTGTACTTTTAGAACATCTATACATTGTATGGATGGAAATGTTTGCCTGGGAAACTGCTGGAAAACGTAGTTTTGGAAAAGCTCTTCCCGCTGAACTATTTAAACCGACAAAAGGGCTGGCCGCAAATCAGGGGCTCTATAATGGCTTTTTGGTTGCGGGGTTAGCTTGGTCTTTTTTAATCAACGATCCCGTCTGGAGTGAAAATGTACGTTTGTTCTTTTTAAGTTGCGTACTTGTTGCCGGTATTTTTGGTGGAATCACAGCAAGCAAAAAAATATTCTTTATACAGGGACTGCCTGCATTGTTGGCTCTACTATCTGTTTTTCTCTTAAAATAAATTTATAATCAACATGTCACTAATAGAAGATTTAAAATGGCGTCATGCAGTTAAAGCATATGATCCAACAAAAAAAGTTAGTCAGGAAAATATAGATAAAATTGTGGAAGCCGCCCGCCTTGCGCCTACTTCTTCGGGTTTACAACCTTTTAAAATATTGGTTGTTGAAAACCAAAAATTAAAAGAGGAATTGGCAAACGGAGCGCTAAATCCGGAATGTATGCGTGAATGTTCTCATGTATTGATTTTTGCTGCGTGGGATCGTTATACAGAGGAACGTATCGATAAGGTTTATGATTTCACAACAGATGAACGTGATCTGCCCCGGGGACGTTTTGGTTCCTACACCGACAAGTTAAAATCTATTTATTTGAATGAAGCTGCTGAAAGAAATTTTGCACATACAGCAAGGCAAACTTATATTGCTTTAGGTCTGGCTCTGGCTCAAGCAGCAGAACTTCGCGTTGATTCTACCCCTGCCGAGGGCTTCGATAGCCGCGTGGTAGATGAGGTGTTACAATTACAGAAACATGGGCTGAAAAGTGTTTCGTTGATGTATGTTGGTGTGGCAGATGCTTCCCGCGATTGGATCTCGACCATGAAGAAAGTTAGGGTTCTCAAGGAAGATTTTGTTGTTGAATATAAATAAGCGGTATACTGCTGTTCAATCCCCAAGAAACTCAATATATTTGCGAAATGGATGATTTATTAAAATTAGACAAACAGCTCTGTTTTTCAGTTTATGTATTGCACCGGGAAATTATGCAGCGCTATCGTGCTATTCTTGAAGATATTGATTTAACATATCCCCAGTATATTACGATGATGGCTTTATGGGAAAACGATGAGCAAACAGTCAATCAACTTGGTGGTAAACTATATTTGGATAACGGAACACTCACACCCTTGTTAAAACGGTTGGAGAGTAAATCTTTGCTTACGCGGACACGGAGTAAAGAAGATGAAAGAGTTGTAAAAATAAAATTGACCGAACAGGGAATAGAATTGAAGGAAAAGGCGAGCTGTATCCCGATGCAGATTTTTGAGGCATTAAAGCTGAACTATGCTGATATGGTTCAACTTAAAGATCTGGCTGAAAAAATTGTCAAGAATGCAGGCGAAATATAGTCGTTTGTACTAATATAAAATTAGAAAAGGATGGAATTCAGATCGACTGTGTTCCATCCTTTTTTTTCTGAAAGTTTTGTGTTTAGTAAGCCTTATATCACATCAGCATATTTCGGATTTTTTTGTAAAACCGGAATGTGGAGATTCGTGGAATGGAAGATATCATTCAAAAAATAAATGACCTAGATTGGCCTGCTATTACAGAAGCCATGCATACACATGGCTATGTGATCATACCAAAAATACTGACAGATTCGCAATGTGAGCTGTTAAAAGATGGTTATGGCGATTCAACACGCTATCGCAAAACCGTCAATATGGCGAGACATCGATTTGGATTAGGAGAATATAAGTATTTTAATTATCCTTTGCCTGCCTTTATCCAAACGGTTCGATCGGAACTTTATCCTTATCTGACAATCATTGCAAATGCTTGGTTTCGGGCATTGGGAATAAAATTATCGTTTCCTCCAAAACATGAAGATTTTTTGGCACATTGTCGTAAGTATGATCAAGAGCATGCTACGGTATTGATTTTGAAATATGCAGAAGGGGGCTTCAATACCTTGCATCAGGACTTATATGGAGAAGTATATTTTCCGATGCAGGTTGTTTTGATGTTGGACGAACCCGAATTAGATTTCACCGGCGGAGAGTTTGTAATAACACAACAAATTCCAAGAGCGCAGTCAAAAGCCATTGTTTTAAAACCTAAAAAGGGAGAGCTTATTCTGTTCGCGACAAATTTTAGACCAGAGAAGGGGCGTATTGGTTATTTCAGGGTTAATATGAAGCATGGAGTGAGTGAGGTCACATCGGGAGAACGGCATGCGTTGGGTATAATTTTTCATGACGCTGAAAAATAGATAAAACAATGGAATGGCATAAAAATATAACAGATGCTTTATTGCTTGCTAAGATTCGAGCTGGAGAAATTTGTTTTGGTGGAAATGAAAAATTGAGAATTTATGGACTGCTTCATTGCACTTCAGGAAAACGGATGAAACGGGATAACAGAGTTTTTTTTACAAGTGAGCAAGAAGCCCTCATGCATCATTACCGTCCTTGTGGACATTGTTTAAAGTCCGAGTATGTTAAATGGAAGGAAATAAGGGATTTGTTAAAGTATAAGCAGCATTAAGTTGACCCGGTAGAGCATCCTCATAAATCGAATTCGAAAAAGTGGATCTTATGACAATTTCGTTGAGCTTTTGTTGAATTTTGTATTTATCTTGGGGCAAGGTCAATTTCATGGATTAAAAGAAAAATGCGTTTACTTTCGATTGCTGTTTATTTTATTTTGGTGGTTCTGTTGTTGACCAGCTGTGAAGAGCGGAGGCAAGATACTGACGTTTTGCGTTATAGTGCTCATAGGAAGCGCGATAGTGCTCGTTTGGACCTTCATCTTTTCGAGAGCCGTTTTCATGGGAAATTGTGGTTCTATAGACCTGGAGGTGAGATCGATTCTGGGGATATTCGAGGTGATATCCAGAAGGATACGTTGCTTGGGGATTATTATTATACACCGTTTGGCTGGGGACAGAAAAAAAGGAGACCCTTGGTTTTATTAAAAAAAGGGTCTCAATATATTTTAGGCACAGGTACGGAGCAAGTGTATATGGGAATTCCCCATTATATACGGTCTACTATCAATTTCCAAGACGCGAAGTTTATATTTGCTGAAATTGATCCTTAAATGTACATCTATTGACTTTCTCTACATGATATTTTTCAATCTAATGTATTGTAGTAACATGATGGTCTTGCCATCTTTGATTTCACCTGTATCGATCATCTCCAATGCATCCTGAATATTGATCTCAAGAATTTCGATATGCTCTTCCTCTTCTTCTAATCCGCCACCATCGCTCACTTTCATATTGTTGGTATATTCGGCGATAAAAAAATGTAGAATTTCAGTCACCGACCCTGGAGACATGTAGGCTTCGAATATTTTTTTTGCTTCCTTGATTTGATAACCCGTTTCTTCTTCTGTTTCCCTACGGATGCAGTCTTGCGGTGAATCCTGATCAAGTAAACCAGCACAAGCCTCTATCAGCATGCCAGATTCGTTACCGTTTATGTAAGTTGGAATACGAAATTGCCGTGTTAATATTACTGTCTGAGAAGTCATGTTATAGAGTAAGATGACTGCTCCATTACCGCGGTCATAGGCTTCCCGGCTTTGTTGCTGTATTGTACCGTCTGGTTTACTGTATTGATAAGTTACTTTTTTTAGGGTGTACCAATTGTCCGATAGAATTTCTGTTTTTACAATTTCAATATTTTTTATTGCCATTTTGTGGATGTTTAAGGTCAAAAGATAAAAATAAGTATTGCGATCCAGATTAAGCATGAAAAAGTGATAGAAGCCTTCACGAATGTTGCTATTTTTTATTTTAAACCATCTTCCAGTATCTGTTTACTGATGCTGAACTCCCTATAGCCAAAAGCTCCAGATTTATATCCAATTACTGCTCCAAATTCAATGTTTTTTGAAGTGGAGGTCTTCGGAAATACAGAAGAGCGATATACATTGGCCGAAGCCAAGGGTTTTTCAAAGACACGAAAGTGTAGGCCGTCTTTTGAATAGGCTAAATAATTCATGTCTGATGTAAATCGATCTACATTCCCAATAGCCAGACAGAGGAAATAATAGCCGTCAATATAGGATCCCTGCAAGTGCCATGTTGAATATCCTTTGTTAAATTCAAGCCAGGGTTTGTTGATAAATTCAACTTTTTTACTATTTCTATAAGGTGTGAAATCTAGGCCATCTGTAGAGCTGCGTGATAAGATATTGGTCATTATTGGAGCTTTATATGCAGGACTAAAGTCCACTTCATAGCTTATTGTATGTGTTGAATTTCTAACAAAGGTTGGAGAAAGGATGTGATTGTCTTGGAATGAAGCAGGCTCATTACTATTATATACAAGTTCGAGGGGTGTCCAGTTAATTCCATTTTTCGATGTCTGTCTTACAATAACACGCTCGGCCTCTTCGTTTAATTTTCTAGTGTTGTTCTCGCTTTTGGCGCCCCATTTTTTTAAAATTTTACTTGAGAAAAAGCAACCTCTATAGTATAATTCGAATTCTTTTCCATTGAAATTCCAGTCTACATCAGACCAATAGCTTTGATTGGGGCTTCCGTCTTTTTGAATGAACGAATCTTCCAATGCAGGACGTCGCTGAATTGGGTTTACCAATCCAACCGGAGTAATCCATTCTTTTCCATCATTAGATACCACTACGGTCGGATTTTCATAAAGGGAAGCTGTTCTGTCTGAGCCAATTATTCCAAAATAAGGCGTGAATACCATCCAATATTTGTATCCATTGAAACCGTCCGGAAAATATTCTACATCGGGATGGCAATAGCTAGCACTATTGCCTGAGATATCTCGTATCAATACAGATAATTCTTCACCAGGCTGATTTGCATTGGCAATAGTGTTAATTTTTATAGTACTAAGGTCATTGTTAAAACCTGTTGGAATGGGTAATTTATCCTTTTCGATACCTCTGGATCAGGCGGTACAAGGTCTGGATGTATATCTCTCTTACAACCGATAAAAAATAATATTCCCAAAAATAAATAGGCAATTCTTTGAAATGACATATAGAATCAATAAAAACAAAATATAAATGGTAATTTGTTACGGCCTTACTTTCCCTGTTAATCTTAGCTAAATGATAGCAAAAATGATCTATTTTTTTTATTTCTCAAAATCGATTTCCAAAAAATATTTGTCTGCTGTAAATATTTGATTTTCTGTATTATAAGTGTCCATCTGACTTGTATTTTTTTAAGAGTGTTCATTTGCTACTAAAGTGTTTGTCAGATAGTTTTGGTGAGTTATAAAAATGAAGCTCATGGGATGTCTCTATCAGTGTCTCCAGGAGGAAATTACTGTCCCATGATCGCGTTGGCGTCATTTTATTTTTTGTGTTTTATTTAAAGAATAAGCTATTATTTTTTAGTATTTGGGAAGAAAAACGGAATGAAATTGAACGTTAAAATCTTAAAATTAATCGTTAATTTTAGGCTGTTGAATTCATTTGAATGTTCAATAAAATTTGCATGATAACAGCCATTTCGTCCAATTTATGCTTTTTTGGATAATGCGTATCTTTTCGTTATTGCAGTGAGCACTTTTTTATAATATTTAGTTTTATCGAGTTCATCAACAACAACGATCTCAACATCGTTTGCCTGAAGCAATTGCATCTTGTCTTTGGAAAGCTCGTACCACTTTTTTGTTGTGTAATAAAATAGTTGATTTGCGATAAAGCTACTTCGTCTGTAATATTTATTTCGGGCGCGATAGGTAAGTAGCCACCAGAGGTCTATCTCTACAAAATCAAGGGAGAGGCCAAATATGTGGATATCCTGCGTAAAAAATAGATCAATCCATGATTGGAGCTTGGTGTCCTTTTGCTGGCTTAATCTTTTAATCAATGAGGTTCGATAGACAGTTTCCGAACTGTAGTTTGTCCCATTAACGACATAATCTCTCATTTTTTGCAATTGTCCACAATAATGTTCATAGCCAAGATTAATGGAGGATGGGTTTAAACAGTCACCGTGTATGTGCCAATAGGTTTTGTTCTCGCTTTCGTGTTTACGAAAGATACTATAGGTTGTCTCACGTATTAGGCCCGTATTCGTAGTTGCCGTTTTTCCCTCTAAACTAAACTCATAGTTCGTGGTAATGATATTGTCAGTCGGAATATCCCGAATTATTTGGTGGATTTCATTTTGATTGATCTGTGAAACACAATCTGATATATAACCTTTAAGTTCCCTCTCATTGATATGTTTTTCTTTAATTGCATTAAGAAATATTTCCTCATATAACATGGGGAAAGGTTTTTGTCCATTTTCCAATGAACTGACATTATATTTCTCTTTAATATTGTGTAGTAAATCGCTCCAGCTGATCCCGGGTGAAATATTATTAATGTCGTTTCCAACTAATAAAGCAAACTTGGTCATTGTGCTATAAATCAAGAGTCATATCTACAACGTTTATACTGATGTCGAACAATCGCATATTTGGTTGTGATAGGATAATATGTTGAATTTGGTCTATCCCACACTAATTTAACAAAAAATCTCAAAGGACTTATATATCTTAATTTTGGTGTGGAATTTTAGGTAGCGTAGACTTTAGCAAATTATTTTTCTTAGGAAAATGAATGATAAAGGTTGTTTCTTCATTCAGCGTACTTTCCACTGTGATTTTTGCGTTAAGCCGCTCCACGATTCTTTTGACGATAGATAATCCAACTCCTGAACCATCAAATTGAACCGCATTTGGCAGACGATGGAAAATTTCAAAAATCCGTTCTGTTTCTTCTGCCGAAATTCCGATGCCATTATCCCAGATCTTGTAAATGATAGCATGACCACAATCTTCGCTATCTACGCCGATAATTGGAGTTTCTTTGTTGCTGCTATATTTTATTGCATTTCCCAAAAGATTTAGAAACAATTGATAAATCAATGTTTTTTCACCGTCGATCGGCAGTATTTTGCCTTTTCGAAATTGTAGCTTATCGATATTATATCTGACTTTGCAATCGTCAATGATATGTTGGATGAGGCGTTCGGGATAGACGGGCTCGTATTCAAAATCATAGCTTTTCGTACGAGCGAAATCGACGGTTTTATCCAGCATGTTATTCATCAACTGGATTGCTTCCATCATGTTTTTACCTGCTTTTCCTAAGAACTCTTGACTTAACCCAGATCGGTCACGGATCATTTGCGCGGTCATCTGTAAAGCCGCCAAAGGATTTTTCAAATCATGGCTCAACGTATAACTGAATGTTTCAAGCACATTGTTGATTTCAACTAGTTTTTCATTAAGTGCTTGGATCTCTGTGATTTTTTTAAAACAAGCTTCTTGAATGGTAATACTTAAGTTTTTTAAAAAATCAATCTCCCTTTCTTTCCATTTTGGAGCAGTTCCGCGTACGGTCTTCTTCCATGCTTCAAATGATGTACGGGGGGATGGGAAATTTATGGATTTGTTCGCGTCATAAATAAGTTGTTTCTCAGGCTGTCCTGCCCAAATTTCTTCAATTTTCACCTCCGCTCTAAAAAAATAGATCTTAAAATCTAGTTTACTTTCTAAATCTATCTTTGCAATACCGGGAAATAACTCCTCCTTGTCGTCCTTAGACCCTTTAAAATCAGATTGCCAAAATAACTCGTTCGTGGAGTTATTGAACAAGCTGTTGTCTATCTGTTGGATGCTGTCTTTATTTGGAGTTCTACCTATAATATGCCATTTGTTGAGATATTTGAATGCGATTCCATCTGCTTTTAAGATATCCATTAAACTAGAGGTGAGGTTTCCAATTACCTTATGGAGATCTTGTTTTGTAAAAAGACTTTGTTTGATCTCATATTCAATACTTTTTATTTTAAGCTTAAAGTTATTAGCTGCAATTTGCTTATTTGCCAAAAAACTGTTTACGGCATATTGAACAATAAAAACGGAGAGATGCCTTTGTGCTAAATCAATAGTTTTTGGTGTTTTATTTTGGCAGGCGACAAGTCCCCAAAGTTTTCCGTTCATGATAATAGAGAAGCTACCGCTTGCACGAACTTGTGCATTACGCAGATACTGAAGATGAATTGGAGACATGGCACGTATTCCTGTCATGGAAAGATCAAGCTTCTCCGCATTGATGCCAAATACAGGAATGGGAATAGCATCCACATCCGGAGTTACGCGGGCAAAAATCTTTGTGTAGAGCAGACGGGCTTGTTGAGGGATATCGAACTCCGGATAATGATATCCCAAAAGAGGTTCGAGCCCAGCAGAGACATGTTCGGCAATGACTTTGCCATCTCCGCTTTTTGAAAATTTATAGATCATGACACGATCGTATCCTGTTACAGTATAGATATTTTCTGCTAATGCCTTCCAAATGTCTCTGCTGTCGTTGATATGTTGTGCGTAGTGATAGATATTTTTGAACTGATGTGATTGCGATTGGTGTTTCTCTATCTCAATAAATATCTTATCGTCAAAGGGATAAATACTAAGATAATGTGCCCCATTTTGCAGATGGATATCGGCTACATATCGGTGTTTGAAAATCTCCGTTTTGTCTTGTAGCGTCCGATCTAGATCGATAGGATGAGATAAATTAAGATCGCTAATGAATTTTGATAAAGGCAATCCTTTATATATACTGTGTTCTGGTAAGCCTGTTTCTTGCCAGTTTTCACTCCAGCCAATACAATGATGAGATTTATCAAATACGATAAGACAACCAAAGTTTTGTACGTGACCACAGAGATGGATAGGTTCTTGATCGCAATTTAAAAAATGAGGATTGTCCATGAAAGCTAACTTACAAAAAAAAGTTGTATTCCAAATATATTCGGGATGGAAACACCTATGGGAGTCTATTGAAATAACTATCCTTAGACGAATAGTTTTTCAAGTTTTTAATGAAAATAATGAGAAAAGCAGATGTTGCATCTTTCGATCGAACGCTATATATGATCTGACGAAGAAGTTAAAATTCAATTCTCATTGATTATTATATAGGCACCGAAGCGTTGCCTAAGCATTCGTCTACTCGACAAAAAAGGCTAGGCGAACCAATTTCCTAGCCTTCACGGTATAACTCATCCTATGCTATAACACACAAATAACAAAGGTGCGGAAGAAAAGTTTTATTCGTTAAAATACAAATTCTTTCACTCGTTGTTTTGCTTTTAAAAATACATCGTCTTTTGCTTCAGATAGGTTAACACCTTCAATTCTAAAAACCTCAATATCAGTGATACCCAAAAATCCTAAAACATGCCTAAGATATTGTTCAGTGTGATCAAAATCTTTCATGAAACCTTCTGAATAGATGCCGCCTGTAGAAATCGCTAAATATGCCTTTTTGTTGACTACAAGCCCCTGTATGCCATTTTCTCCATATTTAAATGTCAGGCCAGCTCTGGCGATCTGATCGATCCAAGCTTTTATAGTTGAGGGAATTGTAAAATTGTACATGGGTACATCGATCACTAAAGTATCTGCATCCATAAGTTCAGCAATGGCTTCATCAGAAGGACCTATGGTTTCGAGTTGGGCAGCAGTTCTTTCTTCTGCTGGAGTAAAGAAGGCTGCAACATGAGCATCAGAAAGATGAGGAAGAGGGGCAGAAGCAAGGTTGCGTTCCTTTACTTCTACGGTGTGTTTTGTTGCTATTTTTTCAATAATAGAATTACCTAACTTATTACTGAATGATGCTTCGCCTCTTAAGCTTGAGATGATATGTAATATTTTCATCGTTTTATTTTGTTTTTCTTTTGACAAATTTCCAGATAAATACTATAGTTTTGTTATCTGTTACAAAAAGGATAGTACTTACAAAAAGAATAGTATATGGAGCAACATACTGCAGAGCGTTGTGCCAAAGCGAATTTGGCTATTCGGGATACTTTAGATGTAGTCGGCGGAAAGTGGAAGCTCGTATTGCTTTCAGTATTAAGAAATGGAAAGCGCGGTTTCAATGAGCTTTCACGAGAGGCAAGCATTTCCCCGAGAATCCTATCGAAGGAACTTCAAGAATTGGAAATAAATGGACTGGTAAAACGTATGGTGTGCGATACCAAACCCGTAACCGTACAATATGAGCTTACCGAATACAGTAAGACATTGGAGCAGGTTCTCATTGAGATGGAACAATGGGGACAGCAGCATCGCCGCAAAATAATAGCTGGTCTTTAACCTGTTCATAATGGTTATAAACCCCTACCATACTTTTAGTTCAGTTCAAATTGAAATTGAAAAAAGATAATGGCCTTTGTGTCATTTGAAGATAATTTTCTTCTAGGAGTTCGTATTCCTCCAGAGCTATTTCCAGCGTACTATCTAAAATAATCGTAACCAGTTTGGTGTCTGGGTCAGTCCTGTAAAAATAAATTCTACCGCAGATACTTGATTCGTAATTGTTGGTCTTATGGAAACCAATCTTATAATCTTTTGCCTCAAATGATCTTAGCTCCGATAGTTTTATTCCGTTGTTAATCTGATAACTGAAGTTGTCTGCCGCTAGCAAAAAAAATTCTTCACCAGTATGGTGCCATCTGTAAATTTTAAAAAATCCAAATGATATGAGAAGGCCCACGGTTAATACGAATAAAGAGGAAGGGCCTAATACCGCGAAAATATTGAATACAACGATGAGGGAAAATGTACCGAAAAGGGAAAGTACACACAGGCTAGCGAAGATGAATACATATAACTTAGGGTGTACCATTTTGATAACAAACCGAATGTGATCCTCACCTTTGTCAAAATATACGGCATTTTTGGTCATTGGCATACTGAAATGTCTTTCATGCTAAATTAATATATACATTTAGAATATTTATTTTTTTTAATTTATTATGCCTTTCGAGTTCGGTGCCTTCGTGATTTTTTTGTATTAAAATCTCTTTATCCTATAGCTGATCTAAAATCCAATACATTTTGTAGGTTCAAAGCGCTCACATTAACAAAATCGGAGAGGCATAACTGTGTTCAAAAAATATTCGAACCATTTTCTAAAAGCACAGTTAAAGTGCGCCCTTTACTTGATGGAATTCAGTAAAAAGCCTTTTCAATGAGATAGGTCTTGTATGTTGAAACAGCATTTAAGGGAGCTTTTCCATGATATTCGGTATGTGCAATATACCGCCTACATAAGGGGGATATTCCATTTTCCAGCAACGGACTGAGCTTAACTTTGTATTGAACTAAAAGCCAAATAATCATTGATGAGGTATTGCCGCCTTTTCAATGCCTACGAAAGCTTGGTTTAATATTAAAAGCAAAAGGTTAAACGTAAAAGTACAGTGTTATGGAAATTAAAGAAAATAAACTAGTCGGTGTTTCTTATAGAGAGACTCCGAACAAAGGCGGAATTATCAATCCAGTTTATATCATAATGCATTACGATGGTGCATCCAATGCAACAAGTGCCATTGATTGGATGACGGATTCTCGGAGTAAGGTTTCTGCCCACCTTCATATAAGTCGCGAAGGTGTCGTAACGCAATTGGCTTCATTCAATATTAAATGCTGGCATGCTGGGATAAGCACTTGGGCTGGTCAGAAAAATTTGAATAATTATAGTATTGGGATTGAACTGCAAAATAAAGGTAAAGAGGCCTATACCGAAAAACAGATCAATATGGCGATTGAAGTGTGCAAAACAATTATCGGTACATATCCAATTCGGGAGATTTTGGGGCATTCGGATATCGCACCAGGAAGAAAGGAGGATCCAGGGACACAGTTTCCCTGGTGGAAATTTAAACCGTTAACGAAAGGAACTTATAATGGAACTACTTGAGATTTTAGAAAAATTGATTATCCCCATAGCAACCGCTATTGGAGGGTATCTAGTCGGAAAACCTAAACAGCAAGCTGAAGTGGAAGCGACAAATGTCGAAAATGCTGGAAAGGTAATTGAGAAATGGGAGGGATATGCGAATAGGTTAGAGAAAGATATCGAACAATTGCGCGCCATCATTGAAGATCTTAATGAAGGGTTACACTTGGCAAATGATGAACGTATTACTTGCACAAAGACCTTAGCAGAGCTGCAAGTAAAATATGATGATCTCATGAAACTTTATAACAGATTACAAATTGAATTAAAACGAGTAAAAAATGAAAATTACACTATGGATGATCGCAATACTGCTACTGGTTAGCAGTTGCGGTCTATTTAAGAAGACGTCGAAATCCCGTGCATCCTCAGAAACTGTTACCGCTGAAAAAATAAGTGAAAATTTGCAGGTTGAACAGGATATCGGGGAAATTCAAATCATACAGTCGAATGGCGGAACTTTGATCAAAGATGAGCATATTATACAAATTGAAGGTGAAGAGATCCAGATTACGAAGGAGGGTGTTATACAACTCCGTAAAGGGAAAATCTATCAGAAAAAAAATCAGTACGTGGAGACGCTACAGGTTGAGGAGCAATTTCATTCGGATTGGAAGGACCAGAAAATAAAGAGTGGCCAGCAAAGTGAAAATAAAATAGAGCTTCGCAAAGAGCAGTCAAAAGTGACAGCAAGACCTGCAGTGACAAGCTTATTTTATTTTATAATTGGTTTTGGAGTTCTGATTGTGCTAGTTATTTGGTGGCTAAAGAAAAGTAAATTTGCCCCGCATTGGTAATGAGTGCAGCAAGTTAATTTATATGCCACAAAATAGTCCTTGAAGATGTAATGTTCAAGGACCATTTTTTTTATGAGATTACCTTTTTTAGAATGGCTGCGATACTTGCATAATATATAGCTAACCATTATTGAAACGGGCGTCAATAAGGTAATAATTTGCAATTTGTTTAATCTCTTTCTTGAAGTCACGATAGAGGTCAAATTGGTTGCATGCACAGATGATTGATTTCTGTAAAGTGTCATTGTTTATTTTTAAATAGGGGCCTAGTTCCTTATATATGCTGCTTTTTACTTTGATTTTCAGATTATCTAATTTTTCCGGCTGAAAAATACGCAGAACAACAGCTATTGCTTTGTAGCGATGCTGTATATCTTTGTAATTTATATATTCTCCCATGATCTGTTGAGATGGTATGCCCACAAATTGGCAATAGCAATCTATAACTTTACTGATTTTAGAAAGATCAGATTCATATATCTTATCGATGGATTTTAATATCTCAGGGTGATTTTCTTTTAAGAAACTCATGATGAATGAATAATATAATGTGTTCATACGTTGTGAACTATTTTTGCCTGTTAATCTGATTATTTCCTCTTTTCTTACAATATTGCTTTGTTCGTGTGACTGATTATAATCTAGTGCGTAAACCATACGCTGTTGGTGATTGTGTGTAAGGAGCTGTTCCATTTTCTTTTTACGTTTAAGTATGAACTGATTTTTCGTCTCGTCAATTGGTATCCTGTGAATAGCACAATCTGCCTGTTTGTGTTTGCCTACTCGGTGGATCTAGTATATTTTTTGTTAAACAAAGTTAAACAAATTTGTTAATCTTACAAATCTATTTTGGAGTTATTTTTCTATTTGTTGTAAATAAGTAAACTTATTTGTTTAACTTTAATTATCTGATAATGAGTATTTTGATATCTTATTTTGTTTGTCTGTTTGTTTAGGTTTAATAAGTTGTGTAACTTAGTGTCAGATTGTTATATATTTGTGTAACATTTGTTAAATATCCTATCGACTATGGAAACTTATCCAAATAATAATTTTGAAGTTTTACGCTTGGAGATGCGCATTACCAATCGTGAATTTGCGTCATTATTAGGTGTACGCGAGCAGGTGTACTCGCGTATAAAAAAAGGAGAGTATCCCATTGGGCTTACTATGAAAACACGGATTCAAAGAGCTTTTCCTCATGTTCAGTATGATTGGCTGTTGTATGGAAAAGGGGGACGGCTAGTGCATGGTGCTTCGGTTCAGCCCGACATGATATCACCTGACACGATATCGATGGTTAGCGTCGGCAATGGTAAATCAATAGGGTACTTTTCGGAGGACGTCAAGTTTATAGATGAAAACAAGAATAATATATTTTTTGAAGTTTCTCCAGGGCGATATTTGATGCAGACTAAACTTGTCACAGAGAAAGCTAAAGCTGGGTATCTGTCTGGTTTTTCGGATGCTGAATACATGGACGATTTGCCAGCACATTTTATTACGGTTAATGAGTTTCACAAAGGGGCCTATCGATCTTTTGAAGTTAGCGGTGATAGCATGACGGATGGGACAGATGCAAGTGTATTGGATGGTGATATTGTAACTGGACGTTTGATTAAAAGGGAGTTATGGCAATCAAAATTTCATACCCATAAATATCGTTATTGGGTTGTTGTGCATAAATATGAGGGAGTAATTATTAAGGAAATTGCACATCATGACGTAAATAATGGAGTTCTTACACTTCGCTCCTTAAATGCTGATAAAACAAGATACCCTGATTTTGAAGTAAGTTTGGACGATGTCGACCAGATTTTTAATGTTGTAGACATTAGCCGTGCGCTATAATAGGCATCGCATTTCCACTATTATTTATTATAGCCTTATTTTATTTTCAATTTTTTCCGGCTAATTCCTCCGGTATCGAAAATAGATGACCGGTAGTTGATTGAATAGCTTCCGTCTAAATTGAAAAGTGCTCAATTTTAAGTTATTAAAAGTTTTGCTAAAAAATATAGAAATAAAAACTAATAAAATTAGTTTTTATTTCTATATTTGAATATCAATTGAACGTATACGAACATGTTGCTGCGTAATGTCTTGGCACTTTTAGTATATATTATGCTAAGATAGATAATGACGTATCAGGAATAAAGGTTGCTCAATATTCAAGCATGTTCGTAGCGTTCTATTGAAATAATACGATACATAAAAGCTGCTTAAATTTTGAAGAGCCACTTTAAAATTTTCGCTGGGCTAAACATTCACCTTGAGGATAAATCGAATAGCCATCAAAGTTGTAACTGTTTAAATTGCCATTTACTAATCATCATATGTTTATTTTAAAGCCAGGTTGTGAAATCTGGCTTTTTCTATCTCTTGCTCTATCGGCTGGAATTTGATTAAAAGGATTGCCATCTTATCATAGTTTCCTCAATAGAAGTGTTTCATCCTTCAAAAAGCTAATTTATACTCATAATCAACATCATGATAAAAACGGTGACATATTGGTGTGGGCTCCTTTCAAGCCGAATTTCCATAATAGTTTTTAATTGATTAAAGTAATTTAGCTCTATTATATAAGCTTCAAGCTGCTATCAGTCTTTTACGAAACTTACATCAGTTATTTGATATGAAAAATTATCTTTTTCCCGCTCGTTCTCGGGTTTCTCCAGTTCGCTGTAATGTACTGTTCCAGTCATCTTGAAGGTTGTATGGGAATCTAAGTTAATTTTCTCTCCATTGTTGTCAAATACATAAAAATTCTTGAGTGTATAATTTTTTTGGTCCGCCGGAAGTTCAAATAAGACATTGTTCTTTTCTGTTCCTACTGGCAGAATTACGCTGAACGCAGTGAATTTTTCTGAACTGAAAGGATGGGATTTGACTACAAAATTCATGGACATGGATTTGGATTTTCCCGAAGAAAAGGTAAAAGAAGGGGCATCAAATTCACCGGTTAATTCAATGGTTTTATTTTGATTATCATAGTTTGATTCGATAGCTTTTACAGTATCGACAGAGCTACCATTGCAAGACGCTAGAAGTGTCAATCCAGATGATGCTAATAATAATGCTGAAATTAAGTGTTTTGTTTTCATGTCAAAAATTATTAATTGTGAGATGTTTAAAGCTGCTTTTTTTCATTAGGTCGATGGATCTGCACGCATGAGGACTTTAACGTAATAGTGCCTATTTATTGTCTTTTTATAAAAGTAATATATTAAGATATAGGCTTTACCATATGATTTAAATTCGTTGGGAATAAATTTAAATTCGCTTATTCTACAATTGTTTTTGTTTTTACAGAGGTATAAGTTTCTTCCTATCGAAGTATAATCTAATCGGATGTATTATATTATTAGTACCGTTTAAACAATCAAGATTTTGATTTAAAGAAGATAATAGCAATAATTAAGAAGATTAAAGTGAACACAGAACAGTAAGTTCGGATAAGGTTCCAAAATACCCAGGGCTTTTCAAAGGCCTCACGCATAAGTTTAATAGATTTTTCCGAAGCTATCGATAGGTCTACTGATGCTAATTGATTGTTGAGAGGAACATTGCGCATTCCTGTGATTACAAATACCCCAATGATATAACTCAAACTTGCTGCGAGGATTAAATAGAACTTTGGCGAATGGATATCAAAAAAAAGTACTGTAGAAATTGCTAATAGAATTGGCGCCCCCAGGAAGCAGCAATAAAAAGCTGGGTTTAGTATTTCTCTATTGATATTTTGCATGGCGATCAGATAGGTTTTATCATTGAGTTTATGAAGGCCTAAGTTGATCGAAAAAGTATAAGAAAAGAATAAACCGGATATGATTGCCGAGAAGATGGTTGCCAATGCTAAAATGATGTCTTGTGATTTCATCTTTGTATTCGTTTTTATTGTGTAACTTATTTATTAGACCTATTGTCTTGCTTGCAAGGCATTTCAATTTTTTACAATACTTATCTCGTGAAAAAGACGAAGCTTTTGAAAAATATAAAGCTCAACGTAATCTACCTTGAGTTTATGCAAAGGTTGCGATAAGCTTTTAAGTAAAATAGAATAAAAACGACAGGAGTTATTTTTTGTTGAACGACGTTGGAGTTGAACCCGTAAAAGCTTTAAATACACGAATAAAGTGAGACTGGTCTGAGAAGCCATTTTCGTAAACAACATCTGACAGCTTTTGGAAATCTTTGGTGTAGAGTTGTTTCAGAGAGGTCTGAAATTGTACTATTCTAGCGAATTGTTTAGCGGGTATTCCGGTCTCTTTAAGAAATCTTCGTTCAAAAGTCCGGATATTCAGCTGTTCACTTTTGGCAATTTCCCTAATGACAACTTGACCTTTGTTTTCAATTATATATAGGATTGCTTGTCTAATCGAAAAGTCGAGCTCATTTTTCTTGCTATCAAAAAGGCTCAGAAGAAAATGTGTTAAAAGTTGAATGCTGTCTGTGCAGTTTGAAGATGAAGATAATGCAGTAACCAACCGTTGCATAGCTGTATCCTGAGGATTATCTAAAAGATAACAGCTGTCATTTATACTTTCCAGATGTATATCCCAAAATGTACGTAACGCAAAAGGGTAAAACTGAAAAACTATAATTTGAAAGGGCCCTGTGACATCGATTGTAATAGGCTTGATCGTTTGGCCATACAAGAAAATTGCAGGCATTTTCTTGTTGTGAGGGTTGATGAAAAAGTCATCTTGAGAACGCTGGAATAACAAACCGGGGTATCCGTCGGCATAAAAAGGTAAGCTGATAGCATATTCATCGAGACTTTCGAACACTAAGATTTCCTTTACAAACAATGCAATGGATTTGTCAGGATGTATAATTTGAGAAGCGATCAATTGTGTTGGACCTAGAGGTATAAATCAAATTTCAGTAACTCTAAATTACAAAATATTAATGAAGATAATGAATAATGGATTTGCCATTGGAGTATGTGTGATCTCAGTCTATTTCCATTGTAGGTTTATAGCTTTTATTTGACGTTGTTGCTGGTGATATATCATGTAAAATAACCTTTGTAATTTAATTTTTAGATTGATTGTGTAGAGTCGTTGTCTAGTAAATGTTTCTGGGTTTGAATGCTTGTTTAGTGGGACAATGTTGTGAAAGTATTGATGCAAAATCTGATTAGACGGCTAGAGTTGGCTTCTTGTCAAAGAATTTGTAGAGAAATCTGTCAGTGAAAGCGTTTTTAAAAGTTCTCTGGCAGCAGCTCCGCCAGCACGGTTTGCACCAATGGTTGATGCTGAAGGACCGTAACCGACAAGGTGAATTCTGGGTTCTTTAGCAACCATGGTAGCGAGCCTGCCTGCCATTTGAATGCCGCCATGTTCTTCTTTTGGCAGTATAGCATCCAAATGACTTAACGAGCTTTTAAAACCCGTATTCCACAGAATGACATCGGCTTTCTCTTCTTTTCCATCCTCCCATCTGATTCCCTCTTTGGTTATTTCCTTAAACATGGGGAAACGTTTAAGCACGCCACGTTTCTCCATCTCTCGGATTTCAGTGGAATAGGGAAGTCCTGTAACAGATACCACTGATAAGGGGGGAAGTCCCTGTCTTACACGGTCTTCTACCATGGCTACAGCGTTATGTCCAGCCATGTCATCAAAGGGCCCTTCTCTAAATAAAGGCACCCGGCGTGTAACCCATGTCGTGGTCGTTACCTGTGAGATTTGATCTAATAGCTGAATAGCTGAGATACCGCCTCCAACGACAATGACATGTTTGCCTTGAAAATAATCTGCTGTTTTAAAGTCTTTTGTATGAAGCTGTTCGCCCTGAAATAATTCCGCTCCGGGGTATGCGGGGATATAGGGGTTTTCCCATGTTCCAGTTGCATTGATAATACCAAGTGCTGAGAAAAGCGTTTCTGAGGTGTCGATGTGAAAGCGATCTTGGTATTCGTACACCTTTTCTACTTTAGCTGGTCGATATACCTGAAGTCCAAATTTCTTTTCATAGCGTTCAAAGTAGTGTGGTACAGCGATGTTCGCTTGAACTTCTGATTCATTTGTTGCCAAGGTCTCTTCAAAAGACATGCCGGGCAGGTCGTGTATTTTATTGACGGTACTTAGGGTGAGTGAATCCCAGCGAAATTGCCAGGCGCCGCCCGGTTTTGGGGCTTCATCCAAGATGATGAAATCTTGACCGATTTTAAGCCCCAATTTTTTCAAATGATACGCAGCGGAAAGTCCTGCCTGACCAGCGCCGATGACCGCAATTTTTGTTTTGTAGCGAATGTTCTTGATCATAGATGCACCGGAGTTAACGCCAACCCAGTTCGGGGGCTACGTGTTCCAAAATAGCGGAAAGAATATGGACGTTATAATCTACCCCTAAAGTGTTAGGGATGGTCAGGAGTAACGTGTCTGCTTCCTGTATAGCCTCATCCTGTGCTAATTCTTTTACGAGTTGATCTGGTTCAGCTGCATAACTTCGGCCAAAAATGGTTCTTTTATCTGATTCAATAACTCCAATTTTATCCGATTTTTCCGCTTCTTGCCCGAAGTAATAACGGTCCAAATCGTCGACTAAAGCGAAGATTGATCGACTGACCGACACTCGGGGTTCGCCTGGATGCCCCGCTTCTTTCCAAGCTTCTTTGTATAAGCGTATCTGCTCCGCCTGCTGAATATGGAAAGGTTTTCCATTTTCATCATACTTCAACGTAGAACTTTGAAGGTGCATTCTATTTTGGGCGGCCCAAACTGCGGTGGCATTGGATGCCGCTCCCCACCATATACGGTCACGTAGCCCTTCAGAATGAGGTTCGATTCTCAGCAGCCCCGGTGGGTTTGGAAACATCGGGTAGGGATTGGGCTCTGCAAAGCCAGCACCGCTAAGTTTTTCTAAAAACTCCAATGCTTTACGTCTTCCCATATCTGCGTCTGTTTCACCATCGGCCGGATTGTAACCAAAATAACGCCAGCCATCTATTACCTGTTCGGGAGAGCCTCTGCTGATACCCAGCTGCAACCTGCCTTCGGAAATTAAATCTGCGGCTCCGGCGTCTTCCACCATATACAGGGGATTTTCATAGCGCATGTCAATGACACCAGTACCGATCTCTATTTTAGAGGTTTTGGCCCCAACGGCCGATAGTAAAGGAAATGGTGAGGCCAGCTGATTTGCAAAATGGTGTACACGGAAGTAAGCACCGTCTAATCCTATTTCCTCTGCTGCAACTGCTAAATCTATCGATTGGAGTAAGGTGTCGCTTGCTGTCTGCGTGCTATATGCAGGATGTTTGGACCAATGTCCAAAAGATAAAAAACCTATTTTTTTCATAAATCACAAAGGGATTTGATGTCAATCAAATTTAATAAATGTTGTGGTTATATCAGTGCTATAGATTGTCCGATGGATGTCAATAATATACGGTTTGAACAGTTTTGCCAAATGACAAATAAGCTGTATTCCAAAAAGAGTAAATTTGTATATTATTAAATTTTATAAGTGATTAAGGATGATCGTTTCCGATAAATTATTGAAACAAATTGAGTTCATAAAAGAGATCGATAAGATTAAATATATTCAGCGAAAAACAAAACTTTTCAATAGCGATCGCCCTGAAAATGATGCTGAACACAGCTGGCATCTTGCGTTGATGGCCATCGTACTTTCAGGACATGCGAATGAATTCGTGGATTTATTAAAAGTGGTCAAAATGGTATTGATACACGATATTGTGGAAATTGATGCTGGGGATACCTTTATTTACGATACGGAAAAAAAACATACGAATACTGATGCAGAACGGCTGGCAGCCCAGCGGATATTCGGAATTCTGCCAGCGGAACAGGCTGAAGAACTTGTTACAATATGGGAAGAATTTGAAGCGGGTCAGACTCATGAAGCGAAGTTTGCAAGAGCCATGGATCGATTGGAGCCTTTATTGCAGAATAGTTCTAATAATGGTGGAACCTGGAATGAACCTGGTGTAAATTATAAAAAGGTATATGCTAAAAAATCTGTCATTAAGGATGGTTCCGCTGTCCTGTGGGAATATGCCGAAAAGCTGATCGATGCAGGAGTTGCAAGCGGGATTCTAAAAAAAGATTAGATTTTACGCTGGGTTTGTTCAAGTGTCAAACCAGTCACAAAGATGCCGGAGGCCAATAGTTCCTATAAGTAAGTCGAGAGCAATCAATGGCTAGCAATAAATCCGAACATTATTGCCAGCCAAAGTTATTCTATCACTCGATTTTAATCGTCATCATCATCTTTTTTCTCACTCACTTTCAAGAAGGCAGCTCTCTTGGGTGCTGGTGCAGATTCCCCTTTGAGCCCCTGCCAGAGAATTTCGTTAAATACCAGATCTGGAACAGCGTCTTCCTTCGACCAATCAAATTTATCACTCCATATTGCCATTTTTCCCTTTGTCGGATTTCTTTCGTTGAGGTCCACATTTGCGTCTATATGATCAAATGTGCTATAATCAGGTATATTGCTGAAAGATCGCCACATCGGTGTTGCAGCAGCATCGTATTGCGTCATCGGTTTCATTCCTAAAATCAGCTCTATTGTCCTGATCATTCCCGAAGTAGAATACATCGTATGGTCTACAGATTTTCTTTTTACATAGGGGCTGATTAAATAGGCGGGACTACGATGTGCGTCTATGTGATCGGGGCCATTTTGGGCATCATCTTCCAGAATGAAAATGGCAGATTCTTTCCAGATCGGGCTTTTACTTATATGATCGACAAACATACCTACAGCGAGGTCATTGTCTGCAATGTGTGCATAGGGAGATTTTTTCCCGGCACGCATCCCTTCGGTATGATCGTTACTAATTCGAATGGTCGTCAATTGTGGCATGGTCCCATTCTGAATTAACAGATCAAAATCCGCTTTCCATTGCCGCACGCGTGTGGTATCTGAGACGCTTAAGTCATAGCTTGTATATCCCGGAGCGACATGACCTTCCAAAGATTTTATGTTTGGTTTCCCTTTATCGGCAAACTCACCATAGGTACGATAAGATACCTGATGACGCTTGGCATTATCCCAGATAAAACCACCTTTATTATTAGCTATCTCCCGTTCTCCCTCTCCGCCATAAGTACCTCCGCGGCCTCCATAGCTTGAGGGCCAGGTTTTTTCGAGATAATCTGTGGCATAAGCTCCCATACTCCAATTATGACCGTCTGCGCTCACTTCCGCATCGACATAAAAGTTGTCTAAAAGGGCAAATTCATTAACAATCTTGTGCTGATTGGGTGTGATTTTTTCTCCAAATAGGCAAAGTGAAGGATCCCCGTTTCCTTGGCTGACATCGCCTAAAACTTGATCGTAGGTGCGATTTTCTTTGATCACATAAAACACATATTTAATAGGGGAGGGATCTCCAACTTTCATCGGGATAGGATTACCTGCTTCTCCTTCTGCTTGGAGTTCTTTGTCTTTCGAATAGGGTGTATTACGGTATACTGCCTGGGAATATAAGGCTAGCTCTTCGGAGGTGGGATCGGCGATAAAACTAAGTGTTCCTTTAAAAAGACCGGCAATATATTGTATTTCTTTCGGCTTGTTGAGATCGCCGGCATGACGGTCGACTTTTTCCTTTCGGTCTGTTGGATTGGGACCCTGTGGATTAGCTTTGGAGGATAAACCTTTACCATTTGTGACCAAAATTGTTTTACCTACTACTTTTACATTGGTCGGATACCAGCCAACTGGAATAAATCCTTTTGAAATAGATTGACCAGGATTACGTACGTCAAAAACTGCCAAACAGTTGTTGTCTGCATTGGCAATATAAAGGGTTTTATCATCCTGAGACAAAGCAACACCATTGCTGGTAGATCCACTTGGTGCGTTAGGATATAAGGCCGCATTTAATGTTTCAACAACAGCTCCGGTTTTAGTGCTGACAATCGATACCGAGTTGTCATTTGCATTAGCGACGAAAAACCATTTACCGTTTTTGCTAAAGGTAATTTCATTAGGATGACTTCCTACAGGGATTTCCTTGATTATCTTGTTAAGTGTTACATCCCACACTAAAATCTTTTCTCCGCCCCATACACTGATATAAAGCTGTTTTGCGTCAGGTGTTAGCTGACAGGTATAGCCCTCGGCCCCTAGATCGTAGGTTGCTTTTGTCGCTTTGGTTTTTAGATCTATAATATATAATTTCTTATCCTCTCGGGTGACCGTGTATAATTGCTGTTTCTTTTTATCGTCGACGGCTAGTCCTGCAATGCCTATTTTATTGGGCCATGGTTTGCCAAGAACAATGGAATCTGCCGAAGTAATTTTTTTATCCTTGATCTTGTATATCCTAATCATATTATCATGTCCGCCTGATGCATATAATGTATTGTCATCACTGGAGAAGGCCAATCCATACCAGGATTTTGGTATTTCAATACTATCGATTTTCTGCTGCAAAGCAAGATCGATCAAATCTATTGTTTGTGTACTTTGGCCATTATTGATGACAGCAGCAAACTTTTTATGATGACTGATGACTAAATTAAGAGGTAAGTCTCCCAGTTCAATTTGTTTCCCAGCAGGGGTTAATGTCCACCCATTTGGCAGTCCAACTTTATTGCTTTCCAAATTCGCACTGATCGTGCCTTGGACGTTGTTTTGACCAAATGTGAGTTGTGAAGCTGTCAACAGACAAGTAGTCAAAATGAATGATTCTATTCTTTTCATGAGACATATTTACGAAATTGAGCAATCAGACTAAATAGCTACCATTAAAATTAAAGAAAACTTAATATTAGACCATAACTTTATTGTAGGTTATAGCACAATGATTTTTCCATATTATCCAGTCCAGGCACTCGTTAAAATCTGTTTGCGAATGATTGGATTGCCATTAATATTTTAATGTCGGATTGCAATCGGAAAATTTAGTATGGAGCATCTTTTAATTGGATCGCTAACCGTAATAGTTTTTCGGTTGATGGATGAAAGTATGTTGTTTACCGATTAAAAATGTTCTTTCACCGAAAAGTTGTAGGGTTTTAAAGCTTCTTTCAGGAAATTCGAGGGATAAAATATTCAATCTTTATTTATGATACACTTCTTTAATTCATTGGTAATTTTAACCATCGTGGGATTGATTACCTTCTTTAACAGTGTGAAAACCGAGGAGGGGAAGGTTACCGCAGTTAATACTGATATCAAATACAAGTCACAGGTTGGTAGAGCTATGAGTACCAGTAATCAGAAAGATCATCAAGCGGATAAAATCCAAATGCATGAAAAGTATAAAGACCATGCCTTCTAAAATGAATTTTTATCAAGGAATCAAATACAGGTATTTTTGAAAAATATATTTCTAAAATTATTTTATTATTATATAGATTAATTTTCATATATTGAGTTGTAAAGGAAATTATAGAAAATCAAGAAGGTCTTCACTATTGACTGTTTCTTTGTATAGTGCTCTAGGATAATTTCCGTCTTTGAGAAACCTATATTTTTAATTGATATTCTTAAATAGCTCGTTATGAAAAAGAAAAGTTCGTCGTGGTTTTTTTATGCCATTATTGCTATCGCCGTTTGCGTTTTTTTATTATTGAATCTGCCTGAACTTATCCAGGGATTTATTGACGGTTATCATTCAGTCATTAAATAGTAGCTAGGTTGGGTATTTACTGCTTAAATCCTTGAAGAGTGGATTCTAAGAATTGAATCTTTACAGTTGAAAATCGAAACCAATAGCATCATTAGAGCGATGTTTGAAAGGATCATTTGATCTTTCTCGGAAAAATAAAAACCTATCGATTATATTTATTTTTCATCGTAAATTGCACCAGTAATTTGTTGAATGTTCCTGTTCACAAACAGTAGGGTTCTCATAGGGGATGGCGGACGACCTCGATAGAAGTTTATCAAAAGTCCATTTTTAATTAGTGCAATATATCAGATGATGATAGGGAATAGACTGCTCTTTTTTTTAATACTCTTTATTTTTAATGTCGGTTGTCTTGCGCAAAAAGTACAGCAGTTATCGATAGGTACATCAGAAATATTGCATTCAAAAGTTTTGGGTGAAGATCGGATGATCAACATCTGTCTGCCCGATAATTATAACCCAACAGATTCTGTTCGATACCCTATTGTGTATGTTCTTGATGGTAGTGTCGATGAAGATTTTTTTCATATTGCAGGTATTGTACGTTTCAGTACACAGCCTTGGATCGACAGGTTTCCGCAAAGTATTGTTGTTGGTATAGGAGGTAATACCCGAAGAAGAGATTTTACCTTCCCTGTTGAAAATACTGATTTTATAGAAAAGGAGGGCTTTCAGAAAACTAGTTTTCCTTCGTATGGTGGTTCCGAAAAATATAGGACATTTATAAAAAATGAATTAATTCCTTATATGAGCGGCAAGTATAAAACAAATGGAAAACGGACCTTAATTGGAGAATCACTGGCAGGGCTTTTTTCTGTAGAGATATTATTGAAGCAACCCGAATTGTTTGATGATTACTTTATTATTAGTCCAAGTTTGTGGTGGGGTGACGAGTTTTTATTGAAAAATGCGGAGAAGCTTTTGCAAAGTAATTTGAAAAAAAATATAAAGGTTTACCTTGGTGTGCCCAACAAGGACGAGGACATAAAAATGTATGATGAGTCCATAGCGTTATCTGAGGTGCTTAAAAGCAATAAAAAGATTCATTTTGTATTTGACTACATGCCTGAGGAATTGCATTCTACAGTAATACATCAAGCTGTCTATAATGCTTTTAAAAGGTTGTATCCAAAAACTGTCTATTCAAAATAGTAATTGGACATCAAGAGGTAATTTGTTCCTGGATATAGCTTCTATTCGAATTGTTATATTTTCCGGTGCCACTCATCTTCCAGGATTGACATCAAAAGCTTGTCGTGAAATTGATTATTCCTAAAGCATGCTTCACGCATTCTCCCTTCGAGTTTAAAGCCTGCATTTTGATAGGCTTTTATCGCTGCATAATTTGGTTCAGATACAGTGAGCATGATCCTATTGAGCCCTAGTTCTCCAAATCCTATATTTAGGATTAATCTGGTGACTTGTGAACCTATTCCTTTTCCCCATTCTTGACGGTCTCCTATAAAAATAAAGTATTCTCCAGATCTGTTCGATTTGGAAATGTTACAAATGCCTGCATAGCCTATCAGCTTATTTGAATCGTTTAGGAAGATTCCCTGGTTAAAATTTTTTGAATCATTTACAACAGAGAGAAACCAATTGTCGATATGATCCTTTGAATTCATTGATTGAAAAAGAGAGAGGGAATATTTAATAGACACCTCATCATTGATCCATTCATAAAATGGTGAGACATCCTCAAGTGAGAGCGGTTTTAAGTTAATCATTATCTATAATATCATTATTTTAGTATCTCGTGTACCCGAAATCGTTATATCAATCGTCTAATTAATCATTAAGTTTTGTTTACTATTTTCTTGCCCATGTTATCTTTACTGCGGATATGTTGGAAGTCTCGAGACGTTGATTAGTTTCAAGATGAAATCCATTTTTTATATAGAAACCTAGCGGTGAATTATACAGGCAATTATTGATCTTTTTTACTTGGTGATGGTCAATCATCCAGCCATTGAGCTCTGTTTCGTTGTATTTTAATCTGTCCAGTAGATTTGATCCTATTTTTCTGTTGTGTATAGGACTTGAAAGTATGATAACAAACCAGCGTTTCGCATCGCGATCAAATTTAGTGGCCCAACCGACGATTTGCTCATCTTGTTTGACAAGGATGTGTTGTGGTCGGCTCAGACTTTCAATATAGTTCTCAAAATCCGATAGGCTGGAGTGCACCAAAGCTGCTGGGTATTCTGCATTCCATAAGCCCATGATCGCAACTTTTTCATTTCTGTCAAGCTCAGTCGTTGTTAGATAATCAATAGAATTCTTATTCATTCGCATTAATCTACTTCAATTTATTGCATTATAAAAATATAGATAAAGTATATAATTGCAGTAATTTCATATTAGCAATTAGGAGTTTAAAATCCTGATCTCGTTTGGGAAGCTTAGTAGTCTATTTTAGCGGTTTAATAAACACTTGATCCACTGTTTTTCCTTGCTGATCGAGAATTTTAAATATTGCTTTTTCATCATTTAGATCTACGCGGAGCACATTATTGTTGGAGTTTACAATGATCGGAAATCGTATCGTATCTGTCGAATTTTTGATGATATGTCGGTGTAGGTGACCCGAAAGCATGATCTGTGTGCCTGCCTTGTTGAGAATAGGTACAAATTTCTCCAGAATCTCTTGTTCGCCATGCCAGCCGCCGAAAGGAGGCATATGACAGATTACGATTTTGTACTTAGCATCCTTAAAAGAAGGGTCTTCAACAGCTTGAGCCAACCAGGCCGCTTGTTCGCTTCTGTAGTTATCCATATCCACAATCCCACTATATTCAATATCGGTATCTGGTTTATCTTCACCACAATCTAAAACGATAAAACCTGTATCTCCATGTCTAAATTGATAATATAGTTTACCTGTTGGTGTTGGGAAATATTTGGGATATTCAATGGCAAAAGGTCCACGGGTTTCATGGTTTCCTCTCGAATAAAACATCGGTTTTTCGCTGGCGAATCGTTTAATCGCGGTATCCATAAACCCTTCATACATTTGTGTTTCACTCAGTAGATTATTCACCATATCACCGTTAAAAACCACAAAGTCACTTGTTTTTAAATCGCCGATATCTAGCAGTTTATCGAGCATCTCATTGCGTTCGTGGATATCATTGACAACCGTAAAATGGGTAGATTTAGCATGGCCAAAGGTTTGAAAAAATAACGGTGCCTTCTGATAGACATCACTGGCCACGGTCTTGCCGTATTGAACATTGACTCCAACATGTTTGAGCACTTCCTGACTATACACCCGATATCGGTAGCGTGTACCCGGTTTTAAGTTGCTCAAGGTAACCTGATGTAAAGTGCCGACTTTTTTAAAACCATAGGCCGCCGCGTAATATCTTGGTCTTTCCTTAAAGTAAAAGTGACTGGAGTCATCTGGTGCCAGCTCAACCCAACCAGTGGCGGGTTTGTCTGTTGTCCAGATAATGGAAACAGAATGATCTGTCAATCCTTGAATAAAGGGTAGATGGTTTATGGTAATTGCATCCTGCCCCATCGCCATAAAGCAATTGAAAAACAATAAGATGATGAACTGTAATTTTCTCATTTTAATACCTTGGCTGATAAAGGATTTTGCAACGTGCATAGGTTTTTTCTTGGTCTAAAGAAATAAAATTGATATTGAAATTAGATAAAAAAACTATTAATTCAAAATGAAACCTCTCGTAAAAGTACACCGAAAGAGTATCATTTGCACTATGATCAGCGTTGTAATGAAAATTCAATCGTATCATATGTTTAGTGTCAAGCCACATCGTATGACGTGGCTTTTATGTTATTTGACGTTGCTCTCAAAATGGTAGCTGCCTGAGCCTATGTCGTGATTGGAATAATCTGGCATTACAATTTTTGCCCGTGTATTTGCTGGAACGGTGACATCCAGTTTAAATAGGTTATTTTCTAACACCCAAGCCGATTTTACCGTTCCATAAACCGTTTCAAGTTCTGCTGAGGCCTTCGTTAGTTTACCGCCCGGTTTTGGGGCAATAACAATAGATTTGTAGCCTGGGGCATCCGCAACCGAATTGATCCCTGCTATTGTTCGATACATCCAGTCGCCAATGGCACCATAGGCGTAATGATTATATGAATTCATGTCTGCGGTTTGAAAAGAACCATCGGGTTTAATGCCATCCCATCTTTCCCAAATGGTCGTGGCGCCCATTTTTACAGGGTAAAGCCATGATGGATAGCTCTCTTGCATTAACAGGTCGTAGGCAACATCATTATGTCCAAATCTCGTCAAGACATGACATATGTAGGGCGTGCCCAAGAAACCTGTGGTGAGATGGTTGCCATAATCACGGATGTTGGCAACGAGGCGATCAGCACATGCGGCTCTGAGTTCTTCAGGTAGCATATCAAATTGTAGAGCCAATACATAGGCTGTTTGTGTGCTGGATACCAGCCGGCCTGTTGCGGTCATATACTCCTTTATAAAGGCTGCTTTGATGTCGGAAAGTAAAGTCCTGTATTTAGCAGCATCGTCCTTTTTACCTAGTACTTCTGCTGCGTTAATGAGGAGCTGTGTCGAGTGGGCATAAAATGTCTGGGCGATTAGATATTTGTCGGTGACAGCAGCTCTTCCATCATTATCATCAGTCGGACGGTAGAAAAGCCAGTCGCCAAAATGAAAACCTGAATTCCAGAGATTATTTTTCGCCACAGAGCTAATATAGCCCACCCATTTTTGCATACTTTCATATTGTGTTTCCAGTACACTGCGATCTCCGTAAGCGACATACATATCCCAAGGAATGATTGTGGATACATCGGCCCAACCGGCTGACGCACCGTCGTTGGCTCCGAGTACATTCGGTATTACGTGTGGAATGAGGCCGCTAGGCTGCTGGTCGGCTTTTAAATCTTTTAACCATTTGCTGAAAAATCCTGCCACATCCATATTGTAAGCCGCAGTATTAGCGAAAGCTTGTGCATCTCCTGTCCAGCCTAGACGTTCATCGCGCTGTGGACAGTCGGTGGGTACATCCAAAAAATTCCCTTTTTGCCCCCATTGAATGTTGTGCTGTAACTGATTGATTAAGGGATTGGAAGTGGTAAATTTGCCGGTTGTCTCCATGTCTGAATATAGAGCGACGGCCGTTAGATCATCGGGTTTCAATTCTCCTGAATAGCCTTCAACTTTCACATACCTAAAACCTTGAAAAGTAAAATGTGGTTCAAATGTTTGTTGAGTTTCACCTTTTAAAATATAGCTGTTCTGTGCCTTGGCTGATCGTAGGTTTGCCGTATAAAAATTACCTTCTTTTGTCAGTACTTCAGCATGACTTAATGTGATCTTTGTTCCAGCAGGCCCGCTAGCTTTCAACATGACCCAGCCTACTAAATTCTGACCAAAATCTACAACAGTTTCTCCATTTGGGGTTTTAAAAATTCTGAGCGCTTTGAATTGCTCATGCTTTTTGACTGGAGGGCCACTCATCGCGACAAGTTGTTCCGACCCTTTGTTCATCAAACTTACGCTTGTCCACTTGACATCCTCCTTAAATTCAGCAGTATTCCAGCCGGCAATTTCCATCCTCGCATCGTAGTGCTCACCGTCATATATATCCGAAGCCATAATCGGACCGTAGGCATATTTCCAGCTCTCATCCGTGTTTATCGTTTCCCGTGTACCGTCGGTATATTCGAGCTCAAGCTGTAGTAGGAGCCCTCGAGTATCACCATAGAAATTATGCTGGTTTCCAAATCCAATACGCCCTTTATACCAACCATTACCAAGACTTACGCCAAGCACATTGGAACCGACTTTAAGAAATGTGGTGATATCGTAAACTTGGTATTGCAGCTGGTGTTTGTAACTTGTCCAGCCCGGAGCAAAATAGGTGTCACTTACACGGACCCCGTTGAGGCTGGCTTCGTACAGCCCTTTTGCTGTAATATAGGCTAGGGCCGACTTAATCTTTTTCTTAACCGAGAATTCTTTCCTAAAAAGCGGGCTGCGGAACGAAGTATCTTTTCCGCTAATAGTAATCCACTGTGCTCGCCAATCAGAGGCGGCCATTCCCATTTGAAAGAATCCCGGTGAAGACCAAGCTGATGTATGACCATGATTATCTTTTGCCCTGACCTGCCAGAAATATCTTTTCTTTGACTGAAGGGGAGCGCCCGCGTAATCAATCAATACGGATTGATCAGAGACAACATGACTTTTCCAAACAAGATCTTTACCTCTACTCAATGAAGTTTTGTTTGTTCCCACCCGAATTTCATATTCGGATTGTAGCGTGTTTTTTTCGGTAGAAATTAGTTTCCAGCTTAATCTTGGCGCTGCGGTTTGAATAGCCAATGGATCTTTCAGATGTTCTACCTTCAAATCGATTACATTCAGTTTTTGCGCGAAAGATGAGAGATTTAGTAGGATTAGAAATCCAAGTGTTCCTAATTTTTGGAGTATGGTCTTCATGGATGGCTTATATTTGATTAGTAAGGGTTGTTGTTTGGTCTATAAAAATATGGCTATTATCGATAATTAATTCCATGTAAGCGTCATGGACTGTCCTGATTAAAGAAGAAAAACTCGCCTTATGTTAAGACCGAATGGAAAAAGTATTTATAAATTCGTTACTCATAACGGTAAATTGAACCGTTGATTAATAATAGAAAAAATAAAATTGACCATGGAAAATTATAGCCAAACTATTCAATTGAATGTGTCAGCAGATCGGGTTTTCAGGGCATTGACCGAAGAAATACCTTTTTGGTGGACAACGATGTTTGAAGGTTCATCGAACGACAAAGGCGATAGATTCACCGTTCGCTTTGGGGATCATATTTACAAAATAATGCGAGTAGAAGAATTAGATGAAAATGCAAAAGTTATTTGGCATGTCGAAGATTCATTGATAGCGGTTCCTGGATTGAAAAATCAAAATGAATGGATCGGTACAACGATCGGTTGGAGCATCATTGCACAAGGGAAAGGGACTGTGTTACAACTTGAACATATTGGATTACACCCTGAAATTGAATGTTATGATATCTGCACAGACGGATGGAGACAGTTTTTGAAAAGCTTAGAAAGCTATATCGAAACGGGTAAAGGGCATCCCTTTTTAAATGGATAGTTGCTAGCTAAAGCTAGCAACTATCATTGCATTGATTAAGGCTTTAATATCTTCATAACGTGCTAAATTTAATAACCACTCCCGAGGAATGGCTTCCTCACCATAATATAGACCTGCAAGTCCTCCCGAGATAGCGGCGCCAGTATCTGTATCTTCTCCGAGATTAATAATTCCTAGTACAGTGTCTTTATAATTTTCTTTCTCCAAAAAATACCATATACTCGATTCTAAACTATCGATTACATATCCACTGGATCTCAACTCATCTTCCGGTTTAGACCTAATGTCATGTAGGATAACATGGTCGAAATGATACCTTTCCGCTTGGGGAAAATCAATCTCTCCCCAGAAATGGATGACCTGATTGCGCATTTCTGCATACGCTTGCTCTTTGTCCAGACCGTTACATAGCATTTCTGCCAATTTGATATAAATAAAGCATGCCATCGCTGACCGAATATGCTTATGTGTCAAGGCGGAAACTTCCCAAACTTTTTGAAATTGATCCCAAGGTGTCAAACCTTTGATTCTATAGAGAAGAGGAAGTATTCTCATCAATGAACCATTTCCATTGTCCTGTTTTTTGGCATTGTCTCTTAATGTCTTTAGCTCGTCCTCTTTATCTTGTTCAAGGATAGTTTTAAGGTCATTGATGGATTTAGATGTTGTTATACCGATATCAAATACAACGCCTCTTGCCGTCCATAGTCCTTCTTCTTTCCAATTAATAAATTTCCTAGCAATATCGACCAAATTATAACCATTTATAAGAGATTCAGCAAGGCAAAAACATAAGGAACTATCATCTGACCAGGTTCCGGGTGCTTGGTTATGACTGCCGTAACCTATCATCCCAGTCGCTGGGCTGTTTTGCATGTCTTCTTTGGATTTGAATTCAAACGGGACACCCATAGCATCCCCGACGGCCAGACCGAGTAAGGCGCCTGCAATTTTGTTTCTCTCGCGGTTGCTATAACCGTTTGCTATACTATCGGACGGATTAGGTTGTTGCTTCATGTGATTTAGTTGTAAAATGATAATGAAGAAGTTGCTGAATTTGTATGTGTTAATTCATATTTTTTGTTAAAGCAGTGTTAATTGTTTTATTTAATTTATGAAAATAACAATTAAATTAATAATCTGTTTGGTGAAATATTTAAAATAATTTACGATATTTGAATGAATTATAAAACTGAGAGAAAATAAAAATTAACATGCTTTCTGAACAATAGGCATCCCAATAGATCTGCATTGGTGTGTAAAGCATATATTTCTAGAATTGAATTAAAAAATGGACTATTTTTCCCAACTTGGACACCATTCTAATGAAATCATAAAGTTCGCAGCCTCTTGTGGGATATTTTCCCTACTTTTAAAATGTGGCGATGTAATCCATTTTACACCACAGGACCCAGAACATTTTAAGGCTTGGTTGATCGAAAAAAATATTGAAGATATCAAGAGCGAAAGACGGCATCAAGAAATTCTTGGAACAAGCATTTAATCCTTAAACAACGGGTGACGGTTTTTTTGAGGAGGCAATTTTTGCTTTTTTAATAGATAAAATCAATTTATACGATCATATGAAAAAAATAACAGCTTTATTAGCGCTGCTTCTTTTGATTGCTTTTAGCAGCTTTGCCCAAGACAGCTCTATGTTGTGGAAAATTTCAGGTAATGGGCTGAAACAAGATTCTTATTTGTTCGGGACAATTCATATGTTATGTCCAGACGATTTTGTCATCAAACAAAAGAATTTGGATGCATTTAATTCGAGTAAGAAAGTAATTTTTGAAGTTGACCTTTCTAAGCCGGAAAATGCCAAATCTCTACAGGCATTTGCTGTTTCGGATCCAAATTTTATAAAGGCATTTTCTGAGGATGAGATCAACAAGATGGATAGCGTGTTGATTGCACAGCAGCTCTCAATCAAATTGTTGGATTATGTATCACCGGTTGTGGTGATCTCCTTATTCTCGATGAAAGGATTTAATTGCTCAGATCCAACGAAGATGAAATCCTATGAGGTTGAATTATCTGCACTTGCAAACAGCCAAGGAAAGACAATTGGAGAATTAGAAACAGCAGATTTTCAATTTAATTTATTAAAAGACCTTATTACCCCCAAATTGTTCATGGAATCTGTTTTTCAATTGGACAAATACCCGGCATTGACCGCTAAAATGGTTGAAGCCTATAAGACCGAAAATTTGGAAGAATTGACAAAATTATTAGAAGATTCAACATGGATGACAGCGGAGCAAAAAGAAAAGTTGTTAATTGGTCGAAATTTAAACTGGAGTAATCTGATACCGGAGATTATTAAGGAACAACCTTCTTTTATTGCTGTTGGAGCGGGGCACCTAGCTGGTGACAGGGGCTTGATTACCCTACTCCGCGATAAAGGATTTACAGTAGATGCCGTGCAATAAGTATTTTTTAAACCTATCTTGACAAACTTCACAGCATTTTGAAATTTTCGACATCGCGATAAATTTGCATTTGGTCATCGTCTACATGCACTATATCAAATAAATTGGTGTTAGAGCAAGCCAAAAGCTTCCTTTGTTGAAAAAAACATGAAGAAACAAGTATTATGTGCAGTTATACTCAGCGGATTGACTACGCTGGCTGCACATGCTCAAAATGCCGTGTCCGGACAGGTTGCTATAGATTATGTCCCGCTATCCAACTATATTCGACCTGAAGATAGTGTGAAGACAGGTTCAAAAAGCGATTTCAGGAGGATACAATTTAATCTGGAAGTTCCCCTATCTACCAAAATAGACTCTTTGGGTAATATAAAACGTTGGTCATGGAAAATAGGTGCAGCTTATGCAAGAATGGAAAACCGGGCGTACGAAGAGCCTTTATTTCCGACTGAAATGTTCAACGCTGAAATAGGACTTCAATACCTGACCTCATTGAGGAAAAATTGGTCTTTATTGACTTTTGCCTCTGTCGGGATTTATTCAGACCTTGTTAAAGTCGACGGTAAAGATGTGCTGGGACAAGGGGGCGTGCTTTTTATCAAAAAATTTAGACCGAATCTTGCTTTCGGTTTTGGTCCTATCCTAAGCAATAGTTTTGGTGTGCCAATGATCCTGCCAGGTTTGTATTTTGACTGGAAAACAAATGGAAAGGTGAAGTTCAATGTGAATTTCCCTCAGGGTTTGTCTGCATCCTACCATGTCAACGAATTGATGGATTTACGCGCTGTCCTTAATTTAGACGGAATGACTGCAGAGCGCGCGAAGAATGGGAAATCTACTTTAGGTGGTTTTATGCTATTGACAGCTGGACTTCAGCCCCAGTTCAATCTTGGCAAGAGCCTTAAGCTTCAATTGACTGGGGGAAGCACGCTTGCCAGAATGTACGTTGAAAATGATAGGTCGTTGAAAAGTCTATTCAAGAATAAAAGTCAGGCGGATCCTCGATTTTCACCGACGTTCTATACTTCCGTAGCATTTAAATGGAATATGCCTTAATCATCGGCTGAGGAGCTTCTTGAACACAACGTTTTGAAGGAGCTCTTCCCTTTTTGTACGGGAGATAGGCAACTCTTGATTTTGTATATATACTCTTCCCCCCATAATGATATCAATGTGGTTTACATTTACTAGGTAGGATTTGTGAATGCGGAAAAAATGGTTACTGGGTAATGCCTCTTCCAAAGCCAGCATGGTCTGATGGATTGTAATAGTACGTTCTTTAAAATGAAGTTTTGTATAATTCTGCATACTTTCAGCATATAGAATATCCGTCCAGGAGATTTTAACAAAAGCATCTCCCTGCCTTACAAATAACATATTATCATTTGGATTGCTTTCCTGTAATAAAGGTTTGTTGCGCTGTACAAAAAGCTGAAAAGCTTTGGTCGCAGCTTGATAGAAACGCTGGAAAACAATGGGCTTTAGTAGGTAGTCAACCGCCTGTAATCTGAAACCTTCCAAAGCATATTCTGAATAGGCTGTGATGAAGATACATAAAGGAGGGTTTTCAAGAGAGTCTACGAAGTCAATGCCATTGAGATAAGGCATATTGATATCTAAAAAGATAAGATCTATATCGCCCTGCTGTAATCTTGAGGTTGCAGCTAGCGCTGAAGGAAATGTTTCCACTAAATCCAAGAAATTGATCTGCTCGGTCATTTCTGCAATATGTTGGCGTAACATGGGTTCATCGTCGACGATAATGCATTTCATTTTCATTTCTTCCATTGTCAAGAGTTAGCTGTTAAGATCTATGGTGAGTTGAACTGTAAAACTGTTGTTAAGTTTATGGATTGTTAAAGAATAGTTGTCTTCATATTGGAGTTCTAGTCTTTTTTTTACGTTTTCTAGTCCTATCCCCGAGTGTCCTGTCGAAGCTAATTGCGGATATTCCTGATAGCTATTACTGATGTTAAATTGAAGTTTTCCCTCTTCCTCAACACAGGATAGCAGTATGCTTCCTTTTTGATTTGGAAGCCGGTTCACATGTTTGAATGCATTTTCGACAAAACAGATGAGCATCAATGGTGCAATATATAAATCCTTTGAAGATTGAGTCCACGAACAATTTACATCCAGCTCGTTGCCCCAGCGCATTTTTTCTATAGCTATAAAATCCTGTAAATATTGCAGTTCGCGTGTCAAAAGTACGAGCGGTTGGTTGCATTCATAAAGCTGGTATCTCAAAATATCCGAAAATTTCAAAAGTAAATAATCGGCCATTTCCACGTCCTTTTTCATGAGAATATGGATATGGTTCAACACATTGAACATAAAATGTGGATTGACCTGATCCTGCAAGAATTTTACTTGACTTTCTAGAAAGTTTTGCTGTAGTTGGCCGTGAATACGTTGTATATCTGCATGTTCCTGATAAAATCGAATCCCGCAAGCTGTGCCATTGATCAGTAAGGAGGATGGAATTGCCTGATAGAAATGAGTAAATATTAGATCTGAACGTTCTTGAATAGATATACCTTCCTTAGAAAGAATGAAATAGTAATCGATACCACCAATTAAAATAGCTAAAATGACCACAAAAAAGATCGCTTTTAACAAAAAGGGTTTCATTTGTCGAGTCTTGATCGCCTGTGGTAAAACCCGGTCACTAAGCCATTGTGAAACAACAATGGAAGAAAGCATAATAAGAGAGGCGTGGAATAAGGCCTGTAATCCATTGAATTCATCCTTTATTTGAATCCATACTGCAAATCCAAGTACAAGCCAAAACAGGGTAAGGAAAAGATGTTTATTTAAATAGTTTTTTTTGAACATACAGCGCTTTTAAAAAAATACCTTTGGAGCCTGACCCCTAGGTCGCTCCAAAGGTAAAACTTATTCATTGTTTTAGAAGATAAAGTAACCCAATCCAATAGAAAATGCCTGTGGCTTGGATTTGAAAGATTTGTTGAGGTCAGAAAAACCACGCTCATAGCGGACGTCGAGTGTAAATCGCTGAATATCGACTCCGAGACCACCTGTAAGCTGTAAGTTTGATTTATCAAAATGTTTGATTCCCTGTTGTATTGCTTTAATAGGCGATAAGTTGTCATTTAAGGTATAGCTGTAAATTACACCGCCCAATATCCGGAAATTGAGCTCCTGATTTTGATAGATTTTGTAACCCGCAACTACAGGAATATCGATCGCATTCCATTTGAGTTTGCTTTCCGTTTGCCCTTGTGGTTTAAGTGCCGCTTTCCGTTTATTGAAAAGAGCCTCGCCCTGGATGTATGCTCTTCCGAGGTTGACTCTTGCCATTCCGCCTACGTGTAATCCTATGGCATATTTGTCATCTAAATCAGCTAATTCGGTATTGAGTTTGTTGAGACTACTTCCACCCTTAATACCCACTTGAATGAGAGGTTGTTCCTGAGCAAACAGTTTTTTGCTAAACATCATGGCAAATAATACGATGCATGATAAAATTGCGTTTTTATTCATTTTATATTGTTTTGATTTATCCAAAAGAACGGAGGATCAATTCCTTGACAAAAAGTGTTTGACGAACTGCATTTTTGTAGGGACGAAGGTTAATATAGGAAGGATTAGTAAATTGAATTTTTCTATTTATTTGTCAAAATTTCTGGATTATGAGCATTTCTGATTAACGTGGATAGGAAAAGTTTGATTATTTTTTTAACTTACAAGATAGATGCTGTCTAATCAATTGCGTGGTACAAATAATCGATTTGCATGAAAAATCCGTTGAATCCTACATCCTCTTTTCCTTATCTAGTATGGTCCTTTTGTCTGCTTATTTCAATATCCTGTTCGAAAGAAGGACTTCATTCTAAAGGCGGTTTAATAGATCCCGATTTCAAAGCTGTCAATTTGGAAACTGGAATTAACAGGAATGTCATCCCGATCAAAGCGGATCTCTGGTATGTTTCTTATGTAAGAGATGCACTTACTGGTGAAATGCTGCGAGATTCTACGGGGAAAAAACTAAAATTAGAACATACTGGGACTATTAAAGTGGAGGACGGTTGGTTGCGTTTAGAAAAAACAGCTAATAATGAGCTCAGACTGAAATTATTAGAGAATTTTAGTGAGCAGCCCCGTAATTTTGTCATTGGCATACTGTCGGCGGATAAACAGGATGAAATAAACTTTATTCAAACTAGAGCCGAGGGATATGAGTTGGTCAAAAAAGAAATAGAAGAGGTGAAAGGAAGTCGAAAAATTTATGTCAGCGCCGAAGGATGTACCGCTATGAAGCTGAAAAACAGTTCAAACCAAGAACGAAAAGTCGATATTACTTCAATCTTCAAAGATGTAAAATATAGCTCCGAGTTTATAAGCGAAAGCTATGGTGCTTTTGACTGGCTTAAAAAAGCAGATTCTTCTCTATTTATGGATGAACTAATGATAAATGGAGATGTACGTTGGCAAGGAAAGGTGCTTTACACCAAAGGCAAAACTTTTGAAAATTATATTAAAACCGGAGATAAACAAGAACTACTGCTCAGACCCTATGCCCATATTGTCGTAAGGGGAGAGTTTAAATACCTAGAAAGAACTTGCAATTATATCTTTACCATTAAGAATAAACGATCAGGGCATGAGTTTAAAGTGAAAGGGATCTGGAAACAAAAAGTCCCGCTAACACCGCATACTATTATGGAATAATTCTTTGCTGAAAACTACTCTATTTTAGGCTACTATTTGACGTAGACTTTTCTGCAGACTGGAAACTACACCTTGTTATGTATTACAATTTTTAGCCACAATGACTAAACGAAGCAAAATAATTATCTTTGTTTTCTGCCTTATTAAATTTGCTCTTCACTGCATTGCTGATTATCATTCGGGTTTTCAAGGTGATGAATTATTACATATCGAGACAGGAAAACACTTGGCCTTTGGCTATATGGAATTTCCACCTATCATTGGACTGCTGGCCTTTTTTCAAAATTTATGGCATAGCCAATCTGTATTTGTTCATCATATTTTTCCGCATATCGCGATGTTACTAATTGTCGTGTATCTTGGTAAGACGGTGATCGAATTGGGAGGAGGCAATATTGCTGTATTTATAACATTGCTGTGCTTATTGATTTCGCCGGGGCTTGGAGGCTCGCAACAAACATTTCAGCCGGTTGTCTTTAGCCAATTATTCTGGATACTTTCATTTTACCAGCTTGTACGATTTGTAAAGTATGAGAGTCCCAAATACCTATGGTATTTAACTATCCTTGTCGCCTTGTTTTTCATGACCAAATATGATGCATTGTTTTTCTTGTTTGGGCTGTCTTCATTGTTTTTGTTTAGAAAAACTAGAGCAGCATTGGTTTCTGCTCACTATTGGCGGTGTTTGTTGGTCGGTTTTTGGGTTTTGTTGCCAAATTTAATCTGGCAGTATTTACATCAGTTTCCAGCACTACAAATGTTTCAAAGACTTTATGAAACGCAATTGGATGAGTTGAACGGTAAACAAGTGCTGCATAACTTGTTCCTTGATTTAAACCCTATTGTGTTTATGCTGATGCTGCCAACTTTTGTATTTATGTGGCGAGACCGAACAAGTAAAGATTTTTACCGACCGATTGCGAGTTCCATTTTATTGTCTATTGCTTTTCTCGCATATGCAAAAGGAAAAGCTTATTATTTCTTTCCAATTGTGCTTACAATACTGCCTTTCTGTGGTGTCTTCTATGAACGGATCATCCAGCCAAAGAGGGGATGGGTGCTGTATCCGTTAAGTTTTCTTTTATTGCTTGGAACATTAATGATTCCGTTCGGCTTACCTGTTTATTCCTATTCTCATTTTATGGATACAATATATAAGTATTACCCTAAAAGCACTAAAAATGGTAAGGAGGTCCTCCCGATGCAAGAATACAAATCGAAAGAAAAGTGGGAAACAGTCATGCAGCAGTTAACACTGGTTTATGATAGTCTACCAGCGCAAGAAAGAGAAAAATGTCTCATTTGGGGGAAACATTATTCTCAGGCAGGCGCTGTGGAGTTAATGAAAACTAACTATGGACTTCCGAATGCCTTTTCTTACCACGGAAGTTTTTACAGCTGGGCTCCTTTGGGAAAAATGCCTGAAACTATTATAGCCATCTGCTACAATGATACCAGCGATGAGTTCTTTTATCCCTTTTTTGAAGAAGTGGTTCCAATACGAAAGTTATATAGTCCGTATGCCAGTAGTGAGGGCTGGGTTGAGCAGACAATTTACCTATGTAAGCATCCTAAACAGGATTTTTATCAGATGAAAGAGCTATTTAAGAATCGAATATTTGAATAATATTGCCTTCAGAATAACACTGAATTTTATATATGAACATTCAAGAAGAAAGTGATTTCGATATCAAAAATACATATTAGATAATTCATCGATTTTCTTCCAGATAGAGTGCATTCTTTCAGGAAAATAAAAGAAAGCTTCTAAGATACTTTAAAGCCACATCATTCGATAAAACAAAAGGATCTGATGTGAATCAGATCCTTTTTCCTGGCGAAATATTTCTTTCAAAGTGAAAATCCCATCTATCTCTGTCTCATTTCTATGATAACTATTGCCATCCCGTATTTTGTCCCAAAGTCGGGTTTAAACTTATTTCTTCTAAAGGAATCGGGAATAAATACATTTTGTCATTCCATGTTCTTTTTTCCAACGCAGTATAGATGCGAATATAGAAATCGCTATTGACTGTTATACCACTCACTTGAGTTGCTGGATATTTGGCTCTCAACGCTGGTGTAAGTTTCATGCCCAATATTGTTTCTGGACGTTCGATTCTTTTTCCGGCCTTCCAACGTAATAGATCGTCAAACCTAAATCCTTCGTCGGCGAGTTCTACCCTTCGTTCCCTTCTAATTTCTTCTATCAGAACCGGTACTTCGGGAAATGCAGAATTAGGATCTCTTTTTAAGGAGCCAATAACCATATCCGGCATACCCACACGTCTTCTTAGCAGATTGATACTCTTGTTAATATCGGTTTGCTGGATATCTCCCAGCTCTGCTTTTGCTTCGGCGTAGATCAACAGTATTTCAGCATAGCGGAAGATAAAGAAGTCGAGTGTGGATTGATTAGCTTGCCACATGGCAGGGTCTGGGCTTCTTCCTTTGATCAATTGATACCCCGTGTTTGCGGTATTTGTACCGATTCTGGGTAGATCGATGATATCCTTGGAGCCGTCGCTATTTTGCAGTAACACAAAACCTTTGGTAGCGATAGTCTGTTTGGCTCGAGGGTCACGATCAGCAAATTCATCTTCGGGTGTGTTGTCCCCTTTATATTTTGCACTAAGTGCTGTCGGCAATCCATCCGAACAAAGATAGTTTTGGACGAAATCCTTACTGTATCCTGTTCCTGCTTCGCCCAAAGTCCTGCTAATATTGGTCATTAGGATGCTCTGAAGATAGCGTCTTCCAAGGATAGATTCGGTGTTGCCATTGAGCTCCTGTTGGATGAAGAGATTGTAATAATCTGTTGTTGGGTTGCCGGTGGAGTATAAAGAATATTTATTTGAGCCCATAATAAGTTCGGATGCACTGAGTGCTTCGCGAAGATATTTTTCGCTTCCTTCAACACCAAAATATTTTCTTCGGGTTCCTTCCCATAAGCATATTCTAGCTTTTAGGGCGGCAGCAGCATATTTGTGCAAACGCCCAGCAGATACGTTGTCTGCGGGAATATTCTCAAGAGCGAAATTTAGATCCGCCAAGACAGAATCCATGACGATGTTACGCGGTGTCCTCGGAGCGTAGAGTTCTTCACTTTTTTCCGTGAGGTCTTTGCTATACCAGGCAACGTCTCCATAACGCTTGGAAAGGCCCCAGTAAAAGAGTGCACGGAAAAATCGGACCTCTCCCGCATACTGATTTTTAATGTTTGGACTTGCTTCGGCATTATTGTACCGTTGTAAGAAATAATTTACATTGCGGATGTTTGTCCAATTGTAACTGGCATCGGTATTGGGAACAATATATTGCCCTGCCAAAAAGGTGTTGATACTGCTGGGGACTTTATCATCTGACTGATTGTCTTGGATAAAATTTTGGGCAGGCAGGGAAGTATAAAACTGATTGGCATAAAGCATCAGGTCATTTTCGTTCTTAAAGAACGTTGGTTCGGTGATTGAGGACAAAGGTAATCTGTCCAGATAGCTGTCTTTTTTACAAGAAGCAATAAAAGCCAATGAACCAAGTATGAGTAGTGTTTTTAAAGTTTTCATAATCTAAATCTTATCAATTAAAATCCAAGTTGTAGTCCAAATGCTACCGACTTACTTTGCGGAGCGTCTTGAAAATTGAGCACTTCGGGATCGAATGCATCAAATAAGCTCGTAAATGTGAGTAGATTCTGTCCTGAGATATAGATACGAGCACGTCCGAGTTTGGCTTTCTCCGTCCATTTTTTTGGTAATGAATAACCAAGTGTAAGCTGTTTCACTCGGAGATAAGCTGCATTTTGTAGGTATTTTGTCTGTTGCTGGGAGTTGCCGCCATTACCAAAGCGAAGTCTTGGAAAATAGGCCTCTTTGTTTTCAGGTGTCCAATAATCTGTTGCATAGACAAACGGAACATTCCATTCGCTGGTAAATCCCCAGAAAGCACTATTGCTGATCCAGGTATCTCGCTTGCCAATACCTTGTAAGAAAGCCGAAAAATCAAAGTTCTTATAATTTAAGCCCATGTTAAGTCCGAAGGAATAGCGCGGCGTAGAGTTACCGATGATTTTTCGATCTCCTGGATTACCTACCGTATTGTTGCCAAAGTCTATTTTACCGTCATTATTCAGATCTGCATATCGGACGTCGCCGGGCCTCCAGGTACCACCCCAGACCTGGGTCTGTTTTGGTGCCGAATCAATCTCATCTTGACTTTGGAAGTAGCCTTGTGTTTCAAATCCCCATATTTCGCCATCCAATTTACCTTCATACCAGTTGTTGAATATTTTGGTCGTATTCAGCGGATATTTGGTTAGCTTGGCATGATTGTCTGCTAGTGAGAGCATTAAATCATAGGAAAGGTCATTACCTATGCGATCATTCCAGCCTACACTAAATTCCCATCCTTTAGTAACCAATGTACCCGCATTTTGACTTGGCGCAGCAGTTCCCAATACTGCAGGAAGTGGAACACCTGCAACAAGCATATCTCTTGTTCGTCTTTCATAAATATCAAAGCTACCTGTCAGGCGATTTTTAAGTAAGGCGAAATCGAGTCCAACATTTGTTGTAGCCGATTTTTCCCAAGTAAAGTTTGTGCTAACAAGTCCAGGAGCACCTACACTTACACCGGTCTGACTACCAAAAATATAGCCGACACTATTATTAACTGGCATAGTCGGCAAGTAAGGATAGAAATTAGATGCGGAATATAAATCATTGCTATTAAAGCCCTGATTAGGCAATTCACCGTATGATCCTCTCAATTTTAAGTCATTGACAATGTTCTTGATTCCCGCCATAAAGTTTTCTTCGGAAATTCTCCAGCCAGCTGAAACAGAAGGCGTGAAGACATATCTTTTATCTGCAGAAAAACGGGAAGAGCCGTCGTAACGACCATTGATTTCCAATAGATATTTCTTATCGAAAATATAGTTCAATCTGAATACTGTTCCAAAGAGTGCCCACTCATTCTCTGCCCCGGTCACGCTCGGTCTGGAATCATTATTTAGATTAATCGCCGGTTTGGTAGGGTCTACGAGATTATTTGCAAATATGCCCAATCGTTTATAACGGCTGCTTTCGCGATTAATACCCGCCATTGCTTTAAAATAATGTTTTTCGGCGAAGGTGTTTTCGTAGGTAGCAAAAGCATTTAAGGCAAAATAATTATGGTTATCAGTTGTTTCTGATACAGATGAAGGATTTGTCCACGGAAATGTGCCGAGCAAAATTCCATTCACGCCATATTCCTTAAAAGGGATTTGATGGCTTTGCAGGAAGTTGTTGTAAGCATTCCAGGTATAATCAGCCACGACCGAAACATGTTCGATGGGTTTAATTTTTACGCCTCCAGTTAACCATAAATCGTTGGAATATCGTTTTCTTTTTCCATTGTTGGCGGCTACAGCAAAAGGATTGGTAAAGCTTCCCTGTCCTGAAAAATTACCGTCAGGATGTCGGATAGGCATGGTAGGTCTTAGGTCTCCAGAGATCCATCCAGATGATGTTCCGCCAGTGACTACGCCAGCTGTTTCTTTATCGTCAATATGTGTGAGTGCAAAATTTCCAGTTAAGGTTAACCAATCTGTAATTTCAGAGTTTACTTTCATGGATGGATTCAGGCGTTGATACTTTTGACCGGCCTCTTTAAATAATCCTTTTTGCTGGAGATAACCTAGAGAGGTGATTACTGATGTTGCACCGCGACCACCCTGTAACGAGAGATTGTGTCGCTGCATGGGAGCCCAGCCTGGATATTGCTCTTTGATCCAGTCTGTATTTCCTACATAACGATATTTTGCTGGATTGGCCGGGTCTACATAGACAGGTAGGTTGTTGGCTGGATCGTTGAAATAAGCATTTGCAAGTATCGAATCTTGCTCTGTAAAGGATTCTGTTGCGGTAGTTCCACCATCTTGTCCGTTACGATTTGCCTGGCGATGCATTCTGATGTAATCGATCGAATTGATGTATTTAGCCATTTTGGTCGGTCTGGAGATGGTATATTCACCAGAGTAATTGATTTGAGGATTTTGACTTTTGGGGTTCTTAGTTTGAATCAAGATGACACCATAAGCCGCTCGGCCGCCGTAAATAGCGGCCGCAGCGGCATCTTTTAACACCGTTACATTCTCCACATCCGAAGGATCAATAGAATTCGGATCACGTTGTACGCCGTCTACCAAGATCAGTGGACCCGCGGTGCCGCCATTAATTGATCCGGTGCCGCGTATGTTGAATTGGGATCCCGTTCCCGGTTTACCATTTGCAGAAGTAATGTTTAAATTCGGCACTAACCCTTGTAAGCCTTGCCCTAGATTTGCAATTGGGCGGTCTGCTAGTCGTTTAGCACTCACTGTTGAGACCGCTCCCGTTAGATTTTCTTTCTTTTGTGTACCAAATCCGACAACAACGACCTCTTCGAGGTTACTATTTGCGGCCTTTAAGACAATATTAACGTCGTTTTTTCCTTGTGTGGATATTTCTGTTGTTGCGTATCCAACAGAGCTGATGATTAATAAGCTGTTTTTTTCCGGTACTGTTATAGAAAATTGCCCTTGGGCATCAGTACTTGTACCAATGGCACTTCCTTTTATGAGTACATTGATACCGGGAAGAGGCTGGCCAATTTCATTTGTCACCCGTCCGGTTATCGTCCGGTTTTGATTTTCATCCTCGATGTTTTTAGCAACTGCTTGTGGTGCTGATTTGCGTTCTATGGCGATAGATCTGCCCTTTATTTGATAATTTAAAGATTTCTCATGTAGAAGTTCATCCAATAGGGTTGTTATCGTTTTGTTATTTGCATTGATCGTGATTGGTTTTATATTTTTTAGGTCATTCTCGTCGTAAATAAACGTATAGCCAGACTGTCTACTGATCTCAATCAGTATATTTTTCAGCTGTGCCTTATTCTGGTTGAGGTTGATGCGTTGTGCACGGACATTTCCCATGGCAACCATAATGGAGGCCAATAGTAGAACAAAGGTTAGTTTCATAGACAGATGTGTCTTGTAAGATTTCAGGTATAGGTAATAATACCTTGGATTATCTTTTTTCATATTCTTTAAGTTTAATAAACAATGCAGGTTAGTGCATATAAGGTTGTCGGCAGATGCGACTATATATGTCAATTCTGCATTGGCGGTTATAGGTTTTTGTCCCCGGTGTTGGTGGAACTAACTTAATATAATTGGTTTTGAAGTCCTTCTCGAATTTCGAAAAAAAGCTATTTTTTGTCATGTTATCTCATCGCTACGATCCTCCTTCCTTCTCTTGTGAATTTTACGTTTGACTTTAATTCAATAGCTTGTAACACTTCTGATAATTTGGCATCTCTGGGAATAATAGCCGAGAACCTACGATCGCCATAGCGCCCCATGTCGACTTCAACATCATACCAACGCTCGATTTTGAGCGCATATTGGCTTAACGGCTCTTCATGCAGCACATAAAGACCATCTTTCCAGGCATAGCTGTCTTCGATACTGCTGGTGGAAACTTCAATAGCGTCCTTTCCATTGATAATCGCCTGCTGACCCGGACTTAATAGGACTTGATGTTTGGTCTTCGTGTCCATCACACGTAAACTGCCACTGACCAATGTCGTGTAGGTCCGGCCATTATCGTTATAGGTATTGACATTGAAACTTGTGCCTAGAACCTCTATCCGCTGCTGTGCTGTATGTATGACAAATGGTTTACTTACATTTTTGGCTACCTCTAAGTAAATTTCACCAGTCAGTTGAACTTGTCTTTCATGACCAGTAAAAGTAGCCGGATAAGTGATAGACGATAAGGCATTCAACCATGCTTTGGTTCCATCTGGGAGGACGACCTCAAATTGCCCAGCTACGGGTGTAGAAAGTGTGATTGTTTTTATATCTTCTGTTTCAGTGATTTTAGTTCCGTTGTCGTATCCCACCGAAGAGCCCTTCGAGATAATGCCTCCATTTTTTCCATCGAGAGCGATTGCCGGTTGGCCATCTATTGATAATAGTGCTTTGTTGCTGCCGGGAGCTATGTCGTCCACAAAAAGTTTATGTTTGTTTTGCTGATCGTTAGTCCGCTGGAGATATACGATTGTCCCAATTGTAAGAAAGGCTAGGAAGGCTGCTGCAATGGCAATGATGTATCTCTTAGCATAATGTTGAAGTGTAGGTATTTCTGTTAACCTCTTTTGCAGTTCAATTAGGTCTTCGATCATCTCATGGTCAGCTGGAACTTTACCATCACCGATGTTAAGGTACCATTCTTCAACCAGTGCTTTCTCTTGCGCTGTACATTTTCCTTCCAGGTATTTCTTTAGGAGGAAAGGTCCATTCGGATGGGGGCGATTCTTCATGATACAATAAATTGGTTACTTCTATATGACGGCTGACAGAAGAAGAGAGGGGGGAAGAATTAAAGATTTTTGCAAAAAAATAGTAAGCCTATCCATAGCAGGCTTCCTAATTTACTGCGAAGGAGGCGTAGAGCCTCTTTTATATAACTACGAACGCTATGTTCTGATAGATTGAGTTTTTTCGCTATGTCCTTGTGACTGAGATAGTGCTGTCTACTGAGCTCAAAAACTTCCCTTACACGTGGAGAGAGCTTATGAAGTACTTGTTCTATTTGTTCCTGAAGCAATTTCTCCCGTAGGGAATGGTCAGTATCTCCGGTGTGATGTGCAGTGATTGGAGGTAAGGAAGCCAGATAGGTGGTTCTTGATTGTTCTTTTGCAATATAGTCGATTACACGATAGCGTATGGCGCTATAAAGGTAGGCGGATACTTCTCCCTGGATGACAAGTGTATACCTATTTTGCCAAATAGAAGTAAATAAGTCATGTACAATATCCTTGGCTGCTTCTCGATCTTGTAATTTACGGGTTGCGTGAAGGTATAATAGCGCAAAATAATTGTTATAGAGTTTCTGAAAAGCAATGGGGTTTCCCTCGCGGAGCTTCTGCAGTAGTTCCTTTTCCTCTATTTTTTGCTTATTGTACATGATTAATGGACAATATTAGCAAACAATGAATAGTTGCGCAAATCTATTCCTCTTTTGTTTAAGCGCATACGATTGCGCAATATTTGTTCGGGTCCACACCTTATAGGGCTATATGTTTTTTTAAAGTTCTTTTGCATAGGGCAGATATGCGTTGTAATCTTGCAAGTCCCAATCCTTAATATAATCTTTCATATTTGGAAGTCCGCGTGAATGGCGTAGGGAGTCGAGATGAATAACATCTTTTAATGGATAGATAATTAGCTTTTTTCGATCTCTGTCATAATAACCCTGGCTACCATAGGTCTGATGTCGCCCTTCTCTAACAGCAATTCTATCTTCTAAAATAACAACATTGCTCGATAGTATTTTTCCGTTTTTTTGGCTTCCAAGACCAATGGGTAATATTTCTTCTGTATATTAAGATTGGCGTGCTGGATGACGAGGAATAGTGCCTGTGCTCCTTGAAATCCAACTTCCTCTGGCCCTAGCCATCCGTACCTGTCTATTAATTCTTGAGCAAAAATTAAATTTGTGCTATCCTTCGATCGCATTGAAGCTCTCAAACTATCAATTTGTTTCTCAGAGGCTTTTTCTTTTTGTAATGTGGACAATTTTAGGCGTGAGCCCTGGTCCTCCTGAAATAGCGAATCAAGCTTTGAAGCTAATTGTTTATTTATTTTTTCAGGATCCAGCGTAAAGCTAGTTACCTGTCCAAAAGCCATAAAATGGCTCAATGTGAGGAGTAAAAGTAGAATAGGCTGTTTCTTACGCATCGTTTTCTCATGCTTTAGTTCTATCTAATTTACTACAATTTGGCGATCTTTGGTATTCCTTTTGGTTTAAAATTCAGCAGTCTTTAAGTGGCGGATTTCTGTTTCAATAATTTTTTAAAGTCAAAAGGGCCTGATGTTCATCAGAAGTGACACATCAAATTTGATAGGTTTTCTGTAATATGAGATATTAGAGGTGTAATTGTTATTTTTACAAATTGAATAGTAGTGCGTAGCCTTAATCAATATGAAAAGAATACTGTTTTTTATAGTAGGAAGCCTAATTTTTAGCTTTACGGGGTTTCAAGGTTGCATGGGGGGCACCGATTCTGCTAATAGAAGTAAAGACGACAATCCAATCACCGCATCGGCTGCTTTTGATTCATTGGAACATTATTCAATCGATATTGATCTGTTTAAAATAGGTGAATTGGAAGACAAGAATAATAAATCTAAAAAAGAACAACTTTTGTTATCTGTATTATCGGGTAATCAGGTCAATATTTCATTGTTGCCCCATTTGAAGGAGATTGGGTATGCGAGCAATTTAGTTGATAAATCCCTTTATAGACCTATAGACTCTTTGTTTTTTTTTAAAGCTCGAAAGGACAATGTTGAAAGTTCATGTATACATGAATTCAGGGATATCCTTGTTTTTTATAAAGATAAAGAATGTGTTGGAGTTGCTAAGATTTGTTTTGACTGTAAGATCATGGTTTCATGGAGTGAAAAACTTAATTTCGCAGGTTTTGGTGATTGGGATGATTACGATAAATTGCATCCTTTGCTAAGGTAACAATGAAATTTGAGCATTTCACCAAGACTGATCTTGTTACACTAGTCCGTGAGGGAGATAGCTGGAAAGTATCAACATCAATCAATTCCTATAAATAAGAGCTTTTTCAACTAAATATATAAGTAGGAGCCACATTGCAAAATGTGGCTTTTTACATGAATAGCATTTGATAGTCGAGCCTGTTCGATCTAATAAACTAGCTGTTGTTATCATAAATATATTGTTAAGATTAAGTTTTTTGCATAATTTTATAAACTGATAAGGAATCGATTGTTGGACTCCTTTGTTTATAGGAAGAGCGAGCTGTATGAAAATGAAACAAGTTATAAAAATTACACTAATCGGATTGTTCTTTACATTGTCTTTAGGTTCTTGTGGTGAGAAACTAAGTGGAAAGGATGAATTGTCTTTTGACAGTTCCCGTAAAAAAGTGGAAGCCAAGCTCAATAACAAAGAAAAAGAGAAATTGGAAAAAGCATTGCGGGTGACATTATCAGAAGCCATGTGGCTCAAGATGAATGAAGCTGAAAAATATAATGGAAAATCAATAAATCATATATCGATGGGGCTGGTCGATGGGAAATCTTATGGTGCTCTAGTGGATCTGGCTGATGATATCCTGCATAAACAACAGGAACGAAAGATAGCTCATCTTCAAAATGAGATTGATAGTCTGCAAAAATATAAAACTGAAATCGAACTGGTAAAAAAAGAACTTGCTGTCTTTCAATTGGAACCTGTGGAACTGGATCTCGAAGATTTCTTTGGTGAACCCGTTCCAAGAATCATTGTCAGCATGAAGTATGTAGGGAGACAACCGTTAAAAGGAAGTCAGGGTTTTTCCTATGTCCTTAAAAAACGTTCTACACAAGCCATTATTAGTAATGAGCAGTCTGTTTATGGCGAATCTGATAGTGTGCTCCAGCCCGGGGAGTCGCGGGTCAATACCATCGTCTTCAGTCAGGAAAAAAAGGATTATCCTAAACTTTGGGAGTTTGCCAACTATCCAGTTAAAGGAATCGACTTAGCAAATTACGACTTGGAATTGCTTGTTACCACACAGTCGATTAAGTATAATGATAAGGAAATTGTTCTTCCGAAAGGTAGTATTGAGCTGGTCAATGAAAACTTGAAAAAATTGAAGGATGAGATCATAGCACTAAAGAAGGAGACAGTCAGTCTTGACGATCTGGAGTTGACATAAAAGAATCATAGCATCTCTCATCGGCCTGTTTAAAAATAAGTGCATTTATATTTCATGCCTTAATAATGCCACACAAGAAAAAAGCCATATCCGGGGATATGGCTTTTTTCTTGTGTGGCATTATTTTTTGTCCCACCAAACTTTTGAAAGAAACGAATCTCCATTTGTCATTCGCGCTGCGGCCTCTTTCAAGTTTGCAGCGTTTAACTCCGCTTCTTCACTGGAGTAAATGGCTCTGCGTGGAATTTGTCCGTTGGTTGAACCCGGATTGGGACCAGGCGTTAATCTAGGGTATCCGGTACGCCGCCATTCGGCAAATGCTTCCATATCTCTCCCAAAGAGGTGGATCCATTTTTGTGTCGCTATTTTCTCCATCTTCTGTTCGTCTGTGAGACCGTTCAAACTTAAGACAGGCTCGTAAGCTGTAGGAATAGCCGTCAAGTTGTAGGGCGGAAGTGCCAAGGCGGCTTTCACACCATCTGTAAAGAATGTTTGAGCATTATCACTGGTAGCTCCCCAGCCTAATAGTGCCGCTTCTGCTTTGTAAAAACAGATATCCGAATAGGTAAAGGCATAACTCGGAATTGGTAAAAAGGTAAGGCTAAACCAAGTTGATTTATTGGCCGTAGAGTAGTTTGCACGAATCAACTGTGACAATTGATTATCGGTCAACGAAACACCAATACCCTGATAAGTCGACGTACCATTGATATTAACTGGTTCGGCGAGGAGAGGAAGTCTCGGATCATTGTATTCTTTTAGCTTGTCGACCAACGTATTGGCCAGATAACGTAGGTCGGCGCTTCCTGTAGTCATTTGACGCAGGACCGGGTTTTGGTTTTCAGCTTGAGCATCGTTGTAGGTTGGCACTGCTGCATTGTCACTGTTGTTGGCGAATAGTCCTATTGTGGAGGTCATGGCTTCGGTAACGGTCTTCTGAGCTAAAGATGTATTGGCATATCGGATACGCATGCCGAGTTTCAGTTTGAGTGAATTTCCAAATTTTTTCCATTTGTCGATACTGCCTTTATAGAAGAAATCTGAAGAGCCATAAGACAGGTCCCCGTTTGTAAGCTTTGCTATCGCTGCGTCAACCTTTTGGATCAACGCTGGATAGATATCTTCTTGTTTGTCAAATATCGGCGTTCGGTTAATTTCTTTATTGGATTTTGTTATTTCCGTGTAGGGGATATCACCAAATAAATCAGTGAGACGCTGATAAAGATAGACTTCGTAGAGTTCGGAAATAGCCAGTTTGCTTCTTCCTTCTGGACTATCCTCTTTACCGCTTAATTCCTGTTTGATCTGCACGATATTGCGAAGTAAGGTATAATGCTGGGACCAAATAAGATTTTCTGGACCTTCAAAATACCGCGATACAGGAACTACTGGGCCGCCTGCCCAGTGCTGTATCCAAGAACCGAATTTGTTGTTGGGAAGTTCTCCAGATTCTTGAAAGGTGCCATCTCGCAGGATACGGGCGATCAGTAATGATGGGTCAACAGTGGTGACCGATGTGGGCGGTATATTAATTCGTTCGAAATCTTTGGTACAGGAATTGAATCCCGTCGCAGCAATAAGCCCTAAGATAAGTGTATTTTTAAATAGATTATTTTTCATAATAAAGAATTTATAGGCCAACAGTAAGGTTAATACCAAATGTACGCATCATTGGGAGCGAGGTCGACTCAATACCGATAGAGCTATTGTTTACATTGAAAGCGGAAGCTTCGGGTGAAAATCCATCTGTTTTTCGTTGAAAATAAAATAAGTTCCTTCCATAAATACCCAGTTTCAGGGAGTTGACAAGTTTATGTGGCATCAGTTTTTTGGGAAAAGAATAGGAAAGGCTGATTTCGCGCATGGCAATGTAGCTCATATCATTGATCATTTCTTCGGATACCATCACTTCTTTGTCACTGGCTACCATATTCCAGTAATCCTGTGCGTTGACTTGCTTACTGTTTTTTGTTCCTGTACTTGTCCAGTTGCCTGACCCATCTTTTTGCCCGATCATACCCGCAGCGATATAGGTGCCGTCACGTCCTTCCAACGTTTTTTTAGATGTACCATAAATAATCTGTTCACGGTTGGATTGTGAAAAGATCACACCGCCCTGACGGATGTCTACAAGTGCATACAGGTTGAAACCTTTGTATTTAAGGGTATTGGAAAATCCCCCTAACCAGTCGGGCTGCGCATTTCCAAGATCAGTTTCTACACGCCCAGCTGTTCGTAAGGGTAATCCTGTCGTCGGGTCTATCAATCTATTTCCCTGCTCATCTTTGATCCAGGCAAACTGTGTTCCGATCAATTGACCAAATGGTTTTCCAACTTCGGCAACGACATTGATACCGCGATCCGTGGCCAATAGGAAGCTTTCTACTCCAGGGTAGAGCGATTCAACTTTATTCCGGTTGCGGTTGTAGTTGAATGTCGTATTCCATTCGAATCCCGATTCGGTTTTAACTGGTGTGGCCCCCAGTACAAATTCAATACCTCTATTGCTGATCTCCCCTGCGTTGATTCTGTTTTTTACATAGAGGCTAGAAGGCGCAATAGGTACATCCAGAATCTGATTTTTTGTCTTGGCCTGATAGTAGGTGAAAGAGAAGGAAAGTCTATTTTTTAGGAATCTCAGATCTGCTCCCGCTTCAATCGATGTGGTCAATTCGTTTTTCAAATTGGGATCAGGAATGATTTCCGTATAAGAAGCCATCGGTACACCACCATGGGTATACTGGTTGAGACTATATGCCCCTGTCAGCTGATAGGGGTTTCCTGAACTTCCTGCCTGTGCCCAAGAAGCCCTGATTTTTGCAAATGAAAGCGCGTCAGACTGCCATTTGAAAGCATCTGATAGAACCAAGCTAGAACTTACAGAGGGGTAGAAAAATGAATTGTTTTCCTTTGAAAGGGTAGAAGACCAGTCATTTCGGGCAGAGAAATCAATAAACCAGTAATCTTTGTAGCTGAATTGCCCCGATAAATAAGCTGAATTGATCTTAGACTCGATCAGGTCGAATATGTAAGTATTTGTCGTGGTGTTATTGATCACAAAGAGATTTGGGACAATAAATTGATTTCCCGAGTTTCCGGTCATGCGCAAATAGCGGCTTTGGTGGCTCGCTCCCAGGTTGGCACTGAGTTTAATGTTGTCGGTTAGTTTAAAGTTGGAGCTGGCGAGGACATCAAAATTGTCTTCACGTGCCCTGATTACCTCCTCTCGGATATCTCCTTTTCGGTTTAAACTCTGGTATGTGTTAATTGGACGGTAACGGAACCGTTGGTCAGTGTAAAAATCAGTACCTCCGGTCGCCGTAACTTTGAGCCAAGGAGCAAAGTCATAACTTAGACGAAGTAAACCGATGATGCGGTCGCGACGATCTTCATTGTGATTTTCGTGAATTGTCCAAAATGGATTGGCTGTGGAACTGTTGGTCGCATATGTTTTTTCCAGCCCTTCTGTTAATCCCGAAAAACCAAGCTGCCGGCTTATTTCCTGTGCCGTCCATTTATATTGAGCCATGATATCATTGCCCAAGCTTCGGGGCTGACTGATGAATAGATAGGCTGGATTGTCTGCCGCATCGGCAAGCGTAGGTCGATTCTCTCCCTTTTGAGCGATATAGTTTGCCTTGATGTCAATGTGAAATTTATCAGTTATTTTGGCTTGGGTGCGCAGTCCGAAATTGTTTCTTTTGAGTGTATTGGTAGGTATATAGCCTTTAACATCCGTATTAGCGAATGAAAAGCGGTAGTTTACTTTGTCGGTTCCGCCATCGATGCTTAGATTATTCACAAACTGTTTCTCCGTTTGGAAGAAGGATGAATACGTATCTGGCTTTGGTGTTAATTGTAGGATATTGCCATAGGCATCTTCGTAGGTCTGACCTTCCATTTTTGCGCCCCAGCTTGCGCGGGTTGTACGGTCGCGTCCAGCACTCATTTTGGGCGTTCCGCTGTAGCCATTTTTTAGCGCTTCACTCATGGAGACAATCGTCCCGTCGTCTTTTCTAAAGTGTGTAAAGGTGCCGTTCAATCCCTGCCCATAGACATTTTGAAAATCAGGTAAAACTAATCCATTACCCAATGAAAAGTCTGTACCATAGGTGAAGCGGGTCTTGCCGGCTTTACCAGATTTGGTCGTGATTAATATGACACCATTACTTCCCCGCTGTCCGTATAATGCTGCCGCATTAGGGCCTTTTAATACCGACATCGTTTCGATGTCCTCCGGATTGATATTCCCGATTCCATCACCGTAATCGGTTCCACCGGACTGATTTGGGGATGAGATATTTTGATTGTCTATAGGGACGCCGTCAATAACGTAGAGGGGCTGGCTATTGCCGATCAGGGAGTTGTTGCCACGGATAACTACTTTAGATGAACCTCCGGCACCCGATGCAGCACGGCTAACCTGAACTCCGGCAACTTTACCGGATAACGCATTGGCGACATTGGTCTCCTTGCCCTGTGTCAGCTCGTCGCCTTTGAGCTCTGCAACCGTGTAACCAAGCGCTTTTTTCTCCCGTTTAATACCTAGTGCAGTGACAACGACTTCCTGCAGGCTTTCAGAAGTAGATTCCAAGCTGATATTGATCGCTAACTTGTCTCTGTCCGTGATGGTGTAGTCGGTGAGTTCTCTGCTTTTAAATCCAATGGAAGATACCGCAAGCTGGTAGCCTTGACCAGCTGGTATCTGGTCGAAAGAAAAGGTTCCGTCTGGCCTGCTGGTAGTCGTTTTTTTCAATCCACTTGTTGCATTGCGTATCGTAACCGTAGCAGAGGGAATGGGCTTTCCTGTTTCGTCTTTGATTACTCCTGTAATAGACGCATTTTGTTGGGCATCAACCAGGAGATAACTAGTTGACAACAGTCCCATAAGGCCTAAGCGCAGTGTCCAATTTACATCGGCCCGAATGTTGGATTTCAGCAGCAACAAGGTCAAGATACGATGCTTGGTGAGTAAATAATTGTGCATAATTTGTGATTATTAGAGTGAATTTATTCGGTTTTTACGGTTATGGTTATTCGGTGTAATGCCTGAATGTCGGCAAGTATATTGATGTACGCTGATTTGGTATTTTTATAGGTTCCGCTATAGTATTTATCCTGGATATCTCTGGGGGCAAAGTTTAACTTGATAGCATAATTATGACTAATGATATGAAGTACATCGTGTAGAGATAGGTTGTTGAATATCAGTTGCTCATCTGTTTTTTGATAAGATCCTCTTTTACTTGCTAAAGATGTGTTGACTCGGGTTTCAGCAACAATCTGTTGTTGCTTTCTGTCGAAACTGATTTCTTCATTTGGTTGGAACTGTAGATTTAAAGGTTTGATATTTTGGTGATTGTTGTCGCTTTTGACCTCGATCCGTCCCTCATAAAGTTTTATTTTTGTAATAGATGCACTGCTTTCGTCTACACTGAAGATGGTGCCCAGTGCTGTTGTCGTTAAGCTTGCTGTATAGACACGAAAAGGTTTGGTTTTATCCTTTGCCACGATAAATGTGGCTTTACCTTTTAGCTGAATCTCACGAGCGGAAATGCCGCTGAAATCTGCGGTGAATTTTACTTCCGAATTGGGATAGAGTTCGATGACAGATCCATCAGAAACATCGATTTGTTGGACGTTGTTGCCCGAGTTGATATAATATAAATTACTTGGCTGTTCGAGGTTTTTTGATGTATTATCTCGTTTAGGAGTTAGGTGTGCAGTGACTGTCTTTGGAGACTTGATTTGGGTTAGAGCCAACCAGGCACCAATACCCACAAACAGGATAATAGCTGCATATTTAATCCAATAAAAACGATAATTGTTTTTGGGTTCGATCTGTTTGAGTATCTGTGCTTTTATTTCGCTTTGTTTTTCAAACGCTCCATGTAATCCAGACCGATTCCATTCCTTTTCCGGCATAAAATCCTCCCAATTCAACTCATTATTGGCTACGGCAGTTTCTACAGCGGCAATTTCTTCAGCATTGGCAGTACCATTCAGGTAATTGTCGATCAGTGCTTTGGTAATCTTCATATATAAAGATTACGATTGAAAACAAAGTAGCCCCCAAAGGAATTAAAAAATAATTTGCATGAGTATGCTAAATAGTAATGCTTTCCTTATGGTTTTTAGTGCCAATGTCAATTGGTTTTCCACAGTTTTCGTCGATATTGCCAGTTTTTCTGCAATCTCTTTATGCGAGAGGTTTGAAAATCTGCTTAGCATGAAGATCTGTTTACGTTTTTCGGGTAATTTGTCGACGATTTCGTTCAATGAGGATGCAAGTTGTTTGGCATAAAAATCATCCTGGGGACTATAATGTAGCACAAAAGTCTGTTCGCTATCCAACAATTTTTTTCTATTATACTCCGCTTTGACTAAATCAATTATTATCGTTCTTGTCATACAGAAAATCTGAGATTCTATGGTCGCATCGATAGTTTTAGCGCTCATATTTTTCCAGAGTTTGATAAAAACACGCTGCACAGTTTCTTCCGCTAGATAAGGTGATTTGGTTTTATGGAGTGCATAATGGTATACTTTGGAACTCCATAGGTCAAAGTATTCCTCGAATCTTCGGACGGTAAACAAATAATTGATTTCCATAGTTTAGGCTTGGAATCAATGAATATAGCGATAATGCTTGTGTAGTCCAAGTATTTTGAGTAATATTTTGATAGGATCTCATGGAAGAGATATGCTCCTGTATAAATACCATCTTTGTGTATTTATACCTCTTCTTGAACGTTTGATACGGGTGTTTCTTTCGTTATTTTGAAAATGGCACAAAGTTTGGATTTTACTTCGCTGTATAAATAATATTATTCACATTAACACATCGACGTATGAGAAAATTAATTCAAACATTAGGACTAAGTATGCTTATTTTAACCGTAGTTGTCGGTTTTACTTCCTGTAGTAAAGATGACGATCCTGCGGATAATGATCTTTTTATCGGAAAATATGAAGGTAATATCGCTTTTGACGATTTAAGTAATAACGATAAGGATGTTGCCGCTGCTGAGGGAACAGTCACGGTTACTAAAGTGGGTGACACTTACAATTTCGCGTTTGGAAATGGGATTCCCAATTTGAATGGTGTAGATTTCGAGAAAAAGGATAATGTCTTGGTTAACATCGGCTCCGCGGGCACAGGAATTATTCGAATTGATGCGGGTAAATTAACCATCGGTTATACGAAAGACGGCAAGGCGTGGACAGCCAATTGTCAGCGTAAATAATTGTCTCGGTATTGGATAGGATTAACACTTTATAACATTATTTTTTAAACGATTGTTGAAGGAATACTGTTCTATTATTAAACAAAGAAAGGAAATATAATATGAGTGAATTGACATGGAAAGGTCGTTGGAATGAAATCAAAGGGAAAGTAAAACAACAATACGCAGATCTTACCGATGATGATCTCTTATATGCCGAAGGTAAAGAAGATGAATTGGTCGGTAAACTTCAAAAGAAAACTGGTAAAACTCAGGATGAGGTCAACAAGTGGTTGAACGATTTATAACTGGGGTAGACTCATAACCGTGAGTATTTGTGATAAAGCGGATAGCAATTATGTTATCCGCTTTTGTATGTTAAAAAGAAAATGCCTGAGCGTCTAGACCTTTGCATTCCTATGTTATTGAACAGATTATTTTCTTTGTTAGGCCCCGATACAATAATCTGTTTTTTTATTTTTTATTGAAATTAAAACGTCGCGCAATGCTAAATCCCCAGCGAAATTGTCCCTTAGCCCATGAACTATTTGTTTCGCTGATGAATTGCGATTCTTGTATTGCAGTGGCATTCGTAAAATTGAGATGGAATATATGTCCTCCAGTATCCATTTCCAGACCTACCCCCAATGCATTGTAGTAGTGCTGACCGCTCACTTCTTCACGGTATTTTTTATTTGATGACTTTCGGAAGGGTAATGTATAGTCTGCGACTAATGCGATTCGATTGCTTACTTTGGCCCGCCCACCAATACCAACGGCAAATAAATCATTCTGATCGTTATAAGCCGTGTAGTTGCGATGAAGATAGGAAGGTACGACCACGAGCGATAAATCTGAATTGAATTTTCGGGCAATGATGAGCTGTGTCACATAACTCAATCGGTCATTGAAGTCCTCAAAGTTTGCTGCCGAAGACTTATCCGCGCTGGCCTCCATGGCGGATAGGGTAGTGCTTCCAAAAAAAGCCACAGAAACAGGTACACTATTGTCGACTGTTTGTTCAATAAATCGGTATTTCACATTGCCTTCAAATAGTTGCCTAACTTCTGTTGCACCCTTCGCCCGGGCGATTCCAATATTCAGTTTATCGGATAGGCCATAATCAAATCCTATACGGATGTCTGTCGAATTATCGAGACCAAAAAAATTCTTTCCTCCACCGGCACCCCCCGCGATATCGCCAAAACGATGATCTACTCTAAAGTCCATTTCATGGCGATGAATTGTTTCTGTTGTTTTTAGATTGATCAGGTTGCCGGATTTAAAGGTTGCTGTGACCTTTTCATTTTTCGCTGCATCAAGGTAGATCAATTTATCAAGGTCTTCCTGAGCAAATGATTTTGCGGAAGTAAGGCATAGGAGTATAAATAGCGTTTTTCTCATTTTGCATTGAATTCAAATTATGGTTTATACATCGCATCAACTGTAATTTTGACGACTTCGGCAATCTTTTTTCCAACGATGGATGGAATAGTTATTTTATGATCCGCAAGTTTTACCTGAAAATTTGCAATAGCCCTTATTGTTCCATCTTTAACAGTAAAGGCGACCTTTGTGTTATAAGGTTTGCTAACTCCATGAATCTGTAGTGTGCCCGTTACGTTTAGGACATAGTTGCCGTCCTTCGTTAATTTGTTGGCACTTTCGATTTTGCCTTTAAATTCTGAAAGGGGGTATTTATCACTCTCCATGTAATTTTCATTGAAATGCTCCTGCATGAGCTTTTTGTCAAATTGAAACGATGTATTTTTTACTCGAAAAATAATATCTCCGGTTAGAAGATTTATGGCAGAAGCTCCTAAAATACTTTTTGCTTCAATGTCTTCCAAAGGCGCGTTACTGAAAAAAGTGATGTTGGTCTCTTTCGAAATAATCGATGTTTTTTGTTGTGCTAACACGTTCAAACTGCCGAATATGATGAAGAACATCATATACATTTTAAATTTTTTCATATGTGTATCATTAGTTTTCTGGTGTATTTCGTTTAATCCAGGCATCCAGCAATTCGATTTCTTTTGCTGTGAGTGAGCCGCCCAGCGGCATGGACTTAGTTACCAGGACAGCGTTGCTAATTCTCGTTATGTTGTCCTTGACGGAAGTATATCCGTTAAACGTCCATCGTCCACTAGCCGAACGTCCTGCTCCATGGCATGAACTACATTTGGTTTCAAAGAGTGCCTTAGAAAAATTAGTATAGGATACATTTTGCGCTGTCACGGTTTCAGTTCCGTTATCTGGATTGGTCGAGAGTTCTTGCGCTTGCTTCTTAGTACAGGCCGAGAACGAGAGGATCGCTAAAGCGAAGGCCGGAATAAAGAAGTAAAGCCTTCTCCTGCTGAGAAGATTTGCTGTTTGTTGTAGTTGCATAGTTCTGAATTTTGGTCTTGACTTAATTGGCCGGCGCAACGGTTGTGTTATCGTTTACGATTGGCCACACTCCAGCTCGAGGAAAACTGATCCCTTTATTATCTCCACGTTGTACATCCTGTCCAAAGTAATACAAGGGCCATCCCTTGTAAGTCAGTTGTTTCTTTCCATAGACGGAAATTACAGCGATATCAGCGGTACGAACAAACGAAGGCAGCGTTCCTGTTTCCTTTTGAAAAATTGGCCAGATCGCGTCATTACTGAAATCGGAAGCAGTATAATTGTTCTTGTTGAATTTATCCGGCTTAAAGGCGTACAGTGTTCTGCCCATATCATCGGTCAGATAAATTGTTTTTCCAGTTCCTTCGGTATAGTCGGCTAAATAATTTTTACCATCGTGCCCGATAAGTTGGGCATTGGCAACCATGAGCAAATAATCTGGTTTGGCCACATACCAAATTTTATTTACTGCATCTCCTTTTACCTGACCAGATTGACTATCACCTGCATAGTAGTAAAGCGGCCAGCCTTTATATGTACTTTGTTTGGAGCCATCTTCACGTGTTATTTCACCTAGTAGGTTTTTGTCAATTTTCAGGTCTGTGCTTGTTTCACTACTATAATAAACTGGCCAAGTTGCTAAGCAATTGCCGTTACACGTAGAAACCCCTTTTGTATCATTCGAAAAAAAGTAGAGCGTTTTTCCATTAGCATCGGTCAGAATATTACCAAACTGAAAATTGGCAGAGGTTTGTATACCCTTGTTTTTATTCTCGACATTTTCAGGGTCAGCATCATTTTTTGAACATGCAGAAAACATGGTTAAGGTCAATAGACCTATAAAGACTAATTTGACTTGTTTTTTAGTTGGTTTCATAATAGTACGTTTTAAGATAATGTCTTGATATTACGAAGATTCGAAAGGAAAGGTTGCTTTGAAATCGAGCAAAAAAAAATATTTTTTGTAGGCAACCTTTCTGATATTCCCATCGTATTAGACTTAATACTATATTTATCAAAAGAAAGAAGCAATATCGAGTGGCGATAACAGAAGTTGACGAAAAATCTATCCATATTATTAAAGGATGTATTGATGAGGACCGCAGGGCTCAGAAAGATCTTTACACCATCTACTATGCCATGTCTTTAGGAATATGTCTGCGCTACGCTAATCACCGAGATGATGCCATCAGTATTTTAAATGAAGGTTTTTTCAAAGTGTTTAAAAATATCAGTAAATATGATTTTCAGAAGCCTTTTTCTGTATGGATTAAAAAAATCATGACAAATACTGCCATTGATTTTTATCGTGCAAAGATTAAACAGGGCATGCTGGTAGATGTATCTATGTATGAGCACGCCATGGTTGAAGATGATAGCATCAGCCAAAAGTTAGACTACGAGGATTTATTGGCCATGGTACAACAGCTTCCACCGGCCTACAGGGCAGTATTCAATCTCTACGCGATTGATGGTTATGGACATGAGGAAATTAGTGGTATGTTGGGTATTGCCATTGGAACATCAAAATCTAATCTGCATAAGGCACGTGGTCGACTGGCAGAAATGGTGGAAGTTCAAGGTGTAAAATTTGGTAAAACTGAAGAGAAAAGATGATGGAAAAGGATAAGAACAAGATTGATGAGATTTTTAAGATGGGGCTAAGTGATGCTAATTTTGACTTTGATGAATCACATTGGCAAGATATTGAGTCGCGGTTAGAAAATGAAAAGCGTGCAAAGAAGCGCAAGACTGTCGTCTTCATGACCTTGCTTGCCACTGCTGCGGCGGTTTTAACGGCCTTTTTTATTTGGAATAGCGAATTATTTAAATCGAAGAATGTATCGAGCGAGATAAATGGAGCCAGCATTTCTCCGGGAAAAGAAGTACTGGAGCGGAAAGCTGTTCAACCTAAGGAGAATACGGTAGGCGAACCTATACAAGATAACGGTTGGATTGCATTTCAACCGATCAGACGGACCAATAGTGCGGTGCAGCTACCAAATGAAACCATTATACTGCAGGATATTCTTTTGAGTAAGATTGCGGAGACAAATCCGATAGGGATACAAGAAGGGAGACTGAATACTACATTTACAATTCCACACATGGAATACAACACGCGGAGATTGCCTCGTTTTAACTTAAAAGATGAACCGGTCGAAGGGCTAGGGGAGCGTCTGGCAGCCATCTACAAGCCTAAAGAAAGTATAGAGTCCAATACGCGAGAAAGGGAACGGTCAGTTGTTAGTTTCTTGGCGGGACCAGATCTGACAAGCGTACGAGGGGCAGGCAAAACCTCACTTAGTGAGAATATAGGTCTGGCCTATTCCTATCCCCTGATAAAAGGATTGAGTGTGTCTGTAGGTGCTACCTATGCTAAAAAGAACTACAAGTCAGCTTATAAATTTTATACGCCGTCAAATCCCCCAGAAATGACGCAATTGCCGAGCAATGTGAGCGCTGTATGTGATGTGCTTGATGTGCCTTTGACAGCAAATTATACTGTACTGAAAAGTAAAAAAGTAAAATTTAATGTCAGCGCTGGCCTTTCTAGTTATTTTATGCTGAAGGAAAAATACACCTTTGACTATGAGGGTGGAGGTAGCTATGGTGGATCTCAAAAAAGTGCCGTCTATGAAGTTAGCGGTGAGAACCAACATATCTTTGGCGTTGCCGATTTTTCGATATCCATTGAGAAGAAAATCAGTGATAAAATTAATATAGGTGTAAAACCTTTCGTAAAAATGCCTTTGACAGGAATAGGATATGGAAATGTAGATTTAGAGTCAAAAGGTGTGGCATTTATTTTAGGAATGAGTTTATAAAATGCATCATGAGTCCGCGGTGGAGCTCCAAGGCCTAGGTGACAACCTTTAATTATCGTGATTTCCTCCCGTAAGTGTTGGCTTTGAACCATGAAGTTTACGATTTATCAATTAATTTTTTTCTCCACTGCGAGATCAATCCATATTGGCATAAGCTATCAGCCTAAATTAAAATATCTTTAACAACGTCAAAAAACCTGATTTGACGAATTTACCCCTTAAAAAAAGAAGATTTTCCCCCCTTTTCTGCGTAACGTTTTTGATAATATTGCAAGTGTCAATACGACATTTTATTGTGTTGACTATTTTTTAATAACCAAGAGCGTTTGCCGGATTACATCAATAGCTTCTGTTAAGTACATTGAAATAAGATGTGCAGGGAAAGTACGCTGGTAAAGCTCAACAACAGCTAAATAACCAAGTTTAATTATGATGAATTTACCAATCAGAAGTGGATTATTTGATCCTTGAATTCCCCATAGAATGCAATATTTCTACCTGATATTGCAAAGCTACTCTTCGTCAAAATATTATTTAATCACTAAACAGTTTTACTTATGAAAAGGAAAACATTATTAACACAGTGCTGGCTATGTTGTATTTGCTTTTTGCTATTCGGCTTACAGCAGGCTTATGCACAGTCAATAATCATACGGGGGCAGGTTACCGAAAATAGCAAGCCATTAGCTGGGGTAACCATTAAAAGCATCGGCTCTGCAACACAAACCCAAACAGATACGCAGGGAAAATATACCCTAAGCGCTACTACAGTTACTGCTTTAGAATTTACCTTTATAGGTTATGCAAAGCAGCGTTTTGAATTCAGCCAGCTAAAGGAGACTAGCAAAGGAAATTATGAGCTTAATGTACAGCTAAATATTTCAGAAGGGGATGTTTTGGATGAGGTGATCGTGGTCGGTTTTGGATCTCAGAAGAAAACAAACCTGACCGGTTCCGTTGCGGTGGTAGATGCCAAGCAATTGGAGAATAGGCCTGTAAGAAATGCTATTCAAGCCTTGCAAGGACTTGCTCCCGGGTTAAATATTTCTCAAAATTCGGGAACGATGGAAACGAATCCATCAATTAATATTCGGGGGACAGGTACCATCGGAACTTCTTCTTCAGCACCACTGATTCTAATTGATGGTTCTGAAGGGTCGTTGGCGGCACTAAACCCGCAAGATATCGAAAGTGTGTCTGTATTGAAAGATGCCGGTGCAGCTTCAATCTATGGTTCCAGAGCCGCTTTTGGTGTTATTTTGGTCACCACGAAATCTGGTAAAGCTGGACGTACATCGGTAAATTACAATAATAGCTTTCGCATGAATGCTCCAACATTGATGCCGAAAATGATGGACTCCTATACTTTTGCTCAATATTTCAATCAGGCAGAAGTCAATGCAGGAGGATCGCCGCATTTTTCCACTGAGCATCTTCAGCGCATCCTGGATTATCAAAATGGAACACTGAAAAATTCGACGATCGTCGATCCCAATAATAAGTTGTATTGGGCCGAAGGGTATGCTTATGGCAACGATAACAACGATTGGTTCGATGTGATGTATCGTGATCGGGCTTTTGCTCACGAGCATAACTTAAGCCTGAATGGTGGAACCGAAAAAACAACGTATTATCTTTCTGGCAATATCATGAAACAACAAGGGTTGATGGCCTTCAATACGGATCATTATGATCGTTATTCTGTTGCTGCTAAAATCAATTCTAAAGTATCTGAGATCTTTCAGGTTAATTACAATGCTCGCTTGGTGCGTGAAGACTACGACCGCCCTGCAGCATTGACAAATAGCTTTTACGATGATTTGGGCAGGCAGGGCTGGCCAACTCTACCGCTCTATGATCCGAATGGATATCTATTCAGTTCTCCTTCGCCAGCACTTGCCATGAAGGAAGGTGGGCAAGACAAATCAAGTAAGGATTATATCTATCAACAGCTGCAATTGGTACTTGAACCGATTAAAGGATGGCGTACTACCGGTAATTTTAACTATCGGACTACCACACAGTTTCGCCATTGGGACTCACAGCGCTTATACAATCACGATGTCAATGGTGATCCTTATTTGTATAAAAATTCATCGAATGTGTACGAATTTGGTTTAAAAGAAAACTACTATAACATCAATATTTTTTCAGATTACGATAAAAGCTGGGGCGACCATCATTTCAAAATTATGGTCGGCGGGCAGATTGAACATACGGCTTATCGCAATCTTGGTGTACAACGTGATGGGATAATTATCCCAGATCAACCGGTATTGAATCTGACTTCCGGAACAGATATCAATGGAAAACCTGTTGTGCCTTCTGTGTCTGGTGAATATCAAGAATGGGCCACAGCAGGTTTCTTCGGTCGATTGAACTACAATTATGCTGAAAAATATCTGCTAGAAGCAAATTTACGCTATGATGGTTCTTCGCGTTTCCGCAGCGATAGCCGCTGGGGTTGGTTTCCTTCAGTTTCTGCGGGATGGAACATCGCCAAAGAAAACTTTCTTGCAGAGTCGGCACCATTTATTAACATGCTGAAATTAAGAGCTTCCTACGGCGAGCTGGGAAATCAAAATACGGATGTGTGGTATCCGACGTATGTGACTCAACCTACGGGGACAGCTAATGGCGCCTGGCTGATCAACAACGCGCGGCCAAACTCGGCTTCAGCTCCAGGTTTGGTAAGTGCTTTGCTGACTTGGGAGTCCATCAACACGAAAAACCTTGGGCTCGATTTTGCATTCTTAAATAGCCGGCTTTCTGGATCTTTTGAAGTCTTCGAACGGAAAACATTTAATATGGTGGGACCAGCTCCGCAATTGCCAAACACATTAGGCACGACAGTTCCCCAAACTAATAATACGGATTTAAAAACAAGAGGGTTTGAAGCTACCTTAGGTTGGAACGATCGTACAGCCAATGGTTTCGCGTACGGAGCAAAGTTTCTTTTGTCAGATTATTCCACGACAGTAACCCGATACCCCAATGCAATAGGGTCGTTATCAACATACCGCGAAGGACAAAAATTAGGTGAAATATGGGGATACCAAACTATCGGCATTGCAAAGTCAGAGGAGCAAATGAGTCAACATCTAGCAACATTGCCCAATGGTGGACAAAATGCATTGGGAACGCAATGGAGTGCAGGAGATATGATGTACGCTGATCTCAATGGTGATGGAAAAATAGATGGCGGAAGCAATACGAAAGCTGACCCTGGCGATCGTCGTGTGATTGGAAACAGCACACCGCGCTACTCTTTCGGATTGAATCTGAATGCGGACTACAAAAATTTTGACTTTAGCATTTTTATGCAAGGTGTTATGAAGCGTGACTATTGGCAAGGAGGATACTATTTTTGGGGAGCGACTTCAAAATGGTGGTCTACTGGCTTGGTAGATCATCTTGATTATTTCCGTACCGCAGATAATCCACTGGGTGAAAATCTTGATGCGTACTATGCCCGTCCTGTTTTTGGCACCGCTAAAAATCAACAGATGCAAACGCGCTTTTTGCAGAATGCAGCCTATATCCGTATAAAAAATATACAGCTGGGTTATACCTTGCCAAAAGAGACAACGAAACGTTTTGGCGTGGAAAGGTTACGCGTGTACGTTTCAGGAGAAAATATCTGGACCGGTTCGAGTGTAGCGGGTATGTTTGATCCCGAAACGATTGATGGCGGAAGCAACGGAACTGTTTATCCATTGACTAAGGTTTGGTCTGCAGGTTTAAGTGTTACATTTTAAGTCGATTAATTATGAAATTCAATAATAATATTTTTAGATTGATGCAGCTGGGGCTTGTAGCTTTAGTGGGCCTGGTTTCCTGCAATAAATATTTGGATATTGCGCCACCATCATCCATTATACCTGAAGCTTACCTGGATGAAGAGTCACAGCTTGCTGCTTATACCGTAAATCAATATGCAGGGCTATTTCCTTCACACGGGAACTGGTCGTTTGGTACTTTCGGAATTGATGGAAATACAGACAATATGGCCATTCCCACACTGGATAACAAATTCATTCCGGGGCAATGGCGTGTTGGATCAAATGGTGGCGATTGGGATTTTTCAAGTATTTATCAAATGAATTATTTTATAAATACCGTTGTCCCGAAATGGAAAGAAAATCGTATTCTCGGAAATTCAAGCAACATTTCACATTATATCGGTGAAGCGTATTTTTTAAGAGCTTATGTTTATTTTGGAAAATTGCAAGCTTTGGGCGATTTTCCGATTATCCGCAATGTGATGTCTGACAAAGATAAGAGTATTCTGGTGGGGGCAAGCAAGCGGTCGCCAAGAAATGAAGTAGCACGCTTTATTCTTTCAGATTTAGATTCTGCCATTACATTGCTGAACCAAAGTTCTCCTGATGGTAAAAAGCAGCGGATATCCAAAAATGTAGCTCAGCTTTTCAAATCTCGCGTTGCGCTCTATGAGGGTACATGGCTCAAATATTTCAGTGGAACGGCATTCGTTCCCAAAGGACCAAATTGGCCAGGTGCAACAAAATCCTATAATAGCAACTACGCGTTTCCGAGCGGGAGTATTGCTGGTGAGATCGAATATTTTTTGACTCAGGCGATGGAATCGGCTTCTGCTGTTGCTGACAATGTTCAATTGGAAAACAATACAGGAATTATAGAATCAGCCAACAATGAAAATCCTTACTTCAGCATGTTTGGAGCAGTCGATATGTCAAGCTATGGTGAAGTGTTGCTGTGGCGCCAATATAATCAAAGTCTGGTGACACATAATGTACCCGTTTATGCACAGCGCGGAAATTATGCCGTTGGATTGACACGCGGTCTTGTCGAGAGTTTTCTTATGTCCAATGGACTGCCTATATACGCTTCTGGCAGTGGTTATGCAGGAGATAACTATATTGCGGATGTTCGGAAAAATCGAGATGGCCGTTTACAATTATTTTTAAAAGAACCTGGTCAAAAGAATGTATTGGTCAATATTGGTCAAGGGACACATTATACACTTATAGAGCCCACACCGACTGTATACGATACCGATTGGGAACGGCGTTACACAACAGGTTATACGATTCGTAAAGGTATTTCTTACGACGGTCTGCAAACCCTCAACGGACAGGGTTTTACCGGTAGCATTACTTTCAGAGCGACGGAAGCCTACCTGAATTATATGGAAGCCTGCTATGAAAAGAATCAGAATTTAGATACGAAGGCACAAGCCTATTGGCGCTCTTTGCGTACACGGGCAAAGGTTAATCCAGATTTCAATGCGACCATTGCCGCAACACAGATGGATAAGGAGAAGAAAGATTGGGGGGCTTATTCTGCCGGACAGTTTATATCGCCTACGTTGTATAATATACGTCGCGAACGCAGAAGCGAACTCATGGCAGAAGGTTTACGTTGGATGGATCTCAAGCGCTGGCGCGCGATGGACCAGCTGATAACAACAGCGGATCATTTTGAAGGCTTTAAACTCTGGGGACCGATGAAAGATTGGTATACATCGGGTCAGTTGATTTATGGCGCGACCAACGATAAGTCTGTCGTTTCAGATCCTGCACGGAGTGAATACCTCAGACCGTTGGAAATCCGAAGCAACGCCTTGTCTTATGCAGGCGTGAAATTCGCCATGGCACATTACCTTTCGCCGATTGCCACAGAACATTTTCAGTTGGCTTCGGACGATGGAACGGCAGAAAATTCCGTTATTTATCAAAATCCAGGATGGTCACTCGTCAGTGGAACTGCTCCAACTGGTCTTTAGGAAAGATTAAACAGGATATGTGTCATCTCATTATTACACAAATACGAATATATCCCTCTTTTTTACTCAATATCCCCCTCGATTTCTATAAAAAAGGGGGATATTTTTGTTATAGATAATCAAAAAGATATTAGCTCAAAGAAACTAAAATGAATAATGAAAAAACTTTTATTTATCTGTCTTAGTTTGCTGTCAAGTTATTTTGCTGCAAGCGGTCAACAGCCCATCCCATCGAAATATGAATTAGTCTGGTCGGATGAATTTAATTATACTGGTGCTCTCGATACCAATAAATGGAGCTACGAACTGGGTTTTAAACGTAACCGCGAGGAACAATGGTATCAGAGGGATAATGCATATTGTCGAAATGGATTGTTGATTATTGAAGCAAAAAAGGAACAGCGTGATCATCCTGGATTTCTAAAGGGTAGTAAGGATTGGATTAGATCCCGTAAAAAGATAAAGTATACTTCAGCTTCGATAAATACGTTGGGAAAGCAGAGCTGGAAATACGGGATTTTTGAGATCCGCGCGCGTATCCCTGTAGGTGAAGGCCTATGGCCCGCATTCTGGACCTTAGGTACAAGCAAAGAATGGCCATCCAATGGTGAGATTGATATCATGGAGTATTACCGCGGTAACATATTGGCTAATATTGCGATCGGCACCGACCAGCGTTGGAAAGCCCATTGGTTTGGTAAGACAAAAGCGGTCAAAGATCTCGGTGGGAAAGCTTGGGCCGAACAGTTCCACATTTGGCGAATGGTTTGGGATGAAGAAGCAGTTGCGCTTTATGTAGATGATATAGAAATGATCCGCGTTTCAATGGACCAGTTGGTCAATCGGGATGGTACTGGTTTCAATCCATTTACACAACCACATTACTTGCTCTTAAATTTGGCCCTCGGTGGTATTAATGGGGGGACGATAGATAACAAGCTCCTTCCTGCAAAATATGAAATCGACTATGTACGAGTTTATCAAAAATTGAAACCAGGTGTAATTGAAAGTTTTAAGCCAGGGGAAATATGGAAGGACCAATCCGGCGACGTGATCAATGCACATGGAGGAGGAGTGCTCTATCAAAATGGAACATATTATTGGTATGGTGAAAAAAGAGGCGGAACGACCTCACAGGGAGTGAATGTTTATTCATCCAATGATTTGCATAACTGGAAGTTTGAAGGGCTAGCGTTGGCGCCAAGTGTGGATTCCACAAGTGATATTGCTTGGGGCTGTATCATGGAACGACCCAAGGTTATCTACCATGAGCAACTGAAGAAATATGTGATGTGGTTTCATCTGGAGTTGAAAGGACAGGGGTATGCAGCAGCAAGAGCTGCCGTTGCCATAAGTGACTCACCTGTTGGTCCATTTACATTTGTTCATAGCTTTCGGCCTAATAACAATATGTCACGCGATATGGGCTTATTTGTGGACACCGATGGGAAGGCTTATCAAATCTATTCATCCGATGAAAATTATGCTTTGCGTATGGTTCAGCTGACCGATGATTATCTCCATGTGACAGCGAAAGATTCTTTACTCTTTCGGAATCATAGGGAAGCACCAGCATTATTCAAACATAGAGATAAGTATTACCTGATCACCAGCGGATGTACCGGATGGGCACCAAATCGTGCGGAGATCCATGTCGCTAATGACCTTTTTGGCCCTTGGAAATCTCTTGGGGATCCGATGAAGGGACCAAATTCGGCTTTGACTTTTGGAGGCCAGTCCACATATGTACTTCCTATTGCTGGAAAAAAGGATTCTTTTATTTTCATGGCGGACCGCTGGAACCCCAAAGATCTCATGGATAGTCGGTATATCTGGCTACCTATTGATATTGAGAATGGAAAAGTACAGATAAATTGGAAGGATCAATGGGATTTGGATGCTTTTTCGAATTGATTATCTATTCATAAAAAATATAAAAAATGCAAATAGTGACTAAATCCGTGTTGCTTCTGTTGTCTAGTTTTGTCTTCGCATTGCTGCATGCGCAGTCCAGTGTTACATTAACACATGAGGAAAATAAAAAGTATCAGCAGGATACTGTCGTCCGAAAAGGCATTCCCTGGTTGGATGAAACGATTACCGAAGAAAATAGGCTTCCCATGCATACGGATTTTGTCACCTTTCCACATGCGTCTGAAATCAGTAACAGTGATTGGCGCGAATCTTCGGCCTATATGAGTTTGAATGGTTCTTGGAAATTTAAATGGGCAAATAGTCCTTCAGAGTTGCCTGCTAACTTTGAAGCATTGACTTATGATGATCGAAACTGGGACAATTTTCAGGTGCCTGCAAACTGGGAGCTCAATGGCTATGGTTTTCCGATGTATACAACCTCAGGATTTGAATTTACTTATTTGATCGGAAAACCAAATCCCCCGGTAGTCCCAATGAATTTCAATCCGACAGCTGTTTACCGTCGGAAAGTGACCATACCTGAAAATTGGAATGGAAGGCCTGTTATTCTCCATATTGGTGCGGCCAAATCGAATTTATCTGTTTGGGTAAATGGTCAGTATGTCGGCTACGGAGAAGATAGCAAACTACCTTCCGAGTTTGAAGTGACAAAGTACTTGAGAAAAGGAAAAAATCTGATTATTATGCGTGTGATGCGCTGGGGAGTAGCAAATTATTTGGAAGATCAAGATATGTGGCGTTTAAGCGGGATAACACGCGACTGTTATCTGACGGTAAGAGAGCCGATACATGTAAGCGATATTCAATTGTCGCCCACAGTCAACGATTCATTTGATCAAGGGATTTTAAAGACAAGGCTGATCTTAAATCAAGTTAGTAAGAGCGATCTCACTGCAGAGATTGCGCTGTATAGAAATGACAGGCTTATCACAAGTGAATCTACACAACTGAGAGGGCAGGAAATGAATATGGCGATGCACATTGATAGACCTGCTTTATGGTCTTCCGAGCTGCCAAATTTGTATCAGGCAATTGTTACCTTAAAAGATCATAAGGGGAAAATAATTGAGGTTATTCCGCAACGTGTGGGCTTCCGTAGCGTTGAGATCAAAGATGGACAGCTGCTCGTTAATGGAAAAGCTATACTTATTAAGGGAATAAACAGACATGAAACGGACCCGGTAACTGGACATGTGATTTCGAAGGAAGCGATGTTGCGTGATGTGCAGTTAATGAAAAAATTCAATATTAATTCGGTACGTACCAGTCATTATCCCAATACAGAATATTGGTTGCAGCTCTGTGATCAATATGGTCTTTATGTTGTTGATGAGGCCAATATTGAGTCTCATGGTATGGGCTATGATCTGTCTTATACGATGGCGAATAGACCGACATGGGAAAAGTCACATGTTGCACGTGCCGAACGTCTTATACAGCGCGACCGAAACCATCCTAGTGTGATTATTTGGAGTATGGGTAATGAAGCGGGGAATGGTTACAACTTCTATCGGACTTATCTCCGTATGAAAGAGCTGGATCAAAGTAGGCCCGTACAATATGAAAGAGCGGTAAACAATTACGGTGAATTAAGGTTTGACTGGAATACAGATCTTATTGTGCCGATGTATGCAAGTCCATCAGCGATGAAAAATTATGCGGCACGAAATCCTAAACCTCAGCGCCCTTTTATTCAATGTGAGTATGCACATGCTATGGGAAACTCGCTGGGCAACTTTAAGGATTATTGGGATATCATTCGGGCAAATAAAGGAATATTTCAAGGCGGATATATCTGGGATTTTGTCGATCAATGTTTTATTAAGATCAATGCTAAAGGCGATACGGTTTATACCTATGGCGGTGATTATGAACCTAAAGAGGCTATTACGGATTGGAACTATGCTTCCAAGGGAATTTTTTATGCAAATAGAACACCTTATCCTCATGCTTGGGAGATGAAGAAAGTCTACCAGGACATTCATAGCGTTCTCTTGAGCGACAAAACAGTACAGATTTACAATGAACGTTTTTTCACTGGACTTGAAAATGTTGAACTTCAATGGGAGCTTGTTGTTGATGGAAAGAATGTGCAATCTGGTTTGATCAATAATTTGAAAGTATTGCCACAAGAGTCAGTTAAAATATCTATTCCCTATAAAACAGATTTGCCGGGAGAAAAATTTTTGAATCTGACTTATCGGTTGAAAAAGGCCGATGCCTTACTTCCCATACTACATATTGTTGCAACTGAGCAGCTGCCCCTGGGAGGAGTTTTCCAGCCCAACACGACTATTTTAGCGAATGGGAAAATAAATACGGAACGAAAAAAAGGAAATCTTATAGTCGCTGCAAAGCAGCTACTGCTTGAGTTTGACCTTAAATCAGGGTGGCTGACAAAATATAACTATAAGGGACAGGATTTTATCGATGAACAATCGTTATTTAAGGCTAATTTCTGGCGGGCACCAAATGATAATGATTTTGGTGCAAATACACCTGAAAAGCTCAAATCTTGGAAGCAGGTTACCGATTCAATTGACCTGTTGGAAATTAAATCAGAATTTGTCGATAATCTGGCCTACATACATGCGACGTATAAAATGCCTCAAGTATATGGGCAGTTAGAAATGGTATATTGTATTAATCAATCGGGTGAAATGCGCATTTCCCAGTTATTCAAAGCCGATACCTCAAAAAACGTCGCGGTTTTACCTCGTTTCGGTATGCAATGGATCACGCCACCGGGATTTGATAAAATCAATTACTACGGCAGGGGACCAGAGGAGAACTATCTGGACCGTAATTTTTCGTCACATATCGGACTCTATCAGCAGACGGTCGATCAACAATATTTTCCTTATGTTATGCCTCAGGAGACAGGTAATAAGACCGATGTCAGGTGGATGGAATTGAAAGATAAACATGGCCGAGGCTTGCTGTTCACGGCGGATTCCACATTTAGTATGAGTGCTTTGCACTATTTTGACCGGGATTTGGATGATGGCCCTAAACGGCGGCAGCGTCATGCTGCCGATCTGGCCAAAAGAAAGCAAACACAGATCAATATCGACTTCCGGCAAATGGGGGTTGGCGGTATAAACAGCTGGGGAGCATGGCCGCTTAAGGAATATACGCTGCCCTATAAAGATTATTCATTTTCATTTGTCATAAAACCTATCGAATAATCAGAGGCTCCTAGCAGTTATTGCTTTTATTTCTATTATTTTGGCGAAAGGACTTGAGCCATTACAATTCCTGTAATTCCAACTAGGGGCGATCGACATGGAATTCATTCTGAAATGCTTTTCGGTACTTTTTGACATATTCGGATGGCGTATGTCCAAATAATTTGCTGAACTGCTGTCTAAAGTAACGCTGGTCATAAAATCCTGTTAAGTTGGCAACTTCATTAATTTTTGAATCTGTCAGTATAAGCATTTCTGCTGCTTTTTTGAGCCGCACCGACCTGATGAATTCATTGATCGATTTTCCTGAAATCGATTTAATTTTTTTATAGAGCGTTGAATGGCTCATTCCTGCCTTTTCGGCAAGGCTTATTACAGTCAGTTCTTCCAGTAGATTTTCTTCAATAAGTTCTATGCACCGTTCTATCAATAGTTTATCTGTAATTGAAATCTTTAGTTCGTTGGACTGCAAAGTGATCGCATTAAAGAAGAAATCCTGTAAGTTCTTTTTGTTCTGTAGTAATGTTCTGACGCGGAGCAGCAGTATTTCAGAATCAAAAGGTTTATGAATATAGTCATCGGCACCATATTGTATTCCGGCTAATTTGGTGCTATCAGAGGTGCTTGAAGTGAGTAGGATCACTTGGATATGATTCAGTAAAGCATTGGATTTTATCGCTTTGCAAAGTGACAGTCCATCCATTTCTTCCATTATAATATCACTTATCACCAGGTCGGGCTGTTTTTCTTGAATCATATCAAGTGCTTGAGCACCATCGTGGGCACTATAAACCGTATATTCTACCTTAAAAATGTCGGCAAGATAGCTTCGTATGGCGTCGTCGTCGTCAACTAATAAAATACTGAATTGTTTGCTGGATATGGAGGTTGGGAATTGGGGAATAGTTTGCTCCAATATTTGTGAATCGTATAGTATTTGAATCCCCGATTCGCCGCGGTGATCGAGATCGGCCAATGGTTCTTCAGCTAAGGTTTGTTGCGCCAAAATAGGCAAAGCGAGGTTGAATGTTGTTCCCGCGATTGCTGAACTGCTATAACGTATTGTTCCAGCGTGCATTTCAACAAAAGTTTTAGCAAGGTACATACCTATACCGAATCCTGTTTGTTTTTTTGGACCATTAAGTGGGTCGGAAAAATATTTGTCAAATATCCTATCTCCAAGATGATTGGGAATACCTTTTCCCGAATCCTTGATCTGGATGATTATTTCTTGCCCTTGTTGCGATAGGGAAATATGGATAGCTCCATTTGTGGGTGTAAATTTAAAAGCGTTTGATATGAGATTGCATAAGATGATTTCAATTTTCTCTTTATCGGCATTAACAAAGATCGGATCTGTATTTTGGTAGAACTGATAGTCTATCTTTTGCAATTTTGCCTGTGCAGAAAAATATAAAAATATTTCCTTGATAAAGCCTTGAATATCAAAAATGCTAGTTTTGAGATGTTCAGCACCGTCTTCGGTTTTTCTGAATACGAGTAGTTGATCCACCAAACTCAATAGTCTTTTGGCATTTCTATGGACCACCTGAAGGGAAGATCTGTCTTCTGCTTCCTTATTGGCCTTTAAAATATCTTTAATCGGATTAATAATTAAAGTGAGTGGAGTTCTAAATTCATGTGATATATTTGTGAAAAATGCATGCCTTTTCTCATTAAGCTCTCTTTCTTTTTGGATCGTAAATTTTGAAAGCTGTATCTCGTAATTTAACGCGATTTGCTTTTTCCGATAGCGGAGATACCATAGTCCAAGATAGGTAATAGCGGAGATATAGAACAAATAGGCCCACCAGCTTCTATACCAAGGTGGAAGAATCTGAACTTCTAGTTTGATCTGTTTATTTGTCCAATTGCCCTCGGAGTTGGTAGATTGAACGTGTAGGATATAGTTTCCCTCATGGAGACCATTATAGTTTATTGATCGGGTAGCCCCAGCATCATTCCATACTTTGTCTAAACCTTCTAATCGATACCTGTATTTTATCTTTTGTGGAGAATCAAACTCTAGGGCCACAAATTCCAGTGAGAATGTTGATTGACTGTAGGGAAGGGTTAGTTTCTGAATGGTATTCTCTTTTCCAATCGTGACTTGCTCGCTTAAATCAGCAACCTTTCTATTGTTAATTTTCAGGTTCGTAATAGCTAAAGCCGGTTCATAAATTTTCAGGTTGATGCTATCTGGATTGAAAATGTTGAAGCCATTGTTTCCTCCAAAAATAAGATGGCCGTCTTCGAGCTTAAAAGCGGCTCCATAGGAAAACTCGTTGCTTTGGAGACCGTCGGTCTCTTCGTACCTCACAAATTTTCTAGTGGAGGGATCGAACTTCGAAAGGCCATTAAAGGTGCTTAGCCACAATTTTCCTGCGTTATCTTCGAGGATATTAAGTACAGCATTGTTGCTCAAGCCTTCGTTGGTTGAATAATTTTCGATAATCTTTTTTGAAGCTATATCAAATGCCAATAAGCCTTTGCCCTCTGTTCCCAGCCAGAGCCTGTTATTTTTTTCGAGGTGAATGGCACGGACGGGTTTTCCGATTATATACCTGGAGCTTTTTTTTGTCTGCTTGTTGATCTGAATAATTTCATTGTAATTCCCCATCCAGATATTTCCTTTGGTATCATCAATCATACAATTGATATCGTAGATATCTTCGCTGAAAACTTCAAATCGGTCCAGTGTGGGATTATAGGTATAGACTCTTCCTTCTGAAAATGTCGCCGCCCAGATCTTTTTATCCTGATCTTTGAAAAGTACCTGTACACTGTTGTTCCGAAACCCATTGGAAGCCGTGCAATTATAGTATTTAAAGCCCGTTTTCTTCGCGTATCGTGCGATTCCCTGTTCCGTAGCAATCCAGAGATCTCCATTGTTTCCATTCAAAATACTGTTTACGGTATTATCAGGCAATTGATTTGACCGTTTTTGAAAAGATTGAACCTCATTAGTTTTAGCATCCCATACATACAGGCCATTTCCTTCTGTGCCGATCCAGATTTTGTTGTCATATTCACCAAAAGAACGTATAAATTTGTGCTGCAGATTAAATCCTGCATAATGTTTTTGCTGTAAATAATTGAATTTATAGCTATTGTTATCCATTGTTTCAACACCGCCTTTACCAGTGCCAATCCATATTTTATGCTGATTGTCTATGTAGACCGAATAAGCGATATTGCTGTTTAAAGGAAATTGAACCGGCTGGAGAACACTGTTGCTCTCCACTTTTCCATCAGATAGGCTAATAATAAAAACACCATTGTTTTGTGTAGCTAACCAAAGTTTGCTCTGTCCTTCCAGCGTCAGCATATTGATCTGGCTTGATTTAAGCTCCCGCTGATATAAGGATGAAAGTAGGCGGTCTTTAATCTTCCAAACATATAACCCCTGATAGTTACTGATGAAAAGATCACCGTTATTTGTGCTGACCATGCTGGTTGCACTTGTAATTGCCTTTGATACAAGATGGAGCTGCAGTGTTTTTGTATCGAAGGTATAAAGTCCACTGCCCTCTATAAAAACCCATACCCGGCCTGTTGCATCAATATGCGTAGCGGATACATGGTAGTATAAAGTGGAAAGGTTGGATTTATAATCTTTAAAAGAGATTTGTCTGGCGTATTCTTCTTTATTTCTTTTGTAAAATAGCCCCCAGCCGTTTGTGCCTATATAAATATTATTATCAGTATCTATTTGAATGGATTTCGTATCTGCATTGAGGTGGTATGTTTTTTTTGATTTTTGATCTATGTAATCTAAGCGGGAAAAGGTGTCAAAATTTCGGTCGTAAATTCCAATACCTTGCCCAGTTCCTATCCATAATTTCTTATTGTGGTCCTCTGCTATACAATAGATATAATTATGCGGAATGCTGTTTTCGTTATTTAGCTGATTTCTATATGTTTTTATGTCATAACCGTCGAATCGGTTTAATCCGTCAAAGGTCCCAAACCACATAAAGCCCTGACTATCCTGAAATATAGATTTCACAGAGCTGTTGGACAAACCTTTGTTTATATCCTTGCGGAATTGTGCAAAAGTTAGTACACTATTATGGACAAGAATAAGAATCAATCCCAGGATAAAGGCCTGACGAGAATATAGGAGTCTGGTGAAACTAGGCATGTTAGTAGCTATATTTATATAGTATTTCCGATATCAGATAAAGTTATCGATTCCTCATCCATCATAGGTTATTATCTTAAGAACGACTTTTTGTGAAGGTAACAGTCAATCTAAAGATTTATAGAAATAAAGATACGATTGTTTTTTAATATAAATGTATATTGTACATTTATTTAAAGAGACTTGCTTTACAATTAATATCCTGCTTCATACCCACCTTATTCATGCCACAGCCCGATATTAAGACTTAATATCTTACTTTTTTAATTGTCCTTCACTGTTTTCTGGGAAACAGCGAGCAATCACAGCACTTTAAGTCTATTCCACTTTTAGACTTTCGACAGGATTAGCTCGAGCGGCGGTTATTGCTCTTGTACATAGCGTTAAAATAGCAATTACCAGAGCGATGATTCCTGCGCCGGCAAGTATCCACCAGCTCACTGAAATGCGATAAGCGAATTCCTGCAACCATTGATTCATTAAGAGCCATCCTATTGGTAGTGCAATCATCAGGGATATTCCGACCAGTTTAACCATATCAGAGCATAGTAAATACACCAGATTACTGAGCGTTGCGCCCAATGTTTTGCGTATGCCAATTTCTTTTATTCGTAATTGAATAGAGAACGTGATCACACCAAATAAACCCAAACAAGCAATAACAATCGACAACAATGCCAAAATTAAGAGAATCTGGCCCTGTTTTATTTCTGAATTGTACTGGTGCTCGTACGTTTTATCTAAAAATGTGTATTCCAAAGGATAATCGGGGACATATTTACTATATACTTTGTTGATGTATGAAATCGTACGGTTCATATTTGTTGATTTCATACGAATATAAATATTGTCCATTTCCATTTTATTGGCGGGAAGCTCGAGGATAAGAGGTTCTATCTTGTGCTGGAGTGAATAAATATGAAAGTCACTGACTACCCCAACAACAGATTTCAGGATCGATTTTCCATCTTTATCTCTTCCAAATTCGATCCTTTTCCCTACTGCATTCGTCCAGCCTTGTTTTTTTGCGAATGCCGAGTTTATAATGACGGAAGTACTATCTGTTGGCATGGTACTGTCGAAATTTCTTCCTTTAACCATTTGAATATGCATAGTCGGGATAAAATTAGGATCAATTTTTAAGGTATTGGCGAGTGTAAAGTTAGGATCAATTTGACCATTATTTTCAACATTAAAAGTTCCCACGCCAATGTCGTTTTTTCCAATAGGATTACTAGCAAACGCGACTTCCGTAATATGACTATCTTCAAGTAAGCTATTCCGGAGTTCGTCACCTTTATTACGAGTTGATTCATTGTCTAGATGGAAAACCATGACCTGGTTTTTGTCAAAGCCTAGATTTTTTGTCGTCATAAAATCCAATTGCAGAAAAATGACCATGGTGGATACAATAAGCAATACCGCAATTACAAATTGAAAAACCACGAGTGATTTTCTCAATAGATGTTGGTATCCGTGGATTCCGATCTGGTTTTTTAGCGAAGGAATAGTCTTTAGTCGTGCGAGTATCAAAGCTGGATAAATGCCAGTTGTGAACACTAAAAACACTATAAAGGGAAATATAAAAAGCAGCGATTTTCCTATTCCAAAATGCCACAGATCCAACTGCTTGCCGATCATCTGGTTTAACCAAGGAAGAAATACCGATGCCAGCAATATGCTTAACAATGCTGCGCACAAGATAATTAGTGATGTTTCGACAAGAAACTGCTTTGTCAAATTTAATGTGCTGGACCCAATCACTTTCCTAACAGCAACTTCTTTCATTCTTATCGAAGCTTGCGCTGTCGTGATATTAATATAATTTACGATAGCGATCAATAGGACGAGTACGCCGATAATAGAAAAGATGTAAACATATTTGATATTACTATTACTGCCAAGCTCATAGCTTAGGTTAGAATGCAGATGGATATCGGTAATTGGTTGTAATTCGATTTTATAATCAAAATCGAGATCCCGTCCATGAATATATTTTTTGACGATGTAGGGAAGTTTTTCTTGAAGTTGCGGTAAGTAAGACTGATCTTTTAGCAATACGTAGGTATAAAGATAAAGTTGATTCCAATCCGGATTAAAATCTTTTGAGAAAGAACGGATGGCTCTGAATGTGAAATGAGTATTTTGCGGTACATTTTGGATAATACCCGTAACGAGGGTTGGCTCTGATTTATTAAAGTAAAGTGTTTTGTTGAGCGCTGTTTTGGTAGATCCAAATAATTGTATGGCTAAGTCTTCTGTCAATACAATGGACTGAGGGTTATTCAGTGCTGTTGCAGGATTGCCCGCAAGAAAATTATAATCAAAGAGATTGAAAAAATTCCTGTCTGCCATGAATATTTCGTTCACTTTTGTTTGTTGATTACCGATTGTGATGATACCACCACCTTCAATATCAAATCGGGTGGCCTCTTTAACGCCTGGAAATTCATCTTTGATGACATTTGCGAGAGGCCCTGCGGTTCCGGTTATATCAAAGGAGCCGCCATCCCATTTTCCATGAGAAACGACCCGATATATACGATCAGATTGTGTAAAATAACGATCATAACTCAATTCATTATTAATAAATAAGAAGATGATCCAGCATGCAGCCAATCCTAATGATAGCCCTAATATGTTGATTAAGGAGAAGATCTTGTTTCTGCACAATTTTCGCCAACCGACTTTTAAATAATTATACATGATATCCTAATTTTAATATTAAAAATTCATTGCATATCTTTTATTTAATGCAACATGCTTGAGATCAATTAGTTTTAGAAGTTACAATAGTTCTGCCTAAAAAGAAAGATGTTGATATACAGTTGTTTGCTATTTTTTTTGATAATTTGGTACTGTACGGTTTTGAACAATATTGTTCGCTTGCGAACGAAAAAATGATCAAACAGGTTTTCCTTTTAATTGCTAAAGCTTCTAGTGTGTAAGTGTAAGGTGGTAGACTACAGGTTAATTGTACTGTGATTAGGGTGTAAAGGAAATTTTAAAATCCCAATAAATGTACCTTATCGACTTTGAAATAGAGGGTGATTTCTCTGTTTGAGTCAACGTCGTAATACGTGGCTAATCTACAGCCGACGACTATTTCTTCTAAAGATATAATCGCAATCAGTGTTAACGAGAGTATTACGTAAGATATGGCTTCACTTCATCTTTTTTCGGTATTTAATAGGGTGTACGCATGTGAACAATACCCCTATAAACTGTTCGCATCCGTACATCTTCTTTCTTTTGAAAATATGCTAAATAGGCTTAATGATACAATAGGCGGCATAATTAAACTCCATGGACAACTGGTATAGTATTTGGCACGCTGCTAATAAAATAGATAATAAGTTCTTTATGTATGCTGACTTTCACCTTTCGATTTCTGTCATCCACCGAGTTTTGTTGGGGGTTGATCTAAATCCGTTGGTCTAGAGGCATATGGAACCATAGTTTTGAGTCAACAAATAAGAAAATAAAACGATAATATAAAAAAAGACATTATGAAAACGCTAGTAAAAACAATCGCAGCAGCGGCTCTAATCGCAGTATCCACATTTGCTATGGCAGCTGAAGGACCCGGCTCAAAAGCAGCAAAAACAAATGTTAACCTGTCAACAGCAGATTTCGCCCTAACCCATTATGTTGCGGTAACGACTGAAGGAGAATCAGCAGGTGTAGAGCAGCTATTTGCTGAAGATTTCAGCCAAAAGATCCAAGCTACCGGTTTAAAAAGCAATAGCCGTGGAGAAGTCGTTAAATCCTTGAAAAAACAAAAAGGGGAAAAGCTAAATTGTACAGTAAGTACAGACATCCTTGAAGAGTCTGCCGATTATATGGTTGCAAGGGTGACTTTGAAATTTGAAGATTTTACCAAGACTGACCTGGTGACTTTGATCCGCGACGGTAAAGAATGGAAAGTTTCCAAATCTATCAATTCGTATAAATAAGAGCCATTTCAAACAAGTATATATGTTGTAGAGCCACATGGAGACATGTGGCTTTTTTTTGCTGTCAAATTTTACGGTTTTGTGAGGATCTCAGTGAATGGTTATGTTGATATTTTTATATCTCATTTACTTTCAATGTATTCGATTGCATTTCTGATCCACATATCCTCGCCAGCGCTCACATCCTCTACTGTTTGTTTGACAGGAATATCTATCTTTACACCTATCCGTTGATTAGGTTTCCAATTTGGATAAAATGCACCAGCCATCGTATATACAAATCGTATTCCCCTCGGCAAAAAAAGATACCCAATATGTCCGTTAGCCCCCACAATAAAGAGAAAACCGAATAAGTCATCGGTCAATGAATAGTTAATCTTTGTATGGCTTTTTATGCGGTGTGCGCATGCGGACAATCTATTTTGAAACTGTTCGTATGCGCACATTTCTTTTTTAGAAGAAGATCTAAAAAATGCCCTTATGGGGGTTGGGAAGCATAAATATACTTATTGTAGCCAATGGTATAGTATTTGGCATGCAGCTGCTAAAATGGTACTTATATTCTTTATTTACGCCTTCCTATGGGGATTCTCCAGGACGGCAAATGAAAATTCACCTTTTCATTTCCGCTATTCACCGAGTTTCGACGATCGTTGGTCTAAAGTCCATAGGCTAGCGGCATATTGAACCGTAGTTTTGGATCAACAGTAAGGATATATAATTGGATCAACAGTAAGGATATATAAACTAACACAATAGAACAAAAGATATTATGAAAGCATTTGTAAAAACATTCACAGCAGCAGCTTTAATCGCCTTATCTTCATTTGCTATGGCAGCTGAAAAACCAGTATCAAAACCAGAAAAAGTTAGCATCAATCTGTCTACAGCGGACTTTGCTTTGCAGCATTATGTTGCTGTGACGACAACCGGAGAATCTGCTGGCCTGGAGCAGTTATTTTCCGAAGATTTCAGCCAAAAGATCCAGGCTTCCAATATACAGATCTACGGACGCCAAGCTTTGATTAAATCTTTGAAAAAACAACAGGGAGAAATTCTGAACTGCAAAACCAATATCAGGATCGTCGAAAAATCCGCAGATTATATGATTGCAAAAATTGTATTGAAATTTGACAGCTTTAGCATGACTGACCTGGTGACTTTGGTTTACGAGAACGGTATCTGGCAGGTGTCCAAGTCAATCCATTCCTATCAATAGGAGCAATTCCTTATAATATATAGGTTGTAGAGCCGCATCTAGTGATGTGGCTTTTTTACGTCAAAAGGTCCTGATGTGTCGGTAGCTGGTAACCGCTTTGTAAAGTAAGAATATTTTTCGATTTTAAATAGTTTTATTATTGTTCCAGTTCTTTGTCTACTGTGGTTTGATCCGATTTTAATTTCTTGTTGCGCATTGCTAATACAAATCCTATTAAGCCCAAGACATTGGCAAATAGGACTGCTAAAATGATTAAAAAAAGCCACCCGACTAGCCCAAGTTGATAGATCTTTTTCTCAAATCCACCATAATTAGCCTCAAGTAGTAATGCTATTATAAATCCGATAGTCGCATCGTAGAGCCCTAATTTGGTAACAGATGATAACGTTGTTTTTAGATCCTGTTTGCATGCAATTAAATAAGCCATTCCAATATAAATAATTATAGACGGAATTGAAAACCAGTCATAGTAGATGTTGAGCCAACGGGATAACAATGAGCTTATTATGTCCAATAGGGTGACGATAAATATCGCTTGTTCTAAAATTCTTTTAGGAGATTTTTCTGTTGGTATTATTGGGTTTTCCATTAAGATTAATAATTAGCAAAGCAAAGATAGCAAATTTCAATATTCCCTATATAAACGCCAAGTATACATCTATTTCTCTTCTTGGCTCCATTATTGTAAGAAGTCAGTTTTCTATAAGGAGCAGAACAATAGGGTATCCTTTATTTTAAATCGCGGAAACGAGGCGATAGGAGGTGTAAAATACCTTTTAGCCTCCAATTTTTTCCTGGCGATTTACCTAATGTGGTTGGAATTCTTTAGTTTTGGCTATACTAATTAGGTTGAGATTACACTATTGCCTCCTCGGCAAAGAAACGTTTGGAAAAACTCAAAAATACGGGCGAAAAATGATATTGAAAGAAAGAATCGGCCACAACTACCTGAAATACCTGTTTACGGGAACGCTTTCGGCATTGCTGGCTACAGGGTATACGCAAGAAGTGGAGAAACAGCAGAAAGATAAGAAAGAGCAGCAGCAACATATTGAGCAGAGCAGTAGAGGACAGGTTCAAACCATGGATTCCATCGATGTCGTACGCGACTACCGACCCATGCTAGCTGATGCCGTCAAGGTACGCCGAAGCCCCGATATGCAGCGTATAAACCGCGATGCTATCGAAACCGAACTGCGCCAGATTGCCACTGCCACCTATTTAGCACAGCAGAAATATAAACAGGCCTATTATCATGAATTGATGAAACGGCATCCAGATGCCTCACAAAGCAATATCGATAATTATCGCATCAGCTATCTGGCCTATGGAGCAGGCGAATACAAGAGAGCAAGCGGTATGATGGAGCAAATAAAACCTTCGGATGCCTTTTATCAAGGGGCGGTCATGACCTTGGGGCATATTGCCTTGGAGGCCGGCGACAAGCAATCCGCACGCAATGCCTTTGTCAAAGCGACAAAACTGGATTTGGATCGCCAAGTGAAAGCCGACGCGCTATTTAACTATGCTAAAGTCCTGTTTGCCATGGATTCTACCCAAGCTGCGCAAAAAGTCCTGGAGAAATATATTGCCCAGGAGGTGAAGCCCATCGACCCAGGCGCAAAAACAAAGGAAAGTGCAGAAACGCTATCGGCTGAAATCCTGCGGGGGACGACCAACTTCCACGCGGGGGTCAGTATGCTAGAATCGCTAAAGGAGCGTGGCCGGGAAGTCAATGCAATCTATCAAAAGGTAACTTATTACCGCGGACTTGAATTTTACAACGAGCGCGCTTTCGAAAACAGCATATCCATGTTTATGCGGTCGGAAAAGTTTCCGGTCAATGCCGAAATGGCGGCTCTTGCCACTTATTGGAAAGCGGAAGCGATGTATGAAGTACGCAAATTTGGCGAAGCGGTGGAAAACTTCTCCCGATTTTTAAGCCTTCCGGAAGCTCGGAACAGCGATGTTTATAACTATGCAAATTATGGATTGGCGTATGCGGCCTACCGAAACAACCGATTTGAGCTGGCGGCTGATTATTTTGAACGCTTTCTGGCAGCTGGGGGAAGTACGGTGGATCAAAATATACGGTACGACGTCATTGCACGTCTGGGCGATTCGTACCTGTGCTTGCGCAATTACAGTCGGGCAAATAAATACTATGATCAGCTGATCAATGGCAAGGCTCCTAATCAGGATTATGCCTTCTTCCAGCGCGGTGTGATCTTTGGTTTGCAGGGTGACAATGAAACCAAGCTCAGTACCCTAAGGTCGGTTCTGAAACAATTTCCATCTTCGAACTATGCCGATGATGCAGCCTTTGAAATTCCCTACACATATTTCACAATGGGGGATTATGATAATGCACTTAAAGGGCTGCAAGGGATGATCGAAAAATACCCGCGTAGCAGTTATATTCCCCGTGCTTTAATGACCATAGGGCTTGTTCAGTACAATAACGATGAGCCCGAAGCAGCTAAGGCTACTTTCCAGACGGTAGTGGAGAAATATGCCAGAACTGCTGAGGCCGAACAGGCAATGCGTTTCATCGAAAACATCTATCTCGATCAGGGCGATGCGTCGAGCTATATCCGTTACGCTGTCGAAACTAACGTCGGCAATCTGAGTCCTGCGGAGCAGGATGACATGGCTTTCCAGGCAGCCCATTCTTTGTTTGCCCGGGGAGAATACGGAGCAGCTGTGGAAGCAATTAACGCCTATTTTGACAAATTTCCGAAGCCCAAACAAGAAAAATTCGCTCGTTACATCCGGGGGGTAAGCTCATACCGTACCGGGCATCCGCAGGAAGCGTTGCACGATCTGAATATCATCCTGAACGACTGGACAAGCAAGTATTCCGAGAATACCCTGCTGACGGTGGCTGCGTTGTATCTGGATCTCAAGGAATATAATGAAGCCATTGTGCACCTCAAAAAATTGGAGCTCAATGAAGAATATAAAAAGAACTATGGCTATGCGGTAACGAACCTGATGGTCTGTTATTTTGAACTCGGTGATATGGAACAGATGGCCAAGTATGTGAGCCTGATCAAGAATTACAGCGGAGCGACAGAGGAAGAAATTGCTAAGGCACATTTGTACAGTGGAAAAGCTTCATTGAAAGAAAAGAATGTAGCATCCGCTATGAAGGAGTTCAACCTGGCTGCGCTGAAGAGCCAATCGGCTGTCGGCGCAGAGGCACGGTACCGCGTGGCGGTATTGCAGTATGAGAACAAAGAATATGATAAAGCGCTGGAAACAGCCTTTGATGTGATCAACAACAGGCAGGCACAAGAATACTGGGTGGCCAAGAGTTTCATTTTACTAGCAGATGCCTATGCGCGAAAAGGCAATACGTTCCAGGCGAAGAGTACATTGAAAAGTGTGATTGATAATTATGACAAAAACGATGATATCGTTCCATCGGCAAAGGAGCGCTTACAGAAATTAAAGTAACAGCTCGGAAGGTCCGTACGAAAAATAGCGATGGAACTTCAATGCTGTCAAATAAAAAAAATAATAGAATCTATATTTTAAAAGCCCGAGAATTCGGGCTTTTTACGTTTCCCTGCATTTAACCCTTAGTCTCCTCAAGGGATGGATTTCTCTGATCCCAGCTAGTTTAGAGCGATTACACCTAATTCTGTACAAAAACGAACCATTTCTGAACAAATCAATACCCTAGCGGAGACCTGCTGCGGCTATTTTTGTGTCGTATTCCAGTAAATCAATTTGGTTTAAGTAAGACCAATAATTTATAAACTATAAAGCCGCTGATGAAACGTGAATACAGTAACCAAAGGGCAATAGACTTAAGAATATGTTCAGATACCAAATGATAAACAAACAGCTAATATCAAATAGGATAATCAAAAATGTTTTTATCCTCTTATTTTGTACCTCTCCGTTGCTGGGCTTTACTCAAAAAAATAAAGGCCGAGGCGGTTCCAGCAAATCAGGGTATATCTTACTGAAGCCAAAATACGATGGTCATTCAATCTTGCGCAACCCTTTAAACGGTTGGGTAATGTATGCACCCCGGAATGCAGACGATTCGTATTGGGATATCGAATACTTTGTTCCAACATTGGGCAAAAAGGTAAAGGTCATCGATTACGCTTCGGCTTGTTATGTACGCACCAGCTGGTCTTCTCTGAATCCCTGTGATGGTGTTTATGCCTGGGATGATCCAAACTCTAAAATAGGAAAGCTCATTAAAGGTGCGGAAAAGAGAGGACTGCCCATTGCACTGCGTATTGTAGTTGACGGTCGCGACCAAGGTCAAAATACGCCTAAATTTGTTTTTGACCATGGCGCCAAATATTATCTGGAAAATGAAAAACATCCCGATAGACAAACACCCTATCCGCAGGATACTGTATTTAGAAAATACTACAGCAAATTTATCACAGCATTGGCCAAAGAATTTAATGATCCTGAAAAGACCTCTTTTATTGACGCCTATGGCTTAGGGAAATGGGGTGAAGCGCATTACGTAGTCTATGAAGACCCCAAAAAAGCAACTCCAGAAAGTACTGAGAAAATAAAAGAAGAGACTTTGGATTGGGTAACCGGTTTATATGCTAACACATTCACCAAAGTACCTTTGGTTATTAACTACCATCGTTTGGTGGGGCATCCCGAAAGTTGGGGAGCTGTGAACCCAAACAGTGAACGCTTATTGGATAAGGCTATTGATAAAGGTTACAGCCTACGCCAAGATGCTTTTGGAATGACAGGCTATTACCAGGACTGGGAAAAGAATTTTGCCAAAAAATGGAATTTTAAACGCCCGATCATTATGGAGGGTGGGTGGATTATCGCTCCGGGTAAACACCGTTATTGGAAAGACCCGAGTGGGAAATATAGAGAGGGGCACGATGAGGATGTGCGAAAAGGAGAATTCGACCTCTCGGCGGAAGCTCATGTCAATATGATGGATTTTAGAGCGGGTGGAGAAACGGAATCCTGGTTTAAGTCCTTTGATCTGGTTCAACGGTTTAATACAGAAGGGGGCTATCGCGTATATCCAGACCAAATCAACTTGCCTCAGGATATCAAGTCCGGTGCGGTAGCGCTAATTTCTCATCGTTGGCAAAATAGGGGGTGGGGCTATTTACCCAACAATATTCCGCAGTGGAATTTCAAATATAAAGTCGCTTTTGCGCTTTTAGATGCCAAAGGGAATGTGAAGAAGGTTTTTGTAGATCATCAGAGCGAACCGTCTACATGGTTGAAGGATGCTGCTGCGACTTATGAACTTAACGCAAAAATAGATCTACCTGCCGGAAATTACAGCTGGGCAGTCGCCATTGTTGATACGGCAAAGGAAAATAAACCGGCAATTCAGCTTGCATTGGAAGAAGATTTAACTGCCCAGGGCTGGACAAAGCTATCGGCATTACAAGTGAGGTAACTTATTAAATACAAATTTTTGCCCTTGTTTTTTCGCGGTAACAGAATAATCGCTATGTACTTGATCGATGCGCAATTTTGAAAACGGGGAATTTTAGTTAATGAGCAACATGCTTAAAATTTTATTAAGAAGTAAGACCTATTATGATAAAACTAATCAATCTCTCTTTGGTATTGTCTCTATTCTTCAATCTGATAGCCTTTGACCTGATAGCGCAGCCAAATATGACCAATGTGTATGGTAGGCGCGTGCAATCATTAAATGGAAAATGGGATGCGATTGTAGACTTATATGACCAGGGCAGAAAAAACAAAATCTATCTAAATAAAAAGCCGGAAAACAAGACCGATTTTTACGAATATTCCTTTGAGAATGGGCTCCGTTTAAATGTGCCTTCGGATTGGAACAGTCAGCTGTCCGAACTTAAATACTATGAAGGTACCATCTGGTATGGGCGCAAGTTTGATATCGTGAAGGAAAGTAAAGAAAGGCTGTTTTTGTATTTTGCTGCTGTAAGCTACCGCTGTCATATATACCTCAATGGGAAAGAGATTGCACAGCATGAGGGTGGTTTCACCCCATTTCAGATTGAAATAACGGATGTTGCCAAAGAAAATGATAATTTTTTGGCCGTTGAGGTCAATAATACCCGTCGGGCAGATGCCATTCCGGCAATGGCCTTCGATTGGTGGAACTATGGCGGCATCACCCGCGATGTCTTTCTAGTCAGCACGCCAAAAGTTTTTATCGACGATTATTTTATTCAATTGGATAAAATAATCGTCGATAAAATCAACGCTAACGTAAAACTTTCGGAAAAGTTAGCTTATTCTCCTGTAACCATTGAGATACCGGAACTACAACTCAAACAAACGCTTAAAACAGATGCTCGGGGAGAAGTAAAAACTTCATTTATAGCAAAGGAAATTAAACGTTGGTCGCCTGCGGCACCTAAGCTGTATAGTGTGAAGATTTCAACGCAAGAAGACCAAATCAAGGAGGAGATAGGCTTTCGTAATATTTGGGTTAAGGGAGAAGATATCTTTCTGAATGGCCAGCCTATTTTCCTTAAGTCCATTTCATTTCACGAGGAGATACCCCAACGGAAAGGCCGTGCTTTTTCACAAGCAGATGCGGTGGTGCTGCTTTCGGAAGCGAAAGCCTTGGGTTGTAATATGATTCGCCTGGCGCATTATCCGCAAAATGAATATATCGTGCGAATGGCCGAAAAAATGGGTTTCCTGTTGTGGGAAGAGATTCCCATATGGCAGGGCATCGACTTTGAAAATGAATCGACCAAAGAGAAAGCAGGCAAAATGATGCGTGAAATGGTCGCTCGTGACAAAAATCGTTGCGCGCTCGCCTTTTGGGGGGTAGCCAACGAAACCCAGCCGTCCGAACCCAGAAATGCTTTTATCAGACATTTGATTGCAACATGTAGAGCCATTGACACTAGCCGGCTTATAATCGCTGCTTTTGATCTGGTTCGTTTTAATAAGGAGAAACAGACCTTTGTCATGGACGACCCTTTTACTAAAGAATTGGACGTCGTAGCTGTCAACAAATATTTAGGCTGGTACCACTCCTGGCCAGTTTCTCCTGATAAAGCCATATGGGATGTGGCAAAAGGCCAGCCTTTAATTATTTCTGAATTTGGAGGCGAGGCCCTGTATGGCAAAACGGGCGAAAAGGATGTTGTCAGCTCATGGAGTGAAGATTACCAAGAGACTTTGTATAAAAATAACCTGGAAATGTTTAAGCATATCCCAAACCTGCGCGGAACGTCACCCTGGGTACTATTTGATTTCCGTTCGCCATTCCGTTTTCATCCGACGAACCAAGATGGCTGGAACCGCAAAGGATTGATCTCAGACCAAGGCTACCGAAAAAAAGCCTGGTTTTTGATGAAGGAATATTATGAGAATAAGTAAAACTTCAATCCTAACGCGTCGAAAACAGTCCTTAAAGACGATTTCACAAAGGCAATAACTATTCGGCCTGGCGCGCAATAATAGGTTACTGAAGAGAATGAAAGTACTAAATAATCGAAATATAAAATGAACGAATACAAGATAAGTATATACAAATATGTTAAAATAATATGCGTACTGGGACTCTTCGTGCAAGCAACCTTGTTAAAAGCACAAGATGTCATCGATTTATCGGGGACCTGGGGTTTTCAGACCGATGTGATGGATTTTCGCAGAGGGTCGCTGTCCCCACGCTATAATCACATTTTACAAGGGACAATTAAACTTCCGGGTATTACCGATGATTATCAGATAGGATATCAAAATCCGTATAAATATATTGACCGTCTGACCCGAAAATATGAGTACATGGGGCCGGCATGGTACCAACGTGATATTGAAATTCCTGCCAACTGGAAGGGCAAAAAAATATTCCTATATTTTGAACGCACCCACTGGTTAAGCTCAATTTTTGTAGATACCAAAGAAGTGAGCAGCATCGATTATGTGAGTGTACCGCACAACCACGATCTGAGTACATTTTTAAAACCCGGAAAGAAGCATCGCATTACCATTTGTATCGATAATCGATTTCAGTACAACACGCACAAATGGAACCATGCACATACCGAATTTACGCAGATTAACTGGAACGGTATCTTGGGCGACATGAAACTGATGGCCATCGATCCAGTTTATGTAGAAGACCTTCAGGTATACCCAAATATCACTGATCAGTCCATACAAGTAAAATTACGGGTAAACAATGCGACTAAAAAACAAGTAAAGGGCAAGGTTTCTTTTGCTATCGCCGGGACAAAATACAGCCTTAAACATGAAGTTGCATTGGTAAGTAGCGATTCGGTAACTTTTGTAGAGGCTGATATTCCTTTAGGTAAACACATTAAACTATGGGATGAATTTAACCCAAATCTTTATCGGATTAGCTGCCAACTGAATACTTCCGACGGTAAAAATAGCTATCAGCATGAAAAATCGACCACCTTTGGTATGCGTGAAGTAAAGCAAGGAAAAAATCATGTGTTGCTGAATAATCGACCAATCCATTTGAGAGGGAATGTCGAAAATGCCGTATTTCCAAAAACGGGACATGCTCCGCTTGATGATGCCTCATGGGAACGAATTATGTTGCTCATGAAAGACTACGGCATGAACCATTTACGTTTCCATTCCTGGTGCCCGCCAGCGGCAGCCTTTCGTATGGCGGACAAACACGGAATATATTTTGAGGTGGAAATGCCTATGTGGGGCAAAGATGCCGAACCCGACGAAGCTAGATATAACTTTTTCCGCAGGGAAATTAAAGCTATTTTAAAAGAATACGGCAACCATCCTTCTTTTGTTCTGTACTGCAACGGCAATGAAATCACCGGCAATTTCGACTTTATCGAGGAATTGACCGCCGAAGGTAGAAAAGCTGATCCCCGCCATCTTTATAGCGGTTCCACAGCAAGAACTCGGGTTAAATCCGATCAATATTACGTGTCCCAGCAGACCAACAAAGGGGCTGTAAAGGTTTACGAAGGCCAACCGGGTACCGATTGGGACAAGAATGTGGAATCTGATGTTGATGTGCCCGTCATATCACATGAGTCGGGACAACGTTGTATCTATCCAAATTTTGATGAAATAAAGAAATATGCCAACAGTCCTGTCGAAGCCCGCAATTTTGAGGTATTTCGGGACCTGTTGCAAAAAAATGGCATGCTGGATCAGGCAAAGGATTTCTTTAGGGCATCTGGAGCATTGACCGTCCTCGAATACAAAGCGGTGATCGAAGCCTTATTGCGCTCAGGTAAATCGGCAGGTTTTCAGCTGTTGTCGTTGAACGATTTTCCGGGGCAGGGCTATGCCCCCGTTGGAATTTTCGATCCTTTCTGGGATTCGAAAGGATTGGTGACCGCCGAAAAATTCAAGGAGTTTTGCGCTCCAACTGTCGCCTTATTGCGTTACGACAAAAGTAGTTACTTCAATACCGAAACATTTAAGGGGAAAGCCGAAGTGTATAACTTTAGCAATTCCGCACTTGAAAACGCAAAAGTTAAATGGTGGCTGACCGATACCGCTGGCAATGTATTGAAAAAGGGAATGCTGAAAAAGCAAACCATTGCCAATGAAAATGTATCATCGGTCGGTGAATTCGCGATTCCGCTAAAAAATATCAGTAGCCAAAAGGTTACGGTTCATCTCGCAGTAAATGATACGATTAAAAATAGCTGGGACATCTGGGTATATCCCAAACATCAAGATCTGATGCAGTCTACAGATAACGTGTTGTATACTGAAGTTTACGATGATGTTGCAAAAACGCAGTTGGCTCAGGGGAAAACAGTGGTTCTTTATCTTTCACCTGACAAGGTAAAAGGACGGAAATCACTGTTTCACAATCATTTTTGGAACCCCATTATGTTTGCTTGGGCACCGATGACGATCGGCAATCTGGTCCATCATGAACAGGCCATGTTTAATGATTTCCTCACTTCATACCATACAGATTGGCAATGGTGGGATATCCTGAACCATGCAAGAGTAATCGAAATGCAACATGCACCACAGCAACTGCGTCCCTTTATACAGGTCATTGACAGTTATGATAACAACCAAAAGCTAGGTATAGGTTTCGAAGCCAAACTGAACGGTGGGAAACTGCTGGTACTGGCATTGGATACCAAAACCGATATGGATAACCGTCCTGCCACGCAACAATTGTTGTATAGTATGGATAACTATGTGAAAAGCGCTAAATTTTCGCCACAAGTGGTCGTGGATGAGAACTTTATTCAATCATTTTTAACAAAATAAGAAAGGTTTAAACGATGTTAAAAACAGTTGTATTTCCGATGATGGCGTTTCTTTTAGGTCAAACGCTGATGGCACAGGAAATTAGTGTAGAAAGCAAAGCCTCCGTATCACAGGTTTATAAAAAAACTGTCGAGGCAGAAAGGGCATTATCTTTTAACGATTTGGACATCGAATTTGGCTATGTACTTTATCAGACCGAGATAAATACTGATGCCGAAAGCGAAGATCTAGAATTGGAAAATGTGCGTGATTATGCCGTGGTCTATATGGACGGTAAGTTACAGGGTACCCTAACTGATCAGGGGAAGACGTTAACGATCAAAGCAAATCCCGGCAAACACATACTCCGACTTTATGTGGAGAACATTGGGCGGATTACCTATGGGCCAGAAATTACAGACAATTCAAAAGGATTGTTTGGCTCTGTCAGTCTAGGCGGAAACGAACTTCAAAACTGGAAAATGATCCCCTTAGATGTGCGTAATTATACACTGAAGAATCTAGTTTTTGAACAAAGTAAATCGAATGGCGGTCCCGGTTTTTACCAAGGTTGTTTTGATCTCAATTCATCCGGAAACAAATATCTCAATATGACAGGTTGGGGAATGGGTGAAGTCTGGTTAAATCAAAAATATTTGGGGTCTTACTGGGAAGAAGAAAAACAACAGTCGATTTTAATCCCTTCGGAATATATAATTTCTGGTCAAAATGAGCTCGTGATCTTTGAACTCAAAAACAATCAGCAAAAGAAGATAAGTTTGTCCCCAACACCTGTTTTTAAATAAATTGACCCGTGGGCTTCAAATGGATCTGAGCGGCGCAAAAGGAGCTTATGCCGAAATTTCAACGCGGCTCTTTGCGTAATAAAAAGAGAATCGTAGCTTAAAAGAAATATTGTCAAAAAAAATAGCTCGGCGTTGATAACAGCATGGCATGGCAAAAATCTTGGATTAATCTAAACAGCTTTAGTAGCATCGGTAAATGAAAAAATACAGTCTGATCATTTGTTTTATCGTTTTTTTTGGGCAATCTGTTCTCGGTATTGATCTTTCGAGATACAGGTTTCATCTGATGCCCGAAACTTCGTATTACGGCGGTATACAAAGCATAGCAAAAGACAGTTTAGGACGTGTCTGGTACACTGGGCCCGATGCACTTTTCATGTACGATGGTAATAGCTTTTATCAGTTAAACGATATCGTTTCTGCAAAAAGACCAAAACAGAAATGGGGCTATGGTTCTTTAATCCGGGATAAAAAAGGAAATTTATTTTTAGCTTCGGGACAGGGCTTATTAAAATTTGATTACGAACGGTTTTCTTTTCATGTGGTGGTTTCCGGAATGATCCGTTCGGTTTGTGTACATAGCGATGGTCAGGTTTATATGCTGTCGGACAATAGTGTACTTCGCTATAATCCACAAAATGGACATATTGAAAGCTTTTTGTTGCCCAAAAATAAGCCTTTCCAAAATATATTGACAGCCAAAGATGATGTGTTTTTAACCCAAGGCGCGATCGTGCACAAAGTAGAAATGGCTAAGAAAAGCTTGGTCCGGTTTGCAGATCTTGGTGGCATGGCAAACCAAGTGAACGATGTAGTGGCCTACCGGAACTTATATTACTTTCTAACACCGCGGGGAGGAATCCATGTGACGGATTGGGCAGGTGCGTTTAAGCAGAACATCCCGGTAAGCGTAGCGGGAAATTCATCTGTTTTAACAAAAAAACTTTATTTGGACCAAACCGGCGTAATCTGGGTGGCTACACAGGCCGGATTATTTTTTTATGATCCCGCGACTGAAAGCAGCAGTGCCTTACGGATGAACCTGAACGATGCCTATTCATTACCTAATAACTCAATATGGACAATTTATCCTGATCCAGACCAGGGAGCTTGGATAGGCACTTACGGTGGTAAGATAGCCTATTGCTCGCTTTACGATTCCAGAGTGCGTTACTTTAAGCCCAGTCCAGGAGGTCTAAATCACCCCATTGTCAGTAGTTTTCAGGAAGATCATCTGGGAAATATATGGATCGGCACCGAAGGGGGAAGCTTGAATTACTGGAATAGAAAAAAAGATCAGTTTATTCGGCCCGAACAATCTGAGGGTAATTCGTCAACTCCCCAAATGATTAAACGTCTGAAATTTGACGGAGCGAGCAAAAGTCTATTGATTTCTGCCTATAACGGTGGTATTGGCGATTATGATTTGAATAATCAGCGTTTCAGCAGTTTTAATTTCCGGTCACCGGAAAGCCAGCAACCGTTGACCGTTTATGATTTTGTAAATGATAAAGAAGGTACCTGGTGGATGACAGACCCCGATAAATCATTTTTATATCGCAAGAAGCCACTGGGTTCTATAGAGATGGTGAACGTCCTTGATGCGCAGGGCAAAAAAATCAATCTGGAAGTCGAAGCACTATATGTGAATAACCAAAATCAGCTCTGTTTAGTTAGTCATCAAGGATTTTTTGTCGCCGATCCTCATACGTTAAAGGTCTTGAAGCAATATATGGTCAAAGATGTCTCCTATTCTGCAAATTACCTGTGCAGCTATACTGTGACTGCAACTGGCGAAGTATGGCTGGGCACCTTGGGAAAAGGAGTAAACGTGCTCAAAAAAGACGGAACGTACATCAATTATAGTGCAAATAACGGGTTTCCGGCAAAAATGGTATTTGGTATATTAGAAGATGATGCCACGAAAAATGTCTGGTTAAGCACCAGTGAAGGTCTTTTTTGTTTCAATAGGAAATCCCGAAAATTTGAAAAATCCCGATTCTATCAGGAAAATAACATTGGTTCATTTTATATTCATGCCGCTTACAAAACTTCCAAGGGTGAAATGCTCTTTGGTGGTACCAATGGGTTTTTACTTTTCGATCCTGCATATCTCAATAAAAATCCGCAAAAACCAAAGGTTTTTTTTACCGGATTTCTGGTCAATAATAAACTTGTGAAACCAGATGACGGTTCATCAATTTTAGCAAAAGACATTGGTAGCCTTTCCAATAAAAAAGGAGATAAGATAAGGCTTTCCAGTAGCCAGTCTAATGTTGAAATTAAGTTTTCGGCAAATAGTTATCTATCAGCAGATAAGAACCAGTTTGCTTATCGGATGTTGGGACTTGGCGAAGACTGGCAAATTAGTCATGCCAACCAGAAATCCGTACAGTTTCTCAATCTTCCGGGTGGCGATTATACCTTTGAAATTAAGGCCTCCAACAATGATGGGCAGTGGGGAGATCAAATATCTCGATTGTACATTCATGTAGATCCACCATTTTTTTTGTCCTGGTGGGCCTATTGTTTCTATGCGGCTCTTGTGTTTGCCTTGCTCTTTTTTATTATGCGATATTATAGCGATAAAAGAGTGTTTAAAGAGCGGCTGGCACTTGAGCGTTTAAAAGAGCAGAATATGCAAGAGCTGAACCAGGCACGTACCGACTTTTTTACCAATATCTCACACGATTTAAAAACACCGCTAACCTTGGTATTACAACCGCTTAAGCAACTCAAAGAAACGATTGCGGCCAATGACACTGCTTTGGTTTATATGGACTTAATAGAGCGGAATGTCTCCAGGATACAACGTATGATTAGCCAATTGCTGCGCTTTCGCGAAATTGAAAGTCAAAAAATTACGCTCAATCCGCAGAATGGCGATTTTATCAATTTTGTAAAAGATATATTTGGTCTATTTGAGCTCTACGCTAACAAAAAAAGTGTTGAAACCAGTATTTCTGCCTATAAAGACAGGTTATATGTCGCTTTTGATTACGACATCATCGAAAAAATATTGACCAATCTGTTTTCCAATGCCTTAAAATATACAGCCGATAATGGGTATGTGGGCGTACGTATCTATCCTGCCACGGCCGAAGAAAAAGAACTATTTTCCGCCTTAGACCCGACGGAAATCGAATATGTCTCTATTGAAGTTTTAAATACTGGCGATTGTTTTTCGGAAGAACAGATTGCGACACTTTATACCTCTTTCAACCGCTTATCATCCCATCGGCCTACTTTTGAAGAAAGTTCAGGACTTGGGCTTGCCATTGTAAAAGAACTGGTGGATGTGTTGGAAGGTAAAATATGGATGGTCAATAAGACGGATAAAATTTCTTTTACCATTTCCTTACCTTTAAGGAAGCAGGCCGGCTCAGGCGATATGCAGTCTAATGTGTATGATTATACTGTTTCTGAAATCGACGAGATTATCACACAGGATATTGCAGCACCTGAAAGAGGGGCTATCTCCATAAAAAAAACAGATAATATCCTGCTCATTGAAGATGATCAACAGCTTCGGGTCTATCTGGAGCAACGCCTGGCTGAAAAATATAATGTATATACTGCAAGTGACGGAGAAGAAGGTTTAATTAAAGCTGAAAAAATATATCCACAACTCATTATTACCGATCTGATCATGCCAAATCGCAGTGGTTTGGAAGTCTGCCGCAGCCTTAGACAAAATTTTAAGACGAGCCATATTCCTATTATCATGATTTCAGGTACGGGAGATGATAATCAGAATAAAATAAAAGCATTGGAATATGGCGCAAATGTGTTTATAGATAAACCCTTTCATGTCGACTATCTCTTGCAGCAAATAGAAACCATTTTAAGGAATCAGCAGGAACTGAAAGAAAAATACAGCAAACATATTCAGGTAGATCCCTCCAATGTTACCGTTACCTCCATGGACGAGGAGCTACTGATTAAAGCCATTCAGGTCATTGAAGAAAATATTGACAATGCAAGCTATTCTGTAGAGGACTTTGTGGCTGATATGAACGTGGGCAGAACTATTCTCTATCAAAAAATACATGATATTGTAGGGATGTCAATTAAGGAATTTATTTTGAATATGCGTCTGAAAAGAAGTGCTTATCTGTTGGAGAAATCTGATTTGACGGTAGCGGAAGTTGCTTACCAAACCGGGTTTAACAACGCCAAATACTTTAGTGTCTGTTTTAAAAAACAGTTTGAACTAAGCCCTTCGGAGTTTAAGAAAAAGGTTTCCAGTGGAAAGAAATAAGAAAAATAGCCAATAATTGACCGATGAAGCCTTTTAGATAAGGTAAAAGGAGATATTATTGAAATCCTAACGATGATGAAAATGACAATTTTTAGAAAAGCACTTCTGCTCACCTATTCTATTTGTTTGTGTAACGTAATTTATCTGGCAGCGGCCATCACCCAGAAGGTCGACGAGACTTTTATCAGCCCCAATAAATACAGCACTGGTTCCCAGTCAGAGCGGATACAAAAAGCCATCAACGAGGCAAAAAATACGACCGGAAAAGTAGTCATCCCTAAATATGATGCGGTATCGAAAAAAAATGTCTGGCTCATTGATCAGGCCATTTTGCTTCCCAGTGATTTTGAACTTGAATTGAACAACTGTACCATTAAGCTATCGGATAAATGTCGGGATAATTTTATCCGTTCGGCAAATGCCGGACTGGCAATCAAAGACATAGCCCCCTCAAAGAATATCAGGATTATTGGAAAAGGAAATGTCCTTTTAGAAGGAGCTGATCATCCCAGAGCCACAGGCGACCATAATAAAACCTTGTCCCTCAATCCCAGCGGATTTGGACAATCTTATGGTACCGATGCCGGCAAACCCGGAGAGAATCAAAAAGGCGGATGGCGAAACCATGCCATCATATTGGCGTACACCGATGTATTTGAGGTTAGCGGCATTACATTAAAAGACTATCATGGACATGGACTGGTACTGGAACGCTGTACAAACGGCAAGATAAGCGATATGACTTTTGATGTGAGGCAGGCGGTAACTGTCGATGGGATAGACAAACAGATCCTAAACCAAGACGGCATGGGTATACGTTTTGGCTGTAAAAATATTCTTATTACGAATTGCAGAGGTAAAAGTGGGGACGACTTTATTAATATAGGGTTGACAGATACTGGAATAGGGGCAGGAGAAGAAAATGTAAATGTGGTCAGTGGGTCGATATATAGGGGCGAAATCGACAACATTTCAACTATTTATCTCCAAAATTGGCAGGGCTTCTATTCAATTTCACATCGATCCATACGGATTATGCCTGTGGGTAAACTTCGGATAAGCAATGTTTTTATTGACAATATGGTCATCAGCCCGCTAGCACAGCAAGGGTTGGTGGTCGAGTATGGCGAGCATGTACAGGGCTTATTTGTACGAAATTTAATCAGTCATCAGCCTATTAAAACCAAAGGTATCTCGCAGGCCAGTTTCAGAGATATTATTTACAGAGGTCAGGGGGAAGCTATTGATGTGCAACAAAGCGATACGGTTATTCTAGATCATGTAATACGTTTAGAAAACGAATAATAAAGCGCTCTTAATCTCCATTTTAGCGCGAAAAACACCTGTTTTTACCTTTTGTACAAAATCAAACCATTTTCGTACAAAAACGAACCCTATGAATTGGTTATGATGATAGTTTTGTCTTAACCAATTTTAAAAAAGCAAAATATGTGTATGAAAATTCCTCCTGACCACGTGATTAGGCTCACGCAGGGTAACCCGAACTTTACAAAAAACATGAGCAAGGCACAACGGAATTTTATGCTTCGTTAATAAGCCCGAAAGGAATGTTTTGCCATGAGCATTGTGCATGCATTTGCAGCAATGCGATGTTATTTATCACAAGAAGTTAAATTTAAAATCCAAGCCTATTGAAGCAGACCTATTTCAAACTCATATTCTTTACGAGAAAGGGAACGTAAAGAACTTAAGTAAATTTTAACTAACCAATATAAATCAATGATACAAAAGATACATATCTGGCTCAGGAGCTGGATAATGAGTGCCACCCTATTGTCGGTGGCATCAAATTACGCTTATTCGCAAGCCACAGATCAGATGCAGGTCAAAGGTCAGGTGACCAATGATTCGGGACAGGGACTTAAGGGTGTTTCCGTCATGATTAAAGGAGCGAAAAACGGGGTGCAGACAGATGCGAATGGTCATTATACCATCCAGGCGGCCTCCACTGCTACGTTACTATTTACCTACATTGGCTTTAATAGTCAGGAAATAAAGGTCAATCCATCGGGAGTCATCCATGTGAAAATGTCCGGAAATAATGTTCTGGACCAGGTTGTCGTCGTCGGTTATGGTACAGCCAAGAAAAAAGATTTAACAGGTGGCTTGGCTGTCGTCGGAAAAGACCAGCTAAGCATGGTATCGACCTCCAACCTGATGGATCGTTTGGTGGGACAGGTGGCGGGCTTCTCCATTACTACCGGCGAAGCTGCGCCGGGAGCATCACAAACCCTCTTGATAAGGGGAGAAAATTCAATATCGGCCAACAATAGTCCATTGATTATTCTGGACGGTATTCCCTACAGCGGATCCTTGGCAGATATTGATCCAAACAATGTCGAAAACCTTTCCATCTTAAAAGATGCCTCCGCTTCGGCTATCTACGGTTCGCGTGCGGCCAATGGGGTTATTCTGATACAAACAAAACGCGGTGCGTTGGGTAGAGCACAGGTAAACTATAAAGGTTTGATCGGTATGGCCGAACCTATGCAGCGCATCAACGTCATGGGGCCAAATGAATATATCCGCTTCCAGCAAGATATTGCACGTATTAGGCAAGGTTACACCGGCGCTTTGTTGGATCCTATTGCAGGTGATATTATCAGCGTAACGGAGCGTGGCAATTATGCGAAAGACATTACGCACAACTGGCAGGATTATGTCTTTCGGAAAGCGTTGACCATGGATCATCAGCTGAGCATCTCGGGAGGTACTGAAAATACAAAATATATGGCTGCCCTAGCAGCTTTAGATCAAGAAGGTGTGGTGTACAATTCCAAGTTGTCACGTTTAAATATAACCACCAATGTGGATCAGACATTTAATAAATGGCTAACAACTGGTATAGGGTTGCAATATACCCGGAAAAGCGACGGTGGTATTACGCCAAATTTGGAACATGCTATTAAACAAAGTCCTTATGGGAGCTATAAAGACGAATCGGGGAAGTATGTGCCCGAGCCCATGGAGTATTCATTGATCGTCAATCCGATGCGCAACGTCAATGCGATTCAGGATAGGTACAATAACAACTTCTTTCTTTCGGGCTATGCCAATATTTTGTTACCTGTAGAGGGTCTTTCCTTACGATCAAATTTTGGTTATAATTATCGGAATGGATTTACAGGAACCTATTACGGACGCAACACTTTTGAAGGCCGGGATCAAGGTACGCAGGCCGGAGGGAGTGCTTCTATCAACAATTCCAATTATAACGATTATACCTGGGAGAACCTGCTCAAATACGAGCGGCAGATCGGCGATCATCGTTTTGATGTGACGGGTTTATTCAGTATGCAAAAAACGAAAAGCTGGTCGACGGCGCAGAGCGGAGCCGGTTTTGTCACCGATGATACCGAATATTTTATGATAGGTTCGGCCAGCCGCCTAGTTTCCAACAGTGCTTCTTTATCGGAATCAGCCATGCTATCGTATATGGGCCGGATAAATTATGCCTATAAAGGTAAGTATCTATTGACTTTGACTGGACGTACGGATGGAGCCTCGGTATTTGGTGTCAACAATAAATATGCATTCTTCCCAGTTGCAGCGGCGGCATGGCAAATCGGAGAAGAGCGTTTTCTGAAAGATAACGTCAAATGGCTGGATATGCTGAAAATCCGTCTTTCTTACGGTGCCAACGGTAACCAGGCGATTACTCCCTACCGCACTTTAGACCGCCTATATTCCAACGTCAAATATATTTGGGGAGATGATGGCGCTGCAGTTACCACAGCATATTTAGCCGGAGATGGTGTGGGTAACCCTAATTTGAAATGGGAGACCACCTATTCGACCAACCTGGGGCTGGACTTTCAGTTGTTTAATAATAGATTGGGCGGTACTATTGATGCTTATCTCTCTAAGACGAAAGATTTGCTGATGACCCGTACTGTACCGATCATGAACGGGTATAACCGAATTTGGGACAATATTGGTGCGACTCAAAATAAAGGGATTGAGGTCACCTTAAATTCAGCGAATGTTAAAGGAGAAAATTTCCAGTGGAATACCACGGCTGTATTTTCCTTAAACAGAGACAAAATTGTCGAGTTGAGAGGGGATGGGATCGATGATATTGCTAATAACTGGTTTATTGGTCAGCCATTGAGAGTATTCTACGATTATAAAATGATCGGTGTATGGCAGAATGGTGAAACCATTACTGTTGATGGGGCAGCTCCTGGAGCCGCCAAACTGTACGATCGCGATGGCAACGGCAAGATAGAGGCCAGTGACAGGGTGGTCATCGGGTCTAAAAATCCACGCTACACAGCTTCTTTAGCCAACCGGTTTTCTTACAAAAATTTTTATGCATCTGCTTTAGTGACCGGTGTTTTTGATGTATGGCGCGATGATCACATGGCCAATCTAGGCGCCTGGACTTTTGGAATTACCAACTATGTACACGATGCCAATTATTGGACGCCGGAGAATCCCAATGCGACGATCGTTTCGCCGGGCTATCTCAATCCACTAGGACACGGCTATTATAAAAAGGTGAGCTACGTACAGGTAAAGAACATCACCTTTGGCTATAAGTTGCCACACAAAATTGCTAAAAAGGTAGGTGTAAATGGTATTGATGTAAATGTCAGCGTCAACAATCTCAATACTATTTCTAATATCAGGGAGGTACTCAATTACGACAACACCTGGATGGCCTCTTATCCAACGGCACGATCGTATATGTTTGGCTTAAATGTAAACTTCTAATCGAATAGGACATGAAAATGAAAAATATTATCACAACAAGTTTGGGGCTTATCGTATTGTTCTCCTTAGGAGGCTGTAAGAAGTTTCTGGAGGAAGAACTGAAAACTGAACTGGCGCCATCCAATACCTATACCAGCACCTATGGTTTCGAGGTGGGGAGCGCTGGTCTATATACGCTCACCCGTTCAGAATACAATACCTATGGCGAAGGTGGTGCCTTTATTCACAATGGTGCCTGTCCATACGAAGCCTTACAAGTCTCTACAGATATCGCCGATGCCATCAATAGTGACGGCTCGCTGACGGCTTTTGCCAACCTTACATTGACTGCCTCCGAACGTTTTGTGGGAACTTACTGGAACTGGGCTTATAATCTTATTTCATCGGCAAACCTCATGTTGGTTTATTCCGAAAAAAACACCAATTGGGATACGCCGGAAGATAAAGCACGCTTCCAGGCTGAAGCCCGCTTCTTTCGGGCTTATGCTTACCGCACCTTGGTTTATCTCTACGGTGATGTACCTTATGTGGAAACCATTCTGTATGATTTTCAGCTTAATTTTACCCGTACACCAAAAGCCGAAGTTATCGGGCACATGGTCGACGATCTGAAGTTTGCCGTGGATAACCTACCTACCAATCCGGACGGCGTCAAAGAAGGGAAGCTGACCAAATGGGCCGCGAGCCATTTACTGAGCGAAATATATCTGTTGCAGGGCAATCATGCCGAAGCCGAAAAGGCCGCATTGGCGGTCATCAACAGCGGTTATTATAACCTGATGAAAAGCAGGTACGGTGTCAATGGCAGCAAACCGGGCGATGTATTCAGCGATTTATTTCTGGAAAATAATCAAAATAGAAAAAGTGGCAATAAAGAAAGTATCTGGGTATTACAATTCCAGTTTAACACGATCGGCGGTGGTACCAATTCAGATGACTGGACCCGGAGGGCGTGGATACCCAATTACTCGACCATTACGGGATTTGTACTGGCTGACACCCTGGGCGGTCGCGGAATCGCACAGTTAGTACCGATGAAATGGTGGGTAGGTACCACAGGTACCAATGCTACAGGCAGTGTGGCCGGTATTTTCGAAGCAAATGATATCCGTAATTCAGGCTATAACATTAAACGCAACTGGTATTATAACAATGCGAACGAGACTTCGCTATATGGCAAAAAAGCCAATATTACCGAACAGACCTGGTTTACGACAAAGAGCCTGTTTCCAGCAATTACAAAATTCTTTTATGGCCGTACTGAAAATCTAAGCCTGACCGGCAGTTATAAAGACCGCATGAAATTCCGTTTAGCCGAAACCTACCTGTTGCTTGCCGAAGCCTATCTGGGGCAAAATATGCCTGATAAAGCCGCGCAAGCCGTTAATGAAGTACGGAAAAGAGCTGGAGCGTCCGAAATTACGGGCGCACAGATGACTATGGATTTCCTGCTCGATGAGCGTATCCGCGAATTAGTTGGGGAAGAAAGCAGAAGGTTTACCTTGGTGCGTACCAATACCTTAGTAGAACGTGTCAAAAAGTATAATAATGCAATAAAGGATAAAATCACGGATAATAATATCCTGTGGCCGATTCCGCAGGTGATCAGAGATGCAAATACGGGAGCACCATTTCCTCAGAATCCGGGGTATAATTAATATTAGTGGGAAGCTGTCCGAATAGCGTTCGTATTTTGGCAGTTTCCCGATCTGATAATAAAACAGCAGTTGCGCCAGTCAAGCGCATGATACTATCCAAATGTTAGTAAAAACATAAATCAATGAAAATAATCAATTATTTATACAAAGCTTTATTTTTCTTATGCATGTTAATGTGCCAGTTATCGTGCAAACAGGAAATTCAGGATATACCCAAAGTCAATGAGATGATGGAACTTCAGCCTTCGTCAGAAAACATTACGCTGGACGAGGTCAATATGACCAAAGATATTGTCACATTTAACTGGAAGCCCGCCAGGGCACAGTCAGATGATCATTTGGTCAGCTACAGCACCATGTTGGATGTCGTGGGTAATAATTTTGGTACCGGTACAGCCATATTCAACTATGAGGATGATGATGTATTCAGTAGAAGCTTTACCTCCGAACAGCTACAAAATTGGGCAAACGAAAAGTGGGGCATACCGGCAAATAAGAGCTTTACGCTGGAGTTTAGGGTGGTTGCCCAATGGGAGGGGGGCGCTACTTTTGAGGCACCTGAAGTACGGACCGTAAGAATTTCAGTAACCCCAATGAAGACGGTTGTTTTTGATGCCGATAAGGTGTTCTTAAGCGGAAGTGCGGTTAGCGGAAGTAAGGTGGAGATGCCTAAAACATTGGAAAACCTAGATCAGTATGCCTATGTATTGAATTTACAGCCGGGGGAACTAGAAATTCCGGTCGAATTTAACGGGGAGACCAATTATGTGGTTACTGCCGATGGAAGCGCTGCATTAAACGATGGTAACGCAGTGGGTATAAAGATGAGAGAACCTGTATTCTCCTGGAAGATAGAAACTGCTGGAGAGTACCGTGTCGTGGTCAACATGCAGAAAGCCACGGCAACAATCTATTCACCTGCAAAAGCCCTCGCAGCAAAGACCGTGACCTGGACGGGAGATCAACCCTATACAACCACTGTAACGGATTTATGGATGCACGGAAGTATTAATGGCTGGGGAACTCCGGTTAAAATGGATTGCCAGGTCAGTTTGGCCGATCCGCAAGTTTTGGTCTATACTGGTGGTAAGGTAGGGACTACCAAGTTTATCGTGACTGGAGATAACAGCAATAACAAAAACTTGGCTTACGCATTTAGCGCTCCGCCCGCATCTGATGGTGTAGCCCAGACTCTGACGCTCACTTTGGGAAAAGTAGCTGAACTGGGCGGTGGCACCGCGAGTGCAAATCGCAATTCTTATTTCACTATTCCGGCGACGACCAATGTGCTGATTTTTGATTTAAGAAACATGACAATGCTGGCGTTAAAACGGTAAACGACCGTATAAAAGCGCATAAATTAACTTTAACATTTTTGAAAGTGAAAAATATAAATTATAAAAAAGCCTGTCTCAAAGCATTTACTGTTATGCTTTGCTTTCTAGCAGTTTCATGTAAGAAAGATAGCGCTGATAGTGAAAGTGCTATGTCGGGTACCTTGGTAAAACCCAGTTACAACCGGAGTTCCATGTTTCGTAACCCTTTAAACGGCTGGGTCATGTACGCATCAGCTGCGGGCAATCCCTCTTATTGGGATACCCAATTCTATGTACCTGACCTAGGTAAAACGGTCAAAGCGATTGATTATGCATCAGCCTGTTATATCCGTACCAGCTGGCGAACTTTTAACCCTACCGACGGTGTTTATGCCTGGAGAGATCCTGGTACGGCAATCTATAAAATGATTAAAGGGGCACAGGATAAGGGACTGCCAATTGCCTTTCGTATCGTCGTCGACGGTCGCGACCAAGGGGCAAATACGCCACAATTTGTATTCGATGCAGGGGCCAAGTATTATGTGGCCAATGCGTCTTTCCCCGATAGAAAAACACCGGTGCTACAAGACCCTATTTTTAGAAAATATTATAGCAAGCTGATCGAAGAATTGGCTAAGGATTTTAACGATTTAAATAAAACCTCTTTTGTAGATGCCTATGGGCTTGGTTTATGGGGCGAGGGACATAGCGTCATTTATGAAGACCCTAATAACCCCTCCGGTCAAAATATTGAAGTCATCAAAGAAGAAGTCATCGATTGGATTTCGGACGTGTATACAAAGAACTTCACAAAAGTACCCTTGCTGATCAATTACCATCGCGTAGTTGGTGATCCTGCGGGCAATGGCGCTCCCAATCCTAATTCGGAGAAGCTATTGAATAAGATGATTAACAAAGGATATAGTCTGCGTCAGGATGCCTTTGGAATGACCGATTATTATCAAAGCTGGGAAAAGAACTTTGCCAAGATCTGGAATTTTAAACGTCCGATTATTATGGAAGGCGGCTGGATTACCACGGGCACGCACCGTTACTGGACAGATTCAAGTGGTAAATATAGACAAGACCACCCCGAAGATGTTCGACAGGGTGAATTTGACAGCTCTTTGGAAGCGGCTGTAAACATGATGGATTTCCGTATCGGTGAAATCGAAAGCTGGTTTACTAAGTCCTTTACCTTATGCCAGCGTTTTATTTCTGAGGGGGGGTATCGTTTATATCCCGATCGGGTCTATTTACCGGAGAAAGTCAAGGCTGGTACCGAAACGACAATTAATCATCGTTGGCGGAATATGGGCTGGGGGTATTTTCCGAACAATATTCCCCAATGGAACTATAAATATAAGGTAGCCTTTGCACTCCTGGATGAAGAAAATAAGGTGAAAGAAGTTTTTGTAGATGATAAAGGAGAACCTTCAGCCTGGCTTAAGAATAATCCGATAGCGTACGAATTAAAAGCTAGCGTAAGCGTCGCCGCTGGAAACTATACTTGGGCCGTCGCAATCGTTGATACGACAAATGAAAATCAACCGGGTATAAGACTTGCCGTAAATGGTGATATCACCAGCACTGGATGGTTAAAACTATTGAAAGTACAGGTACAATAAAATTGAAAAGAGATTTATAGAAACAGCTATCAAACGATTGATTGGTAGTTGTTTTTCTATTCAGGATTTTGAGGAAAAGTTTCTTGTCAATCATCTATTATTACTTTTATTTACAAAAAAGATCTATAGCTGAAATGCAATTCATAGCAATACATAGCGGGGCCTAAGCCCCGCTTATGTTTCAGCATTTATAATTCGAGTGAAATATAGACTATATTCCTAATTCACCACTGGCAAGCATATGTCTGTAAATTGTTTTGCAGTTGTTGAAGAATCCTGAACAGGAATTTTCAACATAGGTTTGCGAAGTGAAGGTGTCAATTACTTGGCCACTACTATTGTAGACTGTAAGCGTGTAAACACACTTTGTTAGAAACTTTGCATTGTTTTCCTTTGTTGATTCGGCAACTTCGACTTTGCTGGTGCTTTCAGTTGCTGCGGAAGTACTTGTTTTTACTTCTGCATTTTCTTTCGGTGCTTTTGTGTCCGTGCCTGCAAAAGCCGCTGTCGATAGCGCAGCTACGGCTATCAGACTCATCAATAACTTTTTCATTGTTTTTAAGTTTTTTTTGTTAAACCATATATGCCTTTTGGGCATGTTATAATTATCTATTAATAAAAATAAGGACAAGAAAATTGCCTGATATGGACGATTAGTATTCGTGGCGGTTGATCTAGTATTCGCGCTAACTTATTCGATATTTAGTTTATCCAGTAAAATCGAAAGCTAGTAGGTCAAGTAACTTCAACAGTCTTATTTCATGGAGTGATAACGATCCAATCTACTTGGACAGCTCTGTTTTTTTATAGGGAGATTGAGCTCGAAATTATAGATATTAATGTTAATTTTATATGAAATTAACATCTGTTAGGTTAATTTGCATCAATTAAATATACCGAATTCATGATAGCTGGACTGAAACATATTTCCATATCAATGGACGATTTTCTCTTATTACAAGCTGGAGATCAGTCTATTTTTGGTATTGTGTTTAACTATTATCAGCCAATTATCTATTTTAAAGTCCGGCAGCTCTGTAAAAGTGATAGTGATGCGGAGGAAGTTACACAGGAAGTTTTTATTGAATTTTATTTAAAGAGGATGCAGCTTTCTGGCCCGGAAGCCATTTTTCCTTTTCTATTTGCTATTTCAAGAAGAATGGCCATATCCAATTTTCGTAAATCGCTGGTCCGGTCCAATTATCTGCAGTCCCTTCAGCACACTTGGCCTGAGAGCTTTTCGTTGCAGGAAGAATTGGATGGCAAAGAGCTACAGGTTATCTTAGAATCCATTATTGAGCAATTGCCTCCACAGCAGCAGGCAATTTACCGACGCAGCAAGTTTGAAGACCAAACTTATCAGGAAATTGCCGATGAGGAAGGACTCTCCAAAAATACGGTACGCAATCACCTCAGCCTCGCTTCGAAATTTGTCCGGTTCAAGCTGGATAAAATCCTGTCCATCTTTTTTTTCTGAGCAGCTCGGGTTGCCACCTCTTTTTTTGCAAGTGCATTAGCCATCCTATAGACTAAAAAAATCGATCACCTACGATTCGAAAAAAAAATATTTTTCCATTGGTACTTTTTTGAGGTTCGCGCGATTATGTAGTTGAAATCGATCCAAAGGAATGAACCAAATTGAACAATACAGCCAATTAATACGTAAATATCTTGCTGATCAAGCTAGTAAAGAAGAACAGGAACTGCTCCAGGGATTACTGGATGATCCCGTATTTCTTCAGGCTTGGGAGGACGTCTGGCGGGAGAACTCGTATCCCGTACAGCCTGCCACATACCCAGATCCACATCGGATGATGGGAAATATATGGACTGATCCCCGAATTGCACAACCGGCAACCACTCAGCAAACGACGACAGATGGACATTTTAATTTCAGGAGAAGATGGTGGCAGGTTGCGGCAGTCTTTCTTGCATTCTTTGGTGCAGCGCTCTGGGGCTACCACAACTATTATGCAGTGGATACGCAGCCAAAAGAGCTGCTGTCTAATGTGTCGATCGTACCGGCTTCTGATAAAGCCATGATCATTCTTGAAAATGGAAAAGAGATCGACCTCAGTTTACTCCGTGCGGATACGGTGCTTGACCAAGGAGAATATTTGATTACCAAAGATAACAAAGGTCAAATCAGTTATCGTCTTAAAGACAATTTATCACAAACAAATAACATCGTCTACAATACAGTCGTTACCCCGAGGGGTGGAGAATATACATTAAAGATGGCGGACGGAAGTCTTGTGCAGCTCAATGCGGGCAGTAAGATCAAATATCCCGTAAAATTTGATGCGAAGCTGCGGTCGGTGCAGCTTGAAGGTGAAGCCTATTTTGAGGTGGCTAAAATGGAAGTTAAAGGCAAAAGGGTACCTTTTATTGTGCAAAGTGGAGCACAAAAACTCGAGGTGCTTGGAACACATTTTAACATCAAGAGTTTTGGTGATCGCATCGTTACCACCTTGGTAGAAGGAAAAGTCAGGCTCTCTTATGCCGATGCTGCTTTGAAAGAACAGGTCCTTGCGCCCAATGATCAGGTCGTGTTCGATAAAAGCCGTACCAGTGTGAAAAAGGAGCAAGTGGATCCGTTCTATAGTCTTGCTTGGAAAAATGGAAATTTCGCTTTCGATAATGCATCCATTCAAACGGTCATGGACGAGGTCGCACGTTGGTATGATGTCGAAGTCAGTTACCAAGATCAGCTGCAAGGACAGCACTTCTCCGGCACAATCTCCCGCTATGAAAATATCGATAAACTATTGAAAACAATTGCTTTCGCCGGTGGCGTACATTTCGAACGTAAAGGAAGGAGGATATATGTGCTAAACTAACGCTGATGAGAAGATAAGCATGTATAACAATCAGGAGCGCGCCAACGCCCCTGAAAGTTTTGTCTTTTTCTCGACATGGATGAATAGTAAAACCGTTAAATTTTATTTCAACCGAATGCAATTTACTAAAAAAAAATTGATCGGACCGAGGCAATTATGCCAGGTAAGATCCCAGAAAATACCAATTTCTATGAAATTGTCTTTAGCAATTCCACTCCTGTTCGCGGCCAATTTGCAGCTGCACGCCTTTACTTTCGGCCAGACCGTCAATCTGAAGCGGAACAATGTCAAGGTGAGTGCTGTCTTGAAAGAACTGCAGAAGCAAAGCGGATACAATATTTTTTACAACGAATCGCTGATCGCAAAAGACGACCGTATCAGCGTCAGCTTCAACAATATCCCTTTTGAAGAAGCGCTGAAAGATTTATTGAGCCAGCTTCAGTTATCTTATGTCAAAGCAGATAAAAATGTTGTCTTGAACAAAAGGACAGATCAGGCAGTTCGTCAAGCGTCGGCTACGGAGGCTCCGGAGCTTTACCCGGTCAAAGGATTTGTCAAAGACGATCAGGGCCGACCCTTAGACAATGTTACAATCAGCGAAAAAGGCAAAAAGGAGAAAACGCTCAGTCGTGAGGATGGCAGCTTTCAGATCCAGGTCAGTAGCCGTGATGCCATACTTGTATTTACCATGGTCGGCTATCAGCCACTGGAAATGGCGCTGACACAGCAGTCGACATTGCAAGTGACCATGAAACCGGCCATCAATGCAATGGAGGAGGTGGTCGTCGTGGTTTATGGCGTGCAGAAAAAAGCCAATCTGACGGGTGCGGTATCGCAGGTCAATGGGGATGATATCGCATTGCGCCCAAGTGCAAATATAGCAGGTACGCTCCAGGGGCTTATGCCGGGATTGAATATCCAGCTCAACAACGGTGATCCATCCAAAACACCTGACATCAATGTGCGGGGATTCAATTCCATCAATGAGGGCGGCCCGCTGGTATTGATCGATGGGATCGAAGGGAATATCACACGGGTCAACCCCAATGATATTGAAAGTGTTTCTGTCCTGAAAGATGCAGCTTCTGCGGCCATCTATGGAGCCCGTGGTGCTTTTGGTGTTATCCTGGTGACCACAAAAAAAGGAAAGGCAGGAACAGTGAAGGTCGATTATGTCAATAATTTTGCCTGGACTACACCGGCCTCCCGTACCGATTATATCTCTGATCCCTATGTCTATGGGAAAACCGTAGATGCCGCTCTGTACGGTTATAACGGCAGTTCCTATACACGTTACAATCCAATGGACTGGGAAGCGATCAAAATGGTGGCTGCAGGTGAGATAGCGCCCTTTCATGAGAAGCAGGCGGACGGAACCTATAAATTTTTCTATAAAACCAACTGGTGGGATTACCTATTTAAAAAATATCAACCTTCCAACTTCCATAATATCGCCATTTCAGGTGGCAGTGAAAAGTTGAAAGCTTATCTCTCTGGACGTGTGTTCAAACGGGAAACGATCAACAATATCAATGACGATGCGAATATGGACCGCCAGAATATGAAATCCAATTTGGTATTCACGCCCAATAGCTGGTTGGAAATTTCTAATAATACACAGTTTATCAATGAAAAGGATAAAGAATATGGTGGCTACAGCAATGGTCTGGGGGGACTTTGGAGTACGACTACCTGGTATAATCTGATGCCTTTCTATCCCAATTTTGTGGATGGTATTCCAACGGATATCGGTGTGGGGACCGGCGGTCAGGGAGCAAATGCTGGACTGGAATCGGGAAAGAGCTGGGAGCTGCGCAATAGCGAAGAGTTTACCAATACTTTTCGTGTCCTGCTCAAGCCATTGAAGGGCCTACAGGTTAATTTTGATTATAGCAACCGTATCGAGAACTTTTCACGGAGCACACGCCTCAACCCCTTTAGTTACTACTCGGGCAACAAGCTCAATTATACGACTGCAGGCCTCAACCGCCTGACAGAATACCGCTGGAAAGACAAGTATAACGCGATGAACCTGTTTGCGACCTACGAAAAAAATGTGGCGCAAAAGCATCAGTTCAAATTATTGGTGGGCTACAATCAGGAATCCTTTGACCGGGACCGTATCGCTGGGGCCATGGACGATCTCCTGATCGAAGATCTATCCAACCTGGCACTGGGTACCTCCATGTATAGCCTGAGCGGATCAGCTGAAAATTGGGCCATCCAAGGCGTATTTGGTCGTTTTAATTATGCCTACGATAATAAATACCTACTGGAAATAAATTCACGGTATGATGGTTCATCACGGTTTCCAAGTGGGAGTCGATGGGGATTTTTCCCTTCCGTCTCATTGGGCTGGCAGCTGGATCGTGAGCGTTTTTGGGAATCGATCAAAGGCAGCGTACCCACCTTAAAACTCAGAGCTTCGTATGGCAAGCTTGGCAACCAGACTGTAGGGGTCAATACCTTTAAGGAGTTGATGACGGTGCAGCAGTTGGCTTGGCTAAACGGGGGCTCGCGTCTTATTGGGGCGAGTACGCCGGCACCTTTGCCGAACGTGGTCACCTGGGAACGCACCAAAAGCATTGACTTCGGTGTTGATCTTGGGCTGATCCAGAATAAGTTAAATGTTAATTTTGACTGGTACCAGAAGGATGTCGAAGGCATGTATCTTCCGGGCCAGCCACTACCAGCCGTATTTGGTGCCAGTGAACCGCGTGAAAACTACGCCGCTTTGCGTAATAAAGGTTTTGAAGTGGGAGTAAGTTACCAGGACAAATTTGACCTTGCCGGTTCACCTTTCCGCTTCAATATTGGCGTGAATACCACCAATTTTAAAGGGATCATCACGAAATATAATAATCCACAAGGCTTATTGAGTTCCTATTACGAAGGACAGGTGCTGGGGCAAATCTGGGGATACCATATCGACGGGCAGTTTCAGTCCGATGCGGAGGCATTGAGCTACCAGAATAGTTTCCAGGATCCGCAATTGTCCCTCTCCAAAGTATATAATGATATTCTGAGTGTATCGCAAAACAGTGAGTGGAATATGTTGCGGGGTGGCGATGTGAAATACGTGGATCTCAATGGTGATGGACGCATCGACAAAGGCGACAACACACTGGCCAACCATGGCGATATTAAACCTATTGGCAATGCCATGCCGAAATTTCCATTTGGTATCAATATAAGTGCTTCCTGGAATAATTTTGATCTCTCGGCAGCCTTTGCTGGTGTTGCCAAGCAGGACTGGTACCCGACCGGGGATTTATACTGGGGATCCTACCAGCGCCCTTATCTTTCCTTTGTACGTAAAGACCTGGTGGATAATGCCTGGACACCGGACAATAAGGGAAACAGGTATCCACAGATTTATCGGGGATACTCGTCGCTGCAGAGTGGAAGGTCGTTGTACGAATTGAACGACTATTACCTCACCAATGTTGGGTTCCTGCGGATGAAAAATTTTACGTTAGGATACACCTTACCACAGAAATGGACAAGACGCTATAAAGTGGAAAAACTACGGTTTTACTTCAGCGGCGAAAACCTGCTGACCTGGAACTTTGGCAATCTGACGAAGTATATAGATCCAGAGCAAGCAGGTGCAATGATCAATTATAATTCGCCTGCGAGTGCCAATGATCCTGCAGATTCCTCGGAGCGGGGCCTGCTACGTGACTATCCCATGGGTAAAACCTATTCTTTTGGTTTAATGCTTACGCTTTAATACTTGACAACGCAATGATAATGAAACTTACAACAAACACCTATAAACTACTTGGTCTGTTGATCTTGCTATCGCTGGCAGCTTGTCAGAAAGATTATTTGGATCGTCCTTCGGAGGACCAGGTGGAAGCACCTTATTTTTTCAATACAGCAAAGGATCTGGAGGTTGCCACTAATGATTTTTACACCTTTTTGCCTAATGAATCCTGGTATACAAACGATGGTAGTTCGGACAATATGATCCCCCTTACGGTTGCCGATCGGATCAAGGGCAATCGAACTGTCCCCGTGGGCAGCGGCTCGGGCGGTTGGTCCTGGAGCCAGTTGCGCAAAATCAATTATTTTCTGGCCAACTACCATAAAGTGCCCGACGCCGCGGCACAAAAGAAATACGGTGGCATAGCCCGTTTTTTTAGAGCGCATTTTTATTACGATAAGGTAAAAACTTTCGGTGACGTGCCTTGGTATGGAAAGGTGCTGAGTGCCAAAGATGAAGATCTTTTCAAAGCGAGGGACTCACGGCAGCTGGTGATGGATTCCATTATGGCTGATCTGGATTATGCTATTGAAAATATACCAGCGGAAAAACAGCTTAATTTGATCACCAAATACACAGCACTGCTGCTGAAAGCAAGGGTGGCACTCTTTGAAGGAACATTTAGAAAATACCATCAGATCGCAGGACATGAAAAGTTCTTGAATGAGGCTGTTAGTGCATCGGCCGAACTGATGAATTCAGGGGCATATACCTTATACAGCCAGGGCGGGGCGGATCAAGCCTATCGGAATCTGTTCGCCCGAAATAATCAAGATCAGGTGGAGACTATACTTGCCATTGATTTTGAATTGGGTATGCGTGTGCATGGCCTTGGTTATTCCTTCACCTCAGCGACTTCGGGGGCCTATGGTATCGCCAAAGATATGATCAATAGCTATCTGATGAAGGATGGAAGCCGTTTTACCGATAGATCAGGTTACAAGACCATGGAATTCTATCAGGAAATGCAGAATAGGGATCCAAGGCTTACACAGACAACGGCGGGGCCTGACTTCCGCGCTAATGGCGAGACAGCCAATGAGCCTGTCAACTTGACCATCACCACGACAGGCTATCGTCTGATCAAGGCTTTGCCTGATAAATTGCAATGGGGCGTATCGGCCTCCTATTTTGATGTCATCTTATTCCGTTATGCAGAAGCACTGCTGATCAATGCCGAAGCAAAAGCCGAACTTGGGACAATCAGCCAAAGCGACCTTGACCTTACAGTCAATAAGCTGCGTAGCCGCGCGGGAATGCCGATGCTATCCCTCGCTGAAGCGAATACCAACCCTGACCCTTATTTGCTGGCCATGTATCCGAACATCGACGGTGGAGCATTTAAGGGAGTACTATTGGAAATAAGGCGCGAAAGACGGATCGAATTGTTCAACGAAGGACAGCGCTGGGATGACTTAATGCGTTGGAAAGCCGGATCAAAACTCAATCAGCCTATTGTCGGCGTTTATTTTCCTGGTGTCGGCGCGTATGATTTTACCGGCGATGGCAAGGCGGATGTGTATGTCCATACAGGCAACACATCGGGGGCACCGGGTACCGTGACCACATTGATCAATATCAATCAGCGGACACTTTGGGATCCGGTTTCAAATACGCAGAATGCCAATAAAGGGTCATTGGATCCATTTTATCAACGGGGTAAGTTTGATGAAAAACGTGATTACTATGCACCTATCCCAATCGAAGATATCCAGTTAAACCCAAATCTGAAACAAAATCCTGAATGGGAGAAATTATACCGATAACATGAAACAACTTATTTTTATTTCGATCCTCTGTTATCTATTGATCCCCGGATATACCTACAGTCAAAAGCAGGGTCGGCCTGATTATGCTGTTGGCTATTCACTCGATATCCGGAAGATAGCATTGGAAAAACTAAAGGCCGACAAAGCAGCTGGTATGGATTATATCGAGATTGCAGGGCTGGGAAGTTTTGTCAATGCAGATCTCAGTTTAAAGATTCCACAGGCTGAATGGTTGCTTAAATGCGATTCGTTGGCCACTGTATTGAAGAAAGCGTCGGTGAAGGTATGGTCTATCCATATGCCCTTTTCCGCCAAAATAGATATCTCTACGTTGGACGAACAGCAGCGGCAGCAGGTGATCCGTATGCATTTGCAGCTGCTGGAAGGCCTTTACCGTCTTCATCCGCAGGTAATTCTGTTTCATCCTTCCTATTACCTCGAACCCAACAAAAGAGAGGCCCGCAAGGATCAGCTGGTACGTTCTGTTAACGAGTTGTACAGTGCGGTATCGGGGGTGGGGCGGCAGCTCGTCATCGAAAATATGCTCGGACCTTCGCTGACAGTGGGTGAGCGGGAGCGACCCTTACTGCGGACCGTGGATGAATGTCAGGAACTTTTCGCCCGTTTTCCGAACCAGGTCGGCATTGCCGTGGACATGAATCATATTGCGCATCCCGAGCGGCTGCTCTTGGCTTTTGGATCGCGCGTCAAGACGCTGCATGTAGCAGATGGGGATGGCACCAAGGAAAGCCACTACCTGCCTTGTAATGGCAAAGGACAGAATGACTGGAATGAGATATTGGCCGCACTGGAAAAAATTAAATACAAAGGTGTATTCATGTTTGAGTGTCATTATGAAACCACAGCCCAGCTCGTCCAATGTTATCGTCAGCTGCAGCAGAATTATAATAATATAAACCAATAAGTAGGGTCAAAACATTGATTATAATGAAAAAATCGTTATATATTTTTATGGTTCTTTTTGTTGCCCTAGGCATACAGAGCTGTAAAAAAGATAAAATCGAACCTGAGCAGCGGCTCCTGATCGATCGGGATTATATGGAAGTCGGTAGTAGGGCCGATACCTATCAGTTGGACATCTTGGCGAATGCGGCGGTTACCGTCAGCAGCGACAAAGACTGGATCAAACTCGATAGTACAGTGTATCCCAAGGGGAAAAATAAGATCCGGTTTTCAGTTTCGAAAAATTCGGAAGACGAACGTTCGGCGACATTGTTGCTCAGGCTGAACGATAATCTATCGCAGGAGATCTTGATTTTGCAGGAATCCGGAAAAGTGCCAGTTTTTTATGTGACTCCCGCGGGTAAGGGAGATGGCAGTTCGTGGAGTAGCGCGACAGATCTCGATCAGGCGCTCGAAAAAGCAACGACAGGTAGTACCCTGTTCCTGGCCGAGGGAACCTATGTTCCAAGCAAAACCATTCGCAATGGCGATGTGAATGAGGAATCGGACAAAACCATAGAGATCGCAAAGAATGTCAGCCTGATCGGCGGGTATGCGGCCAATGCCAAGCCTGGAGATCAGCCCAATCCGGCGCTGTACAAAACTGTCTTTCAGGGGAAGCTTTCCAGTGGAAAATCGGTCTTTCACACGGTCACTGTAACAGCAGCTCCAGATCCTGAAAACCAGGTTACGCTGGAAAATATCAGCATCAAAGGGGGAAATGCCACCGACCGTAGTGCCAGTACAACGATCGACAAAGTCAAATTCAGCCGTGGCCAAGGTGGTGGTATGTTGATTGGCATGGCTAGGGTCTTGCTCAAAAATGTAGATGTGGTTGACAACAAAGCCACCGCAGATAAAGGGACAGCAGGTTTTGCTGCCGGGGTCTATGCGTTTTCTGGTGCCCAGCTCAAGTTAGAAAACTGCCGCATCAACAATAATAGCAACAGCGGAAATAACGGTGGCGGCCTATGGATTGCTGATGGGTCACTGATTGCCTATGATAGCCAGTTTAACCATAATAGCGCCAAAGGCACCGCAGGGGGCGTACACGCCTATCCCAATGCAGCAATTACACTCTATAATTGTGAGGTTGTTGGCAATTCAAATACATCTTATGGAGCAGGTGTTTATCTGCGTGAAAAATCAAAAGGCATATTTGTTAACTGCTTACTGACTGAAAATTCGAGCACATCAGCCAATGGTGGTGGCGGACTAATGCTGTATGATGACTGTGAGGCAGACGTGATCAGTACGACCATTACCAAGAATACCGTTGTTGGTCCCGGAGGTGGGGTCTATCGCCGCAACAATGTCAACAACCTGACGTTGATCAATTCGATCGTATCGGGCAATACCCAGGCGGGTAGCTCAACCGATGTGGATGCCTATTCAGATAACATCGCTGTCGTTCCACGGATACAGCACTCGGTTGCTGCGAAAGCTGTGTATGGTGCTGATGGAAGCATTGTTCCAAAGGTAAGCTTTGAACCTGCGACCATGCTAAATTCCGATTATCTGCCCATCGGTGCCGAAAATCCGTCCATGAGCTATGGTTTAAGCTCAACGGGCTTGCTGGAGCTTGCCAAGAAATATAAGCCGGTATTAGACGATAGCCGCATGCAACAAGATATCAATAATAACCCCCGCTCTTCCAGCTGGATGGGTGCAAAAGTGAAATAATATGAAACAATTAAGCTGTCTATTTATCCTTATCCTTCTTTTATTGGGCAACAGCTGGGCTGCTGAGCATAAAAACATCCTGCTGTTATTGGGTTCAGCCGATCCTGAGGTATTGGCCCGGCGGGTTGATGTTGCTGCCCAGCTCTACCGTATCCGGCCGATGGATGCTATTGTCGTGTCCGGCGGCTGTGGTGCACACGGTTCCAAGATTTGTGAAGCTTCGTCCATGGCGCTGCAATTGGTCAGCAAGGGAGTGCCTGCGGCATTGATCTTCAAGGAGGAAAACTCCAAAACCACGGTGCAGAATTATATTTTTAGCAGGCGCCTCAAAAACAATGCTGGCGAGCGAATCATCCAGCCTGGAGATACGGTGTATGTTGTTTCGAACCACTGGCATGCTATTGCTGTCGCCGCCCGCCTGGAAAAATACGATGGGGTGATAGCGAAGTTTTTTATTGAAGGTGCTATACAACCCAAAAAGGAAGACCGTCTTGATTATGGCGGAATATTTAACGCTTACGATGACAATCATCTTTTTACGTTAAAAGGAACCTGGCTGACACCGGAAGCGGTATGGACAAAAAAAGACAGTACCTATTATCTCACGCAAGATATCGTCTACACAACAGATACAGCTAATACAAGCTATCGCGTCAGTCCCGTCGAGAAGCTGTTTCCTTTTCTGAAAGGCAGTTCAGAGTTTAATCCGCCAATATATATTGACGACCCGGCTGTATGGTATGTCCTCTTTGATGGCTATTGTCGTAAAGTTTCAAAAAAAGATTACAAGGTACTGGAAGAACAGCCTATTCAGGAATGGCTGCCATTGCCAGACACATTGAACTGGAGTCAGGTAAATACAGGGTATATGCAGGGAAAATCATTGGTGCTGATCGGAAAGGACAAGGTACTATTGGCGGAGCGAAAAGGGAAAGTCTTACAGTATGTCCGGGCAACTGTGCCACAACACTATTTTGTCAACTGGCCCTATAGCTGGGGGGCGGGTAATGTCAGTGCTGCAAGATTGCTGCCAGGAGAAAATAAGGTCGTCTTGTATCGCAATATGGAGTCGGCGGCATGTACTATTGACCAGAAAACAATTGAAAAAGCGGTTCCATTAAAATTAAAGTGGATCGGCGAAATAAAGTAAAAAACAGATGAAAAGACATTTTATATATAGCTTATTGCTGCTTTTTCTTGTTATTTCATGCAAGAAAAATGAAGGCGGCACGCAGCTGCCCTATGATTACAGTATTCCCCAGGACGAAGACCTGGCGGAGATTATCCATACGACAGCCTGGAATACAAAAACTGTTGCGGACGGTGTTGTGTGGAAGTATTACCAATTTCCACGGATATTTGATTCCAAACAATATGTCAATGTATTTGAGATCGACCTGAAGAAAGGCATGCAGCTGGAGATTCCCTATGTGAAAACCGGATTTCTAAAAACAAGTGCCGCCGCCGCTGCTAAGGATGCTTTAGTGGCATTCAATGGCAGTTATTTTAATACCAGTACAGGCGGATCAACTGTGTTTTTCAAATACGATGGCCAGGTGGTCAACCAGACGGTAAATGGATTTAACAGCTACCGTGAAAATGGGGCGTTTACCTTTACCGGTCAGAGCTATCAGATTGTGCCAAAGCCGGCGGGAGGCTGGGGTACGGTGAGCGCTACAGCTGCGCTGGCTGGGGGGCCGTTATTGATGCAGAATGGTCAGGTGCTGGAGCAGTTGAACGTCGATTTTAATACCAGCAGACATCCCCGTACAGCTGTAGGGCTCACCAAGGACAATAAGCTGATCGTAGCTGTTATCGATGGCCGTTCGTCGCAGTCGCAAGGCCTGACGATCCCTCAGCTGGGGGAGTTAATGGCGGCTTTGGGCTGTACATCTGCATTAAACTATGATGGTGGCGGTTCTTCCACAGCCTGGGTGAAGGGCGAAGGGGTGGTTAACTATCCTTCAGATAATGGAAAGTTTGACCATGAAGGTGAACGCGCTGTAGCCACGGTGTTTACAGTGAAATAAAAATTCGATAATTTTAGCGTTAGATGGCCATCTCGTGGATAATAGGAGATGGCCACTAGCAAATTATAATGATTTATGTTGCTATCAATTGAAACACCATGAAAAAAAAGACCAGTATCCTATTCTTCCTCTCTCTTGTTTGTGGCTCAGTATCTTTATACGCCCAACAGGTTATTTCGTCTGCCAAGTTTGAGCTGCAGGGCAGGGCTTTTGAAAATGTGCCCAAATTTCATCGGATCGATACAGCGAAGTACAGCGGACTTCCAGCTGCGGTAAAGAAATTGTATACCCATGCTGCAGGAATGTTTATTACGTTTAAGAGCAATACCAGTAAATTATCTTTACGATGGAAGACCGCTGATGCGGCGTTAGGCAATAATTCTACCCCGATTATGTCACGGGGTTTTGATGTATATGTAAAAGAGGCCGGCGGATGGCGCTTTGCAGGGGTAGCTCGTCCCGATCTTACCAACGCGGAAAGTAAAGCTGCGCTGGTTGAAGATATGGCGAAAACAGAGAAAGAATTTCTTGTTTACTTTCCCTTGTATAAAGAACTATTGGATTTTGACCTGATTATTGATGACAAAGCCACCTTTGTGGGTACCAGACAGTCGTTTCACAAAAAAGTGGTGATTTATGGTTCCAGCATTGTTCATGGTGCTTCCGCGAGCCGTCCGGGCTTAGCATATCCAGCGCAATTAGGGCGCCAGTTGAATGCTAACGTGATTAATATGGGGGTGAGCGGCAATGCCCGGATGGAGCCGGCTGTGGCCGATATGCTAAGTGCTATTGATTCGATGGATCTGCTCATCATGGATTGTGTGCCAAATAGTAGCCCAGCGGAAGTCCGTGAACGAACGTTTAATTTTGTGGAGCGGGTTCGCCGATCCCATCCCCAAGTACCCATATTGCTTATAGAAAGCATTACACGTCAGGTCGGCAATTATAATCTAAAATGGAATGCGCGCTTGAGCGAGCAGAACAGGAATTTTAAGTTGGAGTATGAGCGATTGCTGCAGGCAGGTTATAAGAATTTGTATTATATACCCACGGATCATTTAATAGGAGATGATTCGGAAGGAACAGTGGATGGCACACACCCAACAGATGTAGGATTTGAAAGGATGCTTAAAATAATCGGGCCTAAAGTAAAGGCTATCCTAGAAAATAGTCTATAAATTTATTCCAGCCCTTCACCCGCTAATCTGGGATTAATCGCTGAGGCTCAAAAATGCCATGTCATAGGATTGTGTCAGTTTGCAGATTCAGTTACCTATTTTTAAACCCATAAAAATCCACATCGTGAGATGTGGCTTTTTTATTTTGGTAGACTTCCCAGTTTTAAATGCAAAAAGCCTTATGCCCTTGGGGAAGTACAGGTCGGGGCATGATGGCTATTAGGAATTATTGCTTTATCTTGGATCTTTCCATTGGACCAAAAACTATGATCAGCTTATCTAAACACATCTTATTTTCTTTTATCCTTTGCCTGTTATTTTCGCAGTTACAAGGTCAGTCGGATCCTACAAAAGGATTTTTGAAGATTAAAAATGATACTTTTTGGGACACCCAAGATGGAGGTCCTTTATATAGCCAAGGAGGAGGTGTTTTTTCTTTCAAGGACCCTGAAGATGGGCAGACTAAATATTTTTGGTATGGAGCAAAATATCAGGAATCTGAAAAGTACCGAAATGATCCTAGTATTACTCCTGAACGTGACAATTTTGTTTCTGTAACGTGTTATGTGTCTACGGATCTAGTAAACTGGACGTCTCATGGGGATGTACTGACTCTTGATGAACTCAATAAAAATTCTATCCAGACGCGCTGGGCAGGACGTTTAGGTGTCGCATATATCAAGGAAATAGACAAGTATGCGCTACTCATCCAACATAATGATCAATTATTAGTTACCTTATCAGAGAAGCCCAATGGCCCATTTAAATGGCACCAGCGCATCGATATGACTGGTATGATAGGCACCAGCAACACCGGAGATCAAACGGTATTCACCGATGAGGATACCGGAAAGTCTTATCTGGTGTATTCTTATGGAAGAGGAAGAAACAAGATTTACATCTCACAAATTGGTGTAAAGGACGGGAAGGTAGGACTATTGGATTGTAATATGGTATTTAAAGGTGAAGGACGAGAGGGTAATTGTATGTTCAAACATAATGGAAAATACTATTTATTTGCCTCCAACTTATACGGCTGGGATTCCTCTTTTGTCTATTACTTAGTTTCAGATAATATTTACGGTCCATATACGCCAACCAATGAAATGCTGATCATGGAAGGCTCAGAGACAGATTATGCCCATGTCACGCAAACAGGATTTTTTGTAACGCTAAAAGGGACGAAAAAGCATACAGTGATATATTGTGGCGACAGATGGGCTAATTTTGCAGGCAATGGGCTAGGGTATAACCAGTGGTGCCCCCTTTCCTTTGATGGCTCAAAGCCTATTTTTAATTCCTTAAGTTCATGGAGTCTTCATCCGGCGACAGGAGAATGGCTGGTGAACAGTGACAATAATTACGTGAAGAACGGGAGTTTTGAGGCTGATAGAAGACATATACCAAGTCCAGTAAAACCTGTTCAGGAACAGTTATTAGGATGGCAAACCACGATCATCAAGGGAAATCTGCTGTCTGTTAGTGATTCTTTATCTCCCGTGCTTAATTATTTCAATACTACCGCGGATAGAAAGCAGGTAATTGGGGAAAAGAGTTTGCAGATTAATGATAAAATAGATTTTAAACGGAAGGTTTCACAAATTATTCAGTCAAGCCAGGATGTGAAACTAGCGGATGGGAAATATACCCTATCTGCAAAATTTAAACGCGGTAGCGGATTTGAGGATATCTATATGTACGCCTTAAGTAATGGTAAAGAATATAAACAAAAACTGAGCAAGTCGGATCAGGATTGGAGTAATATTACTTTAGATAATATATCCATAAAAAATGGGCAAGTTGAAATAGGTTTTATTGCTAGTGGGAAGGCGAATGCTTATTGCTATATAGATGATGTAACGCTTATTAGATCTAAATAACACGCAAATTAACTAATAACTTAAGGTTCCTAAATAAAGAAATTCAGCCATCGCGAAAGCTTATAACTTGACCCCAAAAACTAGTTCGGAAATTTGAAAACTTTACCAAGGCTGATCTGGTTACTTTGGAGCGTGGGGGGAACAACTGGAAGGTTTCCAAATCAATTCGTATAAATAGTATCTAATAACTAGTGGTTTGTCAGTTCGGGCAGACTACAGACCACTAGTGAATCATATGTTTAAGTTTAGTTCAGAAGCCACGTCGAGAGATGTGGCTTTTTTGCGTTTCCTCTTTTGTATTTCGTCATCCAATGTTTTTAAAGACAATTGGATTTTCACTATACGGCGCCAATTTTTATGTTAATACCTCCTCCTGAAGGATAACTTGCTGCCGTTTTGTATTCATAATAATGCTCGATTTGGAATAGTTTACATAGCGTCTTGCTTGCTCGTTAGACTACATTCGATAGCGGCTGGCAGCTCATTTCATGCAGAGTTTTCGGTATCTCTGCTCTACCGATAAGATTACATATTCTTTATGATGTCTCTTGTTTTTTTACTAATTAATTTAGCATTGTAATTAGGGGAATAATTATTCCTGGACAAATGTGATTTGATTATTTAATAAGAATGGGAGGTAACATGGATTAGTTTGAACTGTAGAAAAAGGTTCAGTTACAGAAAGGGTAACTGAGTTTCGGAACACATTATTTTTCGGAATATACTAAAGGAGCTACATCGCTTTTGATGTACCTAAAACGAGCTGTAACCGAAAAAACTGTTGTCGATTTTAGGTATCGCGCGGCATCTTGGGACAAGAATTGGACCTGTGTTAGTAAATAAATAAAATATAAAAAATCAGAAAAATTTATGAAAAAGTATAACGAGCAAATTGGAGCTATAGAAAGAAATATTGAACATGAAGTTTTACAACAAACATCCGTAAAAGCAGATATGCAAACCACAGCGTTGGCTGCTCCATCCGATTCTGATCTCGTATTTCAGTATGACGATTCGGGCAATCAAATTCGCAGAGAAGTAATTAAGGTGAACTAACAAATCATAAGTCAGGATATTGGAATAAAGTGGTTTTAACCGACCGGAGCCAATAGTTAAGGTAAAAAAAAATAAAACATGAAAAATTTAAAAGAATCATTGCAATCGACAAACGATATTGCAGCAGAAGGATTAGCCATTCAATCAACAAATAACGGGTTGCCTAAGGTCAGTTCTGATATACAGGTAAAAGCGGCTTTTGTCGGTCCGAGCGATAATGTCAGCACGACAGCATTTCACGATACCAAGGGTATAATCGAGGTGAATTCAAATGGGCAGTTGCAATATACGTTGCCTATCGCACTTCCTCCCGGGATTAAAACGGTGGCCCCTCAAATCAATTTGAACTATACAAGCGGATCAGGGAATGGCATCGCCGGTTATGGATGGACAATTTCCGGTATAACAAGTATATCCAGAATGGGACGTACAATTGATAAAGATAATGATATACGCTCTATTCAATTTGACTATGCTGATTACTATATGTTTAATGGTCAGAGACTGATTTTAAAGTCTGGCTCGTATGGTAAAGATGCTGCTACATACGTCACTGAGAAATATTCTAATATAAAAATTAAGTCTGTTGGACAAAATGTAGAAAAAAATGGGCCGGCCCATTTTGAAGTGACTTTTGAAGACGGTTCCCAGGCTTGGTATGGACTGAATGCAGATGCCAGAACCCAAATGGAATACAATATTATAAAATGGATAGATCCCCAAGGAAATTCAATTTTGTATGGCTATATCCAAGGGAATAATGTGGCCGTGATCGATCGTATCGAATGGGGCGGAAATGAAGATCTTGGAACTGCACACTTTAACAGTATTACATTTAGTTATGCGCCGAGGGCACTCCGAGAAACATCCTATGTAAAAGGGAAACTTTTTATACAGACCAATTTATTGACCAGCATCCAGGTTAAAGCCAATGGCGTTGTTTTCAAAACATATAATATGCTGTATGAAAAAGATAACAAAGGAAATCATTATCAATTTCTGAAATCCATTACTGAGTTAAATAGCAAAGGAGAGGCTGCTACCCCTGTTATCTTCGATTACAAAAAGTCTGTGGCAGGAGGTTGGAAACAAACTTGGATTTCTAACGATACATCTCCGGATATACTTTATGGCGATTTTGATGGTGATGGAAAGATCGATATTATTAAATATGTGGATGCTTTTCAGGAATGCCTTAAATATGAAGAAGTTTACCATCCTGGAGGGAGCAGTTCTGGTGATAATGATTCTCAGGCAGGATATTGGGAATCTGTATGTACACAGCCTGTCAGCCATCCGGCAGGCATTTATCATTTCGGAAGTGTATTCGATGATGAAAGGCCAAAACAAGTGCTTGTCGGCTCAATGTTGACCCGCGATCAATTGAAAAGGGCTAAGGTCTTCAATTTAAGAAATAGTGCAGGCGAAATGCTGACCAAACAGGGCTTTTTCATTTACGAAACTATTGCATCGACAAGCAGCTTGGAACCTGGGCGTAAAGATCTCGTGATTAAAGGATATTCTATTGAGGTCGATAGTGTTACTAATGAACGGCAGCTGAAAGAGGAGTTTATCCGAACGATACCTGCGGATCAATATGATAATACTATTTTACGGGATTACGCGCATCCCAATGAAGTAGGGTACTGGCTCAACACCACGATAGAGGAGGTCAAAGAAATTGATGTAGACGGTGATGGCCTTTCAGAACTGATTTTCGTCCTGTATGATGATATGCAATGGGAGGAGGAAAATTCTGCTCCAGGTGGTGGTTTGCCTTATATGGAAATTAAGCAGCAGATCAGCTATCGATATCTTATGGTCAGGCCTAGTGAAACAGACTCAACCAAATTAATATCGTTGTTTAATGTAGGCTCATCTACAGCTAATTTTTTTAGAGGCAACATCCTTCAGGGAGATTTTAATGGCGACGGATGTGTAGATTTTATCACTTTTGATAGTCTAGGTAAGCCCAATTTGACTGTTTTCAAAAGAAATACCGCAGGAAATTATATCCCAACCACTTCGCTATACGCAAATGTTGTCATTGAGGGGTTAAGACACCGTGCTGTAGTTGGCGATTTTACAGGTGATGGGAAGACAGACTTGTTAGTTCCGCAGGCCGTCGATAGCCGTCAGTGGAAATTGTATATTTCCACAGGTGCTGGATTTAAACTACAGAATCTGCCCAATTTTGAGTTATATAAGGAGAATTTGACATTCAACGGAAAGACACATTCGCGCTTTATCAATAGACAATATTTTGTGCAAGATCTTAACAAAGATGGAAAAGCTGATTTTGTTGCATTTTATTCCCATATTCTTGCCGACAATAAAGATGGTACTACCACCAAATTTATGATTTTATATCATGAGAATAAGGGGATGGACGCCAATGGGAATGTGATCTTTGTACCCACAAATATAGACGGCAGCACACTGAAAAGCCGGAGTAATTATAAAATGGATTGGTATCCTGCTGAATACAATAATTATTGGACAGAAGTTAAAGGATATGCATCATTTTTCGCCCCCAGGAGTGCTCCTCTGATACATTTTTCTCCCATTGTTGGCGATTTTAGGATCAATAATTTTAATGAAAATATCTTGGTCTTTAGACAGGGCCGATTGGTTAAATATAGCCACTATAGCGTTGCAGACGAAAGCTACATTGCTTCTATTAATCAGGGCGGAGTCGTTACGGAGGTGAAATATGCAGAACTTGATCCTAAAGTAAATCCGGGATTTTATGCCCAAACAAAAAAGGAGATCTTCCCTTACGTAGAATTAGAGCGCATGTCAAAGACATTCGTAGTTTCACAATTAAAACAAGGAAACAGAAAGCAAGATTTTAAATACCGTGGCTTTGTAACCAATGTACTTGGTAAAGGCATGATCGGTTTCAGAAAATCTGCAAGGTCAACTTGGTATACGGACCTTCTCAAAACGACCAAATTATGGAACGGAACGGAGATGGATCCACTGAATGAGGGCTTACCTGTAAAGGAATGGAGTGTACGTACTGTGAATGATGATAACCTTATTTTTCCTGTTGATGTTTCGGTGTCCAATACAAAATTATTATCGTTTAAGTCTATCGAATATAAGCGGTCGACCCCATCAAAAGGTGTAACAGCAATAGTGCCGATTAAAATAGTGAGCAAAGATTTTCTTAAGAATATAGTTGAAGAAAATAGTATCACTTATGGGGATTATATGCTTCCTACAACGACCACCGCTGTCATCAATACTAATTTTTCGACAGTCAATACTGTACTTGCCTACAGTCATAATCCAACAGGTGTGGGAAAAGAGTATTATATCGGTCGGGCAGCGAGCAAAATAGAAACGATCAATGCCTATGCAGATGTTAGGTCTATTAAAGAGGAATATACTTATCTAGGTAATTTGCTTTCTACCAAGAAAACATACGATAAAAGTAATACAGCCTGGATACAAGAAGAATATACCTATGATGGTTTTGGCAATGTCACTAAAAAGGTTTTTTCCAATAGCACTGATGCACTAACAGAAACCGAACAGGCACAATACGATCCCAAAGGAAGGTTTGTGGTCAAAAAAACTGATAATCTGGGATTGGCAACTGTCATTACCTACAATGATTGGGGATTGGTGCTTACTCAAACAGATCCATTGGGTGACAAGATTACAAATACCTACGATGGCTGGGGCAAAATATTGAGTGCTAAAACCACGTTAGGTGGAACTACGACCTTCACCTATGAAAAAATGGATGATGGGGGTACTAAAATCAGTGAATTTCAGCCATCAGGAATGACTATTGCAACATTTATAAATAAACTAGGACAAGAGGTCAAGGTTAGAAAAAGAGGTTTTAATAGTGAAGGATACATAGTAGAAGCTGGTGGCTTTGATTATTGGGTTGAAGCTGATACCGACACGCGTATCTCTGTACTGACAGCTTATGACGAATTAGGTCGAAAAGTTCAGGAGTCCGAACCACATCGCGATGGATTTGATCCAAAGTGGAACACCATTAGTTACAATGACAGTGTATTTCCAAGCGTGGTCACGGCGACATCATTTCATGGAAAACAAGTGCGTGTTAAACAGTCAGGACGGGTTGCGATAACAGAAGAAGTCAATGGTTATGTGCGCACAACTAAGAAAACCATGGATCCGCTGGGTAATGTTGTCAGTTCAGAAGATAAGGGCGGCATCATTAGCTTTACCTACAATGCCGCAGGGCAGCAGCTTTCTGCTAAGTATGGGACGAATATTGTAAAAACAGAGTACAATGCCTGGGGACGCAAGTCGAAGTTTGATGACCCCTCCAATGGTATTTATTCCTATACCTATAATGGTTTAGGACAAGTGACGAAAGAAATTAGTCCAAAGGGGTATAAAGAATACCTTTATAATACAAAAGGACAGCTGACGCAGCAGATTGAAAAATCGACTGTAGTAGGGTTGACCGATAAGGTGATCAATTATGCTTACAATACGAAAGGCCTTTTGCTGACACAATCAGGGACATCAAAAGGTAAAACATTTAAGATCACTTCTACATACGATACTTATGGCCGATTATTGACCCGCACGGAGGACAGCTTTGGCCGTATTTATGCGCAGCGGGAGATTCTCTATGACGATAAATCGCGTGTGATTTCTTATGTGAAGAGTTTGAAATCGGGTACGGTCGAGACAATTGCTGCCGTTCAGCATGTCTATGAAGAGTGGAGTGGTCTTCTGCAAAAGATTGTCAATAAGACAACAGGGGAAGAGCTGTGGCGTAGGCAGGAAAACAGTGCCAGCGGTCAAATTGTACGTTCTCGCTTGGGGTATACCAACATAAAAAATACTTACAATGAGCAGGATCTTCTTAAAAATACGCAGCAACAGTCCCATCAAGACATTCTGAATGTGCAGTATACCTTTGATGTTACGCGTAATGAATTGAATGAAAGGATACGGACAGGAACTATTAATTTGACAGAAACCTTTACCTATGACAGCAATAATCGTCTCATTGATTGGACAGATCCCAAAAACGGAAGTCGTTCTTCCAACCTATATGACAATCAAGGGCGTATTACTACGATCGATAATATTGGAACTGTTCAATTTGGCAATACTGCAAAAATCTATCGCCCTTCGAGTATCAAGCTGAGTACCGATGGAAAGCAGCTTTATGGTAATGATTTGATTCAGCGTGTCGTGTATAATGAAAACAACGATCCAATATTTATCAGCGGTCAACAAGGCGATGTACGGTTTGGTTATGGACTTGGTGAAATGCGACAAATGGTCAGCTATGGAGGAAAAGCTGCCGGAACAGAGATTGACAATGCGGCGAATTCACAATGGGAAGGTCAATATACAAAATACTACAGTGCCGACGGAAGTTTTGAAGTAATTCGTAATAATAGTACGGGGCAGGAAAAACATTTGATCTATATTGGCAGTACACCTTACGAAAGTAACATTGTCTGTCTGAAAGATTATTCAGAGAGTGCTGCATCTTACAAATTTTTGCACAAGGATTATCTGGGAAGTATTTTGGCAATCAGTGATTCAGGAGGAACATTGTTGGAAGAGCGACATTTTGATGCCTGGGGTAATTTGACTCAAGGTAATATGCAGCTTTTGGACCGCGGATATACATCACATGAACACTTTGCCATGGTTGGAATTATCCATATGAATGGTCGTCTATATGATCCCCGATTGCGTAGATTTTTAAATGCCGACGAGCATATTCAGGATATGTTCAATACGCAAAACTACAATAAATACGGGTATGTGCTAAATAATCCATTGATGTACAATGACCCGAGTGGTGAGTTTTTCTTTGGTATCCTGGCTATACCATTGATAAAAGCTATCTTTATCGGAGCTGCGATAGGGCTTGCCGCTTATACAGTTGGCCTTGCAGTTTCGGGAAATATCGGTATGTGGAATTTGGGCGGAGCACTGAAGGCTACTCTCTTTGGAGCGGTTTCTGGGGCAATTACCTTTGGTATTGGTTCGATCTTTAAAGCTGCTGCAAGTACTTTCGGGAATGCATTATTGCAAGCTGGTGCCCACGGTCTGTCGCAAGGGGTTTTAGGGCTGGTACAGGGACAGAATTTCTTGAGTTCGGCCGCTTCCGGTGTATTTGGTAGTTTAGGAGCCTATGGATGGGGGAAGGCTATGAATGGTATAGGACTAGGTCAATTTTCGCAAAGTACCTATGGAATGATAGGTTTTGGTGCAATATCAGGTGGAGTAGGAGCCGAGTTAACCGGCGGTAATTTCTGGCAGGGAGTATTAATAGGGGGCATTGTTTCGGGACTTAATCATGCGATGCATAAAGCCGTTGGTCCAGATCAAGATGAGTTAGCTAAATTAACTACTGAACAAAAGAAAAAATTGGATCAAATTAAATCCGGCACTTCACTTACCGTTAAATTTCTTGAAGAATCCGGTCTTGATAAAGTTTTGGATGATTGGATAGAAAAAACTGTCTTGGGTCAAAATTTGAAATTAGGTGTTACGGATTATATTGAGATGGGAGGGGAAATATATTACGACTCAAAACTAAAATCTTATGGAGGTATCACAAAGAACGAATATACATTTAGATTCGTAAAAACTGTATCATCTGGACTTATTACTGGACACATTGGTGGTATGGGAGGCGCTTATATTGGTTCATTATCAGCTACATTTGTTGGTTCTCGGCTTGGAAGTCTAGTCGGCTCTGTTGGAGGAGCAATGATCGGCGCTGGTCTTGGATATTATATTGATCGCACTTATTTTGATGGAATTAAATTTTTCGATCGATTTATGACAGATTTTAGTACAAATCTGTTGAATCAAGTTAACTTTAATATTATAAACAACCGTAGATAATGATTGCAATAACAAAAGGGAGATAGCTCCCTTTTGTTATTCGTTTTAAATGATAAGATTTATCTTTTTACAATTACATTGTCTGAATTTTGGATATTAATTTGAGCTATTATTATCAAATTTTCCTTTTTTATTTTTACTGGAATGGTATACTCGATTTCATTTTTAGTAATTATACTTTCCTTAATGTCATACACAGCATTCCCTTGCCCCCCACCAGTAGGTGTAATTTCTATTAAACTATCAGAAGATAATGGCTTTAGATCTATAACTGTTTCAAAATATGCTTTTTCATTTATTATCTCTTTCAAACTGTAACGAGTAGTCGTCATAAATTTTAGCTTTCCATAACTTGGTATAGGTATTTCAATTATAGCATTCTTTTTAAATGATTGCCCTAAGCTTAATGGTTTTTCAGAATAAACGGTATCGACCAATTTTTCAATAGAATTTTTTAGTAAAATTTTATCCTTCGTATTGAGTTTGGAATTAATTATAGAATCTACACCTGATAAATAGGATTGATTTGTATTCTGGTAATTCCCATATATTATAGTACCACTTAGAGGGCTTTCAATTCTGGATTCTTTATTGTTAAAATTTTGGTAACTGTTAATTGACATGTATTCCATGGAAAAAGGAATTTTATTGTCCTTTTTTTTCATAGTACGAGTCTTACTTCTTATTTCGCTTTCGGATTTGACCGTCGCAGGAAGATTGAATCCTTGCAATTTTAAAGCATCTATTAGTTCTTGATTTCCTTCAAAATTGATTACTACTTTAGTAGCAGACTTGGTGGTATATTCATATTCTTGGTCGGGCTTGAAATTAAGCTTAAAAAATAGTGAGCTTTGTCCTTTTGCTTGAATATATATGAGAACAAAAAAAAACAGAAAATTGAATTTACTCATATGTAATATTTTAAGATAAATAGAATAGCGCAATAGAAATTGCTAATGATGCAATTATTGGTAAAATGGGGGATTTTGCTCTGTACTGCAGATCATTAGGAAACATTTGTTGTCTGATAAAAAATAAACCCGTTGCACCTATACCCGAGAGGATGAAGTTAACATAGAATATATTCTGGCTCATTTCTGGATAATTATTTCGAATATAATTTATAATAACTAGTTGAATGCCTATATAAACAATACTATAGAAAGCCGTAATAAAAGCTCCTTTTATATTTTTTATTTTTATAAAATTTAGCACTTGAAGCGCTCCACCAAAAAATACACCAAATATTACTGAAAGCATCCAAATAAGTGTATTTGTATATAATTCAATGGCGTTTGCATCCTCAGTAAGCCCTTTATCCCATCCTTCGTCTACTACTTTTTCATTTTCCTTTTTTTTAGCAATTAAAGCTTCGATTAGTTCTGTTTCTGAAAGAGTAAAAGTTCGCCCACGTTCCTGTAGAATCTCGAAGGCATATTTTACAGCATCTGAAACCGATCGACTATCCGGTGCTATATATTTTTCAAGTTCTCTATCTGATAGTTTATTAATAACATTTTTATTAACCATATTTTGAGAAGAATTTAAGATTGAATGCTTTATCAGTAAAGGTCTAAATTTAATATGATATTATAAATAAAAATCTACAGCGAAATTTTTCACCTCCCCATTCCCTCCATTCACCGAGTTTTCCGGTCTATTAGTCTAAAGCCCATAGGCCAGGGGCGTATTGTGTTGTAGTTTTGAGTCAACAAATAAGAACAGATAAAAAAAACTAACACTATAAAAAAAGACATTATGAACCATCATGAGTGTATTCAAATGGCACTCATGATAGCTTTATCATCAAATAAAAAACAAATAATTTCGATAAAAAACTCTAGTAAAAACATTCACAGCAGCAGCTTTAATCGCAGTATCCACTTTCACTATGGCAGCTGAAGGCCCAGGAGCAAAAACAGTAAAAGCAAACGTTAATCTATCTACAGCAGACTTGGCTTTGGATCATTATGTAGCGGTAACCACTGCGGGAGAATCAGCAGGTGTAGAGCAGTTATTCGCAACTGATTTCAATCAAAAAATCCAAGCTTCCAATGCACAAAATCATAGGCGTAGCGAAGTAATTAAATCCTTGAAAAAACAAAAAGGGAGAAACTGAACTGTGCTGTAAGCACCGACATCCTTGAGGAGTCGGCAGACTATATGGTCGCTAAAGTGACGTTGAAATTTGAGAATTTTACTAAGACTGACCTGGTTACCTTTGAGCGCGAAGGTAACAGCTGGAAAGTATCTAAATCAATCAATTCGTATAAATAGAATTTTGTAACTGGTGGTCTGTCGTAGCATGCCTAGGCAAACCACTAGTGAATCATATGTTTATTAAGGCCACGTCGAGAGATGTGGCTTTTTTTTACGTCAAAAGGGCCTGATTCTCATCAAACCCTTTCTCTTAGCGTTTATCTATATGTTTATTAAGCTTCCTCTGCCTCAACAACCACTCATATATCTCAGGTTTGTTCTCATAGAGATATTGAATTCCATGCCCTTCACCTTTTAGTCTATGGAAGGTGATATCGCCATTACACTTCTTAAGAGATTCTTCTATTCGTTCTGTTTCGTATATAGAGATTGCATCATCAGCGGTTCCGTGAAAGGTCAAGATGGGAATATCTTTGAGTGTGCAAATTCGGGAGATATCACTGTCATTTACGCCACCGCATAATGGAACAATCGCTGCGATTTTTTCAGGGTGGTCTAATGCTGTAATATACGTACCATAGCCTCCCATACTTATTCCTGTTACATATACGCGACTTTTATCGATGCGGTGGTTTGAGGTAACTTCATTGTATAGTGAATCAAACCAATTTTCCGTGGACCAATCCCTGCCTTCCGGACATTGCGGTGCTACCATAACGAAGTCGAATTCTTTTCCTTGATCTACTAAATAGGGCAGACCATAGATCTTTAGCTTTTCTAGGTCATTTCCTTTTTGCGATCCACCATGGAGATAAATAACGAGTGGATATGTGGATGTATCTTTATTATAATTGGGGGGGAGATAGGTTAGGTGTTTATAATTGACTTTTAGCTTTTGTTGGGCAAAGGATTGCGAGATAAAAAAGCTAACAAAGATAATTAAAAGAATGCTGACAAGTAGATAGTTCTTTGAACTGAAAATTTTGATAGATAATTGGATAGTCATTTGTAATTAGATGTGAACCTTATTCTGAATATAGTTTCTTTGCACGAGCAAAAGGGAATTGTTTGCTAAATTTAGTCGGGTTTCCTCCCCCTTAAAAATGGTTGCATTCTCAATTGCTGTTCGTATTGTTCTTTGCTTATAAATGGCCATAGCTCCTGATGTCCTGTATGCTTAAATTTTTCAAACTTCTCTTTCTGCTCATTTAGTTTTACGCCATAATGTTGTCCCAAAGTGAGTGCAGTAAATAACAAGTCTATAAATGAAAACCGTAATAGCGGATTTATACGATCAAAGTAAGGCCATTCGTACTCAAAATCTGAATTTAGGAATAAAATAAATCGAGCAATGTCTTTCAGTTCTTTATCAGAGAGTTGGTGTTTGCCAGTGAGTTTATGATTTCCTAAGTCGCTATATAAACACCAGCTTAATTCGAGCATTGGTCTTATAATAGGATCGTCAAATTTCGCTTCTTTTGAAGAATAATACTGTTCAGGAAGATAACCAAAGGATACATTGTCTAATATCTCCTCCTCAAACTCATCATTGCTGATAAGCCCGATAACTAAATGTCTTAAATGATACGCAAGTACCTTTCTGCGTGCTAAGTCAACCATATTAGCATGTTTTCTTAAAGATAAGCAAATATTCATTTGTTCAGCTGTAAAGCACACTTCACTTTCTCATTCTTGTCATTTTCCGATTTTCCAAATCGTTAGTCTAATTTTACGAAACTTAACATATGAGTAAAAGACTCTCAGCAGTGACGAGAGAATTGAGTTGGACATCTGAAGGCCCATGTTCAAAATCAACAAAAACAAACGTTAACTTATCAACACCAGACTTCGCTTTAGAGCACTATGTTGCGGTAATCACAGAGGGAGAATCAGCAGGCGTAGAGCAATATATCCATATTGCCGCTGCTAAGGCGTGTATGGCAAGCGACAATTTTATATTAAACTGTATCATTTTCTTTTTGTTGCTATATAGGCGAATTATATTCTCAGATTTATTCATTTTATTGCCATTTATCGTATTTTATTCTTCGGTATGCATGTTTCGGATCAGCTTGAGTGCCTGATTTTTCCAGTCATCAGTCCTCGGTTCCAGATCGGAGTAGCAGTTTTCAAAATTATAAGTCCATTCACTGTTTTCTGGATCTGGTGCATAAACCGAAAGATAGCGCTGTTCATTGTCTTCCGTTTTAAAGGTATAGACCAGATATAGCTTATCATTTTCTGTTAACTGACCCAAATAATCAATTCGTAGGGGAGATGTCTCCCATTCAGACTCTAGGTATTCGTTTACAACAATTTTTCCAATTTCGTTTTGTTCTTTATAACTAGCAGGTACCAAATGTTCGCACTTCTTAGCTTTCAGTCCGTTCATCAGTACATACCTTTGAGATAAGTTGGCGTAGATACTATCTAGTAAGCTTTGCTGCAGTGGAAGGTCCAATATCAGAAACTCGTAGGCAGTTGTTGCGCGCAGGTAGCCTATTGGCTCATCAGCGAGCAACTGTAACCTAAATTTCTGGAGAAGATCCTTTTGTTTGTATAGTGCCATTATTTTGACATAATTAGCTATGGAATAATAATTGAAGCTAGAACCCGATTTGCGTTCGGAAGCTAATTGCGATAAGTCTTCAGCAAAATAGTGCATTATATCCGGTAAATAAGCCTGTATCATTTTGTCAGCTTGTTGAAGTGTACTGTCCGAAGCGATTTTTAAGCAGATATCCAATAAGGTAGATCGATAATTGTTGACAGAAAATAGTGGTATTATTTTTTCTAAATTGTGGGCCACATAGTTTCGCGAAGTTCCCAGAGGCTGCAATAATCGCCATACATCATAACCAGCCTCAGGACGATACTTGTTTAATGCTTGGACGTACCAGCCTAATTGTGTAGAATCTATGTCCCATATGGTCGGTAAGATAGCAATTTTAATCAGATCTGTCGTTGCCGGATCTCTGAGTAAGCTTTTTAAGACCTGTACACTGCGTTTATCATGATTTTTTACTAAGCTGTAGATTAAAGTTCTCCGTAGCCCATCATTCTGATGATCATCGTTCTTTTTTTTGCCCAGCATCTGGTATATTAATGGAAGGTCGTCCTTGGCAAATTTGTAGTTGAACCCCAATATATTTTTTGCCTGCTGCGCAACCAACGTGTCAGGGCTATAAATATCTGCAAATAGTATTGCTGCTTTCGAACTGTAGAGATCAAAATTTGTAATGCTGTCCTTATAGCGAACAGATTTTATCACCGAGTCAACATCCATTTGTTCAACAGTTTCTTGCGTACCAATCACATCAAGCGCATAGGACGTATTACCTCTCATCCAAATGATTTTTTTGCGGTAGTTGGCTGTTAGTGAATCCCGGTGTGTATAGATTGCGGCAGTGACCCCGCCGGACAACAGCGTATCGTAGTGGACCAATTCTTCTGACTGTTTTTTTGTACTAGCTTGTATCTCTGCATATAGGCTATCACTTCTTTCTAATCGGAAATATTTGGGAAGCTTGCTTACTTCCAGGAGAAAGGCCGTACTCGAATTGCTGTCCGCAGCTGCGTATACCTGAACTTCTCTATCCAGTTGTTCAGTTATATTGACGTCGTTTACTTTGATTAGCGAGGAGGCAGGAAGCTTGAGCTGTACACGATCTAGCTTAAAATCTTTCCACGCTGGTTTTTTGAAGGGAATCATCCGAAAAGAGCTGAAAAAAGCGCTGTCCATTTCTTTATTTTCCTTGTCCAGATTTTCTTGCATAACTTGATAGATACGGTTGCCACGAATCCAGGTTTGCGCAAACAGATTCGATTTTTCCAGCTTGGCACTTAGCGCGGTACCAATTGCATTATCCTTTTCACGTGGCTCAACAGATGTGATCGTGATGGCCGGATTTTTTGCTACATTTTTGTGTAGCTCTTTTAGTACCCAAGCCCTGTCAGTCATGGTATAGCCAATCGGGTAATCATGGTGTTGAACCATATAATTTATTTTTCGGATTCTATCCATCGAGAAATAACTGTATATACCATACTGGAGCTTCTCATCACCCAGCAGCTCCGCACCAGTTTGATAAATGTACTGAGTCTTTGGAGGCATTTTGATCGCAAAGGCGCCAGTTTCATATATAGATTCTCCAAGGTCAGTATCTTGCACAATATCCGGGATTGTGAAGCTATTAAAAAAGTGGTCAGATAGGTAGCCATCTAGTTGGCCATTGCTGGCAAATGCCGATAAAGTATATAATGTGTTGTTTTTTAGCCAAAGCTCCCATTTCGTCATCATATTATCATGATTGGTAACAATCTGCATGCGCTGTATACCATCCTTTTCGAGGAACTTTTCGGATACAACATGGTGTTTTATTTTTACCGTTCTTTTTTCATATTCCTGTTTGAGAAACGCTTTCGCAGTCAATCCGTTCAACCCGCCTACAAATACCGCTGATACCATCAGTTCTGTTTGCGTACTCAGATCTCCGTACATCATGTTGGTTCCACCAAGAATCCTTGTCTTATGGACATAACCCTTTGGAAGAGACACTGCATACCCATATACTGAATCCCTGTGAGCGGCCCATTCCATCGTACTGTAGTCAATTTTATATTTGTCGGCTAGATTTGTTTTTTTCGTCTTTACCGGACGGAGCCTATAGCCTTTGAGCTTTAGCAGGTGAATGAGGCCGATGTCGCCTGGTAGATGAGCGGCGCCCATGACAGCGCATACTGTACCCTTGTCAAGCTGGGCAATGATATTATTTAGCATGGTATTATTCCTGCTTTTCATTTCCTCAACATCGATATTTGGTGAAATGGCCTCCCATAGGCCGTCCAGATTCCCCGCGCTGTAGAGCTGCATCAGCAGTTCAAAGTGTTGATAATAATTGTTGCTGTCCTTTTTGTTTGTCAGCTGAACTAATCCGCTACTGCCTCTCAGGTTACGTTGATTAGCCATTGGCTCCAGCCCGATAATTTGCTTTCGCTGGGATCTCGCCAATCCGTAAAGATAAGCGTCGAGCACAGCGTTAATGTCGTCCGGCTTATCGTGGCTAGGATTCAAGAGGTATTCCGCCATATAAGGGGATGCCATTTGCTGCGAATCAGGCATCACGCCATATTTCCTTTGGTAGCGTTGTATAAACTCTTTTTTTTGCACATCGGTAAGTTCGATCGTTTTGCTTGAAGGACGTTTGTTGAGCCGGATATCCAAAATCTCTTTATAAAGTGTGTCGGGGTGTATTTCCAGGGCAAAAGCATCCGTATTGGCTATAGCGACATATATAGAATCGTTGCTATTGATCAGGCGCTTGTCTTTTAAGTGAACTGACCCGAGTAAATAGGAGGGTTTGCTCAGGCCGTTTCCAGTGATTTCCCATAAAAAGCTGGTGTACTTTGTTTCCTGAGCATGCACACTGCGCCCCAATAATGCGAGACAGGAAAGGATGAGCAGCGATAGCAGCCGTCCAGATTTTGTAGATCCAATAGATTTACACATTTGATTGAAATAGATAATATTATGGTTTTTAGAAGATGTTGTCAATATTTGACACGACTCCTCCTATAGCGATTATCATTTAGATCAGCTTATAGAGCTCAGAATCAGATAGCGCCTCCTAAAAATAGATAAATTTCAGCATCTGTACAATAGCATAACAAATTCACCTCCCCATTCCCGTCATTCACCGAGTTTTCCCGATCGTTGGTCTAAAGCCTGTAGGCTAGGGGCTTATAGTGTCGTAGTTTTGAGTCAACAAATAAGAACAGATAAAGAAACTAACCCAATAAAATAAAGACATTATGACAACGCTAGTAAAAACATTCGCAGCAGCAGCTTTAATCGCAGTATCAACTTTCGCGATGGCAGCTGAAGGACCTGGTATGAAATCAGCAAAAGCAAGCGTTAACTTATCAACAGCAGACTTGGCTTTAGAACACTATGTAGCTGTAACCACTGAGGGAGAATCAGCAGGTGTAGAGCAGTTATTCGCAACTGATTTCAATCAAAAAATCCAAGCTTTCAATGCACAGTCTAATAGCCGTAGTGAAGTGGTTAAATCCTTGAAAAAACAAAAAGGGGAGAAACTGAACTGTGCTATAAGCTCCGACATCCTTGAGGAGTCTGCAGACTATATGGTCGCTAAAGTGACTTTGAAATTTGAGAATTTTACCAAGACTGACCTGGTGACCTTTGAGCGTGAAGATAACAGCTGGAAAGTATCTAAATCAATCAATTCATACAAATAGAATTTTACAACTGGTGGTTTGCCAGTAATAAAAGACAAACCACTAGTCCATCATATGTTTATTAAAGCCACGTCGTGAGATGTGGCTTTTTTACGTCAAAAGGGCCTGATTCTCATCAGACCCTTTCTCTTAGCGTTTATTTGTACAGTAATTTTTATGTTTCTTATCGTTTCCTCTTTTTTGTTTCGTCATCCAATGTTTTTAAAGACAATTGGATTTTCACTGTACGACGCCAATTTTTATGTTGAGCCTTTCTTCCGAAAGGTCGCTTGTAGCCGTTTTGTATAGTAAGAACAGTTGTCGATTTGAAATAGTTTTATTGGAGTGACTTTTTTTTATAAATTGAATTAAAATGCATACAGCCTTATATCATCAAAAGCTTTTAGAACACTACACCTGTAATTGGGGCAGGGATATAATATATTGACTTGGCAGAAAGGCTCTTATAAGGATCTAGGCGATCATTTTAGGATTCTAGAATTTCCCCCAATAACCGAACGGAATATGGGCTTATGCCACTATAGGTATGTCCTGCTTGAACGATGAATTTGCTCTCGAACTGCATATGTTTTCTGGTGAGTAAGATGAAACGCTAGTTGAATCATTAATAGTCTTAGCACATTATCATAGATTTGGCGCAAAATTGAGACATTGGCATACCATCAACTGGGGAAGAGGTTGGCGTATGGATTCCCAAAATCCGAACCACAAAAGCCTGTCAAAATTCACGTACTAGAATTTTATGTTTTGCTCCCCATTTACTCAATTTTGCCCATATAGGAACTAGTTCTTTGGCAATTTCTGTCAGCTCATAATCCACTCTTGGAGGTACTTCTGCATAAACGGTACGTTTTACCAAGCCATCCTTCTCCAGTTCACGTAATTGGAGCGTAAGCATTCGTTCAGTAATTCCATTAATCTGATTGCGTAATTCACTGAAACGTAATTTCCCATTTTCTAACTTGCAAAGAATAAGCAGTTTCCAACGACCACCAATTTTGCAAATGGCATAAGTCAAATCACAGCTTTCCATGATATAACTCTCATTCAACAAATTAGTCGAATTTTCTTTTCTCTTTCCCATTACTTACAAATTTGTTAGTATCATACAATTAGCTGTATACTATGCAAATTTATTGTTTCAAATTAATTTTGTTCCATCAAAATCAATAAACATGAGAAAAATTTTATTATCGATAATAATTCTAGGAACTATTTCATGCAAGACCACTAGCACAATCAAAAATGAAACGACTATGCAACTGACACCAAAAATTAAAGAAATCTTAAGTCATTTAGAAACAATACAGGTATTTCAAGGCAAAAATCCTTTAGATATAAGCCGGAAAAATTATGATGCGATGGCTCAACAATTAAGTGGAAGCAAAGAAGCTGTTTTCAGCATTGAGGAATTTAATATCCCTTCAAAAAATCATCAAATCCCTGTAAGATTATACCGTCCTAAAGGCAAAAAATCAAATTCATCTGCCATTATCTACATTCATGGAGGATGGTTTATTTCTGGTAGTTATGAAACTCATGATGCAATCGCTCGAAAACTGAGTAATGAAACGGAAGCTGTCCTCCTTTTTGTCGATTACCGTCTCGCTCCTGAAAATCCTTTTCCTGCAGGACTAAATGATTGTAAAGATGCTACAGCATGGTTAATCAATAATGCAAAAAAGCTTGGAATTGATGTTCAAAAAATCGGAGTCGTTGGCGACAGTGCGGGCGGAGCTTTGGCAACAGCCTTATCTCTTGAATTAGGAAGTCAATTAAAATTTCAGGTTTTAATTTATCCTGCTTCTGATAACTCATTAAGTACAGCGTCCTGGGAAAATTATAAAAATGGTCCGATCTTAAATAAAGAGTGGGGATTACAAGCCTGGAATTGGTATTTGAAATCCAAAGGAGACGAGACAAATCCTTTAGCTGTTCCAGTTTTAATCAAAGATTTCAAAAAAACTCCAGAAACTTTGGTCATTATAGCACAACATGATCCATTAAAAGATGAAGGAGAGCAATTAGCCCAAAACATGAAAAATTCAGGAGTACCCGTTAAAAAAAGTTTATATAAAGACATGGTTCACGGCTTTATGCATATGGGAATTCTTTTACCTGAAACACAATTAGCAGCTAAAGAAATTGCTGAATTTATAACCAAAAGTTTAGAAAAATAGAATTTTAAGATGAAGAAGTACGCATACATAGGAGCATTAGGCTTTTTAGCTATTATTACAACTGAATTTGGTGTCATTGGTATTTTGCCCCAAATAGCGGAACATTACCAAATCGGCATTGATAAGGCTGGCTATCTGTTAGGAGCATTTGCATTAGCGATTGCGCTTACTGGACCTTTTATGACCTTGTTGTTATCAGGATTTGACCGTAAGAAAGTGATGTTGATAGCTATTTTTATTTTTCTGTTAACGGGAATTATATCGTCATTTTTACCACCATTTTGGCTATTAATGCTTGTAAGGATATTACCAGCATTTTTACAGCCTGTTTATATCGCTACAGCTTTATCCGTAGCGGTTTCGCAGGGTAATAAACAGAACGAAAATGAATTGATGAGTATCGTGTTCAGCGGTGTTGCCATTGCAATGGTAACAACTGTTCCCTTCGCTACTTATATTGCCAGCATTTTTCATTGGGAATATTCGTTTATAGTACAGGCTATCATCAGCATTGTGGCATTATTAGCTATTTACTTTGTGTTGCCGGCAATGCCCGTGACAGAAAAAAAATCTTATGGAAGTCAATTAAAAATATTGAAAAAACCGATGTTCATTGTAAGCACATCAATGAATTTCTTTATGATTGCGGCTTGGTTTTCCACTTATAGTTACTTTGCCGATTATCTAAATAAAGCCAAAGATATGGACGGAACCATGGTCAGCTATATGCTGTTTGTATTCGGAATTATCGGTGTGTTTGCTAATTGGACAGCTGGTAAATTATTAAACAAGAACATAACCTACACAACTGTTTTTTTTCTTTCGGGGACTATAATAGTTCCTATACTCCTGCATTTTTCGGGAGGCAATACTATGGCTACAGTTATGGTAATCGCTTTATGGGGTTTTCTATATTCTCCAAGTTTCTTAAATGCCTCAACCTATATGATTTCATCTGCACCAGAGGCGATGGAATTTGCCAATAGTTTGGCTACATCATTTGGAAACTTAGGCGTAACTCTAGGAACCACCGTAGGTGGTTTGATAATTGTGTCGAAGGGCGTACAGTTTACTCCTTGGATAACCGTTTTATTTGGTATGTTGGCTTTTTTAATGATCGGTCTAAGAACCCGATTGGAAAAGAATCCAGCTTAATCCAGACCTCAAAGGCCTGCGATACTGTTGATGCTGAAGTATAGTACAATCGGAAAGTAACCTTGAAATTTGAAAACTTTACTAAAACAGATCTAGTTACCTTGGAGCGTGTGGGCAATGACTGGAAGGTTTCCAAATCGATCAATTCTTATAAATAGGATCTAAATAACTAGTGATCTGTTCGGATCAGTATAAAGTCAGATCACTAGTGAATCATATGTTTAAGTTTTAAAGCCAGGTCACGAGATCTGGCTTTTTTATTTGAATAGACACAGGTTATTATCAACGCGTTATGCGTTAAAAAGAGTTAATGACATTGCTTAATGATTAGTTTTATAATATTTTTATTGTAAAACTAACTAAAAATGAGTAGACTATGGTTGGTGTTGCTGTTGCTTTTTATCACAAACTTATCTTCTGCACAAGACCTGAAAGGTACGATTAAAGATAAGCGCTCGGGTGATATTCTTATAGGTGTTTCGATCAAAGTCGCTTCACGCAGCGCCCATTCCGATGGCTATGGCAAATTTACATTGTCAGGCATTAAGCTTGGAGATACAATCACCTTTTCTTCAATCGGATATCGTGCGGTTAACTATATAGTTGGCAATAGCAATCTTGATAATTTGGTTATATATATGGAGCAAACATCAATTTTGTTGGATGAAGTCAAGATCAATCCCTTAAGAAATTATAAGGCTGATTCCTTAAAGTTTCGGGAAGAATATGCTAAGACCTTCAATTATAGCAAACCCAAATTTAAAGACATTTTCATCACCAAAAACTATTCGTCAAATGTCCCAAGACACCCTAATCAAGCTAGTAATAGTACAGCCTCACTGATTAGTGTTGATTTGCTTTCTGTTATTTCTCTATTGGGAAAAAAACGTAACCCGCAATCCAAGCTCCAACAGAAATTGATAAAGAAAGAAGAAGAACAGTATCTTGATAATACCTTTTCAAAACGTCTGGTTCAAAATTTGACGGGCCTTACAGCGGACTCTCTACAAACTTTTATGCAGCTGTACAGGCCGAATATTGACACCGCAAAGTACATGTCCGACTATGATATTATCCTGTACATCAAAAAGAGTTATCAAGAATATATCGGACCTTAAGTAGTTTTATTGTCTGAACTGCTCTTTTTTTGTTTTGCTAATGTCATCACAAATATTGCTATTTGGAATATTAGCATAATTGCAAGCCCTCTAGTAAAAGAATCAGCACCTCCATTTATACAGCGAAAAAATATTACTGATACTTCTAAAAGCATCAGGCAATACATTAGTTTTTTTAAGATTGATTCCATGATCTTTCGATTTGGTAACTTTTCTCTATAATCTATCTTATAGTAATTTACGCAAATAAACACTGTGTCGCAACTCTAAAAAGTAAACTTGGCTATAGATGTCCTTTCACCTCCCCATTCCCGTCATTCACCGAGTTTTCCCGATTGTTGGTCTAAAGCCCATAGGCCAGGGGCGTATTGTGTTGTAGTTTTGAGTCAACAAATAAGAACAGATAAAAAAACTAACACAATAAAATAAAGACATTATGAACCATCATGAGTGCTTAAAAATGGCACTCATGATAGCTTTATCACCAATTAAAAACAAATTATCTCGATAAAACACTCTAGTAAAAACATTCACAGCAGCAGCTTTAATCGCAGTGTCCACTTTCGCTATGGCAGCTGAAGGACCTGGAGCAAAAGCAACAAAAGCAAACGTTAATCTTTCCACAGCAGACTTGACTTTAGAGCACTATGTTGCGGTAACTACCGAAGGAGAATCGGCAGGCGTAGAGCAATTATTCGCCGAAGATTTTAGCCAAAAAATCCAAGCTTCCAACGCACAAAGTAACAGCCGTAGCGAAGTGGTTAAATCCTTGAAAAAACAAAAAGGTGAAAAGCTAAACTGTATAGTAAGTACCGATATCATCGAGGAATCGGCAGATTGTATGGTTGCTAAAGTGACTTTGAAATTTGAAAACTTTACCAAAACTGATCTAGTTACGTTAGAGCGCGAAGGTAATGAATGGAAAGTATCTAAATCGATCAATTCTTATAAATAGGAGCCATCCCTTACAAATATATATGTTGTGAAGCCATGTCGTGAGATGTGGCTTTTTTTATGTTCGAATATTTAAGTGGAGTATTACTTTTTTTGCATAATTCCATATTGCTTATTTTGATTATTCTCTGTCCTTTTGCCGGCGTAGGTTTCAAAAATATGTTTTGTAGTTGCTTTCAGTGAGCGCATTGTTTGAATGGGGTGGTAGCCAGGAGCTGTGAAAAATTCGATTTCGTTATCAATCTTTGAGTACCAAATAGTCCCCATATCTTTTATTCCGAGCGTATCGGGTCTGGTGATTTTACGGAAGTGCTCGAGTTTCTCTTGATCCAATCCGATCACTCGATAGCGTTGAGTTTTATCTTGACAGTCAACCTGGATATATCTTTCTCCGTTCCAGCACATGCAATCCTCTGGCGTTAAATAATGCACTGCAAAAAAAATGGCAATTATCAGCGAAGCAATTCCGGCGAATCTTAGGGTGTATTTATTTTTTTGAATAAAAGGCTTTTTTTCTGTTCGTACCGTGAGCCTTTCTCCTTTATCCAATATTTCTGAAACAGTTGTGGGATCATTTTCCGTTAAAAGTACTTCTTCTAATTCTGCTTTGTTTTCGTCTTCATATATAGCTGAGGATTGATTGTTTTCATTTTTCTTAGCTACTGTAGCATTTAGTACCTCTTTTGGATTTGTTAGATCATTTGAGATCGAATCTTTGCTGTCATCCGGACAATTTTCATCATTGCAATTAAGATCATCTGATTCTTTGTCTTGATGTAAACTATGGTTGCTGGAAATCGTTGTATTCGACTGTAAAGAATTCCAATAATCAAAGTCATAAGGACGAGGCTTAAAATTGATCAGTACAGCTAGAAATTTTACGACATCTCGTTCCGGGCTGCGTTTTGTGTCACCAATTATAAAATTTCTTAATGCCCTGAATTTATCCGTTTCCGAAACTTTTACTATTTCTTTTAACGACTTACCAAGTAACTTTTGCTGTTTCTTTTCATCTTTTTCTCTGAAAAAATCGGTGAATACGATCTCATCCTCGGTTGATAATCCTTTCTCAAAACATTGTATAGACCAATTCTTAAGGTCTCCCGCTGAAGGCCATTCGCGGGAGAAACCAAGTTGTCTGTTTTTCTTTAAATCTAGGTAGCTGTCTCTTACAGCTTTTTGAAAATTCTCAAACATGATTCCAAAATTAATATTTATGCAGCATTGGAAAATACGGGAAACCGTACGCTTGACAACGCTAAAAATCATCTCGACCGTTTGGAAAAATTTGGAAGACCTTCCAGAGTTTTTGAAACATCATGAAACATCATGAAATGTTGTGAAGCATTGGAAGCGTTTGATAAAAAGGGTTTTAACGGCTATAACTTTGTTCTCGAAGTCAGATGATAGATCGATTAAAATATAAACTAAGATACTAATCTGATTTCACAATGAGAAGATCTCGCGGTAGTCTTTAGCCGGTTTGGGAAGCAGCTTCTGCCTCCCGCGATTGACACTCTTACTTCCCAAAAAATTCAGAAGGCCTTCTGAAAACATTGTAGCAATCCCGTGCATGGTGCACGGGGCCTACCAGGTTTTTGACTTTTAAATTTTTTGAGTTATGTTCAGCTTATTATTATACCTTTTGTTCGGAATCGGTCAACCGTCGAATTCTCAACCAAATCCGCAGCAACCAACAGTACAAACTACTAATGACGACGGTAATGATGGCGATGGAGGGGAAACCAGTACACCGATCCCACCTCGTCCACCAAAATCTTAATTTAAGTTTGTAATAGTGAGAAGACAGTATAAACTGTCTTCTCTTTTATTGCTAATTCTTTGATTTACCTTCTAATTTCAGTAAATTCGGGAAAAAGAAGCCAACTTGAGACCTTTACATATATTTCTTCTTATTCTTTTTCTTTCTTGTTCCAAAAAGGAAGTGAAAGAACGTCCGGTATTTAAAAATCCTTATTATGACGAAGCATATAATTTTCTTGACAAGGGAATATATGATAGCGCTTTTTTTTATTTTAATAAGGCCAAAGATGTATTTGTTGAGGTAAATGATAGCTTAAATGTAGCCAATTGCTTCATTGTAATGGCAATTGTAGAGAAAGATCAAGGCGATAATTTCGGGGCACAAGAATCTTCTTTGACGGCTATGGACTATCTTAATGAAAAGAATCCAAAACATCATATTTATTTGGGAGCAAATTACAATAGTTTGGCTACCGCTACTTATAATTTGAAGGAATATCAAAAAGCAATCGGATTTTATGAAAAAGCATTAGAGTTTTCAACAGATACAGCTACAATAATAGCTATAAAAAATAATTTGGCATTGACATATCAATACCTTAATCGTTATGGAGAGGCTTTTAAATTGTATCATAATTTACTCAAGCAGACCAAAAACAGTCCAAACGAATATGCGCGAGTGATATCCAATTTTGCAAAGGCTAAATGGCTGAAGGATAGTTCATATGTTGCGGCCCCCGAATATTTGACATCGTTGAAGATTCGGCAACGGATCGGTGATCTTTGGGGACAGAATGCGAGTCTAGCACATCTAACGGATTATTACACTAGGGATAAACCTGATTCAGCTTTATATTATGCTCAGAAACAATACGATGTTACGAAAAAGCTGCACAATGCGAATGACGAAATCAGAGCATTATATAGATTAGTTCTGCTAAGTCCTTCTGAACAATCGAAGCAATATTTTACACGATTTAAGTATCTTAACGATAGTATTCAAGATGCCCGCGCCGCTGCCAAAAACCAATTCGCCTTGATCCGCTACGAAGTGGAAAAAAATAAAGCCAATAACCTGCGGCTAGAAAAAGAAAACGCCGAAAAGCAGAACCGCTTAGTCAGACAACGTGCCATTACCGGCGCAAGTATCTTTTTACTGCTGTTGGCTGTGGGTGGCGGTACCCTCTGGTACAAACGACGCAAGCAGCGTCTCGAACTCGAAGCACAAAATCGCGTCAAAGAGACCCAGCTTCATCTTTCCAAGAAGATCCATGATGTAGTGGCCAATGGTATCTACCGGGTGATGTCGGAGATCGAACATGGCGATGAAGTGGATAGGGATGGTGTGCTCGATAAACTGGAGAATATGTACCACCAATCGCGCGATATCTCCCACGATGTCGAACAGCAAACCATCACCGAGATACCTTACAATGAACAGTTGGCCAGCCTGCTTAAATCCTTTGCCGCTGACCATCGTCGGGTATTGATTGCCGGTAATGATGCCGAACAATGGACCGATATCAGCAAACGTATCAAGGATGAAGTTAAGCATGTGCTTCAAGAGCTGATGGTCAATATGAAAAAACATAGCAAGGCCGAACAGGTCGTTGTTCGTTTTGAAAAATCGGATCAAAAACTCAACATATTCTATAAGGATAATGGTGTAGGAATCTCCGACGAAAAATCGAAAGGAAAAGGTCTAGCCAATACGGTTTCCCGTATTGAAAGTCTCGGTGGTAAAATTACCTTTGACAATGAACCGGGAAAAGGACTCAATATCACGACCATTATCCCTTTATAAAAAGACAATAATGTATGTTTAAGAAAGTACTCATTGCCGAAGACCACGAGATAGCTAACATTTCAGTGCAGAAAACCCTGCACGACCTTGGTATTCACAATACCAAATACGTTTATTACTGCGACCATGCGTTAACCTGGATCAAAAATGCCATCCGCGATGGTGAACCTTATGATCTGTTGATTACAGATATCGAATTTGAAGATGATGATAGTCCGCAGGAAATAAAAGATGGGCTCTCACTGATCAAAGCTGTCAAGCTTGTACAGCCAGATATCAAGGTTATCGTCTTAACGGCCAAGGATCGCTCGTCCCTGATCAATGATATGTTCAAAAACAACGATATCGATGGTCTTGTTCGCAAAGCACGGCGCGATGGCCAGCATCTGCGTGAGGCGCTACAAGCCGTTAATCAGAATCGTACGTACCAATCGCCGGACAGTAAAAAATTCATTCAGGAGCAGAACTCCCATGAGTTTACGCAGTTTGACCTGCATATCATTAGACTCCTGTACGAAGGTGTGTCCCAAAAAGAGATGCCAGATTATCTGCAGCAGCGTGATATCCGTCCCTCGAGCCTCAGCAGCATCGAGAAACGGCTCAATCTGATGAAAGATGTACTCGGCTTTACCAAAAATGAACAGCTCGTTGCACATTGCAAAGAATTAGGTTTTATATAAATAATCTTTGATATCGAATTACGGTTTTCCGTAAATATGCTTTAATCTATCGGGCTACTTTTGTGTATGCAGGGTAGGTAACAAGGTAGGGTTACTTGTTTTTGTAACACAATATCTTATGCATTCAGGATATTTAGTGCCATATTTTAACCAATAAGATGATGAGAAAGGGCTATCCACCGATAGCCCTTATTTGTTTTTATAATCATTTGTAACGGTCAGACTTAGGATGGATCCAGAGCTGAATGCTCTATCTTTTAATCAGCCTGATTTGAAAACGTATTGATTGATTTTAGCGCATAATAAGCGATTCCATTATCCGGATATTCTTTCAGAATTTCTTCGTAGAGTGCTTTTGCTTTTTCGGCTTGCCCAGTCTGCGAATAACAGAATGCAATATTACAAAGTGCCATTTCCCGATAACACATTTTTGAGGCGCTCAACATCGTCACTGCACGATACTTGTCTACCCATGCGTTTTTAGTAAAAAAAATAAGACTCAGCTCAAAATGTTCTATTGCCGTTTTGAAATCCTTCTGTTTGATAGCCTTCATTCCTTTGTTGTGGCTTAATGGAATGAGCTGCTGCAATAGAATAAATAACGCAGAAAATAAAACAACACCTATGAAAATTCCATGTTTTTGGAATAGAATTGTAAAAAATGCTATAAAAACAGCCCATACCAAGATGATGATTAGTATGGCAGACTGGGATACTTGTCGAACAATAGGCACATTTGCACTCATACGGATGAATAAATTGTTGCTTGTTATTTTTCTAAATGTAGCAAAATTTCCGTAATTATTCCGTTTCAACATTGTATTAGGCTAGTGTTGTATCGCCCTTCCAATTCATTCGAATCTTAATGACAACTTTACGGCTTCCCGTAAAATCATGCGAACTCTGTCAGCTACTTTTGTATTAACCATTACGAGTTAGCGATTATTAATTGGATGTTCAAATGAAAAGATATTTTTACATACTTGACGGTAAAAGGATCGGCCCGCTATCCTTTGAGGAAATTAAAGCCACCGATATTTCTGAAGAGACATTGGTTTGGTACGAGGGATTGGAAAATTGGCAACCTGCCGGTGAGCTGGAGGAATTTTTATATCTTTCCTTTCCGCCGGAAGAAACAAAATCTATTGTTGAAGACTCTTTAGACTCAATCGAAATCATTGAGCCATTAATCCAAGACGAACCTGTTTCAACGCAAGAAGCCATTTCCGAAAATGCTGTTATTGCAGTAGACAACGCACCCGTAGTTTATCAAAATAGTGTTCAGAATCAACTGAAGGCTTACACCTCTTCCATGAATCAATATCATGGGATTGACGATCCGTTCGCTAGCGCGCAGCATCAAATGATTTATCCCAAACAAGCTATGTTCTCAAATCCATTTGGTTTTAAAGGAAGAATCAGAAGGACTGAATACTGGCTCAGTTATGTAATTGCCTATATCTATTTTTTTCTTATTGCGGCGATAACAGCTAGGATCGAACGCGTGTCGGGCGGGGGAAGTGCCTTCTTTTTGTTCATACTGCCTATTTACTGGTTCCTGATTGCTCAGAATACCAAGCGTTGCCACGACCGCGGGAATTCAGGATGGTTCCAGATTATTCCATTTTATGGGCTTTGGCTGGCCTTTGGTGAGAGTGATAGATTTGTGAATCACTACGGCCCCAATCCCAAAGGCGATAATTTCCAAACAAGATTTTAACAAAACCATATTAGATAGATGAAAAGGATTTCTTTGATTGCTAATTCGAGTATTCAATACTACAAGTATGAGGTAAATATTGATCTCGAGTTTGGCAAAGAAAATAGATTTTATTACCACCAACCGTTCGATACCAATTTTTTTGATTTTATCCTCGATCCCTTATTTAAAATTACAACGGAAGGTACTGAGAATTATTATCGCTTACAGGAGTTAATCGATAAGGGATTCGTTATCAATAAGCGTCTCAAAGATGAAGCTGACTTGACTACTTGTACAGGTACTGTCACAGAAGTTTATGAAGAAAGTAATCTGAAGCAAACACTAAAGCAGTATCAAAACAAATGGATTCCGTTGCCTTTTTTTAAGGAAAACGCCATTAATAGAGATTTACTGTACCCTACAGATTGGGTCCGCGTGTTTTTTACTTGTGATGAAGAGTTTTCACTGGCAAAAATCGTCATTGCCGTGGATACGTCTTTAGCTAGAAGTGAAAATGATAAAACGGGTCCCCAATTGAGTAATAATCCCGACGAGAATGTTTTTAGACTTCAGTCTGATGAGATCAATCTGAGTAATTTCTTATTCACTCAGAACAACTCTGTCGCATGGATTGATCGGTATTTGGCCGACTTATTTTATGATAGAAATGAAGAAGAGAGGTACACACATCCAATAAAAAAATACATCGCCAAATATGTTCTTTTGATGAAGTGGCTTGCTGCTCAAACTGAGTCACCGGAAATTCAGCTCTTTACGGATAATATCAGAAAGAAAACAGTAGATCTCGTCATTGATATCGGCAATTCGGCTACTTGTGCGCTATTATTTGAGAATAAAGATGATGATAGCTTTGACTTTGATAGCGTCAAGAAACTTATCATTCAAGACTATACCAATCCGCATTTGGAGTATAATAATTCATTTCCGATGAACATGATTTTTAGTGAATCTAGTTTTGGGAACATTGATAAAGATAATTATCACAACAATAAATTTATTATCCCCAGTCTGACCCGCATTGGTTTTGAAGCTGAAAAATTGATTAATTCTGCAAGTACAAATCTTGATCTTGGTTATGAACTAAAGACTTCCAACTCGAGCCCGAAACGCTATTTATGGGATGATCAGATAAGTGACCGCGAATGGGAGTTTCAACCTCTTAAGACTAATCGGGTAAAGAAAGTGTATCTGAATGGCATATCAGAGCAACTTAGCTTAGACGGTAGCTTAAAGAGTTCGCGTGAGGTATTTGGCGCAAAATCCATGTTTTCAAGGGCTTCGCTAATGAAGTTTGTTTTTCTGGAAGTATTGATGCATGCGCACGTTCAGATCAATTCTTTTAAGTTCAGGGAGGAACATGGCGAGATGACCATGCCAAGGACGATCAAAAGGATTACGATTTCATGCCCGACAGGTATGATCCAGCATGAGCAGATCGCCCTAAGACAAGCGGCAGCAGAAGCGTGTGAATTACTGGACGGTTACCAACGTTTCTACTTTGATCAGGATGAAAATACAAATTGGTTCAAAAAGCCGGAGATTATTCCATCTATTCAGGATATCTCCAAAACTCTCAGCCAGCTGGAAGATAAAAAAGATTGGATGTATGATGAGGCAACATGTAGCCAACTGGTGTTTGTTTACAGCCTCTTTTCGAAAAAACTGCGGAGCAACAATTATGTGATTGACCATTTTTTATTCAATAATAAGAATACGTTAAAGATTGCTTCCATTGATATCGGTGCGGGGACAACTGATATTATCATCAATCAATATCAGCTTAAGACCTCAAATAAGATTCAGGAATTGATTCCACAACCGCTATTCTGGGATAGTTTTAAATTGGCTGGCGATGATCTGATGAAAGAGCTGATCCAAAAGCTGATTATTCGCAGTCCCTTGAAAGTGGATGATACAGACATTAGAGGATTGGAAAATTATGGGAGATCAAAGGGGATCGCAGATATTCAAAGTAGAATTAACGGTTTTTTTGGGGAGAATTCCAATAACATGGGCTATCTGGCAAAAATGATGCGCAAGTCATTTGTCTACCAAGTGGCACAGCCTATCGTACTTAAATATCTGCAGCAGGCCAATAAGGAAGAATCGCTGGATATGTCCCTTGAAGAAATCATAGGGGGCAAATTTGAAAATAATGCGCTCGTCAATTATTTTGAAAAGGTATTCGGTTTTAATTTTTTGGATATCCGATGGAAAATGTCTGCCAAAGTAGTCAATCAAATCGTTTCAAGCGTATTTGAAGGACTGGTTCGCCAGATGTGTTTGGTCATTAATCAATTTGAGTGTGATTTTGTGGTATTGTCTGGAAAACCTGCATCCCTGCTTAGTTATGAGGAGCTGTTCAAAAAATTCCTATTTGTTTCGCCGACCAATGTGATCAATCTCAATAATTATTGGATCGGAAAATGGTATCCCTTCGCGGACAATATGGGCAATGTTGAAGATCCCAAGACGATTGTCGCAGTAGGTGCAATTATCGCTTTAATGGCAGCCAAGTTGAAGAAGATACAAGACTTCAATTTAAATACGACGGAGTTGATTAAAAATCTGAATTCAACAGCCGACTATATTATTTCCAAGGAAGAAAATAGAAAAGAAGTCATCTTGACTCCGCAAAAAAATGAACAAACCTTTCTGCTCAAATCACTTCCTTTTGAGTTTGGCTATGCTAAATATCTATCGCGAAACTACACCTATTCTGGTCTCTACAGATTAAGTATAGATCATAGACAGATGGAAGAGGTTATTAAGAATCGCTTTGTTGGTCGCGATGTGTCATTTTATGAAGAACAGGTCGATAAAGAGCGGGGTGAAATATTACGCCATCTACCGTTGAAGGTGACCATCGCCCGAGATTGGGATGAAAGTAAGGAAATATTGAAGATTGAACATATCGAAGATAATGAAGGGAATGAAAAGCCGGGACGTTTCTTCCAGCTCCATTATCAGACTTTGGATAGTGTTCAGGGATATTGGTTAGATACTTGTGAATTCGTTTTATAGAAAAGAAATGTCGAATAATTATTCTGAATTAGAAATCAAGCTTATCGAGGAATTTATTTCCGGTAAGATCGATCTCATACAGGGATCGATTCAATGGGCTGACAAAAATCTAAAGTATGAAGAACGCAATAAAGCGCTCCTCAGCTTGAAGAACAGCCTGAATACCATAAAAAAGGTTCAGGTCAATATCGGTAATAAACCGGTCATCGCTGTCTTTGGGGCAAGTCAGGTGGGAAAATCCTATCTGATCAAAAACCTGTTGAGCGATACAAGCAGGCCCTTTGAGATTGAAAATGACGGTAAACAATATGATTTCCTAAAGCAAATAAATCCACCGGGAACTGGTGCCGAAAGTACGGGGTTGGTGACTCGATTTACGATTGATCAAGATCCCTCGTTCCCAGATTTTCCAATAAAGGTGAACTTGCTGGCAGCAAAAGATATACTATTGGTGTTGCTCGATGCTTTTTTTCTGGATCTCAAGAAAATTACTTCCTTTCCATCAAAAGGTGATTTTGAAGCACATCTTAAAAAACTGGAGCTTGAGGAAAAAGGATCTCAGCAGGATTTTTTTACTGAATTTGATGTGCTTGAAATTAAGGAGTACTTTGAAAAAAATCTTTCACAGCATACCATCTTGTTTGAAGGTCTTTACGAAACAAGGTTCTTCGAACGTATAGGCCGTATTATCCATCATTATGGGGCTACTGATTGGTCGCGCATATTTGATATCCTCTGGAATAAGGAAATCTTATTGACAGATCTTTTTATCAACTTAATCAATAAGCTGAAATTGGTACAGTTTGCACGCCATGGGTATATCAAGTTTGAAAATGTACTGCGTGAGGGGGGAGCCATTCTTGATGTCAAACGCTTGGGCGAACTCAGTGCCGATTCCGAAAAAGGCAGCACAATTTTCAAGATGATGGATGGTGCTGAGGTTCAGATTGAGGTGCCTGCATTGTCAGCGCTGATTGCCGAACTTGTTTTTTCGATTCCCGAAGGACTTGTCGAATCCAAAGAGTTTTTAAAATACAATGATTTATTGGACTTTCCGGGAGCCCGTAGCCGTTTGGCATTGGATCAATCGGATATCTCGACAAAGAATATTGATGCCATGTTATTGCGGGGTAAGGTCTCTTATCTTTTTAATAAATACTCTCTTGATTTTAATATCAATAATCTCTTGTTCTGTACCAATGACAAGCAGCTGGAAGTCAACGAAATTTCATCTCTGTTATACAACTGGATCGAGAACAATGTAGGCGGGAGTGTCGAAGAGCGATCAACATCACTTCAGGAAGCAAGCTTGCCGCCACTGTTTGTCATCTTTACCTTTTTCAATAATCAGATCAAATTTGACACCACAAACGATGGTGAATACCTGGAATCTGCTGAAAAATTAAACTATAAATGGCACACGCGTTTTGAGCGTTTCTTTGAACAGGAGATCGTTACGCAATCGCGTAACTGGCATACAAAATGGACAACCCAGGAAAATCTGTTCAAGAATTTCTATCTGTTGCGTGATTACAAGTATTCAAACGATACGTTTATCGGATTTGAACAGGAAGGAGAGGAGCTCGCAATCCATCCCGATAGGGAGAATTTTTTGAAAGTCATGAAGCAGTCATTTACACGCTATGGTTTTGTCCAAAATCATTTCAATGATGCTGAAAGAACATGGCAACAAGTTGCTTCCATCAATCATGATGGCTCGGCGTTGATTATTGAATCCCTGGCGAAGGTGTCGGGTAACAAAACCAAGATCAATCATAATCTTCAAAAGTTAAACACAATCCTGACCAAGATACAGCGAGACCTCGAACGTTTTATTCACAAGGATGACGTCACTGTATTGCGCGAAACGCAGATGCGCCAGGTAAATCAGTTTCAGTTGGGGTTTAATAGTGCCTTAGTAAAAGATCTTGGCTTGTTTAACGTCTTTATAGACTGTCTTTCGATTAATCCCAATGATGTTTTTCAGCTGCTGAATGAACATATGGTGGTTGATACCAGTCGTCGTATATTGGATGAAACCACACAGGAGTCCATTCTATTGGTTCAATATCCTGAGCTCAAACAGGCGAGGTCGAAAGCAGAAATGCTGACCATTCTGCAAAAGCATCTTTGGCTTTCATCGCATGAAGCTGTAGAAGACTTTTTAAAAGACAGTGGTATTGAAATCGCCGAATTATTTCAGCAGGAAGAGACCAATTCATCAAAATCTGAGTATTACGTTCAATTAATTCTCGAATCTTGGTTAACGAAGATCAACAACTTGGATCAGTACAGAGATTTCATCGCACATGGTTTGAATAGAAACAGTTTGATTTTCGTTGTGAGCTACTTTAAGGAACTGCTTAAAAAGCGAAATGTCGCCAGCAAAATAGTCAGATTGTTAAATGATATCATTTCTGAGATAGATGTCAACCATGGTTATGAAATATTTTTGACCGAAACCTCCTCCCTGGTGATCAATGAACTGATTTTTAATTTTGATGTCAGCTACTTTACGGAAGAAGAGAAAGAGGAAGCTAGAAACATCTTGGTTTCTAATCCCAATCGATTTTTTGAACGAAAACTTGATACATCTGCGAGTGCGATATCAGCTTTATTCGATGCGGAACATATAGATGTACGTGCAATAGCACTGCAGAAGTACAACAAATGGATTGAATATTTACGCCTTTCACTTCTGGTCAATGCAGGATATATCGATTACGATGAGCAGGCTAATCAGGAATTAAAATTATTGGTCGAACAGTATTCACCCTTTCAATTGGTTTAAAAATGCAAAAATTTCATTCAATAGAAACAGATAGGTACATTCCATTATCGTTTGACAATGCTTACCTGTTTAGTCAATACGATAGAATCAGTAATTTTTTGGTCTTCAACCTGGATAAAAAGTACCGGAATTTTTTGGCCAAACCGGTCAAAAACAACTATGATATTGATTGGTACAGCGTACATATGGGCCTTCAGCCGGTAGAGCATTCGTCTTATCGAGAATATGGTCTCAAACAATATTGGCTGGTCATGGAGGAACTTCAAAAACGTATAGAAGATCTTATGCGGAATAGAGACTCTAATGTACAGTATTGGGGAGCAATTCTTCAGACAGTTTTTAATCCAGAGGACAATCTTATTTTCACCAATGGACAGGATATCTGCATCATCTGGGGCTGGAAGTTTGAGAATAATCAAAATCGGAAACCGCAGCTGCTTGGCGATAACTTTCAGGAGACAATCAGTCCGCAGGATACCCCATTACCACCGCAGATACCAACCCCGGATCGCTTAGTAGCTGATATCAGTGCGCCAAAACAAGCCGAAAGCCTGAAGTATATACCTGCAATTGAAAACCCTATTCCCTCTCCGCCTGTCCCCGAAGAGTATTTTATGGCTGATGTCAAAGAAGAAAATATTGATGTAGAAACAGGTAAGAAAGAAAGTTTTCTGGCCTTTTTAAAATATATAGCGGTGACTTACTGGTGGGTGTTGATCGTACTCTTGGTATTTATCTGTTTAGTATTCTTTTTTAAATCTTTAATCCACAGGTCGTAATGGAACATGTAAAAAACAAATCTTTCAACAATTACTGGTGGCTTTTTTATCCCTTATTATTTTTCCTGACCGGATTACTTGTTTATGCGATGCTTTGGAGTCCTGAGCATACAATAGAGGTGCTAAGACAGGAACTGAACGACTGCCGGGGTAGCCATGCCGCTTCTTCTACAAGACCGGTTGATGGGGGAGACAATACCTTGTCTGACAATATTGATTCGCTGCAAATAGGGGAACTTGATAAAAATCGGGCGCTGCCAGGGGAAGACAAAATAGCTGAAAATACGATCGTTAACTGTGATGCAAAGGTAGAGTCCGGTGGTCAGGGAGTCACCAAGACCAAGCATATACTGGGCGATCAATCGGGACGCGTCATTTTGCAGTATGATACGAAAACAATTCCAGATGAGATCAAAGTCTATTACGATGGTAAACCTATCGTTCATACAGATGGACTTGTTTCTGGAGCCGGCCAGCTGGAATGGATTTATGAAGTTGCTCCTGGCAAACCCAAATATTGCTATGTGGAAGTTTCGGCACCAACACCCCGTACCGTTTGGGAGTACATTGTTAATTGTCCACTTTAATAAAGACCGATGAAACAGTCAAAATACCCTTTTTATTACTACTTGGCCTTGGCCGCTTTTGTCTTGCTTAGTGTGCTTTTTTGGATCTTTTTTCTTGCAGCTGGAACCGTTGTAAGACGAGGCAAGGTCCAGGCGACGCCTACAGGACATAGACATACTACTGCTTCCATGGTGCAGACAACCTCCATGGCGCACTTAGATCAACCTCCGGTGGTCCAGCCTAATCTTTAATATTTGAATCTAGAAGTAAAGAAAATTTAGCCTATATGAAACAAGAGAATTTTTTGTTTGTGGATGTGGTTTCGTCCATTTTCCTGCTCATCCTGTTATTGTGTAATTTCTTTGGAATGCTCTATATGACAGAGGGTAACATGCTAATGAGCCTAGCTGTTAGCCTAATTATTGTAGTCTGTTATTATTTTGTTTTGCAGCTGCTGAAACGGAATAAAGAACGTATGCTCAATCAAGGGTATCTGAAGAGTACCGCCAGTCTATTTTTTATTGTATTCGTTGTTTTTGGCCTGATCAGCTATGTCTTTATGATCCATTTGGTCAATATTGAGAAAAACAGCAAAAAGGCAATTCAGAAAGAAGCAGATGAAAAAGTGTTGCTTGTGAAAGATTTAGCCACACAATACGATAAACGCGCAAATGAATCGATGCAGACTTTTGAGGCGCAGTTTAAAGGTAAGTTACAAGCCTATAAAAATCAGCGAACAAATGTACTGCGCAATGAATTGGGAAATCCACCTTTTAACCTGCCCGAAGCCATATTGAACAGTCCGTCAGCAAGTATTGACGTGTCGGCGAGTACCAATGCCATATTGAATGCTTATCAGGTTAAATATAACACCAACCATAAGTTGTTGGACAGTTTGGTATTCAAAAAAGCAGATAGTTATAATCAGATCTTTCAGCAATGGGATAGGCTTAGTTTGGCAACAAACTACGTTGCCCTGAACGGTTTTGTTAAAAGTAGCGCAACGCTTGTGAATGAAAAAATCAAGGAGCTACCCGTTGACAATGATCCGATCAAAGTCACGATCAGTGAAGGGAATCTGCCCTTGGATAGCCCGATTGCATTAGCGAAGGTCTATTCGCCCGATTATCTCCTTCCACTGATTATTATACTGATTATGCATGCCTTTATTTTGATCCCTTACTTCACGTATCGGGTGCGCAAGTATAACAGTCCCCGCTTAAAGGACGCTGAAGCAGAAATTATTAATCGTGGTGGAACAATAGAACTTTAATACCTAAAAAGATGGATAAGCATAAAAAACAAAATATTTTGTCGAACTGCAATATGGTTCCATTGCCTGCCTTAGATCAAGCTATCGTCGGCGGATTTATCGCATTTGATGAATTGGAACAGCACGGTCTGACCAGGGACAAACTGAAAGAGTTGCAGCTTTTGGATGATAGCCGGAATGGCAAAATTGTTTTACCACCTCCGATCCCCGGTTTGCCAACTAATGATATCGAGATGCCGCTGATGCCGCCAATGCCAGGAATGCCACCGTTACCTACAATGACCAGTCCAAGTGCTCCGATTCAGACCAGTGAAACATTGCTGGAACAAATCAAGAACAATGAAATTTCTGCCGATGATATCAAAAAGCTTATCGGGGAGAAGAAACTGACGTTTGACTATCTTGAAAGTATTGGTGTCGAAAAGAGAGTGGTTCAGGCATTGAAATTCTATAGCAGTGCCTCCGCTATTACGATCTTTAAGCGAATTGAGGACCTGCCACCGATGGAAAGTGGACGGACCGATCTTTATATGGTGGGTATGCCATTCTCAGGTAAATCAACGATCTTGGCAAGTCTCATCAAACATTCCAATAAGCAGGGAATATTAATGCACGATAGCTATAATCCCGATGGGAATAAATATTTGGAAACCCTGAAGAGAAATTTAGATTACGGTGTATTGCCGATACGTACTGATAGTGCAAGTTACAACTATATCGCAACTTCATTTAAAGATCAAAAAGGTACGACCCATCCCTTCAATATTGTCGAGGTTCCGGGTGAAAATTATGTGAAGATCTTTAATCAGGGCTTTGACAATTCGGAGATCCCCCAATTTATCAATTACGTCAAAAGTAACAATAAAAAAATCCTGGTATTTATTATTGATGCATTATCTCACGATAAGCGTTTTGAAGATGAAAAGTTCTTCTCGGCATTAGACCAAAGCATTGCCTACACCAATATCATATCCATTTTTAAGGACTCCAAGGTATTGGATAATACGGATGCGGTATACTTTGTGGTCAATAAGTTTGATTATATCAAACAGACCAGATATCGCGATGACGATAGGGCAGAAAGTGAATTAGCCCTCGATTACATGAATCAGGAGTTCCTGTCCCTGATCGAAAACTGTAAGACAGCGCGGGAAAATTCCAGAAACCAGTTTAAGATCAAAATACTGCCTTTTTCCATTGGTGATCTTGTTTACGAAAAGATTGTGACTACGATCGAAGATAAATATCCGCAAGAACTGGTGAAGAATATGTTGGAAGATAGTTTTGTTGTAAAAGGCGGCGCATTTTGGAAAAGATTTTTTTAAGAAATATTTATGGAAAGTACACATTATAGAAATAGAGTGCATCTTATTATTGAACGTACTCTGAATGGTCTGGATTATGATTATGTCTCGGCCGGACTGAATAAAAATGAATTAGAAAAGTTACAGCTTTCATTTGATGAAACCAGTCAAGTCGGTCAGTTTAATGAGGGGTATTGCTATTCTATCAAGCGGACATCGCAGCATTTGATTTATTCGGTTATCAATACGAGTATGAAGGATAATGCAAAGCGTAATGGATTTTTTGCAGTGCGTTTGATTGTTAAGCACAATGAACTGCTGTCGCGTGTCATGCAATATCTATTGCAGATCACTACACAGTTTATAAATCATATGAAGGACGGGAGTTTAAATAATCAAAACTACGATCTTATTCTAGAAGAGGCTGCAAAAGACATCAAACGAGTCAATTGTATTACACCGGTGATTGAATTGGATAAAACAATATATTATCAATTTTTGAATCTCACTTTGGATCAGAGCGATGCTTTCAACAATCCCAAATTGGTATATGCGAGCAAAGTCTATTTCCTGGACGAACAGTCAATACAAAATGAGGGCGTCGCTCAACAGTTCGGTTTTCAGTCGGCGCAAAACTTATTTGGAAAGGTTCGTAAGATTACATTTAATAATACCACTACAAATGGATTGCGTGTAAAGATCAACGAGCAAGAGGTTAGTTTGGCGAAGGATCAATTTATCATCTGCAAAGATGGAGACCGTGTGCAATACAAGCTTATTTTTGATTCAAGTTATAAGGACGTCCATATTTTCGAAGGAGAAGTGGAGGTGCGTCCCGAAGAGATTGTATTGCCTAAACGTCCAGTACTGGAACCCGAAAAAAGCTCAAGCGGACTGGTATGGGCCTGGATTATTGGCCCCATCCTCGGAATTGCCATTGGTTATTGGGGAATTGGCCTCGTTATGAATTTTTTTGGAGCGGGACAAAAGGCTAACGATACTGTTGTTGTAAAAGAGGAAATACCCGCCGAGAATTTTGCCTTCAAAATCGATACTGCAAAGAGTAAGGCACTGTACCTCGAATTTACCGATTCCACCTTGCAAGGTTACGTTTTCAATTATAAAGGAAACACTGAAGGCTGGAAGTTCTATAAAAAAGGAGAGGAGAAGAATACAAAGGCTTTGACCAGAGCCGAGTTGCGATCTATTGTCCAAGATGAGGATCGTATACTTCTTTTTTGTGATCAGCTTACCGCACAGATTCCAAGCGATATTCCTGAGGAGAAGCCTGCTGCTATCAACTCAAAACCGATAGATAGCGGAGAGATCACCAGCGAAAAAAATAATAAAGTACAGCCGGAGAAGCCTGAAAAACAATCTAGTCAGCCAGCGAAAGGAAGGACCAAAGGCCATGAATCAAAAGTATAGGGGACTTTATTTTTTGGGAGCTACCCTAGGGGTTGGTTTACTGATTGTTGGTTCGATGAAGCTGATGAGTTCATCTCCAGCCCAGCATGGCACTACGAAGCAATCGGCTATCACAACGGCAAGTGGGCATAAAGTGTTGGAAAATAAGATCAAGGAGCTTTCCGAAGACAATGTAAGCCCGGCACAGTACAACAACTTGCTGATCGAGATCAATAATGCGGCTTCACAGAATCTGTTTAACAAAGCGATTCAAGACATGCTGCTTCAGCAGCTCAATGACAGATATATTCAACTGAGCATCGACCGCAGTAATAAATTACTCCGTTCGGATCCTGTTAAACAGGCAGAACTTAATATTTTGGTCGCTCATCTCGAAAGTACTTTTGGCCCGACGGCTGAGGTTGCTGCGATTAAGAATAAAGTCAAAGCTTTGAATCACTATACGGAAGTCTTGCCACAACGTGTAAACTCATTAATCAATCAAGGTTTCGCGGAATTTGATGAGGGTGGGTATAGGGCTTTAATGGACGAACTGGAGCGGATGCCAAACCTAGATGCAAATCTCAAAAGAAAGAAATCTGTTCTTGCCGTTAGAAATGCTGGCGTAAGCAAGCTGCAGCAATTTCATCGGAATTACGAAAACTGGAATTTGAACATGAATTTATAAAATTTGATCCTTCCGCTAAACAGTGGCTGTATCAAATAAAACCTACATAGATTAATCTATAGATATGAAATATTTATTAACCCTTTTTTTAATGGGGCTGGTCTTTTTTTGCTTTGCGCAGGCGACCAACGATGAATTATTGGCCCAGGCCAAAGCACAAATGGATAACGGCTTGTATGAAGAGTCCATAAATACCCTAAATAAAATTCACGGCAAGACAAAGACAAAAGAATTCGTGGACTACTTTAAGACCGTAAATTATTTCAAATTACTGGATAATGGCGACTATCCATCTTTTGAGCTCATCAATAAGGTACGTAGCCAAGCCGCTCTGTTTTTGAAAAATTATTCAAAATCGCGCAACCAAGGTGATGTCAAAAGGATACTCGACAAAATGGACGAGTATCCAAAGACACAGCAAAGTTATGACGATACCAAGAATCGAATCTTACAGGAGAAAAAGACCGAAAGGCAACAGATTTTACTGACAGCAATCAGGAAATCTTATGAGGTGCAAGATTATGCCCAGAGTTTAGCCGCCATTAAGGCTGCCAAAGAATCTGGATATGATGAGAGCCCTGTTCAGTTTTATAATTTTATGGTCAAGTACAAGCTATATGATCAGAGCCCCTCGCAGACATACCATGAAGTAGAATCTATCGTTGCACTTGGAAATGCTATTTTAAGCAGTGACCATAATTCTCTGGCTAAGTTAAGTACGGCCGAAGTAGAAAAGATCAAAAATATTGTTGCCGGATTACCAAAATCGCTTGACGAGTTCAGAAAAAAAGAAGAGGATAAACGTGCTGCTGCCTATGCCTTAGCGATGCAACGTAAATTTGATGCGATATCTGACAGCTACAATGCACAGGAGTATGGTAAAGTCATTTCAGCTATAAATGATTTTCCAGACAGATCCCGTGATAATCAAAAAGTGAGCTACTTTCAGGCTATGAGCCGTTACCAGCTGTTTAAAAGAGAGGGAAACTATAGTTTTTCGGATCTATTGACGGTAAAGTCTGCTCTTGAAGGGTATATAACGAAGTTTAATGAGGAAGATTTGACCTCTAAAATTGAGGTATCTGCTGCCTTAGGAGATCTGAACAAAAATTATCCGACTTCGCAATACGCTTACGATGTGATGGTTAAACGGGAGGAGAAAAAGGAGCTGGCGGCACTGCGTCGGGCTACAAGAAAGACATTTACCAATATCGGCTACGAGTATGGAAAATTGGCACCAATTGGTCTACGATTTGAAACTGGTGGTGCATTTGTTGGATTCTTTGCGACGGTGCGTTACGGGCTGAAGTCAGATAATCAACTCGATTCTTATTACTTAAGCACCCGGTCGTCCCAACCCAATAAAACAGAGCTTATCGTAGGGCCAAATTTTAAGGTAGTCGATTGGTTGTTGTTGAACATCGGAGCTGGCTATGGAGTTTATTCCCATTTATTTCGTGATGATTACGCAGACCGAGAGGGCCATGGAAAAACCGGTTATATTGGCGGTTACGGCGGGGTGACTTTACGACTTAGTCGGTACGTAAATATCATAGGTGGTGCTTCCATGATGGCTATTGACAAACAGTTCTCTTCTAAAAAATTTACCCAGCCCGAATTTACGGGTGGTATTACTTTTAATATTCGATAAAAATGAATCCCAAAAACTTTAATATACGATATCTCTATTCCCTATTTATGCTGATCCTCCTATGGACATCTTGTGACGATAAAGATAAGTTTGATTTTAATCAGCATAATAAAGTTGCGGTAACGACCTTACAGATGACCGGTGTAACCAAAAACGATGCTACGCTGAACGGACGTGTAAATACCAACAATGGAGAGACATTGACACAGGTTGGCATCTGCTATGCTACCCACCAAAAGCCAACAGTGAACAATGAAAAAGTGCTCAAGACAGGCGATCTGGATACAGGAGCGTTTACGCTATATGCTCAAAATTTAAAGCCGGCTACAACCTATTATTTTAGGGCTTTTGCAACCAATAAAAATGGTACGGCCTATGGCGATCCGTTGAGTTTTACTACGCAGAGTGGTTATGTTGCTAAATTGGAAACACAATCTGCAAGCAGTATCACGCGTATTACCGCCGAACTAGGCGGAAAGATTTCAGATGATGGCGGATACCCCGTGATCAGCAAAGGGGTTTGCTATAGCAATATATCATCGTTCCCGACGATTTCAAATGACAAGGTAAGTGTTGATACACAGAGTACTTCATTTAAAGTTAATCTAACCAAATTAAAGGCGGGTACAATCTATTACGCGCGCGCTTATGCCACTTCATCTGTTGGAACAGGCTATGGGCAGGTGGTAAGTTTTACGACACTTCCGCCAATTGTCGCATCAGGAATATCGACCGCGGCGGTCAGTTCAGTTACTTACTCTTCAGCTTCTGTTGGTGGTACTGTTTTGGATGATAATGGATCGACTGTAACAGCCCGGGGTATATGCTACAGCAATTCCAATACTACGCCAAGTGTCAGTAGTGGGACAATTTTGAATATAGGTAGCGGAACCGGTAGCTTCTCTGGTCAATTAACGGGCTTGGTCGTAAATACAAGCTATTATGTACGCGCTTTTGCTACCAATAGCGCAGGTACGGCTTATGGGCCTGTGGTCAGTTTTAAAACTTCGATGCCAGACCTGCCAAGTAACGTTTCAACAGCTACCCCTTATAATGTGACTATGACTTCGGCATATACCGGGGGATATATTGGCTCCGCTGGCGGTGGAACTATTTCTGCCAAAGGGGTGGTTTATAGCAGCAGCAACTCATTACCTTCTTTAACCAATGGTACAAGGGTATCTGGTGGTTCAGGAACAGGTAATTTTTCACTTATACTTTCCGGATTGCAGCAAAATACAACTTATTACGTCCGATCTTACGCTACGAATGAGGCCGGCACGACTTATGGAAATGTGTACACGTTCAAAACATTGTTGCCAAGCCTACCATCAAGCCTGAGTACTTATGGAGCTGTCAGTATCACACCAGGCTCAGCTTATGTGTCGGGTTATATTGGCTCGGCTGGTGGAGGGATCATTTCTGCGAGTGGCATTGTTTATAGTAGCAGTACATCAAATCCCACTATTGGGAATAGTACATCAGTTACTTTAGGGAGTAGTATCGGAAGTATCGCAGCTACATTGACAGGGCTATCCGCAGGTACCAGTTATTACGCCAGGGTATATGCGACCAATGAAGCAGGAACTGCCTATGGCAATCTCATAAGCTTTACCACTACAAGATATACGGCACCCACTGGGGTGACGACTTATCAAGTCGGTAATACTGGGAGCACTTATGTTACCTTTAGCGGAGATATCGCTACAGACGGTGGTAGTACATTAACGGAGCGCGGTTTTGTATATTCCACATCCAGTAATCCAACACTGTCCAGTGGAACAAAGACGACCGTATCGGGCAGTAGTGTCGGATATTTTAGTAAATCGGTCACAGGATTTAATAAGTATACGACTTATTACGTACGGGCTTATGCGACAAATGCCTATGGTACAACCTATGGCTCGAGCGCTGCTTTTTATACCTATTAAAGATAAAAGGGTAATCTGTTTGGAAGATTACCCTTTTATAGGCTAATTGTTACTTAACCGTATTGCGTCACTTTTAATAAATCCGACCAAGCCTTTGTCTGTTTTTACTTTGGCCCAATTTCCTATATTGGAAAGACATGTCAATTTTTGATTTCTATAGATGGTTGCCAATATGGGAAAATCAGCTGCCGGTCCCTTGCGTAAATCCATCTTTTCGACATTCAATACGACGGTTTTTAAGTAATAATCCTGATTTCCTGATGTGCCGTTGTCGGAGGTTTTTGGTGGTGTTTTTACAGGCTTGTTTTTTTTCTCAATCTTAGGAGCCGATTTTTTGTGCATATCGAGATCACATACGCCGCAGGTACCACCACTGTTGCAGTGCGCACATTTGCTGCAATTGCGACAGGCATTGCAGTTGGCCGATCCTGTGCAGCGGCCGACTTCGTGTTCTACAAAAGCAAGTGTGCTTTTTGTGGTCTGTGCAGATGCAAAATGCGAAGTTAATGTTGCGGTCAATATCAGTGTAATAGCTTTTATCATAATTATAAGCGGTTTTTCCAAAGTCCAAGTAGGTGATTTCGCGCATATTTTTGGGCCTCTACCAGACGTTGTTCATATTTAACATTCGGCGGAATGGTCATCAGTACGGCGTAACCATCCTTCATAATCTTTTCGTTGACAAAGGTGCCATCAGTCAAATAGGCGTAAGCGAGTGTACGCCCATATTGATCCAATGGGTTGACATCAAATTCCAAGCGTACAGTTTGGTTCATAAGCAGTTTTTCTACATATTTCGAGGCCTCCTTTCCATAGGGTTGTTCCTTTTTATGAAAATAATTACGGGGCTCAGGAGCGTCAATTCCGATCAATCTTACCTTGATCTTTTTGCTTTCCCTGTTTACACACCAGAAAGTGTCTCCATCGGAAACCTTGGTGATCTGATATTCGCCTTCGGTTATACCCTTGTCATTCCTCAGGGTTCCACTTGTAAAGGCCGCGAACGGCTGCGTTTGTTTTTCCTTTTTGGGTTTACAAGCGAGTAAAAGAGTTGAAAAGAGACAGACGTATAAAATGTTTTTGTTCATGATTGTACTATTTTATTTTCTTTTCCCTTTTCTTCTTTCGGCTGAGTTTCGGCACCTTTCACAACAATAAGATTTGCCGAACATTAGGGTGAGTACTTTCATTGTGAAACCTTTGCCTTTATAACTTTTTTTTCCTTTACCAGGTTGAATCTCTTTGTTGCACCATGCGCATTGATCATACATGTTTAAGCTGTTTAATAGTAAATGAATAGGATGAATAATATGGTTCAAAATTAAAACTAAGATTTTCGGGTATTTATGGTTTCCCGTAAATAGTCATATTACCGAGTGCCTACTTTTGACTATCAACAGTAAAGAAATGTATTGCTGTTTTAGCAAAATCAAATAAGCCATTAATAAAAAATAAAAAACTATGGATTTTAAAGATGAGATTCGTCAATTTGCCAAGCGCGTTGACCGACTTTTACCACAGATCAAAACAGAAGAGGCTACAAAGACATCCTTAGTAATGCCATTTTTGAAAATATTGGGATATGACGTATTTGATCCCTTCGAAGTGCAACCAGAGTTTATAGCCGATATTGGTATCAAAAAAGGAGAGAAGGTTGATTATGCCATTTTACGTGACGAAAAACCTGTTATCTTAATTGAATGCAAACATTATGCTGATGGACTTGACCCCCATAATTCACAACTGTTCCGTTACTTCCATACGACAGAAGCTAAGTTTGGATTGTTGACCAATGGCGTAGAGTATCGTTTTTATACTGATCTCGTGACACCAAATAAGATGGATGAAAAGCCATTTTTCGAGTTCAAGATCATGGACATCAAGGATAATGAAGTATCCGAATTACGCAAATTCCACAAAACAGAATTTGATCTCGAAAGCATTTCCAGCGTTGCGAGCGAATTAAAGTACTTTAACGAGTTGACTATTTTAGCAATGGGCGAGATGCAAAACCCAAGCGACGATTTCGTTCGTTTTTTTGCGAAGCAAGCCTATCCAAGTGTTGTTACAGCAAAAGTTTTGGAACAGTTTACGCCATTGGTAAAGCGTGTGTTCACACAGATAGTTAACGACCAGATCGCCGAAAGACTAAAAAGCGCACTCAAAAAAGAAACTGAAGCCGAAGAAAAGAGCGCTGCAATTGCACCGATAGAACCCGATGCCTTGATTGTCACCACGGAGGAAGAGATTGAGGGATACCTGATCATTAAATCTATTTTACGCAAGGAGATTGAAGTGGGACGTGTATTTATGCGTGATAATCAATCCTATTGTGGTATCCTGCTGGATGATAACAATCGCAAACCGATCTGTCGATTCTATTTTACACCCAATCGCTTACGCATCGGATTGTTTGACAAAGACAAAAAGGAGGCTAAATATGATCTAGATTCATTGGATGATATCTACAAATATTCAGAGCAGATTGTTGATACAGTCGTTAACTACTGATTATCTTTATAATGATGCGCAGAAACCTTTAGAAACCGAATATATTTTAAAAGTTATTTTATCGCCTAGAAATTATGAAAAGATTAATTTTTCTCGCAACACCTTTTTTGTTACTGGTAGCGTGTGTAAAGCCTTCTAATGAAGAAAAGGCTAAAGCTCTAATCAAAGAATATATACTTAAGTATGCAAATGATCCTAAAAGTTATGAGGCTATTGAATTTGGATCTTTGGATTCATTGCAATCAATCGATATGATTGGGACCGGTGCTGAGTATTTTAATCTGCAAAATGAATTTTCAAAAAGTACTGATATGGAGGAAAGAAAAAGAATTATGATAAGGCAACATAAAATATTAAAGGATCGGCAGGGGTTTCAAATGATCCATCGGTACAGAGCAAGCAATGCATTTGGAGCAAAAGTGCTTTCAGATAATATTTTTTATTTCAATGCAGGTATGGATTCGGTACTCGTCGTAAGAAAACCTGGGGAATAGCGCTCGATAAGAAGTAAAGGCTACAATTTTGTAGCCTTTACTTTATGCTTTGAAGGGGCAGGACAATAATATTAGCCGTTTGGTTGTTCACCACCTAGCGCTTTGTAAGCTGTTAAGATATTTTGAAGAGCTTGCTTTTCTTTTTGAGTTATGGCTCTATCCTTATAGTATTGCTTACCTTCGTGACGTATCTTTGCGTTCTTAGATTTTATGATATCTTCTATCATTTTATATTTTTCCTGATCTACCGGTACGTCATACCATTCCCATATTTGGCCAGCGCCATTATCTGTATTTATTTCACTATAGCTAGGGCTAATAGTATAAGTATCATTATCAGTTTTTATAATATATCTTTTAATAAAGAGCCAATCATCTGCAGTATAATTGATAGCAAGCTGTAACCAGGGTTTAGTTTCTTTTTTAGTTCCAAAATATAAATGAAAGCTATTAGAATTAGTGTATTGAGGAGTTGATTTGTCGGAATACCAGGTGATATTTCTTATGTCATCTGTTTTTTTTCTAAGGCTTTTTATTGCTTCATTTTTTGATCTTTCAGCCTGGGCGATTGCTTTTTCCTTAAGTTCATTATCTTTATTAATATTAAGTTCAACATCCTTTAATAATTCTTTCGCCTGTATGGCTTCCTTTGAATCGGGATGTTTCTCTAATAAAGAATTTAGTTCTGATTTTGCATTTTCAAACGATTTTCCTGTAATCATCCTTTTAGCATTGGATAACAAGTTCGCTGAACCAAATTTAAATTCATTTAATTCTGATTTTAAACTCTGATTTTCGGATTTGAGTTTTTCATATTCATCTTGAGAAATGCCATTGCAGCTGTAGGCGGTTAGTACAATGGCTATCGTAAAAAATCTCTTTATCATATTGCTGTTTTTTTATTCAAAAATATCTCATCGATAAAGCGAATAAAAAAGGGAAACCATAAAATTGATGTGGCGTTCGAAAACGCTATCATAGGTTCTAAAAGGAAGAGATAGGGTTATAGCGGTACGGCAATTAGAACTTTCACCTCCTCATTCCCGCTATTCACCGAGTTTTCCCGATCGTTAGTCTAAAGCCGATAGGCTAGGAGCGTGTTGTGTCGTAGTTTTGAGTCAACAAATAAGAACAGATAAACTAACACTATAAAAAAAGACATTATGAAAACGCTAGTAAAAACATTCGCCGCAGCAGCCCTAATCGCAGTATCAACTTTCGCTATGGCAGCTGAAGGACCTGGAGCAAAAGCAACAAAAGCTAATATTAACCTTTCTACAGCAGATTTCGCTTTAGAGCACTACGTTGCGGTAACCACAGAGGGAGAATCAGCAGGAGTAGAGCAGTTATTCGCCGGAGATTTCAGCCAAAAGATCCAAGCTACCAATGCACAGTCTAACAGCCGTAGCGAAGTGATTAAATCCTTGAAAAAACAAAAAGGCGAGAAGCTAAACTGTACAGTGAGCACCGATATCATCGAGGAATCTGCAGACTATATGGTAGCTAAAGTAACTTTGAAATTTGAAAATTTTACCAAGACTGACCTGGTTACCTTGGAGCGTGTAGGTAATGACTGGAAAGTATCTAAATCAATCAATTCGTATAAATAAGAGCCATCTCAAATAAATATATATATGTTGTAGAGCCATATCGGGAGATATGGCTTTTTCCTTTCATTCCTAAACAATATTTCGGATATTTGGACAAAGGCCAGTTTTTAGTTAAAGGATTTTATCATGTCGGATTTTCAGCAGTTAATAGCACAGATCAGAGCATTCAGAGATGCGAGAGATTGGGGAACAGTTTCACAATTCTAAGGACCTCGCAGTTGCATTGAGCATTGAAGCGTCTGAGCTTCTGGAACTTTTTCTGTGGAAAGGAAATGAAGATGCCAATCCTGACAAGTTGAAAAATGAGCTTGCCGATGTACTCATGTATGCGCTATTGCTTGCCGATAAGCACGGCCTTGATGTTAAGGAGATCGTGGAGGACAAGATGAAACTCAACAATGAAAAATATCCTGTAGAAAAAGCCAAGGGAACTGCTAAAAAGTATAATGAACTGTAATTAATAACGCATGTCAGAATTGGATATTAAAGAAGTTCATATTGTTCCCGTCGGTAGCGCAGGAGAGGTTAAGGATACAGATAGCAAACTAGATTTTTATAACAGCGCACTTGTTTATCTGCTCAACGATAAAAGGTCAATCTATATCGGTGAATCTATCGATATCAAGAACCGCTTTTCAAGCCATAATAGACACGACAGCAAGAAAGACCTTTTAATACGACATGCGATCTATTCGCATTTGTTCAACAAATCCGTTACCCTACATTTAGAAGCATTTCTGATCAATCTTTTCTCAGCAGAAAAAGGTCTGAAACTGATCAACCTTGGCAATAACGGGCACTACTATCACCAGAAGAAAGAATATGAGGTATTGTTTCCACAGATCTGGAAACAACTTGAAGAACTTAAAATAGCGCGCACGTCTACCAGTCTGCTATCATCGACAGCCTTCAATCACGTTTTTCTTCAATCTTGTTAAAAAATCTGAAACTTAAGTTCCGAAGAGAAAATACCAGGCTTGCTATTATATGTAACTTCCGTGACAAAATTTCCAGTTCCATCCCTAAACTGTTTACAACAACCTCTCCGAGATCTCCGCTTCGCCAACCACTCCACCACCTTTCAGGTACATCATCCGCTCACCACTTCCATAATCCGTGATTATGTCAAAGTGACCATTACAGGTTCTCATGCGTGAAAGCAATGCTTTGCTACCTGCCCTAAAGCCTTCATGTTTAGTTACGTCAAATACATATTTGGAGCAGCTATGCCGAAATATACACTTACGTCTTCTTCGCGGTGGGATGATCAACCAATACAACCGGATCGCGGTCAATAGGACAGACTTCATGGCCTTGAAAATACCACCATCTGTCTTGCCGTCGTATATCCAGGTTTATTATTAAAGCAACCATTTTCGGCATGTACATAAGTTGTGACGCTTTCTAGTCTCACATAGTTCCATCCTCCTGATGCACCCTGATTAATCAAGGTTTCCAATTGGTTTGCTACTTGATCCGATGTGCCTGTCCTTGGGTCTATCGATGCTACAAAAGGTACTACTTTGTATTCCATAATATCAGTATTTGATTGGGTTAATGATTTACTTAAATCTATATAATAAAACAATAAATATCAATGTGTTTTGAGTCTTATTACAATCTATTTTATAATATTGTCAATTTTAAGAATAAAAAATTACAGATTATTACGGCTTCCCGTAAAAGTTATGCCTGTGCACCAGGTGGCTAGCTAGTGTATTAAAGAACATGTCAAGATGAGGAATGCTTTTGCATTTTATCTGACCTCTGGAGACTGGCTTTTACGAACCAAGATCAGTATTTTTAATACACTGAGTTTTGCCAATGAGCAGTTTTACGATCCTATCAAAGGCACTTTGCAGTTTGATGTGTCCGATCTGGTGCTGATTAAGCCCAGCGGGCGAAATCAGGTCCGCTTGCAAAGGCTGAAAAACAAATTGGATAAGCAAGAGATCGATGGCATCAAAAGATCGATTTTGGCCATTGGCGATGCTCCGGTTGTCTTAGGTGACTGGCAACAATCGGTGTATTTTTTGTAGAGCGGAGGATCTCGGCGAGTCAATTCAGATAACATGATATCAATATGAGTTTTTACATCCATTTCTCTAAAATCAGGAATAACGGTATTATGCTTGTTTTTCGAAAAGACTTACTTGTTTATATATTTCTTTATTATCGGCGAAAAACGCCGATAATATAAGTTTTGTTAAATAAATCAGTTTATGTATATTTGATTTATCGGCGTTTTTCGCCGATAAACTTAAATAGTTTAAACATGAATATGTATTCTCAGAGAAGGAAAGATGTGTTAAAATTAGTGCCGGAGGGAGCTTTGGTTACCAGATCTTGGCTACAGCAGAATGATCTCACAGGCCATGCGATCGATAATTTATTGAAGAGTCGACTATTGGAAACTGTGAAAAATGGAGTATATAAACGTGAAGGGGCAGAAGTGGAATGGGGGGATATTGTCTATTTCCTGCAGAAACAGCTAGATACAGATCTAACCATTGGAGGCCTATCGGCTTTAGAACTTCAGAAACTGACCCATTATCTCCCGATGTCTAATCAACGCTTGATTCATTTATATGGCCGGGATAATCTTCCCATATGGATAAATAACCTTACAACAGGGATCAAATTTCTTAAGCATAGTTCTGGCTATTTATTTGGTAATAGTTTTGAAGATGAAAGGCCGCTAGCATTACTTGAGTTTACTAGAGCTTTCAGTTGGAAAAATACAAAGGAAGGCTTACGTATATCCATTCCTGAAAGAGCTATTTTGGAAGTGATGAATCAAGTTCCCCAAAATATATCATTTGAACATGCGGATGAATTAATGCAAGGATTAAATACGCTTTCTCCTAGGACACTCCAAAGATTATTGGAACTGTGCACAAATATCAAAGTTCGTAGGCTTTTCTTTTACCTTGCCGAGCGTCAAAATCATACCTGGTTTACAAAACTTCAATCTGAGAAAATAGATTTTGGATCTGGTAATCGTGTGATCGTCACAGGTGGGAAACTAAATAAGAAATATAAAATAACTGTTCCTGATTTTTATGAGTAAGAAAGAAGAATATGCCGAGCAGGTCCGTTTATTGATCCGATTGTTACCTATAATCGATAAAGAAGACTGTTTTGCACTTAAAGGCGGTACGGCTATTAATTTGTTTTATAGAGATTTGCCAAGGCTTTCCGTAGACATCGATTTGTTGTATCTGCCAATGGAGGATCGCGACGCCTCTCTTGAAAATATCAGAGCTGCATTAGCGAGAATAACAGATTCCATAAAGAAATCGATTGCAGGTGCCCAAGTTCAAAATACAACACTACAACAGGATAATTCATTACGAATAATAGTTTCACTTAATGATGTTCGTGTTAAAATAGAACTATCTCCTGTTATACGTGGAAGCCTTTTCCCAGCTGTCAGAATGGAAGTGCGACCGCAGGTTGAAAAAGATTTTGGTTATGCTGAAATGCTAGTTGCATCACACCCAGATCTGTATGCTGGTAAACTTTGCGCTGCCCTAGATCGTCAACATCCCCGTGATTTGTTTGATGTAAAACAGTTATACGAAAATGAAGGATTAACGGAAGAATTACGAAAAACATTTCTTGTATTTTTAATAAGTCATTTTCGACCGATGGCAGAACTGCTTAATCCAAACCGAAAAGATATCTCAGGTATATATGAAATGGAGTTTGCGCAAATGGCAGAAATTGAAGTTTCTTTAGAGGAGCTACTTTCTGTACGGGAGAAACTGATTGCAGATATCAACAAGGAGATGACTGATAGTGAACGTAAATTTTTACTCTCTGTCAAAAATAAGACACCTGATTGGGCACTCTTAGGATTGGACGCAGCTTTAGTCTCGGAACTTCCTTCAGTGAAATGGAGATTAATCAATTTAAATAAAATGTCAGAGAATAAACACGTGACCGCTTACAAAAATCTAGAAGCTGTCCTATATCCTTAAAGTCAAGCTGAATAGGAGAGACGTGGCTTTTTTACGTCAAAAGGGCCTGATTCTCTAGAGTGCCCCCAAAAGTTTAGACAAATTTAGTTATTAGATTTGTTATAATAATGAGCTCGATATTCCATCGGGCTCATTCCGTTTAAATTGAGTTTTATCCTCTTGTTGTTATAATAATCGATATA